>OKWT01000002.1_pt1 | contig 592025 bp, 548 predicted proteins | sample 1607131 | NCBI WGS metagenome assembly OKWT01 (sample SAMN07501045, study PRJEB24779) | human gut metagenome
ACTTGTCTCAGGCAGTTTTAAGACAGGAACAAAACCTCGCTGCAATGTGGGTGTCTTAACGGGTCTGAAAGCAGCTTCCGCCCAGGGAGAAGGGTGTATTGAGCTGGACAGCTAAGCGCAGCGCCACTTGTCTCAGGCAGTTTTAAGACAGGAACAAAACCTCGCTGCAATGTGGGTGTCTTAACGGGTCTGAAAGCAGCTTTTGTCCAGGGAGAAGGGTGCATTGCGCTGGACAGCTAAGCGCAGCGCCACTTGTCTCAGGCAGTTTTAATACCGGAACAAAACCGCGCTGCAATGTGAGTGTTTTAATGGGCCTGAAAGTGACTTTTGCTCAAGGGTAAGTGGGTACTAACACGACCATTTTCACGCCAACATTTTTACACCAACATTTTTACAGCAACATTTGCGTTACTGTTTCCATTTACCTGTCAGCGGTGACGTTTATCCGGCCTCAAAATCGCCTTCCGGGCTGGCGGATGGCCGGGGCACGCCGGAGGGAACCGGCGTGAGGTCATGTCGGTGCAGGGATGCACCGTCAGGACCGACCCGAAGCCAGATGACAGGCCGGAAGGTCTGCCCCGGAGGGGTCGATTTTGCGAGCCGGGAGCCGGGGTTGCCAGGGGGCTGGCGGCGAAGCCCCCTGGCACGTTCGCGTGAAGGAAGGGTACATATAAAAACAACGCCTTAGCGAACGGAACCTTTCACTCAACTTACATAGTCTCAACCAACAGCCGCCCCAGCGGACGGAACTATGCCACCCTCACATAAACCCAAACAGCAGCCCCCACGGCGAACGGAACCTTTCACCAATCTGACATAGATCTAAACAGCAGCCCCCCGGCGAACGTACCCGGGCAGCGCCTGCCAGCCCAAAACCGCGGCTCCGCTGACTCACCCCTTTCATCACGGCCACACTTTTGGGCGATGGCGCGCCTCGCAGAAGTGTCCGAAACTGCCACACCTGACCAGGAATTGTCCGAATAAAAAAAGACGCCGCGCGCTTCGTATACAGTTGAAGGAGTGGAGGGAGAAACTGATGAACAGACAAGATATCTATTCGTTAACCAACTTTGATTTTCTGGCTAGCAGTTTTGCCCGTATGAACGGACAAGGACGACACATTGATATTCGCGCCGTCACCGGAAATATGAGCAAGGAGCAATCCGCCTGGTTTATAGAGCGCTACAATTTCTACCGCACGCAGGGGCAGATGAAGGCAATGAAAGCCGCCCAGGCAGAAGCAGAAATGTGGGCGTAACGTAGAGTAAAAACGTCGAAGCGGGTCTCAGAACCCGCTTTTTTGTTGCCTGCCCGCCGTCATTTTCCTCGTCATAAGTGTCGATGACACGCATCAATAATTACCCCGCCTCCTGAATATCTATATATATCAGATAATTAAAAACTGGCATGGATTATGTATACCTGCAAGCGTTAATCCACAGCCGGAGAATATGATGAACCGCTTCATCATTGCTGATTCAAGTAAATGTATTGGATGCCGCACCTGCGAGGTGGCGTGCGTCGTCTCTCATCAGCCGGAACAGAGCTGCGCCGCGCTCACGCCGCAAACATTCCTGCCGCGCATTCACGTTATTAAAGGCGTGAATGTCTCTACCGCCACAATGTGCCGACAGTGCGAGGACGCCCCTTGCGCCAACGTCTGCCCCAACGGCGCCATCAGCCGCGACGACGATTTCGTTCACGTTCACCAGCAGCGCTGTATCGGCTGCAAAACCTGCGTCGTCGCCTGCCCGTATGGCGCGATGGAGGTGGTGGTTCGCCCCGTGGTGCGCAACAGCGGCGCGGGCGTGAAGGTGCTGGCGGAAAAAGCGGAAGCCAATAAATGCGACCTGTGCCATCACCGGGAAGAGGGCCCCGCCTGCATTCAGGCCTGCCCAACCAACGCCATCCTCTGCGTCGATCGCAATAAGCTCGCGCAACTCAGCGCCGAGCGCCGCCGCCGCGCCGCGCTGGATGGCTACAATCACCTGGCTTTCTAAGCCGCTGACTTTCACCTTTTAACAGGTCTGTTACTGATGAAAAAAATCACCAGCGTTTGTCCGTACTGCGGTGCGGGCTGCAAACTGAAACTTGTCGTTGACGGCAACAAAATCGTGCGCGCTGAAGCCGCGCCAGGCGTCACCAATGAAAACCAGCTCTGCCTTAAAGGGTATTACGGATGGGATTTCCTCAACGATACCCGGCTGCTGACGCCGCGCCTGACCCGGCCAATGATCCGCTATGAAAAAGGCGGCAAGCTGCAACCTGTCTCCTGGGATGAGGCGATTCGCTACACCGCGAAGCGCCTTTCGGAGATCAAGGCGGAATATGGCCCGCGCGCCATTATGACCACCGGCTCGTCACGCGGCACCGGCAACGAAACTAACTACGTGATGCAAAAGTTTGCCCGCGCGGTGATTAACACCAATAACGTCGACTGCTGCGCCCGCGTCTGCCACGGCCCTTCGGTGGCCGGGCTACAGGCGACGCTAGGCAACGGCGCCATGAGCAACTCCATCAGCGATATCGAAAACTCAAAATGCTTGCTGGTGTTTGGCTACAACTGCGCCGATTCCCACCCGATTGTGGCGCGCCGGGTGCTGAAAGCGAAACAGAACGGGGCAAAAATCATTGTTTGCGACCCGCGCAAAATCGAGACCGCACGCATTGCCGACCAGCATTTGCAGCTAAAAAACGGCAGCAATATGGCGCTGGTCAACGCCTTTGGCTATGTGCTGCTGGAAGAAGAGCTGTACGACAAAGAATATGTGGCGCGCTACGCCGAAGGGCTGGAAGCGTACCGCGAGGCGGTGAAAGACTACGCGCCGGAAGCGGTAGCGCACCTGACCGGGCTGGATGCCCGGCAGATCCGCCAGGCGATGCGAACGTATGCCGCCGCGCCTTCCGCCACCATCATGTGGGGCATGGGGGTAACCCAGTTCGGCCAGGCGGTTGATGTGGTGAAAGGGCTGGCAAGCCTTGCGCTGCTGACCGGCAACCTCGGGCGCGAGCATGTCGGCGTCGGCCCGGTGCGCGGCCAGAACAACGTGCAGGGCGCCTGCGACATGGGCGTGCTGCCCGATTTCTTCCCGGGCTACCAGAAAGTGACCGACCCGCAAACGCGGGAAAAATTCGCCCGCGCCTGGGGCATTGATCCTGCCGCCATGGATGACCAAATCGGCGTGCGTATTACCGAAGTGCCGCATCTGGCGCTACAGGGCAAAGTAAAAGCGTATTACATCATGGGAGAAGATCCGCTACAGACCGAAGCGGATCTCAGCCTGGTGCGCGAGGGCTTCGCAGCGCTCGACTTCGTGGTGGTGCAGGACATCTTTATGACCAAAACCGCGGAAGCGGCGGACGTCTTGCTGCCCGCTACCGCCTGGGGCGAGCATGGCGGCGTCTTTACCTGCGCCGACCGCGGCTTTCAGCGTTTTGAAAAAGCGGTGGAGGCAAAGGGCGATGTGAAGCGCGACTGGGAGATAATCAGCCTTATCGCCAGCGCGATGGGCTACCCGATGCAGTACGACTCAAACCAGCAGATCTGGGATGAGATGCGCGAACTGTGCCCGCTTTTTTACGGCGCAACCTGGGAAAAAATGGGCGAGATGGGCCATGTGCAGTGGCCGTGCCCGACCCTTGACCACCCCGGCACCCCTTATCTTTACCAGGACAACCACTTCGCCACGCCAGACGGCAAAGGCCAGCTCTTTGCCGCCCCATGGCGCGCGCCCGCCGAGCGGCCTGACAGCGCTTACCCGCTGGTGCTTTGCACGGTGCGCGAAGTAGGCCACTACTCCTGCCGCTCGATGACCGGCAACTGCGCGGCGCTGCAAACGCTGGCCGACGAACCCGGCTTCGTGCAGATGCACCCGCAGGACGCGGAAAAGCTCGGCGTGCAGGATCGCCAGCTGGTGTGGGTCAGTTCGCGGCGTGGGAAAGTGATAAGCCGCGCGGAACTGAACGAACGCATTAACCCCGGCGCGGTTTACATGACCTACCAGTGGTGGATTGGCGCCTGCAACGAGCTGACGCAGGACAATCTTGACCCCATCTCCGGCACGCCGGAAACCAAATACTGCGCGGTGAAGGTAGAGGCCATCGCCGACCAGCGCGACGCGGAAAGTTTTGTGCAAACCACTTACAGCGGCATGAAAACCCGCCTGCGGGAGACCATCGGCGCGTAAGTGTTTCCTGATAGCGCGGGCCGCGTTGGTCCGCGCCTTTTTTTGACGACAAAATGAACAGCAACGGCACAAGTTTACGTATTCAGGGCAGGGTGCAGGGGGTCGGGTTCCGGCCCTTTGTCTGGCAACTTGCCCGCAAGCTTAACCTGACGGGCGATGTCTGCAACGATGCCGCGGGCGTTGAGGTGCGCCTTGCAGGGAAAGAGGGGGCGTTTATCGCCGCGCTTTTCGCCCACTGTCCGCCGCTGGCGCGCATCGACAGCGTGCAGGCGCGCGCTTTCCACTGGCCGCAACCGCCGCAGGGCTTCACGATCCGCCCGAGCGCGGGGGGCGCGATGCAAACGCATATCGTGCCTGACGCGGCGACCTGTCCTGACTGCCTGCGCGAGCTGAATGATCCTTCTGACCGGCGCTACCGTTACCCGTTTCTTAACTGCACCCACTGCGGACCGCGCTTTACCATTATTCGCGCCATGCCCTATGACCGCCCGCTTACCGCCATGGCGGGCTTTTCCCTTTGCCCTGATTGCCGCAGCGAGTACATCGACCCGGCTGACCGGCGTTTTCACGCCCAGCCGGTGGCCTGCCCGCAGTGCGGGCCGCAGCTTGCCTGGCAGGCAGGTGAAGAGCGCGCGGTAAAAGAGGCTGCGTTGCAGGCCGCCGTCGCGATGCTAAAAGCCGGAAAGATTGTCGCCATAAAGGGCATTGGCGGTTTTCATCTTGCCTGCGACGCGCAAGACCCGCAGGCGGTGGCGCGACTGCGCGAGCGCAAGTGCCGCCCGACAAAGCCGCTGGCGGTGATGCTGCCGGACGCCGCCGGCCTGGCACCTGCGCTTAGCGCGCGGCTTGGCGCGACCAGCGCCCCCATCGTGCTGGCGCGCAAACGCGGTTTGCCTGCCCTGTGCGACGCCATTGCGCCGGGGCTGAGCGAGGTGGGGGTGATGCTGCCCGCTAACCCGCTGCAACACCTGTTGATGCAGGCGACGGCGCGCCCGCTGGTGATGACATCCGGCAACCTCAACGGCTTGCCGCCCGCGCTGAGCAATGAACAGGCGCTTGCCGAACTGGCGACAATAGCAGACGGCTTTTTACTGCATAACCGCGACATTCTCCAGCGGATGGATGACTCGGTGATGCGCGCTGACGGCGAAATGCTGCGCCGCGCCAGGGGCTTTGTGCCCGACGCCATGGCGCTGCCGCCGGGATTTGGCGCTGCGCCGCCGCTGCTCTGCCTGGGAGCGGATCTGAAAAACACTTTTTGCCTGGTGCGCGGCGGCGAAGCGGTGCTCAGCCAGCATCTGGGGGATCTGCGCGAAGAGGGCGTTGAAGCGCAGTGGCGTCAGGCGCTGCGCACGTTGAGCGACATCTATGATTTTCACCCGCAGCGCATTATCGCCGACGCGCACCCGGGGTATCGCACCACGCAGCTTGCCGAAACCATGGCGCTACCCGTGACGCGAGTTCTGCATCACCACGCCCATATTGCCGCCTGCCTTGCGGAACACCGCTGGCCGCTGAACGGCGGGCCGGTTATCGGGCTTGCGCTGGACGGCATCGGCATGGGGACGAATGGCGAGTTGTGGGGCGGGGAGTGCTTGCAGGCGGATTACCGCCAGTGCCAGCGGCTGGGCGGCCTGCCCGCCGTCGCGCTGCCGGGGGGCGACCTTGCGGCTCGCCAGTCCTGGCGCAACCTGCTGGCGCATTTTCTTGCTTTCGCGCCCGGCTGGCAGAGTTTGCCGGAAGCTGCGGCAGTGCTGAATAAGCCCTGGCAGCCGCTGGCGCGCGCGGTCGCGCGCGGGGTGAACGCGCCGCTTGCCTCTTCCGCCGGACGGTTATTCGACGCTGTCGCCGCTGCGCTGGGTTGTGTGGAGGAGGCGCAAAGCTATGAAGGCGAAGCCGCCTGTCGGCTTGAAGCGCTGGCGGAGCAGGGCGGCGCGGTTGCGCACCCGGTGACGCTGCCGCTGCGCAACGGGGAGCCGGACATGGCCGCTTTCTGGGCGCAGTGGTTGCGCTTCAGGGCGCCCGCTTCGGCGCGCGCCTGGGCGTTTCATGACGCGCTGGCGCAGGGGCTGGCCGCGCTTGCCCGCCACCATGCGCAGGCGCAAAACATTTCCGTTATCGCCTGCGGCGGCGGCGTGCTGCACAACCAGCTGCTGCGCGCGCGCCTGCGCCATTACCTGCACGATTTTACGCTGCTGTTGCCGCATACGCTGCCTGCCGGCGACGGCGCGATAGCTTTCGGCCAGGCGGTGATTGCCGCCGCCGCCTTTTCTTAACTCACAGGATAGCTTCGATGTTCAGAACACTGTTAAGCAATAACCCCCGCGCGCTTGCGCTATTCAGCGCGCTGATTTTCGCCAACCTCGCCGCCTGGGGCTGGGCGTTTTTGGCGTTTCACCAGAGCCCGGCGCTGATGGCGGCCAGTCTGCTCGCCTGGTGCTACGGCCTGCGCCACGCGGTAGATGCCGATCATATCGCCGCGATCGATAACGTGACCCGCAAAATGATGCAGCGGGGCCAGCGGCCATTTGGCGTGGGCGCCTGGTTCTCGCTCGGCCATTCCAGCATCGTGGTGCTGGCTTCCATCGCCATCGCTGCGACGGCCGCCGCCATAAAAGAGGATCTGGCCTGGTTTCACGATGCAGGCGGCACCATCGGCACGGCGGTTTCCGCTCTGTTTCTGCTGGCGATGGCGCTGGCGAATTTCATTATTTTGCGCGGCGTCTGGCGCAATTTCCGCAGGCTCAAACGCGGCGAGGCGCTGGATAAAAACGATGACGCGGCGACAGGCGGCGCCATGAGCTGGCTGTTCCGTTCGGTTTTCCGGCTGGTTGGCAAAAGCTGGCATATGTATCTGGTGGGCTTTTTGTTCGGGCTTGGGTTCGACACCGCAACGGAAATCGGCGTGCTGGGCATCTCCGCCGCCAGCGCCACTCACGGGATGTCGATATGGTCGATCCTGGTGTTCCCGGCGCTCTTTACCAGCGGCATGGCGCTTATCGACACCCTCGACAATTTTATTATGGTCGGCGCTTACGGCTGGGCCTTCAATAAGCCGCAGCGCAAGCTCTATTACAACATGACGATTACCGGCACGTCGGTGGTGGTGGCGCTGGTTATCGGCGGACTGGAAGCGCTGGGGCTGCTGATGGACAAGTTTTCGCTTTCCGGCGGTCTGTGGCGCTGGGTGGACGGGGTGAACGACAACCTCGGCGACGCGGGGTTTGTCGTCGTCGGACTGTTTCTTCTCTGCTGGCTGCTGTCGTTTGTTAATTATCGCCTGAAAGGCTACGACGCCCTGGTGGTCAGTTAAGGCTTCGACACGTCACTTTTGACGAAACGCGCGCAGCCGACAGCCGTTTAAGCCTGCCAGCCGCCTGATTCAGGCTTACCGGGAGCTGGCATGGTTTCTGCATTAACGCATTCAGATAAGCGGGTCGACAGGCCCGCAGAGTAGTTAGTTAACAGGAGCACTACGGATGAAGAAAGTCGTCACGGTTTGCCCCTATTGCGCGTCGGGTTGCAAAATCAACCTGATCGTCGAAAACGGCAAAGTCGTTAAGGCGCAAGCGGCAATGGGCAAAACCAATCAGGGGGATTTATGCCTGAAAGGGTATTACGGCTGGGATTTTATTAACGATACCCAGATCCTCACCCCGCGCCTGAAAACGCCGATGATCCGTCGCCAGCGCGGCGGCAAGCTGGAAGCGGTGAGCTGGGATGAAGCGCTTAATTACGTGGCGGAAAAGCTTGGCGCTATCAAAGCGAAATATGGCCCGGACGCGATCATGACCACCGGGTCGTCGCGCGGCACCGGCAATGAAACCAACTACGTCATGCAAAAATTTGCCCGCGCGGTGATCGGCACCAATAACGTCGATTGCTGCGCGCGCGTCTGACACGGCCCCTCGGTTGCAGGTCTGCACCAGTCGGTCGGTAACGGCGCCATGAGCAACTCCATCGTTGGCATTGAAAATACCGATTTAGTTTTTGTTTTTGGTTACAACCCGGCGGATTCGCACCCTATCGTCGCCAATCGCGTAATTAAAGCGAAGAAAAACGGCGCGAAGATTATTGTTTGCGACCCGCGCAAAATTGAAACCGCGCGCATTGCGGATATGCATCTGGCGCTTAACAACGGATCGAACATCGCGCTGTTAAACGCCATGGGCCATGTGATTGTGGAAGAAGATCTCTACGACCACGCCTTTGTCGCCTCGCGCACGGAAGGGTTTGAGGAGTATTGCAAAATCGTTGCAGGCTATACGCCGGAATCCGTTGAGAGCATCACCGGCGTTAGCGCGGCGCAAATTCGCCAGGCGGCGCGGCTGTACGCGCAGGCGAAGAGCGCGGCAATCCTCTGGGGCATGGGCGTAACCCAGTTCTACCAGGGGGTGGAGACGGTGCGCTCGTTGACAAGCCTTGCGCTGCTCACCGGCAATCTTGGCAAACCGAGCGCGGGGGTAAACCCGGTGCGCGGCCAGAACAACGTCCAGGGCGCGTGCGACATGGGCGCATTGCCGGACACCTACCCGGGCTACCAGTATGTCAACGTGCCTGAGCATCGCGAGAAATTCGCGAAGGCCTGGGGCGTGGCGTCGTTGCCTGCCCATACCGGCTATCGCATCAGCGAACTGCCGCACCGGGTGGCGCACGGTGAAGTGCGCGCCGCTTACATCATGGGCGAAGATCCGCTGCAAACCGATGCCGAGCTTTCGGCGGTGCGCAACGCCTTTGACGCGCTGGAGCTGGTTATCGTGCAGGATATCTTTATGACCAAAACCGCGTCGGCGGCGGACGTTATTCTGCCTTCCACCTCCTGGGGCGAGCATGAAGGGGTTTATACGGCGGCGGATCGCGGCTTCCAGCGTTTCTTTAAAGCGGTGGAGCCGAAGTGGGATCTCAAGACTGACTGGCAGATCATAAGCGAAATCGCCACCCGCATGGGCTACCCGATGCATTACGACAATACGCAGGCGATCTGGGACGAGCTGCGTCATCTTTGCCCCGATTTCTACGGCGCCACTTACGAAAAAATGGGGGAGCTTGGCTATATTCAGTGGCCTTGTCGCGATGAGTCGCAGGCGGACCAGGGAACGGATTTCCTGTTTGAAAAGGAATTCTCGACCCCGAACGGCCTTGGGCAATTCTTCACCTGCGACTGGGCGCCGCCCATTGACCGGGTGACGGAAGAGTACCCGCTGGTGCTCTCCACGGTGCGCGAAGTCGGGCACTATTCCTGCCGCTCGATGACGGGCAACTGTGCGGCGCTGGCTGCGCTCGCCGATGAACCGGGCTATGCGCAGATCAACACCGCCGACGCGAAGCGTCTGGGCATTGAGGATGAGGCGCTGGTGTGGGTGGTGTCGCGCAAGGGCAAAGTCATTACCCGCGCGCAGGTCAGCGACCGGCCTAATAAAGGCGCGGTTTACATGACCTACCAGTGGTGGATTGGCGCCTGCAACGAGCTGGTGGCGGAGAATTTAAGCCCGATCACTAAAACCCCGGAGTACAAGTACTGCGCCGTGCGGGTGGAGGCGATAGCCGACCAGCGAAGCGCCGAGCAGTATGTGATTGACGAGTACAACAAGCTGAAAACCCGCCTGCGGGAAACCGCGCTCGGGTAACGCTGCACCATATAATCCCCCGCGAGGGGGATTTTTCTCTTCCGCCTGCCTGAAAATTCCGCCTGCCTTTTTACAATCCATGCTTTTATCGCTGGCGTTTCTTGATACTTACCCTGATAAGCTTTATGTTTCCTGCCCGCTTACCGGAGGGAAAACCATGACTGAAGACGAACGCTTCGCCAGCAGGCCGATGGGCATGCGTATGGCGATGATTGTGCGCCAGTGGCGCGCTACCATCGATCATGCCATTACCGACACCGGCCTGACGCAGTCGAGCTGGACGGTGCTGATGCAGCTTTATCAGTTGGGTAATAACGTCTCGGTAAGCGAACTGGCGGCCGTGCAGGGCATTGAATTGCCGCCGCTGATGCGCACCCTGACTCAGCTGGAAAATCAGGGGTACCTGCTGCGCAACACATCGCCTTACGACAAGCGCTGCCGCCTGCTGACGCTCACTCCGGAAGGGGAAGTCGTGCTGGCCAGGCTTAACCAGGTTATTGAAACCTATCAGGCTCGCGTGTCGCAAAACATCCCCGCGCTGGATATGGAAACGTTCAGCGAAACCTTAAATCACATCGCGCGCAATCTGCGGACGATTCGCGAAGAAGACAACCATAACAATTAAACAACCATGATGACTCCGGAACAAAAATTTGCCCGCTGGGTAAGGGTGAGTATTGCCACTTTTTTACTGATGTTTGTCTATTTTATCCTGGCGGATATCTGGATCCCGCTCACGCCGGATTCAACAGTGATGCGGGTAGTGACGCCTGTCTCTTCACGCGTGTCGGGCTATGTTGCCGCTGTGCATGTGCATAACAACAGCGCGGTGAAGAAAGGCGATTTGCTGTTCGAACTGGATCCGGCGCCTTTTCTTAACCAGGTGCAGGGCGCGCAAATCGCTTTGCAGCAGGCGCAACTGACCAACCAGCAGCTGGACGCGCAAATTTTAGCCGCGCAGGCGAGCCTCAAAACCGCGCAGCTTACCGCGCATAACGACAAAGTGACCTTTGACCGCTACCTGCGCTTAAGCGGCCAGCAAAACGTCTCGCAACAGGATCTCGACAAAACCCGTACAACCTGGCAGACCAGCGAGCAGGCGGTACAGGAGCTGGCGGCAAAGATCCGTGAGCTGACGATTGAGCGCGGCGAGCGCGACGACAGCCGCAACGTGACTCTGCAAAAATACCGTAATCAGCTGGAGGAAGCGCAGCTTAACCTCGGCTGGACGAAGATCCGCGCCGAAGCCGACGGCACGGTCAGTAACGTGCAGCTAAGCCCGGGCTGGTATGCCTCCGCCGGCTCGCCCGCGCTGGCGCTGGTCAGCAACCAAACGGATATCGTGGCCGACTTCCGTGAAAAAAGCCTGCGCCATACGACCAATGGCACCGATGCCGCCGTGGTATTCGATGCGCTGCCGGGCCATGTGTTTCACGCACATGTTGTCAGCCACGACGCCGGGATTTTAGCCGGGCAGGAGGCGGTCAACGGCCAGCTTTCGCAGCCGGAAGTCTCTAACCGCTGGGTGCGCGACGCGCAGCGCATGCGCATTCATGTGGCGCTTGATGAACCGCTGCCGAAATCTCTGCCCACTGGCGCGCGTGCCACGGTTCAGCTCTATAACAGCGAAGGGCCGTTTGCCCGTTTCTTCTCCGGGCTGCAAATCCGTCTGGTGAGCCTGCTGCATTATGTCTATTAATACGCTGGCGCGGGTTTTTACCCCTCACGACAATATTGTTTTTACGGCCAATGATTTTCGCCAGACGCTGCGCATTGTTGTGGCGGGCGTAATGGCGCTGAGTCTGTCGAGCTTTTATAACGTGCAGTATGGCGTCTTTTTTGTGGTCTATCCGATCATGCTGCTCTCGCTGGTGCCGGTGTTTAACCGCCACGTAGCGAAGCAGTTTATCTTCAGCGCGGCCATTAATTGCGTGGAGATGGTGCTGATTATCGGTTGGCTTGCGCAATGGCCGCTAATCATGACGGGCGTTGTCTTTGCGCTTTACGTTATGCGTTTTCGTTTCATGAGCAAAGGGCCGTTGTTTCTTTTCGGCTCGATGGGCGTCGTGTGCCAGAGCACAATGCTTAACTTTATGAGCTACCCGACCAACGACTGGCATACCTTGCTGTTTTCGAACATGGAGGCCAGCGTGCTGGCGGTTTGCCTGAGCGCACTGATGCATTATTTGCTGCCGGATGTTGAGCCGCGAGGCCGCCCGCCGCTAATAGAAAAAGATGCGGCCCGGGTGCGCCATGAGTCGCTGCTTTCCGGTACGGTGGCGACGCTCAATTTTGTCGTGTTTCAGATGTGCGACCTGAGCGATTCGCTTTCGGCGCTCATGGCGGGCATCCTCATTCTCTTTCCAATGAGCTACCGCGGCGCGGTGCTAAGCTCAATCTGGCGCGTAGTGGGGGTGGTGCTGGGGTGCCTTTATATTCTGGTGGTGCAACTGGTGCTGTACGACCACAGCAGCCATATGCTGTTGATGATGCCGCTTATCGCGCTGGGCTTTGCGTTCAGCGCCCGTCTGCACGTGATGGAAAAAGTGGGCGCGGGCGTTGGGTTTTCCTGCATTACCACGCTGGGCATTATGTTCGGCCAGAATATGCATCCGGATAAAGACCTGGTGTTCAGCGATCTGTATCGCATCAGCTCTGTGACGGTCTCGCTGCTGATAACCCTGACGATGGTTTTTCTGGTGCACCTTATCCTTAACCGCTTTGCCGCAACGCGCTATGTAGTGGAACAAAGCAAGTAAGGTTCTCGTTTTAGCCCGGCCACTGCGCCGGGTTTTTTATTGCCGCAAAACCGCAAGCTTACAGGCATCTTGTGACCGACAGGGAACGGAGGAACTGAATGAGCAGGTTTGAGTGAAAAACAGAAATATGGGGAGAGAAAGCAGAGAGTACTACCTGTGATTTGGTGCGTCCGAGTGGACTCGAACCACCGACCCCCACCATGTCAAGGTGGTGCTCTAACCAACTGAGCTACGGACGCACTAAAGAGATGGTGCGTTCAATTGGACTCGAACCAACGACCCCCACCATGTCAAGGTGGTGCTCTAACCAACTGAGCTATGAACGCATTACTGTGTGACAGCGGGGACGAATATTAACGGCAGGCCCGGCGGCTGGCAAGAGCAAAAGGGTAATTTTTCAGGAGATTTAGCGCGATTGCCGCGTAAGTGCGCAGAATGGCGAGAAAGCGATCGGATTATGGCGGCTAAAGGATTGGTTAAAGAGGCGAGCATAGCGCTTCGCCCCTTTTTATAGTCACGTCTGCGAAAAATGGGCTACCTGTTGCTGACTGACGGGCAACCTGGCTGCCCGTCATCAGTACCGTTATCTCGCCGCGCGGTGCAGGATCACCGAGGAAGGCTGATGCTGTAGATAACGCATTCGCCACAACATCATAATGGCCGCGCTCGTCAGGCCGATGATAAAACCGGTCCAGAAGCCCGCAGGCCCCATCGGTTCTACAACCCAGTCCGTTAACGCCAGAATGTAGCCGCTCGGCAACCCCAGCACCCAGTAGGCGATAAAGGTGATAAAGAAAATGGAACGCGTATCTTTATAGCCCCTCAGCACGCCGCTGCCGATCACCTGAATAGAGTCGGAAATCTGGTACACCGCCGCCAGCAACATCAGGAATGAGGCCAGCGCCACTACTTCAGGGTTGTCGTTATAGAGCAGGGCAATATGTTTGCGCATCACCACGGTAAAGATAGCCGTGATCACCGCCATACAGACGCCTACGGCAATACCGGTCCACGCAGAGGTTTGCGCGTCCAGCGTCGATCCCTGGCCTAAGCGATAGCCCACGCGAATAGTAACAGCCGCCGCCAGCGACATCGGTAAAACGAACATCAGCGAGCTGAAATTAAGGGCAATCTGGTGTCCTGCCACATCGACAATGCCGAGCGGGGAGACCAGCAGCGCCACAACAGCAAAGAGCGTGACTTCGAAAAAGAGCGCCAGCGCGATGGGCAGTCCGAGCTGGGTCAGACGTTTTATCACCGCCCAGTCTGGCTTACCAAAATGCTGCGCATGTTGAATATCGCGCATCGCGTGAGCGCGTTTGACATAAAAAAGCATGCTGAAAAACATCACCCAGTACACTGAGGCCGTCGCCACGCCGCAGCCGATACCGCCCAGTTCCGGCATGCCAAAATGGCCATAGATAAAGATATAGTTCACCGGAATGTTAACCAGCAGGCCGATAAACCCCATCACCATGCCGGGTTTGGTTCTCGCCAGCCCCTCGCACTGGTTGCGCGCCACCTGAAAGAAAAGGTAGCCTGGCGCTCCCCACAGTAACGCCCGCAGATATCCCACCGCTTTATCCGCCAGCTGCGGGTCAATATTATGCATTGAATGAATGATATAGCCCGCGTTCCACAGCACGACCATCACCAGCACAGAGACCATGCCGGCAAGCCAGAAGCCCTGACGCACCTGGTGGGCGATGCGCTCGCGGCGGCCCGAACCGTTAAGTTGCGCAACCGTCGGCGTCAGCGCCAGCAGCAGGCCGTGACCAAAAAGAATGGCTGGCAACCAGATAGAGGTACCAATAGCGACGGCGGCCATGTCGGTGGCGCTGTAGCCGCCCGCCATCACCGTATCGACAAATCCCATCGCCGTCTGGGCGATTTGCGCAAGGATCACCGGGATTGCCAGTGCTAATAACTGACGCGCTTCGATGAAATACTTCTGCACGTGAACACCTGTATATTGTTGTTATTTGAAAGACAAAAAAGCCGCCTTAACTGGCAGCAGGAAGAAATTGCAGGGGAATGAGTCAGACTATTGTAGCGGGAGTTCACTATTAAGCCAGTGAAATAATGCGCTATTCCCGGCCGAGGCTGGCAACGGCAATTTCCAACTGTTATTGTGCACATTATGCAGCGGGTGGCGAAAGGCCGCCGTTTTTATCGAATTCAGGAGTGGTTAATATGTTTACAGGCATTGTGCAGGGCACCGGTAAAGTGGTTGCCATTGATGAAAAACCGAACTTTCGCACGCATATTGTGGAAATGCCGGAGGCGCTCGTTCCTGGCCTTGAAACTGGCGCGTCGGTGGCGCACAACGGCTGCTGCCTGACCGTCACGGAAATAAACGGCAACCGCGTCAGCTTCGACTTAATGAAAGAAACGCTGCGTATTACCAACCTGGGTGATTTACAGGAAGGCGATGTGGTGAACCTTGAACGAGCCGCGAAATTCAGCGATGAAATCGGCGGGCATCTTATGTCCGGGCATATTATGACCACGGCGGAAGTCGCTAAGATCCTGACCTCAGAAAATAACCGCCAGATCTGGTTCAAATTACAGGACCCGACGCTGATGAAGTATATTCTGCACAAAGGCTTTATCGGCGTAGACGGCATTAGCCTGACGGTAGGGGAAGTAACAGCCACCCGGTTCTGCGTTTATTTAATTCCGGAAACGCTGCAACGCACCACGCTTGGCGCTAAAAAGCTGGGGCAGCGGGTAAATATTGAAATCGATCCGCAGACTCAGGCGGTTGTTGATACGGTCGAGCGTGTGCTGGCGACCCGCGAAGCGGCAATCGCAGCGCAGTTACCGAGTGAAGAAACCAAATAAGTAAAAACTGAATAAAAATAAACCCCGGTTCCGCCGGGGTTTATTTTTTAGCGGGGAACGCGAAGTCCGTTTTCAACGCCCCGGCTGAAAACAACCTGCCAGAGTTGAATATCGCGTGCGCGAAAAGCGCCAGCGCAGGCATTCAGATAGTAAACAAACATGCGCTTAAAACGTTCAGAATAGTTATCGGCAATTTCCGGCCAGGTATTGAGGAAGCGCTCATGCCAGGCCATCAACGTTTTATCGTAATCGGCGCCGAAATTGTGCCAGTCTTCCATCACAAAGTGAGGCTCGCTGGCGTCAGCAATTTGCCGCACCGAAGGTAAACAGCCGTTCGGGAAGATATATTTATCGATCCACGGGTCGACGTTATTATCCGTTTTTCGCGAACCGATGGTGTGCAACAGGAAAATGCCGTCCGGCTTGAGGTTGCGATCGGCTACGTCAAAATAGGTTGCGTAGTTCTTCGGCCCGACATGCTCGAACATACCCACGGAAACAATGCGATCGAAGGCGTCGTTCAGGTCGCGATAATCCTGCAACAGGATGGTGACATCGAGCCCCTGGCAGCGCGCCTGCGCCATTTTCTGCTGTTCTGCTGAGATGGTCACGCCCACCACAGAAACGCCGTAATTTCGCGCGGCAAATTCCGCCAGCCCGCCCCAGCCGCAGCCAATGTCCAGCAAACGCATGCCCGGCGCTAACTGCAACTTATCGCAAATCAGCTTCAGTTTATGCGTCTGGGCGTCATCCAGGTTATCCGCCTCTTTCCAGTAGCCGCAGGAATATTGCATATGCGGGTCGAGCATGCGGGTGAAAAGATCGTTGCCGAGATCGTAGTGCTCTTTACCAACGATCCACGCACGTTTTTTTGATTGCAGATTAACAAGCCGGGCGCCGAGAATGCGCAGTGTGTCCTTAAAGTGGCGCGGCAGCTGATTTTCCAGCCCGGCGCGCAGCACTTTAGTGAAAAACTGGTCGAGCCTTTCGCACTCCCACCAGCCGTCCATGTAGCTTTCGCCAAGGCCCAGCGAGCCCTCCTGCAAAACGCGTTTAAAGAAATTGGGGTTGTTAACCTGTATATCAGAGGGTGCCGTGCCGTTAATGGTAATACCAGCCCGGCTAAGCATTTCGCTTGCAATGCGAAACCACTCGTTGTCCCGGATGCTGACTTCTTCTATACACGATGAACTCATAGCTTCTCCATCACCTGTGTGATCAGAACCTCCAAACAGCGTAGACGCAATTTGGGGCTTGTGAGAAATCTCGCGGAGGGATCCGCGCGCCTGATATCCGACGTAGAACAGAGGAAGGGAGGATACCCTTGCCAGAAAAGCCTTCCATAGCGAAACGGGAGCGCTCCGGCTCCCGTTACTGCATAATATTTATGAGATTTATTGCAAAGCCGCGAATCAGTATAGGCGGCAATATTTGATGATTCAACCGAATATTGTTAGCGACCTAATTACATAACAATGACACTATCGAGCGCGTTATGATGCATGCGCCTGTTGCCGTTCCGCTTCACCAGCCGCCTGACCGCGCATTTTGTAGCCCCAGCCCACCAGTAAAACGGTGCCCAGCATGACACTGGTGGTGGAAAGCAGCGGCGCGGCGACAAGCCACGAAACCAGCAAACTGGCGATAAAACACAGGCCCAGCTGTAGCGTATTTTGTAACGCCGCCGCACGCCCTGTGGCCTGAGGGAACGGCTGCAACGCCGCTGCGACAACAATGGGATAGATAGCCCCGTTCGCCATCGCCATCAGGCAGAAGGGGATGAGCAGCATCGTCAGCGTAACGTGGCTGTAAAGCCCCACCGCCCAGGTCGCCGCCACGCTCAGCGCGAACGTTATCAACAGCCATGGCAGCAGCCGCGCGCCCTCAACGCGCTGTAGCGCGGCGCGGCAGCCATAGCCGCCAGCCAGAAAAGCGATAGTCTGCGGCACATAACTTAACCCAATTACAGCAGGGCCATAGCCCATTTCACTAAGAATAAAGGGTGAGCCGGTCAGCCAGGCGAAAAAGCTGGCGGAGCAGGCGGCATAAATCATCACATTGCCGCGCCAGGCGGATGAGCGCAGCAGAACGCCGAAGCTGATTTTGTCCGCTTTTTGCCCGGCAGCTGATTTTACGGGTGGGCGCAGGCGCAACGCCGGCAGCATCAGCAATACGGTCACAGCGAACAGCACCACAAAAATTGAACGCCATTCGAAGTGGTTCAACAGCCAGCTGCCCAGCAGCGGCGCCAGCGCAGGAGAGAGCCCGACCAGCGGCATAATGGTGGCGAAAACGCGGTTAACGCGATGCGCGGGATAGTAATCAGTCACCAGCGCCTGCCAGATAACCGTTGCGGCGCAAACCCCGACCGCCTGCACAAAGCGCAGCGCCAGCAGCGCCGCCGCATTTTCCACCCACAGCATGCCAAGAGAGCCGACAGCGAAAAGCGCCAGACCTGCCAGCAGCACCGGGCGACGACCGAAGCGATCTGAAAGCGGTCCCCAGAGCAACTGCGCGACGGCAAAACCTGCTAAAAACAGGCTCAGCGAAGCGCTCACCGAGGCCGCTTGCGTTTGCAGATCCTGCTGGATGGCGGCAAAAGCAGGCAGATACATATCCGTTGCCAGGAAGCCGAGCACGCTAAGACCGGCGAGCCAGGCAAGAAAAAGTTTTGAGGGCTGCATAAGTTCCTCTTATGACAATAAACTGAGGTCGCGAGTGTAAAGAGTGCAACGGGCAATGTGAAACGCTAATATTTGGCGATTGCATTCAAATATTTTGCAGGCAGAAAATGTGGTCTGAATACTCTCTGGAAGTGGTCGATGCGGTGGCGCGCAGCGGAAGTTTCAGCGCAGCGGCGCAGGAGTTGCACCGTGTGCCCTCGGCCGTCAGCTATACGGTGCGGCAACTGGAAGAGTGGCTGGCGGTCCCGCTTTTCGAGCGCCGTCACCGCGATGTGGCGCTTACCCCTGCCGGCGCCTGGTTTTTGAAAGAGGGCCGATCTGTTATCAAACAAATGATGATCACCCGGCAACAATGTCAGCAGATAGCGAACGGCTGGCGCGGGCAGCTCTCCATCGCCGTGGATAATATCGTTCGCCCCGAACGCGCCCGACAGCTGGTGCTGGACTTCTACCGGCACTTTAATGATGTCGAACTAAAAATTTCACAGGAAGTGTTTAACGGCGTGTGGGATGCGCTGGCGGATGAACGGGTAGAAGTGGCGATTGGCGCAACGCAGGCGATACCGGTAGGCGGACGCTACGCTTTTCGCGATATGGGTATGCTGAGCTGGCGCTGCGTGGTAGCGAGCAAACATCCGCTTGCGCAACAGAAGAGACCGCTCAGCGACGACACCTTGCGCGAATGGCCTTCTCTGGTGCTGGAGGACACGTCTCGCTCGTTGCCCAAGCGCATTACCTGGCTTCTGGACAACCAGAGGCGGGTTATCGTACCGGACTGGCCTTCAGCAGCGGATTGCCTGAGCGCGGGGCTTTGCGTCGGTATGGTGCCCGCGCATTTTGCCCGTCCCTGGCTCAAGCGCGGCGAATGGGTGGCGCTTGAGCTTGATAATCCTTTTCCCGATGCCGCTTGTTGCCTGACGTGGCGGCAAAACGACGCTTCGCCGGCGCTGCAATGGCTGCTGGATTATCTGGGAGACAGTGAAACGCTTAACCGGGAATGGTTGCGGGAGCCGGACTGACCGGCCCCCGGAGGATTAGCGGCGGTAGTCGCGGAACGGGCCGTCCGCCACGGAGCGTCGCTCAATAAGGCGCGGATGCACCTCGATGGTTTGCGACTCTTCGCGTTTGTTGACGATACGGTCGAGCAGCATATTAAACGCCGTCTGTCCGAGCGTCTCTTTAGGCTGGTGAATGGTGGTCAGCGCCGGGCTGAAATAGCGGGCGTTGCGCACGTTGTCGTAACCGATAATGGAAATGTCGTGCGGCACGCGCAGGCCCATTTCATCCGCAGCGCAGATAGCGCCCATCGCCATAATATCGCCGCCGCAGAAAACCGCGGTAGGGCGGTGAGGCTGCGAAAGCATTTGCTGCATTGCGCGATAGCCCGATTCCGGCTCGAAATCGCCCTGTACAACCCAGTTTTCCGGCATGGAGATCATCGCTTCTTTCAGCGCCTTCATAAAACCGGCCAGACGGCCCGCGCCGGTGTTGCGCTCCAGCGGCCCCGGGATAACGCCGATTTCACGATGACCGCGTTCAATCAAATAACGCCCGGCGATGTAACCGCCCTGGAAGGCGTTATCGACCACCGAGTCGGTAAAGTCCGCTTTCGCCTCGCCCCAGTCCATCACCACCATCGGAATATGGCGGTACTCTTCCAGCATGCTGAGCAGCGACTGCGGGTATTCTGAACACATTACCAGCAAACCATCGACGCGTTTTTGCGCCATCATCGACAGGTAAGCGCGCTGCTTTTCGAGGTTGTTATGCGCATTGCCCAGAATAAGCGTATAGCCTTTGGCAAAACAACTGTTCTCCACCGCTTCGATAATTTCAGCGAAATAGGGCGCTTCGCTGCTGGTAGCCAGCAGGCCGATAGATTTGGTGTGGTTAACCTTCAGGCTGCGTGCTACTGCGCTTGGCGAATAATGCAACTCTTTGATTGCAGCCCATACCGCGTTGCGCGTCTCTTCCGCAACAAAACGGGTTTTGTTAATTACATGTGATACGGTTGTAGTGGAAACGTTTGCTCGCTTCGCGACGTCTTTAATTGTTGCCATTAGTTGTCACTCCAGACCATGCCCTAACTTCCTGAATAAACGATGGTTAAACGTTTGCCTTTGCTAACCCCTGGTGGCAACAAAAACGTTGCGTCAGGCCGGGAAAAGCCAGTTCGGCTGGAAAGAGAGGGGGTTAATGGCCGGTACAAAGTAAATTAGCCGGGAATTTTGGCCGATCTTGCGCAAAAGGGGAAGAGGGAAAACGCATATCGGTCTAAAACAAAGAGGATTTTTAAGCGTGACTATGCAAAAATGAAGCGCACCCGCTTTTTGTAGGGTTAAAAGGAGAACAAATGAGTACCGAACTGAAATTTTCGCTCGTCACCACCGTCATTGTGCTGGGATTAATTGTGGCTTCCGCACTGACCGCTGTTATGCACTAATTCGCCTTTCCGGAGAGGGTAAATTTTCCCTCTCCCGCATTTTTTCCTTATAAATCCCCGCATTGCCCTTTCTTTTATTGCCCGTTCGGGTAATGATTAGCAAATAACAAAAAAGCTACACTCTTAACAAAACCGCAATTATCTTTTGCGAGTATTGTGACTTCTGTCCCAACGTTATATCTGCCATGCTGTCTGGCATTCCCGTCTTGTCAGTTGCGCAACAGCCGCTGACGCTCTCTCGTTTTGTCTGGAGTTTTGCATGAGAGTTAATTTTCCTTTACTGGCGCTGGCTATTGGCGCTTTTGGCATCGGCACGACTGAGTTTTCGCCCATGGGCTTGCTGCCGGTCATTGCGAAGGGCGTCGATGTTTCTATCCCTGCCGCCGGGATGTTGATCAGCGCTTATGCGATTGGGGTGATGGTTGGCGCGCCGCTGATGACGCTGCTGCTGTCGCACCGCTCGCGCCGCAACGCGCTGATTTTTCTGATGGCGATTTTTACCGTCGGTAATGTGCTTTCCGCCATTTCGCCGGACTACGGCACGTTACTGGCTTCGCGTATTCTTACCAGCCTTAATCACGGCGCCTTTTTCGGTCTCGGCTCGGTGGTTGCGGCAAGCGTGGTGCCAAAACACAAGCAGGCGAGCGCCGTGGCAACCATGTTTATGGGGCTGACCATCGCTAACATTGGCGGCGTCCCGGCAGCGACATGGCTTGGGGAAGTCATCGGCTGGCGCATGTCATTCCTGGCGACCGCCGGGCTTGGCGTCGTCTCGATGATAAGTCTCTTTTTCTCATTGCCGAAAGGCAGCGCGGGCGAGCGGCCAGACGTGAAAAGCGAACTGGCGGTGCTGATGCGCCCGCAGGTGGTGAGCGCATTGTTGACTACAGTGCTTGGCGCCGGCGCGATGTTTACCCTTTATACTTATATCGCCCCTGTGCTGCATAAAATCACAGACGCCACCCCGGCGTTTACCACCGGCATGCTGGTGCTGATTGGCGTCGGCTTTTCTATTGGCAACTATCTCGGCGGCCGTCTGGCGGACCGTTCGGTTAACGGTACGCTTAAAGGCTTCCTGTTGCTGCTGATCGTTATTATGGCCTCGATTCCCTTACTGGCGCGCAGTGAAATCGGCGCAGCGGTGAGTATGGTGATTTGGGGCGCGGCCACATTTGCGGTGGTGCCGCCGTTACAAATGCGGGTAATGCGTGTGGCGAGCGAAGCGCCGGGGCTTTCCTCTTCTGTGAATATCGGCGCGTTCAACCTCGGTAATGCCCTGGGCGCAGCGGCAGGCGGCGCGGTGATCCAGGCGGGGCTGGGCTACAGTTTTGTGCCGGTGATGGGTGCGATGATTGCCGCGCTCGGTTTGCTACTGGTGCTCTTCTCTTCCCGGCGTGGCGGGCAAAAAGCCTGCGTGGCGGAATAAATAAAAAAGGGAAGCGGAGGCTTCCCTTTTTTTGCGAACTCAGCGGATGGTGCGCGGCGTCATCACCCGGCGAGCGCCAACATAATGACGCTGCCAGTAATCTTCGCTCAGCGAGGTAATCTGAATATCCTGACCGCTGCGAGGCGACTGGATAAACTTGCCGTTGCCCACATAAACGCCGACGTGATCGGCGGTGCCGCGTCCCTGGGTGCGGAAAAAGACCAGATCGCCGCTCTCCAGTTCGCCACGGTCAACCGGCGCCGCGTCGCGCAGGTGATACATCTCGTTAGCCGTACGCGGAATACGGAACTTCACTAAATCTTTATAGGCGTAATAGACCAGCCCGCTACAGTCGAAGCCGGTACGCGGCGAACTGCCGCCCCAGCGATACGGCTTGCCAATCTGATCCATCAGTTTGTTGAGCGCGGTTTTTTGCGCTTTCTGCACGCGTAACTTATGCGCGGCAGCGATGGTGGTGGGCTGCTCCGCTTTCACCTTCACGCAGCGTTTTTTATGACCTTTGCGTTTGGTGCACTGCTCGGTGTAGGCCAGCGTCTGAAGCTTTTTGCCTTTGAGCAGTGCATCGGAAGAGGAGAGTTTGCCGCGACGGGCGAGTGTTTTACCAGAGGCAGTGGCTTTGGCTTTTTTACTGGAAGAGGCGACGCGCTTTGTTGAACTTTTGCCGGAGGATTTGCTTTTTTTACTGGTGGTTTTCGTCTGGCTGCTTTTTTTCTTGGTTTTTTCGCTGTGCGCCTTTTGAATAGCCGACGGACGCGCGTTTTCTGAAGCGTGCGTCAATGGGCTTAATGTCAGACTGGTAAAAAATAAAGCACAGAGCGTGAGAGTGATTTTATTAATCCGCGCCACTGAGCATTCCCCTGATGATGGCGGCAATCGTGCCCGCGTATGATTTTCCAAAAACCAGCCGATTCTAATCTAAAAAAATGACAAAAGTTAATAGTCATTTCACCGTCATCGATACGTTTCGTTATCAAGCGCAAAAAAAATGCACATTTTCTGGCTTCCCCCGTCTCGCTGACGGTACGTTAAGCACGCTGATGCAAAAGAATGTCTGCCGATCGCCCCTATAAAAGTGTTATTCTTAATGAATGTTTAACCCCGGCCATGGGCATAGCGGCCAGCGCAACCTGTCGCGTGCAGCCGTTATAAAGAAAAGCTCCTGCCGTTAAGAAGCTTGAGGAAGCAAGACAATGAGCACAACCCTTGAAAAAATTCAGCGCCAGATCGCCGAAAACCCGATTCTTCTTTATATGAAAGGTTCGCCGAAGCTGCCGAGCTGCGGTTTTTCCGCTCAGGCAGTACAGGCGCTTTCCGCGTGCGGCGAGCGTTTCGCGTATGTCGATATCCTGCAAAACCCGGATATTCGCGCTGAATTGCCGAAATACGCTAACTGGCCGACGTTCCCGCAGCTGTGGGTTGATGGCGAACTGGTCGGCGGCTGCGATATCGTTATCGAAATGTACCAGCGCGGCGAGCTGCAACAGCTGATCAAAGAAACCGCAGAGAAGTACAAATCCGAAACGCCAGACGCGGAATAAGCCTGGCGTAATAAAAAAGCGACCCTTTGGGTCGCTTTTTTTATGCCGCGGGTTCAGGCGCAGGCACGGGCCACCCGCCTAATCGCTTCCAGCGATTGACGATTTCGCAAAACAACAGCGCCGTTTGCTCGGTATCGTAAAGCGCGGAGTGCGCCTGGGCGGTATCGAAAGCGAGGCCTGCTGCGGCGCAGGCTTTAGCCAGCACGGTTTGCCCCAGCGCCAGGCCGCTTAATGCCGCGGTATCAAAAGTGACAAAAGGATGGAAAGGGTTGCGCTTGAGGGAGGCGCGCTGCGCCGCCGCCATCATAAAGCTGTGATCGAACGTGGCGTTATGGGCCACCATGATTGCCCGGTTGCAGTCGCTCTCTTTCATACCCTTGCGGACCATTTTAAAGATAGCGTGCAGCGCTTCATATTCGCTTACCGCGCCGCGCAACGGGTTATGCGGGTCGATACCGTTAAAGGCCAGCGCTTCCGGCTGCAAAATCGCCCCTTCGAAGGGTTCAACATGAAAATGAAGCGTCTCATCCGGCGACAGCCAGCCTTCTTCGTCCATTTTCAGCGTGACGGCGGCAATCTCCAGCAGCGCATCGGTTTTGGCGTTAAATCCGGCGGTCTCCACATCAATGACGACGGGATAAAAGCCACGAAAGCGGTCGCACAGACCAGCAAGTTGCGGGGTATCGGACATCAGGGTCTCATATCTGGAGGAGTTAAAGCAGCGCGTATTATGGCAAATTTCAGGACAGGATGCAGCAGGGCGGGCGCGATGGCCCGCCGCGAAAATCAGTTGCCGAGACCGCGACCGGCATCTTTTTCTTCAATCAGCTCAATTTTGTAGCCGTCCGGATCTTCAACAAAAGCGATAACCGTGGTGCCGCCTTTAACCGGGCCCGCTTCGCGGGTGACGTTGCCGCCGTTATTGCGAATGCGCTCACACGCTTGCGCGGCGTTGTCTACGCTAATGGCGATATGGCCGTAAGCGGTGCCGAGCTCATAGCTTTCCACGCCCCAGTTATAGGTCAGTTCAATAACCGCTTCTTCGCTTTCCGGTCCGTAACCGACAAAGGCCAGAGAGTATTTGTACTCCGGGTTTTCGCTGGTGCGCAGCAGTTTCATGCCCAGCACGTTGGTATAAAATTCGATAGAACGTTGCAGGTCGCCGACGCGCAGCATAGTGTGAAGTAAGCGCATAATGTCCTCTTAAATCTATGAAATGTAAGTCGCGGTTTGTTAAAACGCTGTTGTGAGTATAGCGGCGAAAGGCCGCCGCTATCAATGAAGGGATTACAGGGTAGGATAGTCGATGTAGCCTTCCGCGCCGCCGCCATAGAACGATTCCGGGCGTTGCGGGTTCAGTTCTGCTTTTTTACGCAGGCGTTCTACCAGGTCCGGGTTGGCGATGTAGTCACGACCGAAAGCCACGGCATCAATCAATCCTTTCTCAATCAGCGCCTCCGCTTTCTCACGGGTATAGGCGCCAGCGCCGATAATCACGCCATCGAAACGCGCGCGCACTTTCTGGCGGAATTCGTCGGTGTAAGGCACGCCGCCCGCCCAGTCAGGCTCGGACATATGCAGATAGGCGATGCCGCGCTTGTTGAGCTCATCAATCAGATACAGCGCATCTTCCTCTTCATTCGGGCCGTTATCAACATTCTGGAAGGTGCCAATCGGGGAGACGCGAATGCCGATGCGATCGGCGCTCCACTCTTTGCTGACTGCATCAATCACTTCCAGCACCAGACGCGCGCGGTTTTCCACGCTGCCGCCGTACTGATCGGTACGCTGGTTGGCGCTCGGGGAAAGGAACTGGTGCAGCAGATAGCCGTGCGCGGAATGCAGCTCGACCAGGTCGAAGCCAGCGTCGCGCGCGTTGCCTACCGCTTTACGAAAGTCGTCAACAATGCCCGGGATCTCATCGGTTTCCAGCGCGCGCGGCGTAGTGGTGTCCACACGAATCGCTTTCCCGTTTTCATCACGCAGGGAAGTACGGGTGCCAGCGTTAATAGCCGAAGGCGCGACCGGCGCTTCGCCGCCTGGTTGCAGGCTGCTGTGAGAGATACGGCCCGTGTGCCAGAGCTGTACGGCGATATGGCTCGCTTTTTCATGCACGGCGGCAGTGATTTTTTTCCATGCGGCAACTTGCTCATCGCTGTGCAAGCCAGGCGCGCCCGCATAGCCTTTCGCCTGGGCGGAAATTTGCGTGGCTTCGCTGATGATAAGGCCGGAGCTCGCGCGCTGGCGGTAATATTCCACCATCATGGCCGTTGGAATGTCGCCCGGCTCAATGCTGCGCAGGCGCGTAAGCGGCGCCATAAATACGCGGTTTGGTACGGTAACAGGACCCACTTTCAGCGGGGTGAAGAGTTTTTCTGACGGCATAATGTCTCCTGAGTAGACCGGTCGTCTAGTAACAAGGGAAATAAAAAGCGCCTGCCGGAGCGGGCGCTCAGAGAATCTGTTCTACATGTTTTAACGTGCTTTCCAGCGGCGCGCCGCTGCGGGAAATTTTGGCCTGCAAACTGGCGCCAAGCCACAGCACATATAACACCTGCGCCTGGGTGTTTGCGTCGCCTGCGCATTGCAGACTTTTTTCCGCAACGCCGCGCTCAAGCGTCCGGGCGAGCAGGGCGATGATACTTGCCGCGCCTTTATCAAGCGCGCCGCGCATATCTTCAGAAAGATCGCACACTTCGGCTGACAGTTTGACTGTCAGGCAGCCGCTGATGGTGCCCTGGCTGCGGTACTGTTGCAGCGTTTCCTGATACCAGTCGATTATCTTTTCGCGGCACGTACGATCGGCCCGCTCAAAGTGCTGGCGCAGCCGCTCATGGTAATGGAGATAGTGCCGCTCCAGCATCGCTACCCCAAACGCCTCTTTAGAGCGAAAGTAGTGATAAAACGACCCTTTCGGCACGCCTGCGGTTTTTAGCAGCTCGCTCAGCCCCATGCCGGTAAAGCCGCGTTGCAGGCAGAGCTGCTGGCCGGTGGCAAGGAGATGTTCGCGGGTATCGGTGTCATGCTGTTTCATGGCTATTACGGTACTAGACCGGTTGGTCTAATGCAAGTTCACTATTAAAAAAAGCAGGCTGCAAGTGACGTTGTCACATTTAGTGGCCTCGTTAAACCGGCCTTTGCGCAAAGACGCAGTTTGTCTGCCTCAGGCTTGCAAGCGTTCTAAAGACAGGCTTCAATTGTAATTACTTTGTTAAACAGGAGTTGTTGTGGCCGAACAGCTTGAGTTTTTTCCCGTCCCCAGTCCTTGTCGCGGTATTTGCCAGAGCGACGAGCGCGGATTTTGCCGCGGCTGCATGCGTAGCCGGGATGAGCGCTTTAACTGGCAAAATATGAGCGACCCGCAAAAGCAAGAGGTGCTGCGTCTCTGCCGCCAGCGGATGCTGCGCAAGCTGCGCGCCGCGAAAACCGAACCGCCCGACGAACCCCAGCAACCTTCACTGTTTTAATCACGTAGCTGTCGTATACTCCGGCGCAGTGTTTATCTTATTCCGAGGAACAAGAGATGGTTCAACGTATTACCCTCGCGCCGCAGGGGCCGGAGTTTTCCCGTCTGGTTATGGGTTACTGGCGGTTAATGGACTGGAATATGTCTGCCCGCGAACTGGTAAGCTTTATTGAAGAACATCTGGATATGGGCATCACCACCGTCGACCATGCCGATATTTATGGCGGCTACCAGTGCGAAGCAGCCTTTGGCGAAGCGCTGCGTCTTGCGCCGCATTTGCGCCAGCGTATGGAAATCGTCACTAAATGCGGGATTGCCACCACGGCAAAAGAAGAAAACGCTATCGGGCATTACATTACCAGCCGCGAACATATCGTGAGTAGCGCGGAAACCTCGCTGAAAAATCTGGCGACCGACGTCATCGATCTTCTTCTGATACACCGTCCCGACCCTCTTATGGATGCCGATGACGTGGCGGAAGCCTTCCTTGCGCTGCACCAGAGCGGAAAAGTGCGCCATTTTGGCGTATCCAATTTTACGCCGGCGCAATTCATGCTGTTGCAATCCCGCTTGCCGTTCACGCTTGCCACGAATCAGGTGGAAATTTCGCCGGTTCACCAGCCGCTGCTGCTGGATGGTACGCTGGATCAACTCCAGCAGCTGCGTATTCGTCCGATGGCCTGGTCCTGCCTTGGCGGCGGGCGGTTGTTTAACGATGAGGCTTTCCAGCCGCTGCGTGATGAGTTGCAAAAGGTGGCGCAGGAAGTGGGCGCAGAAACGATTGAACAGGTCGTCTACGCCTGGGTGATGCGCCTGCCGTCGCAGCCGTTGCCTATTATCGGTTCCGGTAAAATCGAACGCGTACGCGCTGCGCTTCCTTCACTTTCTCTTGAAATGTCGCGACAGCAGTGGTTCCGCATTCGTAAAGCGGCGCTCGGTTACGACGTGCCGTAAAGCTGAAAGTGGTTGCTTCCCGGTGAAATCTTCTCTGCTGGTATAGACTTACCACCGAGGAAAACCATCAGGAGGCAACATGAAGCGTTTTAGTCTGGCAATGTTGGCACTGCTCGCCTGCGGCGCGGCGCAGGCGGCCAGTGAAGAAGTGGAAATGCACCTCGTCACCGATCAGGGAATCGGCCAATCCATTGGTACGGTAAAAATCAGCGAAACCGACAAAGGGCTTGAGTTTGCCCCCGATCTCAAGGCGCTGCCGCCCGGCGATCATGGTTTTCATATTCATGCCAAAGGCAGCTGCGAACCGGCGATGAAAGACGGTAAACCCGTAGCCGCGCAAGCGGCGGGCGGGCATTACGATCCGCAAAATACCGGCAAACATCTTGGGCCGGAAGGGCCAGGCCACCTCGGCGATTTACCCACTTTGCAGGTCAATAACGATGGCAAAGCCACCGAGCCGGTTACCGCACCGCGTCTGAAATCCCTTGATGAGGTGAAAGGTAAAGCGCTGATGGTTCATGTGGGCGGCGATAACATGTCCGATCATCCAAAACCCCTTGGCGGCGGCGGAGAGCGCTACGCCTGCGGCGTGATTAAGTAAGACGGGTTGCGCTGTCGCCGGGGTTGCCCGGTGGCGGCGCTTGTTCAAGTTGCGAAAGCGAGCACCATAGCCGCCAGATAAGCTGCGCCAGACGCCGCGCATCGGGTTGATGATGCCTTGCAAGCGTAGTGTAAACCCGCTCCAGCTCGTTCAGCGCAGCCGCCAGCGGCCGTTGCTGAACGCCTCTTTCGCTCATGACCTCTCTTAGCGTAGCGATGCAGTTATCGCGCACGAGCGTTAACGGATCCGATCGCGCTTCCCACTCGCGTAACTGCCAGACGACATGAGAGCAGTTCAGCAAGACCACGCCCCAACGCAACAGCCAGCGCCGCGCGCTCTCTTCTTTACTGTTGCTGAGCTGGCTGATGTGGTGATAAACCAGCGATTCAAACGCATTTTCGCTGTGGTACGGATGCTGGCTAAGCTGATCGATAAACCCTCGCCGTAGCGATCGAATATGGCGGCGGCCTTTACGCTGGTCGGAACCCGGACGCAGCACAGCGAAAGCGGCCCAGCAGAGTGCCACGCCGGCAATTTTCGCCAGATTATCATTCAGGAAATCCGCAAAATCATAAACCGGCGGATTGGTGACGGCGATAAACGAGCCCATAAAGACAATCAACTGTCCCCACAGCCCGGCAAGCTTCGGCTGTTGTAACTTCATTAATTGCATGGTCGTCAACAGCGGCAGCAGAAAAAGCAAAAACTGCCACAGGTCCGTTATCTGCACCATCAGGCCGAATTTCACCGCGAAGCTGAACAGCGAAAGCAGCACCAGCGTGCGCAGCAGCAGAGTCAGCGAATTGTAAGGCGGGGCGAGGCGGAATAGAGTACGCTGCTGATAGCCGCAAGCGTCAGCGCGCCGCTGCCGGCTTCCCATTGCGTGCTGATACACCATGCGCCAATAAGCGTAATGATGCAAAAGGTTCGCACCGCGCTCCAGAGCGCTTCCCGGTTATCTGCGTGGCGTGTAAAAGCGGGCGCTGCGGGTGGCGAAATGGCGCGTTGCGGCGTGCCGTCTTCCACTTCATGCAACCAGCGCGCGCTGTCGAGATAAACCCAGCAAAAATCACGCAGACGCTGCCAGAAGGCGTGATGACGAAAATCATCGGCGCGGGTGGGGTAAAGCTGCGCCAGGATTTTCGCAACGCTGTACCGGGTCGCCTGTGGGTGCGCCAGTTCCTGTAGCAGCGCCTGTAATTGCGACCAGAGCGTAGGGGGGACGTCCGGCCAGTTAAGCAAAAGCCTGCGCAAGCCGGAAATAAGGCTGGTAAGCCGTAACTGCTGGTGCAGTAAGTAATTAAGCAGCGTGTTATGCCGACGGAAACGGTAATGGCTCCAGAAGGCCTGGATACGCAGCACATTCAGCGTAAGGATTTGTCCAATCAAACCCTCATGCGCGGTGCGTATGGTGTCTGTTGTTTCCTGTTGCCACAACAGGCTTGCGTGTTCCAGCAGCCGGGTTTGCATCGTTTTCAGCGCGTTTAACAGCGTTGAGCCATCGGAGTTGCCCGGCAATACCATCATCATGAAACCGCCGCATAAAATACCGACGATAACTTCGCAAACCCGCGCCTGGGCAATATCCCACAGTTCTGTGGTCTCAACGGTGTTCACTAGTGGGAAAGCGATAATCGCGGCGGTATAGCCGGCAAGCTGAAAAGCGTAAGCCGCATTATTCATAAACTGGCTGGCGGCCCAGGTGCAAAGCGCAAGCCAGGCAGCCATGGCGAAGGTAAAAAACCAGGGGTCATTCAGCGTGTGGCCGGCAATGATAAGCGAAGCGCAGGCGCCAAGCAGGCTGCCTGCAATGCGGCCCAGACTTTTACTGATAACGCTGCCGACGGTAGGAAAGCTCACGACGGCGGCGGACGTCATCGCCCAGTAGGGTTCATCCAGCTCAAGACAATACGCGATGGTTAGCGCCAGGCACATGGCGATGCTGTTACGCAGCGCATAGCGCCATTGTCCGGGGTTGGCTTTTCCCCAGGGCGTGTTTCGCCATGCGAGCCAGTCGGCTTTCATGATGCTACGGGCCAAGCGAAACGGTGCAGGTGGTGCCCGAAACGAGCGTAATATCTTGCGCCAGCGGATCGAGCGCTATACGCACCGGCACGCGCTGCGCCAGGCGCACCCAGGGCACGTTAGGTTTGATATCCGCCACCAGCCCACTGTCGCTCTCCACGCTCTGGTCATAAATGGCGCGTCCGATGCTGTCCACTTTCCCCGTGAGTTGTTGATGACTGCTGTAAAGCGTCACTTTTGCGGGAAGGCCGGGGCGAATATGACGAAGCTTGGTCTCTTCAAAATAGCCCACCACATAAAACGAGTGGCTGTCGATAAGCGCGAAAACAGGTTGCCCGGCGGTGGCGTAATTGCCGACGCGGCTGGAAAGATTCGTTATCCAGCCATCTACCGGCGCTTTTACTGTGGTTTGCGAAAGCTGCCACTGGGCTTGTTCAAGCGCGGCTTGCGCCGCTTTGAGGTCCGCTTTTGCCGCCGCGAGGCTCGCCTGCGCCGCTTCCACGCTGATATTCGCCGTATCCAGGTCTTCAGCGGAGATATAGTTACGCGGCAGATGACGGCGGCGGTTCGCCTCGTTATTCGCTTTCGCGACATCGGCATTGGCTTTCGCGACATCCGATGACGCGCGCGCAAGCTGCGCCTGGGCGTTTAAAACCGCAATGCGGTAAGGCGTCTCGTCCAGCGTAAACAGCACGCTGCCCGCTTTCACCCGCTGGTTATCGCGCACGTTAAGGCGAGTCAGCGTCCCGGAAACTTGCGGCGTGATATTGACCTGCTCCGCGCGTACTTTGCCATCGCGCGTCCAGGGCGACTGCATGTAATAAGTCCACATCAGCCAGCCCACAACCAGTGCGACGGCGAAAATAATCAGGGTGGAAAAATATTTCAGTGTTTTCAGTCGCATGGCTTACCACATTATTAAAATCAGCAGCCCAAGGCTGACGCACAGAGCAAAAAGCGACAAATCCAGCAAGGTGGGGTGCCAAATTTCTCCGGAATACATCCAGTCGCGTAGAAGGCGATGAAGAGCCAGCCAGATAAAAAAGCCGAGGATCACTGCCTTAAACAGAGGGGGGAAATAGACTGAGGCGCCTGCTACAAGGTCCTGGAGCGGCATGCCTGAAGCGGAAAAAGACCATGGCATGATGATTAATCCTTTAGCAGCAAAATATGGCGGCTTCGGTTACCTGAGATAGAATGAGTATAATTACCGCTGAGATAGTCGCAAAAGTAAGACATTTGTTTTAGTTATTTAAATGCTGCAAACTAGTCTAAAATCACTACAATAACTTAGCAAGCTAATTATAAGGAGATGAAATTGGAATCGCCATTAGGTTCTGATCTGGCACGGCTAGTGCGCATCTGGCGTGCTCTGATTGACCATCGCCTGAAACCTCTGGAACTGACGCAAACGCACTGGGTTACGCTGCATAATATTCACGAACTGCCGCCTGACCAGTCGCAAATACAGCTCGCGAAAGCGATCGGCATTGAACAGCCGTCGCTGGTGCGAACACTCGATCAGCTTGAAGAAAAGGGGCTGATTTCACGCCATACCTGTGCAAGCGACAGGCGCGCAAAACGCATTAAGCTTACGGAAAAAGCGCGACCGATTATCACGCAAATGGAAGATGTGATTCGTAAAACGCGTGGAGAGATCCTCTCGGGGATCAGTGAAACCGAACTTACTACGCTGCTGAATCTGATTAATCGTCTGGAGAAGAATATCAACGATCTCCAGGAACGAGGCTAACGTTGCGTTTAGCATGAAAAAAGCGACCTGGAGGCAGGTCGCTTTTTTATTTTAGCGGGGTGAAACGGTAACCTGGCTGCCGTTGCTTGCCAGTACCACGCGCTGGCCGGCAGAGAAGCGGGTGTTGCCCTGTTTCTGAACCACCATAATGGTGTTGCCGTCATCCTTACGGATTTCCAGCTCAACGCCCTGCGTTTTATTCATTGCGCCCTGTACGCCCTGGCCTGCCACGCCGCCTGCGACAGCGCCTGCCGCGGTGGCAAGCGAACGACCGGTGCCGCCGCCGACGGTATTGCCGAGGAAGCCGCCCAATACCGCACCGCCCAGTGCACCGATCACGTTGTTATCGTCACCGCCCTGAATCTTCACCGGACGGACGTTAACGATCGTGCCATAGGTGACGTTCTGCACCTGCTTGGCTTCAGAAGCGGTATAAACATCGCCGGAAAGACTATCGTTATTGACACAACCCGCCAGCGTTAACCCGGCCAGCGAGACAACCAGCACACGTGAAATCATGCAAATCTCCTGTTTACAATCAATGCTCCTGTGAGCATCCATGATAGTTAAATTATATGGCATTAAACGACAGCGTTTCACATTGTTCATGCATTCCCATGTAAAAATAGTAAAAGTACCTGGTTTAACGCAGGGTAAACGCCTTTAAAACCGTGTCGGTTTTTATTGCGCCAGATTTGTTAATAATTATCATTAACGCAGAACAATGACCGTGAATGTCGGTTAACCCGTCAACCAGTAAGGAAAGCCTATGAAATCGGGGCGCTATATTGGCGTAATGTCTGGCACCAGCCTGGACGGAGTGGATGTGGTGTTGGCGGCGATTGATGAGCGAATGGTCGCGCAGCAGGCTAGCCTCAGCTGGCCTATCCCGCTGAAGCTTAAGCAGGAGGTGCTTGCCATCTGTCAGGGCCAGAGCCTGACGCTTTCGCAACTGGGGCAGCTTGACGCGCGACTCGGCCAGCTTTTCGCCGATGCGGTACTGGCGCTGATGAAGCAGGAAAAGCTCAAACCCGAAGAGGTGATGGCTATCGGCTGTCACGGGCAGACCGTGTGGCATGAGCCTGGCGGCGAAGCGCCGCATACTCTGCAAATAGGGGATAATAATCAGATTGTGGCGCGTACCGGCGTCACCGTCGTCGGCGATTTCCGCCGCCGCGACATGGCGCTGGGCGGGCAGGGCGCGCCGCTGGTGCCTGCTTTCCATCACGCATTGCTCGCGCACCCGGTCGAGCGCCGTATGGTGCTTAATATTGGCGGCATCGCCAACCTCTCGCTGCTTTTCCCCGATCAGCCCGTTCGCGGCTACGATACCGGCCCGGGCAACATGCTGATGGACGCCTGGATCTGGCGCCAGCGCGGGCAAGCCTATGATAAAGACGCCCAGTGGGCGAGCAGCGGCAAAGTGATCCTCCCGCTGCTTCAGCATATGCTCTGCGACCCTTACTTCGCCTTGCCAGCGCCTAAAAGCACCGGGCGGGAATATTTCAATTACGGCTGGCTTGAGCGGCAGCTGTCGCGCTTTCCGGGCCTTGCGGCGCAGGATGTGCAGGCGACCCTTGCTGAGCTGACGGCGACGACTGTCGCTGAACAGGTGCTGTTAAGCGGCGGCGGCGAGAGGCTGCTGGTCTGCGGCGGCGGCGGGCGCAATCCGCTGCTAATGAACCGGCTGGCCGGACTGTTGCCGGGCATTGAAGTCTCCACCACTGATGAGATGGGCATTAGCGGCGATGATATGGAAGCGCTGGCGTTCGCCTGGCTTGCGTTTCGCACGCTTTCAGGCATGCCGGGCAATCTTCCCTCGGTAACGGGCGCTTCGCAGCCAAGCGTGCTGGGCGCTATTTTCCCGGCGAATCCGATCCAGAATCGGATTTAGCCGACTTTCGCCAGGGGGCGAAGCCGATAGACTTTCTTTGAAACAGGATGAACGCCGTCTCCTTAAAGTAAAAGAAAGTCATCAGGATAGCCCCATGAAAAAACTGCTTATTGTTTTACTTCCCTCGCTTCTTGCAGGCTGTAGCTACTACGGCACGATGATGGAGCGCATGCATACGGATAAGCTTGAGTATCAGTGCGATGAAAAACCGCTGACGGTTTCGCTTAATAATACGCGCCAGGAAGTCAGCTTTATCTATAACGACAAACCGCTGCGGCTGAAACAGGGGCTTTCGGCGTCCGGCGCGCGCTACACAGACGGCATTTATGTTTTCTGGTCGAAAGGCGACACGGCGAACGTTTACGAAAAAGACCGCATTGTGCTTAATAACTGTCAATTGCAAAATCGCCAGCGTTGAGATTTCACCGGGTGGAGCGCACAATAGCTCCACCCAACGATTACGCTAGCTAACGCCATGTCTGATAACGATTCTCTGCAAAAGATGGCGCATCTGCGCCGTGAATACACCAAAGGCGGATTACGCCGTCGCGATCTTCCTGAACAACCGCTTCCCCTGTTCGAACGCTGGCTTTCACAGGCATGCGAAGCGCAGCTCGCCGACCCAACCGCCATGGTGGTCGCAACTGTTGATGAAAACGGTCAGCCTTATCAGCGCATTGTCCTGCTTAAGCATTACGACGAAAAAGGCCTGGTTTTCTACACCAATCTCGGCAGCCGTAAAGCCCATCATATTGAAAATAACCCCCGCGTGAATCTGCTGTTCCCCTGGCACATGCTGGAGCGCCAGGTCATGGTGACGGGCAAAGCGGAGCGTCTCTCTACGCTTGAGGTGGTGAAATATTTCCACAGCCGCCCCCGCGACAGCCAGATTGGCGCCTGGGTCTCGAAACAGTCGAGCCGCATTTCCGCGCGCGGCGTGCTGGAGAGCAAGTTCCTGGAGCTTAAACAGAAATTCCAGCAGGGGGAGATCCCGCTGCCGAGTTTCTGGGGCGGGTTTCGCGTTTCCATCGAGCAGATGGAGTTCTGGCAGGGCGGCGAACACCGCCTGCATGACCGCTTTTTATACCAGCGCGAAGGCGCGGGCTGGAAAATCGATCGTCTTGCCCCCTGAGTAAGGGATTTTCTTGTGCGAAGCGCTGGCGCAACCGGGCACAGCGCTTTATTCTATGCCTCCCTGAATTTTTAACGTATTCGCCAGCAGGCGAAAGCCGTGTACCGGCAAAGGTGCAGTCGTAAAGAGATGGAGAAATTGATGGCAAGCAGCAATTTGATCAAGCAATTGCAGGAGCGGGGCCTTGTGGCTCAGGTGACGGATGAAGAAGCGTTAGCGCAGCGTTTGGCGCAGGGGCCAATCGCCCTTTATTGCGGCTTCGATCCCACCGCTGACAGCTTGCATCTGGGCCATCTGGTTCCCCTGTTGTGCCTGAAACGTTTTCAGATGGCAGGGCATAAGCCGGTCGCTCTGGTCGGCGGCGCTACGGGGCTTATTGGCGACCCAAGCTTCAAAGCGACCGAACGTAAGCTTAATACGGAAGATACGGTGCAGGAGTGGGTGGATAAAATTCGCCGTCAGGTTGCGCCTTTCCTCGACTTCGATTGCGGTGAAAACGCCGCTATCGCCGCCAACAACTACGACTGGTTCGGCAGCATGAACGTGCTGACGTTCCTGCGCGATATCGGTAAACACTTCTCTGTTAACCAGATGATCAACAAAGAAGCGGTGAAGCAGCGCCTGAACCGTGACGACGTGGGCATCTCCTTTACCGAGTTTTCGTACAACCTGTTGCAGGGTTACGATTTTGCCTGCCTGAACAAACTGCATGGCGTTGCGCTGCAAATCGGCGGGTCGGATCAGTGGGGCAATATCACCTCCGGCATCGATCTGACGCGTCGTCTGCATCAGAACCAGGTGTTCGGCCTGACCGTTCCGCTCATCACGAAATCAGACGGCACTAAATTCGGTAAAACCGAAGGCGGCGCGGTATGGCTCGATCCTAAGAAAACCAGTCCGTACAAGTTCTATCAGTTCTGGATCAACACCGCAGACGCCGATGTTTACCGCTTCCTGAAATTCTTCACCTTTATGAGCATTGAAGAGATCAATGCGCTGGAAGAGGAAGACAAGAACAGCGGCAAAGCGCCGCGCGCTCAGTATGTGCTGGCGGAGGAAGTCACGCGTCTGGTTCACGGGGAAGAGGGGCTGGTGGCGGCGAAGCGCATCACAGCCAGCCTTTTCAACGGCACCCTGAGCGACCTGAGCGAAGCGGATTTCGAACAGCTTGCGCAGGATGGCGTGCCGATGGTCGAAATGGAAAAAGGCGCCGATCTTCAGCAAGCGCTGGTGGATTCCGAGCTGCAACCGTCCCGCGGGCAGGCGCGCAAGACTATCGCCTCTAATGCGGTCACCATTAACGGCGAAAAACAGTCAGACCCGGAATATACCTTCAGCGATGCAGACCGCCTCTTCGGTCGCTACACGCTGCTGCGTCGCGGTAAAAAGAATTACTGCCTCGTTTGCTGGAAGTAACACTCAGCAAGTAAGGGCGTGGGAAACCACGCCCTTTATTTTTATGTCATCACCTGCAATTCATCCGGAAGCAACATGAAAAACATCCTCGCTATCCAGTCTCATGTGGTGTTTGGTCACGCCGGCAACAGCGCGGCTGAATTTCCCATGCGGCGTCTCGGCGCCAACGTCTGGCCGCTCAATACCGTTCAGTTTTCCAATCACACGCAGTATGGACAATGGACCGGCGCGGTGATGCCGCCCGCACACCTGACTGAAATTGTGCAGGGCATCGCCGCCATTGGCCAGCTACACCGCTGCGACGCAGTGCTGAGCGGTTATCTGGGTTCTGCGGAGCAGGGCGAGCATATCCTGGGCATCGTGCGCGAAGTGAAAAAGGCAAACCCCCAGGCGCTCTACTTCTGCGACCCGGTCATGGGGCATCCGGAGAAAGGCTGCATCGTGGCGCCGGGCGTTGCGGAATTTCATGCGCGCCATGCGCTGCCAGCCAGCGATATTATCGCGCCGAACCTGATTGAGCTTGAGCTGCTGAGCGGACACGCGGTAAACACGGTGGAAGAAGCGGTGACAACGTCACGCGAGCTGATTGCGCTGGGGCCAAAAGTGGTGCTGGTCAAACATCTGGCGCGCGCGGGTTACCATAAAGATCGTTTTGAAATGTTGCTGGTCACGCAGGACGAAGCCTGGCATATCAGCCGTCCGCTGGTGGATTTTGGCGAGCGCCAGCCTGTGGGCGTGGGTGACGTGACCAGCGGTCTGCTGTTGGTGAAACTGTTACAGGGCGCGACGCACCGCGACGCGCTGGAGCATGTCACGGCGGCGGTTTATGAAATCATGATAATGACGAAAAAGATGGGCGAGTACGAATTGCAGGTTGTTGCCGCCCAGGAAGGCATCGCTAAGCCGGAGCATTACTTTACCGCTGTCGCGCTTTAACAATGAACCGCTCTCCTGGCGTCAGGAGAGCGGACAGTTTACAGCCCCTCCGCCGCCAGCGCTGCCGCTACAGCCGGTCGCGCCTGCATCCGCGCCAGATAGTGTTCAATGTTATCCAGCCCGTCGAAGTTGAGCTTAATCGCTTTACCCCAACGCAGCACGGTAAAGAGATAAGCGTCCGCCACGCTGAAGCGCAGCCCCATCAGCCACTGTTTATCCGTCAGCTCGTCATTAACGTACTGCAATTTCTTCTCTAACAGGCCGCGTGCCGTTTGCTTGTACGCTTCCGGCGTGTCAGGGCGAAAGAGCGGAGAAAAGCCCTTATGCAGCTCGGTAGCGATGTAGTTAAGCCATTCCAGCGTGTGATAGCGTGTCATGCTGCCAGCCGGGGCCAGCAACTGGCGGTCCGGCACTTTATCCGCCAGGTATTGCACAATCGCCACGCCTTCCGTCAGCAGTGAACCGTCATCAAGCTGTAACGCCGGTACTTGCCCCTTTGGGTTAATGGCGAGGTAGTCATCCCCGCTTTCGGTTTTTTTCGCCGCCAGGTCCACTTTCACCAGCGTAAAATCAAGACCCGATTCGCGTAAAACAATATGGGGCGAAAGGGAACAGGCGCCTGCTTTGTAAAACAGCTTCATGAGTCGCTCCTCGTTAGCGATGATTTATCACAGTATGGTAGTGCCCGTTCGGGCAAAAAAAAAGCCGCTAACCCAAAGGTTAGCGGCTGAAAATTGTTTCGCTATAAGACATTACGCCGTTGCGGTTTTAGACGCTTTCGCCGCTTTGTCATCATCCTGCGTCATGCGGTTCAGTTTCGGCGCGGTCAGCAGCATCAGCACAGCGATAACGGCTGTTGCGATACCAATCTGCATAAAGACGCGGCCATAAACTTCCAGTGACATCAGCGGGTCGGTTACGTTCTCCGGCACCGCCATCAGGTTTGCTACTTTACCGGCGATGATGGCCGCGCCCGCGGTCGTCAGGAACCAGCTGCCCATGATGAAGCCCATCAGGCGCTGCGGCACCAGTTGAGCGACCATGGCAAGGCCCAGCCCGGAGATCATCAGCTCGCCGATACTTTGCAGGGCGTAGCTCAGGATAAGCCAGTTAACAGAGACGATGCCCGCATCGCTTGCAAACTTCGCGCCCAGCGGCAGCACGAGGAACGCGCCAGAGCAGAGCACCATACCGATGGCGAATTTATGCGGCATCGGCAGGCGGTCACCCATCTTGTTATAGATAGCCGCAAGAATCGGGCTGCCGATCATAATCCAGAACGGGTTCAGCGCCTGATACTGCTCCGGCTCGAACGCGATGCCCAGAATGGAATGTTCAACGTTGCGAATGGCGAAGAAGTTAAGCGAAGTTGGCATCTGGCTGTAAAGCACGAAGAAGACAACCGCTTCCAGCATCAGAATAAACGCGACGATCATTTTACGACGCGCCGCGCCGTGCATGGCAAAGGCTTCTTTACCGAAAATAATCACGATGCCCAGCGCAATCACGCCCAGCGCGATACGTGCGATCCCCTGATTATGCAGCAGCCACGTGGCGATAGCGACCAGCACCACAACGCCTGCGATGGTGGCGAAAAGCTTACCAAACTGCAACGGCTGGAAATCGGGTTTGGAACCGTAGTCTTTTACCCAGTGACGGCAGAAAGCGAAGTTGATGATAGTAATAACCATACCCACTACGCTCAGCGCGAACGCTACGCTCCAGCCGAATTTCGCCGCAAGCCACGGCGTCGCCAGCATGGAGAAGAACGAACCGATGTTGATCGCCATGTAATACATGGTGAAAGCGCCGTCGAGACGCGGGTCGTCTTTTGAATAGCAAGTCGAAAGCAGCGAAGAAGGGTTAGCTTTAAACAGGCCATTACCTACGGCGATGGTTGCCATCCCCATATAAACGATAGCGGCGTCGTGCCCGGACCAGGCCACCAGCGCATAGCCAATCGCCAGCACCGTGGCGCCAAGGAAAATAACGCGCTTGGTGCCCAGCACTTTATCGCCAAGCCAGCCGCCGATGGCGACCAGGCCGTAAACCAGTGCGCTGAATGAGGAGAACAGAGTGATGGAATCCGCTTCGGACATACCCAGCTGTTTGACCAGGTACACGGCCATGATCCCTTGCAGGCCGTAGTAACCAAAACGCTCCCATAATTCGATAGAGAAAATGAGATAGAACGATTTCGGTTGTTTGAAAGCGTTTAAGCTGACGCTTTCTGCTGGTTTATTGTTTGCAGTCGACACATATACCTCTTTTTTTACGTCCCGTAGTAACGGGAGTCTGGCCGGCGCATGGCTGGAGCAGCCTGCGCTTTATTTTTATTAGGGTGAGAAACGGCGGGTAATGTTCACTATCCTGGGCTGTCAGGCAATACCTTTGTAATAATCCGTTACATTTAACCCAGCCAGGATAAACCCTGTAAAAACGAAACAGGAACTAGCGTTAAATTTTTTGTTAACCTTAATAACAGGTATTTTATCTGATCAAAGCCATTTTTTGTGGTCATTAAGTTATATATTCTGCTGATTTGCCCGCAAGCCAGCGGATGTGACCTGGCACGAGCGATAATTCCGATGTTTGTTCGGTTTAAACAGGCGTCTTTCCTGCGGTTGCGCGGATTTTTATTCATTTTTACAACATGAAATTAACGACATGTTATCGATGTGATTTGTGTCACAAAGTTATAGAAATTTCCTGTCGAAAAAAAACATTTAACCTGGCGAAGTGGTTTGCCGCCGGATTTAACCGGCGACGCAATATGAAAATGAAGGCTAATACGCTGTAACGCGGGCGTTTAAATAACAGCAAACGGCGCAGTAAAAGAGAGGGGCGAGGTCAGGCGTAAACTTTCTCTTTGTATTCACAAAGATCTTCTATCAGGCAAGAACCGCAGCGGGGTTTACGGGCGATACAGGTGTAACGGCCATGCAAGATAAGCCAGTGGTGACAATCCACCTTGAACTCAGCCGGAACCACCTTCAGCAGCTTCTCTTCTACCTGCTCGACATTTTTCCCTGGCGCAAACTGAGTACGGTTACAGACACGGAAAATATGCGTATCCACGGCAATGGTAGGCCAGCCGAAAGCGGTATTGAGCACCACATTCGCCGTTTTACGCCCCACGCCCGGCAACGCTTCCAGCGCGGCGCGATCTTCCGGCACTTCGCCGCCATGCTGCTCAAGCAAAATGCGGCAGGTCTTAATGACGTTTTCCGCTTTGCTGTTAAACAGCCCAATGGTCTTAATGTATTCCTTAACGCCATCCACACCGAGCGCCAGCATCGCCTGCGGCGTGTTAGCCACAGGGTAGAGCCTGGCGGTGGCTTTGTTGACGCTGACGTCTGTCGCCTGCGCGGAAAGCAACACGGCAATCAGCAGTTCGAAAGGCGAAGTAAAGTTCAGCTCGGTGGTAGGATGCGGATCGTTAGCGCGCAAGCGTGAAAGTATTTCTATGCGTTTCGCTTTGTTCATCAGGCTTTTTCCGTTTTGCCCGCCATCACGACGGTTTGCGCCTGCGCCGCACGACGCTTCTTCATTTTTTCGTCGATCAGATATTTAACGGCGAGCATCATGCCAAGACCGATAAACGCCCCCGGCGGCAGCATGGCCAGCAGGAACGGCGTATCGGTGTGAAACACCTCTACGCGCAATACTTTCGCCCAGCCGCCCAGCAGCGCATCCGCGCCGTCAAAGAGCGTGCCGTTGCCGAGTATTTCACGCAGTGAACCAAGCACGAACATCGCGCCGGTGGCACCCATGCCGATGGCGAAACCGTCCAGCGCCGACAGCAGCGGGCCGTTTTTGGCGGCGAAAGCCTCTGCGCGACCCACCACGATACAGTTGGTTACGATGAGTGGAATAAAGATGCCCAGAGACTGATACAGACCGAACGCGTAAGCGTTGATCAGCATCTGCACGATGCTGACCACGGCGGCGATTATCATCACGTAAATAGGAATACGAATTTCAGCAGGCATCCATTTACGGAACGCGGAAATCGAAGCGTTAGTCAGCGTCAGCACAAGCGTTGTCGCAAGACCAAGGCCCAGCGCGTTGGTCGCCGTGGAGGTCACCGCCAGCAGCGGGCACATCCCTAAAAGCTGCACCAGCGCCGAGTTGTTTTTCCACAGGCCGTTGACCAGAATCGATTTTACGTCATTCATCGCTTTCTCCACAGGAAGGAAGGGCGCTGAGCTGCGACGGCAGCGTTTCGGCATAAAGCCCTGCGCGTTTAACGGCATTTACTACGGCGCGGGGAGTAATGGTGGCGCCGGTGAACTGGTCAAACTGACCGCCATCTTTTTTTACCGCCCAGCTCGCATCGTCGCTGCCCTGGATAGTTTTTCCGGCAAAAGAGGTGATCCAGTCGCTAATGCGGGTTTCAATTTTGTCGCCAAGTCCTGGCGTTTCGTGGTGTTCAGTCACGCGCGTACCCAGTACTTTGCCGTGGAAATCGGCGCCCACCAGCAGCTGGATAGCCCCCGAGTAACCGTCGGGCGCGGTTGCCTGCATCACCACCGCGACAGGCGTGTCGCCTTTACGGGCAACCCATAGCTGCCTGTTGCCTGCGCCCAGAGCCGCAGAGGTGACGATAAAACAGCTCTTTTGCAGATCGTTGTCGTAAAGTTCGGCAGGTATCACCTGGTCGAACAGCTGTTTTTGCTGCAACGCCGCCTGGTCGTCAATGGTCGTTTTCGTCAGCGCATTAACCATAGCCGTTAAGCCTGTGGTTAACGCGGCGAACACCGCCAGGGTCGTTCCATGTTTTTGTATTGTCTTAAGCACAGGAACTCCTTAACGATGACCGTAGACCCGCGGGCGGGTGTAATAATCGATAAGCGGCACGGTAATATTCGCCAGCAACACAGCGAAAGCTACGCCATCCGGGTAGCCGCCAAAGCTACGGATAAGCCATACCAGCAGACCGGCGAGCGCGCCGAAGACCAGACGGCCTTTGTTGGTGGTGGAGGCTGTCACCGGGTCAGTAAGAATGAAGAACGCCCCCAGCATGGTCGCGCCTGAAAGCAGGTGCAGCACTGGCGAAAGGAATTTTTCCGGCGCCAGCCACCAGCCGAGCGTTGAGCACACCAGCAGCGTGGCGATAAAGCTCACCGGAATATGCCAGCGGATCGTGCCGCGCCAGAGCAGGAAAAGGCCGCCTGCCAGATAAGCCAGGTTGACCCACTGCCAGCCAAGCCCGGCGAGTGTGGCGCCATAAATGGGCTGTTGCAGCAACTCCGCAGCCGGATGGCCGGCGTGCAGTCCGGTTTTGAATGTATCCAGCGGTGTTGCCTGGCTTACGCCATCCACGCCAAGGCGCAGTTGCGCCATGGTGTCGCCGCTTGCCGTCGCGCCATGAAAAATCACCTGCAACGCGTCTGTAAATCCCGGAATAGTGGCGGCAATCTGCTGCGGCGGCAGCCAGTTGGTCATCTGTACCGGGAAGGAGATAAGCAGCACTACGTAGCCAATCATCGCCGGGTTAAAAGGGTTATGCCCCAGGCCGCCATAAAGCTGCTTGGCGATGATAATGGCGAAAATCGTCCCAAGCGCCACCAGCCACCAGGGCGCGAGCGGCGGAATGCTGATGCCGAGCAGCAGGCCGGTGAGCAGCGCCGAGTTATCGCTGAGAATGGCTTTTACCGATATTTTGCGCAAACGCAGCACCAGCGCCTCGGCAAGCAGGGCGCTTGCTATCGCCAGCAATACCTGAATAAGCGTGCCGTAGCCAAAAAAATAAGTCTGGACGGCGATGCCCGGCACGGCAGCGAGCGTCACGAGCAGCATAATGCGCGACGTCTGGCGCTGATTGTGCGTATAGGGCGAACTTGCGATTCTGAAAACCATTTATTCCTCGTTTACAACCTGCTGAGCAGCTTTGCGAGCCTGTACCCGGGCAATCGCAGCAGCAACTTTACGGGGATCTTCTGCTTCTTCTTCATTAGCGGCATTGCAAGCGTCGTTTTGCGCCTCTGCTTGCGCCGCCTTGCGTGCTTTCGCGCGGGCGATGGCGGCTTCAACCGCCGCTTTGCGCGGGTCGACGGGCGCCTGCGGCGCCGCTTCTTTCACTGCCGCTGCAATGTCAGTTTCTACCGTCTGCACCTCAGCCTGCGGCGCCGCCTTGCGCGCTTTCGCTCGGGCGATGGCGGCTTCAACCGCCGCTTTGCGCGGGTCGACGGGCGCGGCTTCTGCCGCAGTTGGCGCTTCGGCTTCGGTTTCAGCCGTCGCTTGCGCCGCCTTGCGCGCTTTCGCGCGGGCGATGGCGGCTTCAACTGCGGCTTTACGTGGGTCGACGGGCGCGGCTTCTGCCGCTGTCGGCGCTTCGGCTTCGGCCGCTGTCGACGCTTCGGTTTCAGCCGTCGCTTGCGCCGCCTTGCGGGCTTTTGCACGGGCAATGGCGGCCTCAACTGCGGCTTTACGTGGGTCGACGGGCGCGGCTTCTGCCGCTGTCGGCGCTTCGGTTTCAACCGTCGCTTGCGCCGCCTTGCGCGCTTTCGCGCGGGCGATGGCGGCTTCAACCGCCGCTTTGCGCGGGTCTACGGGCGCGGCTTCTGCCGCTGTCGGCGCTTCGGCTTCGGTTTCAGCCGTCGCCGCCTTGCGGGCTTTCGCCCGGGCAATGGCAGCTTCAACCGCGGCTTTGCGCGGGTCGGCTATCACTTCCGGCTCTGTGGCCTCGGTGGCAGGAACGGAGCTGTTAGCCGCCATTTCCGCCTGAACTTTCTCCGCCTGGCGGGCGCGAGCCTGCGCCTTGCGCGCTTCCCGTTCCGCAATCACCGCGCTGTTATCCGGTTTAGCGCCTGCCTGCACAACAACCGGTTCGTCCGCGCCGGTTTTACGGGCGCGAACCCGCGCAAGCGCTGCGGCCACGGCCTCTTTGTTTTCGCCTGTCGGCTGTACGGCAGACTGCTTATGGCGCTCAAGCCGGGCGGCTTTTTCACGCTCCAGGCGCGCCTGACGCGCTTCAAAGCGGGCTTTCGCCTGCGCGGCGCGGCGCTCTTCTTCAGCAATAGCGCGAATTTCCGCTTTTTCCTGACGGAAATATTGCACCAGCGGAATATTGCTTGGGCAGACGTAAGCGCAGGCGCCGCACTCGATGCAGTCGGCAAGATTATGCGCCGTGGCTTTATCGTGCTGCTGTCCTTTGCTGAACCAGTAAAGCTGTTGCGGCAGCAAATCTGCCGGACAGGCGTCGGCGCAGGCGCTGCAACGAATGCAGTGCTGCTCTTCCTGCTGCTCGCCCATCTCCGTTGCAGACGGCGCCAGCAGGCAGTTAGTGATTTTCACTACCGGGACGTCGAGGAAGGGGAGCGTAAAGCCCATCAGCGGGCCGCCCATAATCACCAGTTGCCCGGACGTGGGGATAAAACCGCCGAACTCCAGCAGATGGCTTACCGGCGTGCCAAGGCGCGCCCAGACGTTACCAGGGCGGGAAACCGCTTCGCCGGTGAGCGTGACTACACGCTCCGTCAGCGGTTCGCCATCGATCACGGCGCGTTTAACCGCATAGGCTGTACCGACGTTTTGCATCAGAACGCCGATATCAGATGAGCGTCCGCCATGCGGCACCTGTTTGCCGGTGAGGATTTGCGTAAGCTGTTTCGCGCCGCCGGAAGGGTATTTCGTTGGGATCACGCGCAGGCGGATCTGGTGCTCGCCTGAGAGCACCGCACGCATCATGGAGATGGCCTGCGGCTTATTATCTTCGATGCCGATCAGCACTTCCCGCGGTTGCAGAATATGCATCAGGATGCGCACGCCATCGATAATCTGCGCGGCGCATTCCTGCATCAGGCGATCGTCCGCCGTAATATAAGGTTCGCACTCCGCCGCATTGATAATCAGCGTGTCGATTTTATCGCCGCCGCCCTGCAACTTAGCGCCGGTGGGGAAGCCAGCACCGCCAAGACCGGCGACGCCGAACTGATGAATGCGCGTAATAAGCTCTTCGCGGCTGCGGTTCTGGTAATCGGCCCAGCCTTCCCGGGCAATCCATTCATCTTTGCCGTCTGGCTCGATGATAACGCTCAGTTCCGCCAGGGCGGAAGGGTGCGCGGTGGAGTGCGGGGCAATGGCGACCACGGTGCCGGAGGTCGGCGCGTGAACGGGCAGCATGCGCCCGCGCCCGCGAGTCAGGGGCTGACCGCGAAGCACGGTATCGCCCGCTTTAACGCACAGTTCGCCTTCCGCGCCGATATGTTGCTTGAGCGGAATGATAAAACGGCCTGGCAGCGGCACATGGCGCAGCGGCGTGCCGTTAGACTGGGTTTTCATCTCGGGCGGATGAATGCCGCCGTCGAAGTCCCAGATTTTCTCTTTTCGGAAAGCAGAAAATAACTTAAGCATGGTTTTCCACTGGGATCATGCGCACCGGAATCGTCTCTAAAGTCCATTTCCAGCTGTCCGGCGTTGGGGCGACCGGGCGCATTTCGATACATTGAGTCGGGCAGGGATCAACACACAGATTGCAGCCGGTGCAGAGATCGCTTACTACGGTGTGCATGGCGCGGGTTGCGCCGACGATGGCGTCCACCGGGCAGGCCTGAATACACTTGGTGCAGCCGATGCAATTCGGCTCGTCAATGACTGCCAGCATACGCACCGGTTCCGGCGCGGCGGCATCACCGTCACCGTCGCAAGGCTGAGGCTCGACGTTCAGAAGCGTGGCGATTTTCAGCATCACCGCCTCGCCGCCAGGCGCGCAGCGGTTGATGTTTTCGCCATTGTTCGCCACCGCCTCGGCATAGGGGCGACACCCCGGGTAGCCGCACTGGCCGCACTGGCTCTGAGGCAAGAGATCGTCCACCTGATCCACCACCGGGTCTTCTTCGGCGGCGAAGCGACGCGACGCGTAGCCCAGCAGCATGCCGAACACCAGCGCCAGCAGGGTGAGGGCGATTACGGCAATGACAATCATATTCATCAGAACTTCACCAGCCCGCTAAAGCCCATAAACGCCAGCGACATCAGCCCGGCGGTGACCAGCGCGATGGCGTTGCCGCGAAACGGCAGCGGCACATCGGCGACTACCAGGCGCTCGCGAATGGCGGCGAACAGCACCATAACCAGCGAGAAACCCACCGCGGCCGAAAAGCCATACAGCGCGGATTGCAGGAAGTTATGATTAAGGTTGATGCTCAGCAGCGCCACGCCCAGCACCGCGCAGTTAGTGGTGATAAGCGGCAGATAGATGCCCAGCAGGCGATAGAGCGCCGGGCTGGTTTTACGCACCACCATTTCGGTGAATTGCACCACCACGGCGATAACCAGAATAAAGGCCATCGTGCGCAGATAGACCAGCTCCAGCGGCACCAGAATCAGGTGGTCGATAAGCCACGAGAAGATGGTGGCAAGCGTCATAACGAAAGTGGTCGCCATCCCCATGCCGATAGCTGATTCCAGCTTTTTAGATACCCCCATAAAAGGGCATAAGCCGAGAAACTTCACCAGCACGAAGTTATTTACCAGCACGGTTCCGACAAATAAGAGTAAGTAGTCAGACATTATTCGACCTGATACGAAAAAAGCCGCTCATTATCAGGCAATGCGCCGGGAGCGACAACTGAGAATATGTAAGGTTATTTAGCGTTAACGAAGGTCTGCTTCACGCGCTTCGAACGCTTGAAATAAGGCACCAGCAAAGCTGCCGCCAGCAGCGGTAACAGCAATTGACGCAATGCCAGTTCATCGCTCACCGGCGCAAAAGCGAACGTTTTGATGGCCAGCAGAACGGTAAGCAACAACCAGATAATGTAATGCTTCGGCACCCCGACGCGGCGTTTAAAAAACATCACCGCCAGCCACAGGGTGTAGCCCCACATCGCCAGCGCGAAAACAAGCGAGGCGTACCACAGGGCGACCGTCGAAGCGCTTTGCGCGCCTAACGCCTGGTGCGTTTGCGGCGAAGCGACAGCCAGAAGGTAAAAGGCTACCGCGAGCGTAGTGCTAAGCAGCGTCATCAACAGCCAGGCGAGAGGCGCCAGTAACCAGCCTCCGATGCGCATTGCAGGCGTGGCGGTCATGTTACCTCCCGGGTTATGTATTGAGCCAATGAATGACAACAAGCAATTTACAGTGCCAGAATTATAAGGATTTTTGTTCCGAATGCTACCCGCAGTGATTATTGCACATAGCGCCAGACCGATTTCGGCACCTGGCCCAGGTCAAACAGACGACCTCCGGAGACCAGTTCGGCGCGCCGGTGATCTGCCGCCCGGTACATGTTAATCATCTCCTGATTATCGGTAAGGGTATAATTGAGGTGGTCGAACAGTTTTTCCAGACTTTCGAGCGAGCTGATTTTACGAAATTTTAATAAGTAGTCCTGAACTGTCATCTTTAAAAGTATCCGCGTAACAGAAATAAAAAAAGCGTAGTAAACCGGGCCGCTAAGACCGGATAAATAATAAATGGAAACAAACTGAGGCGCAGAATTCTTAAACGCCGGAAGCGACATTTAAGATTATTCTTTCATTCAAAGAGTGCAGGCGCCGGGTGGCGCCTGACGGGGTGCAAGATTAACGCTGTTCGCCGCGGCTGGCAATAAGCTTCTGATACCAGTAGAAACTCTTTTTACGTTTACGGTTAAGATTCGCCTGATGATCGACATAGACGAATCCATATTGTTTTTGATAACCGTTCAGCCAGCTTAATAAATCAATAAACGACCAGGGGTAATAGCCGCGTACATCGGCGCCCTGGCGCATCGCTTCCTCCATTGCATCGACGTGCATACGCAAATAATCAATTCGCGCATCGTCAACGATTTCACCATCAATAATGGGGTCTTTGGCGCCAAGCCCGTTTTCCGTTATATAAATGGGCACGTCGCCGTAGCGGGCTTTAATTTGCATAATGCCGTCGGTTAAGCCCTGCGGCCAGATTTCCCAGTCCCAGTCGGTGTAAACGCCAGTAGGATTGCGTACGAATTTAAACAGTCCTTTAAAGCCGAACTCGTGACCGCTGTTGCGCTCGCCGCTGTGGTTGGCTTGCAGATGCGTGTCTTGATGATTCGCCGCGACGGTTTCGCGGCGGTAGTAGTTAAGACCGATAAAGTCGCCGATATTCTCTTTAAGCAGGCTATCGTCGCCCGGCGCGAAGCGCGGCACGCCCCACAGCGCCTGCGTTTTGCTCACCAGTTCCGCCGGGTACTCGCCTTTAAGCACCGGATCATAAAGCCAGTGAGTATAAATGCCGTCAGCCAGCGCGGCAGCGGCTTTATCTTCCGCTGAGTCGGTCAGTGGCGTATGGGGTTGCAGCACGTTGACGAAACCAATCTGGCCGTTGATGCCGCTTTCGCGAAATGCCTTCACCGCCAGCGCATGCGCCACAAAGACATGGTGGCAGGCCTGAATAGCGCGAGCGGGGTCGTTCACCGACGGCGGATGGCTGCCGGTGATATAACCATGACCAATAAACACGATGGTTTCGTTAAAGGTCGCCCACAGCTTGACGCGCGAGCCGTAGCGCTCGTAGCAAAGGCGGGCATATTCCACAAACGCCTCGGCGGTAGAGCGCATTTCCCAGCCGCCTTCATCCTGTAGCGCCTGCGGCAGATCCCAGTGATAGAGCGTGATCATCGGCTCGATATTGTGTTCGAGCAGAGCGTCAATAAGATCGCTGTAAAAGGCGACGCCTGCTTCGTTCACTTCGCCGCGGCCTTTCGGCAGCAGGCGGGGCCAGGAGATAGAAAAGCGGTAGCTTTGCATGCCCATCTCCGCCATCAGCGCTACGTCTTCGCGAAAACGGTGGTAGTGATCTACCGCCACGTCGCCATTAGTGCCCTGATAGGTGGTGCCGGGCTGATGGGCGAAAACGTCCCAGATGGACGGACCTTTGCCGTCGGCATCGAATCCGCCTTCGACCTGATAGGCCGCCGTAGCGGCGCCCCAGAGAAAATGTTCAGGAAATTGAGACATTGTTTCGCTCCTTGAGGGGTGAGAGTAAAGGCAGTGTAGACAGGAGGCGAGCAGCGCTGCAACCGGTTTCCGAAACCGGTTTCAGAATTGCGAGCAGGGTCACTTTTCCCTGTAAGGGCCGGTTTAGTGGCGAAAAAAAGCGAGCAGGTCAACACTTTAATATCGTGTTGTCGCGGACTGGCGTTTGAGGTGAAATAGCTTGTCCATTACGCAGAGGAAAAGAGATGAGCGACACTATTCGGGTCGGATTACTGGGTTACGGCTACGCCAGTAAAACGTTTCATGCGCCGTTGATCGCCGGTACGCCCGGCATGACGCTTGCGGGAATTTCCAGCAGCGATGCCGCAAAAGTTCATGCAGACTGGCCTTCAGTGCCGGTGGTTGCAGAACCCAAACAGCTTTTCAACGATCCTCACATTGACCTGATTGTTATTCCTACCCCCAACGACACCCACTTTCCGCTGGCGAAAGCGGCGCTGGAGGCCGGAAAGCACGTCGTGGTCGATAAACCGTTTACCGTGACGTTGTCACAAGCGCGCGAGCTGGATGCGCTGGCGAAAAGCCTGGGGCTGCTGTTGTCGGTTTTCCACAATCGCCGCTGGGACAGCGACTTCCTGACGCTCAAACAGCTGATTGCCGACGGCACGCTCGGCGAAGTGGCTTACTTTGAATCTCACTTTGACCGTTACCGTCCTCAGGTGCGCGACCGCTGGCGCGAGCAGGCGGGGCCGGGCAGCGGCATCTGGTATGATCTTGGGCCGCACCTGCTTGATCAGGCGGTAAACCTTTTCGGTCTGCCGGTCAGCATGACGGTAGACCTGGCGCAGTTGCGCCCTGGCGCGCAGACCACCGACTATTTCCACGCCATTCTTTCTTATCCGCAGCGCCGGGTCGTGCTGCATGGCACCATGCTGGCGGCGGCGGAGTCGGCGCGTTATATCGTTCACGGCGCGCGGGGCAGCTATGTGAAATTTGGCCTCGATCCGCAAGAAGACCGGCTCAAAGCGGGGGAGCGCCCTCCGCAGGCGGACTGGGGCTACGATATGCGCGATGGCGTGTTGACGGTAGCGCGCGGTGAAGAGCTGGACGAACAAACTCTGCTGACCGTACCGGGAAACTATCCGGCTTACTATGCCGGCGTGCGCGACGCCTTAAACGGGCAGGGCGAAAACCCGGTGCCAGCCCGGCAGGCTATCCAGATCATGGAGTTGCTGGAGCTGGGCATCGAGTCGGCAAAACATCGCTCCACGCTTTCGCTTGCCTGACACGCCGTTGCCTGTAATAGCTGTAAATAAAAACGCGCCAGCAACGGCGCGTTTTTAATATCAGAGACGCTGGCTTACGCGCCCCGGGGGTTTTAGGGCGAGTTTACGCCGCGCGGACTTTATCGATCAGCGCCTGCTTTTCCTGCGCCGAGAGGAAGGCGATCTTCAGGCCATTTTCCTGCGCCGTGCGGATTTGCGCGGCGCTCAGCCCGGCGGCAGGAGCGGCGACGGTATATTCATGGCCGATATCCACGCCCTGAACGCCCGGATCGTCGGTATTAATGGTGGCAAGAATACCATGCTCCAGGAAACGCCTGAGCGGGTGGCTCGCCAGCGAGGCGACCGTGCTGGTCTGAATGTTCGACGTGAGGCAGGATTCAATACCTATGCCTTGTTCCGCCAGAAAATCCATCAGCGCCGGATCTTCCACTGCTTTAACGCCATGGCCGATACGCTCTGCGCCCAGTTCGCGAATGGCCTGCCAGATACTCTCGGCGCCAGCTGCTTCGCCCGCATGCACCGTGATGCGCCAGCCCGCGTCGCGGCCGCGGTTGAAGTGGCTTAAAAAAAGGCTGCCCGGAAAGCCGATTTCGTCGCCGGCTAAATCGAGCGCAGTGATATGGTCGCGGTGGGCAAGCAGCCCTTCGAGTTCCGCCACGCAGGCTTCTTCGCCAAAAGTGCGGCTCAGAATGCCGATCAGCCGCGCCTCAACGCCGAAATCCCGGCAGCCCTGGCGCACGCCGTCAACCACCGCTTCCACTACGCCAGCGATCGGCAGGTTATGGTTCATCGCCATATAGCCTGGCGAAAAACGCAGCTCGACGTAATGCAGGCCGTTGCGCGCTGCGTCTTCCACATTTTCATACGCCACGCGGCGGCAGGCTTCCAGCGAGCCAAGCACTTTAACGCCCCAGTCCAGTTTGGCGAGAAAGCTTACCAGGTCAGGTTCATTTTTGGTGATTTGCACATGCGGGCGCAGCGTGTCAAGCGTATCGCCGGGCAGTTTGAGGCTAAACTGGCGGCCCAGCTCAAGGATGGTCTGCGCGCGAATATTGCCATCGAGGTGGCGGTGGAGATCGGTCAGCGGGAGGCGGGTATCAATCATGATGGCACTCTTTTTTTAGAATAAAGTGCAGAGCATTATAAAAATAATCACGCCCTGAAAGCTACGTTGCGCAACAAATCAGGGCAAGAAAGCACAGTAAGTGTCTATAACTGGCGATTAATCGCGCGGATCAGACGCTTGACGCCATCCTCAACCTTCGCACGCGGGCAGCCCACGTTCAGACGCACATAGCTCCTGCCTTCGTCGCCATAGGTATAGCCGGGCATGATGGCCACTTTCTCTTGTTCAATCAGCGACTTTTGTAACGCCTCATCGTCAAGCGCCAGCGAACGAAGGTCGAGCCAGGCGAGATAAGTGGCCTCAGGCGGCTGCCAGTTGAGTTGCGCAAACGCACCGTTAAGCTCTTGCGCCACAAAACGTAAGTTGCTCTCCAGGTAATCGCGAAGCGCATCCAGCCAGGGGGCGCCGTCGCGGTAGGCGGCAATATGGGCCACCAGCGCCAGCACGGCAGGGGATGAAAGCCCGTCGCGGCCTTTAAGCGCGGCGAGATAACGTTCTCTTTCGCGCGCATCCGCAATAAAACCATAAGCGCCGGTCAGGGCGGGAATGTTAAAGCTCTTGGACGCGGAGGTAAAAAGCGCCCAGTTTTTACCGCCCGTTTCGCTCCAGGGCGTATGCACAGCCGTTCCCCAGACCATATCCATATGGATTTCGTCGCTTATCACGCGCACTCCGTGCCGTTCGCACAACGCCGCCATCCGCTGTAGCTCCTCGCGGCGCCAGACTTTGCCTGTCGGATTGTGTGGGCTGCACAGCAGCAGAATTTTGCAGTCGGCTCTTGCGAGCTGCGCTTCGAACTGCTGCTCATCGTATCGCCATTCACCATTAAGATAATGCAGCGGAACGCCCAGCACCTGCCGTTCATTACCGGCAATGGCTTTATAAAAAGCGTCGTAGGCTGGCGTGTGAATCAGCACCCCTTCGCCTGGCGCCGACCACTGGCGAATAAGTTGCGAAACCATATAAATGACGGAAGGGCCGTAGACCAGCGTTTGCGCGTCCATCCGGCAGTTAAAACGAGTTTGGTACCAGTGTGTAACCGCATGCAAAAAATCGTCATTTTTCCAGCGGCTGTAACCGAGCACGCCATGGCTTAGCCGCTGCGCCAGCGCCTCCAGCACGCAGGGGGCCGTAGGGAAATCCATATCGGAAATGGTGAAGGGGAGCAGGTCGGGCGCGCCGAAACGGTCGGCGACATAATCCCACTGCGTGCACCAGGTGCCGTGCCTGTCTACAGTTTTCGAGAAATCAAACATATAACCTCTTGACAGCGGCGCAGCCTGAAGCCGCGCCGCCAGTTTTCAGGCCTGAACGGTGTTCATCAGGCTCGCCATCTCATCCTTGACCGACTGCACTTGCGGGCCGATCACCACCTGCAAGTTATGCTGATTAAGCTGCACCACGCCGATGGCGCGGTTGGCTTTCAGCGCGGCGCTGTCGACCAGCGACATATCCTTCACCGACAAACGCAGGCGAGTAATGCAGTTATCCAGCGTGACGATGTTATCCGCGCCGCCAAGCGCGGCGAGAATAGCCGGCACGTTGTAACCCGATTTCCCCACTGCGCCTGCCACTTTTTCCGCCGCCGGCGCGGTATCCACATCGCGTCCCGGGGTTTTGATATTCCAGCGGGTAATGGCGAAGCGGAAAATAGCGTAGTACCCGGCAAACCAGATGGCTGCTACCACTGGCACCATATACCATTTCGTCGCGAGGCCGTGCAGCATGCCGAAGACCACGAAGTCGATGATATTGCCATCGGTATTGCCGATGGTGACGCCAAGCACCGCCATCATAGTGAAACCAAGCCCGGTCAACAGCGCGTGGATCAGATACAGCACAGGGGCGACAAACAGGAACAGGAACTCCAGCGGTTCGGTGGTGCCGCCAACAACGCAGGCGATCACGCCGGAGATAAGCAGCCCTTTAATTTTATGCCGGTTTTCAGGGCGGGCGCAGTGGTACATCGCCAGGGCCGCGCCCGGCAGTCCGCCCAGAAATGCGGGCATCTTGCCCTGAGAAAGAAAGCGCGTGGCGCTCTCAGCGAAGCCGTGTGTTTCCGGGCAGGTAAGCTGCGCCTGGAAAATGGTTAACGCGCCGCTTACGGGATGGCCGCAGACCTCCAGTGTGCCGCCCGCCTCGGTAAAGCGGATCAACGCCACAAGAATATGTTGCAGGCCAAACGGCAGCAGCAGCCGTTCGCCGGTGCCGAAAATCATCGGCGCAAAATCACCGGTGCTGTTGATGATATAGCCAAGCCCGTTAATCGCTTTAGCGAAGAAGGGCCAGATAAGCGGGATGACAAGCCCGACAAGCCCCATCACCAGGGTTGTGATAATCGGCACAAAGCGGGTGCCGCCAAAAAACGCCAGCGCGTCCGGCAGGCGAATGGTGTGAAAGCGCTCATGCAGCCGCCAGATAATCACGCCTGCTATCACCGCGCCGAGAATACCGGTATCGATAGACTGAATGCCCAGCACGTTCTGAATATTATTGGCTTTCAGCACGGCGGCGTCGGTTGTCGGCAGAATGCCTTTGGCCGTCAGCCAAAAGTTTACCGCCAGGTTCATGACCGCATAGCCCACAAAACCGGCAAACGCCGCAACGCCTTTGTTTTCGCGCGCCAGCCCGAGCGGGATCGCCAGACAGAACATCACCGGCAGGAAGCTAAAGGCGAAAGAGCCGACTTTGCTCATCCAGGTAAAAATAAGCTGCAACACCGGCTGACCGAGAAATGGCATCAGCGTAACGACATCCCGGCTGCTCAGCGAACTGCCGATGCCGAGCATAATGCCGCAGAAAGAGAGAAGCGCGACCGGCAACATAAAGGTTTTGCCCAGTTGCTGGAAGAACTCCCATAATGTGACCCGTTGTGAGGTACTCGCCGACATGAACGACTCCTTGTGCGCCCGAAAAGAGTGAATAAGTGACCACAGCGGGCAAGGTAAATCGTTTTATCAAATTTTAATGCGCTTTACTTCACAGTTTTATTTGTGTTTCCGGCGATGATCATAAGAGGTTGATAAAACGTTTTACCGGATGCCTCAGTTAAGGGATGACGTTAATGACGCAGATGAAAAAGATAACCATCAATGACGTGGCGCTGGCGGCCGGGGTGTCAGTCAGTACGGTTTCGCTGGTGCTGAGCGGCAAAGGCCGTATATCGAGCGCGACAGAGCAGCGCGTGAATGAAGCGGTCGAGCAGCTTGGCTTTGTGCGCAACCGGCAGGCGGCGGCGCTGCGCGGCGGTCAGAGCGGGGTGATTGGTCTTATCGTGCGTGATTTAACGACCCCTTTTTACGCAGAGCTGACAGCCGGGCTAACAGAGGCGCTGGAGGCGGAAGGCCGAATGGTGTTTCTCACCCAGGGCGGACGCGACGGCGAACGTATGCGCCGCGGTTTTGAAGCGCTAATGAAGCAGGGCGTGGACGGGGTAGTGATTGCCGGCGCGGCGAGCGAGGGCGCTGAACTGCGCGACCAGGCGAACCGGCTTGGCGTTCCGCTGGTCTTCGCTTCCCGCGCCAGCTATCTGGACGAAGCGGATAACATCCGCCCCGATAACCATCTGGCGGCGCAGCGCTTAACCGAGCATTTGATCAAGCGCGGCCACCAGCGTATTGCGTGGCTTGGCGGGCGCAGTTCATCGCTCACGCGCGCCGAGCGGCTTGGCGGCTACTGCGCCACGCTGTTGCAATATGGCCTGCCTTTTCACAGCGAATGGGTGGTTGAGTGCGAGCCGAGCCAGAAGCAGGCGGCGGAGGCGATGAGCGCGCTGCTGCGCCATAATCCCACCATCACCGCAGTGCTATGCCATAACACAACCGTGGCGATGGGAGCCTGGTTCGGCCTGCTGCGCGCCGGACGTCAAAGCGGCGAAGGCAGCTTTGATAGCTACTTTGACAGCAATGTCGCGCTGGCGGCGTTTGCCGAAGTGGCCGAAGAGGGGCTTGATGATATACCCGGCGCATTTGTTATTACCCCGGCCCGCGAAATGGGGCGCAGCGTGGCGGATCGCATTATGCAGCGTATTCAAAACGCGCAAGAGCCGGTTAAAAACCAGATAATCGCCCCGCGGCTGGTGGCGAAAAAATAAAAACGGCCTCTTGCGAGGCCGTCAGTATGTCAATATTTCTCTGGCAGATGTTTTATTCCTGTAAGCCGGCCGTTTTCCATCTCGATATAGCCTCCTTTTCTGAGTTCCGACAACACGCGCATTATACCGCTGCGGGAGAGGTTGGTTTTGTCCCGAATATAGCGTTCTACCGTAACGTCGTCGCGAACGGGCTGGGTTTCAGTCATCAGTTTCAATAACTGAAAACGAATTATCTCATAAGCCGTTGGGGCCGTAAGGTGCGTGCTATGAGAATAAAGCCAATTCAACTGATGCGCGATATGATGCGCTATCAGTTCCCAAAGGTTATTCGCCCGTATGATTTCATAGGCCTGCGCTTGCGTCAGGGTCGCGACCCGGGCGGCGCCGGTAGGCCGTAAATAAATATCCAGCGGCCCCGACAACAAGTTGGCCAGGCCGATAAGCGAAGGCGCCTCAAGGAAATCGATGGTCAAATCGTCATGAAGGCGATGAACAGAAACGCTGCCTTTCAGGATTACATAGCCAATTGGCCTGCCTTCCTTTTTAAAAATTAATTTATTTTTCTTATCAACATCAAAAGGCGTGACACATTGCGAGAACTGGCTCGCCAGATATTTTGCATAGGGCGAGTTTGAAATAAAAATAACGGGATTGCTGTTAAACATCGTGGTGTACCTCTTTTTAGTCAGGATTAACCCGGTAAAATCACAGGCAGCAACCTCGCTCAGTAATGATTGTTATAAGTGTAGATCAATATTTTAAAGGTAAATGATTTATCTGTAGCAAAATACCTCTGTCAATTTTGATATAACCGCCAGTGCGTAACTCCGACAAGATACGCATGATACCGCTACGCGATAAAAAACAGCGGCTTTTAATATAATTAGCGGCGGTAATATTCAGGCGCACCGACTGCGGCTCGTTCATCAATTCCAGCAGCTGATCGCGAATTATGTCATAGGACGACATTTTTGCGGTGCGTGCGCACTGGTCATAAAGCCTTGAACTTTCAAAGGCGAGCAGCCTGGACTGCGGCTCCCAGAGCGCCTTCTCAGCGATAACCTCTACCGCTATTTCCAGGCTCAGGCGGCTTAACAGACAAGGCTCTTCGCCGCGCAGGTAGACCGTATCCCGCAAAGAAAACTGATTGCTCAACCCAAAAACAAAGGGCGCGGCGTCTGTGCTCAGTACCAGGCCATCGCCCTGGCGGTGTTGGGTTACCACGCCTTTGTGTAAAAGAAAGCACTGTTTCTCTGTTCCATTGGAATACTGTATGGTTTCACCTGTTTTTATTGAAAATAAAGATGAATAAGGAATTAAGTATTCAATTAAATTATTGATCTGCGTTACGGGCTTATTTGGGGGTGAAAGTGTCATGCTGGACTTGTCGTCCGGGGCGGGGCTTATCGTCACTTTGCGTTTTCTCCTCTGGCTTTACTAATGAAATAAGTCTCTACAGCGCAATTATCTCACCTGGTGGCGCCAGCCTGAGAAATGGTTTTTTGGTCTAATCGTAGACCGGGAGAATAAGCCTGATTAAGAATTTGACTCAGCTATCTTATTAAAAAGTCTCAGTCCAGGAATAGACCGATAAATTATTTGAATTAAAGTTGGTCATTCGTTAGATTTGCGGCGGTAACACTTCCTGAACTTTATTACCCCTGGGGTGAAATGATTCGGTATTAACTTTTTCTTAATATCGTATTTAGTCTGGCAATATGCCAGGGCTAGAAGGTGAGTGTTAGCAGGACGAGTTATCTGGCGAGGCGACTTGCTAAGTCTTAAATAATTTAGGTTAACAGCTTAATTAAGCAGTTAATTTAAAAAGTGGAAAATAGCTATTAAGGAAAATTGAAATGAAAAAGATTGTGATTGCTGCTGGTTTCGCTGCGGTTGCCGCTATGTCTGCTTCTTCCGCCATGGCGCATGACGGAACCGTTAAATTTACGGGTGAAATCCTCGATCAGGCCTGTACCGTGAATATCGGTACGGATAACACCCTGACCGTTGATCTCGGCAAAGTGGCGAAAACGGCCTTTACTGGCGTGGGAACAGAAGCTTCCACCACCAAATTCACTATCAAGCTGAAAGACTGTCCTGCCTCTGCCACCTCAGCCAAAGTGAAATTTGACGGCGCCAACGATGCTTCAGACTCTTCTCTGCTGGCGCTGGACAATGTAACCGACGTAGCCAAAGGCGTGGCTATTAAGCTCATGACGGCAGATAAAGCCGCCCTGGGGTTAAACGCAGTGAATAGCTATAGCTACGCGCTGTCCAGCACCGTAGAAAACAACCTGGACTTCTACGCCGCTTACCGTTCAACGGCTGACACGGTTGAAGCAGGTAAAGCCAACGCCGTCGCTAACTTAACCGTTAACTACAACTAATTTCTACGGGAAAAACCCGCAGAAAAACCCCGAATAAATCGATGGGGCCGGTAACGGCCCCTTTTACAGAGGCACAAAAATGACATTTTATCGCAAAGCGTTATTCGCCACCCTGACCGTGGCATCGGCTATCAATGTCGCCCAAGCTGGGGTGGTCATCGGCGGTACGCGCGTCATTTATGACGGTAACAAAAAAGAATCTTCTCTCAGCGTCAACAACCCGGACAATACACCCTATTTAATCCAGTCGTGGGTGGAATCACCCAATGGGGGTGCTGAGAAAGCTCCTTTTATTATTACCCCTCCGCTTTACCGGCTGGATAAAGGCCAGCAGAACGTGATGCGTATTGTCCGCACGGGCAACCTGCCGGAAGATAAAGAGTCTATGTACTGGCTGAATATTAAATCTATTCCTTCTGCGGAGCGACGTGATAATACGCTGCAAATCGCCATCAAAACGCGAATTAAATTAATTTATCGCCCCTCCGCGTTAAAGATTTCCTCTGTCGAGGAGCTGGCGGATAAATTACAGTGGCGCGCGGCGGGCAATGAACTTCAGGTAACCAACCCGAGCCAGTATTATATAAATTTCAATGAAATCAAGGTAAATGGCGCGGCGGTAGAAAACGTAACGTACGTAGCCCCTGGCGCCACGGCGCGTTTTAGCCTGCCTGCCAGCGTAAGCCACGGCAGCCTGACCTTTAAAGTAATTAATGATTATGGCGGCGTGGGCGAAGCACACAAGGGCACCATTTAATTCACGCCAGCCTGGACAGGGAAAATAAAAGCTAAAGGGAACTCCTGGAGAGATTCATGCGTAATACAATCAGGGACGGCTGTTTTGAACCTGCTCGTCTGGCGGTATTTATCGCCCTGGCGCTGTCAGGCGTTATATCAACCGGGTATGCACGAGATTATTTTAACCCCGACCTGCTGGAATTAGATAACCCGGCAATGAAGGGCGCGGATCTCTCAAACTTTGAGTCCGGGTCTCAGGCGCCGGGGACATATCGTGTAGACGTTATTGTTAATCAGCAGACCGTCGATACGCGTGAAATTAAATTTATAGCGGTAAAAGATGCGAAGGGCGAAGACAAACTGGAGCCTTGCCTCCCGGTTGCGCTGCTGCAAAGTTACGGCGTAAAAACCACGCTTTTTCCAGAGTTGAAAGGAGAAGGCGAGTGCGCCCGGTTATCGGCGATCCCTAAGGCCTCGTCAGAGTTATTGTTCAACGTGCAAAAGCTGGTATTGAACATCCCGCAGGCGGCAATGTCGCCGCAGGCGCGTGGTTATGTTGACCCGGCGCTGTGGGACGAAGGCATTCCGGCGCTGCTGCTTAATTACAGCCTGAGCGGCGCCAACAATTACGCGGATAAAGGCGGCAACAGCAACAACCAGTACGCCAACCTGCGCCCCGGCGTAAACCTCGGCGCCTGGCGACTGCGTAACTACACCACCTGGAACCGCGACGACAATGGCCAGGATAAGTGGGACACCGTTTATACCTACCTGCAACGCAATATTGTGCCGCTGAAAGCGCAACTGGTGGCGGGCGACAGCTCATCGCCGGCCGATGTCTTCGACAGCATCCCGTTTCGTGGTATGCAGCTTGCTTCAGACGACGACATGATGCCGGAATCTCTGCGCGGCTACGCGCCGGTGGTGCGCGGCGTGGCCCGCACTAACGCTCAGGTGGTGATCCGCCAGAACGGCTATGTCATCTACCAGAGCTACGTGTCGGCGGGCGCTTTTGAAATTACCGATATGTACTCCACCGGCGGCGCGGGCGATTTGCACGTCACGGTGAAAGAAGCGGACGGCAGCGAGCAAAACTTTGTGGTGCCGTTTGCCTCGCTGCCTGTGTTGCAGCGCGAGGGACGCCTGAAGTATGCCCTGACGGGCGGTCAGTACCGCTCTTACGACAGCAGCGTGGATAAAACGCCGTTCGCCCAGTTAACGGGCATCCTCGGTCTGCCGCGCGGCTTTACCTTATATGGCGGCTTTCAGGAGTCGAGCAAATACCAGGCGCTGGCAATGGGCGTTGGTAAAAACCTGGGCGCCGTCGGCGCGCTTTCCACCGACGTCATTCAGGCGTGGTCGCGCCTGAAAGATCAGGATAAGCGCAGCGGCCAGTCCTGGCGCATTCGCTACAGCAAAGATTTTGTTGAAACGGGCACCAACTTCGCCATCGCCGGTTACCGCTACTCCACGGCGGGCTACTATAGCATGCAGGAAGTACTGGATTCGTATGGCGGCAACCCGGCGTACCTTGACCGGCGCCGCAATCGCGCGGAGCTGACGGTCAGCCAGTCGCTCGGCGGCGTGCTGGGATCCGTGTCGGCCAGTGCCGTGCGGGAAGATTACTGGGGCCAGGACAAAACCATGGCGTCGTATAACCTCGGTTATAACAACGCCTGGAAAGGCATCAGTTACGGCCTGACGTACACCTACAGCAAGAACGGCAGCGCCGGTAACTACAACAACCGGGTGAGCTACGATAAAGACCAGATTATTGCGTTTAACCTGAGCGTGCCGCTGGACCGCTTCCTCAGCAATACCTGGGCGAACTACAGCATGAACCACACCAAAAACAGCGGCACGACCCACACCGTCGGCATAAGCGGCATGGCGCTGGAAAACAACGCCCTGAGCTGGAACGCGCAGCAGGGCTACGGCAGCGACAACGTGGGTAATACCGGCAGCATGAATGCCGATTACAAAGGCACCTACGGCGAGGTCTCGGCGGGCTACAGCTACGATAACAGCGGCGAGCGCCTGAATTATGGCTTGCAGGGCGGCATTCTGGCCCATGAGAACGGCATTACGCTCTCTCAGCCGCTCAGCGAAACCAACGTGCTGGTTAAAGCGCCGGGGGCAAGCGGCGTCAGCATCCAGAACCAGACCGGGGCGAAGACGGACTTCCGGGGCTACACCCTGGTGAGCAACGTAACGCCATACCGTAAGAACGACGTGGCGCTGAATACCGAAAGCCTGCCGGACGACGTGGACCTGGAGCTGACCACCCGCACAGTGGTGCCGACCCGCGGCGCGGTGGTGCGGGCAGACTACGTGGCGAACGTGGGTCTGCGGGCGCTGCTGACGCTGACCCGGGCGAACGGCCAGCCGGTGCCGTTCGGGGCGACGGTGACGGTAGCGGGCCAGCATAACGCGGGCTTTATCGTCGGGGATGGCGGCCAGGTCTACCTGACCGGTCTGGCGCCTGCCGGGAACCTGACGGCGAAATGGGGCAACGCGGCGGGGGAAACCTGTACGGCGCGGTATTCGCTGCCAGAAAATAAACAAGCGTTGGGTATCTATCCGGCGACGTGCCAGTAGTACCTGTCTCTGAAAATATACAGCCTCTGTAATTTTATATAGATGAATTATTCCTGCCGGTTAATCTGTTTTTATTACCCGGCCGATTACAGGAATAATTATTAAGGCATGAGAAGAATTATCCTGAAGAGTGAAATCATGTTAAAGATAATGACAGGTATTTTATTTGCGCTGGTGTCATGCCAGATATTTGCAGCAACTGACTGTACTGTAAAAGGCGGTACGCATGTTATTAATTACGGAGACATCATTGTTCAGAGAGATCTTGCCATCGGGCAGCCTATTGGAAATGTAATAAATGGCACTGAGCAACTTGACTATTCTTGTACCGTTACCAACGGAGGTGGGGTTTTTTCAGCGATAAAGTCTTATTTAACCTTTTCAGGGCAAACGGATGGAAACATAAAAATCTTTAAAACAAATCTTGATGGCGTCGGTATTGAAATCGGCGGTGCCGGGTCTTCAGCCGCTGCATCCAGTAACGGTTGTTATATCAGTGAAGGTTGTTACTATGGATGGTCTTATCCGGACTGGCAGGCAATTACCGGTTATTCAAACAATGGGGATGGTCCGAGTGATTTAACCGTCAAACCCTATATTAAACTGGTTAAAATCGCCTCAGTGACACCTGGACAACTTACCGGACAACTTGCCAGCGTTATGGCTGGGGAAAAAACCCTTAGCGGTACGCCTACGGGTAAATGGTATCCGGAAATTCCGGTCACGTTTGGCTCAGGTAAAATTACTGTTGTCGCGTGCACCCTTAAAACGCCGTCATTAAATTTCCCCATTGGCGATATTCTGGCATCTCAATTTGGCACAACCGTCGGGACCATCCCTGCGGGCGGGCAAAATACCCAGAATCTGGGGCTGGACTGCGACGCCGAGGCCAATATTAACGTCAGCCTGAGCGGCACCCAGAACCCGGACGTCACTACCGACAGCGTGCTGGCGCTCACCGGGCAGGGAAACAGCGATGTGGCGAAAGGGGTTGGCGTACAGCTGCTGTATAACAACACGCCGCTGAAGCTGAATAATAATATCGTGCTGAAAAAATCCACTGGCGGACAGGAAACCTTTCCGATAGTGGCCCGTTATTACCAGACAAAAACATCGGTTACTACCGGTAAAGCCAATGCGTCCGCGACGCTGAATTTAACCTATCAATGATGTAAATGAAGGGAGTCAATAAAATAAAGTGAACGCAAAATTAACCACCCTGGCAATTATTGCCGCCTTATTTTCCGTTAGCAGTTACGCCAGCGATCCGGTGACAATTAACGTAACGGGTAAAGTGGTGGCGTCGCCCTGTACTTTAGATACAGCCAATTCAACGCTGGATATTGATCTTGGTACTCAACAAACAACGGCCTTAGCGGCGGCTGGAACGAATTTAGGCACCAAACTTTTTAATATTGCACTGAAAGACTGCCCGGCCGGAACCACGAATGTTACGGCAACGTTTACGGGTGTCGATGATCCCAGTGCAGCTCCGGGTTGGGGTTTTAAAAACGCGGGTACCGCAACTAACATCACTATTCAGTTAAAAAATGCTCTTGCCGGTAGCTGGACCGACTCTAATTATACAATTAAGAGTGGCGGCACATGGGCAAAAGCAGTAGATACGACTACGAACACAGTCCTCTGGAACCTGGCGGCAAGAGCTTATACCCCGACAGGTTCAGTAGCGCCAGGCACGGTCAGTGCCAGCATCGTCGTGGACTTTACTTACCAGTAATTTTTTGAAGTAAAGCCGGATGCCATAAACTTCCGGCTTTACTCAGTTATGGATGAACATCAGGAATAATTACCTGACATATAAATTGTATTGCATAAAAGGAGTCAATAAACATGAATTCAAAATTAACCACCCTGGCAATTATTGCCGCCTTATTTTCCGTCAGCAGTTACGCCAGCGATCCGGTGACAATTAACGTAACGGGTAAAGTGGTGGCATCGCCCTGTACCTTTGATACGGCTAATTCAAGTTTGAATATTGATTTAGGTGAAAAAGGCGCGGCAGATCTGGCTAACCCCGTGTCGGCATTTACCGAAAAGCCTTTCAACTTAGTTATGAAAGACTGTCCGGCGGGAACCACCAATGTTATAGCGACTTTCAGCGGTACTGATGCGGCAGATCTTACAAACGGTAACGCGTTTAAAAATATGGGTACGGCAACCAATATGGTTATTCAGGTTAAACCGTTGGCTGGCACATGGGATTCTGTTTCATTTAAAAGTGGCAGTACTATGACTTCAGCTGTAAATACGACTGCGAAAACAGCTACCTTTAATCTGACCACGCGTGCAGTAACCTGGACCGGTGGCGTCAGCCCTGGAACCGTAAGCGCCAGTATCGTTGCTGATTTTACCTATCAGTAACGCAGACCTTAAAAGCCGGGCGCACTAAACCGCGACCCGGCAATATAAGAAGGCGGGCAATACGGTTAACAGCGATATTGCCGGTAAACCACAATGCGCGTCTTTATTATTGTTTACCCAACGAGCGACAGGGATGAAATATGCAAAAAGCCTATCTTTATACCGTGCTTATTCTGATGGCTGGCTGTTATTGCACCCAGGGCCGGGCGGATGCCACCATTAATATTGCCGGGAAGGTTGTCGCCAGCCCCTGCACCGTCGATACCGACACCGTCGATAAGCAAGTAGAGCTTGGTTCGTATTACCGTAGCCAGTTGATCAACGCCGGGCAGGCCACCGACTGGCGCGATTTCTCTCTGCTGCTGACCCAGTGCCCCGTCGGCACCACCTCCGCCACCGTGACCTTCAGCGGCACGGCGGACAGCGGCGACGCCACGGCGTTTATAAACAGCGGCAGTGCGGCCAACGTGGCGCTGCGCCTGACCAGCGCCGATCACGCCACAACTTACAGCGACGGCAGCACGCTTAAAGCGGATATCGACGCTTCCACAAAAAAAGCGACGTTTCCGCTTTCTGCGCGCATATTTACGCCAGCAGGCAATGCCGGTTCAGGCTCGTTTAATTCTGTTGTCAGCCTGGACTTCACCTGGCAGTAAAGGGTAGCGCTCATAAAAAAACGGCCTCTTGCGAGGCCGTTTTCTTTTTACTGCTTACTGCTGCGGTACGGTCGGCGCTGGCGCTGGTGCCGGCGCTGGTGCAGGCGCTGGCGCTGGCGCTGGTGCAGGCTGCTGGCCTGGCGTTAATGCCGGAGCAGGCGCGGGCGCAGGCGTTGGCGTTTGCTCAGGGGCGGGGGCGGGCACCGGGGCCGGTTCCGGCGCAAGACCCGGCAGAGCAGGCGCTACGTCACCCGGCAGGCCGAACATGCCGACAAACTCTTCCAGCGGCATTTTCTGGCCGTTCAGGGTCACCTGGCCGTTCGCATATTGCAGGCTGGTGACGATGTTGTCATCTTCCATGGAGGTGATGCGGAACATCTGGCCCATCGCCGCCATGCCTTTCACCTGCTGGCTGGCGAGCTTCGCCGCATCGTCCTGCTGGTAGCCTTCAAGCTTCGCCACCTGGGTCATAAACTCCGTCGCCATGTCGGTCGGGATAACCAGCTTGCTTTCCATCGATTTCACCAGGCGGTCAACCTGCTGCGCCGCCGTAACCGGCGCAGCGGTAGCTGGCGCTGGCGTTTTGGCCGGATCTTTTAAGAAAAGCGACAGGTTAAAGGTGCTTTCGCCTTTAGCGTTTTTCCAGCTAAGCGGCGCGATGGTGATAACCGGCTCGCCTTTAAGCAGCACAGGCAGGTTAGCGAAGAAAATCTGCGTGGCGCGCTGTTGGTACAGCTCCGGATTATTCACGATTTCCGGCTGGCCGAGCAGCGCGCGGCTCTGGGCGTTGTACTGCTGGCTGAACTGATGCCAGGCGGCGCCGTCGATATTGCCGACCTTCATCGTCAGCTTCGCGCTGCCCAGATCCTGATTCTGGATCTTCAGGCTGTCCATCTGGTAGTCAATCTGGCTGTCGATATTCTTGCCGTCTTTCGCCACATCCGATTTACCGTTAAAGCTCAGGCCGTCCACGACCGCCAGCTCTTTGCCTTCAATGGCGATGGCGAGTTTATCAAGCGTCAGTTTTTGGCCGCCCACGCGCTCGCTGAAATCGGTCAGTTTGCTGGAGCCGTCGGTTTCCAGCCCGTTGAAGGTAAACTGCACGCGCTGGTTATATTCATTTACCGCGTTAATCAGGCCGCTTGCCGCTTTGCCTTTCAGGGTAAAGACATTGCCTTCGTGGTCCACATCCAGGGTGAAGTCGCCGCCGCTGAAAGCCACTTTTTCGGTCGGGCTTTCGTAGTTCAGCGCGCTGAAGTTCAGGTCGGTAGAGGTGTCGCCGCTGTAGCCCACACGCGTCTGCGCGCGCGCAAAGGTCTCGCCTTTGGCGATATCAAACAGCGGTTTGGTGGTGGCGTTGTTGACCGGGGTGGAGACCACAGAGGCCATCGCCGGCAGGATATTAAACTTTTTCAGCTCGGCGAAAGGGAACGGACCGTGATCGATAACTTCGTCAAACACGACATTCTGCTCCGGTTTCAGCCAGGCGTTCTGCTGGTTAGCGGCGGGCTTCACCACCAGTTGCAGATGGCTGCGGAACAGCCCGCGCTGGTAATCCTGGTAGCCCACTTCCAGCCCGGCTTCCGGCATGCTTTGCTGCAAGCGCGCGTTGGCTTCCTTCACCATGTCGTCGATGCGGTTTTCAATCTGCTTGCCGGTGTACCAGGCGGTGCCGGTCCAGACCACGCCGAGGGCGACAATCACCCCAACGGCGACCAGAGACTTTTTCATAGCAATTTATCCCTAAATGAGAAGCCAGGCGCAATACGCCTGGCCTGGTGTAAAGATTAGCTAAAGCTTAGCAATCCTTATCTAAAAGATCAGTAACTTAGTCGGGCTTATTATACACCCGCGCCAGACGGCCTACGCCGCTTGCCGCCACGGGCGACTCATCAGCGGCAATAAAAGCGGATTCGCCCGGCTTAAGCACCAGCCGTTCGTCGCCGCGACGCAGCACCGCTTCGCCTTCCACACAAAAGAGGATCGCCGCGCTCTGCTGGGCAAGCGGCGCTTCGTGCGTGCTGAGGTCATGCAAAGAAAACGCGAAATCCGCGACCGGGATAGGGAAGTCGAGGGCGTTTTCCTGCTTCACCGGCTGGGTTAGCAGCTCGCGCGCGGGTTTGCCGACAAACTTCACGTTCGCCACCAGTTCCGGGATATCAATATATTTCGGCGTCAGCCCGGCGCGCAGCACGTTGTCTGAATTCGCCATCACTTCCAGCGCCACGCCCTGTAGATAAGCGTGCGGGGTTTCGGCGAACAGGAACATCGCCTCGCCCGGGTTCAGCTTCACTACGTTGAGCAGCAACGGCGAGAAAAGCCCGCTGTCGTGCGGATAGAACTGCGCGATAAACCGAATGGTTTCCCACGGCTCGCCCTGCTGGCTGGCGACTGCCGCTTTCAGCACCGCCAGCGCGCGGGATTTTTCATCGCCCTGCATATTCAGCAGGCTGGCGAACAGCTCGCTTAAGCGCTCCGCATTCGGGTTTTCCAGAAAATGGGCGATGGCAGTATGCGCGCCCGCGACCGGTTGCAGCAAAGAGACAATCTCAGAAAACTCGCGGAAGGCGTTCATCGCCAGAAACGGGGTGAGGGCGAACACCAGCTCCGGCTTGTGGTTCGGGTCTTTGTAGTTGCGCTCGGCGGCGTCCAGCGGAATGCCTGCGGCGTTTTCGCGGGCGAACCCCGCTTCAGAGGCTTGCTTGTTCGGGTGAACCTGAATAGAGAGCGGCTGGTCGGCGCACAGCACCTTAAATAAAAACGGCAGCTCGCCAAAGCGCTCCGCTACCTTTTGCCCCAGCAACGCTGGCTTATTGGCTTCAATCACATCACGTAAACTGCGGGTATCGCCCGCTTCGTCCTGAATTTTCGAGCTGCTTTTCGGGTGCGCGCCCATCCACAGTTCCGCCATCGGCTGGTGTTGCGGATTGGCGATACCATAGAGATCCGTCAGCGCCGTTTTACTTCCCCAGGCATAGTTCTGCACTGAGTTGATGAGTTTTTTCATTCTTAAGCCCTGTAAGAAGGTAGAAAAAAGTGCAGGTATTAAAGCAATAAAAGCGATTCAAGTAACCCTGCCGGGTAAAAAGTCGTATTAGTCTCAGTTTTTGTTAAAAAATTGTGTACGATGGTGCCACTCGCTTTTTTGTCATCGCACATGACGTGCTGAACGAATAATTACTTAGCCAAAGCTGTAAGTGAGAGAGCAATGTCAAACAAACCTTTTGTGTTCCAGCCTCCTTTCCCGCTAAAAAAAGACGATACCGAGTACTACCTGCTGACCCGCGATCACGTTTCCGTCTCTGAGTTTGAAGGGCAGGAAGTGCTGAAAGTCGACCCGCAGGCGCTGACGCTGCTGGCGCAGCATGCCTTCCACGACGCCTCTTTTATGCTGCGCCCGGCGCACCAGCAGCAGGTTGCGGATATCCTTCGCGACCCGCAGGCCAGCGAAAACGATAAATATGTCGCCCTGCAATTCCTGCGCAACTCGGAAATCGCCGCGAAAGGCATTCTGCCGACCTGCCAGGATACCGGCACCGCCATCATCATGGGCAAAAAAGGCCAGCGCGTCTGGACCGGCGGCGGCGATGAAGCCGCGCTCGCCCGCGGCGTTTACAACACCTACACCGAAGATAACCTGCGCTACTCGCAAAACGCCGCGCTGGATATGTATAAAGAGGTGAATACCGGCACCAACCTGCCGGCGCAAATCGACCTCTACAGCGTGGACGGCGACGAATATAAATTCCTCTGTATCGCGAAAGGGGGCGGCTCCGCCAACAAAACTTACCTCTACCAGGAAACCAAAGCGCTGCTGAGCCCCGGCAAGCTGAAAAACTATCTGGTGGAGAAAATGCGCAGCCTCGGCACGGCGGCATGCCCGCCTTATCACGTGGCGTTTGTTATTGGCGGCACCTCGGCGGAAGCGACCTTAAAAACCGTGAAGCTTGCCTCGACAAAATATTATGACGGCCTGCCGACGGAAGGTAACGAGTACGGCCAGGCGTTTCGTGACGTGCAGCTTGAGCAGGAGCTGCTGGAAGAGGCGCAAAACCTCGGCCTGGGCGCGCAGTTCGGCGGCAAATATTTCGCTCACGATATTCGCGTTATCCGCCTGCCGCGCCACGGCGCCTCCTGCCCGGTGGGGATGGGCGTCTCCTGCTCGGCTGACCGTAACATCAAAGCGAAAATCAACCGCGACGGCATCTGGATCGAGAAACTCGAAAGCAACCCCGGCAAATATATCCCGGAAGAGCTGCGTCGCGCAGGCGAGGGCGAAGCGGTGCGGGTTGATCTCAACCGCCCGATGAGCGACATCTTAAAACAGCTTTCGCAGTATCCGGTTTCAACGCGCCTGTCGCTTTCCGGCACGATCATCGTGGCGCGCGACATCGCCCACGCGAAGCTAAAAGAGCGCATCGATAACGGCGAAGGGCTGCCGCAGTATGTGAAAGATCACCCCATCTACTATGCCGGGCCTGCCAAAACGCCGGAAGGGTATGCCTCCGGTTCGCTTGGCCCGACCACCGCCGGGCGTATGGATTCCTACGTCGATCTGCTGCAATCTCACGGCGGCAGCATGATCATGCTGGCGAAAGGCAACCGCAGCCAGCAGGTGACAGACGCCTGCCACAAACACGGCGGCTTTTATCTGGGCAGCATCGGCGGCCCGGCGGCGGTGCTGGCGCAAAGCAGCATCAAAAAGCTGGAGTGCATGGAATACCCCGAGCTTGGGATGGAAGCCATCTGGAAAATTGACGTGGAAGATTTCCCGGCGTTTATCCTGGTGGACGATAAAGGCAACGACTTCTTTAAACAGATCCAGGCCGGGCAGTGCTCCGCCTGCGTGAAGTAAGCTTAAGGCCGCCTGCGGGCGGCTTTTTTCTTTGCGCGTTTCGCTGAGCGCGCAAAGCTGAACTACCCTGTAACGCATTATCACGACAACAAGTTACCCGTGAGCAACGTCTGATCCTTTTACCTTCGCCCCTGCCTTTAAAGGCGGGGACGCCTCTTTTATGTGAATGGAGAAAGTCATGGCAACGCATCGCAGTGAAAAAGATTCCATGGGCGCAATCGACGTGCCGGCGGACAAACTCTGGGGCGCGCAAACGCAGCGCTCGCTGGAGCATTTTCGTATCTCGACGGAGAAAATGCCGGTCGCGCTGATTCAGGCGCTGGCGCTGACCAAACGCGCGGCGGCGAAAGTGAACATGGATCTCGGCCTGCTGGCGCAAGAGCGCGGCAACGCCATTATCCAGGCGGCGGATGAAGTGCTGGAAGGCAAACACCCGGACGAATTTCCTCTCGCCATCTGGCAGACCGGCTCCGGCACACAGACCAACATGAACATGAACGAAGTGCTGGCGAACCGGGCGAGCGAAATTCTCGGCGGCGTGCGCGGCATGGAACGTAAAGTTCACCCGAACGACGACGTCAACAAAAGCCAGAGTTCAAACGACGTTTTCCCGACGGCGATGCATGTGGCGGCGGTTATTGCGCTGCGCGAGCAGCTGATCCCACAGTTAAAAGTGCTGCATAAAACGCTGAGTGAGAAAGCAGACGCCTTTGGCGATATCGTGAAAATCGGCCGTACCCATTTGCAGGACGCCACGCCGCTGACGCTTGGCCAGGAGATCTCCGGTTGGGTGGCGATGCTTGAGCACAATCTCAGGCACATCGACAACAGCCTGCCGCATCTGGCGGAGCTGGCGCTTGGCGGCACGGCAGTGGGCACCGGGCTTAACACGCACCCGGAATACGCCCAGCGGGTAGCGAAAGCGCTGGCTGAGATAACCAGCCAGCCGTTCGTCACGGCGCCCAACAAATTTGAAGCGCTCGCCACCTGCGACGCGCTGGTGCATGCCCACGGCGCGCTGAAAGGGCTTGCCGCCTCGCTGATGAAAATCGCCAACGACGTGCGCTGGCTTGCCAGCGGCCCACGCTGCGGCATTGGCGAAATCACCATTCCGGAGAACGAACCCGGTTCTTCCATCATGCCCGGCAAGGTTAACCCGACCCAGTGCGAAGCGATGACTATGCTCTGCTGCCAGGTCATGGGCAACGACGTGGCGGTCAATATGGGCGGCGCTTCCGGCAACTTCGAGCTGAACGTCTTTCGCCCGATGGTCATCCATAACTTCCTGCAATCGGTGCGCCTGCTGGCGGACGGCATGGAGAGCTTTAACGAGCACTGCGCTGTAGGTATCGAACCTAACCGCGAGCGCATCAGCCAGCTGTTGAACGAGTCGCTGATGCTGGTGACGGCGCTCAACACCCATATCGGTTATGACAAAGCGGCGGAGATCGCCAAGAAAGCGCATAAAGAGGGGCTGACGCTGAAAGCCTCCGCGCTGAAGCTTGGGTATCTCAGCGAGGAGGAGTTCAATGAATGGGTGCGGCCTGAAGAGATGGTCGGCAGCATGAAGCGCTGATTAGCGCGCCCGGTAAAGGTGCAGGCGGGGGATAAGCAGCTCCAGCGGCTCCGCCTGCGGCTTGAAGCGATGGCGCACGTTTTGCGCGTCATAGTTCAGCAGCTCGCCGATATCCGGCACGCTGCCGCCCCGTTCCTCATGGCACAGCACAATCAGCGGCGAAGGGCAGGCGTACTGCACCTGCCGCTGGTTATTCGCATACCAGACCCGCGCCACGGGCTGTACTTTCACCGGCCTTTTTATCTTAAGCCGCGCCTTTTCAGGCAGGGCGGCAATATCGTTATATTCCTGCGTCACTTTTTCATGCCACTGCTCGCGGCTCCAGGGCGCTACCGCGCGCGGCGACTTCAGGCTTTTTTCCAGCATCGACAGCACTTCGTCGCGCTTAAGGTTTTTGATGATGTGCTTGTTGGCCCAGCCAAAGCGCAGGGTGGCGGGGTTATCAAGCAGCGTAAGCTGGCGGTAAGCGTTAAGGGTAATCAACCCCGGCAGGTGACGGTGTACCCACTCAAAGCGCTGTACGGAAGGCAGCTCTGAATCCACCGTAATGATTTTTTCAAACTCCGCCTTGAGCTGATTAATTTGCTCCGCCTGCTGGTGCAGCGAGGCATGTTGGTCGTGATTTACGCTAAAGCAAACCGCGCCGGGCAGACGCACCGCCGCCTTGCTGCTGCGGTTTTCTGACTGCTGCTGGATAAACAGATGGGTAAAGTGGCGAAACGCCGCCTCCAGCGCCGCCTTGCCCACTTTCTGGGTCACGGCGATCTTCAGCAGCGGGTCATGTTCTTTGCCTTTTTCAATTTCCGGCAACTCAAAAACGCGGCCCGCCAGCAGGCGGCAGCCGCTTAAGCTTTCACGCAGGGTCGCCAGCGCGTGTTCCAGTTCGCGAAAAGTGGTGGTCAGGCGCTCAACCAGATCGTAACTTGCCATAACAGTCTCTCATTAGTTACAACATACTTTATATGTAGCACACTCTGACCGGGTTTGACCACTGCGTGATTAAAAGTCATTCAGCGAAGGAAAGGCGGGTAGCGCTGCGTTTTCGCCTTTCTGCGATGCTGTGACAGGGGGCGAAAAGGTCATCTTTTGGTTCTGGCGGGAAAAAAGGGCAGGGAAACGTTTGGTTCTGCCGGGGAAAGGGGGCGAGGAAACGTTTGGTTCTGCCGGGAAAAGGGGGCGAGGAAACGTTTGGTTCTGCCGGGGAAAAGGGGCTGAGGAAAAGAAACGGGCGGCCCGGCGGCGGTGTTCGCCGGTGCGCCGCCCGCCGGGTTGCGCTGGCAGCAGGCAGTGTCAGTAAACAGGCGACGCAGGCGTGGGCTTTATACTCTCGCTTCTTTTTTGTCGGCTCCCGGCGCAGGCGCTTTCTCAAGCGGCCAGCAGAAGCGGAAACAGGCGCCGCCTAACGCGCTGGTGGTTACGCTCACCGAACCGCCCATGGCGGTCGCTACAGACTGCACAATCGCCAGACCCAGCCCACAGCCGCCGGTTGCCCGGTCGCGGCTTGGGTCGAGCCGGACAAACGGCTCGAATACTCGCGTGCGCTCTGTTTCCGGGATGCCCGGGCCATCGTCTTCCACGGTCATACAGGCGCGGCCATTATCCTGATGCAGGCTAATGCGCATGCGTTTTTCGCTATAACGCAGCCCGTTGTTGACCAGATTATCCAGCACCCGCTCCATAAGACGCACATCGACCAGCCCGTAATCCCCGGCGTCGCTAAGGTGAAGGGTGAGTTCGCGCTGCGGATGCATCTGGCGCGTCTCTTCCACCCGCTCAGCCAGCCAGCGCGGTAAATCGGGCTGGCTCAGTTGCAGCTCGGTTTGCGGTCTGTCGAGCCGCGCATAAGTCAGCAGCTCCTGAATTAACGCTTCCAGTTGTCCAATGTCGCGATTAAGCGCCAGCGCCTCTTCTGCGCTCAGGTTATCGCTCATCTCCAGCCGGTAGCGCAGGCGCACCAGAGGCGTGCGCAGTTCATGGGCGATGCCGTCAATAAGCTGTTTTTTACTGGCTATCAGGGCGTTGATGTTATCCGCCATCTGATTGAAGGCGATGCCGAGCCGCGAAAAACTTGAGCCGCTCTCAAACTGGATCCGTTCGTTGAGATGACCTTCGCCCAGTCGCTGGGCCGCCGCCTCCAGGCGCAGCATGTCGCGCCAGTGCGGACGCATCCAGATAAACACCGGCAAAGCCAGCGAAATAGCGATAAAGGCGATAAGCGCGACGTCCAGCAGCCGCATCTGGTGTAAAAAAAAGAGATAGGGCACCGGCCCGACGGCCAGCACGTAGTGGCTTCGCGGGATGCGTTGCACAAACGTGTACTCGTCATCCAGCGCCACAATCTCGCCTTCGCGCAGACGCCGTGTGGTGACGTCATCCAGATGAAACTTAGCGAGCGGCTCGATGCGCAGTTTAAAAGAGAGGTTCAAATCCAGCTCTTTAATGGTTTTGTTCCAGTCGCGCGGCGGAATTTCCCGCAGCTCGCTGCGCATAAGATAGAGCGAGCTTTTCATTAAGTCGTCCAGCGACTGTCGCCCGGCGCGTTCGGCGGTGAACTTATAGACCAGGCCCACCAGCAGGGTCATCACCAGAAAGCAGATGAACAGCAGCAGATAAAACTGGATAAACAATTTTCTCATGATGACTCCGAACCCTTCGCTAAGCGCTGACTAGTTTCCAGCCGTTGGGGCGAGAGGAAAATTGACCGCCAGATGATCAATAAACGCCCTGACGGCGGGCGGCAAACCGCGGCGGGTGGTAAAGACCAAATGCACAATGCCGCGCTGGCCCTGCCAGCCGCGATAAACCTGCTCCAGTTCACCGCGCTTAAGCTGCTCAGCGCACACGTGATCGGGCAGCAGCGCAATACCCAGCCCCGCCATCGCCGCCGCGCGCACCGCGCCAAAATCGGCGCAGCTCATTCTCGGCTCATGGCGGATCAGGCAGCTTTTCCCCTGTTCATGCTCCAGCTGCCAGCTTATCTCGCCGGGTTCGTCGCTGGTGCCAAGCGTCGGCTGCAACGGCAGAGCGTCGATATTGCCGTCAAGCTGGCGGGCAAGCGCGGGGCTGGCGACGAGAATGCGGCGCGAATAGCCGAGCGATCGCATCACCAGTTCCGCGTCGCTGGTCAGCTCGGTGCGCACCCGCAGCGCGATATCAACCCGCTCGCGAATTAAATCCACCGCCCGGTCGATGGCGATAATTTGCAGCTTCACCTTCGGGTAGCGGTTCATAAACGCGGGCAGCACGGCGGAGATCACTTCCACCAGGCCTGTCGGACAGCTGAAGCGCACCAGACCGTGCGGCTCCGCCTGCGCTTCGGCAATTAACGCCTGCGCTTTTTCCGCCTCCAGCAACATCGCCCGGCACTGGTCGTAAAAAGCCTGGCCTGTTTCGGTGACGCGAAAACGGCGGCTTGAGCGCTCAATCAGCCGCACGCCCAGTTGCGCTTCCAGCCCCGCCACGCGGCGGCTGAGCTTCGATTTGGGTTGCTTCAAAGCCCGGCCTGCCGCCGCGAACCCGCCGTGGGTCACGACTTCTGCGAAATAATAATAATCGTTAAGGTCAGTGCGCATTATCGTTCCTCATTCAGAACGCAGGGTGCCATTTTGTCCTGGTATTCAACACTTTGGGAAGCGCTTATTCTGCATTCCATCACGAATGACCCCACACCCATTCACATGAGGAGATAAAAATGAGCCACAACTTCACCCGCAAAGTCGTTATCGTAACCGGCGGCACCAGCGGCATCGGCTTTGCCACCGCCAAAGCGTTCGCAGAGCAAGGCGCGTCAGTTTTCATCACCGGGCGTCGTCAGGCTGCGCTGGACGAGGCGGTGAGCCGCCTGGAAGGCGATGTTACCGGCATCCAGGGCGACATGAGTCAGCTTGCTGATATTGACCGCCTGTATGACGCCGTGCAGAAAAAGCACAGCCATATCGACGTTATTTTCGCTAACGCTGGCGGCGGCGAGTTTGCCGCGCTGGGTTCCATTACGGAAGCCCATTATCAGGAAACGTTTGATACTAACGTCAAAGGGGTGCTGTTTACGGTCCAGAAAGCGCTGCCGCTGCTGCGCGACGGCGGGTCGATTGTGCTGACGTCATCCACAACCAGCATTACCGGCACCCCGGCGTTCAGCGTCTATTCGGCGACGAAAGCCGCTGTACGCAGCTTTGCCCGTAACTGGATCCTCGATCTCAAAGAACGCCGTATCCGCGTTAACGCCATAAGCCCCGGCGTGACCGAAACCGCAGGGTTGAACGGGCTGTTCGGCGGCGGCGACCAGGCTGAAGGCGCTAAATCCTGGCTTGCTGAGCAGATCCCGGCAGGGCGCGTCGGCCAGCCGGAAGAAATTGCCAGAGCGGTGCTGTTTCTGGCATCTGACGAGGCAAGCTTCGTTAACGGCGTTGAGCTGTTTGTGGATGGCGGCCACGCGCAAATCTGACCTAACCGCCGCTGTCGCGCCGCCGGGCGCGGCAGCGGTGTCAGGCTTCGCTTTCCCAGGCGTGCGGCGCAAAAAGATAGCCTTTGTTGCGCACGGTTTTAATTCGAAACGGCTCGGTGGCGCTGTCGTTGAGCTTTTTGCGCAGTCGCGAAATAGCGACATCCACGCTGCGATCCATCCCGTCATAGCTCACGCCGCGCAGGTTTTTCAGCAACGCATCGCGATCCATAATCTGTCCCGCATGGGTCGCCAGCTCCCACAGCAGGTCGAAGTCTGCCGTCGACAGGGCGATAATTTCGCTGCCGAGGGTAACCTGACGATTAATCGGGTCGATGCAAAGCGTGCCGAAGCGCAGCGCTTTATGGGGCTTAAGGGCAGGCGTATCGCGGCCATGCGGCTGCGCCTGGCGCAGATGCAGACGCAGACGCGCCAGCAGTACGGCGGGGGGAGTGGTTTTTAAAATGTAATCGCTCGCGCCCATCTCCAGCGACAGGATATGGTTCATATCGCTGTCGAGGGAGGTAAGCAGAACCACAGGGCCTTGCCAGGCCGGGCGTAAATCCCGACAAAGCGTCATGCCGTCTTTGCCGGGCAGCATAATATCCAGCAACACCAGGTCCGGTTTTTCGCGGTGAATCACCTCTTCAGCGCGGTCGCCGCGGCTTTCCACTACCACAGTAATATCGTGCTTGCCCAGATAGGCGGCTATCAGCGCGCCCACCTCCGGGTCATCCTCAACAAAGACAATTTTAGCCATATACCGTTGCGTTTAGCGTAAAAGCTTTACCATACACCCGCGGCTGGTTGCGCTCCATCAACCGTTGATAAACAGCGCTTAGCGCAGCTGGCGTCCGCCATCCACTGCAAAGCTGCGGCCGGTAACAAAACAGCTGGTCAGCAAATAATCCAGCAGGTCGATTATCTCTTTTTCACCCGGCGCGATTTTCATTAGCGACTTGTTAAGCGCCCGCTGGCGGTATTCCGGGTCGTCATTCTCATTAAACAGGATCAGCGATGGCGCAATGGCGTTGACCTTAACTTCAGGCGCCAGCTTGCGGGCGAAGGAACGGGTGAGGTTATCCAGCGCCGCTTTGCTGGCGGCGTAAGCGATATGCTTTTCACTGCCTCGCTCCACCACGTAATCGGTGAAGTGAATGATATCCGCCGCCGCATGGCCCTGGCCGCGCAACAGGCCTTCCAGCGCAAAATTGAGCAGATAGGGAGCATGCACGTGGATCTGCATCATCTCATGCAACACTTTTTCCGGCGACGTGCCGGGCGATTCCGACTGCCACGCGCTGGCGTTGTGCAGCAGCGCGCGAATGCGATCGGTGCGCTGCTTCACGGCCTCGGCGAAAGCGAGAATGCCTTCATCGTTGCAAAAGTCGGCCTGAATGCAGACCGCGCCTGACTCTTCCAGCACGTCGATAGCCGCGTAGCGGGTACGGTAGCTGACGATGACATCATGATGTTGCGCCAGAAAATGGTGGGCCAGCGCAAGACCAATACGACGGCCCCCGCCGGTAATGACAATCGGACGATCCAATTTTTTGCCCATAAGCACTCCTCGTCAGCGACGACGATGGGGCGGCTACCCCATCAGCATCCATGTAGCCGGCAGCGCGGCGATTAACAACAGGCCAATAAGCACGCGCTCGTGAGATCGCAGCGCTACGTCATGCTGGTGTGTACGGCGGGCGTACAGAAAAACCAGCAAACCAGGCGCGTAAAGCACAACCGAGAGCAGCAGGTGCATCGGACCTGAGGCATACAGCAACCATAAACCATAAATGGACGCTCCGACACCCGTAAGCCTGTGCAAAGGGCGTTTTGCTATTTTCACCAGATAAGCGCCTACCAGCAGATAGGGCACCAGGATCATCTCGGAAGCGATGGTCAGCAGCGTATTGTAATCCGAGCCGGTGGCCCAGATAAGCACCAGGCAAACCTGCACGCTGGCGTTAGTCAGCCATAATGAAGCCGCCGGGGCGTTGTTGGCATTCTGGCGCAGCAGCGCTTTGGGAAAAGCGCGGTAGCGTGCTGCCAGCAGCGGCACTTCCGCCGCCATGATGGTCCAGCTCAGATAGGCGCCGCAGACCGAAACAATCAGGCCGGCGGCGATAATCACCTCGCCCCAGGGGCCCATCATCTCCACCAGCAAACCGGCCATTGAAGGGTTACGCATCTGCGCGAGTTCCGGGCGGGTTACCACGCCAAGCGACAGCAGCGTCACCAGCAGATAAACCGCCAGCGCAGCCAGCACCGCCAGCAGCGTCGCCATGCCGACATCGCTTTTGTTACGCGCCCGCGCAGAAACCACCACTGCGCCTTCCACGCCGATAAAGACCCAGAGCGTAATGAGCATGGTATTTTTCACCTGCTCCCACACCGGCACGCCCAGCGCTACGCCCTTAAAATCGAGGCTGAAGGTGGAAAGCTTAAAGCCAATGGCGGCGAGGATCACAAACAGTCCCAGCGGCAACAGTTTGGCCAGGGTGGCGGCCACGTTGATGCTTGCTGCGGTCTGCACGCCGCGCAGCACCAGCCAGTGAACAAACCACAACAGCACCGAAGCGCCGACTATAGATTGCCAGGTGTTGCCGTCGCCAAAAATCTTCAGTTCAGGCGTATCGGTAAAAAAGCTCAGCGCCGAAAATACAATCACCAGGTAAGAAACGTTGGCGATAACCGCACAGAGCCAGTAACCCCAGGCGGAGCAAAAACCGACCAGTTCGCCGAAGCCTTCCCGCGCGTAAGTAAAAATGCCGCCGTCGAGATCGGGGCGCAGACGAGTGAGAAAAAGCATCGCCAGCGCCAGCAGCAAAATGCCGACGCCCGTTATCGCCCAGCCCGTCAGCAGCGCGGCAGGCCCCGCCACGGCCGCCATATTTTGCGGCAGGCTAAAGACGCCCGCGCCCAGCATGGAGCTTAAAACGAGCGCGGTTAACGCGGCGAGACCAAGTTTTTTGTCCATAGGTATCCTGTAAAGAGAAAAGAAGGACCCAGAATAATTATTGTGCTAAAGCGCATAAAAATGGTGGATCACGCTAAGGCGCGCGATTTTACGGAGTCCAGGCAGGGCATGCAATGAGAGGGGCGCTAAAATATTCTGAAAGATAAAAAAAGACGGCCGGAGCCGTCTTTTCTGTGAAGCGGGGCTTACTTGTAAAGGTCAGCGCTGATAGTCAGGTTGCCGCCTTTCTCTTCCCACTGACGGGTAATGTGGTAGTACTTCGCGCCTTTTTTCGCTGCGCGCTTCGCTACCTGATAGGAAATTTCCGTCATGCTGGAGTAGTGGCCGGTGAACTTGACGCTGTCAAAAGGCACCATTTGCGCCGCCGTAATTTTATTCACTTCCTGAATTTCTTTACCGTCCGGCAGGGTGACAGTGTAACGCCCGCCTTTACTGGCCTGCGTTTCAAAGAAGCGGCCGACTTCTGCGCTTGGCGCCGCGGTCGTGGCAACGCCTGGAATTTCCACTCTCTTCGCTTCTTCGCCGCCTTTGGCGAGCGCTGCGCGACCGGCATCGGAATCTGCCGGGATAGCATCCGGGCTTTGCAACACGCGCTTCTTCGCATCCGCTTTATAGATGTACGCGGTGATAAGCTGGTTGCCGCCCTGGTTGGCGTCTACCTGGCGCACGATATAAAACGACGCGGCCCCTTTGGCTTTCGCCGCTTTGGTAATCGCGTCATTCACTTCCGGCTGGCTGCGATAAAAACCCTGAACGGTTACGGTATCGTAAGGCTCAAGGGCGATAGCCTGATCTTTAGGCAGCTCCATCACGCCGTTAATCACGCGGTTCTGCGGCGCTTGCGCCTTCGGCGCGTTCTCATGATAAACATCCGCTACAACGCGCCAGTTGCCGCTGTTGCCGGTGTCGTTGGTATCAAGAACATAGAAAGAGGCGGCGCCCATTTTGTCTGCCCGGCGCGATACGGCATCAACCGCTTCGCCGATAGCGTTAAAACGACCGGTAATAACGATACGGTCGTAAGGCTTTACCGCGGCGGCCTGTTCCGGCGTCAACTCGGTAGCCGCCTGAGCGGTCAGCGTAGTAACGGAGAGCAGCGCGGACGCCAGAAAGGTGTACTTAAGCTTCATAAAAATAATCCTTCGCCATGCGCAAAAAAGGTACTCATACTGCCTGTGTACATTAACGGTTAGCCGCTGATTATTGCACTGAAAGGGTTTGGCTGTCTGCGCCATTTTTCACGCTCAGTGCGGCGTTTCGTTTAAGCGGGATAACTTTTAGTGATATGTGGAAAAAACAGGCGGCTGACCAGAAAAAATGATAAAGGTTATTACTTTTTAAGTTAAAAGGTTGTTAAAGAACGGATTCTGAGCGGAGGAGTATCATGTTTTACCGCTCGGCTTAAGCGTAATATCGGCCTTTCGGCGGTGATTTAAAGCAAAAATCCCTGTTATGGCCCGTCATCACTGCCTTTTCACGGATAACGCTAAAAATACCCTGAACCTGTTGTGGATCGGGGGCGCTAATTTCAGTAGGTTATAGAAAGTTTGTTACAGATTGATTTTCTGGCCGAAGCGGCATAGCCGTCTTCATTACGAAAACGAGTGGCAGACCATCATTCAAAACCGATGGAAGGGAATACTATGCGTATTGGTGTACCAAAAGAGCGGTTGGCCAATGAAACCCGCGTCGCAGCAACGCCTAAAACCGTGGAGCAGTTATTAAAACTGGGTTTTAGCGTCGCTGTTGAACATGACGCGGGTAAACTGGCGAGTTTCGACGATGACGCTTTTGCGCTGGCAGGCGCGGAGCTGGCAACGGGCGATACCGTGTGGCAATCGGACGTTATCCTTAAGGTCAACGCGCCGCTGGACGAGGAAATAGCGCTTTTGCGTCCCGGCACAACGCTTGTGAGCTTTATCTGGCCGGCGCAAAACCCGGCGCTGATGGAGCAGCTTGCCGCACGCGGCGTTACCGTGATGGCCATGGATGCGGTGCCGCGTATTTCGCGCGCGCAGTCGCTTGATGCCCTGAGCTCGATGGCGAACATCGCAGGCTATCGCGCGATTGTTGAAGCTGCGCATGAGTTTGGCCGCTTCTTTACCGGCCAGATCACCGCTGCGGGCAAAGTGCCGCCGGCAAAAGTGATGGTGATTGGCGCGGGGGTAGCGGGCCTTGCGGCCATTGGCGCAGCCAACAGCCTCGGCGCCATTGTTCGCGCGTTCGACACTCGCCCGGAAGTGAAAGAGCAGGTGCAGAGTATGGGCGCCGAGTTCCTGGAGCTGGACTTCAAAGAAGAGGCGGGCAGCGGCGACGGCTATGCGAAAGTGATGTCCGAAGCCTTTATTAAAGCCGAAATGGCGCTGTTCGCCGCCCAGGCGAAAGAGGTGGATATCATCGTCACAACGGCGCTTATTCCGGGCAAACCGGCGCCGAAGCTCATTACCCGCGACATGGTCGATTCCATGAAGCCGGGCAGCGTGATAGTCGACCTGGCCGCCCAAAACGGCGGCAACTGCGAATACACCGTACCGAACGAAATCTTCGTAACCGCAAATGGCGTGAAAGTGATCGGCTATACCGATCTTCCGGGTCGCCTGCCGACGCAGTCTTCCCAGCTTTACGGCACCAACCTGGTTAACCTTCTGAAGCTGCTGTGCAAAGAGAAAGACGGCAACGTGATTGTCGATTTCGACGATGTGGTTGTGCGCGGCGTAACGGTCATCCGCGAAGGGGAAGTGACCTGGCCTGCGCCGCCGATTCAGGTTTCCGCGCAGCCCCAGGCGGCGGCGAAGCAGCCAGAACCGGTTGCCGAGCCGGCTAAACCCGCTTCGCCGTGGCGCAAATATGCGCTGATGGCGCTGGCTATCGTGCTGTTCGGCTGGCTGGCGGACGTGGCGCCGCGTGAGTTCCTCGGCCACTTCACCGTCTTTGCGCTGGCGTGCGTGGTGGGCTACTACGTGGTGTGGAACGTTTCTCATGCGCTGCATACGCCGCTGATGTCGGTGACTAACGCCATTTCAGGCATCATCGTCGTTGGGGCGCTGTTGCAGATTGGCGACGGCGGCTGGGTCAGCTTCTTCAGCTTTATCGCCGTGCTTATCGCCAGCATCAACATTTTTGGTGGTTTCACCGTCACTCAGCGCATGCTGAAAATGTTCCGGAAGAACTAAGGGGTAACATATGTCTGGAGGATTGGTTACCGCAGCATACATTGTTGCCGCGATCCTGTTTATTTTTAGCCTGGCGGGGCTGTCGAAGCATGAAACCTCACAGCAGGGCAACCGCTTCGGCATCGCCGGTATGGCGATTGCGCTTATCGCCACCATTCTTGGCCCGGATTCCGGCCATGTGGTCTGGATAATCATCGCCATGGTGATTGGCGGCGCTATCGGCATGCATCTGGCGAAAAAAGTGGAAATGACCCAGATGCCGGAGCTGGTGGCGGTGCTGCACAGTTTCGTGGGCCTCGCCGCTGTACTGGTAGGCTTTAACAGCTATCTGCACCACAATCCGGGGCTGGATCCGGTGCTGGTGAATATTCATCTGGCGGAAGTGTTCCTGGGCATCTTTATTGGCGCCGTCACCTTCACCGGCTCCATTGTGGCTTACGGCAAACTGTGCGGCAAAATGTCGTCCAAACCGCTGATGTTGCCGAACCGCCATAAGATGAACCTGGCGGCGCTGGTGGTCTCTTTCCTGCTGCTGGTCGTTTTTGTCCGTACCGAAAGCGTGGGCCTGCAAGTGCTGGCGCTGCTGGTAATGACGATTATCGCGCTGGCGTTCGGCTGGCACCTGGTCGCTTCTATCGGCGGCGCGGATATGCCGGTGGTGGTTTCCATGCTGAACTCCTATTCCGGCTGGGCGGCGGCGGCGGCGGGCTTTATGCTCAGCAACGACCTGCTTATTGTTACCGGCGCGCTGGTGGGGTCTTCGGGTGCCATTCTCTCTTACATTATGTGTAAGGCGATGAACCGCTCGTTTATCAGCGTGATCGCAGGCGGCTTCGGCTCCGACGGCGTGGCAAGCACCAGCAGCGAAGAAGTGGGCGAACACCGTGAAATCAGCGCGGAAGAGACGGCTGAGATGCTGAAAAGCTCCCATTCCGTGATTATCACCCCGGGCTACGGCATGGCAGTGGCGCAGGCGCAATATCCGGTGGCGGAAATCACCGAAAAACTGCGCGCGCGCGGCATCAACGTGCGCTTCGGTATTCACCCGGTTGCGGGGCGCCTGCCCGGGCATATGAACGTGCTGCTGGCTGAGGCGAAAGTGCCTTATGACATCGTGCTGGAAATGGACGAGATCAACGATGATTTCGCCGATACCGACACGGTGCTGGTGATTGGCGCAAACGACACGGTGAACCCGGCGGCGCAGGACGACCCGGGCAGCCCGATCGCCGGTATGCCGGTGCTGGAAGTGTGGAAGGCGCAGAACGTTATCGTCTTTAAGCGTTCCATGAATACCGGTTACGCAGGCGTTCAGAACCCGCTTTTCTTTAAAGAGAACACCCATATGCTGTTTGGCGACGCCAAAGCCAGCGTGGATGCGATCCTCAAAGCGCTGTAATCGCTTTCAACCTTAACCAAACCGCTCTTCGGAGCGGTTTTTTTATTGCCTGACGCCAATAAAAAAGCCCGCCGTATAGCGGGCGGGCCTGTATGAATGAAGAGGGCGTTAGTCGTCTTCGTCGTCGTCCATCTCAACGGGCGTCTGGTAATCGTCAGGCTTGATAACCAGCAGATCGCAACGCAGATGGTCGATAACCTGTTCAGCGGTATTGCCGAGAAACGCAGCGGAAATCCCGGTGCGCCCGATGGTGCCCAGCACCACGATCCCCGCTTCAAGGTGTTCCGCCAGGTCAGGGATCACCTCTTCCGGCAGCCCTTTTTCCACATGGGTCATCTTCTCGCTGATGCCGAATTTCTGACGCAGCGCTTTCATCGCCAGCAAATGTTGACCGCGGATAGCGTCGTTATAGACGCTTGGATCGAAGTCGGGCAGTTCAATGGCGATATTAATCGGCGTGACCGGATAAGCGCCCACCAGATGCACCTCGGTATGGTTCACCTGCTCGGCCAGCTTGACGGTTTCGCGGATAAGCTTTTCATTAAGGGCGTTATGATAGGCTTCTTCGCTGGCAAGATTCACCGCCACCACCGCTTTGCCGCCTTCCGGCCACGGCTGGTCTTTTACCATCCAGACCGGGCAGGGGCATTTGCGTAGCAGATGCCAGTCAGTGGGCGTAAAAATAACGGATTCAAGTTTGTCGTGCTGGTGAGTCATTTTGAGCAGCAGATCGTGACCGCCGCTCACCACTTCCTGAATAATCGCTTCGAAAGGGCGGTTGTGCCAGACCACTTTAATTTCAATGGGCACGCCCGCTTCAAGATAGTACTGCGCCTGCTCGCGGATCCACGCGGTGCGCTGGCTGATGACCCCCTGACGCATCGCCGTGCGCTCATCGGGAGACAGAAGGGTGGTCATTTCGTAGGAAAAATCATAGATCGGCAAAAAGGCTTTGATTCGGCCACCAATCCGTTGATGCAGATAAACTGCACGCCGCAGCGCCGGCTGGTCATCCTGATTAGGATCGATGGCCACCAGCATGTTTTGATACTTTGCCATACAGGTTCTCCTTACAACTGCTTAACCACAGTTTGTAAGAGAAAGAGTAACCCATATAAGTTGATTGAAACAGAGGGGAAACTATTGCCGGATCAATAAATCAGGAAATTCTATTGACCCGGCAAAAGAGAGAAATTACGCGACGTTACGGGACTGGCCCGCCAGTTCGGCAAGGATATCGCCATTCTCGATGGTGATGTATTTGCCTTTAACCGCCAGCATGCCGCTTTTCTGGAAACGGCCCAGCAGACGGGAGATGGTTTCCACCGTCAGGCCCAGATAGTTGCCGATGTCGCCGCGCGTCATGGTGAGGCGGAACTCACGCGGCGAGAAGCCGCGCTGGGCGAAACGGCGGGAAAGATTATAGATAAATGCCGCCAGGCGCTCTTCCGCATTCTTTTTAGAAAGCAGCAGGATCATATCCTGGTCGCCTTTAATTTCGCCGCTCATCAGACGCATCATCTGCTGGCGCAGGCTTGGCATTTTGCCGGAGAGATCGTCGAGCGTTTCAAACGGGATTTCGCACACCATGGACGTTTCCAGCGCCTGCGCAAAGCTCGGGTGATGCGCGGTGCCGATAGCGTCGAAGCCCACCAGATCCCCTGCCAGGTGAAAACCGGTAATTTGCTCGTCGCCCTGTTCGGTAATGGTGTAACTCTTAATGGTGCCGGAGCGGATAGCGTAAAGCGATTTCAGTTCGTCACCCGCCTTAAACAGCGTCTGGCCTTTCTGAATCGGTTTTTTACGCTCAATGATGTTATCAAGCTGGTCCAGCTCGTGCTCATTCAGCGTGAAAGGAATGCATAACTGGCTAATGCTGCAATCCTGGCAATGGATGGCACAACCGCCAGACTGAATGCGTCGAATAATTCGCTTTTCCGGGATCATAGGTCTGCTCAAGCCGTAATTGATATTGGTCAATTTTAACATCTTTTTGTCCATGACGTAAGTGTGGTGAAACGGCAATCAGATATTTATGAAACAAACCGTAAGTTTCGTTGCGTCATGTTGTTGATGTTTCAGTAGATGTATAGTTAGCAGGCGAATTATTTTATTAAAGCAGCAAAAATCCTTCATGACGCAACAGCCACTCTTTGCGTTGCACGCCGCCCGCATAACCGGTCAGCGCGCCGCTGCGTCCGATAACGCGATGGCAGGGCACAACAATGCTGACCGGGTTGGCGCCGTTAGCGGCGCCCACTGCGCGCGCGGCGCCAGCGCGGCCCAGCGCTTCGGCCAGCTGGCCGTAATGCATGACCTGGCCGCAGGGGATATCTCGCAGCCGCTTCCAGACTTCACGTTGAAACGGCGTGCCTGCGGTGGCGGTAGGTAAGGTATCGATAACGCTCAGGTCGCCTGCAAAATAGTCGCGCAGCTTGTCGCTAAGCCCGCCGGGGTTTTCACATGGAACGCGCGTAAAGCCCTGCGAACCGTAATGAATCACCAGCAGTTGCTCCATGCGGTCGCTGTGTTCTTCCCACTCTACGGCGCGCAGGTTGAATTGCTCATCGCAAATCACCCACAGCGGGCCCAGCGGCGTGGCGATTTTGTCTTGCAGAAATGTCAGCATATTCCCCTCGCTATATCCCAGGCGCCGATCAACGCCTGGTCCAGTCATCAGACCGATAAAATATCACGCTACCGGCATCGTTAACCAGAAGGCCAGCAAAGGCGCGGACAGGGCAAACCCAGCGGCGCGCCCCGCTACCTGTGCCGCTCACCGGGTCGCCATCGCCCCAAATGCCGCCCATAAAAAATAGAGCCTGCCGACATCAGCCAGGCTCTACAGTACACACAGCAGTGCTTCCGGGACCTTGCCCCACATTGATTCCCTGAGTTGTGGGTAAAGTTATATATACCCGCTTTTCAGCCGGGGCGTGATGACCGTTAAGTGACGTCTTTCACAAATAGTTAACAATCATTTATCGCTCCCCTTTTTTTTCCTGTCGACTGGTCAAAACGTAGCCGGAAAAGTTGTCCTGGGAAGAATTTAGCTGGTTTTACATCCATAATTGTGGCTTCTTAGCGGTCCTCTTTTGCCGGGCGCGGCAGCGTTGAGCCGCGTGCGGGGGAGGGTTATAGTGTGAACCTTTGCGCAGTACCCGGAGGATTGACCGTGCAACCTGACGACAAATCGCTTTTTCTTGACGCCATGGAAGATGTCAAACCCCTGAAGAATTGTGAATCCACGCAGTGGGTTAAGCCGGTGAAAAACCGCGTCCCGCAGCGGCTCGATGCCCTGCAACTGGATAACTTCCTCACCACAGGCTTTCTTGACATTATCCCTCTCGCCGAGCCGCTGGAGTTTAAGCGCGAGGGGCTGCAAAACGGCGTGCTGGAGAAGCTGCGCCTTGGCAAATACAGTCAGCAGGCGAGCCTGAACCTGCTGCGCCAGCCGGTGGAACAGTGCCGCCAGCAGCTGTTTGCGTTTATCCAGCAGGCCCGCCGCGACGGCCTTCGCAATCTGCTTATCATTCATGGCAAGGGCCGTGAGGATAAATCGCACGCCAATATCGTTCGCAGCTATCTGGCCCGCTGGCTGACGGAGTTTGACGAAGTGCAGGCGTTTTGCGCGGCGCTGCCGCACCACGGCGGCGCGGGCGCCTGTTACGTGGCGCTGAAAAAATCGGACGAGGCGAAGCAGGAAAACTGGGAACGCCACGCCAAACGCAGCCGTTAATCCAGCAGCAGCGCCAGTTCCCGGGCGGCGTTTTGCAGCTCTGGCAGCACGCGGGTTCGCAGCTCTTCAGCAGAAACCTGGCCCGCGTGCACGCCAACGTTCAGCGCCGCTTCCACCCCCCCCTGCGGGTTAATGATCGGCACCGCAATTGACCGCAGCCCCATCTCCAGTTCCTGATCGTTAAGCGCATACCCCTGCTGGCGCACCCGCTTTAACTCTTCGCGCAGTTTCGCTACCGAATCCACCGTCTGCGGCGTATAGCGGATCATGGTAATGCGCCCAAGCAGCGCGTTCAGTTGCTCATCCGGCAAATAGCTCAACAGCACGCGCCCCATCGAGGTGGACCAGGCGGGCAAGCGGCTGCCGATATCCAAATCAATGGTCATGATGCGCGAACTGGAGGCGCGGGCGATGTAGAGAATGTCATCGCCATCCAGCGTGGCGATAGAACAGGATTCGTTCAGCATATCGCTGAGTTGCTTGAGCACCGGCTGGGCGGCGCGCGCCAGCGGCGTGGAGGCAAGGTAAGCGTGGCCGAGCGACAGAATACGCGGGCGCAGCTGGTAGTTTTTGCCGTCTTCCGCGTAGACAAACCCCAGTTTGCTCAGCGTGTAGAGACAGCGGCGCACCGCTGCGCGCGGAATGCCTGTTTTCTGGCTTATCTGCGAAATAGAAAGCAGCCGCCGCTGCGGGGTAAACGCCTGGATCACCTCAAGCCCTCGCGCCAGCGAGGCCATAAAATTCGGGTCGCCCTTAAACGGGTCCGCATCGCCGTTAAGGCGGTCGTCCGGATGTATCGCCATCATTTTTCTCCTGATTACGCGCTCGATCACACTCCAGGAACAAAGATAACGCATGTTCGATAATCGCACCATATTTCGATTATCGCCCTTGACCGGACTCGTTAGCAGCGTCACATTTTGTTCGAACAACGCATAACGGTGCGACTATCGCACATCAAGGAGCAGAGGATGATTGATAAAAGCGTGCCTTCGCTGGAAGAGGCGGTTGCCGGTATTGCGGACGGCGCCACCATCATGATTGGCGGCTTCGGCGCCGCCGGGCAGCCCACCGAGCTGATCGACGCCCTGATAGCCCAGGGGGCGGGCGACCTCACCATCATCAACAACAATGCCGGCAATGGCGAAGTGGGGCTGGCGGCGCTGCTGAAAGCGGGCCGGGTGCGCAAAATGATCTGCTCCTTCCCGCGCCAGGTGGACTCCCAAATCTTTGACGACCTCTACCGCCGGGGCAAAGTGGAGCTGGAGCTGGTGCCGCAGGGCAACCTGGCCGCGCGCATCCAGGCCGCGGGCGCCGGGCTTGGCGCTATTTTTACCCCGACCGGTTACGGCACGCCGCTTGCCGAGGGAAAAGAGACGCGTGAAATCAATGGCCGCCACTATGTCCTGGAGTACCCGCTAAAAGCCGACTTCGCGCTGATTAAAGCCTTCGAGGGCGACCGCTGGGGCAACCTGGTGTATCGCAAAGCGGCGCGTAACTTCGGACCTATTATGGCGACGGCGGCCGCTACAACCATCGCTCAGGTCAGCCGTCTGGTGCCGCTCGGCGAGCTGGATCCGGAACACATTATTACCCCCGGTATTTTCGTGCAGCGCGTGGTGGCGCTGGAGCCTGCATCTGCGCTTTCGCAAAGCGCATAAGGAGCATTAATGAAACGTCTCACCCGTGACGAAATGGCGCAGCGCGTGGCGCGCGATATCCCGGAAGGGGCTTATGTGAACTTAGGGATCGGCCTGCCGACCCGTATCGCCAACTATCTGCCTGCCGATAAAGAAATCTTTCTGCACAGCGAAAACGGTCTGCTCGGCATGGGGCCGAAACCCGCCGAGGGCGAAGAGGACCCGGATCTGATTAACGCCGGTAAAGAGTATGTGACGCTGCTGACCGGCGGCAGCTTTTTCCACCACGGCGATTCGTTCGCCATGATGCGCGGCGGGCATCTGGATATCTGTGTGCTGGGCGCTTATCAGGTATCCGCTTCCGGCGACCTTGCTAACTGGAGCACCGGCGCGCCGGACGCCATCCCCGCCGTGGGCGGCGCGATGGATCTCGCCATCGGCGCGCGCCAGGTTTTCGTGATGATGGAGCTGCTGACCCGCGAGGGAGAGAGCAAGCTGGTGGAAACCTGTACTTATCCGCTTACCGGCGTCGGCTGCGTCAGCCGCATTTATACCGACCTTGCGGTTATCGATATCACGGATAAAGGGCCGGTGGTGCGCGAGATCTTCAACGGCCTCTCTTTTGAAGAGCTGCAACGGCTGACGCCGGTGAAGCTCAGTTTCGGTCAACTGGCGCAGAGCGCGTAAGGAACTATGATGAGTCAGGCATTTATCTGCGATGCGGTTCGCACCCCTTTTGGCCGCTTTGGCGGCGCGCTGGCGGGCGTTCGCGCCGACGATCTGGCGGCCCTGCCGCTGAAAGCGCTGCTTGAGCGCAACCCGAACCTCGACCCGGCGCTGATTGACGATGTGATTTACGGCTGCGCCAACCAGGCGGGGGAAGACAACCGCAACGTGGCGCGCATGGCGTTGCTGCTGGCGGGCCTGCCGGAAACGGTGCCGGGCAGCACGGTCAACCGGCTTTGCGGCTCAAGCCTCGACGCCATCGGCGTGGCGGCGCGGGCGATTAAAAGCGGCGAGACGCGCCTGATGGTGGCGGGCGGCGTGGAGAGCATGTCCCGCGCGCCGTTTGTCATGGGTAAAGCGGAAAGCGCATACAGCCGCAGCATGTCGCTTGAAGATACCACCATCGGCTGGCGCTTCATCAACCCGCTGATGAAAGCGAGCTATGGCGTTGATACTATGCCGGAAACCGCGGAAAACGTCGCCGCGCAGTTTGGCGTCAGCCGGGAGGATCAGGATGCCTTCGCGTTACGCAGCCAGCTTCGTACCGCCCGCGCCCAGGAGATGGGGCTGTTTGACGACGAGCTTATCCCGGTCTTGATTCCGCAGCGTAAGGGCGAGCCGGTCAGCTTTACCCGCGATGAGCACCCGCGCGCCACCTCGCGTGAGGCGCTGGCGAAGCTTAAACCCGTGGTTCGCGCGGACGGTACGGTAACGGCAGGCAACGCCTCCGGCGTTAACGACGGCGCCTGCGCGCTGCTGCTGGCAAGCGAAGAGGCGATGCGAGCCCACGGGCTGGAGCCGCTGGCGCGCGTCGTCGGCGTGGCGACAGCCGGTGTTCCACCGCGCATCATGGGCTTTGGCCCTGCGCCGGCGGTGCGCAAAGTGCTGGCGCAAACCGGCCTGACGCTTGATCAAATGGACGTTATCGAACTTAATGAAGCCTTTGCCGCTCAGGCGCTGGCGGTGACGCGCGACCTGGGCTTGCCGGATGACGCAGCGCATGTGAACCCGAACGGCGGCGCCATTGCGCTTGGCCATCCGCTTGGCGCCTCTGGCGGGCGCATCGCCATGACCGCCGCGTTGCAGCTTAAACGCACCGGCGGGCGCTACGCGTTGTGCACCATGTGTATTGGCGTGGGGCAGGGGATCGCGATGATTATCGAACGCGCATAAGGAGCAGAAATGAAACTTCTGACGCCGCTGCTGCGGCCTTCAGGGCTAACGCCGCTGTTCAGCGACGAAGCGACGCTGCAACGGATGCTGGATGTGGAGGCGGCGCTTGCGGGCGCGCAGGCCCAGTGCGGCATTGTGCCGCCGCACGCGGCGGCGGCGATAGCGCGGCATTGCGATGTAAAGCTGTTAGACGCCGCCGGGCTTGCGCACGCGGCGGCGGGAGCGGGCAATCTTGCTATTCCGCTGGTTAAGCAGCTTACCGCCCGCGTGAAGGCGGCGGATGAAGACGCTGCGCGCTACGTGCACTGGGGCGCCACCAGCCAGGACATTATCGACAGCGGTTTGATGCTGCAACTGCGCGACGCCTTCGACCAAACCCAGGTTTTGCTGAGCGATCTTCTTGCCGCGCTGGCGGCGCAAACGGAGCGCCACCAGCAGACGGTTATGGCAGGGCGAACCTGGCTGCAACATGCCTTGCCCACCACGTTCGGGCTAAAACTTGCCGGCACGCTGGATGCGCTGCTGCGCTGGCGCGTACGGCTGGATGAGCTTCGGCCCCGCGTACTGACGGTGCAGTTTGGCGGCGCGGCGGGCACCCTGGCTTCGCTGAACGAAAAGGGGCCGCAGGTGGCGCAGGCGCTGGCTTCGGCGCTTTCGCTCACGTTGCCCGACACGCCGTGGCACAGCCAGCGCGATCGTCTGCTGGAGGCAGGCAGCTGGTATGCGGGCGTAGCCGCCACGCTCGGCAAATTCGCCGGCGATTTCGCGCTGATGATGCAAACCGAAGTGGCGGAAACGGCAGAACCGGTTGCCGAAGGGCGCGGCGGCTCTTCCGCTATGCCGCACAAGCGCAACCCGGTCGCCTGCGCGGCGATCCTCACGGCTAACACGCGGCTGCCAGGCCTGATGGCGACACTCTACGCCAGCCAGCTTCAGCAGCATGAAAGGGCGCTCGGCGGCTGGCAGGCGGAATGGGAAACGCTGCCGGAAATCATCACCCTTGCCGGCGGCGTAATGCAGACAAGCCTTGAGCTTATCCGCGACATGCAGGTATTCCCGGAAAAAATGCGCGATAACCTGCAAATCACTCACGGGCTGGTGTTTGCCGAGCCGGTCACGCTCAAGCTTGCCGAACATATCGGCAAGCAGGCGGCGCACCAGCATATGGAGACGCTGTGTCACCGTTCGCTGGATGAGGGCGCGGCGCTGCAAACGCTGCTGGCTGACGATGCGCTGATCGGCCGTTATTTTACCGCCGCGAGCCTTGCGCAGTTGCTCTCGCCTGACCAGGCGACGGGCAGCGCGCCCGTGTTTGTCCGCCAGGTACTGGCGCGATACAAGGAAACATTATGACGATTCATTATCAGCTCGACGGGCCGGAAGGGGCGCCGCTGGTCGTCCTCTCTAATTCGCTTGGCACCACGCTTTCTTTATGGGAGCCGCAGCTGGCGGCGCTGACTGCGCATTACCGCGTACTGCGCTACGACACGCACGGCCACGGGCGAACCGACAAACGCGGCAGCGTGACGTTGTCACAACTTGGCGCCGATGTTATTGCGCTTTTAGACAGGCTTTCTGTCGCCAAAGCCCACTTTTGCGGTATTTCCATGGGCGGGCTGACGGGCTTATGGCTGGCGCGCTTTGCGCCGGAGCGCTTTCTTTCTGTCACCATCGCCAACAGCGCGGCGAAAATCGGCGAACAGGCGGGCTGGGACGCTCGCGCCCGCACCGTACGTGAAGAAGGCATGGAAGCCGTAGCCGCAAGCGCGGCGGAACGCTGGTTTAGCGAAGCGTTTCGCCATCAGTCGCCGCAGGTGGTGGCGCCGCTTATTCAACAGCTGTCGCAGATCAACCCCGAAGGTTACGCCGCCTGTTGTGAAGCCCTTGGTGGGGCGGACCTGCGCGCTGAAGTCAAAAACATGACGCTGCCGCTGCTGGTGCTTGCCGGCCAGCACGACCCGGTCACCACCGTTGCCGACGGAGAATTTATTCGCCAGCAGGCGCCGGATGCGCAGCTTACCGTCTTACCCGCTTCGCACTTATCGAATGTGGAAGCGCCGCAGGCGTTTAACAACGCGCTGCTCGCTTTTTTAGCAAGCCAGGAGGAACGTCATGCAGGATGAAGAACGCTATCAACAGGGCATGGAGGTGCGCCGCGCGGTGCTTGGCGACGCGCATGTTGAGCGTACGCTTGAGAACCTGACGCCGCTTAACGACGAGTTTCAGAACTTCATCACCCGCTACGCCTGGGGTGAAATCTGGACGCGGCCAGCACTTGAGCGCCATACCCGCAGCATGATAACCATCGCCATGCTTATCGCGCTCAATCGCGAAGCGGAGCTGAAGATGCATCTGCGGGCGGCCTTTAATAACGGCGTTACGCGGGAAGAGCTTAAGGAGCTGATTATGCACTCCGCTCTCTATTGCGGCCTGCCTGCCGCTAACGCCACGATGCACCTGGCGCAGCAGGTTTTTGATGAGCAGGAGAGTCAGTAAAACGGTAAACACAACGCCCGGCGATAACCCGGGCGTTTTGCTTTTTCGGATCCTGCGGCCCGGAAGCTTCTGAATATCTATTTCAAATGAAGATGATTCGCCTTTTACTCATATGTTTCTTTAATTAAAGAATGCTAGCATGTTCTGTGACAGAGTTAACGAATCAATGAGGCAGTATGAAAATCAAGCTCATCGCGGTTGATATGGACGGCACCTTTCTGAACGATAAAAAAACCTATGATAAAGAAAGGTTTTTACAGCAGTACCGCGCGCTGAAAGAGAAGGATATTCATTTTGTGGTGGCGAGCGGTAACCAGTATTACCAGCTTATCTCTTTCTTCCCGGAAATTCGTGACGATATCTCCTTTGTGGCGGAAAACGGCGCGCTGGTTTACGACCAGGGCGAGCGCATTCACCACGGCGCGCTGACCCGTGAGCAGTACCATGCGGTGATCGACGCGCTGTCGGCCTTTGAAGGCATCAACTTTGTGGTTTGCGGCCTTGAAAGCGCTTATTACCAGGCAGGCGCGCCGGAGGCTTTCGTCAGCCTGATGTCGAAGCATTATCATCGCCTCAAGCCCGTGGACGATCTTTACGCTCTGGATGACGTGATATTTAAGTTTTCCCTGAACCTGCCGGATGCGGAAATTCCCGCGCTGGTAGAAAGCCTGCACCATACGCTGGATGGCGTGGTGAAGCCGGTAACCAGCGGCTACGGCTTTGTTGATTTAATTATCCCCGGCTCCCATAAAGCAAGCGGGCTGCTGCGTCTGATGAAGCGCTGGGGCGTAGAGAAAGAACAGTGCGTGGCGGTGGGCGATAGCGGCAACGATGTAGAGATGCTGCAACTCGTGGCCTACTCTTTCGCCATGGGCAACGCGGTAAGCGACGTAAAAGAAGTGGCGAAATACACCACCGGCTCCAATAACGACAGCGGGGCGTTACAGGTCATAGACGCGGTGCTGAAAGGCGAAGCGCCATTTAATGAGGCGTAACAGGCTGGCGCTGTGAGCCGGAACGCCAGCTAACGGCGCCCCCGGCGCGTTTGTATGCAGGAAGGCGGCATCTTCAATCTCCACCCGATCGTTAACTGCCGCGTATTCCCCTTCATAAAAAGCCAAAAAAGGCGGGTGAAGTTTCACCCGCCTGCACAGCGTTACTTAAACGCTGTGCGCTCTGAGCCACTGCTGCCCGAGCTGGTCCGCCACCAGCAGCGCGGCGTAAACCTGCTCAACCGTCACGCCGCCTGGCATATTGTGGATGGTTTCGCCTTCGGCGCAGGCCGCCTGCGCCACGAGGCGCATTTTCGCCGGTACCTCCTCTTTAATATCAAGCTGGGCAAGCGTAACCGGCAGGCCGACCGCGTGCGTCAGACGCAGTACTGTATTCAGTTCCTCCTGCGGCGCGTTTTCTAGCACCAGTTGCACCAGCGTGCCGAAGGCGACTTTCTCGCCGTGGTAATAATGATGCGCGTCAGGGATTGCCGTGAGGCCGTTATGCACCGCATGCGCCGCTGCAAGCCCGCCGCTTTCAAAGCCGACGCCGCTAAGAAAGGTGTTCGCTTCCACCACGCGTTCGAGCGCTTCTGTCACCACATACTGGTTCGCGGCAAGCATCGCTTTTTCCCCTTCGGCCAGCAGCGTCTTATAACAAAGCTCCGCCAGCGCCAGGGCCGCCTGGGTGCTGCGCCCGCCCGCCATCGTGCCCGCGCCGCTGCGCGCGCAGGCGCGCGCTTCAAACCAGGTGGCGAGCGCGTCGCCTATGCCTGCCGCCAGCAGCCGCGCCGGGGCGCCTGCGACAATGCGGGTATCCACCACCACGATATTGGGGTTAGACGGCAGCAGCAGGTAGCGCTCAAATTCGCCGTTGTCGCTGTAGATAACCGAAAGGGCGCTGCATGGCGCATCGGTGGAGGCAATGGTGGGGGCAATCGCCACCGGCAGGTTCATAAAATGGGCCAGCGCTTTGGCGGTATCGAGGGTTTTACCACCGCCGATGCCAAGCACGGCGCCGCAACGCGCGGCTTCTGCCCGTTCGCGCAGGCGGTTTATCTCATTTTGCGAACATTCGCCGCCAAACGGCTCGATTTCCACTTTAACGCCTGCCCGGGCGAAGCTTTCGCGAAGCGATTCCTCCACCAGACCCAGCACAAATTTATCGCCCACCACCAGGCATGTGGGCGCCAGCGGTTTGAGATATTCCCCCATGCGCGCCAGCACGCCTGCGCCCTGAATGTATTTGCCGGGTGACTGAATAATACGGTCCATAAACTGCCTCCTTACGTTATAAGTTCCAGTAACGAAACGGCTTTTAACGTTTCTTCCCTGAGTCTACCCGTGTGGGTAAGCGCTTTTTTTGCGCTACATCCAGCCAGGCCGAAAAATCAGCGGCAGACAGGCACGTCGCTCAGACGGGTAGTCCAGGCAGGCGAAAGGTATTCGCGCTTCATTCCCCATTCCTGCCTGACGCCCTGGCCGGCAAACCAGAGGCGGTTTTTGCCTTGCTTGTTAAGGGTATCCATCACGTTCATCAGCGCTTCGCTGTTGGCTTTCGGCGCGTACGCGTCAAAAAGCGTAAGCTGCGCCACCCCCTGGCTAAAAAAGTCTCCCAGCATGACGCCTGCTTTCTGGTAGTGCAGCCCTTCGCGCCAGATAGCCTCCAGGCAGCGGATGGCGGCGGCGATAATATCGCGCGTGTCATGGGTTGGCGTGGAGAGGGCGATGCCCGCGCGGTTGCTGTAGTAAGGCTCATGGTCGTCGTGCGGGCTGGTTTTCAGGAAGGCGGAAACGTAGCGGCAGTATTGCCTTTCGGCGCGCAGTTTCTCCGCGGCCCGCGCAGCCCAGGTGCAGATGCCTTCGCGCACCTGCTGGTAATCGCTGACCTTTTGGCCAAACGAGCGGGAGCTAATTATCTCCTGCTTTGTGGCGGGCACCTCTTCAAAGGCCAGGCAGGACTCGCCCCGCAGTTCACGCACAGTGCGCTCCAGCACCACGCTGAAATTTTTGCGAATAAAGCCGATATCGCTTTGCGCCAGTTGCAGCGCGTTTTCAATACCCATGGCGTTAAGACGCGCCGAGAGACGCCGCCCCACGCCCCAGACTTTGCTCACGGGCAGCAGCGCCATCAGCTTGCGCTGGCGCAGCGGGTTTGAGAGATCCACCACGCCGCCGGTTTTGGTCCAGGTTTTCGCCGCATGGTTAGCGAGCTTGGCGAGGGTTTTGGTCGGCGCGATGCCAACGCCTACGGTTAACCGGGTGCACTGATAAACCCGGTCGCGAATATAGCGGCCAAACGTCTCCAGCTCGCCGATGCCGCTTACGTCGGCAAAGGCTTCGTCGATGCTGTAAATATCCACACGCGGACAGATCGCTTCAAGCGTGGTCATTACCCGCTGGCTCATGTCGCCGTAAAGCGCATAGTTGCTGCTGAAAACGACCACCCCGGCGCGCTCCATCAGCGCCTTTTGCTGAAAATAGGGCGCGCCCATGGTAACGCCGAGTTTTTTCGCCTCCGCCGAGCGGGAAATAATGCAGCCGTCGTTGTTAGAGAGCACCACCACCGGCTTATTCAGCAGGTCGGGCCGCCAGAGCGTCTCGCAGCTGGCGTAAAAGCTGTTAACGTCAATGAGAGCGTACATAGGCTGGCCGCTGCCGTGGGGTACTTATAAGCGCGCCAGCGTTGGCGGCGGCGGCATCATCAGGCGCCGCCGGGCGGTGTTCCGCTGTCGGTAAAAAAAGATTGTTTGTCATCGCACCCTCCATAGAAAAATCGGAAATACTGTTTTTATATACAGTATTGGTAAAAGCCAATAACAATCAAGGCGCTTTACGGACTTTTTTAGCGGACGCTGCGGGCTGGCGAGAAAGAGACGCATGCAGCGAGGACGCTGGCCCGTCGCCTTCGCAGCGGTGAAGAGAATAGTCAACCGCCCTGTGTGCGGAGGCGATGGTTTAATCACTTCATCAAGACAAAGCGGAAGCTCAATCGCTCTGTGCAAGCACGCGATACAGAGAAGGGGAAATAATTTTAATTTTCCGTTTTAACAGCCGATCGCCATTTATAAAAATCATCGTGAAACAGATGTAAGGTTATTCAGACATAAACGCGCGCGTTAATTATTTCCTGTTCGCTAATTATAATGCCTGAAAGGTGTTTTATTATTTAAATAATGTCACTAAGTGGCAGGCCTGAATCAACATCCGGTTGATCTGCTAATAACAAATGTTAAGTGCGGGTTATCTAAAATGGCTAAATTGGTGATTAATTGTCGAAAATTTAAATTAAGTCACCATAGTTTATGTGAATGGATATAATTACGCTGATGTGGAATTGTTTCAGGTAATGACTTGATCAAGGCGTTTTTGCTTGTTAGCATATTAAAACTTTAGCTCCTGAATATATTAATTGAGGTTTTCCTCAAAGGCGTTTTGATTTATTTTTGCCTGCCAGGAAGTGAACCAGATGAATATTAAATTATCCTCCCGCTGTATAGCATTTAGCTTTTTCCTACCCCTTTTGGCTAATATGGTGACGGTTTCTCCCGCCTGCGCTTCGCTGGTGCTTGACCAGAATCGGGTTATATTTCCGGCCTCGAAAACCCGCGTTGCTATTGTTAAGGTGGATAATCCAACCAACAGCGATTACTTAATGCAGAGCTGGGTGGAAGATAAAAACGGCAAACCCCAGGAAGCCATTTTTGTTGAACCGCCGCTGGCGAAGATTAAGGCTAACCATAAGGTAGCCCTGCGTTTAACAGCGATAAATCAGGATCTTGAGAAGAAAAACGAAGAGCAGCTTTACTGGCTCAACGTTAAGGAAATCCCCAAACTCGACAGCGCCAGCGGCAACCCTCGCCTGGCTATCGTTATGCGTACCCGCATAAAAGTGTTATATCGCCCCCAGACGGTAAAGGCGAATATGGAAAAAGCTTATACCCGGCTTGAATGGAAACGCACCGCCAGCGGCATCACTGTTCATAATCCTACGCCTTATTACATTACGTTTAATAAGGTCTGGGCGGGAAGCGATGAATCCAGAAGTTTTGATGTTGATATGATAGCGCCTCATGCCGATCTCATTATAAAAAGCGGCGCGGCTGCAAGCGCACGGCAGATCCATTTTAACATTATTAACGATTTCGGCGATACCTCCGAAACGGTCACCGCAACGGTGATATGAAACCCCCCTGGTATTAAATAAAGAAGGTAATAACAATGAAAAACCTGTCTAAAGTTTTGCTGGCATTATCTGTGGCAAGTGTATCTGCTGGCGTGCTTGCCGGTGAAAATGAATCTATCACGGTTCATTTTAACGGCGCAGTAACGCAGCCAACCTGCGCATTTACATCACCTGACCAATCGGTCAACCTGCAAGCGGTTAAAGCCAGCGAGCTTGAGAAATTAAATATTGGCCAGGCATCAGAAACTAACAGCAAGGATTTCCAGCTGCAACTGAATTGCGTCAGCAAAGCGGAAGCCGAGCATATTTCCATTACGCTCGCAGCGGAAACGGAAGGTGACAACAACATCATTAAAAATACCGCGAGTGAAAACGGCGTAGGGCTGGAATTATTCGACGAGCAGAATCAACTGCTGGCGTTGAATCGCGAACTGCCGCAGTCCAGCTATCTTGACCGCCTTAACCAGGGCTCCGATAACCTCAATTTCAGGGTTAAATATGCCCGTCTCGCTGATAACGTGAGCGGCGGCGAGGTTGCTGGCGACGCGGTCTTTACCGTGAATTATAAATAACCGTCCGGCCACCTTTTCGAAGGTGGCCGTTTTCGTTTCGGGCGGCGCTGGCTGCCTTGTGACCTTCCTGCCGAAAGACATGATGCGCAACGTGCTGAAACCGTGCGGTTTTCTGCTTCTGGTGACGAGCTGTAACGCTTATTGCGAGGAGCAGTTTGATCTCTCCCTGCTGGAAAAAACCCCGGGCATCAGCGGCATCGACGCGTCTTATTTCAATGAAGGCAACGACCTGCTGCCGGGCGAATATAAATTGAAGGTGGTGGTCAATGGCGAAGCCATGGGCAGCGAGGCCATTACCGTTAGCGACTGGCAAGGAAAAGTTCAGCCGCTGTTTACCTGCGATCGCCTGACGTTGTGGGGCATCACCGCGCCGGAATGCCCGTCAGGCGGAGCGCCGTTAAGCCAGTTTATCACCCCGTCCAGCGTGGATATCGACCTTGGCGAGAACCTGTTAACCATTACGGTGCCGCAAAAATTCTGGGCCAAACCCAACCGGTATGACGTGGCGCGGCGCCAGGACTGGGACAACGGCATCAACGCCGCATTCAGCAACTATTCCGTGCAGTATGAAAATGAGCGGTTAAACCACGGCCCCAACCAGTCGGTAATGTACGGCACCTTTGAGAATGGGATGAACCTTGGCGGGTTTCAGTTTCGCAATAACGGCTTCTTAAGCTGGCAGGACGCCGGGAAGCCCGGCTATACCAGCAGCGCGAGCTACATCCGCCATGACATCGACAGCGTGCGCGGCACGCTGACGGCAGGGGATTTTTATACTTCGGGTATCTTTTTCTCCAGCCTGTCGCTGCGCGGGCTTTCGCTAACCTCCAACACCGGCATGTTTTCCGCCGCAGAGCGCAATTACGCGCCGGCCATTGTCGGCGTGGCGCAAAGCAACGCGACCGTGGTAGTCCGGCAAAAAGGCTATGTGATCGCCACGCGAAAAGTGACCCCTGGCCCGTTTACGCTTAAGGATATTCCCGCATCCGCCAGCGCTGGCGATATGCAGGTGACGGTCTATGAGGCCAACGGGGCGCAGCGCACCTTTTATCAGCCCTATAACAGCATCGATATGCTGGCGCCGGAAGGGGTCATCAAATATTACCTCTACGCCGGGAAAAACCGTCAGCAGGAGACAGACAAATCGACGCTGATTGAGGGCGACGCCCAGTATGGCCTTAGCAACGCCTTTACCTTGCTGGGCGGGGCGCAGTACGCCGAAAACTATGCCAACCTGGCGGCGGGCGTCGGGGCAAACTTACGCTATCCGGGCGCTTTTTATGCGCTGCTTAACGGCAGCCGCCGCGCCGCCAGCGCGCATCAGACCGCCCGGCAGGGCGAGAAGATCAAGCTTGGCTACACAAAATACCTCGCGCAAACCCAAAGCTATCTGCTCGCCACGCTGGAACACAAGCTGTCGACGGGCTACCGGGAATTTGACGATGCGCGAAGCGATGCCGGCGGGACGCGCTACGGCAACTATAAAAACAAATACTCGTTGCAGTTCAGCCAGAATACGTCGGTGGGGAACGCGGTGCTGAACTATACCCGCCAGGAAAACTGGAACGGCGGCGCCAGCCATGCCCTGCGCGGCAGTCTGAATATTAACCTTTCCCGCTATACGCTTATCGCAAGCGTGGGGCGGCAGAAAAACGACGACGGCAGCCACGAAAAGATCGTCTCGCTTACGCTCTCTGTTCCGCTTAATGAAGAGATGAACCATTACGTTACGTTGAACCACAGCAACAGCGAGGGCCACAGCACAGACCAGATCGCCGCTTCCGGCTCCCTGCTTGAAGACCGCCAGCTTAGCTATAACCTCAACGCCACCACCACCCAGCGCAGCGACGCGCAGGAGGTTGACGCGTCTGTGGCTTACCTCAGCAGCCATGGCCTGGGGTCCGGCACGTTCAGGAGCAGCGACCAGGGGCAGCAGTTCTCCCTCGGCATGGAAGGGGGCGTAATAGCGCATCACCACGGCGTAACCTTCAGCCAGCGCCTGGGCAACAGCGCGGCGCTGATCCACACCGACAACGTGCAGGGGCTGAAAGTAGAAAACAACCAGAACGTGGAGACCGACGCCGCAGGCAACGCCATCGCGCCCAATCTGGTGCCTTATCACTATAACGAAGAGGCGCTGTTTAACGAGAGCAGCAATCTGGATATCAACGTCTCCAGCGACGTGGTCACTTCCGCGCCCCGCCAGGGGGCGATTGTTGAGATGAATTTCGCGGCCCGCTATCAACAGCGGCAGTTTGTGCGCGTGGTGGACGCGCAAAACAGGCCGCTGCCCTTCGGGACGGCGCTTTACGACAGCCGGGGCAACAACGTCGGCATGGTGTCGGAAAACGGGATCGCGCTGGCTGAAATAACAGAGCAAAACTTGCCGCTACAGACAAAAGGGGAAACCGTGAACCTACGGTGCGTTATAGAAAATCCACAACGTCAGAATGAAACGATCCGGAGGCTACAGTGCCAGTGAACCGAAACGGCCAGGCTGCGCTTTTGACGGCGCTTTCCCTTTTCGCAGTGGGGCTGGCGCACGCAGAAATTATCCCCCTGAAGGGCGGCGATATCCGCACAACCAGCGATGTCGCGAACGGCACCGTGCTCAAAACCCTGCCGGTTATGCTGCCAACCTTTCCCACGTCGCAAAGCAGCGGGTATGAAGTCATTTCGCCCTTTGCGTTATGGGATGCCGGGCGGGGCATTTACCAGACCACCATACCGGGCATTGGCTTTAGCCTGTGCCAGCGGGAGGGCGAAGAGTGCCTGGTCGCTGGCGCAAACCGCGTTGAGCCGGGCGCGGGCTATAAGCTCAGGATCTATAAAACAGGTGAACTGAAAGGCGGGGATTACTCTCCCGGTACGCTGTTGATATTAAGCAACAACCAGCATAAGCGGCAGCTCAACCTGACGCATCTCGTGGTGCACAATATGGCCTGCGTGGCGACGAAAAAAAGGGTAACGGTGACGTTCCCCACCACGACGCTTTCTTACCGCAAAGAAAAACTGGCGCAGGCGGCCTTTATGCTGCCGGTGGTTTGCCATACCCCGCAGGATTACCGCAACGTGATGGTGAACTTTACCTACGGCGGCAAGCAGTATGACGACACCACGCTGCAAACAAACCTGGCGGGACTGGGGATACGGCTGTACGACGCCGCCGGAAACGCGGTGCGCTTTGGGCAGCCCGCGCCGACGCCGTCGCAAAGCATGGAATTTGTCGCAAACCTGGTACACCTTCCCGGCCAGAAGATGGCAGCGGGAGAGATAAACGTCAGCGCCACGGCGACCATCACCATGCGCTAGCGCAGCAGCATCAGCGGCAGGCGGCTGGTAAACAGCATCTGTGCGGCGTGGCGGCCAATAAAATAGCGTCGTCGCGGCGAATGGCCGTATGCGCCCATGATGGTCAGGTCGATGCGATGCGTTTCGGCATAACGGTGGAGCGATTCCGTGACGGAGGTTCCTTCCAGCATATGCGCCTGCACCCGGATCCCCGCCTTGCGCCAGACGTCGTAGCCATTTTGCAGCGCCGTGGCGTTGCCGTTCACCATCACCAGATGGCACTCCATGCCGTAAAGCAGCGGGCTTGCGGTCAGGGTCGCCAGGTGTTTGCGGCACTCGTTGCTGGCGTCCCAGGCAAACATCGCGCGGCGAGGTTCTGTAAAGGGGCCTGCCGCCGCCAGCACGGCGCCCCGGTGCAGGCGAATCAGCGTCTCAACCGCGCTGCCGACCGGATTTAGCGCTTCTTCCTTGCCGAATACCATCAGGCGCACGTCGGCCATGCCTTCGAGCAGCACGGCAGGCGAGCCTTGCTTTTGCAGCAGTTGCGCGCTTGCAAGACCACGCTGCCTGAGCCACGCGGCGCAGCCAGCCAGCCGCGCTTCACCCAGCGCCATGTCTAACCGCTGGCGTTCGTTTTCAACCTTTTCCAGCTGCTGGAGCAGCGAAGCCGCTGTTGCATCCATGAAGGCGCAGGGCGCAGGCGGGCGCGTTTCTGGCAGCATATGCAGCAGGGCGAGCGGCGCGCCAAGGGTTGTCGCCGCCCAGGCGCCATATTCGCAAACCGCGCGGTCGGCGGGCGCGCCCTGTATGCAGGCGACAACGGCGTTATTCACGCGCCTCTCCTTGCGTAAAATGCGCCAGCGCCTGGCGCAAGCCGCGCCGCGATAAATACCCTGCGATCGCAGGCTTGTTGACGGATGATTTCATTTCATCTCCTCATGCCAGTTATTGCCGCTTATTCTGACAATAGTATGGCCTGACACGGGGTTGTCGCGCATTTAAGGTAAAAAGAGCACGAAAATGGCCCTTAGCCGGTTTACCTCCACGAGGCGGTTAAAACCGGAAAAGCAAAACCCTGGCGATCCGCATCTATACTTGCTGAACGACTGACGCCCTGAACCGGAAAAACCATGACAGCCAACGACTCTGCGCCAGCCCCCATCTGCAAGCACGGCCTTATCGGCGACCTGCGCACCTGCGCGCTGGTGACGACCAAAGGCGCGATTGATTACTGGTGCTGGCCGGAGCTCGACAGCCCCTCGCTTTTTACCGCTCTGCTGGATGACGAACGTTCAGGCATTTTTACGCTGTCGCCGGAAGGCGAGGGCTGGCGCACGGTGCAGTTTTATCTGCCGGACAGTAATATCCTGCAAACCCGCTGGCTGGCGCAAAACGCCGTTATCGAGCTGAACGATTTCATGCCGATCACCGCGGATAATCAAACGCCGCCCTGTATTGTTCGCCGTGTGAAAGTGGTGCAGGGGGAAGCGACGCTGACGATGCTCTGCCGCCTGAAATTCGACTACGCGAGGGTAGAGCCGGATCTGCACGTCATGGAAAACACGGCGCTCTGGCAGGCGGAAGGCCAGCAAAGCGTCACGCTTAACGCCTCGGTGGCGCTACGCGGCGAGGCTAACGCGGTGCAGAGCCGCTTTACGCTGCAATGCGGCGAAGAGGCTTTTTTTATTATCGGCGGCGAAACGGCCACCGGACAGGGCCAGCAGGACGTGGAGCGGATGCAGCACGAGACGCTGGCATTCTGGCAGCAGTGGGTCGGTAAAAACAAATATCGCGGACGCTGGCGTGAGATGGTGATCCGCTCTTCGCTGGTGCTGAAGCTGTTGAGTTCAAAGCGGCACGGCTCCGTCGCCGCTGCCGCCACCTTCAGCCTGCCGGAACTTATCGGCGGCGAGCGCAACTGGGACTACCGCGCCGGCTGGATAAGAGACGCGTCGTTTAGCTGTTACGCGCTTATCCGCCTTGGCTACATTGAAGAGGCCAAAGCGTTCGGCCACTGGGTGCGCACCTGCATGGAGAACAGCCAGTTTGAACCGCACAAGTTACAGGTTATGTACCGGCTGGACAGCGGCACAGATTTACAGGAATACGAACTGCCGCATTTGCAGGGGCATCTGGGGTCAACGCCGGTGCGCATCGGCAACGGCGCCTGGCAGCAGCGCCAGCTGGACATTTATGGCGAGCTGCTCGATACGCTGTATCTGACGACGAAATATGGCGACGGCATACCGCACCGCGGCTGGCAGCATGTGATCCGGCTTGTCGATCACGTTTGCGATATCTGGAACAGCCCCGACGCGGGGATCTGGGAGATGCGCGGCGAGCCGGAGCATTTTCTTTACTCAAGGCTTATGTGCTGGGTGGCGCTCGACAGAGCGCTGCGGCTGGGCGCCAGGCGCTCGCTGTCAATGCCTTATGATCGCTGGGAGCGTGTGCGCCAGGCTATCCGTGAAGATATCTGGGAAAACTTCTGGAACGCGCAGCTCGGTCACTTTACCTCGACCCGCCACGGCACCGACCTTGATGGCTCAATGCTGCTGATGCCGCTGTTTCGCTTCGTCAGCGCAAAAGATCCCGACTGGCTGGCAACGCTCGACGCCATTAAAAACAAGCTGGTGCGCGGCGGCATGGTGCGCCGCTATATCGCCAGCGAAACCCCGGCAGATTCCCTGCACGGCGAAGAGGGCTATTTTGTCGCCTGTTCGTTCTGGTATGTGGAGTGCCTTGCCCGCGCCGACCGGCTGGAGGAGGCGCGCATTGAATTTGAAAAGGTGCTCATCCACGCCAACCATCTGGGCTTATATGCCGAAGAGTTCGACCCGCTGGGCAATGCACTGGGCAACTTTCCGCAGGCGCTTTCTCATCTGGCGCTTATCAGCGCGGCGTACTATCTGGATAAAAAAATGGCCGGAGACGAGCTCACCTGGCAGCCGTAGCAGGGGACTGATGCGTCGCACTATGCGAGACACTATGCGACGCAACAGGATCAGAACACCAGTTGCACCTTGGCCGCCCGCGCTTTGTCAGAAGCAAGCTCCAGCGCGGCCGCCGCCTCATCCATGTTTAACGCCGCAGAGAGCAGCGGGAGCGGGTTAATTTTGCCGTTTTCCAGCCAGCGGACAGCGGTAGTAAATTCACTGGTGAAGCGAAACGAGCCACGCAGCTGGATTTCTTTCACCAGCAGGGGACCGACAGGATAATTAACCTCCGCCGCGCCCATGCCCAACTGCACGATAATTCCGCCCGGGCGCGTATAGCTCACCACGGAAGCGACCGCAGAGGTGGCGCCGGAAGCTTCAAAGCAAACGTCAAAGGCGCCGCCGTTCGCAGACCATTGCGCTGCGGCCTGCTCGTCGCGAGGGTCTTGCGCCGACGAGGCGCCCATCTTCACCGCCAGCGCGCGGCAGCGCTCGCTGATATCGGTCGCGACAACCTCGGTTGCGCCGCAAGCCAGCGCCGCTGCAATGACCAGGCAGCCAATCGGGCCTGCGCCGGTAACCAGCACCCGCTTGCCGGTCAAATCGCCAGCCTGCCTGACAGCATGAAGACAGACGGCGAGCGGTTCGGCGAACACGATAACTTCAGGGTTCGCCTCTGCGCAGTAAGGTACGCATTGCGCCGGGTTGACCGCGACATACTGCGCGAAGCCGCCATTCACATGCGGATAAAACTGCGCGCTGCCCATAAACCGCATCGAGCGGCAAAGATTTTGCTTGCCACTGAGGCAGATTTCACATTGCTGACAGGGCTGCGAAGGATTAATCGCCACGCGTTGGCCTGGCGTCAGGCCGCTCCCATGCGGCGCTTGCTCAATGATTCCCACAAACTCGTGACCCAGCACCATCGGGGATTTCAGTACAGACATACCGGCCCGGCCATGCTGGAAATAGTGAATATCTGAACCACATATTCCGCCGCGTTCGACTTTGACCAGCGCCTGCGCCTCATCCCAGTTGATGGTGTAGTCTTCAAGACGCACGTCATGCGCCCCTGTAACCATAACGGCCTTAACAATTTTACTCTGCATGATCTCTCCCTACGCATTTGACGGAGTGTTAAATTTTTCCTTGCTGCCGTTTTCCTGCTCGTCGGCGGGCGGCGTGATGACCTCAATCCTGCCGACAAGAAACAGATAGGCGAGGAAGCCTGCGAGCGCGACGGCGGCGATATACCACATCGCATACTGAAAATTCTGGGTACGCTGCAAAATCACGCCAATAATGATGGGGCTGGCGATACCGGAGAGGTTGCCGAAAATGTTCAGGAAGCCGCCAATAGTGCCTATCAGGTGACGAGGAATAACATCGCTGCACACCACCCAGCCGAGATTTGAAAAAGCGTTAGCAAAAAAGGCGAGGGACAAAATGGCGATGGCGATAACCGGGCTTTCCTGAAAAAAGTTAACCAGGGCGATGGAGCAGGTCAGCAGCATGCCCGCCATGACCGGTAATTTACGGGCAAAGGTCCGGCTGTGGCCGCGCTTAAGCAACAGGTCGCTCAGGGTGCCGCCGCACAGCACGCCCGCCATTGCCATGAGATAGGGAAACATCGCGCCGATGCCTGCTTTATCAATCGAAAGATGAAGACCTTTTTCCAGATAAACAATAAACCAGGTGAGGAAAAAATAGAGCGTGGAAGAGGCGGCGAACTGCGCGATGAAAAGGCCCCAGGTGGTGCGCTGGCGTAAAATGTAACGCACGGACGGCCAGTCGACGCGGCTGCGGCTGTCTTGCGCGGCCGAGCCATAGCCGCCGCCCTGTCGAATAAGCTCCAGCTCCGCCTGGTTAACGCGTTTACTCTGCTGCGGATCGCGATAGGCGATCAGCCAGTAAATACCAAACACGATACCTACCAGGCCCGAGAGATAGAACGACATTTCCCAGCCCCATTTGCTGACGATAAATGACAGCGCGGGCGTAAGCAGCGCAAGCCCGATGTATTGCGCGCTGGAATAGGTCGCAGTGGCTCGCGCCCGCTCGTGATCGGGAAACCAGGTGGCGATGATTTTGGTATTAGATGGAAACGAAGGCGCTTCGGCAATGCCCACCAGCGCGCGGCAGGCCAGCAGCATCATAAAAGAGGCGGCCGCGGTGGTGAAAAAATGGTGTGAGGCAAGGCCCATCAGCAACGTGAAGAGGCTCCAGAGCACGATGGCGCTGCCGTAAAGCCAGCGGGAGCCGATTCGGTCGAGCAGGTAGCCAACCGGGATCTGGCTCATGGCGTAAAACCAGGTAAACATAGAAAACAGCAGGCCAAGCTGGGTTGCTGATAATGCGAACTCACCCTGGATATGCGACCCCGCCACGGAGAGGTTCGCCCGATCCATATAGTTAATTGCGGTAACCACGAACAACATGGCGAGGACTGAGAATCGGGTACGAGTTGGTTTTATGTTCATTCGTTGACCTTTTTCAGTAAGCCGGACATGGCGCACGGGCGCTTTGCGCGAAACGTTGCAGCCTGTGATTACAGGGTGGCGAGCCAGCCGCCATCGACATAAATCATCTGTCCGTTCACGTAGTCGGAGGCGCCGGAGGCCAGATAAACGGCTGTGCCGATAAGTTCTTCCGGTTTGCCCCAGCGGCCGGAAGGGTTGCTGTTGCGTACCCACTGGTCAAACGCTTCGTTCTCAACCAGCGCGGCATTCATGTCGGTGAGAATGTAGCCTGGACCAATACCGTTGGACTGGATGTTGTAAGCCGCCCATTCCGCCGCCATTGATTTGGTTAACAGCTTGATACCGCCTTTGGCCGCCGTGTAAGGCGCAACCGTCGCGCGCGCCGCCTCGCTGGTGAGCGACCCGATATTAATAATCTTGCCGCCGCGTTTACGATCGACCATTCGCCGCGCCGCCGCGCGCGCTACCAGAAAGGCGCTGGTGAGATTGACATCCAGAACGCGTTGCCAGTCGCTTAAGGCAAGTTCAAGCATGGGCTTGCGAAACTGAATGCCTGCATTGTTAATCACGATATCGACATGCACATTTTCCGCATCCAGTTGGCTGAATACGCGCTCGATAGCTTCTTCACTGGCAACATTAAAAAGAAAGCCGCGGGCGTTCAGACCCTGCGCGTTCAGTTTTTCCAGCGCGCTGTTCATATGCGGCTCGCTGGTGCCGTTCAGGATCACCGAGGCGCCAGCTTTAGCGAGGCCTTCTGCATAAGCAAAACCCAGGCCGCGAGTGGAGCCGGTAATCAGCGCCGTTTTACCCGTAAGATCAAAAAGGTTGTTCATCGCATCTCTCACGTAACATGACTAACAAGTGGTGCTCTTTGTTGTACTTGAGGATAAAACCGACAGCAATCGGGGAAAAAGAAAAATGGCGGATAACTCACAAATATTTAACAAAGTCATGCGGGGATAAAATGAGGGAGTAATTTTATATTATTGATATTAAATAAAAATAATGAAATCTGCCCATCGTATGTCGTTTTTGCCTTTAAATTTATCTTGTGATGAAAGGCCGGAAGCGTTAAAAATCCGAACATGTAGGACAAGTAAGGTGAAGGTTAAAGACGTGGCGCTGGAAAGTGTGCAAAAGCATAACATTGTCGATGTTATCTACGAGCAGATGAAAAAGAATATCCAGGAAGGGGTCTGGGAACCCGGCTGTAAGCTGCCTTCCGAATCAGAACTGACGGCCACCTTTCAGGTGAGTCGCGTAAGCGTAAGAAGCGCCGTGCAGAAACTGCGCGACCTGGGCGTGGTGATTACGCACCAGGGGAAGGGGACTTTCGTCACCCGCGACGCAACGCGCTACGGCGTCTTTAACGACAACCAGCCCATCCTTCATCTTTCACAAGAAGAGTTTGATCATATGCGGGTGTTTCGCCAGACAGTGGAGTTTCGCTGCATGGAGCTCGCGGTGCAAAACGCCACCGAGGAAGATATTCAGGAGCTGGAAAAAGCGCTGAGCCGCATGCTGGTGAACAAGGATGACTATAAAAAATATTCGCTGGCGGATTACGACTTCCACCTGGCGATTGTAAAAGCGTCTCATAATTCAATCTTCATTCATGTTATGGAGTCGCTTAAAGGGATCTACGTTCACTATCTGGAAGAGTTAAACAGGGTATTAGGCATCACGCTTGAGAGCGTGGAGGCGCATATCAAGGTCTATATGGCGCTGAAGAACCGCGATGCTTCGCTTGCGACAGAAACCCTGAACGGCGCGATGACGCATAACGTTCATGCCATTAAAGACGTACGGCAAAACTGACCAGAGATAAAGGCCCGCGGGGCCTTTTTAAAGCATATAACATGTAGGACATCATACAAGATAGGTGGAGAACCTCATGAGCAACCTGAAAATAACGAACGTAAAAACCATCCTGACGGCGCCAGGCGGCATCGATCTGGTCGTGGTGAAAATCGAGACCAGCGAACCCGGGCTTTACGGTCTGGGCTGCGCGACGTTTACACAGCGTATTCATGCGGTTGCTGCCGCTATCGACAATTACATGAAACCCTTCCTGCTGGGCAAAGATCCCGCCCGCATCGAGGATATCTGGCAATCGGCGGCGGTTAGCGGTTACTGGCGCAACGGCCCTGTTATGAATAATGCGTTGTCGGGCGTGGATATGGCCCTATGGGATCTTAAAGGCAAAGTGGCCGGTTTGCCGGTCTATGAACTGCTGGGCGGAAAATGCCGGGACGGGGTGGCGCTGTATCGCCACTGCGACGGCGCCGACGAAGTGGAAGTGGAAGATAATATTCTTGCCCGAATGGAAGAGGGCTATCAGTACGTACGCTGCCAGGTGGGCATGTATGGCGGCGCAGGCACCGACGACATGCGGCTCATTGGCGGCAAGCTGGCGAAAGCACGCAATATTCAACCTAAAGTGTCGCCGCGCAGCCAGACGCCTGGCGTATATTTCGACCCGGACGCCTACGCGCGCGCCGTGCCGCGGCTGTTCGATCACCTGCGCAATAAACTGGGTTTCGGGGTTGAATTTATTCACGACGTACATGAAAGAATCACGCCGATCGCCGCCATTCAGATGGCGAAATCGCTGGAGCCTTATCAACTCTTTTTCCTGGAAGATCCCGTGGCGCCGGAAAATATCGACTGGCTGAGCAAAATGCGCGCGCAGAGCAGCACGCCTGTCGCGATGGGTGAACTCTTCACACAGATAAACGAATGGAAACCGCTTATCCAGAACCAACTCATCGATTATATCCGCTGCCATGTCAGCACCATTGGCGGCATTACGCCTGCCAAAAAACTGGCGACCTTTGCCGAGCTTTACGGCGTGCGAACGGCGTGGCATGGCCCAGGCGATATTTCGCCAGTTGGCGTGGCCGCCAATCTGCATATCGATTTGAGCATCACCAACCTTGGCATTCAGGAATATACGCCGGTCAACGACGCGCTGAAGGAGGTTTTCCCTGGCTGCCCGGAGGTGGAAAGAGGCTACGCTTACCTGAGCGATCGTCCCGGACTGGGCGTCGACATCAATGAAAAAGAGGCGGCCAGATACCCGGTTTCCGGCGGCATACCGGAATGGACGAACGCACGCCTGCCGGACGGCACCGCCGCGCGGCCCTGATAAGCCATGTTAAACCAGCCTCTTGTATAACAGCGGCTGGTTAATTTTCCCCGGTTCCACTTTATTTATGCTGCCATCAGCCTACCCGGCGAGCTGTCGCCACGACATGTTGCCCTCAGCCACACCATGATGACGACATTATCGTTACCGGTTCGAAATTTTCAGGCGACACTGTTTCGGTAAAAGACCCGCATCCTGACGACTAAAGGCGTTGGCCGGAGATCAGATAAGCTCTGCGCTGAAACATCTTTATTCATCAGGGTAAGCCTGGCGGGTCTCCCCCCATCATCAACTGCCGACAACTCTCTCTTACAAACTGCCGCAGCCAGCGGTGCGCCGGGTCCGCTTCCATTCGCGGGTGCCACATTTGCGAAATGGTTATCGGCGCGGTTTTTACCGGCAGCGCGAAAACGTGCAGGGTATCGTCAACAGCCGGGTTGAGAAGAAACGAGGCGGGAACCAGGGCGATATAATCGGTTTTGCGCGCCACCGCCAGCGCGGCGGGGAAACCCGGCACGATGGCGGCGATGTTACGGCTCAACCCCGCTTCGGCCAGCGCCTCGTCCACCGGCCCCGCGGCGTGTCCGCGGCGCGAGGCGATCACATGCCCCCACAGGGTGTATTGCTCAATGCTTACGGTCTCTTGTCGCGCCAGCGGATGCGCGCGGCGCACTGCGCCGACAAACCGGTCACGGAACAGCATCTGCATGCGGATCTCCGGCCCCATTTCCCCCGGCACGCCAATTTCAAGACAGACCCGGCCTTCGCGCAGCGGCTTGTCGGTCTTCTCAGGCTTGGGCGCAAAGCGCAGCACCACGCCGGGCGCTATTTTTGCCGCTTCGGCGATAAGCGTCGGGCCGAACGCTTCCACAAAACCGTCATTGGCGCGAAGCGTAAACACCTGCCTGTGGCTGGCGATATCCAGCGCAGGCGAGGCAGGGCGCAGCACCGCGCGGGCTTCCAGCACGGCGTCCTGCGCGCGTTCACGCAGGGCTTCGGCATAAGGCGTCAGCACCATGTTGCGGCCCGCGCGCACCAGCAGCGGGTCGCCGGTGGTTTCACGCAGGCGGCTCAGGGTGCGGCTCATGGCGGATGCGCTCAGACGCAGACGCCGCGCTGCTGCCGCCACGCTTTTTTCAGCGAGTAACACGTCAAGCGCGACCAGCAGGTTCAGGTCCGGTTCATTCATCGCGTTTTGTTTCCCTACGGAAAGAGTAAGAGAGGGCGTTTGCTGCATTGTATAACTGCAATGGCTGCGCCTTCCGCCCTATATGCTACTGCAAGTAGAGTAGACGCAAGCAAAAACAACAGCAGAGGATCTTATGGAATTGTTTACCGACCGGCCAGGGGATGAAGGGTTGCCGGGCCGCGAGCGTGCGCTGGCGATGACCGCGGTAATGATAAGCACCACCATGGCGGTGTTTGATGGCGCTATGGTGAACATTGCGCTGCCGCAAATGGCGCAGGCGCTGAACGCGCCCGCCGCGCAAACGGTCTGGATCGCCAACGGCTATTTGCTTTCCGCCGCCATGACGCTGGCGATTTTCGCCGCCCTGGCGACGAGGCTTGGGTTCCGGTCGCTTTTTGCCTTTGGCGTGGCGCTGTTTACGCTCGCCTCCCTCGGCTGCGCCTTGTCCTCTTCGTTAACGATGCTGGTGGCTATGCGCATTTTGCAGGGCGTCGGCGGCGCCGCCACGCTCAGTATTGCGCCGGCTATTTTGCGCTCGGTATTTCCCAACCGGCTGCTCGGGCGCATTCTCGGTCTGAATGCGTTGCTGATAGCAACCTGCACCGCCGTTGCGCCGGTGCTCGGCGGCGCGCTGTTGGCGTTGCTCGGCTGGCCCTGGCTGTTCGCTATTAACGTTATTCCGGGCATTATTGCGCTGGTGTTTGCCCTGCGCGTTATACCGGGTAAGCGCATCACGTCCGGCGGGCCGTTTGACGTTGCGGGCGCGCTCTATTCGGCCGCTCTGCTGGGGGCGGTGGTGATGGCGTCCGATGCGTTATCGCACCGGCAGGCGCTGCCCGTGGCGCTGGCTTACGGGCTGGCGGCGGTCGTGGCGGGGCTGGCTTTTGTGCGCCGACAACGCCGCGCGCCGCAACCGCTGCTGCCGCTGCAACTCTTCGCCTCTGCGCGTTTTTCCCTGGCGGCGCTTACCTCGCTGGCTTCGTTTGTCAGCCAGGGGATGACCTTTGTCGCGCTGCCGTTTCTGTTTCAGAACATCTACGGCTACAGCGCTTTTACCTCAGCGCTGCTTTTCACCGCCTGGCCCGTCGGCATTATCCTTGTGGCGCCCTGGGCCGGAAGACTTGCCGACCGCTACGCCCCGGCCGCTATCTCCACTGCCGGGCTGTGTCTGTTTGCCGTTGGGCTGTTTTTGCTGGCGAGTTTGCCGGATAACGCCGCCAGCTGGGATATCAGCCTGCGCGGACTGGTTTGTGGCCTGGGGTTCGGCGTTTTTCAGAGTCCGAATAACCGGGAGATGCTGGCAAACGCCTCGCGCGAACACAGCGGTTATGCTTCGGGGGTGCTGGCCATTATGCGCACCTTCGGCCAGTGCCTGGGCGCCGCGTTTGTGGGGGTTATCCTTGCGGCGTTTGCGCCTTCAGGGGCGATCGTTCAGGAAGAGCAGGGCGTGCGGATAGCGCTCTGGCTGGCGGTTGCGGCAACGCTTGTCGCGCTGGCGTTCAGCCTCAGCCGGATAAAGCGCAAAGCGGTCTAAAAACGGGAGAGGGCGGCTTCATCAGCAAGCCGGACGCCATGGCGCGCAAAGGGGTAAAGGCGCGCCTGACGCAACATTATGACGAGGATATAAAACGATATTTCACCTGAATGCTTCTACAGGTATGCTACTTTGTCGCCTGAACGAGGATCGCCTGGCAGAGACTCTTCAGACGCGCCGACGCAAGCATTCCCCTGACTCAGAGGTAGAAGATGAAATTTCCTGGTATCCCTGAAAACGAAGAAGAGCGTTTGAAATCGCTCTATATGATTGACCTGCTCGATACCAGGGATGACGAGCGTTTTGAGCGTCTGACGCGGGTGGCGAAAAGGCTGTTCCGGGTGCCGGTGGCGCTGATCAGTCTGCTCGACCGGGACCGCCAGTGGCTGCTGGCCTGCCAGGGGCTGAACACCCGTGAAACCACGCGCGATGTTTCGTTTTGCGGGCATGCGATATTGCAGGAAGGGCCGTTCATCGTGAACGACGCCCGCCTTGATGAACGCTTTCACGATAACCCGCTGGTGACCGGCGAGCCGTTTATCCGCTTTTACGCCGGGTATCCGGTGCGACTGCCGGATGGCGCGGTGGTGGGCACGCTTTGTCTTATCGACTCAACGCCGCGCGATTTCAGCGATGAGGACATCACCACGCTGAAAGATATGGCGTTTATTGTGGAAGATGAGTTTCACGTGATAAGCCTTGCGATGACCGACAGCCTGACCGGCATCCCTAACCGCCGCGGTTTCTTGCGCAGCGGCGAGAAGCGGTTCAACGCGTTTAAAGCGAATGCCGAACCTTTCAGCATCATCTATTTCGACCTGGATAAATTCAAACCCATCAACGACCTGTGGGGGCATGCCGAAGGCGACGAGGTGCTGAAAGTTTTCTCGGCCCAGTTGCGCCAGCATCTGGGGCCAAAAGATATCGCCGGGCGGCTTGGCGGCGATGAATTCGCCGTGTTTCTGACCCGCGAAAGCGACGCGCAGCCTTACCTGCACAAGCTGCGCGCAAGCATGGAGGCGCACAACCAGCGCGCCGGCAAACCTTACAACATCAATTACTCTTACGGCATACTCCACCGCGACTCAGGCAACTATGCTTCGCTGCTGGAGATGATCAAAGAGAGCGACAGCGTGATGTACTCTGAGAAGCGCAGAAAAAAGCTCGGTTAACCGCCAGCGGCGCGACAGTAAGCAAGGCGGCTTGCCTGGCTTGCGCGCATTCATCACGACGCGCCCGCAAGTGAAAGCGTTTGATGACGGGCTGGTTGAAGGCGTTAAACGTAAACACCGGCGTAAGCGGTAAAGAAAAATGACGCCTGTCGCCACGGTAAGGCAGACAAACGCTTTGCCCGCCCGCCGCTGCGGCCAGGAAAAGCATGCCAGTCAGGGCGTAGCCGTTTCAGCAGTCCAGGCGCGGACGCTTAGGTTTCGCGGCCTTTTTTGCTATAACTGAGCCACGGATATACGCGAGTCATTCATAACAGACCCTTATCACTTAACGAGTCAGCCAGTACCCTTAACTTTATGCAATCCAGCGCCTCGCTTTCTTTTACGCATCGCCCTCTGGTTCCTGTCGCGCATGATTATGCGCATGGCGCCACGGAGCCCTGGCACCAGCATGACTGCGCCCAGCTTTTGCATATCCTGAGCGGGGTAGTGCGCGTTGATACGCAGAGCGGTTGCTGGGTGATCCCGCCCGGCCGGGGCGTCTGGCTGCCGGCGGGTACGCGCCACGCCTTGCGTATTACCGGTCAGGTGGCCGCCAGAACGCTGTTTATCGATCCGCTGGCGCGGGCCGATCTTCCCGCTGTTTGCCAGATTGTGCAGATCTCCGCGCTGCTGCGCGAGCTTATCGTGGCCTCGCTTGCGCTTGCGGAACGCTATGCCAGCGGCAGTCGCGACGAGCGTATTTATGAGCTTATTCTGGATGAAATACGAGGAATGGCGGTGTTGCCGTTTGGTCTGGCCGATCCGCAAACGGCGATCCTGCGCGAGCTTTGCCAGACCATGCGGGCGCGGCCTGCTGAATCATGGTCCAGCCAGCGCGCCGCCCGGTTTGTTAATATGAGCGAGCGCACGTTAAACCGCCATTTTCAGCAGCAAACCGCGCTGACCTGGAACGAATGGACAAGGCGGGCAAGGCTGATGGAGGCGTTAATTCGTCTGGCGCAGGGGCAGCCAGTGCTGACGATTGCGCTGGAGCTGGGGTATGGCAGCCACAGCGCGTTCACCGCCATGTTTCGCCGGGTGATGGGCGTTTCACCCAGCGACTATTTTCACAACGATTAATCTTCCTGCCTGGCGGCGTTAAGCAGCGCCTGCAAAGAGGCGCGCGACACGTCGCTGTCGATGCCCACACCCCAGCGGGTGACGCCGTCGGCTGACTGGCAGCGAATATACGCCACGGAGCGGCTGTCGCTGCGCTCGCCAAGCGTATGCTCGTGATAGTCTTTTATTACCGGCGGCTGCCCCAGGAGCCGCGCCAGACCGCTGGCGGCTGCGGAAAGCAGGCCGTTGCCGTACCCGGCGATTTTCCTTGTTTCGCCCCTGACGGCCAGCGTCGCCTCAAGCTTAATCTGGCCGTTTTGCTGGCTTTCGCTTTTGTAGTCAAGAAGCGCAAGCGGCGGTTGGGGCACCAGCCCGTAGCGCGTGCGAAAAAGCTGCCACAGCGCATTCAGGGTCATTTCGCTACCGTGACTGTCCGTTTCCTGCTGCACATGCTGGCTGAAGTCCTGCTGTAAAGCGCGGGGCAACGTCAGGCCATGGTTTTGTTCAATAAGCCAGGCGCTGCCGCTTTTCCCGGACTGGCTGTTGACCCGGATGACGGCTTCATAGCTGCATCCGATATCCTGCGGGTCGACGGGCAGATAAGGCATCTCCCAGCGGTCGCCCGCTTTACGGGCGTCAAAACCTTTCTTAATCGCATCCTGATGCGAGCCGGAAAACGCGGTATAGGTCAGACTACCCGCCCAGGGATGGCGCGGATGCACCGGCAGCTGGTTGCAGCTTTCGACCACCTCAACCACTTTAGGCATATCATGAAAGGCGAGGCCGGGGCTAATACCCTGGCTGTACATATTCATCGCCAGCGTCACCAGGCACACATTTCCAGTACGTTCGCCGTTGCCGAATAAACAGCCCTCAACCCGGTCGGCGCCCGCCATTATCGCCAGCTCCGCGCAGGCTACGCCCGTTCCGCGATCGTTATGCGGATGAACGCTAATACACACCTCATTACGCCGGGTAAAATGGCGGCAGAAATACTCTATCTGGTCGGCGTAAACGTTGGGCGTGCTCACTTCCACCGTGGCGGGCAGGTTCACAATCATCGGGCGCGCCGCGCATGGCTCCCAGACATCCGCCACGGCTTCGCAGATCTCCAGCGCAAACGCCGGTTCGGTAAAGCAGAACGTTTCCGGCGAATACTCATACTGCCAGAAGGTTTGAGGATGCAGCTCGCACTGCTGGCGTATCAGCGCCGTGGCTTTTACCGCCAGGGCGACGACTTCCTGTTTTTCCATGCCGAACACCAGCCGCCTGAAGAGCGGCGCAGTGGCGTTATAAAGATGCAGGGTGGCGCGTTTTGCCCCACGCAGCGCCTCGAAAGTGCGCAGAATCAGATCTTCTCGCGCCTGAGTAAGCACCTGAAGGGTAACATCGTCAGGGATCGCCTTTTCCTCAATTAACTGACGGACAAAGTTGAAATCGGTTTGCGAAGCCGAGGGGAAGGCCACTTCAATTTCCTTAAAACCGCACTCAAGCAGTAAGTCCCAGAACAGGCGCTTGCGCTTGCCGTCCATCGGCTCAGCCAGCGCCTGGTTGCCATCGCGCAGATCGGTAGAAAGCCAGCGCGGCGCGCAAGTAATTTGCCTCTCCGGCCAGCTGCGGTCGGGCAGACAGAGGGGGGGATAAGGACGGTATTTGTTTTCCGGATGGCTCAGCATGATTATCTCCTCTTAACGTCAGGCTATTTTGCTGGGCCGGCGCGCAACGCGCTTTATCGGGCTGGACAACAGATTGTTTAAACTGGACAACGTGACGCTCTGGATGACTCCATTAATTAACGTTTTAGTTACATTTCTGCTTATTATCGTTATGAATGTCGTCACAAAACCGAAAAGCTGTTACTCCTTACAACCGCTGGCTTAAGGCTGCGTCAGTCAACGTAAACAATTGTAGGCAAAGAGATTTACGCGAAGAAAGCAGTTATTAATGCAGCCTGCGCATGAGTCCATTGATTTATTGCACTTATTAACTGCGCAACGCTGGTCCAGTCTTCAGAGCAGGCGCAGCAAAAGCGTCATGAATAATGGAGACTCAAATGCAAACCGCTTCCTTACCTTTAACGTCACGGGCACGAGCCGGCGCTATTTTGCGCGTTACCTCCGGCAATTTTCTTGAGCAATTCGATTTCTTTCTGTTCGGCTTTTACGCCACCTACATTGCGCATACTTTCTTTCCCGCCAGCAGCGAGTTTGCTTCGCTGATGATGACGTTCGCGGTTTTCGGGGCGGGCTTTTTAATGCGTCCTGTCGGCGCAGTGATGCTGGGAGCGTACATTGACAAAGTGGGCAGACGTAAGGGGTTAATTGTCACCCTGTCGATTATGGCGACCGGCACGTTTCTTATCGTGCTGATCCCTTCGTATGCCAGCATCGGCCTCTGGGCGCCTTTACTGGTGCTGACCGGGCGCCTGTTGCAGGGGTTCTCCGCAGGCGCGGAACTGGGCGGCGTATCGGTTTATCTGGCGGAAATCGCCACGCCCGGGCGCAAAGGGTTCTACACCAGCTGGCAGTCTGGCAGCCAGCAGGTAGCGATTATGGTGGCGGCGGCGATGGGCTTCGCGCTTAACGCCCTGCTTGAAGAGACCGCCATTCGGGAATGGGGCTGGCGGATCCCGTTTCTTTTCGGCTGCCTGATTGTTCCGTTTATTTTTCTTCTTCGCCGCAAGCTGGAAGAAACCCAGGAATTCCGCGCGCGCAAAAGCCATCCAGGCATGGGGCAGGTGTTTACTACGCTGCTGAAAAACTGGCAGGTAGTGATTGCCGGCATGTTGATGGTGGCGATGACCACCACGGCGTTTTACCTGATAACAGTCTATGCGCCGACCTTCGGCAAAAAAGTGCTGATGCTCAGCGCCTCTGACAGCCTGCTGGTTACGCTGCTGGTCGCCGTTTCCAATTTCTTCTGGTTACCCGTGGGCGGCGCGTTGTCTGACCGCTTTGGCCGTAAACCGGTATTGGTGGCGATGACGCTGCTGGCGCTGGCCACCTCGTATCCGGCGCTGAGCTTGCTGGCAGGCGCGCCGGGCTTTTATATGATGCTGGGCGTGCTGCTGTGGCTTTCCTTTATCTACGGGCTGTATAACGGCGCGATGATCCCGGCGCTTACCGAAATTATGCCGGGCGAGGTGCGAGTGGCAGGGTTTTCGCTGGCCTACAGTCTCGCGACAGCGGTTTTCGGCGGGTTCACGCCAGTCATGTCTACCGCGCTGATTGAATACACAGGCGATAAAGCGTCGCCGGGCTACTGGATGAGTTTTGCCGCCCTCTGCGCATTGCTGGCGACGCTCTACTTATACCGCCATCGCGCCGCGCCGCTTCAGCACGCGCGCAAAACGTTCGGCTAAGGAGATAAACGTGAAATTTTGGCCTGCCTTCGCGTGTATTTTCGCCGTTGCCTGGAGCGCGGCGCTTGAGGCGAAAACGCTGACTGTTATGATCTCCGGCGGATTCAAAGCCGCCTGGGAAACCCTCGCCCCACGTTTTGCGGCGCGGGAAGGCATTACGCTATCGACCGTGTCCGGCCCCTCAATGGGGGATACCCCGCAGGCGATCCCGGCGAGGCTTGCGCGGGGAGAGCAAGCCGATGTGGTGATTATGGTCGGCAGCGCGCTGCAAAAGCTGGAAGAGCAGGGCAAAACGTTGCCTGGTTCACGGGTTGAGCTGGCGGATTCCCGCATCGGCGCGGTGATAAAAAAGGGCACAAAGCCGGTCAGCATTAACACCGAGGCTGCGCTACGCGCCGCATTGCTCAACACCCGCTCGATAGCCTATTCCGACAGCGCCAGCGGCCGCTATGTCAGTGAGCACCTGTTCCGGCGGCTTGGGATCGAAAACCAGGTTAACGAAAAAGCGCATCGGGTGGACAGGATCCCGGTCGCCTCCGTGGTCGCCAAAGGGCAGTATGCCCTCGGCTTTCAGCAGGTTAGCGAGCTGTTGCCGGTGCCTGGCGCCACGTTCATTGGCGAGTTGCCTGAAAGCGTGCAATACACCACCCGGTTTGCCGGCGCGGTGACGGCAACCTCGGATGAGCCTGAAAAAGCCGCCGCGCTGCTGCGCTATTTATCCTCGGCAGAAGTGCGAAAGGTGGTGCAGGCGACCGGGCTGCACGGGGTAGAGGCTAAGCAGGGCGTCAGAGCGCGCGATACTGTTCAATAATCATCGTTTCAAGCTCCTGCGCCACATGGGAGAGCACGCGGCCGTTTTTCCTGAGCAGGCCCACCGTTCGCGTAACCACCGGCTCGGTCAGCACCACTTTCGTCAGGGCGGAGTGTTCAGACTGCGGCATCGACATGGCGGGAACGGCGGCAATGCCCAGCCCCGCCTCAACCATGCCGAGCATGGTCGTTACATGACGGGTTTCGCAGATGCTGGGCCGCTCGGGCACCAGATGCTCCAGCGCGTGGTCAAGCAGGTTGCGGTTGCCTGACGTTTTATCAAGCCCCACCCAGGCATGAGTATAAAATTCACGCCAGGTCAGGCTTTTTTTCCCGGCGATGGGGTGCTCGCGCCGGCAGGCGGCGACGTAGTTATCGTTGCGCAGCGGCAGAAAGTCGATATCGGGCTGGGAGAGGGCGGAAAAGCTAATGCCGAAATCCGCCTGGCCGCCCACGACCGAGTCGTAAACGTTGCCTGCGCTGCTGTCGATAAGCTTGACGCGCACGCGAGGATAGCGGGCCTGGAAGCGGCTGATAATGTTCGGCATAAAATAGTACGCGGCAGACGGCACGCAGGCGACGGTAATCAGTCCGGTGCGGGCCAGGCTAACTTCGCTGAGATCCGCCATCACCGCTTCGAAATCCGCCAGCAACTGGCCGGAACGCTCGGCGAAAGCCTGTCCTTTAAGCGTCAGCGTGACGCGCCGGGTAGTGCGTTCAAAGAGCTTCAGCCCCAGCGCTGTTTCCAGCTTATCAATGCGTCGGCTGAGCGCGGGTTGCGAAAGGCAGATAGACTCCGCCGCCATACGGAAATTGCCATACTCCACCAGCGCCCGAAACGCGTAAAGATCGTTCAGGTCAACATTCACCGGCATAACACTGTCCTTATTGCTGTATAAACCTCGTTCTCCTTTCGCCGGCCCTCTCTGCGGGCGCGGCATAGCCTGTTATACCAGAGGAAGGGTTAAAAAGTTTTATGATTTAACGCCCTTGCTACATAAAAATAACAATTATGCCGAAGGCGCGACGCAGACAGGGGGACATTCGCCGTTTTCGCTATAAAGCGGCGATAAAAGAAGCCCGGGCAGGGCGCCTCAGGCGTGTTATAAAGCGGCTGCTGTAAAGGGGAGGCGGATAATTTCCGCCTCCCGGATAAGCCTTATTTCTCGATAAACGCCAGCAGGTCGGCGTTCAGTACTTCCGCGTTAACGGTCAGCATCCCGTGAGAGAAACCCGGATAGGTTTTCAGGGTGCCGTTCTTCAGAAGCGTGATGGATTTATGCGCCGACGCGCCAATCGGCACAATCTGATCGTCATCGCCGTGCAGCACCAGCGTCGGCACTTCTATGGCTTTTAAATCGTCGCTCTGGTCGGTTTCCGAAAAGGCCTTTATCCCTTCATAATGCGCCTTCGCGCTGCCCATCATCCCCTGACGCCACCAGTTCTGAATAACCCCCTCCTGAGCGGTGGCGCCGTCCCGGTTGAAGCCGTAGAACGGGCCGGCAGGCACATCGCGGAAGAACTGCGCGCGGTTAGCCGCCAGCGCGGCGCGAAAACCATCAAACACCTCCAGCGGTAACCCCTCAGGATTCGCTTCGGTTTTAACCATCAGCGGCGGTACGGCGGAAACCAGTACGGCTTTAGCCACGCGGCCGGAAGGCTGACCAAATTTTGCGACGTAGCGCGCCACTTCGCCGCCGCCGGTGGAGTGGCCGATATGAATAACGTTTTTCAGATTCAGGGCTTCCACCACGGCAAAGGCATCCGCCGCGTAATGATCCATATCGTGGCCTTCCGGGACCTGGGCGGAGCGGCCATGACCGCGGCGGTCATGGGCCACAACCCGGTAGCCTTTGGCTACGAAAAAAAGCATCTGCGCATCCCAGTCGTCCGAAGAGAGCGGCCAGCCGTGATGGAACATAATGGGCTGCGCCTCTTTTGCGCCCCAGTCTTTATAAAAAATGTCAACGCCGTCTTGGGTGGTTATAAAGCTCATAAGGATACTCCTGACAGATGCTGATGCGTGTTTGGAATGACCTGCGTGAAACGTGCAGGCAAGAATATAAGTCTCGGTTGTTGCAAATAAATTATGTAGTAAGACGCTTCTAAATCAATTTGCGGATGAAAATTAAGGGGGTGCTGATGGGTGAAATGCCAACTTTCCGGGGATTGACATGTTATTCGCTCACGCGTTGTTATTAGCTTTCTGGCTTATCTACCCGAGAAAGGCAAGCTGCTGCCGCTTTTTATATTACCGTCCTCATTTCGCCGTTCAGGCTTAATCTCTTGCTGTAGCAGAGACTGGCAGCCCGGGAGCCAGCCTTTTGCGTCAGAAAATCTTAAACGCAGCGCTTAGGTTTATTCCATCTGCTTTAAAGCAGAGATGAGGCGCGTCTAGCGGGGCTTAGTGGCTTCAACGTTTTCTCCATTTAACAGGTTGAAGCAGAAAGATAAATCTTATGCAATCTCCGAAAATTCACTTTAAAAACACTCCATTTAATGAACGACAGCACTAGTCCGTCAATGCGCTGAATTACTTTTTAAGGATTAACTTAATTATTTTCTTTGTCTGTTTAATATTGCGCAACAAACTGGTGGCTTATTCGTTGGGGCCGAAATAAATAAATTAATATTGCTTATATTCTGCAACAAAAGATTACCCGTAGTCATTAATCAGTATGAAGCCGATAATCAGGAGGATTATTCATGAAAAGTACTCAAGCGGTTTTTTTAAAAAATAAATATCGCCACCGGTTTGTGGCGGTTCCTCTGCGGGCGTCGCTAAAACGCCCGGCGACATTGCCTGTCATCCCAGGCTTGCTGCTCGCCACCACCGGGCTTATGGCGCCGGGAAGCGTGCTTGCGCAGGAGACGCCCTGCGTCAGCGAATCGTCCGGGTTATGCGCAGAAAGTAAGACGGCCTCTTATTCTGTCCGCGGCTCGCAGCTCTCTTCTTCATTGCCGTCTGACGGGGCTGCCAGCGACGTTGTGATTAATAACAACGACGAAGTTGTGTTGTCCGCTGGCGACACTATCAGTACAGGCTGGGCTAATGTTAAAAGCCTGACCGTGGGCAGCACGACCGATGGCGCGCTCACGATCGATGGCCAGCAGATCCAGTCCGCCACTGGCTCCATTGGCCGGGGAAGCACCGGCTCGGTGCGGTTAACGAATGGCGCGAAATGGGTGGTAGGCACCGGCAACCTGGTGCTGGGCACCAACAATGGCGACGGTCGGTTGCTGGTGGAGAAGGGCAGCCAGATCAGCGGAATAAAAGAGTTTCGCATCGGCGAGTATAACGCCGGGGCGAAAGGAAAGGTCGTTATCGACGGTAACGGTTCTTCCGTCAGCACCGGCTGGGCAGTGGTGGGCGATCAGGGCGAAGGGACGCTTGATATTCTCAATGGCGGCCGGCTTTTCACCACGCAACACATGAATATCGGCTATATCGGGAAAACGAACCTGAATAACCTGAAAGGCAACGGCGTGGTAAACGTGGATGGCGCCGGTTCCCTTCTGGAGGTGGGAACCAGCCTGCTGCTGGGAGGACACCAGGCTGCCACGAACGATGCCAAAGGGATGCTGACCGTCAGCAACGGCGCCACCGTCACAGCCAGTAGCTATATCTGGGTCGGTATCGGCACGGGAAGCACCGGCGTGGTGAATATCGGCGCCAGGCAGGGCGAAGCGGCGCAGCAGGCGGGGTATATCGAAACGCCGTTGCTCTTTTTGGGCGACACGAAAAACCATGACGGCACCGCCTTGCTGAACTTTAACCACAACAGTGACGATTACGCCCTCAGCGCACGCATCTACGGCTACGGTGAGGTCAATCACGAAGGCCCTGGCACCACGCTGCTCAGCGGGGTCAACAATACCTGGACAGGTAACACCACCGTCAGTAACGGCACCCTTCGCGCCGGGAGCACGACCGCCTTTAGCGCTAACTCAGACTTTACGGTAGGCAGCGGGGGGACGCTCGATCTCAACGGTTATAGCCAGCAAATCAAGTCGCTGTCGCTTGCCGGGACGTTGAGCTTTGGCAGCCCGGACGCCGGGCGGGATGACCTGTCGCTTGCGGGCGGCGTGCTCACCGTAAGCGGGGATTATATCGGCGATAACGGCCTGCTTATCCTGAACGCCGCAGAAGATGAAGCGCAGCAGAAAGGGGTGGTTAACCAGCTGCATATTAAGGGCGACACATCCGGCGCCACGCGAGTCAGGCTGAACGCGTTAGGGACTGCCAGCGTCAGCGATCTGAATGGCGCGCGGGTGGTGCAGGTTGACGGCGCGTCAGAGGGCGAATTTGTCGCAGACGGGCGCCTGGTGGCTGGCGCCTATGATTATGCGCTGCTTCGCGGCGCGCAGACGGAGGGGGCGGCGATCCCGGATTCGAATCACTGGTATTTAACCAACACCTGGACCCCTGAAGAAGAACCGCAGCCAGACGTCGATCCGCTGCCGCAACCGGCACAGGAACCGGAAGCAGACCCTGAGGATACACCTGCGCCCGCGGCGCAAGATCCCGAACAGCCTGACCCGCAGGTCGACCCGGATCCTGCGGTGAAGCCCGCCAATCAGGCCGTGTATCGCCCGGAGGCGGGCGCTTATCTGGCTAACAAAATGGCGGCCAACACCCTGTTTTCAACCCGGTTGTACGATCGTCTGGGAGAGACGGAATATATCGATCCCCTTACTGGCGAAACGAAGGTGACCAGCCTGTGGCTGCGAAATGTCGGCGGTCACACCCGCTTTCGCGACAGCTCGGGTCAGTTGCGCACGCAGAGCAACCGCTATGTCGTCCAGCTGGGCGGCGACCTGGCGCAGTGGAGTTCAACCCTGGCGGACCGCTGGCACCTGGGGGTGATGGTCGGCTACGCCAACAGCCAGAGCAACACGCGTTCAAACGTCTCGCATTATCAGGCCGACGGTACGGTTTCCGGCTACAGTGCGGGCCTGTACGGCACCTGGTTTGCCGATGAAGCAGATAAAAGCGGCAGCTATGTGGATCTCTGGATGCTTTATAACTGGTTTGACAATACGGTCAAAGGCGAGCAGATAGCCGAGGAAAAATATCGCTCCCGTGGGGTCACCGCCTCTGTTGAAGTCGGCCATGCCTTTAAGCTGGCCGAAAAGCCAGGGCGCAGCTACTGGGTGCAACCCCAGGCGCAATTAACCTGGATGGGCGTTTCCGCCGACGAACACCGGGAAGCGAATGGCACCCGCATTCATGATGACGATAAAGGCAACCTGCAAAGCCGTCTGGGGGTGAAAGCGTATCTGCGCGGACACGCTCGGCGTGATGAAGGCACGGGGCGGCTGTTCCAGCCTTTCGTTGAGGCTAACTGGCTGCACAATACGCGAAACTATGCCATCTCAATGTCTGAAACACGCAGTGAAGTGGATGGCGCCAGAAACCTGGCGGAGCTCAGGGCGGGGGTAGAGGCCAAAGTGAACACCCGGCTGCATCTGTGGGGCAACGTGGGCCAGCAAATTGGCGATAACGGCTATAGCGATACGCAGGCCGTGCTGGGTCTGAAAGTGCTGTTCTGAGCCTGACGCCCTCCGCGTTCCGGCAACGATCGCGGGGGGCGTTTGCCTGGCCGTTATCATCGACAGCGCCGTGGCGTTTTCACTAAACGTGTTATTTCATATCTGGCAGTACTCTTTTACAGAGGACGCCGCGTCGCTAAAGAGAGTTACAACTGTCTTTTTTTCTACAGATTCAAAATAAATATGGATCAAATAAACCGCGTTAAATTTCAGGATAAATGTGGCCTGGTTTATCGCGGCGCAAAGCAAGGGTGAGCTTTGCGTTTTTATCCGTACATTGACGATTGGGTCTTTAATATGAATAAGCAGCCTTCTACATGGATTAGCAAGGGAAAGCAAAGTAACCATGGTTGTTTCTTAATACCGCAGGAGATTCGCCATCTGAGAAATTTACCGCTCTACAGAGCGGTGGCCTGGTGGGGGTTAATCAGAGGCAGCGAGTTTACCCGCACAGAGGTAAGCCAGGCCTTTCAGATAGATTTGCGACGCGCCAGCGATATCCTTCATTACATTTGCCATCGCTATGAAGGAAACGACATCACGTTTCAGCATCGCAAAATCCCTGCCCGGGGCGGCCACCACCTGCTGGTGCTGCGCATCCTGTCGGTTGAGCCAGCGCCGGTTACGGCTGCTGGCAAGGGTAAGCCTGGCGCGTAACCTCTGCGCAAACGATTACTTACGCTCACGCTATAAAAAAAAGCCCCTCGTTGAGGGGCTTTTGTCTGTTCGGAAATCGATCACACCATGGAGTAGAGCAGGGCGGAGAGCGTCGCCACGCCCGCGATGGCGATAATGGCGGTTTTCACGCCGCGCAGCTCGCGAAGTTCCGTGCGGGTATAAATAAGCCAGGCCGGGATAAGAAACAAAATAATGGCGATGAGCGGCCCGCAGAAAGTTTCAATCAGGGTAATTACATTCGGGTTAGCGTAAACGATGCCGAAGGTGAGGGCGAACATAATCAGATACGCCGCGCGTTTGCCGCCTGCGCCCTTTAAGCCGGAGGCTTCCGTTATCAGCTGGGCGAATGTTTCCGTGACCGAAAGGCCGACGCCGAGAAATGATTTGGTCATGCCGACAATAGCGATAAACGGCGCCAGCAGATACACCAGGCGCGAGCCTTCCGCCGACACCACCGACAGCACATTCAGGTTTTGCGCTTTGGCCTGGGCGAAGCTTTCATGGGGAATGCTCAGCACGCAGCTCAGCACAAAAAAGAGAATGCTGAAGAAAATGGCGCCATAGGCGATGCGAATAACAAACAGCGCTTTACGCTCGCCTTCCGCTTCCCGCTCGCGGTAATAGGAGGTGAGCGGAGAAACCATTGGCGCGCAGCAGAAAGAAAAGGTGATAAGCGGCAGCGTCAGCCAGATGCTCTTTAACGTTTCCGACAGCGGCGCCGCATGCGCTTTGGTCATAACGCCTGCAAGGTTCGCCATATTCCAGTGCGGAATTTGCAGCAGGGCGATGAGCAGAATCGAGGCGGCGAAAGGCAGCGCCAGCGCGCTCATGGTGCCCACCACTTTGTCGCGCCCTTTGCTCAGCACCGCGTAAATAGCGGCGACCACAATAAACGACAGCAGGCCGCGGGAAAGATGGCCGGTATGCAAATGGGCGCTGAGGTAATTATCCAGCGCGTTAACCAGCGCCACGCCGAAAACCAGCGTTACCGGGAAAAAAGCCAGGCAGTAAAAGAGCATGATCGCAAGCTCCCCTTTGCCTTTAAAAAAGGAGCCGAAAATCGGCAGCGAAGAGTCCGCCGTCGGCTGCTCTTTCATATAGACGCGGCACAGCATCAGGTGCGGCATCAGCGAGAGCGGCAGACCGGCCAGCAGCATCATCAGAAATATCACCGGCCCCTGGGTGCCGATTTCTACCGGAAGAAATAACGTGCCTGCGCCTACGGCGGTGCCGTAAAGCCCCAGCGCCCAGACATTGTCCCGCCATTTCCAGCCCGGCTGGACTGCCTCTTCGCGCTTGCTTTGTGTTGCCGAAATCATAATTACGTCGCTTTCTGGTGTGGTTAAAGAATTGCTGTGACTTTTTCCGTACGAAGCGCTTGTTATGCCGCATCCGGATAGCTTCCATAGCACAGAAGCGGGGTAATCCGGCCTGGCAAATTTTAGTTAACTGTCATTGCCGTTACAGAAAGGGGCGCATTATAGGGGCATCGTCCCGGGTAAGTAAAATCTCAGAGCAAATAACGGCCCGGGCGCAACCGCTTTTTTTGAATATCAACTGGCGCGCTGAAGGCGGATTTTGCGCAGCACAACGTAAAAAAATAAAAGAGTGCGTTTAAGAATTGAGCAAACAGGATAGTGGGCCAGACATTACCGTCACGGTTATTTCATTCAGATAAGCAAAAAATAGAGCGTTGCGAATTCAATAGTCTGGTTTGGTTAATTAGCCAGGGCAAACGGCATTATGTGAATTCGCATCAGCAGACAAATAACGGGTTCACGCTTTTATTTTTATCAACTCATTAACATGAATGTAAGCGAGTTGTATAAACGCGTTTTCTGAGCGGGGGTCCGTGTTTGGTTCCTTTTTCCCCGCCCGCCGCTTTGAGTTATTACCCGCTGTGCAACTGCCCCGGTTGCTCCTGCTGCGGTTTATATTCCCGCAAACCGTAAGGGCAGAGCGAAAAGAGGCATTTTTTATCTGCTGAACAGGGCCCTGTCGCGTCTTTTGAATTTCCGGGGCACCCGGTCTTCTGCAATAAATTCCGCCATATCTGCGGGTTATAAGGCGAGGCGTGAATAACCGTGATGTTGCGTGTTTTGCCGTTAACAACCAGACCCTGCGCCGCGGTTGTCAACGTATTGCCCTGCTGCAAAAAGTAGTCGCCTTTGCACCATAAGATAAGCTTCAGGCTCTTAGCCGTTTGGGCAATTGAGAAGAACGACCCCGTATCCGGACTTGCCAGAGTATCAACAATTTTCCAATCCATAACGCTCCTTTGTTTTTTTTGTTTAATTAAGTTGGTCAAAATGGCGCAAAAAAGCGAAACGGCTCAGCAGGAAGAGGGCGAAAAGCGGCTTTCGCTGCCGTGCTGTAGCGTTAAAAATTCGCGCTTAAAATTAACTTAGTTTAAATGTGTGGTTTTTCCATAAAACCATTGAAAGTTTATGCCTATCGTTACTATCGCCTTCAACATTGCAGAAGAGAGAGGGAAGCGGGTAAAAACGGCCGGAGAAAAGTCACGACCGCCGCAGCTTTGCGCGCTTTACGCTACCCTTACTCTTAACCAAAGAGGAGAGAACGATGGCTGATGCAAAACTTATCGATACGCTACAGTTTGGTCCTGAAGGCGCGCCGACCCGCAAATATGAAATTTACGGCGATGACGAAAAGACGCCCGCTTACGCGCTGATTTATGAGCAAAACGGCGGCGACTGGCAGAAACAGAATGAAACGCTGAATTTTGCGGTGAAAGAGGAGCAGGAAGAAGCGAGCAGCACCATGGATTACGGCACCAGCGACAGCCTGCCGGAGCTGCGCGACCTGAAAGCCGAAGCCCGCGAGCGCTGCGAACAGCACTGGCAAAAAAGCGGCGGTCAATAAAGCTCATGCCGGGACGCGATCCCGGCTCATCACGCTGCCCCGCATGCCAGACAGGCCATTCGGGTTATTGCTGAGACATCATGAAACCATCTTCATGGCGACATCGATAATGGATAGCGTAATGGCGGATGCCGTTAACGCCACAATGCCATACGCCACTTTATTTAATTTCCTGAAGGTCCAGATAAATTTAATCAGCGCCATTACGCCTAAATAGATGCAAATAATATACATGACCACCAGATATAAACCGGTGATAAACCAGTCGGTAGCCTCAAATACCCCCTTAAGGGTATAGATGAGCACCGAAAGATAAAAAGCGGAAAGCGCCAGACCGCTCAGGAAGTCGTAAAAAACGAGGTAAGTAATTTTTTCATCTCCAGGGGATAACCCCAGAAAAGCGCTTAATTTTTCGTTGTTGATTTTACCCACATAATGACTGATTAAAGGGAGTAACACGACCATCAGAAGCATAAGGTTCATGAAAAAAATAACCAGATACGCTCTTTCATCCAGGTTGCATTCTGACCGCCATAGCGCCACCACGTTAATGTCTAAATAAACCAGCAACCCAAAGCACAATACCGAAACCAGATATTCTGAAAGCGTTCCCCATAGCCCTTTTTTTTGCATTTCTTTTTGCTCTTTTGGTTATATGAAAATGAGCAGGCTGGCCTGCCAGCGTTGTTAATTCCGGCCAGTTTAACAGCGTGCCTGGCAGAGAAAAGCCGCCTTTTTAAGGAGGCAGGGGCGCCCTTATGTTGCAACGCTCGCCTGGATAGTCTGTCGCTTTTATTCACGCCTCGTTTTGTCGCAGCCGCGTTTTTGCGGCCAGTGTGCGTGCCGTCGCGGCCTGACAACAACGCTTTTGACGATGTTTAAAAATTGTGATCAAAGCGACGACGGGGTTAAAAGTAATCGATTACTTTTACCGTGCAACGGTTTTGTAATCGATTACTTTCCTCAGTGAGGCTTTTATGGTGACTGCAACGCAAAGCACTAAAAACGCGGTGATGACCCATCGCATGCTGGTCCCGCGGTTGTCTTTAATGATGTTCATACAGTTTTTTATCTGGGGAAGCTGGTCCGTCACCCTGGGACTGGTCATGACTCAGCACAACATGTCGCTGCTGATTGGCGATGCGTTCTCCGCCGGGCCTATCGCCTCGATCCTTTCGCCTTTTGTACTGGGAATGCTGGTGGACCGCTTTTTCCCGTCGCAAAAAGTGCTGGCAGTGATGCACCTGATGGGCGCGGTGATTTTGTGGTTTGTGCCGCAGGCAATGGTCGCCCAGAACGGCGTGCTGCTGATAGCGCTGCTGTTTGGCTACACGCTCTGCTACATGCCGACGCTGGCGCTGACCAATAACATCGCCTTTCATAGCCTCGCGAACAGCGAGAAGAGCTTTCCGGTGGTGCGCGTGTTCGGCACCATCGGCTGGATCGCCGCAGGCGTGTTTATCGGCTTTACCGGCATTGCCGCAAGCGTGACCATTTTTTCGCTCGCCGCCGTCTGTTCCGTCATTCTCGCCATTTACAGCCTGACGCTGCCGCATACTCCCGCGCCGGCAAAAGGGCTGCCGTTTAAAGTGCGCGATATGTTTTGCGCCGACGCTTTCGCGCTGATGAAGATCCGCCACTTTTTCATCTTCGCGCTCTGCGCCACGCTCATTTCCGTTCCGCTGGGAACCTATTATGCCTTTACCGCTTCCTGGCTTGCCGATGCGGGCGTGGAGAATGTCAGCACGCTGATGTCCTTCGGCCAGATGTCGGAAATCTTCTTCATGCTGGTGATCCCGCTGCTGTTTCGCCGTCTCGGCGTGAAGTACATGCTGCTGATTGGCATGTTCGCCTGGTTTGTGCGCTATGCGCTGTTCGCCATGGGCATGGGTGATGAGACGCGCACGCTGATCCTGCTCGGCATCCTGCTGCACGGCATCTGTTACGACTTCTTCTTCGTGGTGGGCTTTATCTATACCGACCGCGTGGCGGGCGAGCAGGTTAAAGGCCAGGCGCAGAGCATGGTGGTGATGTTCACCTACGGCATCGGCATGCTGCTCGGCTCGCAAATTTCCGGCGCGCTCTACAACAATCTGGTGGCGGGGCAGGCGACCGCAGAAAACTGGGCGCTGTTCTGGTGGATCCCGGCGATTGCCGCCGCCGCTATCGCCGTTCTCTTCTTCTTTACCTTTAAATATCGGGATTGATCCTGCTTCAGGAGGTGGTTTTGAAAACAATAAAAGGACCGGGCATTTTTCTTGCGCAGTTTATTGGCGCGCAGGCGCCGTTTACTACGCTTGAGGGGCTGGCGGCATGGGCGGCTGAACTCGGCTATAAAGCGTTGCAGCTTCCCTGCAACCACCCGGCTATTTTTGACCTGAGCCAGGCGGCAGCGAGCCAGACCTATTGTGATGAAGTGGCGGGGAAGCTTGCGCAGCATGGGCTTGTCATCAGCGAGCTCTCCACCCATCTGGAGGGGCAGCTGGTGGCGGTACACCCGGCCCACGACATCGCCTTTGATAACTTTGCGCCGTCCGCGGTGCGGGGAAACAGCGCCAGCCGCACGCAGTGGGCTATCGGACGGTTGCAAGAGGCGGCGGCGGCCTCGCAAAAGCTGGGGCTTCGGGCGCACGCGACCTTTTCCGGCTCGCTGGCCTGGCCTTACGTCTATCCCTGGCCGCCGCATAACCCGCAGCTGTTAAGTGAAGCTTTCGCCGAACTGGCCCGCCGCTGGCGGCCCATCCTCGACTGCTTTGACGAGCACGGCGTGGATCTTTGTTATGAAATTCATCCGGGGGAAGATTTACATGACGGCGTGACGTTTGAACGTTTCCTGGAAGGCGTTGCGCACCATCCGCGCGCCAGCATTCTGTTTGATCCCAGCCACTTACACTTGCAGCATATTGATTATTCGCAGTTTGTTGATATCTACCACCAGCGTATCAAGGCGTTTCACGTAAAGGATGCGGAATATCTGCCCAATGGCCGCAGCGGGGTCTATGGCGGCTATCAGCGCTGGATTGACCGGGCAGGCCGCTTTCGTTCGCCGGGCGACGGGCAGATTGATTTCAAAACCCTTTTCAGCAAGCTTGCGCAGTACGACTACGACGGCTGGGCGGTGCTGGAATGGGAGTGCTGCCTGAAAGATGCCGCCACCGGCGCGCGCGAAGGGGCGGAATTTATCCGCCGCCATATCATTCCCGTGGCCGATCGCGCCTTTGATGATTTTGCGGCGCAGGCAGGGGATGAAGAGCGGGTGCGCGCGCAGCTCGGGCTGGATAAAGGAGGCGTGAGATGATCAACGTCGGTATTATCGGCGCCGGTTTTATCGGCCCGGCGCATATTGAGGCGCTCCGCCGCCTCGGCAACGTCTCGGTGGTCGCCCTCTGCGATTCAAACCCGGCGAGCGCGCAGGCGCACGCGGCGCAGCTTCATGTTCCCCATGCCTACAGCGACGTGGCGGCGTTTCTGCAACATCCCGGGCTGCATGCGGTGCATAACTGCACGCCAAACCATCTGCATGCGGCGATCAACCGCCAGATTATCCAGGCGGGTAAGCATGTTTTCTCGGAAAAACCGCTCTGTATTACCGTGGAAGAGGCGCAGGAGCTGGTGCAACTGGCCGAACAGGCGGGCGTGGCGCACGGCGTCAGCTTCGTCTACCGCCAGTTCGCTATGGTGCAGCAGGCGGCGAGCATGGTGCGAAACGGCGAAATTGGCCGCCTTTTTTCGGCGCAGGGCAGCTATTTACAGGACTGGATGCTGGAGGAAACGGACTACAACTGGCGGGTGGAAGCCGGCAAGGGCGGCGCGTCGCGCACCGTTGCGGATATCGGTTCGCACTGGTGCGACACCGTGCAGTTCATTACCGGGCGTAAAATTGTCGAGGTAATGGCGGACCTCGCTATCGTCTGGCCGACCCGCAAGAAAAACGCGCAGGCAACAACGACCTTCGGCGCAGGGCAGCAGGAAGCGCGCTATGAAGAAAAGCCAGTGACGACGGAAGATCTGGGCTTTGTGCTGCTGCGTTTTGACGATGGCACAAAAGGCAGCTTCAGCGTGTCGCAGGTGGCGGCGGGTCGCAAGAACCGTCTTAGCCTGGAGGTGAACGGCAGCGCAGCCTCGCTGGCATGGGACCAGGAAGTGCCGCAGCAGATGTGGGTGGGGCATCGCCATCAGCCCAACCAGCTTCTCTCTGACGATCCTGCTTTGCTGAACAAAGCGGTCGCGGCGCGGGCGCGCTTCCCGGGCGGCCATATTGAAGGCTGGCCGGATGCGTTTCGCGCCATGATGCAGGCTTTTTACCAGGCGGTAGAGGCAGGGCGGATGCCAGCCCGGGGCGAAGCGAACTTTGCGACGTTTCATGACGGGGCGCAGGTAATGGCGGTAGTGGAGGCGATTATGCGCAGCCATCAGCAGCAGCGCTGGGTTAAGGTCGCGTACTGAACGTCGGCCCGGCGCGCCTGGCCGCCGGGCTAACTTATTGTCGCGTCGTAATTTATGGTAGCCTGCTGACTTACTGATTTTCTCTGGAAGCATTACCACCATGTCCATTCAAAAGATCGCCCGGCTGGCGGGGGTTTCGGTCGCTACAGTGTCACGCGTTCTCAACAACAGCGACACCGTAAAAGAAAAGAACCGCGAGAAAGTCCTCCAGGCGATCAAAGCCAGTAACTACCAACCTAATCTGCTGGCCCGACAGCTCCGTACCGCGCGCAGTTCGATGGTGCTGGTGCTGGTTTCCGACATCACCAACCCCTTTTGCGCAGAGCTGGTGAAAGGGATTGAAGAGCAGGCGGAACAGCAGGGCTACCGCATCCTGCTGTGCAACTCCGGCTCCGATATCAAACGCTCCCGCTCCAGCCTGCAACTGCTCTCCGGGAAAATTGTCGACGGCGTTATCACCATGGACGCCTTTACCACCTTGCCTGAGCTGACCCAGTTAATTGGCGACACGCCCTGGGTACAGTGCGCTGAATACGCCGATGCGGGAGATATCTCCTGCGTCGGCATTAACGATATCGACGCCTCCCGCGAACTGGTGCGTTACCTGGTTGAAAGCGGGCGTCAGCGCGTTGCACTTATCAACCACGATCTCAGCTACAAATATGCCCAGTTGCGCCAGCAAGGGTATCTGCGGGAGCTGGAAAACCATGGTCTGGCGTGGCAGGCGATAACCTATGCCAGCGCGCTGAGCTTCAGCGCTGGCAAGCAGGCGATGGAAAAACTTTTGCAGGCGCAGGCGCGCCCTGACGCGGTGTTTGCGGTTTCTGACACGCTGGCGGCGGGCGCCATGGCCGCGGTCCGGCAGGCGGGGCTTCGCGTGCCGCAGGATATCGCGGTGGCGGGTTTCGACGGCACGGAGCTTGCTGAAATGGTTTCGCCGCCGCTGACCACCATCGCCCAGCCATCGCGCGATATTGGCCGTAAGGCGTTCAGCCTGCTGCTGCAAAAAATGGATAACCCGCACGCGCCGACAGAGCGGGTAATGATGGCGTGGCAGCTTATCGTGCGCGCCAGCACCTGACGCCGCTTCTCTTCCTTCAGCCAGTCTTAGACTGGCTTTTTTTGTGCCCGCTTATATTCAAACCGTCGTTTTACCAAATACAAAACGTATTGCCGCACAAATTGCTAACCCAACAGCAGAATTCCAATTTTAACTAATTTGTGATGGACGTATCATAGATACGTAAATTTTGTAAAATTTATGTAATTTTTTTCATTCATTAGGGAGAGGTATGATTAACAAAATTTCTGGCATCGCGATCGCCCTGGTCGGGCTCGCTTTGCTTTATATGGGAGGACAGCTCCTGCTCGCAGGCGGCAGCCCTTTCTATGCGCTGATGGCGGTGGGGCTGCTCATTACCGCCTTTTTACTGTTTAAAAACAAACGCAGCGCGCTCTCTTTTTATGCCGTGCTGATGTGGATTACGCTTGCCTGGATAATCTATGAAGCGGGTTTTGATAAGTGGCAGTGGATCCCGCGCGGCGACCTTTTCGGCGTCATCGGCCTGTGGCTCGCGCTCCCCTGGAGCGTGCGCGCGCTGACGAACCGCCAGCGCCGCTTTCATCCTTTCCTCGGCACTACCGTTGCGGTGATGATTGCGCTGGTAGCAGGGCTTTGCTTCTATGACCCCATCCCGCAGGAAGGCACTGTCGCCAATGAGAGAACGGCTTCTGCCGCCGACGTCGCCGGCAACGACTGGAGCGCCTACGGCGGCACCACTAACGGCCTGCGTTTCTCCTCTCTTAAGCAAATCACCCGCGATAACGTAAAAGATCTGGAGATCGCCTGGACTTACCACACCGGCGATTTACGTGAAGGCGACGATGCGACGGAGTACACCTTCGAAGCCACGCCGCTCAAAGCCAACGGCATGCTCTACTTCTGTACGCCGCATAACGAAGTGCACGCGCTCGACCCGGAAACGGGCAAGGTGAAGTGGAAGCATACCCCTGCCAAAGACCGCTCTTACCTGCAACAGCATCAGACCTGTCGCGGCGTGAGCTACTATGAAAGCGTCGCTGACGCTGCGGCGCAAAACGGCACGCAGCCGGCTATCTGCCGCAAGCGCATTTTTAACGCCACGACCGATGCGCAACTGGTGGCGCTGGATGCCGACACCGGCAAGCCGTGCGCCGATTTTGGCAATAACGGCGTGGTTGACCTGCATGCCAATATGGGCGAGGTTCGTCCGCACGCGCTGATGCAAACCGCTGCGCCGCTGGTGGCTGGCAAGCTGGTTATCGTCGGCGGCTCGGTGATGGATAACGGCTTTAACAGCGGCAACCCGTCGGGCGTTATCCGCGCTTATGACGCGGTAACCGGCCGTCTGGTCTGGAATTTCGATCCGGCTAACCCGCAAGAGACCCAGCCTGTCGCCGCGGATAAAAACTACCCGTACGATACGCCTGTCGCCTGGGGCACCCTCAGCGCCGATCTGAAAAATGGCCTGGTTTATGTGCCGTTCGGCAACGCCTCGCCGGATGAGCTGGGCATAAAGCGCGACCCTGCCAGCAACACGGAAAAATTCCGCGATGCTCTCGTGGCGCTGGATCTCAACACGGGCGCTTTCAAATGGCGCTACCAGAGCTCCCGCCACGACCTGTGGGACCGCGATAACCCGTCTCAGCCTTCGCTGCTCGATATCGACTACCAGGGCAAAAAACAGCCTGTGGTGATCCTGCCGACCAAAACCGGCAACCTGTTCGTGCTTAACCGTCTGACTGGCGAGCCGGTCTACCCGGTAAATGAAGCCCCGGTATCCACCCAGGGCGGCGTGCCGGGCGAAAAATTCGCGCCGACGCAGCCGGTTTCCAGCCTGAACTTTATCCCGCAGCCGCTGACCGAAAAATCGATGTGGGGCATTACGCCGTTTGACCAGATGGCCTGCCGACTCGATTTTAAAAAGCTGCGCTACGACGGCAACCCGTGGACGCCTGCGACGGAGCAGGGCGCGATTATTTTCCCGGGCAATATCGGCGTCTTTAACTGGGGCTCTGTCGCCATTGACCCGGAGCGCCAGCTGCTTGTCGCTTCGCCGGTGCGTCTGGCTTACAAATACACGCTGATCAAACGCACGCCGCAAACGGCTACCGAGCGTATGTTCACCAAAGACGGCCAGCCTTACTGGAACGAAAACTTTAACGGCGATTACGCGATCCACATCCAGCAGCTTGCTTCAGGCTTAGGGATCCCGTGCATTGCGCCGCCGTGGGGACGCCTGGCGGGCGTTGATCTGAAAACCGGTAAAACCGAGTGGCTGCGCCGCGTCGGCACCACCAAAAACCTTAATACCACGTTCCTGCCGGGCCGCTTCCCGATTGGCTTCCCGATGGGGATGGTAGCGCACGGCGGACCGCTGCTGACGGCAGGCGACCTGGTGTTCCACGGCGCGACGGCGGATAACTTCTTCCGCGCTTACGACAGCACCACCGGCGAATTGCTGTGGCAAACCGAGCTTTCCGCCGGGGCGCAGGCCACGCCGTCCACCTTTATGGGCAAAGACGGCAAGCAGTACGTGGTGATTGCCGCAGGCGGTCACGGTTCGCTTGGCACCAAAGCGGGCGACAGCGTTGTCGCTTTCCGGCTGAAATAACGGTTCACGTTGTAAAGGCGCCTGCGGGCGCCTTTTTTGTCGCCGTTAAAAACCTGCCGCCGCGCGTAAGCGCCAGGTGTCGGCTCTCTGCGATGGCGACGTCCGGACGGCGGCGGTCATACGAAAAGCCTTCTTGCGCGGTCTCAGCCGCGCGCCGGTTGCGTTTTCGCATTGCCGCCACAGGAGACCGGCCCGGCCTGATTTTTCAGGCCTCAGTCTGTTGCTTCCGGCAGCAGCATGATCATTTTCAGCGTACGGTTGCTGGCAAGCTGCCAGCTGACCTGCCGATAAGCGACCCGTCCTTGCTGCTCATGCTGAAAAAGGCGTTCGCCGCCTTCACGCGCAATTACCTGCTGGCGCTGCCAGAAGCCGCGAAAGGACGCGCTTTCCTGCGTCATCTGCTCTACGAAAAGGTTAAGCGCTTCATCGTGCGGGTAGTGCATGGCGTCGGCCCGCAGTTCCGCGACGATGCGGCTGGCGCGCGTCTCCCAGTCCAGCACCAGTTGCTGCGCCAGCGGATGAAGAAACATAAACCGCATCATGTTCGGCTGCGCGTCTTTATCCAGCCAGCCGCTGAACAGCGCCTGCGCCTGCGGGTTCCACGCCAGCATATTCCAGGTTAAATCCAGCAGATAACAGGGGCCCGAAACCTGATTGACCGCCGCCAGCACCGCCTCTTCAACCAGCGGCACCGGCTCGTCGAGCGGGTCGTTTTGCAGCGCCAGGCGGAAAAGATAGTGCCTTTCGGCGGGTTTCATTTTCAGCGCCGTCGCAATGTTTGAAAGCGTCTGCGCGGAGACGGTGATATCCCGCCCTTGTTCAATCCAGGTATACCAGGTCGTGCTGATGCCGCTTAGCTGGGCCACTTCTTCACGGCGCAGGCCGCGGGTGCGGCGGCGGGCCGTAACGGGCATGCCGAGCAGCGCAGGCGGCGTATTTTCCCGCTGGGTGCGTAAAAAAGCGCCCAGCGCTTTTGGGCCGGAAAGCGGCGTGGTTTCCATGGTGGTACTCCCTGATACCAGTATAAGTAGCAATATTGTACCCGTATAAAGCGCGCAGTATAGTCCCTTCACTCCTCCGGTTTTTCTGACCATAAGGCGATAAAAATGACAGCAAACACACACGAAGCATTAGTTGGGGCGCAGTTTGGCGACCAGGCGCAGGCGTATCTGCAAAGCAGCGTGCATGCGCAGGGTAAAGATTTAACCCGGCTGGCCGCGTGGCTCGACGATAAGGCGCACGCCTCGCTGCTGGATATCGGCTGCGGCGCGGGCCATGCCAGTTTCGTCGCCGCGCCAAAGGTCGCTCACGTTACCGCTTACGATCTGTCAGACAAAATGCTGGCGGTAGTGCAGGCGGCGGCGCGCGAACGCGAACTTCATAATATTGACACCCGCCAGGGCCAGGCCGAGGCGCTGCCTTTTCCGGCGGCGAGTTTCGATGTGGTGATAAGCCGTTATTCCGCCCACCACTGGCACGATGTCGGCATGGCGCTGCGTGAAATAAAGCGCGTGCTGAAGCCCGGCGGCGAATTTATCCTGATGGATATCGCTTCGCCCGGCCAGCCGGTGCGCGATGTCTGGCTGCAAACCGTGGAAATGCTGCGCGACCCGTCCCATGTCCGCAACTACTCGCAGGGCGAATGGCTGCGGCTGGTCAACGAAGGGGGTATGACGGTGCAGGAAATGGCGGCTGACCGTCTTGAACTGGAATTCAGCAGCTGGGTGGCGAGGATGCGAACGCCTGCGCCCCTGGTAACGGCGATCCGCCTGTTGCAGCAGACCGTTTCCGACAGCGTGCGCGAGCACTTTAGCATTCAGCAAGATGGCTCGTTCACCACCGACACCCTGATGTTCCGGGCGCGGTAAAACGTCTCTTTTGCCAGCAAAGCCAGTCTGCGACTGGCTTTTGCATTATTTCACCGGGCGGATAACCGGAATGTGCGGCGCGGCGTCGGCAGGCAGGTGGCCCGTCAGGCGCGGATCTGCCTGCACTTCAACCTGAACGGCGTAAGGCCTGAAGCCGGAGCGGATATAAAAGCCAAGCGCAGAGGGGTGATCGAACGAGCAGGTATGCACCCAGAAGCGTTGAATGGGGCGCGACCAGGCAAGGTTTATGGCCTGGTTCATGACGGCGCGTCCCAGCCCTTTGCCTGTGGCCTCGGGCGTCAGCCCCAGAAACGACAGCTCGCATTGCCCCGGCTCGCTAAAATCCAGCTCCAGAATGCCCGCCTCCTGCTGGTTCGCTTTGATAACGTAGATGTCGACGCTTTCGCGGTTAAGAATGGCGCGCAGTTTTTCGTCGCTCATCAACAGGCGTGAATACCACAGCCAGGCGGAGCCGACCTTGCGAAACAGCGCGCGGTAGGCATGTAAATCGGGGTTTTGCAGCTTTTCCAGCGTCACGCCGGCTGGCAGCGCGGCGCCTTTTTTTTCCGGCTCGTTCAGCATTTCAAGGCAGGTGACTACGCTTGCAACATGGCCCGGCGCAACATCGGAATAACCAACCGGAAGGGTTCTGTCTGAAGAGGTCATGCGCTTTCCTTATTCATTCATTTTGCAGGGAATGGCGGTTTCTCGTTTTACGTTCCCTAAAACCTACTGTTGCCTTTGCGGCATGGCTACGTTTTTTTGCCGCGCCTTTTAAATACAGAACAATACGATGCCGGCGCGTGACCTCGCCGGATAGCTATCTGACCAGGCGGCGTAAAACCTGCTTCAGCCAGTCGGTGGCCTCGCGTTTGCCGCTGCGCAGGTGGGAGTAAATTTTTACTTCGAACGGCGGCACGGTAAAGGGCAGCGTAAACAGGGCGACGCCTGCCGCCTGCGCCAGCCGGGTGGCGGCGAAACGCGGCATTGCCATCAGCAAATCGCTTTGCGCGACGATAAACGGCCCGCTCAGCATAGAGGGCGTTTTCATCGTCACCTGGCGCGTATGGCCCAGGCGTTCCAGCTGGAGATCCAGAATGCCCTGGCGCTCATTCCAGGGCGTGACCACCAGATGGCGGGCCGCCAGATAATCTTCCAGCGTCAGGCCGGTACGGCGGGGATGGCTGATAACAACATACTCATCCTCAAACCAGTCGATCGCCTCCAGATCCGGATGCGTAACCTCATCCGGCACGCTAAAGCCCAGCGCCAGATCGACTTCGCCAGCCAGCAGCTCGTTCAGCGCCGGGCTGTGCGGAAGATAGCGCAGCTCAAAGCGCACGCCGGGTGCGCTGCGCTCAATCTCCTTTATCAGCCCCGGAAAGATGCAAAAAGCCGTATAGTCCGTTATCGCTATCTGAAAACAGTAGTCGCTGGCGGAAGGATCAAAAGCAGGCCGTGGCGAAAGCTGCTGGTTTAGCGCCGCAAGCGAAGAGGCGATGGCGGGCGCCAGCTCGCTGGCGTAGACGGTGGGGCACATCCGGTGGCCTTCGCGATAAAAAAGCGGGTCGTTAAAGGCGGCGCGCAGGCGTGAAAGCGCATGACTGAGCGCCGACGTGCTCATAAAGAGTTCATCCGCAGCCTGTTTTACGGAACGGTGGCGAAACACCGCCTCGAAAACAGGCAGCAGGTTCAGGTCAAGCTTTCGCAGCGCAGGATGCATAGCGTTCATCATTTGTTGAGTTAGCTGCACTTCATGCAGGACAAAATAGCGCTTATGCTTGTCAGCCTCAATCCAGTAACCACAGGAAAACCCATGACTATCCGCATTCGCGAAGCGCGCGATACTGACGCCGAAGTGATTTACAACATGATTTATGAACTGGCGGTTTATGAAAAAGCGCCGCAAGAGGTAGTGACTTCGCCGCAGGAGATCCGCGAGACGCTGTTTGGCGCAGAGAGTAAAACCGAAGCGCTTATCTGTGAAGCGGACGGCGTGACGATAGGTTATGCGGTGTTTTTTACCAGCTACTCCACCTGGCTTGGTCGTAACGGCATCTACCTGGAAGATCTTTATGTGTCGCCGGATGCGCGCGGGCAGGGCGCGGGCAAGGCGCTTATCAAACATATCGCGCAGTTGGCGGTACAGCGCCAGTGCGGACGCCTGGAATGGAGCGTGCTTGACTGGAACCAGCCGGCTATCGACTTTTACCGCAGCATTGGCGCGCTTCCCCAGAGCGAATGGGTGCGCTATCGCCTTGACGGCGAGGCGTTGCTGAACTTCGCGGAGCGTTAATGACGCTGCCAGCCGGGGCGGATGTTTTACGGCGTCCCGGCTGGCGCGGCAATAAGGGATCGCGTAGCGGCGGTTATTCACGGCAAACGCTTTATTTTACATTTCAGAAACATTAAAAGCGTTTAAGATGTCGCTTCAGCCAGCCTGCCCGAAAAATTCAGCGCCTGATAACACCTGCCTGTCGCGCTGAAACCAACAATGCGCAGTAAAGCGGCACGCGGTAATGGATCCCCTGCAAAAGAGATAAGGTCAATGTCTTCTTCAGAATGTAATGCCCGGACAACAGCAACCATCGCTCCCCCCGCCACGGATACCTCTAAATTTCTCGTCAATATTGTCGGCGCCGTCGCCCTGACGCACGCCTGCAATGACGTTATCCAGGCTACGTTGCCCTCGATATTCCCGATGCTTAAAGCGAGCTATGCCCTGTCTTATACGCAGATTGGCATGATTGCGCTGGTCTACCAGATAACCGCTTCGCTGCTCCAGCCGTGGGTCGGGTTGTATACCGATAAACACCCTAAACCTTTTTTGCTGCCGGCAGGCATGGGGGTGACGCTGCTGGGGATTGGCCTGTTAGCGATGGCGGGCAGTTACCCCATGCTGCTGCTGGCGGCGGCGCTGGTGGGCGTGGGATCGTCGACGTTTCACCCCGAGGCGTCCCGCGTGGCCAGAATGGCCTCCGGCGGACGATTCGGCACGGCGCAGTCCGCTTTCCAGGTGGGCGGCAATGCCGGAACGGCGTTCGGCCCGCTGATGGCGGCGCTTCTTATCCTGCCGCATGGCCAGCACTCGGTCGCCTGGCTTATGTTAATCGCTCTGCTGGCGATTTTTGTCCTTTCGCGCATCAGCCTGTGGACGGTGCGCCACGGCCATGCGCATAACAAAAGGCATAACCGCGTCACGGTGGAGCCTCTTTCCCGGGGGCGGGTAATCCTGGCGCTAAGCGTCGTGGGCGTGCTGCTGTTCGCTAAATTTACCTACATTGCCTCCATCAGCAACTACTACACCTTTTACCTTATGCAGCGCTTCCCGGTTTCGCTGAAAGAAGCGCAGCTTTGCCTCTTCGCCTTTCTGGCGGCGGTGGCCGTCGGGACGTTTATCGGCGGGCCAGTGGGCGATCGCATTGGCCGCAAAGCGGTGGTGTGGATCTCTTTTCTCGGCGTGATCCCCTTTGCGCTCGTTCTGCCGCACGTCGGTTTTTTCTGGACCGTGGCGCTGACGCTGGTGATTGGCGTCATTTTCTCGTCCGCCTTTGCCGCGCTGGTTGTCTATGCTCAGGAGGTGGTGCCAGGGCGGACCGGCATGGTGTCGGGCATTATGTTCGGCACGATGTTCGGCGTAGGCGGCATTGCCGCCGCAGGGCTTGGCAAACTTGCGGATCTCTACGGCATTGTTTCGGTGTATAACGCCTGCGGTTTCCTTCCGCTGTTAGGGCTGGCAACGCTGCTGATGCCGCAAGTGAAACACAAACCTGATTAATCTTTCTGACTCAGGCCTGCCGCTGGCAGGCCTGGTCACCAGGGTAATGCGCGCGCAGGCAGCCGTCAGGGCGGTTGTAAATAAACCCTGATACAGACAACGCGTTAACAGAAGTTACTCGTTACTTAAAAGAACAGGCGGAAATTAATTTACGGCTTTATTTTGTTGTTGCGCCGCGTGGTATTTCTCTTTAAATAACAGCTCCACTTCTTCCAGGCTTTTTCCTTTCGTTTCCGGCACGTAAAAGCTAAATAAAGTGAAGGCCACGCAGATGGCGGAAAATATCCAGAACGTCTGCGAGACGCCAAGGCCATTTAACATGGGTAAAGAGAGCAGGGCGATAACCAGATTGGTGGCGAAAATAACAAAAATGGAAAGGCTGGTGACTTTGGCTCGCGCTCTTAACGGCGAAATTTCAGAGATCATTAAAAAGCCAAGCATGCCTGGGCTAATGGCGTACATCACAATATAAAAAAGCAGTGAGGCCAGCGCGAGCCAGTTGCTGGCGGGGAATGCCGGAACGGAAAACAGCACCGCCAGAATAACCAGGCTTGCGGTTAAGCCAACGGCGCCAGCTATCAGCAGCGGCCGACGACCGACTTTGTCGACAATAAGCATACCCACAACGGTGAAAATAACGTTGGTCACGCCTAAGCCAAGGGTGCCCATCCAGGAGACCGACGAGGTAAACCCGCTGGACTGAAGGATTTGCGGCGCAAAATAGATGACCAGGTTTATACCGCAGGCGTTGGAAAAGAAGGCGACCAGCACGCCGATAATAATCATCGGGCGCACGTGTCCGCTCAGCAAATCGCGCCAGCGCATGGTCTGCTGTTCAATTTTGTCCAGGCGCTCTGTCTCCTGCATTTCCGCCTCAACATCTTCGCTTCCCCGGAGCTTTTTCAGCGTAACCAGCGCGGCATCCCGACGTTTGACGGCAATAAGCCAGCGGGGAGATTCCGTTACAAACAGCACGCCCACCGCCAGCATCACGCCGAAGATCCCGGCAATGCCGACCGGAAAGCGCCAGGCGCCGCTGCTTTCCGCGCCAGCGTTAACGCCATAGGCCAGCACAATTCCCACGGTAATCATCAGCTGGAAAGAGGTCACCAGCACGCCGCGGATCTTTGCAGGCGAAAGCTCGGCAATATAAACAGGCACAAGCACCGAAGAGGCCCCGACGCCTATCCCCTGAAGAATACGGGCGGCGGTAAGCGCTTCAATGCTCTGGCTCAAGCCGGAACCGGCTGCGCCGACGGCAAAAAAGAGACCGGAAATAAACAGCACTGCCTTACGGCCATATTTATCGCCCAATGGGCCAGCGGCGAGCGCGCCGATCATCGCGCCAAATAAAGAGGTGCTGACCACCACCCCTTGCATAAGATCGTTTATGTGAAACGCTTTGCCGATATAAACAATAGCGCCGCCAATAATGCCCGTGTCATAACCAAAGATAATTCCGCCGACAGAAGAGATAAGCACGGAAAGCATGATAAAGAAGCTTGCTTTTATTTTTACAGGCTTGTCTGACGCATGTCTGTTTTGTGAAAGCACCATAATATTCACCTGCCATAAGTCATGTTGTGATGATTTAATTCAGTGACGGAATAACCGTCGCGCCCAGCGCGCCGGCAACGTCGCCTAATTCAGAAGGAACAATCGTTTTATTAATGGCATAGGCTTCTGAGCGGGTGAGCGCCTGCTCAAGGCCTTCTTTAAAGAGCGGGTAATAATGGGCGGCGCTGCCGCTGAGGATCGTCAGGTCCGGCCCGTACAGCGTTAATAAAGTGACCAGCCCCCGGCCAAGATAATTCCCGTAGCGGTGAAACAGGGCCGCCACGTCTTCCCGCTGGGCCGCCATTTCACGATAAAAATCGCGATCCTGCTTTTCAAAAGCGATGCCCGGCAGCGCCTTTTCCAGGTTCTGTTGCAGCCAGCTTCGCGAGGCCAGCGTTTCCCAGCATCCGTGCAGCCCGCAGTAGCAGGGCGCCGGGTTGCCGGAAATGGGAATATGGCCCGCTTCGGGATGCTGCCCGCTGCTGGTGCGAAACGGCTTGCCGTTTTCCAGCAGCGCGACGCCGATGCCCGTGCCAAGCGTCACCATCAACAGACGCTGACTGTTAATGCCCGCGCCGAAGTGATATTCGCCAAGCACGGCGGCAACGGCGTCGTTATCCATGCTGACTTTTACCCTGAGCTCCTCGCGCAGCATTTGCGCGAGCGGGAAAAAGGAAAAGCAGGCGAGCGTATCTTTATTGGTAATGACGCCCGCTTCGGTATCCACCGGCCCGCTGGCGCCAATCCCCAGGCTGACAAGCTCCATACCGGGCGGAATGAGTTCAAGCACATGGGAGGCCAGCGCTTTCGCGCGCTGGCTTTGTTCGATGCTGCTGAACAGTACGGTAGGCACCGTTCTGGAACTTACGATCCCGCTTTCACCGTGAATAAGGATACGGGTGCCTGTGCCCCCGAGATCGACGCCCGCTCTGACCGCTGAGGTTGTGGGATTCATACCGCCACCGTAATTTTTTGACCGTACAGGAAATGCCCGGGGATAAAGCCATTTTTTTCCGCCAGCGCCACCGTCAGGTGCTCAATGTAGATAAACCCGCACAGCAACTGGCCCAGCTCTTCGCCCTGCGGCACAGGCAACAGCGCCGAGCCGGCGTAAGGCGTTTGTCCAATGGTGACAACCTGGGTGCCGTTCGCCAGCATCTCGGCGGCGAGCTTTTCCAGCGTTTCATCGCCGGGTTTGCCAAGCAGCACCGCCAGCATGCCTTTGCCGGAGGTTTCCAGCGGGCCGTGGCGGAATTCGCCGCCGATAAACCCTTCAGCGCTGACTTTCGACGCTTCTTTGGTGATCAACGCGCCGGTAAGCGCGTTCGCGGCGTAAGCGCCCGTGCCGATGTAAGCAATACGGGGACGTTCGGCGGTAAAGAGCTGCCCGGCGATGCCCGCCACGCTGGCGCTTTCGCCCACCAGCGAGCGAATGCCCGCAAGCGCTGCCGCTGCTGCGCTGCACACTTGCGCTTCATCTTCGCCAAGCAGGCTGGCGAGCACGCGGTGACAGGCGATAAGCGTATTGAGATAGCTTTTAGAGCTGACGGTTGCTTCATCGCCGCTCTCCAGCGTCACCAGCACGTCCGCTTTTGCAGCCAGCACGCTTTCCCGGTCGTTGGTCAGGCCAATCAGCGTGCGCGGACGGCGGCCTTTTTCCAGCAAAGCGACCACTTCTCCGCTCATGCCCGACTGGGAGGTCGCCCAGAGCAGGGTGTTCTCTGTGATAAGCCCCGGCATATCCAGCAGGCGACCGGCATCCACCCGCCAGACAGGGTAGCCGCGGTTAGCCAGCGCGCGCTCAACCGGGATCAGCGCATAGTCCGATGAGCCCATACCGGTCAGGATTATCCTGTCATAGCTGGCAAGCTGCACCGTGCGCAGCGCCGCGGGCAACGGATTCGCAAGTTGCGCTTCAACGGCCTGCGGCTGCATGGCGATATCATTTTCATAGGGGGTAGACATAAAAACCTCTCAGTAACGTTAACAGTACGGTTACACCCTATATGCACGATATCGTGCAAGTCAATGCACGATATCGATTATGTGATAGGGTTAACTTATTGCTGGCCTGTGAGGTAAGTCATTAAAAGCCGGGTTAAAAGGGCGAGATGCCCGAATAATGTGTTAAAATCGACTGCACTTAATTGTGCGAGGGATGAAGAAATGCAGGCAAACGAGAGGCGGGAGAAGATCCTTTCCCTGCTCAGCTCCACCGGGTATCTGAATGCCAACCAGCTGGCGGAAGCCTTCGCGGTAGACAGTTCAACCATTCGTCGGGATTTAATTCACCTGGAAAAAACGCAGCAGATTATCAGAACCCATGGCGGCGTACTGCCTGCGCTCGTCACGCAAGAACAGGACACGCCTTACAGCATCCGTAAAAACCGGCATCATGAAGCGAAGGCGGCCATTGGCGCCTATGCCGCTTCGCTTATTGCCGACGGTGATTCGGTAATACTGGATAACGGCTCTACGGTTTATGAGCTTGCTGAAAAACTCACGACAAAAAAGAACCTGACGGTCATCACCAACGATCTGAACATTGCCATGCTGTTAAGCCAGTATCCGGCCATCAACCTGAATGTTACCGGCGGCGCGGTTGTCGGCAACTCCTACACCCTGGTTGGCCCGGATACCACGCGAAAGTTCAGCGAAGTTTACGCCGACTGGGCGTTTCTTGGCGCGGAAGGGGTGCATCCCGAGGCGGGCATCACTAACGTCAACGCCATTGAGCTACCCACAAAAACGGCCATTCTTAAAGCCGCCAAAACGCGCGTTGTGCTGGCGGACTCCTCCAAGCTTGGTTATCGCGCGCTTTCGCATGTTTGCAGCATTGCGGAGATCGACTTGATTATCACCGACAAAAAGAAAAGCGAGAAAAGCGCGGCCGCTTACGGGGATAAGCTAAGGCTTGTGGATCTCTGAGCGGCGCAAGGCGCGCCGCCCGAAAGCTAGCGCGCCTGCACCGGGTTTTGCAGCGTCTGGATAACCGTGGTGACGACGCCGATAACTTCCACGTTGGCATGTTCATGCAGCGGGATCGGGGCATAGGCGGGGTTTTCCGGCCACAGGCGCGGGCGGGGCCAGAGCTGTAACCGCTTGACGGTGAACCCGTCATCCAGGCGGGCGACCACGATATCGCCATGGCGCGGTTGCAGGCTGAAATCCACCAGCAGCAGCGAGCCTTCCACAATGGCGGCGTCGCGCATGGAATCACCGGTCACCCGCAGCACATAGGTGGCGGAAGGGTGGGGAACCAGCTGGCGCACCAGGTCAATGGCGCCGTCCAGATAATCCTGCGCCGGGCTGGGGAAACCGGCGGAAATCCGTTCCAGATAAAACGGCAAATCAAGTGAAGCGGAGGCGTCAATCTTATACCAATCCATATTAACGGCCTGTTTAATTATACTGTATGTATGTCCAGTATAATTAGCGCGGCGCAATTAGCAATGCCCGCCGCTTCGCTTTACAGGATTAGTCTGTTTAACTTCATGAATCTAAAAGTAAAAATTTATTCATAAAAAAACGAACCCCCGGCAATATTAATTTAGCGGTTATTTATTGGCCGCAGAGGGGGTATTTGGCGCGGCCTGGTTTGCTATTCAGCCCGCCGTTTTGCCTGCGGCGTTTTATTATCCAGGCGCGAAAATGATTAATATGGCTTCAGGTTTAACTTTATTGGCAGCGGCTTTGCGGCCGCAGGCGCGGCCGCTTCTCTTACGGAAGGCGCTATTTGTTTTCGTCTTCTTGCTTCATGCGCGCCCGAATGCCGCCCTCTATCATCGCTGTGCCTTCCATCGGTTCGTAAATGGCGCCTGTGCTGTTCGGCTGCGGCTGCGCTTTTGCTATTGAGCGGCGGGCGACGTTTGCCGACAACTTTTCCGTCGTATCGGGAAAGAGGTTATGCGAGAGTGTCGAGGCGTGGGCTTTCCAGCCTACCGGCATCTCTTCCTGCGGATTCAGGCAGGCTTCCACCAGCGCATCGATAACAATTTTCGGGTCATCCATCGCCGCCATGCGCGGCGCATGGCCGGTATAGTTAGCCGCGTGCGTCCACCAGGGGGTGTCAACCGCCCAGGGCATCACCGTCGCCACTTTTATATCTTTAAAATCATTGAGCTGAAGCTCTTCGTTAAGCGTGCGGCTCAAACTCAGCACGGCGGCTTTGGAGGCAGCGTAAGAGGCCTGATAAGCGAGCGGCACCTCGCTGTCCACCGAACCGACGTTAATGAGCACGCCGAACCCCTGCGAAATAAAATGGTTGATGGCTTCATGAGCGCCATAAATAAGCCCTTTCAGGTTGACGTCGATAAGCCGCGCATGGTCCGCCACCGGGATCTGCCAGAAAAACCCCAGCGCGCCCACGCCGACGTTATTTATCCAGATATCAATATGGCCGAAGCGCTGAATGGCGCTGTCGGTGAGCATCGCCACTTGTTCCGGGTCGCTTATGTCTACCGCCACCGCCAGCGCTTTGCCGCCCGAGGCGGTAATATCAGCGGCGAGCGCCTCAAGCTCCGCTTTTCGGCGTGCGGCCAGCACCACGTTTGCGCCCATATCCGCAAGTTTTATCGCCGCGCCGCGCCCGAAGCCGCTGGACGCGCCGGTAATCACAATAGTGGCGTTCACCAGATTTTTTCTGACCATATACCAACCTCCGTAAAGGTAAACGTAATGAGGCGCGCGACAGCGTGCCCGAATCCTGTCTCATTGAGTTTAGTTGGCAGTCAGCACGGTGAGCAGCGCCTTAAGCAAAAAGTTGCGGCGTCTCACGGCGCCCGGCTTAAATAAAACGAACGGAAAACAGGCAGTCACGATAATAAAACTGGCCCGGCCTGGCGTGAAAAATAAACCTTGTTTTTAGAGGAAAAAACAAATTAATAATATTTCCGCAACAAAATAGCAGGCGCGTTCAGATAAAACGCTGGCGTAAAGAATTGCAAAATATTTGAATTTATTATTGCCGCGTGATATTAATTTTTACGTGTTTAACTACCGAGGGCAATTTTCATCCGCAACGACGAGAAGCAATACCGCGGATAAATTGAATCTATATGAGCAGGTCAATCAGGACGAACGCTTCGCTTTTCATCTCTTCACACTTCTTTTATCTCCTTAACGGCGAGCAGCACTGGCGCAGCGCGCTGTAGTGCCATTTCTCTTGCGCCCACGCCCGTTGGCGATGTGGCTAACCGCTTAATGTTTTATCTATTTTGCTCTGCGGCGCAACGCTGCGGGAGCGTTTTATAAGCAGGAGAGAAATAATGTTTTACTGGATTTTATTAGCGCTGGCCATTGTTGCAGAAATAACCGGCACGCTGTCATTAAAATGGGCAAGTCAGGGCGACTCCCTGGCAGGATTTATTTTGATGATGGTGATGATTTCCCTTTCTTATATTTTTCTTGCCTTTTCAGTGAAAAAAATCGCCCTTGGCGTGGCGTATGCCATGTGGGAAGGGGTTGGGATTATCTTAATAACGATTTTTAGCGTTCTGTTGTTTGATGAAACGTTGTCGGTCAGTAAAGTGGTCGGCCTTGCGATTTTAATCAGCGGGATTGTGCTGATTAAAACCGGCACCCTGAAGAACAAAACCGCGGAGGTGCAGCATGGCGTTTGAATGGATCCATGCCGCCTGGCTGTTGCTGGCTATCGTGCTCGAAATCGTCGCCAATATCTGGCTTAAGCTTTCGGACGGCTTTCGCCGCCCCGTTTATGGCGTGCTGTCGCTGCTGGCGGTACTGTCTGCGTTTACCGCGCTGGGCCAGGCGGTTAAGGGGATAGAACTGTCGGTTGCCTACGCGCTGTGGGGGGGCTTCGGCATTGCCGCCACCGTGGCGGCGGGCTGGGTGCTGTTTGGCCAACGCCTTAACCATAAAGGCTGGGCCGGGCTTGTGCTGCTGCTGGTGGGCATGGTTGTAATAAAGCTCGCCTGATGTGATCGCCGTCAGAACTCCATGACGGCGAAACGTCTCGCTTGCGGATATATAGATTAGCTGGAGTGATGTTTTGCTAATGTATATCCATAAATTCCTAAAAAATTATCGGCAGCGAGAAAAATAAAACCGATGCATCAGCCGTTCCGGGGTCGTACTGTGCCCACCGCGTGGGCACTTTTCGTGATGATATTTCTGTCAGGCGTCGGGTTAATTTTTTCCGTAGTGACGCTGCTTTACCTCTCGCTTAACTTAATCAGCGCCAAAACCAACGAGATAGAAGAGCATCGCACCGCGCTGTCCGTCAGGGGCGCGATTCAGATCACGGCGAATAAAATGTCGGCGCTGGTAACGGACAATGCGGTCTGGGATGACGCCGTCAGGGAAGTTTATCGCCCAAAGCTTGATGAAAGCTGGCTTTTCAGCACGTGGGGAACGGGCTTTAAAATCGGCAACCTCTACGACGGCACCTTTATCCTTGATGAACATTTCCGCGTACGGTGGGGCGCGTTTAACGGCGTCGCCAGCGGTGATAAAACCCGTGATTTCTTCGGCCGGGGACTGGACGCGCTTATCCGCCAGCATGCCGCTTCACTGCGTAACGACAAAGTGGTCTACGCCGGGCTGACGCGCACGCAGGAAGGGGTGGCGTTTGTGGCGATAGGCCTGGTGCGCCCGATGCGGGCGCCATTGCAGGCACAGGGAGAGACACGGCGCTATTTGCTGCTTACCCGCCACCTGACGCCGGGGCTGCTGCGTGAGCTTGGCGACACTTTCCAGGCGCCCGGGCTGGCTTTTACGCAACAGAAAATCTCGCCTGCCAGCGTGCCGCTGCAAAGCGCGGCGGGCGAAACCCTTGGCTATCTCAACTGGACCCCCTCGCAGTCGGGCGCGCAGGCCGCCAAAGCCTCTTCCGGCACCTTTATCCAGATAGTGGTGAGCGCCGTCGGGCTTATCCTGCTGTTTATTCTCTTTAGCTGCGTTGGGCTCTACCGGCTGGCGCGGGGTGAAAAAAGGGCGCGGGAAATCGCGCGGCTGGACTGGTTAAGCCGCCTGCCGAACCGTCGGGCGCTGATCGAACGGCTCGAACAAGGCAGCCAGCGCGCCGAGGGCGAAGTAAAGAGCGTCGTGTTTATCGATCTGGATGGTTTTAAAGATGTGAACGACATTTACGGCCACGATACCGGCGACCAGCTTATCGTTACGCTTGCCGCCGCCTTTCGCCAGAGCGTGCCATCCGGCGGCATGCTGGCGCGCATGGGCGGAGATGAGTTCGCTATGTTGCAGGAGGGCGAAGCGGCGCATGAAAAGGCGGTCGGCTGGGCGAACGGCATACTTGATTATCTGAGCGCGCCGGTGCAGGTAGGGGAGCGAGTTCTGCATATCAGCGCCAGTATCGGCATCGCTTCCGGCTCCTTGCAGGATTGCTCCAGCAAAGAGCTGTTCCGCCGTGCGGATATTGCCATGTATCACGCCAAGCTCAACGGCAAGGGGCGGTTGATGCATTATGACGGTGAGCTTAACCGGGTGCGGGAATTTCAGCTGCTTGTTGAGAATGATATCCGCAACGGGCTGGAGCGCGACGAATTTGAGGTCTGGTACCAGCCCATCGTCGATGCCGGCAGCGAGAAAATGGTAGGGGTTGAAGCGCTGCTGCGCTGGCCCCGTCGCCCGGCAGGGGCACTGGCGCCCGATACCTTTATCAGCATCGCGGAAACCAGCGGCCTGATCCATGCCCTGGGGCAGTTTGTCCTGCGCCGCGCCTGCCGCGATTTACAGCCGCTTTATGATCTGAAGCTTTCCGTGAATATTTCGCCCGCCCAGTTCCGCGACCCGGAGTTTGAAAACAAGGTGGCGAGAGGACTGCGGGAAAACCATTTTCCGGCGGCGCGTTTGCAGCTTGAGGTAACGGAAACTTACGTGCTGGAGAACCCGGAGCGAGCGGCGGCGGCCATTGCCAACCTGAAACATCTCGGCATGACGATTGCGCTGGACGATTTCGGCACCGGCTATTCCAGTATCGGTTACTTGCGGCGCTTCAATTTTGACACCATCAAAATCGATAAATCGCTGGCGGGCCGGGTAGACAGCGACCCGCAGGCCGCCGCGCTGGTGAGCGGCACCATCCGCATCGCCAGCGCCCTTGGCATGGCGGTGACCGCCGAAGGGGTGGAAAACGCCCGGCAAAAATGGCTGCTGCGCCAGGCTGGCTGCGACGCCTTGCAGGGCTACTATTTTAGCCAGCCGATGACGATAGACGATCTGCTGCGGCTTCGCCGGGAGCAGGGCGACAGGCCGCTAGTGGCTTGCGAGCGCCTCGAGCCGCTCGCGAAAACCTGTCACTGAAATCGCCCGGTTATCGGCGCGGTAGCGGTCTTTCGCCGCCGGCGCCGAGCTTTGCACGCCAATAAGCTGCCAGCCGTTGTCGGTGTTAAGCATCAGCGGCGAGCCGCTGTCGCCGGGCAGCGTATCGCACTGGTGAGACAGCACGCTGCGCTGCGCCCAGCCAGTGACCAGACAATCTCGATGGCTGTAAAGCGTTTCCAGATGATCTTCCGGGTAGCCGGACTGCGTAACGCGACGTCCCATTTTGCGCAACGCTTCGGTCAGCGCCTCGCGATCGCCGGTAAAAAGCGGCAGCGGCGTGATGGCAGAGGGCGGGTTGCGCAGCACAATCAGGCCGAAATCGTCCGGCGCGGCGGAAGGCGGCACAATCCAGCCGTCACCGTCCGCTTTCAGGCGACGCCCGAGGGACGATTCAACCCGGCCTTCGATATCGTGAATTTCATAGCGCCAGCCTCCTTTAAGCGAAACAAAGCGCAGCGCCACCGGGCGGTCCGCTTTGCCGCGGGGCGGCTTCAGCAGGCAATGACCCGCGGTAAGGGCAAGGTGCGGGGAGATAAGCGTGGCGGTGCACAGGTTGCCGCTCTCGGTTTCCAGCTGACCGATGGCATCCCAGGGCGCGTTGGTGGGGTTATCAACGCGTACGCGGTCGTCATGGCCAAAAAACAGCGTGGCTATCTCACTGGTCGCCTGTGGCGCTTCGCCGACATCCGCATGGGCAAAAAAGACCGGCAGAAAAAACGTTCCCAGCAATAAGACAACGGTTTTATGCATATCACTCTCTGGTGGGCAATTATGATTATAGAAGTAACCCTGCCCTGTAACTATAGACGGGACGCGGTGAAAGCGGGAACAAAATCAGCGCACTAGCCCCGCTTACAGATAAAAAACGCCAGCAATCACGCCGCAAAGAATAAGCAGAGTAAGAATGAGCTCAAACTGATAACGGCGCATGTTCCTGGCCTCTTAAAAAACGCGATAAACGCACAAGCCGGCGGTGGCAAAGAGTCTATCCGGCAACGCGCGCGGCTTCCGTGAGTCATTGGTATCGGCCTGTAACAAGATGTACAGCCGCAATGCGTTGAGCTTTCGCGGCTTTTATCCGTCGCGCAATGCGTTTATCATCCGGCGCGTTTAACGTAAAAGCGGCAGATGCCGAAAAAAGGTCAACACGCCTGAGGAGGCACATTTATGAACCAGGGTCCGCTTAACGAAAAAGAGCTGGAGTGGCTTGACGACGTGCTGGCGAAATACGGCAACGACGACTCGGTGCTGGACGTTTCGGAGCTCGACGGCATGCTGACGGCGCTGCTCTCCGGCCCGCGTGAAATTGAACCCGCTCAGTGGCTGACGGCGCTGTGGGGCGGAGAAAAGCAGATCCCGCGCTGGTCTTCAGAGCGCGAAATGACGCGCTTTATGAACCTTGTCTTCCAGCATATGAATGATATCGCCGACCGTTTAAACGACGCGCCGGATCAGTTTGAACCGCTGTTCGGCTACCGGGAAGAAAATGACCGGGAGTATGTGGTGGTGGAGGACTGGTGTTTCGGCTACATGCGCGGCGTGGCGCTGGACGACTGGTCAACGCTGGCGCCAGAGATGCAACCGGCGCTTGACGCAATCGCCCTGCATGGCCAGCAAGAGCATGTCCAGAAGCTTGAGCGGATGACGGAGCAGGAGTATGAGCAAAGCCAGCAGGCTATTCGCCCGGCGGCATTGCAGCTCTGCCAGTTCTGGCAGGCGCAGCCGGAACTGCGGCAAACGCCGGTAACCGCCGAACTGAAGCCAGGCCGTAACGATCCCTGCCCGTGCGGCAGCGGCAAAAAATATAAAAACTGCTGTTTGCATTAAGCCTGAGCGGGGCGGGCGCCGCCTGCCATAGCAGACGGCGCCGTACCCTTATAAATAACGCGCCTCTAAGTGCGCCCGGAAATAGCGTGCGCTCAGCTCTTCACCCGTAGCGTGGGTAATAAGCTGCGAGGTGGTGAAGCGGCTGCCGTGCTGCCAGATATTCTGGCGCAGCCAGTCAAAAAGCGCGCTGAAATCGCCCTGCGCGATGTCGTCATTTAATTGCGGCAATGCGGCGCGGGCGGCATGGAAAAGCTGCGCGGCATACATGGCGCCAAGCGTATAGGAAGGAAAGTAGCCGAAACCGCCGTCGGTCCAGTGGATATCCTGCATACAGCCGTCGCGGTAGTTGCCTTTCGTGGAAAGCCCCAGCCACGCCTGCATTTTTTCATCCCACAACGCCGGAATATCTTCCACTTCAATATCGCCGTCGATAAGCGCCCGCTCAATTTCATAGCGCAACACGACATGCGCCGGGTAGCTCACTTCGTCGGCGTCCACGCGGATGTAACCTGGCTTCACGCGCTGGTTCCATGCCACATAATTCTCCGGCGCAAAGGCGGGCTGCTCGCCGAAACGTTGGGTGATCTGCGGCAACAGGCGCATAAGGAAAGCTTCGCTGCGGCCAAGCTGCATCTCAAAAAAGAGACTTTGCGATTCATGAATGGCGGTAGAGCGCGCCAGCTGCACCGGCTGGCCTGGCCATTCACGCGGCAGGTTTTGCTCGTAACGGGCGTGGCCGGTTTCGTGGATCACGCCAAACAGCGCGCTGAAAAGCTCATTTTCATTATATCGGGTGGTAATGCGCACATCTTCCGGCACGCCGCCGCAGAAAGGGTGCGCGCTGACGTCAAGACGCCCGCCGTTGAAATCAAATCCAAGCAGCTTCATCGCCTCCAGCCCCAGTTCGCGCTGGGTGGCGGTAGGGAAAGGGCCTTGCGGGGCGATAAGCGTGCGCTGCGCCTGTTTCTCCGTTGCTTTCGCAAGCAGATCCGGCAGCCAGCTTTTGAGGTCGGCGAACAGCACGTCGAGGCGCGCGCTGGTCATCTCCGGTTCGAAAATATCAAGCAGCGCGTCGTAGCGGGAGCAACCTTTCGCTTCGGCACGCAGCGTCGCCTCTTCACGGCTCAGCTTCACAACGTCTTTCAGGTTTTGCGAAAAGCCTTCCCAGTCGTTATTCGGGCGCTGGGTGCGCCAGGCGTGCTCGCAACGGCTCCCCGCCAGTGATTTCGCCTCCACCAGCGCTTCCGGCAGCAGCGAGGCCTGCTCGTAATGACGTTTAATCTCGCGCAGGTTGGCACGTTCGACGTCATTAAGGTTCTCCTGTTCCGCGCCGGCAATCCACTGGCCGACGTTTTTATCGGTCAGGATCTGATGCTGAAGCACGCTCATTTCCGCCAGCGCTTCGCCGCGCGCCTGGCTGCCGCCCGGCGGCATCATCGCAAACATATCCCAGCTGGCGATGGACGAAAGATGAGAGAAGCGGGAAAGCCGCAGGAAGGTGCGGGTAAGTTGCTGATAATTTGTCAGTTCCATAAGGCCTCGTGGCAGGATGGGGAAACCATGAAAGTACCATTAACCCTGCGCAAACACGAGGCCCGGCGCCTGTTAGTGGACACGCCGGTGTAAACGTATGCCCACCGCCAGCGCCATTGCCAGCAGCAGGGCGATAAAGCCGCCCACGCCGTACCAGCCATAGTGGTGCCAGAAGACGCCGCCCAACGTGCCCGCGAGGCTTGAACCCAGGTAATAACTAAAAAGATAGAGCGAAGAGGCCTGGCCTCGGGCGCGCTTAGCGCGCGGGCCTATCCAGCTGCTGGCGACCGAGTGGGCGGCGAAAAAGCCCGCTGAAAAAAGCAGCATGCCCGCGAAGATCAGCCACAGCGAAGAGAACAGCGTCATCAGCAGCCCGCAGAGCATTACGCCGGTAAAGGCTATCATCACCGGGCCGCGGCCGAATTTCGCCGTCATTGCGCCCGCTTTTGGCGAACTCCAGGTGCCGGTGAGGTAGGCAACGGAGAGCAGCCCCACCATCGCCTGGCTCAGGTGCCAGGGCGACAGCATCAGCCGGTAGCCAATGTAGTTGAAAAGGGTCACGAACGCGCCCATCAGCAAAAAGCCTTCGGCAAACAGCAGCGGCAACCCTTCATCGCGCCAGTGCAGACGAAAGTGAATAAACAGCGTTTTAGGGCGCAGGGAGGCGGGGCGAAAATGGCGCGAAGCGGGGAGGATCTTCCAGAACATCAGCGCCGCCGCCAGCGCAAAACAGCCGATGGCCGCCAGCGCCACGCGCCAGCCAAAAAAGTCCGTTACCACGCCGCTCAGCAGTCGGCCGCTCATGCCGCCGATGGAGTTGCCGCTGATATAAAGGCCCATCGAGAAAGCCACTACGCTTGGGTGTATTTCCTCAGAAAGGTAGGTCATGCCCACCGCCGCCACGCCGCTCAGCGACAGGCCAATCAGCGCGCGCATAATCAAAATACCGTGCCAGCTGGTCATCAGGGTAGAAAGCAGCGTGCAGCAGGAGGCCAGCAGCAGCGCCGTTACCATGACATTTTTGCGGCCAATGGCGTCAGACAGCGGGCCGGTAAAGAGCAGGCCGACCGCGAGCATGGCCGTGGAAATGGAAAGCGAAAGACTGCTTTGGGCAGGCGTTACGCCAAACTCATGCGACAGCACAGGCAACACAGGCTGAACGCAATAGAGCAGGGCGAAGGTGGCGAGTCCTGCGGAAAAGAGCGCAAGGGTGACGCGCATAAACAGCGGCGTGCCGCGTTTGATCCAGACGACCGGGGTTTTTACGTCAGAGGCTTCAGCTTCAGCGGCGGTCAGTTCGCTGGCTGTGGATGTACGGCTCAAAGTGATTTCCTGAGGCTTTATCCCCACTGTTGCAGGCCGCGGGTATCGCCTTCATTTCAGAGTAGAAAATTGCCATTCTTCTGTCTAATATATTAATAATCTTAAATGATACTTTAAACATATGAATGTCGAACTGCGTCATTTGCGCTATTTCATCGCCGTGGCCGAAGAGCTACATTTTGGTCGCGCCGCCGCCCGTCTTAATATCTCCCAGCCCCCTTTAAGCCAGCAAATTCAGCTGCTGGAGGCGCAAATCGGCGCGAGATTGCTGGCGCGCACTAACCGGAGCGTCAGCCTGACGGCGGCAGGGCGGCAATTTCTTGCCGACAGCCGACAAATCTTAAGCCAGGTGGACGCCGCCGCCGTGCGCGCCGCAAGGCTGCATGCGGGCGAAACGGGCGAACTGCGCATCGGTTTTACCTCTTCCGCGCCGTTTATTCGCGCCATTTCCGACAGTCTTTCACTGTTTCGCAAGCGGTATCCGGACGTTCATCTGCAAACGCTGGAAATTAACACCCGGGCGCAAATAATGCCGCTTAATGAAGGAACGCTGGATATCGGCCTGATGCGCAACACGCCGTTGCCGGAAACGCTGGAGTGGCGGCTGATTTTGCGCGAGCCGCTGATGGCGATGCTGCATTGCGACCATCCGCTGGCCGCCCGCGAGCGGCTTTCCCTGCGGGAGCTTGCAGATGAACCCTTTGTTTTTTTCGACCCGCACGTCGGGACCGGGCTTTATGACGACATCATCGGCCTGCTGCACCGTCACGGCGTAAAAGCGCAGATAACCCAGGAAGTGGGCGAGGCGATGACCATCATCGGGCTGGTGGCGGCGGGGCTTGGCGTGTCTATACTGCCTGCTTCGTTCCAGCGGGTGCGGCTGGAGGAGATGCGCTGGGTGGCGATTGAGGAGCCGGACGCCGTTTCGGAAATGTGGCTGGTCTGGTCGAAGCACCATGAACGCAGCGCCGCCAGCGAGCGGTTTATCGCGCTGGTCAGCGAAGCGGCGTTAGCGCGTTAACGCCGCGTTACAGCGTGCAAAAATGTGCGGTAAATCACAAGCCTGGTGAAATATTTGACGATAGCTGTAGAAGTGCTTCACCATAGCCCAAGGTTTATTTCGCAGCGTGAAAATAAGGAAGCAAGACGTGGTTGCTGACAGCCAGCCGGGGCATATTGATCAAATAAAACAAACGAATGCAGGTGCGGTTTATCGTCTGATCGATCAGCTCGGCCCGGTGTCACGTATCGACCTTTCTCGCCTCGCGCAACTCGCGCCCGCCAGCATCACAAAAATCGTTCGTGAAATGCTCGAAGCGCATCTGGTGCAGGAGACGGAGATCCAGGAGCCGGGCAGCCGCGGGCGTCCGGCTGTGGGGCTGGCGGTGGAAACCGAAGCCTGGCACTACCTTTCTGTTCGTATCAACCGCGGGGAGATCAACCTCGCGCTGCGTGATTTAAGCAGCAAGCTGGTGGTGGAAGAGCAGCTTGACCTGGCTATCGTGGCGGAAAAACCGCTGCTTGAGCGCATTATCGAACATGTCGACACCTTTTTTATTCGTCATCAGCAGAAGCTGGAGCGCCTTACCGCCATCGCCATTACGCTGCCGGGCATCATTGATACGGAGAGCGGCCTGGTGCGGCAAATGCCTTTTTACGACATCACGGATATGCCGCTTGGCGAAGCGCTGGAAAACCACACCGGCGTGCCGGTTTTTATTCAACACGACATCAGCGCCTGGACCATGGCGGAGGCGCTTTTTGGCGCTTCCCGCGGCGCACGGGATGTTATTCAGGTGGTTATCGACCACAACGTGGGGGCGGGCGTGATTACCGACGGCCGCTTGCTGCACGCGGGCAGCAGTTCGCTGGTGGAGATCGGCCACACGCAGGTCGACCCGTTCGGTAAGCGTTGCTACTGCGGCAATCATGGTTGCCTTGAAACCATCGCCAGCATTGACAGCGTGCTGGAGCTGGCGCAGCAGAGGATGAACCAGTCGATGGGCTCCATGCTGCACGGGCAGCCGCTTTCGGTGGAGTCGCTGTGCGACGCAGCGCTGCGCGGCGATTTGCTGGCGCGCGACATCATTCTTGGCGTCGGCACCAATGTCGGCCGCATTCTGGCCATTATGGTTAACCTGTTTAACCCGCAGAAAATCCTGATAGGCTCGCCGCTCAACCGCGCGGCGGAGATCCTTTTCCCCGCCATCGCCGACTGCATTCGCCAGCAGGCGCTGCCTGCTTACAGTAATCGTATCGCGGTGGAAAGCACGCAGTTCTCTAACCGGGGCACCATGGCGGGCGCCGCGCTGGTGAAAGATGCGATGTATAACGGTTCGTTATTAATTCGCCTTCTCCAGGGGTAACAATTTTTACCTCATCCACCAAAAATTGCGCTATCTCAATCTGAGGCCAACCGTCTTATTTTACACTTTCACCGCTAAATTATTCTCGTTTGTATTTATCTGAGCATAACCGTGGAGTCAGTGATGCTTAAGCGTTTCTTTATAACCGGTACGGATACCTCTGTCGGGAAGACGGTGGTTTCGCGCGCGCTGCTACAGGCCCTGGCCGCCAGTGGTAAAAGCGTGGTGGGGTTTAAGCCTGTCGCTAAAAGCAGCAAAGAGACGCCAGAAGGATTACGCAACCGGGATGCCCTGGTGTTGCAAAGCGTCTCAACCCTCGATCTCCCTTATCACGCCATCAACCCCATCGCCCTGAGTGAAGACGAAAGCAGCGTGGCGCACAGCTGCCCTATTAATTACACCTTGCTCTCCGACGGCCTGGCGCGCCTGGCGATTCAGGCTGACCATGTGGTGGTGGAAGGCACCGGCGGCTGGCGCAGCCTGATGAACGATTTGCGCCCGCTTTCGGAATGGGTAGTGCAGGAACAACTGCCCGTGCTGATGGTGGTGGGCATTCAGGAAGGGTGCATCAACCATGCGTTACTCACTGCGCAGGCCATTACCAGCGACGGGTTGCCGCTCATCGGCTGGGTGGCGAACCGCATCAACCCGGGGCTTGCGCATTACGCGGAAATCATCGATGTGCTGAGCAAAAAATTACCCGGGCCGCTGGTGGGCGAACTGCCTTATCTGCCGCGCGCCGAGCAGCGCGAGCTGAGCCAGTATGTCGATATCTCCGCGCTGGGCCTGGAGGCCTGCGCGAAAGCGGTGTGAGACTGGCCCGACGCGCAAAGCAAAACGCCTCCCGTGGGAGGCGTTTTTTTACGCAGGCCAATCACGCGCCGGTAATATTGAGCGCCCGGCGGGTACGGCCGGAGCTTAAATAGTCGGCGATATAGTCCTGCGAAATCTCCCCGCTGTAACGGCCTTCTTCATCAACAATCGGCATCCAGACGGTGTTGTGCTCATAAAGTTTAGAAAGCACCACGCGCAGGTTGTCCTCGGCCTTGCCGGTGACGCGAAACGGATGCAGCAGGTCGGCGCATTCGCCTGTCGCGCCGCGCGCCTCGCGGCGTTTCACGAAGCCCAGCGGTTTTTCGTTTTCATCCACCACCGTAACCGAGCGCATGTCATTGTCATCCATCAGCGCGAAGGCTTCGGCAAGTGAAGTGGAGCGGCGCACGGTGATGGTCGGCTGCGCCTCGGTGACATCGCCCGCCTGCACCAGCAGCAGGCGCTTAAGCGTGCGGTCCTGGCCGACAAAAGAGCCGACAAACTCATCCGCCGGCTTCGCCAGCAGTTCATCGGGGCTGGCGCACTGGACGATACGCCCCTGGCGGAATACCGCGATGCGGTCGCCAAGCTTCAGCGCTTCGTCAATATCGTGGCTGACCAGCATGACGGTTTTTTTCAGCTGGCGCTGCATCTCCAGAAACTGGTTCTGGATCACCTCGCGGTTGATCGGGTCGACCGCGCCGAAAGGCTCATCCATCAGCAGCACCGGCGGATCCGCCGCCAGCGCGCGGATCACCCCGATGCGCTGCTGCTGGCCGCCGGACATTTCGCGCGGGTAACGGTTGAGAAAGCGCTTCGGATCCATCGCCACCATCGACATCAGCTCGGTGGCGCGTTCCTTGCACTTCGCCTTGTCCCAGCCCAGCATGCGCGGCACCACAGTGATGTTCTCTTCTATCGTCATGTTCGGGAAGAGGCCAATCTGCTGGATGACGTAGCCGATGTTGCGGCGCAGCGTCACGGTATCCAGACCAGTAGTATCTTCGCCGTTGATAAGAATTTTGCCGCTGGTGGGCGCAATCAGGCGGTTAATCATTTTCAGCGTGGTGGTTTTGCCACAGCCGGAAGGGCCAAGCAGCACGCACATTTCGCCTTCAGGTACGTTCAGGTTAACGTGGTCGACCGCGTTGACGGTCTGTCCGTTCTTCTGCGTAAACTGTTTGGTGAGGTTTTCCAGTTTTATCATTATCGAATCCCCTTAGGCGTAAGCATTACTTGCAGGCGGTGCAGTAACCAGTCGAGCACAATCGCCAGCAGACAAATCATTAAAGCTCCGGCAATCAACATGCGGATATCGCTGCCGCCAATGCCGTTGAGCAGCAGCAGGCCCAGACCGCCTGCGCCAATCACGGCGGCGATGGCCATCACCCCGATATTCATTACCACGGCGGTGCGAATACCGCCGAAAATCACCGGCAGCGCCATCGGGATCTCCACCCAGCGCAGGCGTTGCCAGAAGGTCATGCCGATGCCCCGGCCCGCTTCCCGCAGCCCTGGCGGCAGGCTGTCGAGCGCGGTATGGGTGTTGCGCACAATCGGCAGCAGGGAGTAAAGAAAGACGGCGGTAATGGCAGGCAGAGCGCCAATGCCCTGGCCTATCATCGAAAAGAGCGGGATCATCAACCCGAACAGGGCGATGGAAGGAATCGTTAGCACCAGCGTGGCGAGCCCCAGCACCGGGGTCGCCAGCCACTTATAGCGGACAATTAAAATGCCGAGCGGCACGCCGGTGACAATAGCGAGACCCACCGCCAGCAGCACCAGCCACAGGTGTTGCAGCGTCAGCGCGCCAAGGTAGCCGGCGTTATCAATCATGTAGTGAATCGTATCCATCGGCTCTCCTTAAAGCAGACCTTTGCTGCGCAGAAAGTCGCGGGCGACCTGCTGCGGCGTCTGGTGGTCAATATCCACCTTCGCATTGAGCGTGGTGATGGTGTCGTTGTCCAGCAGGCCGGAAAGGGTGTTAAGCGCCTCCTCAAGCCCCGGGTTTTCAGCAAGCGTATCCTGGCGCACCACAGGGGTGACGGCGTAGCTTGGGAAAAAGCCTTTATCATCCTCCAGCACTTTCAGGTCGAACCCTTTAACGCGCCCGTCGGTTGCGTAAACCAGACCCGCATCCACGAACCCGTCGCGAATGGCGTTATAGACCAGACCCGGATCCATCTGGCGGATCTGCGGGCGGTCCAGCGGCATGTTGTAAACCTGTTGTAACGGCTTCATGCCGTCGCTGCGCCCGGCGAATTCAAGATCCAGCGCCACACGCCAGTTATTGTCCGGGTCGGTCTTACGAATGTGCTCAATTTTTTCCACCAGCTGAGACAGGGTGGCGATATGCTCCGCCTCGGCGCGTTTGCGTTGCATGGCAAACGCGTAGGTGTTGTTCATCGCCGCGGGCTTAAGCCAGACCAGGCCAAGCTTCGCATCGAGCTTTTTCACGGTCGCGTAAGATTGCTCCGGCGTCATTCGCTCTTTAATGCGGTTGAAGATAATCAGCGAGGTGCCGGTGTATTCCCAGGTCATGTCGACCTGTTTGTTGATCATCGCGTTGCGGGAAATCACCGTTGCGATGTTGGTTTGCGGTTCAACCTGAAAACCTTTCTTTTGCAGGTATTGCACCGTCATGGCGGAAAGAATGTGCTGTTCGGTAAAGCTTTTTGTCGCCAGCACCAGCGGACGGGCGGACGCCGCGCTGCTAAAGAGCATGGTGGCCGCCAGCAGGGCGCACAAACGGGGGAATTTCATCTTAACGCTCCTTATTATCAGGCGGTGTGCGGGCTGAGCAAGCGGCCCAGCGCGGCCAGCGCCATATCCAGAATCAGGGCGAACAGGGCGGTGGCCGCCGCGCCGAGGATAAGCGTCGGGAAATCGTTCAGGTAGATGCCTGGAAAGATAAGTTCGCCGTAGCTGCTTGCGCCAATAAGAAAGGCGAGCGGGGCGGTGCCGACGTTAATGGCGGTGGCGATGCGCACGCCGGAAAGGATCACCGGCCAGGCATTAGGCAACTCGACTTGCAGCAGACGCTGGCGCTTTGTCATGCCGATGCCGTTGGCCGCCTCAATGAGCGACCCGGGTACGGCGCAAAGCCCCGCGTAGGTATTGCGCACGATGGGCAGCAGCGAGGCCAGGAACAGCGCGACGATAGCGGGCTTTTCGCCGATGCCGATAACCACCATCGCCAGCGCCAGCACAGCCAGCGGCGGCAGGGTATTGCCGACGTTAAAAATTTGCATCACATATTCCGCAGAGCGGCGTGCCGCAGGCCGGCTTAGCGCAATCCCGCTTGGAATACCCACCAGCAGCGCGAGCGCCATAGAACTAAAGACCAGTAGCAGATGCTGTTTACCCAGATAAAACAGATCTTCCTGGCGGGTTTTAATTACCTCGGGACCGATGCCCCAGACCAGTAATCCAACAGCGATAAGTAGCCCCGCAACAGCGAGAACCGTACGTTTAGCAAGTGAAGCCGTTTGCATGGCGCGCTCCCTAAAGGCTTATTTATGGCAAAGTGAACGTTGCCTGTTGTTATGCCGTGTTTCACGACGGTGTAAAGTGCTATAGCAACGGGGCGGGAAGGATTCCAGTCAGAGCGGGAGCGGTCCAGGCGCATATTCTTTATGGGAATAAAGGTTATGCCTTACGCCGTCTCGCTTATTTACCCGCAGGGAGAATTATCTTAAAAACATTTTCCTAAAGTGACACCGTAACAACGATAGAAAAATCGTTTAGATAAGCGATGATAAAGTTGCGGAATAAATGTACAGGGGACAGATTGACGGGCGGATGAAGCAACCCTCTGGAATGGCTTTCGTTTTCCTGGCGGACGCCGAATATGGTAGTTTCATTTCTCTTACCAATTCGGGCCGGGAAACAGGGCATGGGATTATTAATAAAAGCGGTGCTGGGCGCGGCGGTGGTCGTGCTTATCGGCATACTGGCGAAAACAAAAAATTACTATATCGCCGGATTGATTCCGCTCTTTCCTACCTTCGCGCTTATAGCGCATTACATTGTCGTGACCGAGCGCGGGGTTGAGGCGCTGCGCGCGACGGTGATTTTCGGTATGTGGTCGATTATTCCCTATTTTGTCTATCTGGCTTCGCTGTGGGTTTTCAGCGCAATGATGCGGGTGCCGCTGGCGCTGGGCGCTGCCGTCGCGCTCTGGTGCCTTAGCGCCTGGGTATTGATAGCGCTCTGGACGCGCTTTCATTGATGCGCAGCGAAAACGGCGGGTGGCGTTTATCCGGCATCGTTTAGCGTGCCGATCCGCCGCCCGCCATGCGCTCAGCGATAAAGCTGCTTTTGCGCCACGGGCATCACTAACTGCTCGCGCCAGTAAGCCAGCGTCTGGCGGGTTAATCTGCCCAGCGAAACGTAAAAAGGGTGCCCGGCGTTTTCAGTGAACACCTCCAGGAAACGATCGGCCCAGGACAGCAGATGCCACGCCAGCAGTTGCTCAAGCGCGCACGCTTTGCCCGACTCCGCAAGCCACGCGGCCATCAGCAACAGCATGCCGATATGATCTTCCGGCTCGCTGGCGGACGTTTCAAGGGTAATGGCGTTGTCGCGCATCCACTGGCGCAGCGCCAGCGTGGAATCGCCAAATAATACGCTTTCACGATCGAGCCAGACCGAACCCCAGGGCGGCGCGGGAAGCGCCCACGGCCCAATGAACAGCCGCTGCCAGGCCTGCTCCAGCGTCTCTTCGCCATCCGGCTCGCGAAACCCGGCCTGGGTTTGTTCATCTACAGGCAGGGTTTGCGGCCACTGGCCGCGCCACGCTTCCTCGCGAAGCGCCTTAACAAGCGGCGCGGCTTCCGGCGCGCATGGAGAATAGTAAAAAAGCGCGCCGAGCACGCGCGCGCAAAGGGCGATGTCGTTTAGCTTACTGGTCAATTTTAAAGTCCCTTAAGGCAGCGTAAGGGAAAGAAGAATACCGTTTTCGTCGGATGAGGCGTTATCAGCGGTCAAAGAAGGCGCAGTAAAAAGGGCGCTTATGCGCCCGTGGCGGATTATTGCGGTTCGCTGTGCGAGCCATCCTGCGCGGAGTCTGAAGCGGAAGAGGCATTAGCGCTGCTGGTGCGCGTATAAAGGATCTTTTGCGTATCATTAGCGCAGTGCCCGACCACCTGGGCGTCCGGCTTATCCGCCTGATCGTTGGGTACAATGGAAAGCGTAAAGCCCGACTCCGGCACGCCGTTGTTAAGAATACGCTGCTGGATCTCATCCCGGACACGTTCGCAGGAGTTTTGCTGCGCCAGCGCAGGCGCGGCGGCGAGAAGCAGAAAAGTGCTGACCAGTACAGGGCGTTTCATATTACGTTCCTTTTCTCCTGAACAGATAAACTAAGGATAGCAGACAGAACGTAAATCCTTGTATTAACATGTATGTAACACTAAGGACCTATGGACATTCGCGTGAAAAAAGCCCTGATGACGCTCTCAGCCCTCTGGCTGCTGGCAGGCTGCGACGGCGCATCCGCCCCGCAAGCCTTTACTCCAGAGATGGCGAGCTTTTCTAATGAATTTGATTTCGACCCGCTGCGCGGCCCGGTGAAAGATTTCAGCCAGACGCTGATGAATGAAAAAGGCGAGGTAGCGAAAAGGATAACCGGCACGGTCTCTGAGGAAGGCTGTTTTGATACGCTGGAATTCCATAATCTGGAAGATAACTCCGGCGCCGCGCTGGTGCTGAACGCGAATTTTTATCTGGATGCCGCTTCGCAGGAGAAACGGGTGAAATTACAGGGCAAATGCCAGCTGGCGGAACTGCCTGCGGCAGGGATTACCTACGACACCAACGACAGCGGTTTTGTTGTTAAAGCGCGGGGCAAAGACGCGACGATAGATTATCGCTACGACGCCGAAGGCTATCCGTTGGGTAAAGTCACGGTGGCGGGCCAGACGAAAATGACCGTGCTTGCCACCGTTGCCGACAATCGCAAAAAGCTGGATTACACGGCGGTCAGCACCCTTAACGATAAAACCCTGGGGCGCGTGAAGCAAAGTTGTGATTACGACAGGCATTTCAACCCGGTGAGCTGCAAGCTGGAGATAACGGACGAGAGCGCCAGCCCGCCGGTGCATCACAATTACACCATCAAAAACACCATTGATTATTATTGATACGGCTGGCTCTGCGTGCAGGCGGGCAGCAACAGGCTACCCGCCGCAATAACGCCGCCTTTACTGCGCGGTGGGTTTAAGCAGGCTGCTGCCAGGGGTTTTATGCTCCGCCAGATACTGATGCTGGAAGATACACATGCGGATGGTGGTGCGGTATTCGCCGTTGATAAAGAACTCGTCGATAAGCTCGCCTTCAACCTGAAAACCCAGCTTGCGATAAATATGAATCGCTTTCTCGTTTTCTTTATCGACGATTAAATAGAGCTTGTAGAGATTAAGCACCGTGAAACCGTAATCCATGGCAAGCTTCGCGGCGCGCGACGCCAGCCCCCGGCCCTGGTGATCGGGCGAGATAATTATCTGGAACTCAGCGCGGCGATGCACATGGTTAATCTCAACAAGTTCTACCAGGCCCGCTTTCTCGCCGTTGCATTCCACAACAAAACGTCTTTCGCTCTGATCGTGGATATGTTTGTCATACAGGTCGGAAAGCTCGACAAACGCTTCATACGGCTCTTCAAACCAGTAGCGCATAACGCTGGCGTTGTTATCAAGCTGGTGGACGAAACGAAGATCTTCGCGCTCAAGCGGGCGCAGTTTTACAGTCAGTTCAGACATGACAAATCCTTTGTAGCGAAGAAAAAGGCTTCCGGCGCGGAAGCCTTTGGAAGGAGCGGATTAAGGCGCGACGACGCGGCCGGTGCGGCGGTCAAGACAGCGCAGCGTGTTCGGCTCCCAGTAGGCGTTAAGGTTGGCGCTCTGTTCGCACTTATCACGGCTGTCGAAAGCGACATCGGCTTTATCCCACTCTTTTTCGGCGCGGGTATTCACTTTATGGCGTAAAGAACGGGTGTCATTCCATTGCTCTTTGTCCATCGCGGCATTCTGGCGGCTTTGCGCGCTGTCACCGGACTCGATAATCAGCTTGCTGGTTTCCGCCTGCGCCGGTAACGCCAGGCTGAATGCGCCAGCGACCAGCGCCATCAGCAGGGTGTGGCGAAGGAGAGTTTTCATTGCGATTTCCTTTAATGTGAAGCAACACTTGCCGGTTAACCGACAGGCTTTACTATATCACCGCCTTTTTAGCGCGCACAGCGCACGACGATGCTCTAATTATCCACGATGGACCTCAATATGATCAAAACGACGCTGCTTTTTTTCGCCACTGCGCTTGCTGAAATCGTGGGCTGTTTTTTGCCCTGGCTGTGGCTGAAAAAAAACGGTACGCCGCTGCTCCTGGTGCCCGCCGCGCTGTCGCTTGCCCTGTTTGTCTGGCTGCTGACGCTGCATCCGGTGGCAAGCGGGCGCGTTTATGCGGCTTACGGCGGCGTTTATGTCATGACGGCGCTGCTGTGGTTGCGGGTGGTGGATGGCGTAAAGCTCAGCCTGTATGACTGGCTGGGCGCAGGCGTGGCGCTCTGCGGCATGCTGATTATCGTGGCGGGCTGGGGGCGCGCCTGAGAATAACTCCCCGCAGCCGTTAACGGTATGACCGCCTGCCCGCCTTTTTACTTTGTGAGCCGGGGCGCATTTTTTTGCTTGTTCAACTTGTATGGTAGTTAGGTCAGTTGATTACTATGCATTCAGAAATGTACTGAATACGAAAAAAGAGAAGGATGTGTTCATGAGAATCAGCAAAGCGGAAGTCTTTGTCACCTGTCCGGGCCGAAACTTCGTTACCCTTAAAATCACCACGGAAGAGGGCCTGACCGGGCTTGGCGACGCCACCCTGAACGGGCGTGAGCTCTCTGTGGCGAGCTACCTGCGCGACCATCTCTGCCCGCAACTGGTCGGGCGCGATGCGCAGCGCATTGAGGATATCTGGCAGTTCTTTTACAAAGGCGCTTACTGGCGCCGCGGCCCGGTAACCATGTCGGCCATTTCCGCCATCGACATGGCGCTGTGGGATATCAAAGCCAAAGCCGCCGGTATGCCGCTTTACCAGCTGCTTGGCGGCGCTTCGCGCGAAGGGGTGATGGTGTACTGCCACACCACCGGCCATAGCATTGATGAAGTGCTTGACGACTACGCGCGCCATAAAGAGATGGGCTTTAAAGCGATTCGGGTGCAGTGCGGCGTACCGGGAATGAAAACCACTTACGGTATGGCGAAAGGCAAGGGGCAGGCTTATGAACCCGCCACCAAAGGCGAATGGCCGGAAGAGCAGCTGTGGTCTACGGAGAAATACCTCGATTTCACGCCAAAACTTTTTGACGCGGTGCGTAACAAGTTCGGTTATCACGAACATTTGCTGCACGACATGCATCACCGCCTGACGCCCATTGAGGCGGCGCGCTTTGGCAAAAGCATTGAAGACTATCGCCTGTTCTGGATGGAAGATCCGACGCCTGCGGAAAATCAGGCCTGCTTTCGCCTTATTCGTCAGCACACCGTCACGCCAATTGCGGTGGGAGAGGTGTTTAACAGTATCTGGGATTGCAAGCAGCTGATTGAAGAGCAGCTTATCGATTATATCCGCACCACCATAACGCACGCGGGCGGTATTACCGGCATGCGCCGCATCGCGGATTTCGCCTCGCTCTATCAGGTTCGCACCGGCTCCCATGGGCCGTCAGATTTGTCGCCCATCTGCCACGCCGCCGCGCTCCATTTCGACCTCTGGGTGCCCAATTTCGGCGTACAGGAATATATGGGGTATTCGGAACAGATGCTGGAAGTTTTCCCGCACAGCTGGCGCTTTGACAACGGTTATATGCATCCGGGCGAAAAGCCGGGACTGGGCATCGAATTTGATGAAAAGCTGGCGGCGAAATACCCCTACGATCCGGCTTATTTACCGGTCGCCCGTCTTGAAGACGGTACGCTGTGGAACTGGTAAACCAATAAACCCTACATCCTGACATCATTTTGAATCTGACACAGGTAGAACATTATGGTTAGCACAACAGATATTAAGAATAATGTTGATAACACCCCAATAATAAAGCGGGTAGCTTCTGCCTCTGCCATAGGCACCGCCGCGGAATATTATGATTTTTTCGCCTATGGCACCGCGGCCGTGCTCTTTTTTGGCCATCTCTTTTTCCCGAGCAGCGATCCGCTTATTAGCACGCTCGCCGCATTCGCCACTTATGCGGTCGGTTTTTTAGCCCGTCCTCTGGGCGGGATCGTTTTTGGTCATATTGGCGATAAGGTCGGGCGTAAAAAAGCGCTGGTTATTACGATCCTGATCGTCGGGCTGGGCACATTCTGTATCGGCCTGTTGCCAACGTATGAAAAGATCGGCATCTGGGCGCCCGTATTATTAATTTTAATCAGGGTATTACAGGGGTTTGGCGTAGGCGGCGAGCAGGCGGGCGCGGTGCTCATGACGGCCGAATACTCCATGCCGGAGCGGCGCGGCTTCTTTTCAAGCTGGGTGCAGATTGGCGCGCCGGCAGGCTTTCTTTTACCCATGGCGCTGTTCGCCTTATTGAACAGTTTTCTCTCGCCAGAGGCCATGATGGATTACGGCTGGCGCATACCGTTTTTACTCAGCGCGCTGCTGGTGATCGTTGGGTTGTTTATTCGGCTGCGCATTGATGAATCCCCCGTCTTTGCCCAGATAAGAGAAACCAAAGCAGCAGAATCGCGACCGGTTATTGAGGTCATCCGTAATTATCCCGGTATTGTGGTTAAAGGCGTCTGCGCAAAATTAATTGAAGCCTGCACGTTCGCCATGTTTACCGTTATCGTGCTGGCTTACGGCAAAGCAAATAACCTGGACGCCACGATTTTAATGGACAGCATGATCGTTGCGGTCCTGCTGGAAATTATCGCTATTCCGGCGATGGGCGCGTTAAGCGACAGAATAGGGCGCAAGCCTGTTTATATTGCTGGCGCGCTGCTTCAGGTCATCGCCATCATTCCTTTCTTTATGGCTATTAATCAGGATATTTACTGGCTGACGCAAATCGCGATGATTGTCGTTATTACGCTTGGGCATAGCATGTGTTATGCGCCGCAAGCGTCTTACTTTCCTGAACTCTTCCCGACCCATATTCGCTGTAGCGGCATTGCGCTTATCTGGCAAATCGGCTCGCTGGTGGGCAGCGGGGTGCTGAGCCTGGTGGCGGTTAAAATCCTGCAAATGACCGGCGGGCATTACTACGGCATGGCGTCCTATGTGATTGTGCTGGGCATTATCTCCGTCATTGGCTTACTCACCATGCCGGAAACCGCACCGAAGCGGCGCCATGGCGAATACCAGCGCTGGGGACACTAAGCGGGCCGTCATCCGCTGCCGGGGTGCGCCCGCATCCCGGCAGCCAGCCAGACACGGCTCGCCCATTAAACCAACACGTCATGTAAAAGCTGTCACACAACCTGTCAATGATGTTGTACCAATCGGGCAAAGATTAATACAAATCAAAGTCTACAACCATACAAGCTGTAATCTGACCCGGTCTTTTCATTCACCCTGGATCATAAAATGGAAAAGAGTCTCTTAACGGCAAAAGCCACTTTGCCTGCCTATAACCGCAACCGCTTAACTACCCGCATCGTTCACCTGGGCTTTGGCGCATTTCACCGCGCGCACCAGGGCGTGTACGCCGATATCCTTGCCGCCGAACACAATAGCGACTGGGGTTACTGCGAAATCAATCTGATTGGCGGCGAACAGCAGATTGCCGACCTGAACCGTCAGGATCGCCTTTACACCGTGGCGGAGATGTCGGCAGAGGCATGGCGCGCCCGCGTAGTGGGCGTCGTAAAAGAAGCGCTCCATGCGCAGGTCGACGGATTTGAGCACGTCATGGATGCGCTGTGTCAGCCGCAGGTGGCGATTGTCTCACTGACCATCACTGAAAAAGGCTATTGCCACTCGCCGGCAACGGGCGAACTGGCGCTGGATAACCCGTTTATCGTCGCTGACCTGCAAAACCCGCATCAGCCGAAATCGGCGCCGGGTGTTATTGTTGCGGCGCTGGCGAAGCGTAAAGCGGCAGGGCTTAACGCCTTCAGCGTGATGTCCTGCGATAACATGCCGGAAAACGGCCATGTCACCCGCAATGTCGTTCTGGCTTATGCCCGGGCGCTGGACGCAGAGTTAGCGCAGTGGATTGAGCAAAACGTGACTTTTCCGTCGACGATGGTAGACCGTATCGTTCCGGCGGTGACGGCGGAAACACTGGATAAAATCGAGCGCATCACCGGCGTGCGCGACCCGGCAGGCGTCGCCTGTGAGCCGTTCCGCCAGTGGGTTATCGAAGATAATTTTGTCGCGGGCCGCCCGGAATGGGAAAAGGCGGGCGCAGAGCTGGTAAAAGATGTCGTGCCGTTTGAAGAGATGAAGCTGCGTATGCTTAACGGCAGCCACTCGTTCCTGGCCTATCTCGGCTACCTGGCCGGTTATCAACACATCAACGACTGTATGGAAGATGCGCATTTCCGCCGCGCTGCGCATGCGCTGATGCTGAATGAGCAGGCGCCGACGTTAAAAGTACAGGGCGTCGATCTGGCGAATTATGCGAACCTGCTTATTGAGCGTTACAGCAACCCGGCGCTGCGCCACCGCACCTGGCAAATCGCGATGGACGGCAGCCAGAAGCTGCCGCAGCGCTGGCTGGACTCCATTCGCTGGCACCGGGCGAACGGCAGCCGTTATGAGCTGCTCACGCTGGGCGTGGCGGGCTGGATGCGCTACGTTGGCGGCGTGGACGAGCAGGGCGCTGCGATCGAAGTTTGCGACCCGCTGCTTGATTCTATTCAACACGCGGTGCGCGCCAGCGAAGAGGGCGATGCGCGGGTTAAAGCGCTGCTGGGGCTGAAAGCGATTTTTGGCGAAGACCTGGCGAAAGAGGCCGATTTTGTGGCGCAGGTGACGGAAGCTTACAAGCTGCTGCTGGCGAAAGGGGCGAAGGCGACAGTGGCGCAGTATGCGCAGCCGCGCGGCTGAAACCGTAAAATGCCGCCCCCGGGCGGCATTCACCACATTAATGTAAACCGAGACGAATCAGCTCAACGGGTTCGAATTTCCCCTCACACCCTTCCACTTCAACCGTTTTGCCACGCCGTACCTGTTCGGCATTCAGGCCTTCGCTGTGAATGGCGGTAATGACGCCGGTTTGGCCAGTACCGCTTACCATAACGCGGCTGCCAGTGGTGATAGGGTTGCGGTTACGATCGTATGTCATCATGGTGGTTTCTCCTCTGAATGAAAGTCAGCAATTCAGACGAGCCCCATTTTAAAAAGCGGACGACGAAAAACGTTAATCTCGATCAAAATCAACTTATTTGTGTGATGAATATCACGCGCGGTTTACTCTTCGCTGAACCAGTCGCGGTTTTCCTGGCGAATCAACTGTACCGACTCGCTAATTTCCTGCAAATGCACGCGCATGGCGTCGTCCGCGGCCTGCGGATCGCGTTTTTCCAGCGCATGAAAAATATCGGCATGCTGGCGCAGCAGCATTTCCGGCGGCGAGACGTGGTCAAGACTCATATAGCGCACGCGGTCGATGGTCGCTTTAATGTTTTCCACCGTATCCCAGGCGAGCTGGCAATCCGCCATCCGGGCGAGTTTCTGGTGGAACTCATCGTCGAGCTGGAAGAAGTCGTTTAGCTGTTTACGATCGATGGCGGTGCGCTGCTGGTTAAGGTTTTGTTCAAGCTGATAAAGATCGGCGTCGGTGATCATCGTGGCGGCCCGCTGAACCACGGCGCGTTCAATGGCCTGGCGGACAAAGCAGCCGTTGCGCACCTGCGCCAGTGAAATCTTGTTAACAAAACTGCCGCGCTGGGGGCGAATCTGGATCAGGCCGTTTTCCGCAAGCTTGATAAAGGCTTCACGCACCGGCTGGCGCGAGACATCAAAGCGTACCGAAACCTCTTTTTCAGACAGCGGCGTACCAGGGGGAATAAGGCAGTGGACAATATCGCGTCGCAGAATGCGATAAATCTGTTGGTTCACCGGTTGAGTCGGGTTGAGCGGGGTTTCAGCAGCCATCGATTTTTACTTTTATCAGCGGGTAACGGTTCAATCTACCATTTTTTTGTTACCCCGCCCATACCCGGCCCGCGCGGCCGGGCAGGAAGGCAAAATCAGGATTTGCGATGAACGCTAAGGCCGGCGTAAGTCTGGCTGACCGGCATCATCTCCAGCGTATTAATGTTCACGTGCGAAGGCAGGGTAGCGACCCACCACACCGCTTCGGTCACATCTTCCGGCGTCAGCGCGTTGGTGTTTTCGTAGGTTTTACCCGCTTTATCATCGTCGCCCTTAAAGCGCACGTTCGAGAACTCTGTGCCGCCCACCAGGCCCGGCTCGATATCGGTCACACGCACCGCCGTGCCGTGCAGGTCGGTGCGCAGGTTCAGGCTGAACTGACGCACAAACGCTTTCGTCGCGCCATAAACGTTACCGCCCGCGTAAGGCCAGCTGCCTGCGGTTGAGCCGAGGTTAATAATATGGCCGCGGTTGCGTTCCACCATGCCTGGCAGCACGGCGCGGGTCATATAGACAAGCCCTTTATTATTGGTGTCGATCATCGTCTCCCAGTCTTCCACGCTCGCCTTGTGGGCAGGCTCCAGACCGAGCGCCAGGCCGGCATTGTTAACCAGCACGTCGATTTCACGCCATTCAAGGGGCAGGCTGCCCAGCATCTCTTCAATGGCGGCGCGGTTGCGAACATCAAGCTGCGCGGTATAGAGGTTATCGCCAAGCTCTTCTTTCAGTTCCTGAAGGCGCTCCTGGCGGCGCCCCGTGGCGATAACTTTATGACCATTTTGAATAAACCGACGGGTAATGCACTCGCCAAAACCTGCCGTCGCACCGGTAACCAGAATAATCATCTTGCTGTTCCTCAACGCTTTTTGTGTCGTATTACCTTAGCACGTGCATTCCGCTCCCGGTCAAGGAAGATTGTGGTAGCGCCGGTTTGCGTCTTGTTGGTGCAAATGAGCCGTTAAAGCGCAGGGTAATGGTGCAGCGATCTGCGGGAATGTTAAATCGAAATCGGTTGCTTTCTTTCGCAACCGTTTGCCATGCCGTTACCGCGGGCTTTTGTTGCGCAACAAGCATTCTTTTTACTTAACTTATTGTAATTAAAGCCGAAATTAAAAAGTATAAACTGGCATCGCCTTTGCAAAGCTTTTTCATCACATCACCTGCAAAGCGCGCTCAGCGCGCATGATGAGGAATCGCTATGGCGACAACATGGACTACGGCCATTCGCGGCCATTTTTTTGATATCAGCGACATAGCGGATAGCGCTGAAGAGATTGCGCAACGCGCCCGCAGCCTGGAAGACGGACTGCTGTTTCTTGATGGCGGGCGTATCGTCAGCCTGGTGCCCTGGGAAGAGGGATGCGCTCAGCTTCGCCATGAGAATGACTACCAGGATTACCGCGGCAAGCTCATCGTGCCCGGGTTTGTCGACAGCCATATCCACTATCCGCAAACCGAGATGATTGGCGCCTATGGCGAGCAGTTGCTGACATGGCTTGAAAACTACACCTTTCCGGTGGAAGGGCAGTACCACAGCCCCGATCACGCCGCGCGCATGTCGGCTTTCTTTTTGAACCAGTTGCTGGCCAACGGCACGACCACCGCGCTGGTGTTCGGCACTGTGCATCCGCAATCGGTGGATGCCCTGTTCAGCGCGGCGCAGCAGCTGGAAATGCGCCTTATCGCCGGGAAGGTGATGATGGATCGCAACGCGCCGGACTATCTCACCGAAAGCGTAGAGCAAAGCGAGCAGCAGACGCGCGCGCTTATCGACCGCTGGCACAATCACGGCAGGCTGGGGTATGCGCTAACGCCGCGATTTGCCCCTACCTCCTCGCCCGCGCTGTTAGCCGCTGTACAAAAGCTTCGCGAAGCGTACCCCGATACCTGGGTGCATACGCATTTAAGTGAAAACCTGGATGAAGTCGCCTGGGTGCGGGCGCTGTGGCCGGAACATGAAACCTACCTGGATGTTTATCATCATTACCGGCTCACCGGGAAACGCAGCGTTTTTGCTCACGCCATTCATCTTCAGGAGCAGGAGTGGGAATGTTTGCATAACACCGACTCTTCCGTGGCCTTTTGTCCTACCTCCAACCTCTTTTTAGGCAGCGGGCTGTTTCGTTTGCAGGCGTGCCGGCACAAGCGGGTGCGCATGGGCATTGGCACCGATGTGGGGGCAGGCACAACATTCAGCATGCTGCAAACGCTCGGCGAGGCGTACAAAGTGGCGCAACTGCAAAGCTATAAGCTTTGCGCCAGCGAAGCGTTTTATCACGCCACGCTCGGCGGCGCGCACGCGCTGGATCTGGATAAGCAGATCGGCAACTTCCAGCCGGGCAAAGAGGCGGATTTCGTGGTGCTGGACCCGGCAGTCACGCCGTTACAGACGCTGCGCTTCAACAACAGCCGGGACATTTACGAAAAGCTCTTTGTGCTGATGACGCTTGGCGACGATCGCAACATCTGGCGCACCTGGGTGAACGGTAAATGCGTCTGGCAGCGCGACGCGCTGGAGGTGGCGGCATGATCCGTTTTCTGCAAAACCAGACGTTGATCGCCCTGGAAGAGACCGACCCGAACACCACGGTGCTGAGCTGGCTGCGTGAAACCGCCCGGCGCACAGGCACCAAAGAGGGCTGCGCCTCGGGCGACTGCGGCGCCTGCACCGTCGTGCTTGGCCGCGTGGAGGCAGGACGAATGCGTTATGAAACCGCCAACAGCTGCCTGCTGCTGGTGAGCCAGCTCCATGGCAAGCAGTTGCTGACGGTGGAGGATCTGGCTCACAACGGCGTGCTGCATCCGGTGCAGCAGCACTTTGCGGGTAATCACGCCTCGCAGTGCGGCTTCTGCACGCCGGGCTTTGTGATGTCGGCTTTCGCGCTGCAAAAATCGGGCGCAGAAGCCGATCGCCGCACGGTAGAGCGGCATCTTGGCGGCAACCTTTGCCGCTGCACCGGCTACCGACCGATTGTCGAGGCGGCGCAGCGCGCCTGTGAGCAAAATGAAGCCGACAGCTTCACAGAGCATGAAGCGCAAACCGTTGCACGCCTGGAGGAATTAGCTTCGCACGCCGCCGCCGGGCTGAACCAGCGTAACCGTGTTTTAATGCCGCAAACCCTGGACGAACTGGCGGCGCTCTATGCGCAGCATCCCCAGGCGCGGCTGCTGGCGGGCGGCACCGATCTGGCTCTCGCCATCACCCAGCAGCACCAGACGCTGCCGCTGTTGATCTCTCTGGGCGGGGTGGAAGCCCTCAGGCGCATCGAGGTCAATGACGAGACGCTGCGCATCGGCGCGGCGGCCAGCCTTAGCGCCTGCGGCGAGCGGCTTGAGTCGGTTATTCCCGCTTTCAGCCGGATGCTTGAGCGTTTCGCCTCGCAGCAGATCCGCAATCTGGGCACGCCTGGCGGCAATCTCGCGAATGCCTCGCCCATCGGCGACAGCGCGCCGCTGTTGCTGGCGCTGAATGCCACGCTGGCGTTGCGCTGCGGCGAAACCACGCGCCACCTGCCGCTGGACCAGTTCTTTCTGAGCTATCGCAAAACCGCGCTACAACCCGGCGAATTTATTGAAGCTATCATCATTCCGTTAGTGACAGTGTCACCTTCGTTTTCTGCCTGGAAGGTGGCGAAACGGCATGAAGATGATATTTCCACCGTCTCGGCGGCGTTCAATATTGCTGTGAAAGAGGGGGTGATCGCCGCCGCAAGCCTTGCCTTTGGCGGCATGGCGGCGGTGCCTGCCCGCGCAACCCATGCCGAACAGGCGCTCATCGGGCAACCTTTCACCGATGCGACGATAGAGGCCGCCGGGCGTGCGCTGAGTCTGGATTTCCAGCCATTAACCGATTTTCGCGGCAGCGGCGCCTACCGTCTGGCCGTCGCGCAGAACCTGCTTAAACGCTATTACCTGCAACAAACCCAATCCGCCCCGCTGGAGGTTTTCGACTATGTCCACTAATCCCGTAAAACTTTCAGAACAGGCTTTGCTGGAGCAGTTTCGGCGCGAACTCGCAGGCCGGGCCGGACGCAGCCGCAAGCATGAAAGCGCAGATAAACAGGTCGCCGGCCAGGCGGAGTTTATTGACGATAAGCTGGCGCCGCCTGGGCTGTTGCATCTTTGTCCTGTGCTGAGCCAGCATGCGCATGCGCGCATAGTGCATGTGGATACCTCAGCCTGCTACGCCATTGCGGGCGTAACGCGCGTGTTGAGCTGGCAGGATGTGCCGGGGGAGCTGGATATCGGCCCGCTTGCCCCTGGCGACCCGTTATTCGCCCGGCATAAGGTGGAATATCATGGACAAGTAGTATTAATGGTCGCCGCTGAAACGCCACAGGCGGCAAGAGCAGCGGCGCAGGCGGCGGTCATTGAGTACGAACCGCTGGACGCGGTGCTGGATGTCGAAACGGCGCTGGCGCGGGAAAGTTACGTGGAAGCGCCCCATGTGCAGCAGCGCGGCGATGTAGAAGGGGCGCTGAAAACGGCGCCGCGCCGCCTGCAAGGGCAGTTTCACATCGGCGGACAGGAACATTTTTATCTGGAGGGGCAGATAGCCATGGCGCTGCCGGGTGAAGACAACGACGTGCAGGTCTTTTCTTCTACCCAGCACCCAACGGAAGTGCAAAAGCTGGTGGCGTCGGTGCTGGGCGTGACCATGAACAAAGTCACGGTTGATATGCGGCGCATGGGCGGCGGCTTCGGCGGCAAAGAGACCCAGGCGGCGGGGATCGCCTGCCACGCGGCGCTGGCGGCAGCCTTAACCGGCAGACCCGCGAAGCTGCGTCTCGCCCGCCGCGACGACATGCGCATCACCGGCAAGCGCCATCCGTTTTTTGTTCGCTATGACGTGGGCTTTACCGACGAAGGGGTGTTGCACGGCGTCAAAATCGATCTTGCCGCCAACTGCGGCTATTCGCTCGATCTTTCCGGCTCTATCTGCGACCGGGCGATGTTTCATGCCGACAACGCCTACTACCTGGGCGATGCGCGGATAACGGGCTACCGCTGCAAAACCCATCTGGCGTCCAATACCGCTTATCGCGGCTTCGGCGGGCCGCAGGGCATGGTGGCGATTGAACAGATAATGGAGCGCATTGCCCGCAAACTGCGCCTCGACCCGCTGACAGTAAGGCTGCGCAACTATTACGCCGAAGGGCGTGATGTGACCCATTACGGCCAGAAAGTGCGGCAAAACCTGTTGCAGACTATCACTGACCAGCTTATGCGCTCCGCTGACTATGCCGCTCGCCGGGAAAAGATCGGGGCGTTCAACGCGCAAAACCCCGTGCTGAAACGCGGCCTGGCGCTAACGCCGGTTAAATTCGGCATCTCGTTTACCTCAAGCTTTCTTAACCAGGCTGGCGCGCTGATCCTTATCTATACCGACGGCACGGTACAGCTCAACCACGGCGGCACCGAGATGGGCCAGGGGTTAAACACCAAGGTGGCGCAGGTGGTGGCGGACGTATTGCAATTGCCGCTTGAGAAGATCCAGGTAACCGCGACCAGCACCGGAAAAGTGCCTAATACATCGCCGACGGCAGCCTCGTCGGGCGCCGATCTCAACGGCAAGGCGGCGGAGATTGCCGCGCAAACCCTGAAAACCCGGCTGGTGGAGATGCTCTGTCGCCTGCACAAGTGTGAGCCGCAGGCGGTCAGTTTCAGCAATGGCGTAGTGTGCGCGGCGGGACGTTATTTCAGCTTCGCAGACGTAGCGAACCTCGCCTGGCTTAACCAGGTGCCGCTCTCCGCCACCGGCTTTTACAAGGTGCCAGGCATTCACTATGACCGGGAAGCGGGGCGCGGCGAGCCGTTTTATTACTTCTCTTACGGCGCCGCCTGTTCCGAAGTGCTGATCGACACCCTGACCGGCGAGTACCGGCTGTTGCGCACCGATATCCTGCATGATGCAGGCAACTCGCTGAATCCGGCTATCGACACTGGACAAATCGAGGGGGGATTTGTCCAGGGCGCAGGCTGGCTCACCACAGAAGAGCTGGTCTGGGACAGCGCTGGCAGGCTGGTGACCGACAGCCCGATGAGCTACAAAATTCCAGCCATCAGCGATGTTCCCCCGGTGCTGAACGTTGAGCTGCTGAAGAACGCCGCCAACGCGCAAGAGACGGTTTATCGCTCAAAAGCGGTGGGCGAGCCGCCGTTTATGCTGGGCATTTCCGTCTGGTGCGCCTTACAGGACGCGATTTCCAGCGTCAGTAGTTACAACATACTTAGTGATATGAATACCCCCGCCACGCCGGAGCGGGTTTTTCTGGCTGTGCAGGCGCAAAAGAAGGAAGGGCATGATGCACTTTGACGACTGGCTGGCCGTTTTAACGGCGCTGCGGGATAAAAGAGAGCCGTGCATTCTGCTGACGCTGCTTGAGGAGAAAGGATCGGTGCCGCGCGCCAGCGGCACCAAAATGGTGGTCACTGCGCGGGAGACGTTTCTCACTATTGGCGGCGGCAACCTGGAGCATCAATGCATCCAGATTGCCCGCGACATGCTGGCGCAGCGTGAAACGCGCCCGCGCAGCGAGCCTTTTCAGCTTGGCGCCAGGGCGGGGCAATGCTGCGGCGGCATGCTCACCGCGCTGTTCGAACCGCTGCTGCGCCCGCAGCCCGAGGTGGTTGTTTTTGGCGCAGGCCACGTGGGCCGCGCGCTGGTCAATCTGCTTTCCACGCTGCCTTTACGCATAACCTGGGTGGATGAAAGGGAGGGCGAATTTAGCGATGTGCCCGCGGGCGTCGTCACTCAACACGCTGAAGAGCCGCTTGACGCCGTAGCGCAAAGCGCGCCAGGCGCCTTTTTCGTTGTGATGACCCATTCCCACCCGCGCGACCTGGAGCTGACCGAAGCCATACTCCGGCGCGGCGATGCGAAATATGTCGGGCTTATCGGCTCGCAGACCAAGCGCCAACGCTTTGATTACCGTCTTAGCGGCAAGGGCATTAGCGAGGCGCAGCTTGCCCGCCTGCGCTGCCCGGCCGGGTTGCCGGATGTAAAAGGCAAGCTGCCTGCGGAGATAGCCGTCGCTATCGCCGGAGAAATCATTGCTGTTTATCAGGGGGATGCATAAGCTAGCTAAATCTCACTGCATAAACGGGAGTGAACCATGCTGGAGCAAAACCCTTTTCTGGAAACAAGCACGCTGCCTTATGAAGCGCCGCGTTTTGATGTGATAACCGATCAACACTATCGTCCGGCGTTCGACGAGGCGGTACGCCGCAAGCGCGAAGAGATAGCCGCTATCGCCGCTAACCCGCAAACGCCCACCTTCGAAAACACTTACCTGGCGCTGGAGAAAAGCGGCGCCATGCTCGGGCGAGTCACCAGCACCTTTTTCGCCATGACCTCGGCGCACACCAACGACTATCTGCAACAGCTGGATGAAGCGTTTTCCACTGAGCTTGCGGAACTGGCGGATGAGATCCATCTCAACGCTCAGCTTTTTTCACGTCTCGACGCGGTGTATCAACAGCGTCATGACATCGCGCTTGATGCGGAGTCGTTGCGCCTGGTGGAAGTTGTCTGGCAGCAGTTTATGCTGGCGGGCGCCACGCTTGGCGATGAACAAAAAGCGCAGCTGAAGGCGCTGAATAAAGAAGCGGCACAGTTAACCAGCCAGTTTAACAACCGTCTGCTTGCTGCCACCAAAGCGGGCGGGCTGGTCGTGGATACTGTGCAGGCGCTGGCAGGGCTGAGCGAGGCGGAAATCGCCGCCGCCGCTGAAGCGGCAAAAGAGAAAGGGCTTCAGGGTAAATGGCTTCTTTCGCTGCTCAACACCACCCAACAGCCTGCGTTGCAGTCGCTAACGAACCGTGAAACGCGCGAAGCGCTGTTTAAAGCAGGCTGGACGCGCAGCGAAAAAAACGACGCCAACGACACCCGCGCCATCGTCATTCGCCTTGCCGAACTGCGCGCCGCGCAGGCGCAACTGCTGGGCTTTGACGATTTCGCCAGCTGGAAAATCGCCGATCAGATGGCCAGAACGCCAGAGGCGGCGCTGCGCTTCATGCGCGGCATCGTGCCGGCGGCAACGGCGCGCGCCCGTCAGGAGCTGGCGGACATTCAGCAGGTTATCGACCAGCAACAGGGCGGTTTCCAGGCGCAGGCATGGGACTGGGCGTATTACGCCGAGCAGGTGCGCCTGGCGAAATACGATCTCGATGAAGCGAAAATTAAGCCTTATTTTGAGCTGAACCGCGTGCTCACCGAAGGGGTTTTCCGCGCCGCAAGCGATCTCTTCGGCATCAGCTTCACCGAGCGTTTCGACATCCCGCCGTATCACCCGGACGTGCGCGTCTGGGAGATTTACGACCAGAGCGGCGAGGGGCTGGCGCTCTTTTACGGCGATTTCTTCGCCCGCGACAGCAAAAGCGGCGGGGCGTGGATGGGCAATTTTGTCGAGCAGTCTACGCTGTTCGCCACCCGGCCGGTTATCTACAACGTCTGCAACTATCAAAAACCGGCGCCGGGCCAGCCTGCGCTTATCTCCTGGGACGACGTTATCACGCTGTTCCATGAATTCGGCCATACGCTGCACGGGCTGTTTGCCCGCCAGCGCTACGCCACGCTTTCCGGCACCAATACGCCGCGCGATTTTGTCGAATTTCCGTCGCAGATAAACGAACACTGGGCAAGCCACCCGGACGTATTTGCCCGCTACGCCCGTCATCATCAGACCGGCGAGCCGATGCCGGAGGCGCTGCGGGAAAAACTTTTCCGCGCGGCGCAGTTCAACAAAGGCTACGACATGACCGAACTTCTGGCCGCCGCGCTGCTGGATATGCGCTGGCACGCTATGACGCCGCAGACAAACGTGGAGGACGTGGCGACCTTTGAAGCCGCCGCGCTGGAACAAGAGCAGGTGGCGCTGCCTGCCGTTCCGCCGCGCTATCGCAGCAGCTATTTCGCCCATATTTTCGGCGGCGGTTACGCAGCGGGCTATTACGCCTATCTGTGGACGCAAATGCTGGCGGACGACGGTTATCAGTGGTTTGTGGAGCAGGGCGGGCTGACCCGTGAAAACGGTCAGCGTTTTCGTGAAGCGATCCTTTCACGGGGCAACAGCACCGATCTGGAAGCGCTTTATCGCGACTGGCGCGGTCACGACCCGCTTATCGAGCCGATGCTGAAAAATCGCGGGCTGAGCGACCAGTAGGAAAATAAGCCGGGCGATAAGCCCGGTTTTTACGCGGACGTTTTGCTACGCTTCTGGCTCAGGCTCTCTGGCGGTAAAACTTCAGACTCCTTTTTATCTCAAGGCGGCGGCGATGACCATTCTATCCAGTGAAAGGCTACATACCCTGGCAACGCGCCCTGATGACAGCGAATCCGCTTCTTTGCCTTCACCAGCGGAATGGGCTGCCATGGCGTGTGAACTACTCGAAGCGCGTCAGAAAATAGCGGCGCTTGAGAAACAACTGATGCGGCCTGTTACGCTGCCTTTTACCAGCGCAAGCCCGGTGTGTGAAATTGAAGCGGGCTACGCAGCAGGGGTAAATGACTGTAAAACCGCTATTCGCGCAGCCGGTTTTTTCATTGAAGGGGATGACTAAGCGGGCAGGGCGTGCATAAAAACGGGTAGCTTTCGCTACCCGAGTGGCTGTTAGTCCGTCAGCGCTTCGTTACGTAAATGGTTTAAGTAGTAATCGTAACGCTTAAGGAACCAGGCTTTACCGTCTCTGTCCATATTCCCTGTTATGGCCTCCATGTCTACGCGTCTCCCTTGCGCGTGCATCTGGGCGAAGCTCAGCGCCAGAAAATCAAAGTTTTGCAATGACATCACATCTTGTTCTTTCACAGACTGCATACCTTCCTCCTTCGTTAAAATAGGGTGAAAAGGAAATATGCTGTTTGGACTAAGTATGGTTCATCAGAACAGATCCGGCTTACAGAATATGCTTAAGTTTCAGGTAGTCAGCGAAGCGGTAAAGAAAATGACAGGGCCAGAAGAGGTTATCCCCTTGAGATTAATCCTGTTATCAGCGCAGCGGTAAACGGCTGAAAAACAGCGCCTGTCTGGTGGTCTATACTGTGTAAGCGGTTGCATTTTAATGAATAAAGGAATCTACACCGTACTGGCGCATTGATTCTGATGAATAACCAGACGAGGTCAAAATGAACATTGACGATCTAAAACGTCAGGCCGAGGAGGAAATCTCGGCGCTGATCGCTGACAAAATTGCTGAACTACGCAAGCATTCCGAAAAAGAGGTCTCCGAGATAGAGCTTATCCCCCGTGAGACAATGACTGGCCTTGCAGGTTATGACGTCCGGATAAAACTGATCTAGCCGTTACCCCTATCGCCTTTGACAAACGCCGCCTGCGGGTGGCTTTTACGCATTTGCTGCTCCGCGCGCAACGTTATTACCTGGCGGCAGTTGGCTTAATAAAAATTTTAAGCATAACCGCCTGTTTTCGGGGGCGGTGGCTTTACCGACAGGCGATAAATCGTGATCTTTATCGTAATACGGAAGTATGAATCTTGTTCGGATTAATCTTATCTGAGATGATGCTTTCACCCCTTACAGAGCTAAGCCACTTAGGTGAGTGCCGGAGATAAGCGCCGGAGGGGTAAAACCTGAAAACCCGCTGAATAGCGGGTTTTTTTATGGCCTGAAGCGGTATGCAAAAGCGCAGGAAAGCGCCGTTAAGAAAAGTCCCCGGAGCAGTGAAATCCGCCGGCTCCGGGGTATGCAAATGCAAAATCGCTACGAACGCCACTTTATCCTGCCGGCAGAATTAACCTATCCGCCAAAAGTATGAAAATGAAGCACATAAAGCAAAACCGGACATTTAGCCCGGTTTTTGCGCATTTACTTTCAGCAGGCAGCGAGCGCGGTATCGCCTCTGGCCTTGTTGTGCCGAAAGTCGCTGTGCTAAGCGTGTAGTATCAAAGCCTTACAAGGCGCTTGCAGCGGCCTGGCGCATCATGCGATTGGCCTCGTCCCATTTGCGGGAGTTACGTTTAGTAATCGCTTCGCGCGCTGCGCGTCGGGCTTTATTCATCAGATGTTGGTTCACCATATTTCACCTCCACCATTGTCGGGATCCTGCCCGGATCCGCTGGTCACATTGCGTTAGTTCATCTTGTTTGCTGCCTGCTCTTCGTTTTGTAGAGATAAGTTTTGGTCAGAGATCACCGCTCTGCTTTAAGACTTTTGCCTAAAAACGCATCGGGCAGGTGACATTGAGGCGCGTCTGTGGTTGGCCTGTACAGAGTCTGTTTTTTGGGCTACTCGCGAAAAGTCGCGCGTAAAACCAGCTTTTTCCCGGCTTTAAGAAAAAAGCATTCACGCTTTTTTGTTACGAAATTTTTAAGCGCTTCGTTTTAAAAAAAATGGTTATCTATCAGCGATAAAACGCAAAAGCATAACGCCCTAAGGCGGCCGATGTGACCGCTTCGTTAATGAAAATAATTCTCATCTGGATTGATAATTCCCTGTCTGCCTTCCAGGCTTGTGGAGGTGTTTCTCAACCCTTAATCCCCACAGACAGGAGGTAGTATGTTTCATCACTCTTCGAAACTTCAGTATCCCGTTCGCGTGGAAAAGCCCGACCCGGAATTTGCGATGCTCTTACAACAGGCTATTGGCGGCGTGGAAGGTGAAATTCGCGTCGCGATGCAGTATTTCTTTCAGGCGATGGGCGCCCGTGGCGACGCTCGCATTAAAGACTTGCTGATCTCAACGGCTACCGAAGAGCTGGCGCACATCGAAATGCTGGGCCACGCCGTGGCGCTGAACCTGGAGGGCGCGCCGCTCTCTTATCAGGAAGCCTCGGCAAAAGACCCGGTCGTTAACGCTATTCTTGGCGGCATGAATCCTCGCCATGTTCTCTCCTCAGGCCTTGCCGCGCTGCCGGTAAATGCCAACGGCGTGCCGTTTGATATGAGCCATGTTTACGCTTCCGGCAACGTGGCGGCGGATATGCTGGCTAACGTCACGGCGGAAGCCACAGGCCGCGTGCTGGCTACCCGTCTTTACAACATGACGGAAGATAAAGGGATGAAAGATTTCCTCTCTTTTCTCATCGCCCGCGACACCATGCACCAGCAGCAATGGCTGGCTGTGATTGAAGATATGGGCGGGTTGTCTGCGTCGCTGCCTATTCCTAACAGCTTCCCGCAGGAACAAGAGGCCAGCGAGCATTCCTACTACTGTCTGAATACGTCGCTGGATAAACCACTGCCGCAGGGTCGCTGGTGCGACGGGCCGGCGTTCGACGGCAAAGGGCAGTTCACCGCCAAAGAGCAGCCGGATCTGCTGGGCGAAGAGCCTGTTTTGGGTAAAGCCCGCCCGGGTTCAGGCGCGCAGGCTGAACAGATTGGCACGGCGATGTCGTCTACTGCCAGCGCCGGCAACGGCTCTGTGTCTGGCTCATAAGGCGGCGATCCGTTGGGCCTTCTTTTTGTCGCCTCTGGCTCTGCCGCCAACGTTCCAGGTTTGTCCTACACTTAGGGAACATCGTACAGAGTCAGGAGAGGTTTATGGTTGAACGTGAAAACTCCCCGCAAGGAGAAAAAGAGAAGGCGCCTTCTGCCCCCGAGTCGGTCAAAAACACCCGCGATAACCCAGGGCAGGAGGGAGAGATCCCGCGTAAAAGGGACGACAGCGAAGATGATGAAGTCGACCCGTACAAACACGGTTGACGCTTGCCCCGTCACTGCCTGTGCGTGACGGGGGAACAGCCGGTAAACAGACCCTGCGGGGTCTTTTTTATTGGCTATTTCTTATGCGCGACGATAAACAGCCGGGGGAAGGCAAGCAGTAAGCGTCCGTCGCGACGCGGCAGGTAATGCTGAGAAAGCAGCAAACGATAGCGTTCGAGAAAGCGTTCTTCGTCTGTCTCATCCAGCGCGTCGAGGAAAGGGCGCAAGCCGGTTGAACGCAACCAGTCCACCACCGCGTCAACCGAAGGCAGCAGATGAAAATAGGTTGTGCGCCAGATATCCAGTTCGCATCCCGCCTGGCTTAGCAGATCGTAATAATTTTCTACCGTCAGCAGCGGTTCGCGCTCTTTTACCGTCATGCCCATCGCCTTCGCAACCGTGCGCATGGCGGCATGGGTTGGCTCCTCCCAGTTGTCCGGCATCTGCACCGCCAGCATGCCCTGCGGCGCCAGCAGGCTGGCGAGCCGGGGAAAGAGCGAAGGGTGATCGGGCAGCCATTGCAGCGAGGCGTTAGCGTAAATCAGGTCTGGCTCGCTTTGTGGCCGCCAAAGCGCTGCATCTTCTTCAATAAAATCGCAATCCGGCAGCGCGCGGCGGGCCTTTTCCAGCATAGCGGGCGACGTATCGATACCGGTTATCTTCGCCTGCGGCCAGGCCTTGCGCAGCAGTTCCGTGCTGTTGCCGGGGCCGCAGCCGAGATCGTAAACCTGGCGCACAGAAGCGCGGGAAGCGATGCGCGCCACCAGCTCCTGCGCCGGGCGGGTGCGCTCCGCGGAAAATTGGAGATAAAGCTCGGGGTTCCAGTCCTGCACAGGGGCCTCCGGTGAACGGGTGTTCAGTTCGTTTAACTGCGGTTAAGAATCGTTGTGTCAGAGTGACGCCACAGAGGTAACAAAGTCACCTCAAACCGTAGTCGATTCACACGGTAATAATAAATTTATCCATGCAAGCATTGCCGCCAGCCCCGCTGGCGGTTTTTTTTTGCGTTAACGGCCCGCGAACCGTTTACGGTAGCCCGCAGGCGAAAGGGCGAACTGACGCTGAAAATGGTAGCGCAGCGTGGTTGCGCTGCCGAATCCCACCTCGCCTGCGATCTGCTCCAGTGAAAAACGGGTCGTCTCCAGCAATTCCCGCGCCCGCAACAGCCTCTCGTTAAGCAGCCAGCGGCCGGGCGTGGTGCCGGTCGCTTCCTGGAAACGGCGTAAAAAAGTGCGCGGGCTCATACCCGCTTTTTCTGCAAGCGTCGCCACCGTGTGGTTATGCGCCAGTCGCTGATGCAAAAAATCAAACAGCAAACCGAGCCGCTGGCTTTCACGGGCGCGCGGCACGGGGCGTTCCACATGCTGCGTCTGACCGCCGTCGCGATGCGGCTGCACCACTAAACGCCGCGCCACGCTGTTGGCCGCTTCGCGGCCAAAATCACGCCGCACCAGATGCAAACAGAGATCGATGCCCGCTGCGCTGCCTGCGGAGGTCAGCAAGTTGCCCTGGTCGAGGTAAAGCACATCGGGCACCACATCCGTTTGCGGATAACGGCGCGACAGGGCGTCGAGATAGCGCCAGTGCGTGGTCGCCTTACGGCCGTTCAGCAATCCGCTCGCCGCCAGCACAAACACGCCGGAGCAAATCGAAATGATTCTGCATCCTCTTTCATGCGCGCGCCGGAGCGCTTCGCACAGCGCCTGCGGCACCGGGGCTTCACTGTCGCGCCAGCCGGGAATGACGATAGTGCCGGCGTTGTCCAGCAAAGGCAGCCCGCCATCGGCCATGATGCGCACGCCGCCCGTGGCGCGAAGCGGGCCTTCCTCAACGCTCGCGACGGCGAACTGATACCACTCAGGACCCATTTCCGGACGCGGCAGCCCGAAGATCTCTACGGCTACGCCAAATTCAAAAGTGCACAGACCGTCGTAGGCTAGCGCCACGACAAGCGAATTGGCTAAAGGCTGGTGCATGATTGTCAAAATCCTTGCGATTTCTGGCAGCGAGCAGGGCGGTCATCGTCGCGCCTGCGGGTTAATGTATTGTTAACACAAACCACAAGGAGCAGACAATGAGCTATGTCACCGAGTTTTCCGCCGCCCCGTCCGCGGTTGCCGAGGCCCACTTTTTAGAAAGATTAAGCGTTGAGACAGACTGCGCCGATGTGCATGCGGCGATGCGGCTGGGCGAGCAAGATTTTGTGCTGCTGCACGTCGTCGGCAGCCAGGAAACCTTTGCCCGTCGGCACATTCCCGGCGCGCAACATCTGCCCTGGAGCCAGATGACAGCGGAGCGCATGGCGCAGTGGCCGCAAGAGACATTGTTCGTGGTTTACTGCGCAGGCCCGCACTGTAACGGCGCAGACCGCGCCGCGCTTAAGCTTGCGCGACTGGGTCTGCCGGTGAAGATTATGCTCGGCGGCCTCACTGGCTGGGCGGACGAAGGGTACGCTTTCGCCAGCGAAGAGAGAGCGTCAGCCTGCGTCTGAAATAGCGGTTGTCGCTTCGCTGACGGGCGCTTCGGCTTGCGCCGGAGCGCTAAAGCCGGCGCCGCCGGTGAAAAGCGGGCGTCCTTCACTCTGCCAGTGTTGAACCATCACCTGTTGCAGCGGGGTAAGCGGCGCATCGCTCCAGAGGAAATAATGCTCAGCCTGAAGCTCGTCGAGATCGGGCTGGGCGACAGGCTCGGCAAGCAGATCGATACGAAACCCCTCCGCTGAAAAGCGAATCGCTTCCAGCCAGATATCCAGCGGGTCCGTCATATTTAGCGGGATCATCACCAGCGAATCTGCCGGGCGTTTACGCAGCCCCTGCAAAACAAAAGCCGCATATTCAATTAATTGGGTGTCAAAACGCGCGCGGCGGGTGAGCTGCGTCGCGTTGACGCCTTCGCGCAGCCAGAGGCGCAGCGGGCGGATCACGTTGTCCAGCAGCGCAGCGGCGGGTAACTCGCGACCAAAACGCCGCAACAGGGCGCGTAGCTTCGCGGTATCAGGATTTTCCAGCGCAGAAAGCAGCTTTTCCTGATAAAGCTCCCACTGGCTGCTGAGCGTGGCGTGTTCGCCTTTCAGCAGTCGGGAGACTTCCGCCACCGGCACGCCTTCGTTAAGCCACTTCAGAATAAGCTGGATGCGCAGCAGATGACTGTAATCATAATAACGTTTCCCGCTGGCGTCCCGGGCGGGCTTAAGCAAGCCGTAACGCTGCCAGGCTCGCAAGTTAGGCATGGTAACACCGCACTGATCGGACAACATTTCAATAGTGAAATGCGACATGGCGATTCCTTATTACCGGAAAAATAACAGAAAAGTGTAATACCTTTTTCCCGTGAGGCCAGGAAAAAAGGGCGAGTGGAAAAGGTAGGACTGTTCAGGGAGGACAAGGCAAGCTATCACACAAAGGATAACTTGCTAACTGTTTTCACAAGCGATCAATAAACAATAATGATGAATTAAGTCAACAGATACCGTTTATCAGGGCGCATTTTGGTGGGTTTATGATCGTCATTAATCATTTCACGCAGGTCGATTTCAATGCCGTTGCAAAGCGCGTCGAGCGGCAAATCGTTATCTTCCATTCCAAAAGGATCTTCCAGCTCTTCCGCCAGCGTATCCAGCGAAAGAAAGGTATAGGAAATAAACACCGAAACAAATGGCGTCATGAAATGCAGGTCGGTGACCAACGCGAAGGGAAGCAAAATACAGAAAAGGTAAACCGTGCGGTGCACAATCAGCGAGTAAGCGAAAGGGAGCGGCGTGTTGGCGATGCGCTCGCAGCCCGCCAGGATCCCTGAAAGCTCGTTGAGATGGTTATCCAGGCTCTGGAACAGAATATCCGACAGCGCGCCGCGGCTGCGCTGTGCGGCCAGCCATTCGCCCATCAGCAGAATAATGCGGTTGCAGGGGGAATGACTGTGCATCACGGCTTCCAGCTCCGCTTTGCTGAGATAGCGATCCAGCACGTTATCCAGCTTTTTACGGCGCAGCGTCAGGCGCAGGCAGTGGCAAAAAGCGATTTGCAGGTTAACGAGATGGCGAATCTCCTGCGGGTGCGAAGCCAGCAGCGTGCGGGAAACGCGTAGCAGCGAACGGCTCTGGATAACCAGTTGCCCCCAGATAAGGCGCGCCTCGGTATAACGGGCGTAGCAGGCGCTGTTGCGAAAGCCGAGAAAGATAGCGATGGCCACGCCGAGAATGCTGAACGGCGCGATGGTCAGCTTAATGCCGAGCGCTTCATACCAGGGCAGAAAAAAGATAACGGTTACAGAGAGCGCGACATTCAGCAGCAGTCGCGTGGAAATTTTAGCCAGAACGGAACCATGCCAGACAAACAGACGGGTAAACCAGTGCTGGTGAGGACGAACAATCATAATGGTCACTGTGTTAACAAAAGCGCTACGCATTAAACGAGATAGCGCTTTTGCCTGCAACCCTGAAGAGTGAAGGGGTATTTCTGAAATCAGCCCACCGGAATAAACTTATCCTTCACCCTGTGAAGCCATTCGCGAGAGCGACGCAGCGAGCCGCCTTTTTTGAAAAGCAGGAAAATATCTTTACCAATAGCCATCACCATAAAACAGTCTTTGCGACGCAGCGCGGGGCAACAATACCATTTCTGTTTCATTAATCGCTCCTTTAACGGGAATTAACGTAACCAGATGACGTCGGCATTAATAATAGTCAGTAAGTGAAGCGGTAGATAATTAAGATTTCCTTTTAGGAACATTCTTACGAATGGATGAAAATGGATAAAATCTCGTTATTTATCATCACGTGTGAGAAATGCACGGCTGGCAGTATTAGAGAAAAGTCCTGGAAAAAGTTTTCTCATGCTTATGTAACTTGCGAAACGGTGAAGCCACCCTATAGTTATTTCTGCGTTTCGCATTAGTGTTTACGCAATTTAATTCTGATGATCCAGGAGGAGATATTATGACTCAGCATCGTGGTGGTTCAGGTAATTTTGCGCAGGATCGTGAGCGTGCTTCCGCAGCAGGCCGTAAAGGCGGGCAGAACAGCGGCGGGAATTTCAAAAACGACCGTGAGCGCGCCGCCGAGGCAGGCCGCAAGGGCGGTAAGAACAGCAGCCGTTCTTCGTCCTGAGGCATAAGCCGGCAACGGCTTGCCTGACGTACCTCCGGTATGGGGTTGCCCATACCGGAGGCCGTTTGTTTTTCGCCGTACCTTACTGATTAAGACCGTAAAATGATGAAAACTTATTTGCCTCTGTGCGTCGCCTTAACGTTATTTACCGCTCCGTTTCCTCTGCTTGCAGAAAAACCAACGCCGCCTGGCGATAATAAAACCACGACAACCCAGGTGCTTGAAGGCGGCGCTGCATTATTACAAAGCAATACGCCATTAAAGGATTTCGATATTTATCTGGTGGGCTTCCACCCGATGAAAGACGATCCCGAAAACCAAATGGAAGCGCACCATTATTGTCATCAGGTCAACCAGGATTTCGCCCAGTGCGTCTTATTTGATGGCAATACTAAAAACGCCAATATGACCGGCGTGGAATATATTATCTCCGAAAAACTCTTTGCAACGCTTCCCCAGGAAGAGCGCCAGTACTGGCATCCTCATAATGGCGAAATTCTCAGCGGCCAGCTGATTGCGCCAGGCATTCCGAAAGTGGCGGAGCACCGGCTGATGAAAGATAAAATGAACAGTTACGGTAAGACCTGGCATGTGTGGCATACCGGCGGGCCGGGTGAACAGGGCGCCACGTTGCCGCTGGGCCCGCCGATGCTCGCGTGGTCGTTCAACCGCGACGGTGAGGCAAAACCGGAACTGGTCAGCGAGCGCGATAAAAAGCTTAACGTCAATACCGATGAAATTCGTCAGTCGCGCCAGGACTTACAGGCCGACGCCAGGCCGCAGAGCGGCGTGGATGCCCTTAACGGCAAGTTTAAGCGGCCGTCGCAGCCGATTCCCGGCGTCACCGACAGCGACGCCAAACCGAATCCTTAATTTCTCTCGTTATATGCCTGACTTTTTTCCCCACTTCGGTGGGGATTTTTTTTAAATGAATTTTTTTCAACACAGATGAAATTTCCTCGTTTGCTCATGCGCGCTTCTCATGTCATTATTTGGACATATAGCCGTCCAGATGTCTAAAAGTTCACCCAGATAACTATCACCTTGCGCAATTAAGTCAGCAAGGGTCAGGAGAAAAACATGCAACGTCAACACGCCCCGTTTCGCGCCGATGTAGTCGGCAGTTTTCTGCGCCCGGACGCCATCAAGCAGGCGCGCCAGCAGTTTGCCGCAGGCCAGATAGACGCCGCTGCGCTGCGCAAAGCAGAAGACGAGGCCATTCGCGAGAGCGTCGCGCAGCAGTGCGCCTGCGGCCTGCATGTCGTGACCGACGGCGAATTCCGCCGCGCCTGGTGGCACATGGACTTTTTCGCTGCCTTGCAGGGCGTAGAGCTTTATGAAGTGGATCAGGGGATCCAGTTCAACGGCATCCAGACCAAAGCGCAGAGCGTTCGCGTGGTGGGTAAGGTCGGTTTTGGCGATCACCCGATGCTGGAAGATTTTCGTTATCTGAAGAGCGTGAGCGGTAACGCCGAGCCGAAAATGACCATTCCCAGCCCAAGCGTGCTGCATTTTCGCGGCGGCGCCAAAGCTATCGACCGCACGGTCTACCCTGATCTGAACGACTATTTTGACGATCTCGCCACCACCTGGCGCGACGCCATCCGCGCTTTCTATGACGCAGGCTGCCGTTATCTGCAACTGGACGATACCGTGTGGGCCTATCTTTGCTCTGATGAACAGCGCGCAAAAGTGCGTGAGCGCGGCGAAGATCCGGATGAGCTGATGAAGATTTACGCCCGCGTGCTGAACAAAGCGCTGGAAGGCAAACCGGACGATCTGACCATCGGCCTGCACGTTTGCCGCGGCAACTTCCGTTCAAGCTGGATCTCCGAAGGCGGTTATGAGCCGGTAGCCGAAGTGCTGTTCGGCACCGTAAATATCGACGCCTTTTTCCTGGAGTATGATAACGACCGCTCCGGTGACTTTGCGCCGCTGCGCTTTATTCGTCCGGGCAAGCAGCAGGTGGTGCTGGGCCTTATCACCACCAAAAACGGCGAACTGGAAAACCCGGAGCTGGTGAAAGCGCGTCTTAAAGAAGCCGCGCAGTATGTCGACATTAACCAGCTTTGCCTCAGCCCGCAGTGCGGTTTCGCCTCCACCGAAGAGGGCAACAGCCTGAGCGAAGCGCAACAGTGGGATAAAGTGCGCCTCGTTACCGGTATTGCCAACGAGGTCTGGTAACAATAACGTTTCCCTCCTGCAAAGGAGGAGATATTCCCGGTTTGTAGAGCGGATGGCGAAAGCTGTCCGCTTTTTTTATGGTCAGGAAAAAGGGGAAGGGATGTTAAACGTGATTATGGCGGGCGCGTTATCAATAGCAAATAGCTGTTACGTTACCCCTCAGGCCATCATTTTTAATTATCTTTTCACGCGCTGCACATTTATGAAGCGGCTTTGCACCATAGCGGAGAACCATTGCTGTTATTTACGCTTTGTAATAAAGGTGAATCGTCTTTGTTGAATTAACTTTATAATATCCAATTGATATTAAAGGAATTATAAATAGTGGCATTCTAATTGCTAACGCTATTCCATCTTGTATACCAGATGGGATGCCAGCAAATGACGACCGCGCAACCGCTTTTTATGCCATTAACCCTGAGTGAATGGCGCAGGGAGTTTCTTCAGGATCCAAAACGGATCGCCGACATTTATGCCGCGTTCAGCGACGCCCCGGAAAATAACGATCCGGCCTGGATCTTCAAAGCCAGCCGGGCGCTTATCGCCAGCCAAATCGAGCCGCTGTTAACGGCGCTGGCGTCGGGTGAAAAAACGCTGGACGACTTTCCGCTCTTTGGCGTGCCTTTCGCGGTGAAAGACAATATCGACGTGGCCGGCATGCCCACCAGCGCCGCGTGTCCCGCCTTTGCTTACTCGCCGGAACGGGACGCCACCGTCGTGGCGAAGCTCAAAGCCGCAGGCGCCGTTGTTATTGGCAAAACCAATCTTGATCAGTTCGCCACCGGGCTTGTCGGCACCCGTTCGCCTTATGGCGCGGTGCCGAACACCTTCAACCCCGATTATGTCAGCGGCGGCTCCAGCTCCGGATCCGCTTCCGTGGTGGCGCGCGGGCTTGCTGCGTTTGCGCTCGGCACAGATACCGCCGGTTCCGGGCGCGTGCCCGCAGGCTTTAACAATATCGTCGGGCTGAAGCCCACCAAAGGCTGGCTTTCCACCCACGGCGTGGTGCCCGCCTGCCGTTTGAACGACTGCGTTTCCGTTTTTGCCCTGACGGTTGAAGATGCGTATACCGTGGCGCGCATCGCAGGCGGATATGACGAACAGGACGCCTATTCCCGCCATAACCCCCGCACGGCGCCTGCTCGCTTCGCTCCCGCGCCGCGTCTGGCCGTGCCGGACGTGCTGGAATTTTATGGCGACAAGAAGAGCCAGGCGGCGTTTGAGAAAAGCCTGGCGCGCCTGGAGGCGCTCGGCGCGCAACTGGCGCCCATTGATTTTTCTGCGTTTCGCGCGCTGGCGGAGCAGCTTTACGCAGGCGCCTGGGTCGCCGAGCGTACCGTGGCGGTGGGCGCTGTGCTGCAAAGCCAGCCCGAGGCGATGGACCCGACGGTGCGCGGCATAGTCGAAAGCGGAGTGCGCTTTAGCGCCTGCGATGCCTGGCGGGCGGAATATGCCCGTGCGGAGCTGGCGCGCCATATCCAGACGCAGCTTGCCGGGTTTGATGCGCTGGTGGTGCCCACGTCGCCCACGATTCACACCCTGGAAGAGATGAAAGCGGAGCCGGTGCGCTATAACTCGCATTTCGGCTATTACACCAACTTCACCAATCTGGCCGATCTCTGCGCGCTGGCGTTGCCTGCGGATTTTCGCGACGACGGCCTGCCGGCGGGCATTACCCTGATTGCCCCGGCATGGCGCGATGGCGCGCTCGCCCGCTTCGGCGCGCTCTGGCAACAGGCCGTCACGCTGCCGCTCGGCGCGACGAACAAGGCGCTGCCCGCACCGCAGCCCGCGTTGCGCAGCGAAGAACACGTACGCCTGGCGGTGGTCGGCGCGCACCTGCGCGGCATGCCGCTGAATTTCCAGCTCACCACCCGCGATGCGGTGTTTGTCGAGGAGACCACGACAGACGCCCGCTACCGCCTTTTCGCCCTTGCCAATACCACGCCGCCGAAACCGGGCCTGGCGCGCATGGCGGAAGGCGCGCCGATTGCAGTGGAGCTGTGGGACATTCCGCTCGCCCGCTTTGGCGAATTTGTGGCGGAAATTCCTGCGCCGCTCGGTATCGGCACGCTTACGCTTGCCGACGGCCGTCAGGTGAAAGGATTTATTTGCGAGCCGCAGGCACTTGCGGACGCGACGGATATCACCTCCTGGGGCGGCTGGAAAGCCTGGCTCGCCCGCCATCAGACCGCCTGAGGAGTGCGCCATGTTTACCACGGTATTGATTGCTAACCGCGGCGAAATCGCCTGTCGCGCCATTCGCACCCTGAAAAAAATGGGCATAAAAAGTGTTGCGGTTTACTCCGATGCCGATCGCAACGCCCGGCACGTAAGCGATGCAGACTGCGCCATTGCGCTTGGCGGCGAGAAGGCGAGCGAAAGCTATCTTGATGTCGATAAAATCCTCAGCGCCGCGCAGGCGAGCGGGGCGCAGGCAATTTTCCCCGGTTATGGTTTTCTCTCGGAGCGGGCGGAGTTCGCCGCCGCGTGTGAAGCCGCGGGGATCGTGTTTATCGGCCCGACGTCGCGGCAAATTAGTGATTTCGGCCTGAAGCACAGCGCCAGGGCGCTTGCCGCCGCCGCGGGCGTGCCCATGACGCCGGGCACCGGCCTGTTGCGTACGCTGGAAGAGGCCTGCGCCGCGGCGCAGGAGATAGGCTACCCGGTGATGCTGAAAACCACCGCGGGCGGCGGCGGCATCGGCCTGACCCGCTGCGCGGACGAAACGGCGCTGCGCGAGGCCTGGGAGAGCGTTAAACGGCAGGGGCAGCAGTTTTTCAGCGACGACGGCGTCTTTCTTGAACGGTTTGTCGACCGCGCCCGTCACCTTGAGGTGCAAATCTTAGGCGACGGCAAAGGCCGCGTGGCGGCCCTTGGCGAGCGCGACTGCTCGCTCCAGCGCCGCAACCAGAAAGTGGTGGAAGAGACGCCGGCGCCCAGCCTGCCGCAGGCGACGCGCGAGGCGCTGCATGCGGCGGCGGTCGCGCTGGGTGAATCGGTCAGCTACCGCAGCGCAGGCACCGTTGAGTTTATCTACGACGCCGCTTGCGACCAGTTCTGGTTTCTGGAGGTCAACACCCGCTTGCAGGTTGAGCATCCGGTAACCGAGTGCGTCACAGGCCTTGATCTGATCGAATGCATGATCGCCGTGGCGGCGGGCGAGCCGCTGGACTGGTCAGCCCTCGCCCGCGCGCCGCAGGGCGCGTCTATTGAGGTGCGCCTGTATGCGGAAGATCCGCTGAAAAACTTCCAGCCGAGCCCTGGCGTATTAACCGATGTTTATTTTCCGGCGGATGTGCGGGTGGACGGCTGGGTCTCGACGGGCGCAGAAGTGAGCGCATTTTACGACCCGATGATCGCCAAAATCATCGTGCACGGCGAAACCCGCCAGCAGGCGCTGGAAAAACTCACTACCGCCCTTAACGCCACCCGTTTGCACGGTATCGCCACCAACCTCGACTACCTGCGCCAGATAGTGAAGCTGCCGGAATTTACCGCTGGCGTCATGTGGACGCGGCTGCTGGACGACGTACGCTATGAAGCGCACGCCATTGAAGTGCTGGCGCCGGGAACATGGAGCAGCGTGCAGGATTATCCGGGGCGCACCGGCTACTGGGATATCGGCGTGCCGCCTTCCGGGCCGATGGATGATTTCGCCTTCCGGCTCGCTAACCGTATCGTCGGCAATCATCCGACGGCTGCGGGGTTGGAGTTCACCCTCCAGGGGCCGACGCTGCGTTTTCACAGCGCGGCGACCATCGCGCTGACCGGCGCAGACTGCCCGGCGACGCTTGACGATGAGCCGGTAGCCTGGTGGCAACCGGTAGTGGTGAAAGCGGGGCAGACGCTGAAGCTCGGCCGCGCCCGCACGGGGTGTCGCACCTACCTTGCCGTGCGTAACGGCATTGACGTGCCGGTTTATCTGGGCAGCCGCTCGACCTTCGCGCTGGGGCAGTTTGGCGGCCATGCCGGACGCACGCTGAAGGTAGCGGATATTCTGGCGATTTCGCGCCCGGAGCTTGCCGCCTGCACCACGCCGCCGCCCATCGCGCTGCCGCAAACGCCGGAACCGGCGCTGTTGCCGCGCTATGGCGATGTATGGGAAATAGGCGTGCTTTACGGGCCGCATGGCGCGCCGGATTTCTTTACCCCGGAATCGATGAACGCCTTCTTCGACGCCGAATGGCAGGTGCATTACAACTCTAACCGGCTGGGCGTGCGGCTTTCAGGGCCGAAGCCAGAGTGGACAAGAGCCAACGGCGGCGAGGCGGGGCTGCATCCTTCGAACGTACACGACTGCGAATACGCCATTGGGGCTATCAATTTCACCGGCGATTTCCCGGTCATTCTTACCCGCGATGGCCCAAGCCTCGGCGGTTTCGTCTGCCCGGTGACTATCGCGAAAGCGGAACTGTGGAAAGTAGGCCAGGTGAAGCCGGGCGATCGTATCCGCTTTCATCCCATCAGTTTTGAACACGCCCAGTCGCTGGAGATAGCCCAGCAGGTGGCTGTGACCAACCTGTGCGCGGTCAATGCGCTGCCGGACGTGCGCGCAAGCATTGCGCCATCCGCCACCTCAAGCGCGGCGATTTTAGCCGAGACGCCGGCGCGCAACGGCTTGCCCGCCGCCGTATGGCGACAGGCGGGCGATAACTACATTCTGGTTGAGTATGGCGACAACGTCATGGATCTGGCGCTGCGCCTGCGGGTACACCTGCTGATGCAGGCGATCCGCGCAAGCGGCGTGGTGGGCGTGGAGGAGCTTTCGCCGGGCGTGCGCTCGTTGCAGGTGCGCTACGACAGCCAGCGTATCTCACAGCGCCAGCTGATGGCGCTGCTGCTCAGCCTGGACAAAGAGCCTGGCGACGTCAGCGAGTTAAAAATTCCGTCACGCATTGTCCATCTGCCGATGGCGTTTGAAGACAGCGCGACGCTCGCCGCGGTGGAGCGTTATCAGCAAACGGTCAGGAACGAAGCGCCCTGGCTGCCGAACAATGTCGACTTTATCTGCCGGGCCAACGGACTTGCCAGCCGTGACGACGTGCAGCGCATTATTTTCGATGCCAGCTACTTAATCCTTGGGCTGGGCGACGTTTATCTCGGCGCCCCTTGCGCGGTGCCCGTTGACCCGCGCCACCGCCTGCTCAGCTCAAAATATAACCCGGCGCGCACCTGGACTGCCGAAGGCACCGTTGGTATCGGCGGCATGTATATGTGCATTTACGGCATGGACTCGCCCGGCGGCTATCAGCTGGTGGGGCGAACGCTGCCTATCTGGAACAAGTTCCTGAAGAATGCGCAGTTTGGCGAAGAGCCCTGGCTGCTGAAGTTTTTCGACCAGGTGCGTTTTTACCCGGTAAGCGAAGCGGAGTTAACCGACTTGCGCGACGCTTTCCGCGAAGGGCGCGCCCATATCCGCATTGAAGAGAGCGAGTTTGATTTCGCCGCCTACAACCGCTTCCTGACGGAAAACGCCGGGGATATCGCTGCATTCCGTGAGCGCCAGCAGGCGGCCTTCAGCGCCGAAGTCACGCGCTGGCAGGCGCAGGAAAACACGGCGGCAGAGCAGACGCAGCCGGTGGTCGTACAGGAGCAGGAGGAGCAGAGCGGCCAGCTGGTAAGCGCCGACCTCAACGGCAATATCTGGAAAATCCTTGTCGAACCGGGCCAGCGCGTGCGCCAGGGCGAACCGCTGGTCGTGGTGGAGGCAATGAAAATGGAGCTGATGGTGCATGCGCCCAGCGACGGCGTGGTGTCGCGCATCAGTTGCCAGCAGGGGCGGCCCGTTTCACCCGGCGACGCGCTGCTGTGGCTGGGCTGACGGAGAAGATGCCGATGCAGCCAGGCTGGCAAAGGCCAGAACCTCGCGGCAAGCGCCGCGAGGAAGGCCAGGGCGAACGCATCTACCGGCTGCTCAAGCAGGAGATTTTCGATTTCCGGCTGTTGCCGGGGGACCGCTTCAGTGAAAACGACCTTGCGGCGCGCATGGGCGCGAGCCGCACGCCGGTGCGCCAGGCGCTGCATTTGCTGGAGCAGGAAGGGTATCTCGATGTTCAGCCCCGCAGCGGCTGGCAGGTGCGGCATGTCGATTTCGACCATCTGGAAGCGCTTTACGACCTGCGCGTGGTGCTGGAGCTGGAGGCGGTGAAACGGCTTTGCGCGTTGCCGACGGATGTGCGCCCGCTGCCGCTGCAAATGCTCAGGCACTTTTGGGTCGACAGCCCGCCGCTTACCGACGGGGCGACGGTGGCAAGCCATGACGAGCAGTTTCACATGACGCTGGTCGACACCGCCGGCAACCCGGAAATGGCGCGGGTGCACCGCGACGTTACCGAGAAAATTCGCATTGTACGCCGCATGGATTTCACCGAAGCGGCGCGCATCAGCGCCACCTACGCCGAGCATGGGCAGATCCTGCTCGCCATTCTTAACCACAACCTGAAGGAGGCCTGCGCCCGGCTGCACGACCACATTGCCCAAAGCCAGAAAGAGGTTCGAAAAATTACGCTCCACGCCCTGCACCAGGCGCGGCGGGAGACGCGAGATTAATCGTACACACAGCACACCTTATCAGGAGACATCGTTATGCATCGTCGTACTTTGTTAAAAGCTTTTGCCCTTTCCGCATCGGTGGTCAGCATGGGGTTCGCCTTCAGCGCGCAGGCCGCAGAGACCATTAAAGTCGGCATTATGCATTCGCTTTCCGGCACCATGGCCATTTCGGAAACGCCGCTGAAAGACGTGGCGCTGATGACCATTGATGAAATCAACGCTAAAGGCGGGGTGCTTGGCAAAAAGCTGGAGCCGGTGGTAGTCGACCCCGCCTCCAACTGGCCGCTGTTTGCTGAAAAAGCCCGCCAGTTATTAACCCAGGATAAAGTCGCCGCCGTCTTTGGCTGCTGGACATCGGTTTCGCGTAAGTCGGTTTTACCGGTGTTTGAAGAGCTGAACGGTTTGCTCTTCTACCCGGTGCAGTACGAGGGCGAAGAGATGTCGCCGAATGTCTTTTACACCGGCGCCGCACCGAACCAGCAGGCCATTCCGGCAGTGGAATACCTGATGAGCGAAGATGGCGGAGCCGCAAAACGCTTCTTCCTGCTGGGAACCGATTACGTCTACCCGCGCACCACCAACAAGATCCTGCGCGCCTTCCTGCATTCCAAAGGCGTCCAGGATAAAGATATCGAAGAGGTCTATACGCCGTTTGGCTACAGCGACTACCAAACCATCGTCGCCAATATTAAAAAGTTCTCCGCCGGCGGTAAAACGGCAGTGGTCTCTACCATCAACGGCGACTCTAACGTGCCTTTTTACAAGGAGCTGGCAAACCAGGGGCTGAAAGCGACCGACGTGCCGGTCGTGGCGTTCTCGGTGGGCGAAGAGGAGCTGCGCGGCATTGACGCGAAACCGCTGGTGGGCAACCTCGCCGCCTGGAACTACTTTGAGTCTGTCGACAACACCGCTAACCAGAAGTTTGTCGCTGATTACAAAGCCTACGCCAAAGCGCACAAGCTGCCGAATGCCGACACGGTGGTCACCAACGACCCGATGGAAGCCACTTATGTCGGCATCCATATGTGGGCGCAGGCGGTAGAAAAAGCAGGCACCACCGACGTGGATAAAGTACGCGCCGCGATGGCCGGGCAATCTTTCAACGCGCCGTCTGGCTTTACGCTCACCATGGACGCCACGAACCACCATCTGCATAAGCCGGTGATGATCGGCGAAATTGAAAGCAACGGTCAGTTCAACGTGGTGTGGCAGACCGATGCCCCGGTCCGCGCCCAGCCCTGGAGCCCGTATATTGCGGGCAATGATAAAAAACCGGACCAGCCGGTTAAGACCGCCAGCAATTAATTTCCCGCTTAAAGCTGGCGGCGCTCGCCTTTCACCCTAAGCCTCTCCTCATCAGGAGGAGAGGCCCGGCGAACGCCAAAGCGTCTGCATCGCTCATCACGTTTTCTTCCTCTGTTTTTCAGGGAAGACCGGGGGTAAGGCGGCGCATAAACATGGGCTCACAAGGAGACCGCAATGACATTCACACGCTGGCTGATAATGGTCGTCTCGCTGCTGCTGCCTTGTCTGGCTGGCGCCACGGACGCGGATACTTTCGCCGCCGCCAGCCGCGCTCAGCAGACAGCCTTGCTCGAGCGTTGGGCCGCGGCGCCGGACCCGGCGCGTATTCCTTTGCTGAATGCGCTCTCACGGGAGAGCGTGGTGCTGGATGCGGATAAACACCCTTTCGCGGATGATGGCGCAGCGCTGCATCCGCTTGGCGAGGCGCAAAGCCCGCAGGGCGAAACCCGAAAACTGCGCTTAACGAACCGCCTGCGCAATCTGGTCGCGGGCGCGCTCGCCACCCATCGGCTGGTGAGTGACAACGTCACGCAAAGATGGCAGGCGGCGCGGGCGTTATCACGCGACGCCACGCCTGACATGCTGCCGCTGCTCTCTGCGCGCTTCAACGCAGAAACCGACGAGAAGGTTAAAGCCGCGCTGGCGGGCGCGCTCGCTACTTTACAGCTCGCCAGCCCCGACGCGGCGGTGCGCCTCAGGGCCGTCACCTTGCTCGGCACGGCGTCGGAGCCGGAAACCCAGGCGCGGCTGCAACCTTTTACGCAAGCCAGCCATGAGCCGGATGCGCGGGTGCGCGAAGCGGCGGCGGAGAGCCTGAGAAACATTGAGCGGCGTCTGTGGCTGGGCGAGCTGCTCGGCCAGGCGTTTATGGGCGTTTCCCTCGGCTCCATTCTGCTGCTGGCGGCGCTGGGCCTTGCCATCACTTATGGCCTGCTTGGGGTCATCAATATGGCCCATGGCGAAATGCTGATGCTTGGCGCTTACGCCACCTGGCTTGTGCAGAACGCTTTTGCGCAATTCGCGCCGCAATGGCTTTTCCTTTATCCCGTTTTTGCCTTGCCGGTCGCCTTTCTGGCGACCGCCGGGGTGGGAATGGCGCTTGAGCGCACCGTCATCCGCCATCTTTATGGCCGCCCGCTGGAGACGCTGCTCGCCACCTGGGGCATCAGCCTGATGCTTATTCAGCTGGTGCGTATGGCTTTTGGCGCGCAAAACGTGGAGGTGGCGAACCCGGCGTGGCTTTCCGGCGGCGTGCAGGTGCTGCCAAACCTTATCCTGCCGTGGAACCGCGTGGCGGTGATCGGTTTTGTGCTGTTGGTGCTCTTTTTTACCTGGCTCATTCTTAATAAAACGCGCCTCGGCATGAACGTGCGGGCGGTGACGCAAAACCGCGCGATGGCCGCCTGCTGCGGCGTGCCCACCGGAAGGGTGGATATGCTGGCTTTTGGGCTGGGGTCCGGCATCGCGGGACTTGGCGGCGTGGCGCTGTCGCAGCTTGGCAACGTGGGGCCGGAGCTGGGCCAGGGCTACATCATCGACTCCTTTCTGGTGGTGGTGCTGGGCGGCGTGGGCCAGCTTGCCGGCAGCGTGGCGGCGGCCTTTGGGCTTGGCATTTTCAATAAAATCCTCGAACCGCAGACCGGCGCCGTGCTCGGCAAGATCCTGATCCTGGTGCTGATTGTGCTGTTTATCCAGAAACGCCCGCAGGGGTTGTTCGCCCTTAAAGGGAGGGTCATCGACTAATGAGCCAGCCATTAACCCTGACGCTTGCGCGCAAGGCGCCGCGTCTTAGCCTCTGGCTTGGCGGCGCGCTGCTGACGGCGATGCTGTTGCTGCCGTTTCTGGCGCTGCTGCCTGCAAGCCATCCGCTCAGCCTTTCCACTTATACGCTGACGCTGCTTGGCAAAATGCTCTGCTATGCCACCGTGGCGGTGGCGCTGGACCTGGTCTGGGGCTACGCGGGGATGCTCTCCCTCGGCCACGGGCTTTTCTTCGCGCTGGGCGGCTACGCGATGGGCATGTATTTAATGCGCCAGGCGGCGGGCGACGGCCTGCCCGCCTTTATGTCTTTTCTCTCGTGGAGCGAGTTGCCCTGGTTCTGGTGGGGAACGCAGCATTTCGCCTGGGCGATGGCGCTTGTGGTGATGATCCCCGGCGGCCTGGCGCTGCTCTTCGGCTGGTTCGCCTTCCGTTCCAAAATCAAAGGCGTTTACTTCTCGATAATGACCCAGGCGCTGACCTTCGCGGGCATGCTGTTGTTCTTTCGTAATGAAACCGGCTTTGGCGGCAACAACGGCTTTACCGGCTTCACGACGCTGCTTGGCTTTTCAGTGACCGCCACCGGCACCCGCATCGCGCTTTTTATCGCGACGGTGTTGCTGCTGCTGTTAAGCCTGGCCGTGGGACTGGCGCTGGCGCGCAGCAAGTTTGGCCGGGTGCTGACGGCGGTGCGCGATGCGGAAAACCGGCTAATGTTCTGCGGCTACGACCCGCGCGGCTTTAAGCTGCTGGTCTGGACGCTCTCTGCCGTGCTCTGCGGGCTGGCGGGCGCGCTCTATGTGCCGCAGGTCGGCATCATCAACCCCGGCGAGATGTCGCCCACTAACTCAATCGAAGCCGCTATCTGGGTGGCCCTTGGCGGGCGCGGCTCGCTGGTGGGGCCGGTTATTGGCGCGCTGGCGGTCAACGGCGCGAAAAGCGTCTTCACCGTGCTGATGCCCGAATACTGGCAGCTTTTTCTCGGGCTGATTTTTATTCTCGTCACGCTCTTTCTGCCGCGCGGCGTGATTGGCCTGTTACGCAAAGGAGAGAAATAATGCAGCCGGACGAAGGGCTTTTTACCCGACAGCACCTGACGGACCGCTATCGCGAGCAAACCGACCCGGTGCTTCAGCTTGAAAACATCAACGTCAACTTTGACGGTTTTCAGGCGCTCACTAACTTAACGCTCAATATTGGCGTGGGCGAACTGCGCTGCGTTATCGGCCCGAACGGGGCGGGAAAAACCACGTTAATGGATGTCATTACCGGTAAAACGCGGCCGCAGAGCGGCAGGGCGATTTACGATCAGTCCAGCGATTTAACCCGGCTCGACCCGATAACCATCGCGCAAAAAGGGATAGGCCGGAAGTTTCAGAAGCCGACGGTGTTTGAAGCGCTGACGGTGTTTGAAAACCTGGAGATTGCGCAAAAGGGCGACAAGTCAGTGTGGGCAAGCCTGCGGGCAAAACTGAGCGGCGAGCAGCGCGATGGCATAGACAGCCTGCTCGCCACGCTTCGCCTGGGGGCGGAGCGGCACCGCCAGGCGGGCGCGCTTTCCCACGGGCAAAAGCAGTTTCTGGAGATCGGCATGCTGCTTATTCAGGAGCCGCACCTGTTGCTGCTGGACGAACCCGCCGCAGGCATGACCGACGCCGAGACGGAGTATACCGCCGAGCTGTTCCGCGAGCTTGCCGGTAAACATTCGCTGATGGTAGTGGAGCACGATATGGGGTTTGTCGAGACCATTGCCGACCGGGTGACGGTGCTGCATCAGGGCCAGGTGCTGGCGGAAGGATCGCTTAACGACGTGCAGGAAAACGAACAGGTGATTGAGGTTTATCTCGGACGCTAAGGGGCCGCCATGTTAGAAGTTAACGAACTGAACCAGTATTACGGCGGCAGCCATATTCTGCGCGGCGTGTCGTTTGAAGCGCGCATTGGCGAAGTGACCTGCCTGCTTGGTCGCAACGGCGTGGGTAAAAGCACGCTGCTGAAATGTCTGATGGGGCTTATTCCGGCGCGCTCCGGCGCGGTGAACTGGCAGGGTAAAACAATAACCCGCGATAAACCGCACCAGCGGGTGCAGGCGGGCATCGCTTATGTGCCGCAGGGGCGCGAGATTTTCCCGCGCCTGACGGTAGAAGAAAATTTGCTGATGGGGCTTTCGCGGTTTAGCAGCGCCCAGGCGAAAGCGGTGCCGGAGGAGATTTACGCGCTTTTCCCGGTGCTCAAAGAGATGAAGCAGCGCCGTGGCGGCGATCTCTCCGGCGGACAGCAACAGCAGCTTGCTATTGGCCGCGCGCTCGCCTGCCGGCCGCAACTGCTGATCCTGGACGAGCCAACCGAGGGCATCCAGCCGTCGGTGATTAAAGAGATCGGCGCGGTTATCCGCCAGCTCGCCTCGCGCGGCGATATGGCCATTCTGCTGGTGGAGCAGTTTTACGACTTCGCCGCCGGTCTTGCGGATAATTATCTGGTGATGTCCCGCGGCGCGATCGTTCAGCGCGGGCAAGGCGCAAATATGGAAGCGGAAGGCGTAAGAAGGCTGGTGGCGATTTGAGAGGGATTTTTGAAGCGCATTTTAAATGCCTGACAATGCGTGCTTTAAAACGAGTGTAATCGTTTTGCGCTGGCGAAGTGGAAGACGCTCGGGCAAAACATGCGCGCAAAGTGTAAGAAAGCATTGGCAAAGCGACGGGAACCTCCGTGTTCCCGTCGCCCGTTAAGGTTGCAACAACATCAAATAAGCGCGTCTGGTTATCGGTGGCTTTATCAGATAGGGAGTCTGCGCCGGAACCGCCCAAATTTCCGTTACCTCAGTTTCAGCCCGGCAACCAGCTCATCCAGGTCAATAATTTCACACTGCTCTGAAAGGTATAATGCCCGTTCAGCGAGATATGCTGCCCGGCCACTGGCGATATCCGGATCAAAGCCTCAATGCCCTAAGAGCTTTGCAGGATACACGTTAGCGGTGAGTACTCAATCAGCGATTTAGCCGGATTATTTTCCGTTTCGCGACCCACTGTTTACCGGACGCTTTCCCGTGGGAATAATGGAAAACTGGATTTAATGAAAATTAGCATGGAGCGGTTATGTACAATAACAATGAAGTCATCAGTTACCTACAGGCCAACAACATTCTTGCATTAAAACTCGATCACGCATTAACGGGTGTAGGAAAAGCCGTATCAAATCAGATCGAAACGATCGGCGCAGGTGCAACGCGTGTGCTTTATTATACGTCCTGCTTTACTGATGAATATCAGGACGTATGCCAGAAACAAAAATCCGAAGATATCCGATTTAAAAACGGTGTCATTTATCTTCTTCGAAATGGTAGTGTTGCGTATGACATGCTAAAAACATATTTCGAGGAAATATTCAAATACCGAACTTCAGAACAGCTTGAGCATATCAAAAAAATGCTTATGGCTGTTAATATCCACATTGCCGCAAGTTCACTCACGAATGCGGGGTTTGCTTTAGCAACAGCAACATTTGTTGCAGCAGGTATGAATCTAAGTCTCGAACTTAGTGCGCTGGCCGGGGGAAAAGCGGGCGGGGTTGTAGGGGCTATTGGCATATACGGTATAGTCCAGAAAGCGGCAGATAGTGCGCATCGTCTTCATATTACTTATCCAGCTTACTACTCAGCGTTATATGCTCAAGAACTTGAAATGATGTACTTCCTTATAGAACCATTGTTTGAAAGGGCTGAGGCACTTAAAGCGCAATGGGCATCGGATGAGAGTATGGCAGATATCATAACCAGGATGATTCGATAATCATGATGAATCTTATTAAAAGGTTTTTCAGGCGTGTATTCAGGTCATTGATTTCGTATTATGGCCCGGCAGCGCTGACAATAATTTTCGCTGTGGTTCAGGGCTTTTTATTCCCGGACAGCCCAATCTGGCTCATCCCTTTATTTTTTATTTTTGTGATGGTTGTTTTATCGGTATGTGAAATTGTAAAGATGAAACGTTAGCATTACCGTGAATTTATTTATAAGGAAATACTATGTCTACACCCGCACATTTATGGCTTGAAGATGAAAATGGTTCTCCGATTGTTGGCAGTTGTTTAATGCCACTGCGCCTGGGCTCTATCGAGTTAAAATCATTCTCCCACGGTGTAACGATTCCGGTTGATTCGAGCTGGGGAAAACTTACAGGCACGCGCGTTCACCGTCCTATCACGATAGTAAAGGAGTTTGATCAAACAACACCACTCCTGTACCGCGCTGTCTGTGAAGGCCGAACCATGAAGAAGGCGACAATCAAGATGTATCGTATTCTGGAATCGGGCATCGAGGCGGAGTATTTCAATATCATTCTGGAAAACGTCAAATTCACCACGGTTGCGCCATACCTGTCACCTAACGGTATGAGTAGCACTCACCTTGAAACGCTCGAATTGCGTTATGAAGCGATTACCTGGAAGTATACGGAGGGTAATATTATCTATCGAGATTCATGGAACGATCGTTGTTGTGCCTGATCACGAGGGGCACGAAGGGAGGCAATTGCCTCCTTTAGCGCTAACGAGGAGAAAAATGATCGACTTAACCGTAGAACAGCGACAGCGGGTGAAAATAGTTCATGGTTATGCCTGCTGGTTCCTGCTGACATAAAATGGCGAGGCTCAGTTATTGCAGGCCTGTTATGGCTATAGCGATGCTTTTAAGCGGGTAACGGACAGCGCTTCAACTGCAATACCCTGGATATTTCCGCTTTGCGAAATGGATGGAGCGACTGGCTCATGGAATTGCTGATGGTGTTATTGAGGCTCCGAAAGATCACTAAAAACCTCGCGCCGGAAATTTCAGCAGTTCCGGCGTAGAACGCCAGATACAGGATGAAACCATCCACGTACTGGCGCCAGCCCTGGCAAACTGCTGTTTATCATCAGGCGGGTAAACGAAGCTAGCTTACCTGCATCGCCTCAACCGGCTTTACGCGCATGCCTTTTAACATCATCAGGTATGCCACCCACGAGCAAACCATCAGCGCCACAAACAGCGACCAGGCCGGGAAGGTTGTGAGCATAACGCCGGTAAATAGCGGGTTAAACGCCGCGCCCAGCCAGCCGAGTGACTGCACGGAAAAGTAGCCTGCTTTCAGTCCGGGCGGCGCGATATTATCGATAAGCATATATTCGCCCGGGACATAAATTACCTCGCCGATGGTAAACACCGCTGCCGCCAGCCCCCACATCCAGAGCGACGTGCCGGAAAAAAGAAACCCGGCCAGACCCAGCATGAAGCAGAGCGTGCCGTAAAACATCAACCGGCGAATATTGTCGGCGCGGATGCGTTTGCCAACCATATATTGCAGCGAAACCACCAGTATCGCATTCACCGGCAACACGACCGCCACCACTTCCTGAGCGAGCGCGCTGTTGGAAAAGGTTAAAACATACTGAGAAATACAAATGGCGAAGGAACCGGCGACCAGCGAACCCAGAAACGCCGAGCCGGTAAACCACAGCAGCCGCTGGTCACGCCAGAGCAACGAAAGCGGCGGCGCAGCGGCGGATGTCGGGTTGGCGCCCGCCATCGCCGAGACGCGAAGCACAAAGAACAGAATCATCAGCAACGCCATCGTGGCGGTAAACGCCGCCAGCCAGAAAGGCATATTCAGCCCGTAAAGCACAAGCCAGGTAGCGAGCGGCGGGCCGATAGTCCAGCCGATATTCACAAAGGTGTAGTTGAGGGAAAAGATGCGCGCCCGGACGCCAACGCCCAGCGTGTCGGAGAAATAGCTTTTCAGCACGGTGGAAAAAACAGAATAGGCGCAGTTAATAACGGCAAAGAGCAGCACCACCAGCGTGGCGTTATTAACCAGCGGGATCGCGGCGAAGCCCGCAATGAATATTGCGATGGCGATCAGCATATAGCTTTTTTTATCGAAGCGGTCCGCCAGCACGCCGAAGCCCAGGCTGAACAGAACGCCCATGGTCATGGCGAGGGTCAGCGCCGCGCCCACGCCGTCGACAGACATCTGATAGGCCTTTGACAGATAAATCGCCATAAAAGGCAGCGTGGCGCCGCGTCCTGTCGTCAGTAACAGCGAGGAGGCCAGCAGCGTGGCGGTCGATCTTTTTGTTTTCGATAGCATTTTCTTATCTTTTTTGCGTGACGGGGAGGGAACGGCATGAGCCATGATTCGCTTTTTTAAGCAATAACACGCGCCCTCCGGGCTTGTACACCCCTGAACAAGTTTCGCAGCTTCTTTTTCGCCCCCATAATTTAGTGATCTGTCTCTCATCATCCGATTCCGGTATGGTGAAGTATTAACAAAATTTTAATAAAGACAGGGGCAGGGTATGACGCGTAAAGACGGGCTGCTGGCGCTGCTGGTGGTGGTGGCATGGGGGTTAAATTTCGTTGTAATAAAAGTCGGGCTACACGCGATGCCGCCGCTGTTGCTGGCAGGGCTGCGCTTTTTGCTGGTGGCGTTCCCTGCGCTGCTGTTCGTGTCGCGCCCGAAAGTGCCGCTTTCGCTGCTGCTGGGGTATGGCCTGACTATCAGCTTCGGGCAGTTCGCCTTTCTCTTTTGCGCCATTCGTTTTGGTATGCCTGCCGGGCTGGCGTCGCTGGTGTTACAGGCGCAGGCCTTCCTCACCATTCTTCTGGGCGCCTTTGTCTTTAAAGAGCGTTTGCAATTTAAGCAGGTAGCCGGCATTACGCTTGCGGTGTTTGGCGTACTGGTGCTGGTTGAAGGCAGCCTGAGCGGCCAGCATGTGGCGCTGTTCGGCTTTATGCTGACGCTCGCCGCCGCGCTGAGCTGGGCTTTCGGCAATATTTTTAATAAGAAGATCATGCAGTTGCCGCAGCCGCCGGCGATCATGTCGCTGGTGGTCTGGAGCGCGCTGGTGCCCGTGGTGCCGTTTTTTGTCGCCAGCCTGATTTTCGACGGCCCGGCGGCAATGCTGCAAAGCCTGGTCTCAATCGATATCACCACGGTGCTGTCGCTGGTTTATCTGGCGTTCGTCGCCACTATTATCGGCTACGGGATTTGGGGAACGCTGCTCGGGCGTTATGAAACCTGGCGCGTGGCGCCGCTCTCTCTGCTGGTGCCGGTGGTAGGGCTTGCCAGCGCGGCATTGCTGCTTGGCGAAACGCTGAGCCTGGTGCAGTTGCTTGGCGCGGTGCTGATTATGGCGGGGCTGTATATTAACGTGTTCGGTTTTCGCGTGCGGCGAGCGGCGCGGGCATAACGCAAAAAAAAGCCCGGCGACAGCCGGGCAAACGTTTTAGCGAGAGGCGTTGTAATAAGGAACGCCTAACTCGTCGGATTTATCGCTTCCGGCGCCGCGGTGGTTAAAGTCGAAAGGCGACTGATTCGCAGCACCAGGCAGGACCATCGCGTCGCGGTCCGTTTTATGGCTCAGCGCGGCGGTTTGATCCGCCATGGCGCCGCCAGACGCCAGCGCCAGCAAAAACAGAGTAGCGCTTGCAATACGTTTCATGATTTCCTCGGTTACGTCTTTTCAGACGGCGATGATAAAAACGGCAGGCTCGCGCCTGTCGCTGTTAATGATTTAGCGGATGCAGATACTTCGCTTCGCCCGGCATGTTAGTCACGCGATACTTATGCGGCGGCACGGAGAAATAGTTTTTGAACGTCCGGGTGAGCGTCTGCTGCGACTCAAACCCATAGCGTTCCGCCAGATAGAGTATCGGCTCGTTGCTCTGCTTGAGCTTACGGGCGATTTCCGTCAGTTTACGGTTGCGAATGTACTGACCGAGCGAATGGCCGGTCTCTTTCTTAAACATTCTTTGCAGGTGCCATTTGGAATAGCCAGAGCGCTGGGAGACTTTCTCCAGCGACAGCGGGGTTTCCAGATTCTCTTCGATCCAGTCCAAAATGCTATGAATAGTAATGGCATCATTATTGCGTCTGGACATCGTCATACCTCTTTTTTGTTAAGGCAGTACCTTTTTGAGCAGGTATTCAAGGGTTGCCACTTCTTCTGCCGTCAGGTTTTTTGTTAATTCTTGATGCAGGTTTTGCCCAACCAGCTGATGACAAGTCTCGCACAGCGATGCGCCTTCTGGCGTAAGCTTAATCAGCACGCCACGCTTGTCATTCGGGTTGGGCAGGCGCTCAATCCAGCCCTTGCATGCCAGACGGTCCAGCATGCGGGTAAGCGCCCCTAAGTCTACGGATAACACTTTTTTCAGCTCTACCGGCGTGATGCACACTTCGCAGCGAATGGAGCACAGCACCTTAAACTGCGTGGCGGTGACATCCAGCGGAGAGAGATAATCGTTGAGCAAGCGATCCTTCTTCTGATTCACCATGTGAATCAGACGCCCAAGAGGGATAATGTCGTTAAACAGATCGCCGGTGTTTTTCACGATAGTTGCTCAGGCAAGTAGATTAGTCACGGCAGATATTATTGCCCAGGCAAGCATAAGTCAAATGAATGAATTTGCCGATCACACGATCTGCTAAAACGAGTCAATTTATCGCCGTTTCATGACCGTGAGATGGCACGGTTAAAGCCTTAATGACTGAAAAAATGGGCTTTAATTGGTTTACTGTATCGCTCTGATAGTTTTTTCCAGTGAATTAAACTGGCGGTTGAGAGGCAGTCACCGCCGGGCGGTTAACCGATAAGAGGAAATAACCATGGTGGACTTATTCAAAGCGCTGGGCCTGGGTCTGGTGGTGCTTTTACCGCTGGCCAACCCGCTGACAACAGTGGCATTGTTTCTCGGGCTTGCCGGTAATATGAGCCGTGAGGATCGCAACCGCGAAGCGAAAATGGCCGCCCTCTATGTATTCATCATAATGATGGTTGCGTGGTATGCCGGGCAGTTGGTGATGGACACGTTCGGGATTTCGATTCCCGGTTTGCGCATTGCCGGCGGCTTGATTGTGGCGTTTATTGGCTTTCGCATGCTTTTTCCGCCGCAGAAAGGGCATGCCGCGCCGGAAGTGCAGAGTAAAACCGAGGAGCTGGCCCGCGAGCCGGAAGCGAGCATCGCGTTTGTGCCGCTGGCGATGCCCAGCACCGCCGGGCCGGGCACCATTGCGATGATCATCAGCTCCGCCTCAACGGTGCGCCACGGCGAAGGTTTTCCCGCCTGGGTGATTAGCGTGGCGCCGCCGCTGATATTTCTGCTGGTCAGCCTCATCCTGTGGGTCAGCCTGCGAAGCTCCGGCGGCGTGATGCGGCTGGTGGGCAAGGGCGGCATAGAAGCGATTTCCCGGCTGATGGGCTTTTTGCTGGTCTGCATGGGCGTGCAATTCATCATTAACGGCGTGCTGGAGATCATCTCCACCTACCCGTAAGAAGGAGCAGGGATGCGAGCGGTTATCGTTGCTTTTATCGCGCTGGTGATCCTGACGGGGTGCCAGCAGCGCAGCGGGCCGCAGGCGCCGCTCGGACAAGACAGCTTCAGGCGCTACCAGCAGGAGACCCGCGACTGGGTAGCGGCCAGGCGCGCTTTCCAGACGCTGGATAAAAACCAGGAGCTTGCCTGGAATACGCCGCAGGAGTGGCGGCCCGCCGCCGCCAGGCCTGAAAAGGGCATATTGCTCATTCACGGGCTTGGCGATTCCCCCGGCTCGTTCAGCGATATCGGCCCGGCGCTGGCGCGAAAGGGTTTTCTGGTTCGCACCCTGTTACTGCCGGGCCACGGCACGCGCCCCGGCGATTTGCTTTATGTCTCGGTTGACGCATGGCGACGCGTGGTGCGGGAGCAGGCGGCGATCCTGGCCCGCGACGCCGGTAAGCTTTACATTGGCGGCTTCTCCACTGGCGGCAATCTGGCGCTGGAATACGCCATGACGCACCCGGACGTTCAGGGAGTGGCGCTCTTTTCACCGGCGATAAAATCCAGCACCCGCTACGATTTCCTCGCGCCTTTCGCCGCCTTGTTCCGCGACTGGCTGCGCCCGCCTGGCAAGGTTTTTCCACAGCAGATCGCCACCCGCTATCTGCGCGTGCCGACCAACGGTTTCGCGCAGTTTTATCACACCAGCGCCGCCGTGCAGCGTTTGTTAAACGAGCAAACCTGGAACCGGCCGGTAGTAATGGTGCTTGCGGAACATGACTCGGTGCTGGATACCGGCTGGATTGTCGACAATTTCGATAAGCGTTTTACTCATCCTGCCAGCCGCGTTATCTGGTACGGCTCGCCGCGCCGCGAAGTGGCGGGCGTTTCCCGCGTGCTGGTGAAGCCGGACTTTATGCCCGAAGCGCGCATCAGCCAGTTTTCCCATATGTCGGTGTTGTTCGCCCCGGACAACCCTTATTACGGGCGCGAAGGCAAAGAGATAATTTGCGCTAATGGCCAGGAAGAGTCAGAGGCGCAGCGCTGTTTAAAAGGCGAAACGGTCTGGTATTCGGACTGGGGATATCGCGAGGAAGGAAAAGTGCACGCCCGCCTGACATGGAACCCGTGGTTCTTCTGGCAGGAGGGCGTAGTCAGCGAGGTGCTGAACGCAGGCTGATCAGCTCGCGCTGTGGCTGTGCTGCGGCGCCTCTTCCAGTGCCACCGGCCAGCGGCGGAAAATCACCACCGCCCAGACCAGCGCCGCCAGCGCCGGAATGGCGCCCACATACCCGACTGAAGACATCGAGAGATGCAGGCTCACCTGGTTGCCCAACAGCGCGCCCGCGCCGATGCCGATGTTAAAGATACCTGAAAAGAGCGACATCGCGACGTCGGTAGCGTCCGGCGCCAGCGCCAGCACTTTTACCTGCATGCCAAGGCCAATCAGCATAATCGCGATCCCCCAGAAGGCGCTCAGCACCGTCAGGTTTACCGCGCTGGTGGCCGCAGGCAACAGCAGCAACAGGCAGATAACCAGCACGCCGATGGCGCTGCTGATGAGCGTGGAGGCATGCAGGTTGCCAAGCTTGCCGAAAATCACGCTGCCGATAATCCCTGCGCTGCCGAGCACCAGCAGCAGGAAAGTGGCGAAGTTCTCGCTCAGCCCGGCAATGTTCTGCACAAACGGCTCAATATAGCTGTAGGCGGTGAAGTGCGCCGTCACCACCACGGCAGTAAGCACATAGATGCAGATCAGCGCCGGACGGCGGAACAGCACCGGCAGGCTTTTCAGCGAACCGGAATGCTCGCTCGGCATTTTCGGCAACAGCTTCATCAGGCAGACCATGGTGACAAGCGCGCCGAGGCCGATGGCGAAGAAGGTGGTGCGCCAGCCGAAATACTGTCCGATGATGCGCCCGAGCGGCAACCCCAGCACCGAGGCCAGCGCCGTGCCGGTGGCGATCAGGCTCAGCGCCTGGGCACGCTTGCCCGGCGGCGCCAGCCGAATGGCGAGCGACGCGGTAATCGACCAGAAAATAGCGTGCGCGAAGGCGATGCCGATACGGCTAATCACCAGCACCGTGAAGTTCCAGGCGAGGAACGACAGCAGGTGGCTTGCGACAAAGACCGCAAACAGCGCAAGCAGTAGCTTGCGGCGCTCGACCTGGCTTGTCAGCAGCATAAACGGCAGCGACATCAACGCCACCACCCACGCATAGATGGTCAGCATGATGCCCGCCTGCGCGGACTCCATGCCGAAGCTGTGCGCAATGTCAGAGAGCAGACCCACTGGCACAAACTCGGTGGTATTGAAGATAAAAGCCGCGACAGCGAGCGTAACCACGCGCAGCCACGCGGTTTTGCGTGAAACTGTGTTGTTCATCGTCATAGGAAATATCGCGCTGGTTGAAGTTAACAAAGAAGAGGAAGCGATCTTAAAACCTTCGTGGCGGGCAATACAATGTTTTTGTGACTCAGATCTCAATTCTTTACTCTGGGCGACGCGGCGCCGAACGGCATTTCGCTGCCGGATCCAGGAGACCCAAGAATCTTTTGCCATGCGCCGGGCGGCATGTCATGTTCAGTGGGCAACGAGAATAACAACAGGAGAAGACTATGCAGGCAATTGACTTTTATATGGTGGACGCGTTCAGCCAGAAAACCTTTGGCGGCAACGCCGCCGCGGTCTGTCCGCTGGTGGAATGGCTGCCGGATGAAACGCTACTGGCGATGGCGCAGCAGCACAACCAGTCGGAAACCGCTTTTTTTGTGCGTACCGACGACGGCTTTGAACTGCGCTGGTTCACCACCCGCTATGAAATTAACCTTTGCGGCCACGCCACGCTTGCCGCCGCGCACGTCATTTTCGAACACCTTGACTACCCGCACACAGAAATTCGTTTCTCCACCCGTTTTGTGGGCGAGCTGAAGGTCACGCGCAACGGTGAATGGCTGACGCTCGATTTTCCTGCCTGGGAGACGCAGCCTGTCGTTGCGCCGCCGCCGCCGCTGCTTGATTCCCTTGGCATCAGCGAATACGAAGAGGTGCGGCTCGGACGCGACTATCTGGTGGTGTTGAAAGAGGAGGCGCAGGTGCGCGACCTTCGCCCGGACATTCACGCCATGTTGCCGCTCAATAAAATGGTCTGCGTCACGGCGCGCAGCGAACAGTATGATTTCGTCAGCCGCTTTTTTTGCCCGGGCGAAGCGGTGGCGGAGGATCCGGTAACCGGCTCCGCCCACAGCATGCTCATTCCTTACTGGGGAGCAAAGCTTGGCAAAACCACCATGCTGGCGAAGCAGGTTTCCGCACGCGGCGGCGAACTGCGCTGCCAGTGGAACGCAGAGCGCGTGCTGATAGGCGGCCAGGCGGCCACCTATCTTATCGGCAAGGTAATGTTGCGCTAAACAAAACGCCCCGCGCTGTGGCGGGGCCTTTCTTCAGGGCAGGCGGGCGATATTCGCTTTGATGACATCCACCGAATGACGAAACTTTTCTTCTTCATCCGCAGCAAGCTTTAGCTCGATGATTTGCTGAACGCCGCTCTGCGCCAGCACCGCAGGCACGCCGGTTGCGACTTCGTCCACGCCATATTCCCCCTGTAACACGCACGAGACGGCCAGCGCCCGGTGGCTGCCGGTGAAAATATTACGGCAAATTTCCGCAATGGTGCCGGCGATGCCGAACTCGGTACAGCCTTTACGGGCGTATATCTCAAAGCCTTTACGGCGCACGTAATCCGCCAGCGCCGCTTTATCCAGCTCCGTGCCAGTTTTGCGGCGATAAACATCCGCGATGGGCGAGCCATACACGGAAGAGTGGCTCCAGACCGGGAACTGCGAGTCGCCATGCTCGCCGAGAATAAAAGCGTCGATAGACTGCGGGCCTATTTCCAGCGTTTCGGCAAGGGTGCGGCGCAGGCGAGTGGTATCGAGCCAGACGCCGGTGCCCAGCACCTGGCCGCGCGGCAACCCGGAGAGTTTCCATACCTGCCAGGTGATGATATCGCAGGGGTTGGTGGCGATAAGAAAAATGCCGTTGAAGCCGTTTTCCATCATAGGCGGCACAATGTTTTTTATGATGCGCGCGGTGTTAGTCAGTTCATCAAGCCGCGTCTGGCCAGGCTTGAGCGGCCCGCCGGAAACCGTGATGACGGCGATATCCACATCCTGGCAATCGCTGGCGTCGCGGGTGGAAACCGTGATCATGCCGGGCATGTAGGCGGCGGCATCGCTTAAATCCTGGCGGTGGCCTTCAACCCGCTCTTTGTCGAGGTCGACGAGGATCAGCTCCTCGCAGATAGTCTGGTTAAGTAAAGCCCAGGCGGCGGCGGTGCCGACATTGCCCGCGCCGATAATCATTACTTTACGGGGTTTTGTGTTCATGGCAGTTCCTGATCAGGTGGCGTTTCCGCTTAGAGTAACGCTTACGCCAGCGCAGGAAAAACGCGGATTGCGCCTTGCGGGAAAAGATAAGAAAACGCTATGTCCGGGCCGTTGCCGCAAGGGGAGAGATGTTCGTAATCTGTTGAAAAAAAGGAGATCCCATGTACCGCATTCATCATGCAGACCCGTCACACTCTGAAAGCCTGGCGCTTATCGCCGCCCTGGACGCCTGGCAAACAGAGCTTTATCCGGCCGAAAGCAACCATCTGACCGATCTCAGCGCAGAAGAGACCCGCATTTTTATGCTGATCCGCACACCGCAGGGCGATGCGGTAGGGTGCGGGGCGGTGGTCATCGCACCGGCTGGGTTTGGCGAAATCAAACGGGTTTACATCGACCCCCGCCATCGGGGGCAGCGGCTGGGCGAGAAACTGCTCGCGGCGCTTGAGCAGGAAGCGGCGGCGCAGGGTTGCCATACGCTGCGTCTGGAGACGGGCATCAGGCAGCCCGCCGCTATCATGCTTTATCGCCGCTGCGGTTATGTGCTGACAGACGCCTTCGCCCCTTATCAGCCCGACCCGCTGAGCCTGTTTATGCGCAAAACGCTTAATCACAACGAGGCAGCAGCGCTGTAAACGCCTCCAGCTGGCGGGTTTTGGCGCCGCGCCGCCAGATAAGCCAGGTGTTGATCCAGCGCCATTTCTCGCCAAGCGGCCATGCCTGCACCTGGTGGCTGCCTGGCATGCTTTCCAGCATCCGGCGCGGCATCATCGCCAGACCCGCGCCTGCGATGACGCAGGCCAGCATACCGTGGTAAGACTCCATCTCATGAATTTTGCCAGGCATGGCGTGATCTGCCTGAAACCAGCTTTCGAAATGGCGGCGGTAAGAGCAGTTCGCGCGAAAGGCGTAAATGCTCGCGCCGTTTACCTGTTGCGCCCGCGTGACGGCGTCGTGTCCGGCGTGGGCGACAATCATCATCTCCTCGCGGTAGACCGGCATTCCCTCAAGGCTCGGGTGCGCTACCGGGCCATCGACAAACGCGGCGCTCAGGGTTCCCTCCAGCACGCCGTCAATCATGGTGCCGGAAGGGCCGGTGGCGAGATCAAACTGTATTTTCGGGTAGCGCTGGTTAAATTCAGCCAGCACTTCGGGAATGCGCACCGCCGCCGTGCTTTCCAGCGAACCAAGAGAGAAGATGCCCTGGGGTTCGTCGCCGGAAACCACCTCGCGCGCCTCGGCCACCAGCTCAAGAATGCGTTTGCTGTAGGCCAGAAAACTGTGTCCGGCGGGCGCAAGACGCAGGCGCTGGTTCTCGCGGATAAACAGCTCAACGCCTAAATCCTCTTCCAGCTGGCGAATGCGGGTAGTGAGGTTGGATGGCACGCGATGCACCCGCTGGGCAGCGGCAGTGATGCTGCCAGCTTCGGCGACGGCGTTAAACATCTCAAGCTGCGTAAGGTCCATGGTGTTCTCGTTTTGTGAAAGGGGTGGTTAATATTATTCACTTTTCAGAAATAACGGAAGCGGTCAGGATATAACCACACCGATGATAAAAACGAGGTATGTATGACCATTTCACCTGCAACCCATGCGATTTCCGTTAACCCGGCCACCGGCGAGACCCTGGCGGCTTATCCGTTCGCAACCGCTGAACATGTTGAACACGCCATTGCCCGCGTGGCGGAAGCCGGGCGCTACTGGCGCACCGTAAGCGTTGAGCACCGCGCGCAAAAACTGCGCGATCTGGGCGCTGCGCTGCGCGCCCGCGCTGAAGAGATGGCGCAGATGATCACCGCCGAGATGGGCAAACCGCTTGCCCAGGCGCGGGGCGAAGTGGCGAAGTCCGCAGGCCTGTGCGACTGGTATGCTGATAACGGCCCGGCGATGCTGGTCGCTGAACCGACGCAGGTTGAGAACAACAAGGCTGTTATCGAGTACCGTCCGCTGGGGCCGGTGCTGGCGGTTATGCCCTGGAACTTTCCGCTGTGGCAGGTGATGCGCGGCGCGGTGCCGATTATTCTCGCTGGCAATACTTACCTGCTGAAGCATGCGCCAAACGTAATGGGCTGCGCGGCGCTGATTGGCGAAATTTTTGAAGACGCGGGTCTGCCGGATGGCGTGTTTGAATACGTTAACGCCACCAATGAAGGAGTAAGTACGGCGATTAACGATAGCCGTATCGCCGCCGTGACGGTGACGGGCAGCGTTCGCGCTGGCGCAGCGATTGGCGCGCAGGCGGGCGCGGCGCTGAAAAAATGCGTGCTGGAGCTTGGCGGCTCCGACCCCTTTATCGTGCTCAATGACGCCGACCTGGATGAAGCGGTAAAAGCGGCGGTAGCAGGGCGCTACCAGAACACCGGGCAGGTGTGCGCTGCGGCTAAGCGTTTCATTGTTGAAGCGGGCATTGCCGACGCGTTCACGCAAAAATTTGTCGCTGCGGCGCAGGCGCTGGTAATGGGCGCGCCGACGGATGAGAAGACCTATCTTGGCCCGATGGCGCGTTTCGATCTGCGCGACGAGCTGGACCAGCAGGTGCAGGCAACGCTTAAAGAAGGCGCCACCTTGCTGCTGGGCGGCGAGAAAGTGGCGGGCGCAGGCAATTACTACGCGCCTACGGTGCTTGCGAACGTTACGCCAGAGATGACGGCGTTTCGCCAGGAGATGTTTGGCCCGGTTGCGGCGATTACCGTTGCCCGCGATGCGGAGCATGCGCTGGCGCTGGCTAACGACAGCGACTTTGGGCTTTCCGCTACGATCTATAGCGCTGATGAAGCCAGAGCGCTGGAGCTGGCTGCGAAGCTTGAGTGCGGCGGGGTATTTATCAATGGCTATAGCGCCAGCGACGCCCGTGTGGCCTTTGGCGGCGTGAAGAAAAGCGGCTTTGGCCGTGAGCTTTCGCACTTCGGCCTGCATGAGTTTTGTAATGTGCAGACGGTGTGGAAGGATCGGCGTTAAGCGTTTGTTCCGTTCGCCGGAGTGGCTGCTGTTCGGCTTCATGTGAGGGTATTGAATTATTCCGTTCGCTATGGAGTCTGCTGTTTGGGTTTATGTGAGGGTGGTGAAAGGTTCCGTTCGCTAAGGCGTTGTTTTTATATGTACCCTTCTTTCACGCGAACGTGCCAGGGGGCTTCGCCGCCAGCCCCCTGGCAACCCCGGCTCCCGGCACGCAAAATCGACCCCTTCGGGGCAGACCTTCCGGTCTGTCATCTGGCTTCGGGTCGGTCCTGACGGTGCTTATTCGGCCCATCCATGGGCCTCACCCCTTCGGGGCCAACGCTTTGCGTTGTTCAAAAACGCTCCCGGCGTTTTTGTCCCTGCACCGACATGACCTCACGCCGGTTCCCTCCGGCGTGTCCCGGCCAGGTGCCAGCCCGTAAGGCGATTTTGAGGCCGGACCAAAACCCTCGCTGTAACGTGAGTGTGTTGTCCTTTCTGGAAATATGAAGGGGTGGTGAAAGGTTCCGTTCGCCATGGCGTTGTCTTTATATGTAATCACCTCTCACGCGAACGTGCCAGGGGGCTTCGCCGCCAGCCCCCTGGCAACCCCGGCTCCCGGCTCGCAAAATCGACCCCTCCGGGGCAGACCTTCCGGCCTGTCATCTGGCTTCGGGTCGGTCCTGACGGTGCATCCCTGCACCGACATGACCTCACGCCGGTTCCCTCCGGCGTGCCCCGGCCATCTGCCAGCCCGGAAGGCGATTTTGAGGCCGGATAAACGTCACCGCTGACAGGCCGATGACTACAGGATTGCATTTGTCGCTGTAAAAGCGTTTGTGTCTAGCCTGTTTTACAGTTCCCTCTGCAAAGAACACTTCTCCATGAGCAGAAGCCGCTTTCAGGCCCATTTAAACACCCACATTCCAGCGAAATTTGGATCCGGCCTCAAAATCGCCTCAGCTTTTTCACGATGGCCGGGGCGCACCGGCTGGATCCGGTGCGAGGGCATGTCGGCACAGGGACGTGCCGTCATGCCCGACCCGAAGCCAGCGGGGAAAAGATGAGGTTTCCCGCTTCAGCGGGCGATTTTGCGAGCCGGGAGCCGGGATTGTTAAGGGGGCGGCGGCGAGCCCCCTTAACACGTTCGCGTGAAAGAAGGGGACATATGAAAACGCCGCCCCGGCGAACGGAACCTTTCACAACCCTCACATAAACCCTCACATAAACCCTCACATAAACCTAAACAGCCGCCGCTCCGGCTCACAGAGCCATTCACCACTCACCCTTCAACGCCACCAGAGCAGGTGGCGCTGCCCCCCTTGTCACATTCCTGCCATATTTCTGTCATTCATGCTTTGTAGACTCGCCGCTGTTGAGGCTGTTTACCGAAGAAAAACATGAACCTAAGTAAAATTTTCAACGCCGCGCGCCGGCGTCTGCCGCAAAAGCAATTTGGCCTGCTGGCAGGGATCCTTTGCGTTATCGCGCTTTTCTCCGCACTGCAAATTCTCTCCACCATTATGCTTTCCTCTTTACTGCGTGATACGCAGCACAGCGTTCAGAGCCGTGAGCAGCAGCAACAGCGGCAGCTCAATATGGACGACGCCCGCGTCACGCTGCTGATGGCAAGCGATCTGCTAAATCGCGCCGGTATCTATTTCATGCAGGATAAAGAAACCGGCTCGGTAGGCAGCTGGAACAGCCTGATGGATGAAGCGCAGGCGGCGCTCAAACGCTCGCACCAGGCCTTCGAGCGCTACAGCGCGCTTGCCCCTGAAAAAGATGACCCGCTGAAAGGCAGCTACCAGAACTTTTACAGCGCGCTTAAAGAGCAGGCGGACGGGCTGGTGCAGACTAACAGCATCGATGCTTTCTTCGCCGTGCCTGTGCAGGCCTTCCAGGCAGACTTTAATGATAACTTCGCGACCTGGCAGAAGGGCAACCAGCAGCGCGCCGATGCCGACAGCCGGGCGTTAATGGCAGGCCTGTCCCGCGCGCAGACGTTGTTTATCGGCGTACTGATTGTCTTGCTGGTTATCGCGGTTGCGGTCTGGCGCAGCGTTACGCGCTGGGTGATTGCGCCGCTACGCCAGCTTATCAATCACATTAATGTGCTGGCGGCAGGCGATCTTTCCCAGGCGTCGCCGCAGCGCAGACAGCTAAACCGTGAAGTGAATGAGCTCACCCGCAGTATCAGCGCCATGCAACAGGGCTTGCAGCAGCTGGTGAACGAAGTCCGCGACGCCACCGGCGCCATGGTGACCAATATTAACCGCCTGGCGCAGGGCAATGAGCAGCTTTCCAGCCAGTCCGATTTGCAGGCGGATGAGTTGCGTAAAGTGACCTCGCATATTGAAACGCTCGAAGCGCACGTCGGGGAAAACAGCGAGTACGCAAAAGCGGCTAACCAGCGTGCCGACGAGGCGCGGAAGATTGCCGCTGGCGGCGACCAGATGATGCAGACGGTAAACCACTCTATGCAGGATATTGTCTCCCGTTCAGCGGAAATGCGCGGCATTGTGGCGCTTATCGACAACGTCGCCTTTCAGACCAATATCCTGGCGCTTAACGCCGCCATTGAAGCGGCTCACGCCGGGAATCATGGACGCGGTTTCGCGGTAGTGGCGAAAGAGGTGGGTTTGCTGGCCCGTAAGAGCAGCCAGTCTACGCACACCATCCAGCAGCTCATTCACCATTCGCTTTCCGGCATCGAAGAAGGCTCGCAGGCGGTGGCGCGGCTTGAGGAGAACCTGCGTCAGGTGATGTCGCTGGTCAGCCATCTTACCGGCCTGCTTAGCGAAATCTCCCATGCGACGGTACACCAGGGAGAGAGTATTCATCTGGTGACGCACCGCATTGGCGCGCTTAACCAGGTAGCGGAAAAGACCGGGGCGCTGGTGCAACAGACCACCCGCGCTTCACAGCGGCTCAGCAATGAGTCGCAGCGGCTTACCGATGCGGTGGCGCGCTTTCGCCTGCCAGCCTGACGGCGTATACTCCCGGCCGGTTTTCTTCATCCTCCGGGAGTGTGCTGTGGCGTTAATGCTTGATGATGCTTTACTGGGGTCCATTCTCGACCAGGTGCGGCCGCTGGCCCGCCAGGGAAAGGTGGCGGACTATATTCCCGCGCTTGCGGAAGTACCAGGCGACAAGCTCGGCATTGCGGTCTGTACCGTAAACGGCGAGTGTTACGCCGCAGGCGACGCGCATGAGCGCTTTTCCATTCAGTCTGTCTCTAAAGTCTTAAGCCTGGTGCTGGCGATGGGCCGCTATGAAGAAGCGGAGCTGTGGCAGCGCGTGGGTAAAGATCCTTCCGGACAACCGTTCAATTCGCTGGTGCAGCTGGAGCTTGAGCAGGGTAAGCCGCGCAACCCCTTTATTAACGCCGGCGCGCTGGTGATTTGCGATATGCTGCAAACGCGCCTTAGCGCCCCCAGACAACGTATGCTGGAGTGGGTGCGTCAGCTTTCCGGGGTGGAAGATATCAGCTATGACGCTCGCGTGGCGCGCTCGGAGTTCGAACACTCCGCCCGTAACGCCGCCATTGCCTGGCTTATGAAGTCTTTCGGCAACTTCCATAATGATGTGATAACCGTTTTACAGAACTACTTTCACTACTGTGCGCTGAAAATGAGCTGCGCGGAGCTGGCGAAAACCTTTTTGTTTCTGGCGAGACAAGGAAGGGCGCCGCATCTGGCGGAGCCGGTTATCTCGCCGTTGCAGACGCGTCAGGTCAATGCGCTGATGGCCACCAGCGGCATGTATGAAAATTCCGGCGAGTTTGCCTGGCGGGTAGGGATGCCGGGCAAATCAGGCGTCGGCGGCGGTATTGTGGCGGTAGTGCCGCATGAGATGTCGATTGCCGTCTGGAGCCCGGCGCTGGATAACGCCGGAAATTCCCTTGCGGGGGTGGCGGCGCTGGAGATCCTGGCGCAGAAAATCGGCCGCTCGGTTTATTAATCGTTTTGATGAAAAACAGGTAAGACGTTATGCAACCTGGCGATGACCTTTTCGCCCGCCTGAAACGCTCTTCTTTTCGCAGCCGCTTTCATCTCGGCGCGAAAGAGCGTCAGTACTGTTGGGATAAAGGGCCGGAAACCATAGACAGCCACGCGGCGGACTTTATCGCGAAGCGCCTCGCGCCCGCACACCCCCCTAATGACGGTAAGCAGACGCCGATGCGCGGCCATCCGGTGTTTATCGCCCAGCATGCCACCGCCACGTGCTGTCGCGGCTGCCTCGCGAAATGGCATGCCATTCCTGCGGGCGTTACGCTGAGTGAGCAGCAGCAACGTTACATCGTGGCGGTAATCCACCGTTGGCTGGTGGAAGAGATGAATAAGCCGCGTTAAGCGAAATGTCCATTTATGAACATGATGTAGATTCGTGTTAAGCTGGCAATACTTTTTGTCACGCCGGACATTGCCGCGGGTAATGTCTGTTTTAAGCGAATCGTTATGGCTAACCCGGCTGCGCTGTTCTGTTTCCGCGAAGATAAGACGCTCTCCAATGCGCTGGGCATCTTTATCCTTACCACGCTTTTTTACACCTTCGGCGCCTCCTTGCGCCTGGTGGATGAGTTGTCGCTGTTCTGGCCGCTGAACGGCATTATGGCCGGCATTTTCGCCCGCCATGCGTTTCTCAATAAACCGCTTTATTACGCCATCTGCTATGTGGCGATGCTGGCCTATGATGCGCTAACCACAAGCTGGGGCCTGGCGTCGCTTGCCATTAATTTTTCAAACATGGTGTTTATCGTTACGGTGGCCATGCTGGTGCTGCGCAATGATGTGGGCAGACCGCAGTTTCCGCAGGCGCTGTTCGCCCTCAGGCTCTTTGGCTATTGCCTGATAGCTGCGCTGCTTTGCGCGCTTTGCGGCGCCGTAGGGTCGGTAGGGATTGACAGAAGAGCGCTGATGCCGCTGTTCGCCGACTGGTTTAGCGAGCAGTTTTCCACCGGCGTGCTGCTGGTGCCCTGGATCCTGACGATGGGATGGCCGCGCATTCAGCGTCGACTTACTAAAGAAGATCTCTGGCCGCTGCTGGCGGTCGTGGTTTCGCTTGGCGCTTCTGTGCTGGTGGGTGGGGCGGGGAGTCTTACGTTTCCGCTTACCGGGCTTATCTGGTGCGCGTTACGTTACTCGTTCGCCACCAGCGCCTTTATTACCTTTTGCACCGGGGTCGCGGAAATTGTGCTGGTGGCCTATGGCATCATCGATATGAACGCCGCTTCGCCGCTTGGCACCAACCAGATGTTCTCCACCCGACTCGGTATCGCAACGCTTGCCATTTGCCCGCTGATTGTCGGGGCGAGCGTGACGGCGTTTAACGCCATTATGCAGCAGGTTTCCAGAAGGGCGGATTACGATCACCTCACCGGCGTGCATTCCCGCTCCGGGCTGTACGAAGCGCTGAATCGCCACACCAGCCCGCCGTCCTCGCTGTGCGTTTTACTTATCGATATTGATTACTTCAAAAGCATCAATGACAGCTACGGCCATGAGTGCGGCGATGCGGCGCTGGCCGCTTTCGGCGAGCGTTTACAGGGGCTTGTCGGCATTAATGGTCTGGTTGCGCGTATGGGCGGCGAGGAGTTTGTGGTGATAAGGCCGGGCATTACCTTCAATGAGGGGCTGCGCTTTGCCGAAACGCTGCGCACAACGCTTGCCGCTCAGCCCTTTTGTTGGCAGGAGCACGCGCTACATCTGACGGTGAGCATCGGTATGGGGTTTGACGCCGCGCCCAAAGAGACCATGCGGGAAACGTTTGACATGCTTATGCGTGAGGCCGACCGCTTTCTTTATGCCTCAAAACGCGAAGGCCGCAACCGGACCTCGTATCGTCTGCATGGCGAAGCGGGTTAGCAGGCGTCAGCTTGTGACAACGTCACGTGATTTCGCCTACCAATATTAGGAGGTTTTTACGCTGCACGTTTAAAAGGCGCGTAAATCATTAAGCTGGTTGATTAAATCCCTTGCTACTCATTTTGGCGGTTTATAAGATGGCGGGGATTTTTCACCGGAACCCCTGCATGTTACGCTTCCCTGAGCCATCGAAAAGCAGCCAACCTCTTACTGGCCTCAGGTTTGCCAGGCGTATGTATTTTATGCGCATGCTGGGCACCTTTCTCTGCTTTCTGCCTATTCTTTCCGTGCTGCTTGAGCAACAGCGTGCGACATACTGGCTGGCGCTGCTCGGCATTAACGCGTTTATCTGGCCGACCGCCGCTTATCTGCGCGCCGCGCGCTCCGTTACCCCGAAGAAGCGAGAGCATCAGCATCTGGTGCTGGACGCCGCCGCTGGCGGGTTCTGGATCGCGGTAACAGGGCTTTGCGCGTTGCCGAGCGTGGTGATAGCGACCATCCTTGTGTGCGACAGGCTTTCTGCGGGCGGTCTGAAACTGATGCGAAAAGCTTTGCTGGCGCTTATCGCCGGCTTTCTGGTGACCTGGCTTGCGCAGGGGATGCCATTCCATCCGCAGGTAAGCGAGACCACCCTTTACGCCACGCTGCCGCTTATCGCGATTTATATTCTGGCCTTAAGCTTGTTGTCTCATTCCATTTCCCGTCAGCTCAGCCGCAAGACACGCGAGCTTGAGCGCATCGCCATGACCGATCCTTTTCTCGATATCGCCAACCGCAGGCTACTGGAGCTGCGTATTCATACAGAGCTGGATAAGCTGACCGCCAGTTGCCATAGTTCGGCGCTGATGTTTATCGATATCGACAATTTTAAAGAGGCGAACGATCGGTACGGCCATAAGGCGGGCGATACGCTGCTGGTGGCGGTTTCCGCTATTTTGCGCCAGGTTACCCGGCATAACGGCACCCCCGCGCGGCTTGGCGGCGACGAGTTTGTGGTTTTGCTGCCCAATACCTCGGTAGAAGAGGCCAGCGCGGTTGCGCGCCAGATTATGGACGAGGCGGCGCAGGTGCGCGTGTTTCCCGATAACGCCCTCAACTGTACGCTCAGCATCGGTATTGCCTGCGCCACCGCGCAAATGGCATCCGTAAACGACTGGCTTAAGGCCGCCGATGACGCGCTTTATAATGCCAAGCGAGACGGGAAAAACCGGATATTTGCGTATTGACGGCGCAGCGGGGCTACCAACCAGTCTCCGTTACGCTATGCTCTAATTCTGACTTGCCATACAGGTAATGTAATGAAAACAGTCAAAACCCCGCCTAATGAAACCGAGCGCCTGGCTTCGCTGAAAGCGTCCGGCCTGCTGGATACCGGCCCCGCCGAACGGTTTGATCGTCTGACGCGCCTGGCTAAACATCTTTTTGATGTGCCTGTCGCGCTATTAAGCCTGGTGGATGAAAACCGCCTGTGGCTTAAAGCCTGCGATGGTCTCGACGCCGCGCACAGGGAGATGCCTCGCGAGACCTCATTCTGCACCCATACGCTGTTGCAGGACTCGCCGCTTATCGTTCCCGATACGCATGACGATACGCGTTTTCAGACGATCCCGCTGGTGGCGAACGCGCCGCATATCCGTTTTTATATCGGCTACCCGGTCAGGCTGCCGGATGGCGGGCAGGCGGGGGCGTTTTGTCTGATGGACACCGAGCCGCGTGAACTCACCCCGCAGCAGATTTCACTGCTGGGCGACTTCGCCGCTATCGTCGAGGATGAATTCGCGTTGCTCAATGCCGCCACGCATGATGAGCTGACCGGCCTGCTTAACCCGCGCGGCTTTCACTCGCTGGCGGCCTATGCGCTTTCGGCTCACCGTCGTCGTGGCGAATTCATGACGCTTGGCTTCATCACGCTCGACAATTACCAGGATATTGTCGCAGGCGCGGGTCAGGAGGCAGGCGACAACGCGCTGCGCGATCTTACCCGCGTGCTGAAAGGCGCTTTTCGCGACAGCGACCTGCTTGCGCGTCTCGAGCACAATCAGTTTGTTATCCTGTTTGCGGATACCGATGAAAAAGGCGCGTGGATAGCGATGCAGTATCTGGCGGAGCGGGTGGAGGAATTCAACAGCCGCGCCCGGCGCGATGGCTCACTGGCCGTTTCCTGGGGCGTCGCCCAGCATGACGAGGCGAACGGCTCGCTTGAACAACTGATAAAGACGGCGGATAAGCGCGCCTACAGCGCAAAGCCGTTGGGTAAACGGGCAGACCGTTAAATTTATGCCGCTTCGGCGGGTCATCACTTTTTCCTCTGACCCGCCACGTTGTGTTATCGCATTGTTAACGTCATGATATTTCCTTTGTTGAGACATCGACTTAAGGAGAACTTCATGGCGTTGCCATTTCACGTTTCTGTTATGAGCGCTGCGTCGCTTGCAAACCATATCGATGAACTTGCGGATGTGCTGGTGGACTGTGTGCAGGGCGGCGCATCGGTCAGCTTTATGCTGCCGTTCGCGCATAGCCAGGCGCGGGATTTCTGGCACGGCGTGGCGCAAAGCGCGGCGCGTGAAGAACGCGTTGTGATTGTCGCGCAGGACGAAGCGGGGCGCATTGTCGGCACCGTTCAACTTATTACCGCGCAACCGGATAACCAGCCGCACCGGGCGGATGTCTCGAAGCTTCTGGTGCATCGGTCGGCGCGTCGCGGCGGCGTGGCGCGTGAATTGATGTCTTTACTGGAAACAGAAGCGCTGAAACGCGGCAAAAAAGTGTTGGTTCTGGATACCGCTACCGGCAGCGATGCAGAGCGCTTTTATCAACGAAATGAATGGCAGCGCGCTGGCGAAATTCCGCGATACGCCCTTAATCCCGATGGAAGTTATTGCGCAACCACCTATTTTTTTAAGCAACTATAAAAAATTTTAATATGTCGGCCCAACTTGATCAAAACGGGGTTTCATAAAAAAAGTTTCTGCTACGGTGAGCAGGCAGTGCGAAAACAGGTTGTCTGATAATAATCCACCAAGGAACTTATTGTGAAAACATTGAATCGTCGTGATTTTCCCGGTGCTCACTATCCGGACCGCATCATTCAGTTTGGTGAAGGGAATTTCCTGCGCGCTTTTGTCGACTGGCAAATCGATCTCCTCAATGAGCACACGGATCTGGATGCCGGTGTGGTTGTGGTGCGTCCTATTGACAGCACGTTCCCGCCGTCACTGAGCACCCAGGATGGGCTCTATACCACTATCATTCGTGGCCTGAATGAGAAAGGGGAAGCAGTAAGCGACGCACGGTTGATTCGTTCAGTTAACCGTGAAATCAGCGTTTATAGCCAATACGATGAGTTTCTGAAACTGGCGCATAATCCCGATATCCGCTTTGTTTTTTCCAATACCACCGAAGCGGGCATCAGCTTCCATGCGGGCGATAAATTCGAAGACGCGCCGGCAGTAAGTTATCCGGCTAAGCTGACGCGCCTGCTGTTTGAACGTTACACGCATTTCAGCGGCGCGCAGGATAAGGGCTGGGTGCTGATCCCCTGCGAGCTGATTGATTACAATGGCGACGCGCTGCGCGAGTTGGTTCTGCGTTACGCGCAGGAGTGGGCGTTACCGCAAGCCTTCATTACCTGGCTGGACAGCGCCAATACCTTCTGCTCTACGCTGGTCGACCGCATCGTTACCGGCTATCCGCGTGATGAAGTGGCGGAGCTTGAGGCGAAACTGGGCTATCACGACGCCTTCCTTGATACGGCTGAACATTTTTATCTGTTCGTCATCCAGGGGCCGCAGTGGCTGGCGCAGGCGTTGCGCCTGGATAAACTGCCGCTGAATGTGTTGATCGTTGACGATATCAAGCCCTATAAAGCGCGTAAGGTCGCTATCCTTAACGGCGCCCATACCGCGCTGGTGCCGGTCGCTTTTCAGGCGGGCCTGAACACGGTAGGCGAGGCGATGGACGACGCGCAGGTATGCGCTTTCGTGGAAAAGGCGATTCATGAAGAGATTATCCCGGTGCTGGATCTGCCGCGCGAGGAGCTGGAATCCTTTGCCAACGCCGTGGTGAGCCGTTTTCGTAACCCGTACATCAAACATCAGTTACTTTCTATTGCGCTCAACGGCATGACCAAATTCCGCACCCGCATTTTGCCGCAGCTGCTGGCGGGGCAGGAGGCGAACGGTAAGCTTCCGGCGCGTTTAACTTTTGCGCTGGCGGCGCTCATCGCGTTTTATCGTGGCGAACGTAACGGTGAAAGCTACCCGTTACAGGACGACGCGCACTGGCTGGAGCGCTATCAGCAGCTGTGGGCGAAGCAGCGCGATAAGCAACTCTCCATGCGTGAACTGGTTGAAATCGTGCTTGGCGACGCCGACCACTGGGAGCAGGACCTCACTCAGGTTAACGGCCTGGTTGAGCAAGTCACCCATGACCTGCAAGCCATCCTCGATAAAGGGATGCGTGAAGCCGTTAAACCGCTCTGCTAATTTCTTCGTCGTTCAACAACAAGCCCGGCCATGCGCCGGGTTTTTATTGTTCTTGTCTCATTAGTTACAACATACAATATGTGGTTTTGAAATAGAGAACCTAAACCTCAGCTTTATGATTGCCTGGTAGCATAAAAATTGCGCTTTCAGGCTTACCGCACTGAAGCAGGTGGGCGGCCATAAATTTAAGAACGGGGCTAATACTTTGGTTATTTGCTTGCAGCCGACTCGGTCAGCGCGGATGAGGCGGTCATTACCGTTTTCAGGGGGATGGCGCGTAACAAACCCGAGGTGAAAAATAGCCGCGCGAAGCAGGGAATCATGGCATGAACTTTCAGGCCTTCCTTTGCCTCCGCTACGTTGCGATGAGCCGAAAGCGGTCTTTATTCGGCTCAGATTATGAGCCGATAATAGAGAGGATTCGGCTCACGAGCAAACTCGCAGAAGCGAAACGAAAACCCGCTGCTTTTGCCGAAACTCTCTACACTGAAAGCGCGAACACCAAAATCGCCAGTCAGGAGAACCGCATGTTTTTCTCGCTTTCACGTCTTTCACGTTATGTTGGCTTTGCGCTGGGCGTTGCCTGCGCCGCAGGTACGCAGGCGGCTGAATTTAATAACCTTTATGTTTTTGGCGACAGCCTGAGCGATACCGGAAATAACGGGCGCTACACCTGGAACAACAACGAAAATCCGCTATACGACGAAATACTCAGCCAGCGTTATGGGCTGTCACTCGCGCCATCAGACAGCGGAGGGTTCAACTATGCGGCGGGCAGCGCCGTCGCCGTACCGGCTATTAACCCGCAGGACAATACGCAGGATCAGGTACAACGCTATCTTGCCCGGGTAAACGGCGCAGCGGACGGCAACGGACTTTATATTCACTGGGTGGGCGGGAATGATTTAGCCGCTGCCGCGCTGGATCCGCTCCAGGCGGCCGCGATAGCAGGGAACAGCGCTCAGGCGGCGGCAGGACAAGTGCAAACGTTGCTGAACGCCGGGGCAGGTACCGTCATTGTGCCTACCGTTCCCGATGTCAGCGCAACGCCAACCATGATGGAAGCGGTGATCGCCGTCGGCCTGGCGCCAGTGGCGGCTTCGGCTTTACAGGCGGCATATGCTTCGCTTAACAGCACGCAGACGCCGGATCTCGCGTCTCGTCAGCAGGCCATTCGCCAGGCGCTGACCGCCGCGGCAACGACCGCCAGCCCGCTGCCGGTTGTGCAGCAGGCAATCGCCGCGCAGCTGATTGCCGCTTATGACACGCTCGCGGCACAGGTTTCGCAGCTCACCACGCTCTACAACCGCACAGAAGAACAATTACTGGTGCAACAGGGAGGAAATATCGTCTGGGCGGACGTGAATGGCATTTTCAATGAGATCCTCGCGAACCCGACGCAGTTCGGTATCACTAACACAGCCGGCATGGCGTGCCCGCCGGGCCTTTCTTCCGCTGACTGTACCTCGCAAAGTCCGGGTTTCAACGCCAGCCAGTCCTGGCTGTTTGCCGATCACCTGCATCCTTCGCCGCAAGTCCATGCGCTGATTGCCGATTATATTCAGTCGATCGTTGACGCGCCGGCACAGGTCGCCACGCTGAATAAAGGCACGCTTGCCGCCGTGCAGGATAGCCGGGCAACGCTCGACAGCCGTTATAACCAGCTGCGCAACGGTGCAAAAGAGGCGGGGAGTCTGGGCGTGTTCGGCGGCTACAGCGGGCAATACCGAAAATACGCTGATAACGCCGCGGGCGGAGATGGCCGTGCGAATACCAATAATCTGACGCTCGGCGTTGATTATCAACTTACCGATAACTGGCTGGTAGGCGGGCTGATTGCCGGCTCGCTCGATAAACACTATCCCACAGACCGCTTCCAGTACGATGCCGACGCATTCCAGGTTGGATTATTCAGCGCCCTGGAATACGGTCCCGCCTGGCTTAGCGCCGATGTCCATTATCTGACGGCTGATTACAACGACATCCAGCGACAGGTAGAGCTTGGCCCGTTAACGCGCACTGAAAAGGGCGATACCAGCGCGAAGCTCTGGGGGGCGCGCCTGACCGCTGGCTTTGATATTCCCGTCACCACAGAAGTGACTACCGGGCCGACTCTGCAATACGCCTGGGATTACAGCCATGTTGACGGTTATCGCGAACAGGGCGACGACAGCACCGCGATGCGCTATCGCGATCAAAACTATCATTCGCAGGTTGGCAGCGCGGGCTGGCGTATTGATGGCCGCTTCGGCGTGGTGAAACCCTGGGCAGAAGTGAATTATCGTCATCAGTTCGGCGACGATGTCTGGACAGGTCAGGGCGGACTTAAAAACACCTCGCTGACCTTCAGCCGCGATGGCGCAAAAGAGGATACTAACTGGGTGGATACAACACTGGGCGCAAGCCTGGCGCTGAACGAGCAGGTATCCGCCTTTGCTGCGGTGTCGCAAACCGGCGGCTTAAGCAGCGGAGAGCAAACCCGCTATAACGTCGGTATTAGCGCGTCGTTTTAGTAAAAATCCGCCCTCATAGAAGGCGGCATTGATTACGCCCTGGAAGGGCGTACCAAAACCCTTAAAAAGAAGTCTCTGCCAGTTCTGTGAGATTTAAATCCAAAGATAATAAGGCAGAGCCAAAACCAGTTGATGACCACGCCCACAGGACGTGGTTTTCAGTTGGCAATAAAAAAGGGCTGACAGCTTCGGCCACCAGCCCTTAACGCTTTCTGTTAGTGCGGTTTACGGCTCGCCGTAAAGGCTTATCAACCGGCGCGTTACGCCGTTAGTCCAGCCAAAACCGTCCTGCAACGGATACTCGCCGCCGCCACCCGGTTTAGGTGAATAGTCAGCGATGTGATATTTCTCGATAAGCTTGTTCTCTTCCATGTAAACGCGTTTTACGGTGCGCATCCAGTTATGGGCGATGATGTCAGCCAGCGTATCTTCGCCGTAGGTTTTCAGCCCCTGAATGGCCATCCACTGGAGAGGCGCCCAGCCGTTGGGTTTATCCCACTGCTGCTCGCTTTCGACGTCCGTCGCCAGAATACCCCCTGGCGTTAACAGCCGTTCGCGAACGTTCACCGCAATTTTCTGCGCCTGTTCATGCGTCGCCATACCCACATAAAGCGGTACCACGCAGGCGGCGGAGAACGAGGCCAGACATTCCCGACGCCAGTCGTAGTCGCGGAACGTGCCGGTGATCTCATCCCATAAATAGCGGTTCATGGCGGCACGGCGGGCAAACGCTTTTTCGCGGTACGTAGCCGCCATCTCAGCATCTTTCTTCAGCCCGGCGATGTTTGAAATCGCCGTCTCCAGCTTATAAAGAAACGCATTGAGATCGACCGGAATAAAATGAGTAGTGCGAATGCTTGCCAGACGGTCCGCGTCACGCAACCAGCGGGTAGAGTAGTCCCAGCCGGAAGCCGCGCCGGCGCGCAAATCACGGTAAACCTCGCTTGCCGGGCGGCCGGAAAGCTTGGCGGTTTCAACATCTTCATACCAGGATTCGTCACGAGGCGTGTCGCGGTCGTCCCAGTAGCGGTTCAGCAACGCGCCATCCGGCATGCGCACCGCGTGGCGGTAAGCCTGGTTAGGTTCCAGGCTATCGGCGCCATCCATCCAGAACGCATATTCCATTAACAGATGATCAAGGTAGCGACGCGCGCCGCGTACGCCATCTTCCTCAAACAGCTCAACCATCAGCGCAAACACCGGCGGCTGGGAGCGGCTGAGGTAGTAAGTGCGGTTGCCATTCGGGATATGACCGTAATTTTCAATCATCCACGCGAAGTTATCCGCCATGCAGCGCAGCAAATCATTGCGGCCGCTTTCGGCCAGCCCCAGCATGGTGTAGTAGGAGTCCCAGTAATAGGTCTCCTGAAATCGCCCCCCCGGTACGATATAGGCCTGGGGCAGCGGCAGCAGCGATGAAAACTCAATATGCTCCTGCGGCTCGCGGGTCAGAACCGGCCAAAGGCTATCAATATGATCCTTCAGGCTGCGGTTCGGGTCAGCGACATACTCTTTGCTGTAGTCCTTCGGCAGCCAGAAGTGATCGTGCACGAACGTTTTCAAATCGAAACCCGGATAACGTTTCGCCCGACGATAGTTAAGCAGGATCGCAAGCGGCGTCATTTTCGGCGCACAGTCGGGAAACGTTTTACTGTCGGGAAAGATGCGCGCCGACTGGACATGTTCAAAAAGCTCCAGATAGCGATCGGCCGGGGTCAGCGCATCGGAAGCAGGCATGCCTTCAATGGTTTCGGGCAGCGGTTCCGCTTCGACCATCTCATCCAGCTTGAGCTCACAAGGATCGAGCTCGTACCGAACTTCTTCGTCGTAAGCTTCTGATTCCGGAACTGTGAGTCGAGATGTCTGATTAAGCATACTAATAAAAACCTCCAGAGTCGCTTTCGGTTTAAGCGTTACTCTTTAGTCTAGCAAAATGGATTTGTCGGGCCGGTAAGCGGCAAAGAATCAGGGCGCAAAAGCCGGCTTTACTGGTGCGTCATCAATAAAAAAGGGCCGTAATTCAGTGAATTCCGCCACTTTACTGCCGCATGGGGAAATAATCTGATAATCGACCCTGGCTCGCCCGGCCTGTCGGGCGTTTCAAGAATGGGATAATTGTAACGCCGTTGACTGGTGGAAAATCAAGCGACTTTTTCTACAAACACTTATAAATTCGTAAAATTAGTTCGTTAGCATGAAACATTACGTTACCGGAAATAAGCGCTGCTGCGCGTTAGCAGCAGAAATCGCCAACAGAAACAGGCAGTTCCTTTCTATACTTGGCTACAGATTTCACCGTACTGGGAATATCCCTTTCAGGAGGTAATAAATGAGTCACCTGTTTTCCGAAGGCCGCCTCGGTGAGCTGACATTAACTAACCGCATTATTATCGCGCCGATGTGTCAGTACTCGGCAACAGACGGCGCGCCTTCAGACTGGCATAGCGTGCACCTGGGGACGCTGGCGCAATCCGGCGCCGGGTTGCTGATTGTCGAAGCCACGTCGGTTACGCCGGAAGGGCGCATCTCTCCCGGGGATTTAGGGATCTGGAGCGACGAACTGGGCGATGCGCTGCAAAAAGAAGTGGAAAAAATTCGCCACTGGTCGCCCATTAAGCTTGGCATTCAGTTAGGGCACGCGGGACGTAAAGCGTCCGTTAGCGCGCCGTGGCAGGGCGGTAAGTCGCTGGCTAACAATGAAGGCGGCTGGGACACTCTCGCGCCTTCCGCGCTGGCTTTCGGCGAAGAGAAAACGCCAAAAGCCATGAGCGCTGAAGATATTACGCGTATCAAACAGGCTTTTGTTGATGCCGCGCGCCGGTCGCAAAAAGCGGGTTTCGATCTTATCGAGCTGCACGCCGCACACGGTTATTTGCTGCATCAGTTCCTCTCGCCGCTTGCCAACCAGCGTAGCGACGAGTACGGCGGAAGCCTTGAAAACCGCATGCGTCTGGTACTGGAGATCTTCGACGACGTGAAAGCCGCTGTTTCACTGCCAGTAGGCGTGCGTATTTCCGCTACCGACTGGGCGGAAGGCGGCTGGGACATCGAAGGTTCCATACAGCTTGCAAAAGCGCTGGAAGCGCGCGGTTGTGTTTACATTCATGTCTCCAGCGGCGGTCTGACGCCTGCGCAGAAAATACCGGTCAGCCCGAACTATCAGGTGCCTTTCGCTCAGCAGATCCAGCATCAGGTCGCCATTCCGGTCATCGCTGTCGGCCTTATCACCGAGCCGGAGCAGGCGGAAGCGATCATCGCCACCGGGCAGGCGGAGTTTATCGCGCTGGCGCGCGGCATACTCTTTAATCCGCGCTGGCCATGGCACGCCGCAGCGAAACTTGGCGATAAAATTGCTGTATCGCCGCAGTACCAGCGCAGCGAGCCGCATCATCTTCGCGGACTATTCTCAGTCTGAGCCTTCTGGCGCTAAGAGGCTGAATTCTTTCCTATACTGAAAACTTGCAGTTAACAGAGAGGAGAAAACGATGACGATTCATAAGAAAGGCCAGGCACACTGGGAAGGCGACATCAAACGCGGCAAAGGCACCGTTTCAACCGAGAGCGGCGCGCTTAATCAGCAGCCTTACGGCTTTAATACGCGTTTTGAAGGCGCCCCGGGCACTAACCCGGAAGAGCTCATCGGCGCGGCGCACGCTGCCTGCTTCTCTATGGCGCTGTCGTTAATGCTGGGCGAAGAAGGCTATACGCCGGAAAGCATCGATACCACCGCAGACGTGTCGCTGGATAAAACAGAAGGCGGTTTCGCCATCACCAAAATTGCCCTTAACAGCACGGTAAAACTGCCGGGCGTTGAAGAAGCGGCTTTTGACAAAATTATCCAGAAAGCGAAAGCGGGTTGCCCGGTTTCCCAGGTGTTGAATGCAGAAATTACGCTGGATTATCAGCTTAACTGATCGTGTTGCTGAAGATTAAAGGCTCGCCAGACGGCGGGCCTTTTCTTTTTTCCGCGAATGCCCGTGTACGTCTGCGAGAAAAAGGCGACTTTCGCGAACGGATCTCTTATGGTGTGGGCAAAATTTTCAGGCTGAGGGATAACCTTCACATGCATGCATCAAAAGATCCTTTACACGGCGTGACGCTGGAAGCGCTGGTCACGGCGTTAGTTAACCGCTACGGCTGGGAAGAGCTGGCCCGGCGCATCAACATTAATTGTTTTAAAAACGATCCGAGCGTGAAATCAAGCCTCAAATTCTTACGCCGCACGCTCTGGGCGCGCAAAGAAGTGGAAGCGCTCTATATTGATATGCTGGATGAAAAAGAGGATGCGCCGCCGGAAAACGGCCCGTGGAGCCACTGGCGAAGCAAGAAGGGTGACGAATAAAGAAAAAGCCTCGCCAACACGCGAGGCTTTTTTATGCCGTTGTCAGATAGACGTGCGGCGGTAGTTGCGGTATTCCGGCAGCCAGAAATTGTCTTCAATGGCCTGTTCGAGCGCCTCGGCGGACACTTCCACCGCCACGCCTTGCTCCTGCGCCATTTTGCCTACGGCAAACGCGATGGCGCGCGAAACATTCTGGATCTCCGACAGGGGCGGCAGTACCAGACCGTAACCGGTATTCACCAGCGGCGAATGCTGCGCCAGGGTTTCGCTCGCCGCCATCAGCATTTCGTCCGTAATGCGCGACGCGCCGGAAGCGATCACCCCAAGACCAATGCCCGGGAAAATATAGGCATTGTTGCACTGCGCGATGGGGAAGGTTTTATCTTTCCACACCACAGGCGCGAACGGGCTGCCGGTCGCCACCAGCGCATTGCCGTCGGTCCAGTGGATGATGTCGTGAGGCGTAGCTTCCACACGGGAAGTGGGGTTGGAAAGCGGCATCACGATCGGGCGAGGGCAGTGTTTATGCATCTCGCGAATAATCTCTTCAGTAAAGAGGCCCGTTTGCCCTGAAACGCCGATAAGGATATCGGGCTTGACGTTGCGCACCACATCAAGCAGGGAGATCGCGTCGCTTTCGGTCTGCCAGCCTTGCAGGTTTTCACGTTTCTGCACGAGTTTGGTCTGGAACGGCAGCAGGTTCGGCATGTTATCCGTCAGCAGGCCGAAGCGGTCGACCATAAAGACTTTCTGACGCGCCTGCGCTTCGGTCAGCCCTTCGCGCTGGGTCTGCGCGATTATCTGCTCGGCAATGCCGCAGCCAGCGGAGCCTGCGCCTAAAAAGACAATTTTTTGCTCGCTGAGCTGGCTGCCCGCGGCGCGGCTGGCGGCAATCAGCGTCCCGACGGTGACAGCGGCGGTGCCCTGTATGTCGTCGTTAAAGGAGCAGATTTCATTGCGGTAACGCTGGAGTAGCGGCGTGGCGTTCTTCTGGGCGAAGTCTTCAAATTGCAGCAGCACGTTCGGCCAGCGGTGCTTCACTGCCTGGATAAACTCATCCACAAACGCGTAATACTCTTCATCGGTAATACGCGGGTGGCGCCAGCCCATATAGAGCGGGTCATTGAGCAGTTGCTGGTTATTGGTGCCAACATCCAGCACCACCGGCAGCGTATAGGCCGGGCTGATGCCGCCGCAGGCGGTGTAGAGCGAGAGTTTGCCGATAGGAATGCCCATGCCGCCGATACCCTGATCGCCCAGACCCAGAATGCGCTCGCCGTCGGTCACCACGATAACTTTAATATTGTGGTTCGGCACATTTTGCAGAATGTCGTCCATATACTGGCGGTTCGGCCAGGAGATAAAAACCCCGCGCGCGCGGCGGTAGATTTCCGAGAAGCGCTCACAGGCCAGACCTACCGTCGGGGTATAGATGACCGGCATCATTTCGTCTAAGTGGTTTTCTACCAGGCGATAGAAGAGCGTTTCGTTGGTGTCCTGAATGTTGCGCAGGTAGATGTGCTTATCAATATCGGTTTTGAACTCCTGATATTGCCGCCATGCGCGTTCCGCTTGCTCATCGATGGTTTCCACAACTTCTGGCAGCAATCCGATAAGGTTAAAGTTGGCGCGCTCTTCCATACTAAAGGCGCTGCCCTTGTTCAGACGGGGGAACTCCAGTAACACCGGGCCGGCGTAGGGAATATACAGGGAGCGATTTTTTTTCTGCTTCATATCCATTTGGCTTACTCAGTTTTATTTTTTACTGCGCTGACACCGCCTGCACGTAACTGTCCGGGCTGTGATCGCACTCGTTACACCACGTCCGCCTATGGTATTGCACAACGCCATGGCAATCGACATAAAATCGATACATATAAGTAATGAGTTCTCTTTAATTCATTGAAAACAGGTGCGACTGACCATGCATTACGACGCGGTGCTCGACTTTTGGTTTGAACAAATACCGGAATCAAAGTGGTTCAAAAGGGATGACGCGCTTGATAAGCAGATCCGTCAAACCTTCAGCGCAACGTGGGAGGCGGCCCGTTGCGGCGAACTTTTTCACTGGCGCGAAAACAGCAAAGGGCGGCTGGCTGAGATAATCGTGCTCGATCAGTTTTCGCGTAATCTGCACCGTGAAAGCGCGCTGGCTTATGCGCAGGATGGCATGGCGCTGGTTTTGTCGCAGGAAATCCTGCAACAACCAGACTGGACGCGGCTTAACTCCAAAGAGAAAGCCTTCAGCCTGATGCCATGGATGCATTCTGAATCGCCGGTTATTCACAACCAGGGGATAAAGCACTTCGAAGCGCTGGGCGAACCCGGCTTCACTGACTCGGCATACAGGCACAAAACAGTGATAGACCGCTTTGGCCGTTATCCCCATCGCAACCAGGATCTGGCGCGTCAGAGCAGTGAAGACGAGCAGGCTTTTTTACACGAAGGCAAAGGGCGCTTTTAATCAGCGGGCGAACCGGCGTGAGAAAACCACGCAAAGCATTACGCCAAGCGTTACCGCAACCATGTTTGCGTTAACGTGCTCACCCAGCAACGCAGCGGAAATCCACAGGCCGAAAAGGGGTTGCAGCAGTTGTAATTGACCCACGGCGGCAATACCGCCCTGGGCAAGCCCTTTGTACCAGAAGATAAACCCAATCAGCATGCTGAACAGGGCGACGTAGCCCAGGGCAAGCCACGCAGAGAGGCTGACGGCGGCGAAACTGGCGGGCCGGGTAAACAGCGCAAGCAAGAGCATGAGCGGCAAAGCTAAAAGCAAGGCCCAGCTGATGGTTTGCCAGCCGCCAAGGGTGCGAGTCAGCCGGGCGCCTTCAGCATAACCCAGGCCGCAAACGAGAATAGCCGCCAGCATATAAAGGTCGCCACTGTTGAGCTGCGAGAACCCCTTCGCCAGCGCAAAGCCCATAACCAGCAGGCTACCGGCAAAAGAAAAAAGCCAGAACAGCGCCCGCGGTTTTTCGCCCGCCCGCAGCACGCCGAACAGCGCCGTTGATAAGGGCAAAAGGCCCAAAAAAACAATGGAATGCGCAGAGGTTATATGACGAAGGGCGAGGGCGGTCAGCAGCGGAAAGCCCACCACCACGCCGAAGGCGACAATACCAAGCGAAAATAACTGATTCTTCTGTGGCCGCGTGCTTTTAAGCAGCGCAATGAAAGCCAGCGCCAGCATGCCCGCGATCGAAGCCCGGGCTACTGTCAGAAAAAACGGATCGAAACTCATCACCGCAATACGGGTTGCCGGAAGCGAACCGCTAAAAATCACGACGCCAGCAAACCCATTTACCCAGCCGCTGACAACAGTTTTAGGACGTTGCATAAACTGCACCTTAACAGAATGATTGACGAGCCAAACCTTAAGGCGCACATTCATGACAATCAAATTATTGTCATAGATACAGCGATGAAAGCACGCTATAAAACCGTGGTTGATGAGCTGGCCCGGGCGATCCGCGCCAGTGAGCTGGCGCCAGGCAGCCGGTTGCCAACGCACCGTGAGCTTGCGGCGCGGCACAGCATTTCGCTCGCCACCGCGACGCGGGTGTATGCCGAGCTGGAAGCCATGGGGCTGGTCAGCGGCGAAACGGGGCGGGGTACGTTTGTCCGCGAATGGGCGCTGCCCGCCGGTATAGGGGTCGATCAACATGCTGTCGCCTCGGATGTGCTCGATCTCAATTTTAACTATCCGGCATTGCCCGAACAGGCGGAACTGCTGAGAAACGGCCTCAAGCAACTGGCGACTACTGGCGATATCGAATCGCTGCTGCGCTACCAGCCGCACGCCGGCAGAACGGCCGATCGTCAGGCTTTTGCCGCTTACCTCAATGGCAAAGGCGTGGCGTGCGACGAAGAAGAGGTGTTGATTGTCAACGGCGCGCAGCATGGTCTTGCCGTTACGCTTATGGGGTTGTTACAGCCTGGCGATGTTATCGCGGTGGATGCGTTAACGTATCCCGGCTTTAAAGTTCTGGCGCAGCAGATGCACCTTGAACTGCTGGCTATTCCGGAATCTGCCGCAGCGATGGACCTGGACGTGCTGGAAAAGCGCTGTCGGTTACGCCGGGTAAAGGCGGTATATACCATGCCGACGCTGCATAATCCGATGGGCCGGGTGATGAACGAGGCATGGCGCAGAAGGCTTGCGGAGATAGCCCGGCGGTACGAATTGCTGATCATAGAAGATGCTGCTTATGCCTGGCTTGTTGAGCACGCGCCAAAACCGCTGAGGCACTATGCGCCTGAGCATACGGTCTATGTCTCGGGCTTCTCGAAAAATATTGCCGCCGGGCTGCGGGTTGGCATGGTGGTCGCGCCGCGCAAAAAAAGAGCGCAGACAGAACGCGCTATCCGCGCGACGGCATGGAACACGCCCGCCATCCTGACATCGCTGGTTTGCAGCTGGCTACAGGACGGTACGGTGTTAACGCTTGAAGCGTTAAAAAGGGTGGATGCGCAAAACCGACAGGCTCTGGCGCGTGAAGTATTTCATGGCGCAGGCTGGCAGGCGCACCCGAATGCTTACTTTGGCTGGATTGCGCTTGATGAAAACATTCGCGCAGAGAGCGTGGTGAGCGCGCTGCTGAAAAAGCGCATTTCCGTTTCCACAGCCGAACCGTTTTGCACATCGCTTTATATTCCGCACGCCATTCGCCTGGCGCTGGGCTCCGTCAGTATGGCTAACCTGGAAACGGGGCTGAAAACAGTAAGAGACGTGATTGAGTATTTCACCGATCTGTAAAGTCGCTTTACGGCAATGTGAGCCGGGGTGTTGATGATGAGCAACCTGAACAGCTTGCTTTAACGTATGCGCGAGAAACAGATGTGCAGTTGCGAGTTGCGTGAAAGAAGCGAGCAGTCAAAACAGCCGAAGGCGATTCGCCGCAAACTGAACGGAATGGTCAGCGCCGGGAATGACCAAAGCCGGGAATGGCCAAAGCCGTGCTTCAGGGGCCTGGCTAACCGGGCAAGCAGGATGCCTCAGTAAACCAGACGCCAGCAGGCTGATCGACATAACTGGCGTTTTAAACAAGCGCAGATTGTCTCAGGCCAGAATGCTGGATTCTGCCCTGAATGCCGCTGGTGCGCATAATGTATATTATGTTAAATTGGATAAGCATGAACACACACCTACGTTACCTGCTCTATATCAATGGCTTATAGCTTTATGGGCGCTGAAATCATCCAACGGTTTTATCAGCTTTGAATCTGCGTTGCAGGAACCTTTCGACGGTTATAGCCAGACCCCTCTTCTGGCTATACGACATGATGGCTGCCAACAAACTGATTTAGCCTGCCGGCAAACGCTACACTCCCGCGCACCGTTTTGCTGCCTCCGGTTACAGGCTGTCGCGGATTTTTATCAACCTTTTTACATATTCATTATTGCTATCTTTTTGCGATATTTCTTTGTTTATCAAAAAGACAAAGTTTTCATTGAATGCATCGCTAAGCTGCGGATCGGCGCCTTTTTCTAATAACAGTTCAATGTGGTCGATTTTACTTGTATACAGAGCGTTAATTAACAGAGTGCGATCCATTGCCCCCCTTGCGTTGATATCTGCTCCGTACTCAAGCATAACCTTCAAAGTGTCAGTATTTTTTGCTTTTAACGTTTCAAATACGATGGGCTTCTTAAAGGTTCTATCTCTGGCATCTGGAGACAGCCCTCCATCCAGCATCGCTTTTATCCAGACGCCTTTGTCTCCCTGGAGGACAAACTCAGCAGGACTGCTCCCGCCTTCCGTTCTTGGTTGTAAAGGGTCTGCACCTGCTTTAACCAGGTCTGTTATTATTTTCAGCCTTTCCGGGGTGGCATTATCATAGGCTGAACTCAGCACTGACCAGAAAAGTAGCGTCATTTCCTCTTTCGCAGGGTGATTCAGTTCTTCTGTGTTGACTGATGACAGTCTCTCTTTGAGCTTCACTTCATTGCCGTCATAAATCAGTTGAGCAATTTCCAGCTGTTTGCCGTCAAAAAAATCCTGCGGTTCATATGACATGTTCTTTTTACACCCCTGCATCATGAATATAGTCAATACTAATTGCAGCACCATTATAAGCTTGCTCATATCCTGCTCCTGATAATGGCGATATCATCATCTTTTTCGTTTTCAATAAGCTTTATTGTCTGGTCGATGCCATGCTTATCAAGAAGAGAGCCCGTTCCTCCAGAGAGAATGTGTTGTATGCCAACAGCATCTGGCGCGGCTAACGAACCCCATTCCTTTAAGGTGAAAGGCAAAGCCACTCCCCATGGTTTTTGTAAGGATTCAGGAAGCGCGTTTTTTATCAGCTCATAATCTTGTTCGTTATTAACTTCCTGTACAGACGTCAGCAATTCACCATCTATACGATAAGCCTGTATATTTTGTGCGCTCCCAAGGGTTTTACCGCCATATTTCTCCACTGTTCCCGTATTCAGTCCGGCAGCATTAAATGTCCACGCTTGTTGCCCGCTAGCCATGGATGTAGCCGAAGCCATGCCTCCGCCTAAAGAATGGCCTGATATGTCCACCTTCCCTCTGATTGTTTTACCTATATCGACTGCTTTTTTATAATATTCAGAGTCTACTCCGATCCCCTGGGCAGCATTATTAGTCCAGTCTTTGATGTTTTTTATTCCCGACAGGTCGCCGTCTAACAAAGCTTTTTTTGCCGCGCTGGCTAATCCATCTGGAAACTCAGGCGCCCTTGAGCCTCTGAATGCAACCGTAGGATTCATCTCATTACCAAAAACATTGCTATCAGGCTGATATACTCTTGCAAGAAAATCCGGAGATTTATTATTGTCATAGAGCATTTCACGACTCAGACCAATATTATTAAGTGCTTCTTCATCGTTGCTGATGTCTTTCCATCCCTCCGGAACCCCGGGTGTATCCTTAAGTGGATTCGTGGTTTTATAGACATTCTCCGCCAGCTTTGCTTTCTCGACTGCTACGTTGTTTTCCGCCAGCCGTTCTGATGCTATGCGCGCATCGGGGTAAATGCTTCGTTGTCCCTTGCCTATAAGGTATTTTCGTTCTTGCCAACGTTCAGCTTTAGTAAGAGGAGCCTCAGTTTTGCTGCGTGTTGTTTTCATGCCTTTGGTCGGTTCATCTGGCTCAACAGCAGGTTTTGTCCTGGTCACCTGAAAGGGAAAGACTGAGGGAGCCGCCCGGCGGTCGCCGTAGGTTTTAACCATTACCTCGTAACGGCGTATTATCTTGTCCACCGGGTAGTTTGGTTCCTGTATTTCGTGCGGTCTTAGATAACCTTCCTTGTCGGCGTAAAACGGTCCAATAGTCGCCAGTACCCCCGGGCGAGTGTCAACCGCCACGATTTCTCCCCTGCGCAGGCCACTCTGTACTTTTCCACGTAAATCTGAGTTTATTCCCTTGTGGGTAACGCTGGCTTCATGGCGTATCCGTTCCCATCCATGAAAACCGGAAAATAGCGAAAGGATATCTTTTTCGGGGACGTATGACAGCTCATGACAGGCGCTGGAAGGGCTTACTATCCGGGGAAATTCGTCAGGCGAGAGTAAATCAGCATCGATATACAGCAGTTTCAATCTTGAAAGCATAACGTCCCTTTATAGCCGTTGTAATCTGCCCCATTATTACACATCACTGAAAACAGGCAATCTCCGGGATGTGATTGAAGATCCCTGCGCTTGCTGCCCCTATTCTCGCTTCAAACACGCCTTCCCTGTTTGGTGGTATCGCTGGCTGCTGAGATAATTTTATCGATTCGTTCTGAAAGCCGCCTCGCTTAGCTCATACGTTGCAACTGGCGGACGATGCCAGGCGAGCAGAAAAACGCAGCCTGACAGTGAGGCCAGTTCTTAAGCTGCTGTTTAGTTTGAACGATTTGCCTCGCTTCCGGCCTGCTAAAAGAAACTATTTTTTCACCACTAAAAAAGTATGGCTTTTTAGCGTAATGCATCAGTTTACAAGCGATATGTCAGATGCACTCGCTATCTTTCAAGTGATAATCAAATTTTTAATCTGTATATCTGTTAATTTCTGAACTTAAATTCACCAGGATAATTCTTAAAATGAACGTTTTATTGCCGGTCAAACTTGCGCTAATCCACATTGACTATAAGGTTATAGATAATTACTTTCCGTTAGCGAGGAGTAAAACCACCAGCAAACAAATTAATGAATTAATTAAATAAGACTACCTGCCGTTTAAATTGAGGCACCGTTTCACCTCCTGTTTCAATCGGATAAAAATATCAAACCTGATGCTTAATACAGGGGGATCTCACCCTCGGAGCGGCATCGCTATAATAAATATGGATAAAGTTAATGAGCAGAGACATATTAAGAAAAAAGAGCCTCGCGATACATATTTCCTGCGCCTTATTGCCGGTATCAGTGTTTGCTGCTGACCTGGAGATTTCAGAAAGCGAAAAAGTATCGGCTATATGGTCTTTTAATTCACCCACCTACTCCCCTGCATCCACCATTAAAACCAACGATGGCAATATCATTGTTAAGGGTGGTTTGAATATTGACATCAGCGATATTTCCTCTCAACTCGCAAAATACATTATCTATACGCAAGGGCCTGGGATTGATCTTGGGATGGGCTCAATAATTACTACCAACAACAGCGCGAACATCATCAACGCTGAAGGCGGTGGCGCGGTTAGCGGTAAGGATCTGGCGATAATCGGGCTTGATAGCGGCTATGACGGCGTAATGGCTAAAATGTTCGGCATCAATACTATCGCACCGGCAGAGAACACGGGCGGAAAGTTTATTGATTTGTCCGGGAAAACCCAGCTTACGCTTAACAATTTTACAGGCGATGTCGTCGGCATATCGGCAAACTGCAACGCAACCGCGGAATGCCATGCAGGCCAGGCTAGCAATATACAGCTTGAAGATCTTGGCCTTAATGTTTCCTCAAATAATAACGCGACAGGTATTGAGGCGAATAATCAAACTATCTCCATGAATGCATCATCAATCGTGGTGGATAGCGAAGGAGTAAATGCGTCAATCAGTGGCCTGGTTGCGAATAATGGCATAATACGCGCCAGCGATTACACGGATCTGACCGTTTCAGGTAATGGCGCATTAAACGCTGTTTCGGCAAGCGGCAGCCTGGCAAATATTGATTTACAGGGCGGAACCGCCATCACGTTATATCGCTATCAGAATAGCCTCTACGGCGCGAATGGCATTGTTGCTGATGATGGCGCCCGGATTAACCTGAGCGATAGCTGGTTAACGCTTTATGCTGACAGCCACGTTGACGACACCGATCGTTTCCTGACTGCGCAGAATAGTTCCGCCGACACCGCTTCACGCATTGTGGTTAACGGCGCGTTTAAAGCCGCCGTTGACAGTACCGCTGAAAAGCCCTCCTCGATTATCTACGTTGGCGCTGAAGGGAACAGTACGATTGATTTCGAAGGCGATGTGACGTTGGGCGATTTGCGTAACGCCGACAACGCGACGGCTTTCCTTGCGCGGGAAAGTGGGCAGATAACCATGACAGATCGCAAGGTAACGGCGTGGGGTAATATTATTTCTGACAATGGCGCCATCCGCTTACGCTCGTCTGACAACTCGTATCTCTACAGCACCATCTCAACCGCGAATAACGGCACCGTCGATCTTTCATTAAACGGTACGGGCACGCTCTGGGATATGACCGGCAACTCCACTCTCTCAAACCTTGAGTTGAATAACGGGAAAATTAACTTTTTAAATGATTCCGGAACTGCCTTTAAAACGCTGACGGTGGAAGGCAACTACAGCGGCAATGGCGGCACGCTGGTCATGAATGTCACCTTAAACGCCGACAACGATTCTCCGGCAGACCGGATGATTGTGAAAGGCGACACCAGCGGCAGCACAATTATTCACTTTAATAATATTTATGGTCACGGCGCCCACACTGACAGGGGAATCGAATTAATTACGGTGGCCGGTTCGTCAGAGGGGCAATTCTCGACGGACAGACGTATCGGCATAGGGCTGTATGACTATGCGCTGGTGCAAAAAGATAAAAACTGGTACCTGAGCAACAATGTGGAGGATGTGGGAACGGGAACCGACGTTACAGACCCGCCAGCATCCGAAACGCAAACCGATGATAATTCGAACGGTAACGGCAATAGCGATACGCCAGGCGATTCAGTGAATGGTTCAGATGAGCAAGCCGTCAACGGCGGCAATGAATCAAACAGCGCCAGTGAAGCGCCAACGCCAGGCAATACGGCTGACGAACCCGTGCGAGAAAACGTCAGTGGCGGCGAAACGAATAACGGTAACGGCAGCGCAGGCGGAAATGCGATCGCGGGCAGGAGTGATTACGCCCGGGTCTACCGGCCGGAAAGCGGCAGCTATATCGCCAACATCGCAGCAGCCAACACCCTCTTCTCTACGCGTCTGCACGATCGCCAGGGAGAGCATGATTATATCGATGCCGTAACCGGCGAACGCCACAGCACAACGATGTGGATGCGTCATTCCGGCACCCATCATCGCTTTGAAGAAGCTGGCGGTCAGCTGATCAGCCGCAGCAATAGCTATACGGTGCAGCTGGGCGGCGACGTTGCGCGCTGGAGCACAACGGATACCGATAGCCTGCGTCTGGGCGTCATGGCGGGCTACGGTAATAACAAGAGTAAAACCCGCTCAGAAATCACAAACTATACCTCCCGTGGCGAAGTGAAGGGTTACAGCGCCGGTCTTTACGCAACATGGTTCGCCAACGACGCGACGCGTACAGGCGCCTGGGTCGACAGCTGGATTTTATACAACTGGTTTGACAACGACGTCTCTGGGCATCAGATGCGCGCCGAGTCCTATAAATCACGCGGCGTCACCGCCTCGCTGGAGGCAGGTTATTCGCTGCCTGTCGGCGCTTCGGAAAAATTTAGCTACTGGCTGGAGCCTCGCGGCCAGGTGGTGATGATGAATGTGAAAGCGGACTCTCTGAAAGAAGAACAAGGAACCCGCGTAAGCAGTACCGGCGATGGCAACGTGATGTCTCAGTTAGGGGTTCGCGCCTGGATGAAAGGCAATACCGAAAACGGCATGCCTGACGCTTTCCGCCCCTATATCGAAACGAACTGGGTGCACAACACCCGCGCCTTTGGCGTGACGATGAACGGTGAAAACAACACCATGATCGGCAGCAAAAACAGTGTTGAAGCGCGGGTTGGCGCCGAGGGGCAGATTACCGGGCAACTGGCGTTATGGGCGAATGTGGGGCATAAGGTCGGGCATCATAAGTACAGCGAAACGGGCGGATCGCTGGGTATAAAATATCAGTTCTGATTGTCGCGCCCTTTTCATCTGAACCGGCACCTGAATGCACTCAGGTGCCGGTTTTTGCTTAGCTTCCTTTTTACTTCCAGGCGCGTGGTTTATGCCGGGGTGCTCCCGGTGTAAACCTTCTTGTTTTACCTGCGCGGACGCTGGTCGCTGGTAACGGTAAGCGGTTGCGTGCGACGGCCTACCATCCCCATAACGCCTGCCAGCACCGCCTCGATAATCATCATGAAGAATGCAAACCAGGCCGCTTTCGCTGTCGCTGCGGCGGCTTTTTCTGCCACCTCACGGCTTTTCTGTTCGGCTTGCTGTTTCAGCTCTTCATATTTCGCGCGAGCAGCCTGATAGTTTTGCTCGGTCTGCGTGACGATTTGCTCCGCCTCCGCGTCGCTTTTACCGGTACGGGCCTGAATGATGTTTTTCAGCGCTTCGCGATCGGCTGCCTGAAATGTCGCCTGGTTCCTTTCCACCAGCCCTTTAAAGAAACTGGCTAAATCGGCATTGCCGGCATTAGCCTGGTTGCCGGGGGCGTTCGGCGCTGGCTGTTGCGGCTGATTCGCTGCACCAGCGACCTGGTTCTGGGCATTATTGACCTCTCCCTGCGCCTGGTTTTGCAGCGCTTCCGGTTGTAACTCCGGTTTGCCCGTCTGCCTCAGGGTCGTTTCAAGCTCGTTTTGCAGGTCGTCCAGGTTGATATTGTTTTCGGCAAGCTGATTTTTGGCCATCTGAACCGCCTGCGGCGCCATAGCCTTAACGCCGCTGCCCACCGCCTGGAGTCCGGTGCCGAGCACGTTCATGGTGCCGGTAACGGCGCTACTGGCAAGCGTTATCAAAAGCCAGGTAAAAAAGAGCGTATTAACGCCGAACATTAATAAGCCATGCAGCGCGCCTTCCCGTTGCGCGAGCCTGCCGCTTACGTAGCCGCCAACGGCGATGGCGATAAGCATGCTTACCCCGCCCCATATCGCCGCGCCCATGCCGATGCCCTCAACCGGGTTTTGTTCCTCCATAGGATCAATGGTGGTGGTGCCGATCGCCGTACCCAGAATAGCGAGTAAAAGATAAATAACGACAGAAACAATCACACCGGCAAAAACCGCGCTCCAGGAAATACGTTTTAACGGAACGCCGTAATTATCCACGCGATAGTCGCCGTCGGTTTCTCTGGCTGAATGCGTATGCTTATCGAACATAATGACTCTCCACTTCTTTACGCACGACGTTAAAAACCGCCCGCGATTCGTTAATTAAAGAAGAGCAACCCTATTCAATAGTAGTCCTAATAAAATGATAAGCGAGGCATGGCTCGCGCTTCGTATTTCACGGCAAGGGTTTAGATAGCGGACTTATTTTTCAGATGGGTAGCGCTTATGAAATTTACATGTTTATTTTCATGGGGTTAAATTAATAAAATTGTGGGTTTCCATTATTTCTACTGGATCTGTGGCATTTCTGGAAAGTTAATCTGTTTGCAGCTGAATGGGTATTTTAAAATAAGGTTAACCCGGTAGCAGAAAATAAAAAACCTGCGTTTAAATCTTGATGAAAAAATGCCGGGAAAGCGGTGGCAGCGTTACCCGGCAGAGAAGATATGTAAACAACTTATGGCCTTCTGAAGAGCGCAATGCTACGCCCTTCCAGCTCAAAGTCTTTTTCTTTACTGATGACAATACCCGGTTTGGCATTATCGGAGGTGCTCAGTTCCAGCACCCACCCGCCTTCGCCAAACTGCGGGATCTGGAACGGCACATTGCCTTCAAACGGATTTATCAGCATCAGCACGTCGTGCCAGATCCCCTCTTCCGTTTGCAGATCCGGACGACCGATATAGACCCCAAGCGTAGAGCCTTCGTCCCACTGTTCCGGCTGCTGGTAACCGCCGCCTGCGTTAAACCATTCAATCACCATGCCGTCGCGCCAGTTTTCGCGGCGCAGCAGCGGCTGTTCGGCGCGTAACTTAATCACGTGGCGGGTAAATTCACGCAGCGTATCGGCAGTTTCCGGCAGGTTTTCCCAGTGGATCCAGGAAATTTCGCTGTCCTGACAATAGCCGTTGTTGTTGCCAAGCTGGCTGCGGCCAAATTCATCGCCTGCCAGCAGCATTGGGGTGCCGTGAGAGAAAAAGAGCGTGGCGAGAAAGTTGCGTTTTTGCCGCTCGCGCACCGCGTTAATGCCTTCGTCTTCCGTCGGGCCTTCGGCGCCATAGTTGTAAGAGCGGTTATCGTTGTGACCGTCGTTATTGTCCTCGCCGTTGGCTTCATTGTGCTTTTCGTTGTAGGAGACCAGGTCGTTCAGGGTAAAGCCGTCATGGGCGGTAATAAAGTTGACGCTGGCCCATGGACGGCGCCCGCGCTGGTCGTAGAGATCGCCTGAGCCGAGCAGTCGCGCGGCAAAGTCAGAAGAGACATTATCGCCCTTCCAGTATTCACGCACCGTATCGCGGTATTTGTCATTCCACTCCGCCCAGCCCGGCGGGAAACCGCCTACCTGGTAGCCGCCCGGGCCAATATCCCAGGGTTCGCCAATCAGCTTCACGCGGGAAAGCACAGGATCCTGCGTCACGGCGTCGAAAAAGCCGCCGCGCTGGTCAAACCCTTCCGGCTCGCGGCCCAGAATGGTGCCAAGGTCGAAACGGAAACCGTCGACATGCATCGACTTCGCCCAGTAACGGAGCGAATCCATCACCATTTGCAATACGCGCGGATGGGAAGTATTTACCGTGTTGCCTGTGCCGGTGTCGTTAATGTAATAACGGTGCTGGTCAGGCATGGTGCGGTAATAGGAAAAGTTGTCGATGCCCTTAAACGACAGCGTCGGGCCAAGTTCATTGCCTTCCGCCGTGTGGTTATACACCACGTCAAGGATCACCTCGATGCCTGCGTCGTGGTACGCCCGCACCATATCCCGAAAACCCTGGATCCCTCGCGGGCCAAAGTAACGGGAAGCCGGAGCGAAAAAGCCGAGCGTGTTATAGCCCCAGAAATTTTTCAGCCCTTTATCAAGCAGGTGCTGGTCGTCCGGAAACCAGTGCACCGGCAGCAGTTCGACAGAGGTGATCCCCAGGCTTTTAATGTAATCCACGGAGGCTTTGTGCCCCATCCCCTCAAAAGTGCCGCGCAGTTCGGGCGGAATGGCCGGGTTAAGCTGAGTAAAGCCCTTTACGTGCGTCTCATAAACCACCGTGTGAGGCCAGGCGATGGACGGACGGTTCTGGTCCTGCCAGTCGAACTCCTCCGGGTCGATAACCTTACATTTCGGCGTAAACGGCGCGCTGTCGCGGCTGTCGAAGGTCAGGTCTTTATCTTCATGCAGCAGCTCATAGGCAAAATGCGCTTCGTTCCACTCGATATCGCCGACCAGCTCGCGGGCGTAAGGGTCGATAAGCAATTTATTCGGGTTAAAGCGATGGCCGTTTTCCGGGTCGTACGGGCCATGCACGCGAAAACCGTAAAGCGCGCCGGGCTTCAGCCCCGGCACATACCCGTGCCACACTTCATGGGTAAATTCAGGCAAATCGAGCCTGGCGATTTCGGTTTTACCGTCCGGCGCGTAAAGGCAAAGCTCCACGCGCTCCGCATGCGCTGAAAAAAGCGCGAAATTCACGCCCTCGCCATCATAGTTGGCGCCGAGACGATGACTATACCCTGCCGTAATTTCAAAAGGCTTACCGTTTGACATGCATTCTTCTCCATCGAATGTACAGTGTTTTCATGTACAACAGCGATACATGACATTTTTTTATAACTACAAAATCAACGTGTTATCAAAATGGCAGATGAGTAACCGTTAAAGGTTTGCACATCTATCCGATCGGTTACGGCAACCTCTTTACCGCTGAGAATGTCGCGGTAACGGCGGTTTGCGAGCGCGGCGGGCAGCGCGATTTCCGTGTCGACCCACAGCTCCGCATGCGGCGCGGCAAGGCTGCCCTCAAGCACGCCAAGCACCAGGCGGGGCGCAATCACAATCACCGCCTCGTCGCCTTGCGTGCGGGCGAAAGCGATGACGTTCTCCGCCCGTGCGCCGGTAGCGGAAAGCGGCAGATAGTCGCCCCGGCGGAACAGCGCCGGATTTTGCAGGCGCAAATGCAGCGCTTTCGCAATCACATGTTGCTTAAACTGGCCGCTCAGCCAGGCTTCTTCGGTAACGGGCGCCCCTTTTTCGTCGTCATCCAGCCAGCGCGTAAGCGCCTGAAAATCAGGCTCGCGTCGGTTATCCGGGTCAACCAGGCTGAAGTTCAGCCCTTCGCTGCCCTGGTAAATATCCGGTACGCCCGGCGCGGTGAGCTTCACCATGGTTTGCGTCAGGCTGTTGACCAGCCCGGCATGCACAAAAGGCTGTAACGAACGGGTGAAGTCCTGCAAAAAGTCCTGGTTGGCTGGCGACAGCAAATGACGGGCGTATTCAAGTACGGCATTTTCATAGGCGTCGTTGGTATCCACCCAGTCGGTGCGCAGTTTCGCCTCGCGCAGCGCTTTTTCCACAAACGGCAGAAACCGCTCTTCAAGGGCATTAAGCCCCGCTTCGTCGTCCGGCTGAAGCGTCGTTGGCCAGACGCCCGCCAGCGCCTGGTAGAGCATCCAGGTGTCCACCCCTTTCGGCGCCGTGCCGTCGTTGAGAAAGACCACTTTGGTCTGGTTCATCTGCCGCCAGCGGGCGACGCACTCCGCCCATAATTCAGGCGCTTCCGTCAGGGTATAGAGCCGCGCTCTGGCATCCTCGCCGCGTTTGGTGTCATGGGTTGAGGTGCCGGAAAGCGCATCAGGCTGGTGGGCAAGCCGGGTTGTCATCTCGTCATGAAAGCGTTTCACCGAGAAGGTTCGCGGCAGCGGTTCGGCGCCCACTTCGTTCAGCGCCAGCTCCATGTGCTGGCGGAAAAAGAGCGTGTCTTCCACCGACTTCGCCATCAGCGGCCCGGTAAGCTGCTGAAAGCGCGTGCGGAAAGTGGCGGCGCTGTCTGCCGCCGTTGCGGCCACCTCGCCTTTAAAAATGCGGGCGATGAAATCGAGCGCGCCGGGATCGGGAGCATGCTCGCTGGCCTTCACCTTATTCACCACCTTGTGCAGCATAGCGACGCCTTCCGGCGGCAGCCCGTCAACGGTGCCATAGGTGCGGTAAACCGGGAAAGCCACCAGCAGTTCGCGCAGCGCCGCACGCACGGGCTGCTCTTCCATCGGCACGCTCTCGGTCTGGCCGATGGTGAGCGCAAGCTTAAGCAGCGTGGTAAATTCCCCTTCAAAATTACGATCGGCCATCAGCAGCTTGGCATCCCGCAACTCGGCCTTCATGTTAACCGGGTTACCTACCACCTCTTCATAAGCCTTGCGCAGCGCACCCAGCTTGTCGCCGTCTACCAGCACGTCGGAAAGCGCGGCGATAAATTCATAGCCGGTGGTGCCTGAAATGGGCCAGTCCGCCGGGATTTGCTCGCCTTCGCCGAGGATTTTTTCCACCGTGATGTAACATTCAGCGCCCGCCTCCTGGCGCAGCTGCTCCAGATAACCTTTTGGATCGGCAAGACCGTCTACGTGATCCACACGCAGCCCGTCGACCAGGCCAGAGTGTACTAATTCAAGGATCAGCCGGTGGGCATCGTCAAAGACCGCTTTGTCTTCTACCCGCACGCCCGCAAGGCCGGTGATTTCAAAAAAGCGGCGATAGGAAAGCTCGCGCGGCGCATCGCGCCAGGACATCAGCCGGTAGGGCTGCTGCTCATGCAACTGCGCAAGCTGCGCCTTATCGGTTATCGCCAGCACCGCTTCTTCGCGCCCTTGCCAGCTTTCGGGCGTGAGCGGGTAGAAGCTTTCGTAATAGGCGAAGGCGGGTTTGCCGGTTTTCGGGTCGCGCTTAACGGCGATTTCGCCGTTTTCCAGCACCGCCTCAAAAGTATCGCCAAGAAACGGCAGCGTCAGACGACGCGTCCAGTCGATGTCAAAATGCCGGGCGTAGCGGCTCTGTTGGCCGTGCTCAATCACATCGCGCCACCAGGGGTTTTCCAGCGAGGCGGCCATATGGTTTGGCACAATGTCGAGAATAAGACCCAGCCCCGCCGCTTTCAGCGCCTGCGCCATGCGGTCAAACCCCTCGCGACCGCCGATAGCGGGGTCGATTTCATTGGCATCGGTCACGTCATAGCCGTGAGTGGAGCCGGAGGTGGCGGTAAAAATGGGTGAAGCGTAAAGGTGGCTGATGCCAAGACGCTTAATGTAAGGCACCAGCGCGGCGGCGCGATCGAACGTCATGCCGTTGCGAAACTGTATACGGTAAGTTGAGGTTGGGATCATGCTGCGTCTCCCGAAGCAAGGCGGACAATAATCGAATTCTGCGGCAGTTCGCTGGCGGTAGCCTGCCAGCTAAAGATCGTTTCGCCAGGCAAATCGGGCAGCGGTTGCGTCTGCTCGCCAATGTTCATCGCCAGAGAGAGCGTACCGGTCGGGAAAACCCAGCTCACCGCCACGAAACCTTCTGCCGTTTTCAGCACCTTGCCGCTATGGCCGCCCGCCCTGGCCAGCAGCGGCACGACATGCTGATGGCGTCGCACCAGCAACTGGCGGGTAAACTCAAGCCACGCTTTCCCGTGCGCGCTGACCGGTTTATCCCAGTCGAGTTTCGAGGCCGTGAAGGTGCTTTGCGCATTAGGATCCGGCACGCTTTCGCCTTCAAAATCGCCGTGGCCTGCAAACTCCTTCGCCCGCCCTTCGCGCACCGCGCGGGCAAGGTCGCCGTGAAAATCGGTAAAGAACAAAAACGGCCTGGTCTCGCCATACTCCTCGCCCATAAAGAGCAGCGGTATATGCGGCGAGAAAAGCAACATGGCGAGCAGCACCCGCGTGCGGTCTTCGCCTGCCAGAGAAATCAGCCTCTCTCCCTGGGCGCGGTTGCCTGTCTGGTCGTGATTCTGGATAAAGTCGACAAACGCCACCGGCGGCTGCCCGGCGCTGTTCACGCCGCGCGGTTCGCCGGTCTGGGGAGAGACTTCGCCCTGATAAGCAAACCCTTCCGTCAGAATGCGGGCCAGCAGCTTTTCCGTCTCTGCGGCAAAATCCTGGTAATAGGCCTGCGTCTCGCCAGTGGCGAGCACATGCACAGCATTATGGAAATCGTCGTTCCATTCGCCGGTGAACAGCGGCACAGCGCCATGCTCGTCACGCGGGTGCAGGAAGGTCACGTTGCGACTGTCTTCCGTCGTCAGGTGAATGTAGCGATTGGGGGCCGCGGCGCGGATGCGTTCGGCAATTTCAACCAGAATATGTTTTTCTGAAGTGTCCTGGATCTGGTCAATGGCGTCGAAACGCAGGCCATCCAGGAAATACTCTTTCAGCCAGTAGAACGGCGCTTCGGCCATATAGCGGCGCACGGCATCCACATCGTAGGCAATGCCTGGCCCCCAGGGGGTCATGCGCTCTTTATGGAAAAACGCCGGCGCCAGCAGCGGCAGGTAGTTACCCTCCGGGCCGAAGTGGTTAAGCACGATATCCAGCACCACCGAAAGCCCATAGCCGTGGGCGGCATCAACAAAAGCTTTAAAATCATCCGGCGTGCCGTAGGCGGAGTGCGGCGCGTAAAGCAGCACGCCGTCATAGCCCCAGCCGCGATTGCCGCCGAACTGCGAAAGCGGCAGCACTTCAATCATGGTGACGCCAAGCTCCGCCAGGTAAGGCAGTTTCGCCATGGCGGCTTTGAAGGTGCCTTCCGGCGTAAAGGTGCCGATGTGCATCTCATAAACCACCGTCTCTTCCCACGGGCGCCCTTTCCACTGGCGGTTTTGCCATTCATAGCGTGTGGGATCGATAACCAGCGATGGGCCATTCACATCGGTTTTCTGCGCGCGGGAGGCGGGGTCCGGCACGGCCATGCCGTCGGCGAGAACGTAATGGTACTCTGAACCCGGCTCAACATGGCTTACCTGTAGTTCAAACCAGCCTTCGTCGCTTCGGCGCATAATGTGGTCCACGCCTGCCAGCCTGAGCGTGACGCGCTCCTGGCCCGGCGCCCACAGGCGGAAGTTAACGACTCCCTCGGCCACATAGTCGGCCCCCCAACTCTTAAGGAATGATCTGGACTCCATTCAGTGCCTCGTTTAACCCAAAAGTGAGCAATGCACGACATTCGCGGCTGCGCAGATGCCGAGCTCCAGTAGCGTAAACGCGTAGCGCGATCCGGATACCGTAACGGGGCGGCGTCCCCTGGGTTGCCTTATAAGGAAGCGGTTCCCTGAAGAGGTGGGTAAAGCAGTGCCCGACTGTCCGGATCCAGGCAGCATACGAAAATCAATCATAGACCATGACGGCCGGATTGGCGGGGCGCAGAGGGTTTTTAACGAGGGGCGGGCAACCAGTCCGGCAACGCGGCGTCGGTTGCCCCGGCGGAAATCAACTGCCGCGATAGGTGGAGTAGCCGTACTGGCTCAGCAGCAGCGGAATATGGTAGTGCTCCTGCGGGTTGTCGATATGGAACATGACCGGAATTTCCGGGAAGAAACTTTGCTGCTGGTGAGACGCAAACCAGGCGCCGGTTTCAAACACGACGCGAAAATCGCCGCTGGCGGCGGGCTTGTTCGGCCACAGCGCCTTAATTCGCCCTTCGTTGTCCGTGGTGGCATGGTTGAGCTGCACCCATTTGCCGTCGGTTTTCTGCTCAAGCGTCACCCCTACGCCCGCGGCGGGTTTGCCGGTCTGCTCGTTCAGCACGTGTACGCTCAGCGGGTTAACGGGCGCGGCGGCAAACGCCTGCGAAGCGCCAGTCAGGATCAGGGCGGCGCTCATCGCCGTCAGGGTTTTCATGTTCATCGTATTCTCCTTTGTGGTTGATGAACGCTATCCTCGCCCACGTGCGGCCTGAAATAGCTGACCGGCAGATTACAATGTTGTCATCCTGACAGTTAACGCTGTCGCTCTTGCCGGTAACTCTGTCAAAATTACCGCATGAAAATTTTACTGATTGAAGATAACGAGAAAACGCAGGCCTGGCTGGTGAAAGGACTGCGTGAGGCGGGACTGATAGTGGACGCGGTCGCGGACGGCCGCGACGGTCTGCATCTGGCGCTGGAGCAGGAATACGCGCTGATTGTTCTTGATATCATGCTGCCGGGCATGGACGGCTGGCAGGTGTTGCGCACCCTCAGAACGGCCAAAGCGACGCCGGTGCTCTGCCTCACCGCGCGCGACGCGGTCAGCGACCGGGTAAAAGGACTGGAGCTCGGCGCGGATGATTACCTGGTTAAGCCTTTCTCCTTCGCCGAGCTGCTGGCCCGCGTGCGCGCGCAGTTGCGCCGTCATCCTGGCGCATCGACGCTTTTGCAGGTGGCGGATCTGCAACTCGACGCGGTGCGCCACCAGGTCAGGCGCGGCGGTCAGGAGATAGCCCTCACCCCGCAGGAGTTCTCGTTGCTCTGGTTTCTGGCGAGCCGCGCTGGCGAGATCCTGCCGCGCACGCTGATAGCAAGCGAGGTCTGGGGCATTAATTTCGACAGCGAGACGAACGTGGTGGATGTGGCCATTCGTCGCCTGCGGCGAAAAATTGACGACCCCTTCCCCCTGAAGCTTGTGGAAACCGTGCGCGGCATGGGGTACCGGCTGAACAGGGCGGAAAGCTAAAATGCGGCGTCCTTCTCTTACGCTGCGCCTTACCTTCGCCTTTACGCTGCTGGTTGCGCTGTGCAGCGCGCTGGTGAGCGTGTCGCTTTATCGCGCTCTTGCCGGCGAACTGGTATGGCGTGACAACCAGACGCTGCTCAACCGCGGCGCGCAGCTACGCCAGCTGCTGCTGGACGGCGCCGAGCCGCGCTCCCTGCCCCTCTACTTCAACCGGATGATGGACACCCGGCAGGATATTCTGCGCATCAGCCGCCCTGACGGCCGGGTGATTGTCGATATTAACCAGGCGAAAATCGCCGTGCCGACGATAGCGCCCTCGGCGCCAGGCGCCGCTTTATCGGAGGCCGCGCTCCAGACATGGCAAACGCCGCAGGGCGTGACGGCCACAGGCATGGCGCTGACCGGACGCGACGCGCAGGGGCCGGTTGTCATTATGGTCGCGAGGGTAGCCGCTGAGCGTGAGCAGGTGCTGGAAGCCTGGCGGCGTAAAAGCTTTTACATCAGCCTTGGCGCGATGCTGCTGGCGGTGATAGCCAGCCCGCTGCTTATCCGCCGGAGCCTCAGCGCAATACGAAAACTGAGTCGGCAGACGGCGCAAACCCACAGCCTGGCGCTGGAGCCTTTGCCGCTCGATACCCTGCCCGCTGAACTTCTGCCGCTGGGGCGCTCGCTTAATATCATGCGCCAGCGGCTGGCGGAAGATTTTACTCGTCTGACCCAGTTCGCCGACGACCTCGCCCATGAACTTCGCACGCCGGTGAATATTCTGCTGGGGCAAAATCAGGTGATGCTGCAACAATCGCGCAGCACAAACGAGTATGAAGCGCTGCTGGCGGGCAACATTGAAGAGCTGGAGCAGATGACCCGGCTTATCGAAAACATTCTTTTTCTGTCGCGCGCCGACCACCGCAACGTGGCGCTGGAGAAGCGCCCGCTCGACGCGGCGGCGTTTATTCAGGCCACCGTCGATTTTCTGGAGCCGCTGGCGGAAGAAAATCATCTTCGTTTTGCAACCCAGGCGCAGGGCGAACTGTTTGCTGACCGCCTGTTGCTGCAACGCACTCTGACCAATTTGCTGACCAATGCGCTGCGACACACCGAGCCAGGCGGGCAGATAAAGATTTCGGTTCACCACGAAGAAACGACATCAACGCTGACGGTGGCGAACCCCGGCGAGCCGATAAGCGAGCCGCAAAACCTGTTCCGCCGTTTCTGGCGGGCGGACAACGCGCGCCATACGCCAGGCGCGGGGCTGGGCCTGGCTATCTCACAGGCCATCGTGAAGCTGCACGGCGGCGAGCTGGTTTACCGTCATCAGCAAGGCTGGAACTGTTTTATCGTCATGCTGCCTGCGGTTTCTACCACGGCAAATAGCTAAAAACCGGGCGCGGCGTTAGCTTCGCGGCGGCGCGAACGCCCTTTCCCACCCGCGCCCGGTTTTTAAGCCTGCTGGCGGCCCGGCTTTAGCGCTAAAGCTCTTCTCGCCATTTCACAATCAGGCTTTTCACGCGATGATAAGCGCCCGTTCAGGCCAGATGATGAGGATAAAATGAACGAACATATCGCCAGCGTGCCTTTAGAAAAGGCGTACCGCTTGATTAACCACGGGCCGACGGCGCTGGTTTCCGCTCGCGCTAACGGCGTTGAGAACGTGATGTCCGCCGCGTGGGTCTGCGGGCTTGACTTCCAGCCGCCAAAAATCACCGCGGTGATCGACAAAATTGCGAAAACGCGTTCGCTTATCGAGCAGAGCGGCCTGTTTGTCATTCAGGTGCCGACAGCCGCGCAGATTGAACTGACCCATTATCTGGGCACCCATACCCTGGCGCAGGAGCCGGATAAGCTACAGCGTGCGGGCGTTGAACTCTTCTCTCTGCCGGGCGTGGACGCGCCGCTGGTGGCGGGCTGCGCCGCGTGGCTGGTTTGTCGGCTTATTCCCGAGCCGCATAACCAGCAGCAGTACGATCTTTTTATCGGCGAAGTGATCGCCGCCTGGGCCGACAGCCGCGTTTTTCAGGACGGGCACTGGCATTTTGAGCAGGCGCCCGCACAGCTTCGCAGCCTGCATTACGTTGCAGGCGGCCAGTTTTACGCCACGGGCGAAGCGCTGAATGTGAAAACCGACCTCTGATCTTAAGGCGGGCAAACCGGCCCGCTTTACACGCTTTTACCTCCGCGCCCTTCGCTTTGCTCTACAGTATGACGTTGATTGTCTTAACTTCAGGAGACCGTTATGTCTGTACGCCGTCTGACTTGCGCCGCCTCGCTGTTGGCGATGTCGTTTTCCGCGCTCGCCGCCGAACCGAAATATGGCCCGCAGCTGGAAGGGTTTGATTACGCCTGGCCTGCGGAGCGTTTTACCTTTACTTCCCAGAACCAGCAGCTGGAGATGGCCTATATTGATGTCCGGCCAGCAAAAGCCAATGGCCGCACGGTGGTGCTGATGCACGGCAAAAATTTCTGTGCCGGTACCTGGGAAGAGACTATTCGTGCCCTGAGCGGCGCGGGCTATCGCGTTATCGCGCCGGATCAGGTTGGTTTTTGCAAATCCACGAAACCGCAAAGCTACCAGTACAGCTTCCAGCAGCTTGCCGCCAATACCCACGCCCTGCTCGAAAAGCTCGGTATCGCTAAAGCTACTGTGATCGGCCACTCTACCGGCGGCATGCTCGCCACCCGCTACGCCCTGCTTTACCCGGACCAGGTCGAGCAACTGGTGATGGTTAACCCCATCGGGCTTGAAGACTGGAAGCGCAAAGGCGTGCCTTATCTGAGCGTCGATCAATGGTATCAGCGGGAGCTGAAAACCAGCGCGCAGAGCATCCGCAAATATGAGCAAAATACCTATTACGCCGGGCAGTGGAAGCCGGAATATGACCGCTGGGTTAACATGCTGGCCGGGTTAAACAACGGCGACGGGAAGAAACTGGTGGCGTGGAACTCCGCGCTGCTCTACGACATGATCTACACCCAGCCGGTGGTCTATGAGTTCGACGCGCTGAAAATGCCGACCTTGCTGATGATAGGCACTAAAGACAATACCGCGATCGGTAAAGACGCCGCGCCGCCGGAGGTGCAAAAAACGCTGGGCAATTATGCGGTGCTGGGCAAAGAGACGGCGAAGCGCATTGCGAACGCCACGCTTGTTGAGTTTGACGACATGGGCCACGCGCCGCAAATCCAGGATCCGGATCGCTTTCACAAAGCGTTGCTTGAAGGCTTAAGCGCGCTGAAATAACAAAGGGGCCGCAAGGCCCCCTTTTTTTAACGCTGACGGCCAGCGCGCTAGCGCTGCTGCGAGATCCAGACCAGCATTTTCAGGCTGGCGGAGTAGTAATCATCCTGAGCGATGATTTGCGGCTCGCCCTGCGGCTGCCCGCTGACCAAATCCCGCACCGCCAGCAAACCGCCCTGCATGTTGTAAGGCGCTCGCTCATTGGTGGTGACGTTCACCCAGGCTGGCGTCTGGTTACGGTCGAACTTCTGCCACCAGGCGCGCCACGGTGTAAGCAGCGGGCTGGTGGCGTTATACCAGCTTACATAAAGCGGAATACGGATGGCGTCGTAGCTTGAACGCGGCGCCCATTCTTTTGCAGGCGCCATTGTGCCGTCGGCGGCGAGCGTTACCCAGTCGGTTGGCAGTTTTGATTCGCCCCAGCCCATCTTGCCGAGCAGCTTCTGCCCGTCCTGAATCAGGTTGCGCCAGATGACCAGATGGCTGCGGTCAGCGAAGGCCTGCCATGCCGGGAAGATAAAATAGGAAGGATTGACAATGACCGAGCTGTTGCGGTTAAAGCCGTTAGCCCCCGGCATCATCACGTCATAACCGGCAAAGTTAACCACGTTATGCTCGATTACGGCTTTCGCGATGGCATCGGAAGCGGCGCTGTAGTGCGGATCATGCCAGCGCTGGTCTGCCTTCAGCAACGCCCAGGCGATAAGCACGTCGCCGTCGGAGGCGTTGTTTTTATCCGCTACCGGATCAGGCGCAACCGGGTTGTAGCGCCAGTAAAACAGGCCATTGCTGTTGTTTTTCAGGTTTTTTTCAGTCCATTTCCACATGCTGTCAAAGCTGGCGCGGTCGTTATTCGCCACCGCCATCAGCATGGCGAAACCCTGGCCTTCAGTATGTGAAACGTTGTTGTTGCCGGTATCGACTATACGGCCATCCGCCATCAGGAAACGGCTCTTGTAGCTGTCCCAGGCGCCGGCGGCGTGGACAATCGGTACGCAAAGCAGGCTGGCGATAACCATCGCCCCTGCGAAAAGTTGTTTGACCATGAACGTTCTCACTGAGGATTGTAATAACGGAACTGCACATCCGAAACGGAAAAGGCGCGATGGCGCTTCACCACAAGCTTCGCGTCGCCGCCCTGCGCAAACAGCCAGCGACCGTATAGCCCTTCCAGGACGGCGCATAATGCATTGCACCAGCGCGTTTGCCCGGCGACGTCGCGGTAGACCGGGAGCGCCTGATGGCGCAACAGCATGCCGTCGTCGCTCGCGCTGATATCCACGACGCCCCAGCCGAAGGCGGCGAATTTTGCGTTCATCGCCGCTTCCAGCTCGCCTACCGTCTCAGATACAGGCAGCGGAAAGCGATCCGCCAGCGTTTCGCCCATCTGCATCAGAAAAGGCTGGCTTTCCGTTTCGCCCACGTTGCTGACCATGCCGTCCACCATAATGGTCAGCAAATCAAACCAGCCGGGCGGCGTTTGCTGCTGCTGAAAATAAGCCATCAGGACGGAATTGCTGGTATCAAGTGCCATAATCAGTGGTTCCCTAACATATAACGGAAGTAAAGCCCTGCTGTGCTTTCGTTGTAATCGCCAAAGGTGTCGTAGCCTACCTGGCCGCCAATGGTCATCTGTTTATTGACGTTGTAATCCGCCGCCGCGCGGAAGGTATAACCAATACCGTTTTCCGAGCTGCTCTTATAATGCGCCTCTTTGGTGAAGCCATCGTCAGCGAGCGTCTCCAGCGCGGACTGCCAGCCCGATTTCGTCGGGAAGTAATCGCTGCTGTCCTGAGTATAGGACTGATACCCCACCGACCCGCCGAGGCTGAGCTTCCAGTTATCAAACTTCTGCGTGTAGTCCACCGGCAATGAAACGCTGACGTAGTTTTGCGGGCTGAAATAGCCGCCCTGACCGAACGTAAAATGGCTCAGGTTTTTCGAGTAATCCATCCATGAGGTATTCAGGCCGGTTTTAAGCTCGCGGTAATCATCGTGATAAGGACGCAGATAAACGCCCGCGCTGGCGTTCATGCTGGTATTGCTGGCCACGTTTTCGCCTAAATAGCTGTAGCCGCCGCCGCTGATGTAAAAGCCCGCGTCGCCGTCATCGTAGCTCAGCATGGCGCTGCCGCCGTTTTTGGTGACGCGCCCCCAGGTTTTGCCGGAATAGCTGTCTTTCAGCCCAACATAGGAAAGCAGGCTGTCAGTCAGCGCGCGGCGCTCGCCGGTGAGGATAAGCGTCAGGTAGTCGGTAAGCTTAGGCGACCATTTCACCCCGCCGACCAGGGTGCTGAGATCCTGGCCAAGCGGCGTGGTGCCGATATCGAGCTTATACTCTTTCCCGCTCAGCGCCATATTCAGCTCCACGCCGTCGGCGCGTTGCGAATCGGTTGAAACATCGCCCGGGTCATTAACGTTAGGTTTCTGGCCGGAGGCTATCAGGTAAGACTGCGCATCCTGGCTTAACCCTTCTGCAAAGGCCGCCAGGTTTGCCATGCCTGCCGACCCGGTCGGGTTATAGTCATTCAGATCCACATTCGAGAGATCCAGACCGGCTATCTCTACGGCGCCCGGGTTGGCGGCAATGTATTGCGCAAGCTGCTCTGCGTTCATGGAGGCGGTCGCTGCGCGGATCGCGTTTTGCTGGTTAACGATGGTGGTCGCCAGGTTTGTCACCCCGTTTGACAGCGGGTTTGAACCATAGCGGCGCCATGCGTCGCCGCCCGCGCTGCCTGCGTTAAGCGTAATGGGCGTGGCGGTAAACTCAAAACGCGACTCGCCAAACGGCGAGCTTGACCACGTCAGCGGCGCTTTCGCTTCGGTCAGCTTGCTGAGGCCCGACTCGCCGTCGCGCCCGCGAACCTGCACGCCGCCCTGCAACCAGGTGCCGGTCTGGTCGTCCATCGTCTGCATCATCTCATCGATCTGGCGCAGCGTGCGGCTTTGCGCGGTATCCACCGGCAGATCGGTGCGGTAGGTTCCCGGCAGCGAACCCGCCGGGTCAACCGTTGCCGGGGCCACCTGCCAGGGCATCGCCCGGCCATAGAGTGAAGGCGAAGGCGCGCGGGCGGCGGTGCGGCTGTTTTTCGTAAAGGGGTTATCAGACGCCAGCAAGCCGCCGACCACCGGCGTACCGCTGCTGCCTTCCTGTAAGCCCAGCAGCCTGCCGCGCGCGCTGCGCAGATAGGTCATCGCCTGCTGGTGATTGCCCTGCGCCTCTTCCACCCGCGCCAGCAACAGCAGCCTGTCCGGGGAATTATCGTTGCGCAAACCGGCGGCAAGGGAGCGTGCCTTGTTAACGTCATCCTGGGCCAGCGCGACATCAATAGCGCCGGCACGCGCCGCCTGGTCCGGCGTGTCGCGGGTCATCAGATAGTCATAAACCACGCCCGCTTCTTTATTCATCTTGCCGCTCTGGTAGAGGCGGCCCATAGCGAACATCAGGTCAGTGTTCTGCGGGTCGTTTTGCAGCGCGCCGATGAGCTTATCGTAAGCAGCGGCATAGTTGCCCTGCTCGCGCAGGCGATCGGCCTCGTTGATCACATAGCCGTTACGCAGGCCTGCAAGCTGGGTTGGCGTGCTGCTCGCCTGCACCTGCGGGTTAGAAAGAATAGTCTGGGCTTCGCTGGTCAGCCCCGCCTGGTTGAGCACCGCCACCTGGTCGGCGTAATCGCCCGCGTTGCCTTTAACGCCCTGGCGCTGGTTCTCGCGCACCACGGCGACAGCGCCGGCAACATCACCGCTTTGCGCCAGCAGGCGCGCCAGCTTCCCGGCATCCGCCGGGCTTTGCGGCGGCGTGGCGGCAAGGGCTTTAAGGGTGTTGGCGGCGGCGATGGTGTTGCCCTGCGCCAGATAACGCTCGGCTGTCGTCATCTGCAAATTGTAATTAACCCGCTGCGCCAGTTCGCGCATGTCGCGGTTGCGGCTTGCGGCAGGAATGCGGGAAAGCAGCTGTTGCGCCTGTTGCCAGCCGCCGTTTTCGCTTGAAAACAGCGCGGCGGAATATAGCTCGCTGTTGCTGGCGCCGGGGCGAAACGCCGGCGCCATTACCGCAGAGGCTTCGCTTTCATTACCGTTTTTTTGCAACAGGCGCGCCAGGTCAAGACGCAGCCACGGATCGTTCGGCAAACGCGTGACACCGTCACGCAAAATAGAAATCGCCTGCGCGGTATTGCCGTTTGCCGCCGCCTGTTGCGCCTGGCGGCGTACAGGGTCGCCAGGCAACCCGCTTACGGTGCGCGGTTGCAGACGCGCCTGCAAGCCTGACGGCAATGTTCTCAGTACGGTTTGCGCTTCGGCGGTTTTGTTCTGATCGCGCAGCACGTAATAGAGATTTTCGCGCGCGGCGGCGTTGTCCGGCTGGTCGTTCAGCACCGAGCGCAGCGTCTGTTCGGCCTGCGCGTAATCTTTGTTATGACGCAGCACGTCGGCGCGAAAAAGCTTCGCCGCCGTGCCGCGTTCGCCGCTTGCCTGCGCCAGCGGCGCTGAAAGCGCCAGCGCCTGGCTGACGTTACCCGCTTTCAGCGCCTGCTGCGCCTGGGCGAGCTGGCCGTAGAATGCCGCGTCTTCGGCCTGCGCTTTGCGCTCTGCCGAGGCGTCGCCGCCAAGCGACGCCGCACGGTTAAGGTATTGCGCCGCCGCCTGGTAGTCGCCGCTGCGCTGGGCGATGTAACCCATCCCGGCGAGCGCATCGGCATCTTCCGGGTTGGTCTGTAAAACTTGCTCAAACTGGCGACGGGCATTATCCAGATTGCCGGTGTTCAGCGCGGTGTAGCCTTCGCCTTTTGCCGCGCCGCCGATATTTTTGCGGTAATAAGCCTGCACGTCGTTATCCTGCGGATGACGTTGCAGCCAGGTTTCATAGTAGCGCTCGTCGCCCTGCTGCGGGCCGAGCCAGAGCAGCGCCTGGCGCAGGCCGCTGTCCGCCTCTTTATTGCTGGCGGCCATCGGCTCAAGCATTTCAATCCCTTCCCGGCGCGTCTCTTCCCGCCAGGTCAGCACTTTGCCGAGCGCCACGCGCGCGCCGTTATCCTGCGGGTTTTGCGCGACAAAATTGCGCAGCTCGCTCACTGCCTGCGGGTAAAGCGCTTTATCGCCCGCCATCGTCAGGTAATATTCCGGCGCAAGGCTCGCTGGCGGCGTATCGCCGTTAAACAGGGTGCGCCAGGTGGCAAGCGCGCCTGGCACGTTGCCGCTGCGCGCCTGCTGGCGAGCGAGGTTGAGCTGGCCCTGGGGCACCTGCGTCAGCTGCTTCGCATTCTCAAGCGACTGTAATTTCGGATCGTTGGGCGCAACCTTCGCCAGCCGGGCGCGCCAGCTGGCGGATGATTTCATGTCGCCGCTTTGCTGAGACCAGAGCGCCATCAGATAAAGCGCCTCGGTGTTATCAGGATCGACCATCAACACTTTTTGCAGCGAGCCCATCGCCAGCTGATCGTTGGATTTATCATGCCAGTAATTGGCCTGGTCGAAGAGCGCCTTCAGCGCGGCGTCATTGGCGGGCGCGGCTTGCGCGGCGCCAAGCGTGCCCAGCGCCAGCGCGCTGGTCAGGCAAAACGTCGAAATGCGGCGGCCCTTTTTACGTGTCAATTTAGTCTGCGCTTTCATTTTTTATTATCCGGATTCAGGCGTTTTCTTGCGCGCCGTTTCATGAGGGCGTTCAGCGCAAGACCCGCCAGAATGGCGAAGCCCAGGCCGAGGACCGCAAGCAGCCCCGAGTGCTGATTGGCGTACCACACTATCATCATATGGGCAGGCATCTGGCCGCTTGGGAACTGCGGCCCGACGCGGAAACTGCGTACCCCGTTTTCATTCGTGATAATCGCCACGTCGCCGCGAATGGCGGCGTTAATGCGAGCGGAAGCCAGGTCGTCATGCAGGCGTGCGAGCTGGTCGTCGCTGCTGCCGACAGCCATCACCACGACACGGTCTTCATTCCATGGCGAGCGGAAACTGACAAACCCGCGCCAGGCTTCATTTGAGGTGAAGTAGCGGTCGGCTTCCAGGTTATCGGCGTTCCAGTCGCCCAGCAGCCAGCGCTGCGCTTTCTGCCAGGTGGTCGGGGTGCGCACGCCAAAGCTTCTGTCTTCCGTGACAAACGGCGAGCCGTTTAACACGGTGCGGTTGAAGGCGTTCTGCTCCACGCCGCTGACGACCAGCACATCGCGGCCGCGCAGCGCTTCGAGATCCGCGCCGCCTGCCGGCACGCCGAGGACCACGCGGTTGTGGTTGAGCGAGGTGCCCGTTGCGTTGCCGGAGCGCGCCGCGAGATCCAGCATCGTCGCCATTTGCGTTTCCGACGGGTTTTCCGGCAGCAACAGCACGGTTTGCGAGTAATCCGCCAGCCGCGAGAACGGGAACGAGGCGCCGACAAAATAAGAGAGATTGGGCAGCAACGCGAAGTGGCGCGTGTGGCTTAAATCTATCGTCGAGCTGTCGTCAATCGTGCTCTTGATATTGTTGTTAAGCAGCACGCTGCATGGCGCGCTCTCTTTCGGCGTAATTTTGAAATAGAGCTGTAACTGGTTGTCGCCATAAATCATGTATGGCTCAAGCGGCATATTGTAATGCTCCTGGCGCGCGTCGCCGCCAAGGCGGTGCCAGAGCTGTTCAAGGATGCCCTGCTTGTTCACCGGCAGGTTGTGCAGAAAAGTGTTGTTAAGCGTCATGCTCAAAAACGAGTTTTCTTCGTCGATCCAGGATTCAGAAGGAAAACGGTAATTAATGTGCAGCGGAATGGTGTCGCCATCCCATAAGAAGAGATCGGGCGCGGCGCGAAACGCCACGCGCAGCGGTTCGTGCCAGATACCGGTGGTCGTCAGGCTTTGATCTTTGCGGATGAGTTCGGAAAGCTTGACCGGCCGGTCGGTGGTTATCCAGCGCGGCGCATCGTAAGGCTGACTGGCCGGAATGGCTGCTGGCGTGACGGTGTCACTGGCGGTTTGCGGGGCAAACTCGCCCCGGGTTATGCGCCAGGCGGCGCTACGCAGCGCCGTTTCGTCATTGCCAACGATAAGCAGCAGCTTATAAACCGGGTTCGCCGGGTTATCGATGATTTGTATGGTGGGTTTATCCGCCTGCGGCAGACGAAGCCCGCCGATTTGCTCACCCGGACGGCCAATCAGAATGCCGTTTTTCTCCGGCAGGCGATCATGCAGGGCGTTAAAGTTAATGCCGCGGTAGTCTGCCTGAATGCCGAACCACGACGCGACCAGCGCCGCGGCGCTGAGGCCTTCTGGCGACAGTTTCGCCGGAAAAGCGAACACGATAGAAGCCGGCGTCATTTGCATATCGTCAAAGAAAGGCCGCGGTAAATGGCTCAGATCCGCGCCGATATTCAACTGCTGGCCTTCCAGGTCAAAACGTGAATCAGGCAGAACGGTGACGCGGTATTTATCGGTGAGATCGCGCTGGCAGAGCTGGGCGTCGCCGTCGATGATTTTAAAGCTGATGTTATTGCTCGACACCATCAGCGCGGCGGGCACATCAAGCTGGAAACGCGATACGTCGGTCTGCGCCGCGCCCAGGGGAACCGTGCCCAGCGGCTGACCGTTCAGCATCAGTTGCATGGTGGCGTTGCGCGCCGCCATCGCAGGCGAAACGCGCAGGTTCAGTGAAAGCTGCGCATTGGTGATAACCTGGTCGGCGGGCAGCGTAAAGGTAATGCCGCCCTGCAACTGGCCGCCGCTCAGCGATATTCCCTGCGGCTGGCCCATCTGCGCAACGGTAATGCTGGATACCGCCGTCGGCACGAATGCGGCCGCCTCTGCGGCTGGCGTCTCGGCGGGTTGCGGCGTTAACGTCGTTTCCGGTGTCGTTTCCGGTGTCGGTTCGGGGGTGGTTACGTTTTCGGTTAGCGGCGCTGCGCCAGATTGCATCTCGTTAGCGGCCGCCGCCTCAGAGGCCGGTTGCGCCGCTTCGGCTTCTGCCGCCGCCGCTTGCGGCGTTGGCACCGGCAGATCAAAAGGCAGCGTTCCCGGCGCCGCAGGCTCTTCACTGTGCAGCGGCGTGGCGAACAGCGCGCCGATGAAAATCGCAAGCGTTAGTCGTTTCATGCTGCGCGATTCTCCTGAGCGGCCGTGCGGCGGTTTTTACGGCGCTGCGTCCAGCTGAGCCAGAAAAGTTCAAACACGCTGCGCAGAATGGTTAACAGCGAGCGGAACGGATTATCCTGCGGCTTCGGCGGGTTAATCCACGCATCGGCGCGGGCCAGCACCACGCGAACCAGCTCGCGGCGGCGCGCCAGCGGGATCTCTTCAAACATCAGGCGAATACTGCTTTCATCCGCAGTCACGGTCGTGACCGGAATGGTAATAGCTTCCGACTGCAACAACAGCTCCACTTCTTCTATTTCATCCTTAAGGTGACGGTCGTCCGGCGCGGCGATACGGCAACCGCCCATAGAGAGATCCTGCGTCGTCGCGCGCGACACAATGCCGCTGGCGTAGTGGATCAGCACCGGAATTTCCACGTCGATACGAATGGTTTTACGCACCTGACGCGTTTCACGGGCGACAGCAATGGCGCCAAGCAGGAAAATAAGGCAGTAAACGCCCCAGCCCACGTTCAGGGCGATAACCCACGGGTCGACGCCGAAATAGTCGTGCGCGCAGGCGCGAACGATGCCCGCGATAATACCGGCGGTCAGCAGAATGGCGACAATCAGATGCGGGCGCACGACCCGGAAGTCAAAATAACCGACATCCAGCAGCGCGCCTTTATCGGTTACGTTGAACTTGCCGCGTTTCGGGAACAGCATCGTCACCGCTGTCGGCAGCGCGATATGGAACGCCAGCACCAGGTCATAAATTTCGCCCCAGAAGCTATAGCGATAGCGGCCGTTCAGCCGCGAGTTGACATAAATCGCCAGGAACAAGTGCGGCAGCGCGTAGGCGAAAATCAGGCTCGCAGAAGAGTGAATAATGTTGAGGTTAAACAGCAGATAGGCCAGCGGCGCGGTCACAAACGCGATGCGCGGCAGTGCAAACTGGTAATAGAGCATTGCGCTAAGGTAACAAAGGCGCTGCTGAAGCTTCAGGCCGCGGCCGAAAAGCGGGTTATCCATGCGGAATATTTGCGTCATGCCGCGCGCCCAGCGGGTTCGCTGGATAACGTGCAGCACCAGACGTTCGGTGGCAAGCCCCGCCGCCAGCGGAATATCCAGAAACGCGGAGTTCCAGCCGCGACGCTGCATTTTCAGCGCCGTGTGCGCATCTTCGGTTACGGTTTCAACCGCGAAACCGCCAATCTCTTCCAGCGCGGAGCGGCGAATCACGGCGCAGGAGCCGCAGAAAAAGGTGGCGTTCCAGTTATCGTTGCCCTGCTGGATCGGGCCGTAAAAAAGCATCCCTTCGTTAGGAATGTTGCGCCCGACCGACAGGTTACGTTCAAACGGGTCGGGAGAATAAAAGTAGTGCGGCGTCTGGATAAGCGCGAGCTTCGGATCCTGTAAAAACGCGCCGACGGTCGCTTGCAGGAAGATGCGGGTGGCGACGTGGTCGCAGTCAAACACGCAGATAAGCTCGCCTTGCGTTATCTTCATCGCGTGGTTGAGGTTGCCCGCCTTCGCATGCGAGTTGTCATTACGGGTGATGTAGCCCACGCCGACATCCGCGGCGAAAACGGCAAATTCCCGGCGCTTGCCGTCATCAAGAATATAGATTTTGACTTTATCGCGCGGGTAATCGATGCACTGCGCCGCCAGTACGGTATCTCTGACTACGTCCAGCGATTCGTTATAGGTAGGAATATAGACATCCACCGTCGGCCAGAGCGAGGTATCTTCCGGCAGCGGAACAATGGTGCGCTTGAGCGGGAACGTGGTTTGCAGGTAGCTCAGCAGCAGCATTATCCAGACATACACTTCGGCCAGAAACAGCCCGATGCCGAGAATCGCTTCAATTTCGGAATTAAAGTGCAGCGTTTGCGTGGTGCGGAAATACATGTAGCGCGTCGACATCAGCACAGACATGACGACCATAATCACCGAAACGGTGCGGTTTTTACTCAGGCCCATCAGGAACAGGATGCCGATGCTCAGCAGACCAAAAATATACTGCTTCTGGCTGTCCATTGGCGTGATGATAACCAGCGCCGCAACCGGCAGCAGCGCCAGCAGGAGCACAATCAACAAAAACTTTTTCATACGTTGTCCCGACGGAATCAGAAGCCTGGGCGAGGGTCGTTATGCACCACCCCGTCGCCCACGTTCACACCCAGAATGCCTGCGATTTTTTTACTGATAAGCTCAATGTCAAAGGCGGCGGCGGAAACCGCGCTGAAATCAAAAATCGACTGTTGCGATGCATTGGCTTCCACCACGCTTTCATCGCGATGGATCACGCCAAGCAGCCGGTCGCCCAGCCGCTGCTCCATAAAACCCGTTACATCGCGGCTAATCTGGCGGCGGTTATCGCTCTGGTTCACAACAAAATAGTGACCCGATTTATGATTCAGCTCCTCGCCCGTCAGGCGATGGTTCTCAACATAAGGCAATAAAGAAAGCGAAGCGGTATCAGCCATAAGGGGAATAAGGTGGAGATCCGCAAGGCGCGACATGGCTTTCAGCGCAGGCGACGGGCCAGGTGGGAAATCGGCGATCACAATCAGCCCCGGGTAGTTGAGCAACGAACTCAGGCCGCGCGTCAGGAAGTGTTCGTCATGCGTCAGGCGCTCTTCGAACGCCACGCGCTGCGGCTCGGTAGCCTCGCCGTAAGGCAGAACAAAAAGATTGCCGCCGGTGGTCAGCACAAACTGGCTCCAGTCCGCGGTTTCCGTCGCTTTCGCCACGAAGCCGCGGGTGTCGGAAAGCGGCACGCCAAAGTGCAGGCGCAGCGCGTTTTGTACATCGAAATCGATAGCCAGCACCTTACTGCCGGCACGGGAGAACGCATAGGCCAGGTTAGCGGTCAGCGTGGTCTTGCCCACGCCGCCTTTGGGAGAACAGACGCAAATTAACGGCATGAAGCAATCCTTTCAAACAAGCCCTGTAGGGGCTGATCTTTTTCTTCGCTGCGCGGCGCTTCCGGCGCTTTAGGCGCGAACAGCTGAGCATAATTCACCGCTTCGGCGGTTTTCGGGGCCACCTGCGCCACGGCAGGCGCCGTGGGTTTTACCGCGACAGGCGCAGGCGCGTTAACCGGAGGCTGCGCAGCGGCATAAACCGGTGCGCTGGCGGCGGGCGGCGGCTCCGGCGCAAAGACAACGGGCGCAGGCGCTTCGGCAATGTGTTGGGGCGCGGCGGTAGGAAGCTGTTGCGCGACTTCGCGAAGCAGCGCGGGCGCGGTGGAATCGACATTAACAGGGGCTGAAACAGCGGGCGCCGCTGTGGCGGCAGCGGCAGGCGCGGCAGCCTTGAACGCGCCCGGGGCGACCGCTTCAACGCCGCGGGAGACATGGCCTGCGCCGGAAAGCGCCGGGTTTTCCTCCTGCGGCGCGAGCTGGTTTAAAATGGCCCAGTTTCCCTGCTCATGGGCGTGACGTTGAGCAGACATATCTTTAAAAGCGATAGTCTGCGTCTGCGTTTTATCCTTGAAACGCTGCAAGTCATCATAATGCGTCATCTATAGATTATCCGCTCTCACATAATGCTGATAGTAAGGATAAATTAACATCCTGAAAATTAAACCTAAAGCCAGACGCGCTCTGTTTTTTATTGTGGGCGTAATGGCCTTCTGTTTGTAGTGAGATCCGGGAACAGCCTGGCCGGGCATCAGGCCGCCGCTGGCGAAGCGAAGCAGCCTTTAACATGAGTAAAGCCGCACCGGCGGTAAAACTCCAGGATACTGAAACATAAATTAAGACTTTCCTCAAAATAATTTTAGCGAAGCCTTACCTTTTCATTAACGCCAACATAATAAGCAATGGCTTATCCCCATAGAAACGCTTCCTTTATCTTTTTTCTCATATAATCACGCAGCTTATTTAAATCTAACTTGATGGAGGCGGAATTGGCTGGATATATAAGCAAGGCTTAATTTAGTTTAAGTCGCTCTTCGTTGACTCGTGCATTTTTCCCCTTTCTTTACTGTCTCCCGGCGCGCGCAGGCTCGCCTGCTTTTCTCTTTGCGGCGCGTGACGCGTCAAATCGTTCAAATCGTGATCTTTTTCGCTTTTTAGGAATTTACCGTGGTAAGCCGTAGACAGGCCAAAAAGGGCGTCTTATGGTTATATTGAATAATAAATCGGTAGTGAATATATATTCAAAGAGGAAACAAAAATGAGACCGACCCTCTGCAAAACCGCCCTGCTTGCTTCATTCATCGCCCTGTCCACGCCGCTTTATGCCGCGGATAACGGGCTTATCGCCATTATTACGCCGTCGCACGACAACCCGTTTTTTAAAGCGGAAGCAGACGGCGCGGCCGCAAAAGCGAAGGAACTCGGGTACACGACGCTGGTCGCTTCGCATGACGACGATGTGAACAAACAGAACCAGCTTATTGAGACGGCCATCGCCCGCAAGGCCAAAGCCATCATTCTTGATAACGCAGGCGCCGATGCCACCGTCGGCCCGCTGGAGAAAGCCAAAGCGGCAGGCGTTCCTGCGTTTCTTATCGACCGCGAAATCAATAAAACCGGCGTCGCCGTGGCGCAGATTGTTTCCAATAACTATCAGGGCGCGCAGCTCGGCGCGGAGAAGTTCGCAAAACTGCTTAACGGTAAAGGCAAGTATGTCGAACTGCTGGGGCGCCAGTCTGACACAAACGCTCATGTGCGCTCGCAGGGTTATCACGATGTGCTGGACGATTACGGCGATATGCAAATGGTGGCGCAGCAAACCGCCAACTGGAGCCAGACCGAAGCCTTCAACCGCATGGAGGCAATCTTACAGACCAACCCGGATATCGCCGGGGTGATTTCCGGCAACGACACCATGGCGCTTGGCGCCGAGGCGGCCCTTAAGGCGGCAGGCAAAACCCATGTCGTCGTGGTGGGCTTTGACGGCAGCGATTACGTGCGCGATTCCATCATCAATAAAGGCAACATCAAAGCCACGGTGCTTCAGCCCGGCTGGCAACAGGCGCAAATGGCGGTTGAACAGGCGGATTACTTCCTGAAAAACGGCAAAGCGCAAAAAGAGGAAAAACAGCTTATGGACTGTGTACTGATTGACGAGTCCAATGCCAGCAAGCTGAAAGTTTTCAATCTGAGCAAATAAGCGGAGGCGTTATGCGCTTAAAACAATGGGGTGTCGGAATGGTATGTTGCGCCGCCCTGTTGCTTACGGCCTGCCGGGTGGTGGATCTCGACGAGAACGGTAAACCGATAATTCCCGCCGATCCCAATGCCAGAGTGAGTTTTGAGAACCAGACGCCACAGCAGATCGCGCAACAAACCTGGAATGAACGCGTACAGACCGCAGCGCAGAGCCATGCGCTTGACGCATCCACCCTCGCCTCACAGGCGAAAGGCCTGCCCCCGGGCAAGAGCGAAAGCGTCTTTGTGCGGCTAAGCGGCAAAGTTGAACGTGTTGAAATCAGCAGCGAACGCGAGAAAAAGCTGGTGATAAGGGTCAACGGCGCGCCGCTGACGGTGCAAACCGGCCCGGTTATACGAGGCAACGCCATTCGCGACGCCGCCGGCTTTAAGTTTGAAGACTTCACCAACCAGGTGCAGTTCGCCCAGCTTTCCCGCGCCTATAACCGCGAAGCGGCAAAACATCTGCCGCCAGTGGACGAGAGCTGGACGGGCAAGCCGGTTACGCTGCTTGCCGCTCTGACGCTGAAAGAGGGCGAAATGACGGATGCGGCGGCGCTGGATCTTAAACAGGAGGCGCAATAATGAGCGAACCACGGCAGGACGAGATTATCTTGCGCGCTCGCGGCATTTCAATGCTGTTTCCTGGCACGGTTGCGCTCGACAACGTGGACTACAACGTCTGGCGCGGCAAGGTAAATGTGATTATTGGCGAAAACGGCGCCGGCAAATCGACGCTGATGAAAATACTCGCGGGCGTACAGCAACCGAGCCTTGGCGAAATGGTGTTAAACGGCGAAACAGTGCGCTTTACCAGCACGCGGGACGCGGCGCGTCACGGCATCGGCATGGTGCATCAGGAACTGAACCTGTTTGAAAATTTAAGCGTAGCGGAGAACATCTTCCTGGGGCGCGAGCTACAGCGCGGCGTTGCGCCCATTAACGAAGCGGAGCAGGAAAAGCGCACCGCTGACTTATTGAAACGGCTCGACCAGCCGGTTTCGCCCCGCGAACCGGTCGGTAATCTTAAAGTCGGCCAGCAGCAGCTGGTGGAGATAGCCAAAGCGCTGGCCGAAAACGCCGATATTCTGATCCTTGATGAACCGACCTCCGCGCTCAGTAAAACCGAGGTGGATATTCTCTTTCGCGTGATCCGCGAGCTGACCCGCCAGGGCGTCTCCATTATCTATATCTCTCACCGTCTTGAAGAGCTGATGGCCATTGGCGATGTCATTACTATTTTGCGCGACGGTAAATTTCAGGCCGAAGCCAGGGTGGCGGATATCGACGTGCCCTGGATAGTGCGCGAAATGCTGGGCAGCGACCCGGTTTCCACCTTTCTCACGCCGGGGCGCACTTTCGGCGCGCCGGTACTGGAGGTGGAGCATATTAACTGCGTGAATGCCGCGGGGGTAAGCGTGGTCAATGACGTGAGCTTTAACGTTCATGCCGGGGAAATCGTCGGTATTTACGGGCTTATGGGCGCCGGGCGTACCGAACTGTTTGAATGCCTACTCGGCACCGAGCGTAACTACCTGGGTAAGATCTGGCTCGACAGCAAGCCAGTGCCGCCGCGGCTTACCCCTGCCGAGCGTATCCGCATGGGGATGAGCCTGGTGCCGGAAGACCGCAAGCGCACCGGCATTTTCCCGGTCTCCTCGGTTGCCGGTAATCTGACCATCGCCAGCCTCTGGCGACGTTTGCAACGCGGGTTTGCTATTGCGCGCAAAGAAGAGGAAGCGGTAGTCGCAACCACCATTGGCCACCTCTCGATAAAGGTTTCTTCGCCAGAAGTGGAGATCCAGGCGCTGAGCGGCGGCAATCAGCAAAAAGTGGTGATTGGCCGCTCGCTGCTGACCAATCCAAAAGTGCTGTTTCTGGATGAACCAACCCGCGGTATTGACGTTGGCGCAAAAGCCGACGTTTTTCGCATGATGGTCAAGCTCTCTGAACAGGGCATCGCTGTTGTGTTCTCCACCTCCGATTTAAAAGAGATTATGGCGGTTTCAGACCGGATCCTGGTGATGTCCGGCGGCAAACTGACGGCTGATATTCCACGTGAGCAGGCCGAGGAGTCGGCGCTGGTTACGGCAAGTGCTCAGGGGTTCTGATATGAAGACGACCGATTCCGCGGCTTTCGCGCCGCGCCCTTCCGCCTGGACAGGATCAAAAGAAAGCGTTTTGTTGCTGCTGCTGAAGCTGCGCACCTTTATTGCGCTGTTTCTGATTGTCGGCTTTTTTACCGTGATGGTGCCGGGCTTTTTGTCGGCGGGCAGCATGGTCATCATGATTAAACACATTGCCATAAACGCTTTTCTGGCGCTGGGCATTACTTTTGTGATCATCACGGCGGGTATCGATCTCTCTATTGGCGCGACGCTCGGCCTGTGCGGCATGATTGCCGGCTGGCTTATCACCAAAGGCATCGTGCTGCCGATGTTCGGCATCGCTATTTTTCCGAGCGTATGGGTGATAGTGCCGCTGGTGTTGTTGATTGGCGGACTTATCGGCGCGGTGAATGGCTGGATAATCACCCGCTATAACGTCGCGCCTTTTATCTGCACCCTCGGCACCATGTATGTGCTGCGCGGCGCGGCCATGCTGACGTCGGGCGGCGAAACCTTTCCCGGCCTTTCCGGCAACCCGCAGCTTGGCAACACAGGCTTTGATGACATTGGCTCAGGCACCCTGCTCGGCATCCCCTGGGCTATCTGGATGATGATTGTGCTGGCGCTGGCTATCGCTTACGTCGCGCGCCGCCTGCCTTTTGGCCGCCATGTGTATGCTATTGGCGATAACGAACGCGCAGCGGAGCTTTCCGGCGTGAAAGTTAAGCAAGTGAAAGTGTGGGTGTATACCCTTTCCGGCTTTTGTGCGGCGATTGCGGGCATTGTGGTTTCGGCGCAACTGGTGGCAAGCCACCCGGCGAACGGCACCGCGTTCGAAATGAATGCGATAGCCGCCGTGGTGCTGGGCGGCACCTCGCTTGCCGGCGGGCGAGGCACGATTCTGGGCACGCTTATCGGCGCTTTTGTTATCGGCTTTCTGGCGGATGGCCTGGTGATGATGGGCGTAAGCGAGTTCTGGCAAATGGTCATTAAAGGCATCGTGATTATCGTCGCGGTGATCATCGACCAGTTGCAGAACCGGATGCAGCAGAAGGCGGCAGTTACCGCGCAGAAAGCGGCGATGGAAGGCCACAGATAAAATCCTTCCCGCTTAGCGGCGGGAAATCCTGGAGCGTTATTTTCAGCCGGAGAAACTATGGCCGCAGACAAAGACGTCATTATCGCCCTGGACGAAGGCACCACGAACGCCAAAGCTATTGCCCTGGATGGCGAAGGCAACATCCTTGCCCGCTTTTCAACACCGCTGACGCTGCAAACGCCGCGCGAAGGCTGGGTTGAGCAGTCTGGCGACATGCTGCTGTCAGCCTCTGTAACGGTGCTTGAGCAGGCCATCCGCGCCGTTGGCGCGCAGCGCATCGCGGGGCTTGCCATCAGCAACCAGCGGGAAACCGCGATTGGCTGGTATCGACAGAGCGGCAAAACCCTGGGCCCGGCTATTAGCTGGCAGTGTTCGCGCACAGCGCCCTTTTGCGAGACGCTGCGCCAGCAGGGCGAGCGCCATGCGGTCCAGGCGCTCACCGGCTTGCCCATCGCCCCGCTCTTTTCAGGCAGCAAAATGCGCTGGCTGCTCGACAGCGTGCCGGAAGGCCGTGCGCTGGCGCAGCGCGGCGAGATCTGCCTTGGCACTATCGACAGCTGGCTGTTATGGAACCTCACGGCAGGAGGATCCTTTTGCTGCGACGAGTCTAATGCCTCACGCACGCAGCTGTTTAACATTCATGAAGGTCGCTGGGATGAACGCCTGCTGCAACTTTTCGGCATTCCCCTGGCCGCGTTGCCGCAGGTATGCCCGACCAGTCATCGCTTCGGCTGCACAAAAGGCGTTGCCGGCATTCCCGACGGTATTCCGGTTCTGGCAATGGCAGGCGATTCCCATGCGGCGTTGTTCGGGCATGCGCTGGGTAAGCCGGGCTGCGTGAAAGCCACTTACGGAACAGGCTCTTCTGTTATGGCGCCGGTTTCTGTTGCGCAGGCGGAAATGACGACCCTTGCCACAACGGTGGCCTGGCATGACGGCGATAAGCGGGTATACGGGCTTGAAGGAAATATTCCCCATACCGGCGATGCAGTGGCGTGGCTGACCGACTGCACCGGGCTTGGCGAACTGGCGCCGGAAGCGCTCGCCGCTGCGCTTAATACCCTGCCTGCCAGCGTAGATTCCACCCTTGGCGTCTACTTTGTGCCTGCCCTTACCGGGCTTGGCGCGCCATGGTGGGATGACCGCGCGCGAGGCAGCATCAGCGGCTTAAGCCGCGGCGTGAAGCGGGCGCATCTGGTGCGCGCCGCGCTGGAAGCCATTGCTTACCAGATTGCCGATGTGGTACTTGCCATGCGCCAGCACGCCGATTTCGAGCTTTCCGCCCTGATGGTGGATGGCGGGCCGACCCGCAACGACTGGCTGATGCAGTATCAGGCCGATCTGCTGGGCTGCACGGTAATGCGCAGCGACGTTGCGGAGCTTTCCGCCGTGGGCGCGGCGATTTTCGCCCGTAAAGCGCTGCATCCCGGGCGCTACGAGGAGCTGACGCGCTTTACCGCGCGCCACACCGCTTTTGCGCCAGATATGGCGCGCCACGGGCGATTGCAAAAACGCTGGCAGGAGTGGCAGGCGGCAGTCGCGAAGGTGCGTAACGAGCAACACAGCTAATGGCTTTCTTCAGGCCAGGCGAAGCTTTTGTTACCGCTTCGCCCGCCTTTGTTCCTTGCCAGGCAATAGACAGCGCTGACGCTGACTACTGTTTTTCATAAAACATTAAGTATGTTGTAACTAAAATAAGGGTAAAATAAAAGCGGACCGCTGTCCGCCTGCATTTATGCTTCGTTTTGTACGAGGCTTCTGGCTGTCGGGTAATCGGTTATCAGCACATCGATATAGTTCCCCACCAGCGCGCCGCGAATGGCGTTACGTTTTTCTTCGCCCCCTGCCAGCGCGATAACGTGCTTACAGTCGCGTATCTGCTGTAATTCCATGCCGATAACCGGATCTTCTTCCTGGCTCAGCACCGGCTTTCCCTGCGCGTCGTAATAATGCAGACAAATATCCCCTACCGCTCCGCGTTTCGATAACAGCCTGAGCATCTCTTCGTGATAATAGTTGCCGGAATTTTTCAGCAGTTGCGAAGGCTCCAGCTCGCCAATGCCGACAATCGCCACATCCACATCGGCGAAGCGAGAAACCGCGTCAGCGACTTCGGGGCTTTCAACCAGCCGCCTCTTCTCTTCCACCGATCGCTCAATGCTCTGGGAAGGCAGCAGCCAGGCGGGACAATCCAGATGCGCCGCTAACTGTTGCGTAAGAATGGTCGCCTGAACGTTGCCGTTCGGCCCCACGCCGCCTAAAAGCTGGATAACGCCGCGGGCGCGAATGTTCTGCGGGTGCATCTCATCCACCATGCAGCGGATGGTGCTGCTCCAGGAAGAGATGCCAACAATATCTTCCGGTCGCAGGCGTGTTTCTACATAGTGCGCGGCCGCGCTGCCGATGGCATGTTTAATCTGCGCGTTACTCGGGTTGTCTCCCACATCCACAACGATAGCCTGGCGGATGCCGTACTGCTGCTCCAGCGCCTTTTCCAGCGAAACGAAAATATTGCCGGGTTGCACCACGGTGATTTTAACCAACCCCTCTTTCTGGCAGCGGGTAAGCGCGCGGGAAACAAAAGATTGCGAAAGGTGCAGCAGCGCAGCGATATCCGACTGTTTCTTCCCTTCGGTGTAGTAAAGCGTGGCTATCTTAACCAGTAAACGCTGCTCATCCTGTTTTGACATAGTCTGCCCCTTGATTTGACGTCATTTATTTTTATTCATGCCTGAATAGATAACAAGGCAAGGTTGCGCTGCGCCAGCGGATGAATGTGAGCCTGGTCGCTTTTTCTCAAAATTGCCTGTTAAGGCATAGACAAAAGCGGCAGCCGGGCATATTTTTGAACTGTGAATATAAAATCATATATGAATATATATTCACAGCAGCAAACAAACAGCAAATGCATTACCTGAACCGGTAAAAGTCGCCCGTGGTTTTGACAACCGCCCTGCGCCCTTTTACGCCCCACTTGAATATATATTCAATGTGGATTTTAAATTCAAGTGCAGTAGACATGAGGTGCGTTATGAATCCTTTTATGCTCACGGTCGCTGAGCTGGAGAAGAAAGCCCGCGCGGTTCGTCGCCGCATTATCGTTCTGAACGCGGAAAGCCCGGCGGGCGGACACACCGGCGCGGATCTGTCGCAGGTGGAAATCCTCACCGCCCTTTACTTCCGCATCCTTAACTGCGCGCCCGACAGCATGGCGAGCGATGAGCGGGACATTTACATTCAGTCGAAAGGCCATGCCGTAGGCGGATATTACTGCGTGCTGGCAGAAGCGGGGTTTATTCCGGTTGAATGGCTGTCTACCTATCAACACGCCGATTCCCACCTCCCCGGCCACCCGGTACGCCACAAAACGCCGGGCATAGAGCTGAATACCGGCGCGCTGGGTCATGGCCTGCCGGTCGCCGTCGGCATCGCGCTTGCCGCGAAGCGCAATCATAGCCAGCGCCGTGTTTTCGTGGTCACCGGCGATGGCGAACTGGCGGAAGGCAGCAACTGGGAAGCCGCGCTGGTCGCCGCCCATTATCAGCTCGATAACCTCATCATCATCAACGACAAAAACAGCCTGCAACTGGCCGGGCCGACGAAAGCGATCATGAACACCGACCCGCTGGACGCCAAATGGCGCGCTTTTGGGCTTGAGGTGACGGAATGCAACGGCAATAGCATGCAGGAAGTGGTTGATACGCTTGAAAATCTGAAGCCCAACGGCAAACCCCAGGTCATCATCGCGCATACCACAAAAGGCGCTGGCGTCTCTTTTATTCAGGGGCGTGCGGAATGGCATCACCGCGTGCCGAAAGAGCAAGAGATCGAACTGGCGCTGGAGGAACTGAAAGATGAGTAACAGCGAACATCTCGCAACGGTAATGGTTAATGCGTTTATTGACGCCGTCGAGCGCGGCGTTGACCTGGTGCCTGTCGTGGCGGACTCCACCTCGACGGCGAAAATCTCGCCTTTTATCCAGAAATTTCCCGACCGGCTGGTGAATGTCGGCATCGCCGAACAGACGCTGGTAGGCGCGGCGGCCGGGCTTGCCATCGGCGGTAAAATCGCCGTGACCTGCAACGCCGCGCCGTTTTTGATTTCACGCGCTAATGAGCAGATAAAAGTCGATGTTTGCTACAACAACACTAACGTCAAGCTGTTTGGCCTGAACGCCGGCGCCAGCTACGGGCCGCTCGCCAGTACCCATCACAGCATTGACGATATCGCCATCATGCGCGGCTTCGGCAACATCGAAATTTACGCGCCTTCCTGCCCGCTGGAATGCCGCCAGATAATTGATTACGCCCTTGACCACGACGGGCCGGTTTACATTCGTCTCGATGGCAAAGCGCTTCCGGTTTTGCATAACGAACATTACCGCTTCGAGCCCGGAAAAATCGACGTGCTGCGCGAGGGAGAAGATATTGCCCTGGTGGCCATGGGTTCAACGGTGCACGAAATTGTCGATGCCGCCGCACACCTGGCGGATAAGGGTATTGAAGCGGCGGTAATCAGTGTACCGTCAATTCGTCCCTGCGATACGCAGCAGTTACTGGCGGCGCTTAAGCGCAGCAAGGCGGTGATTAGCGTTGAAGAGCACAACGTTAACGGCGGCGTCGGCAGCCTGGTGGCGGAGGTGCTGGCGGAAGCAGGTTGCGCTATCCCGCTGCGCAGGCTCGGTATTGCCGATGGCGATTACGCCATCGCCGCCGATCGCGCCTCGACGCGCAAGCGTCATGAGATCGACGCAGCAAGCGTGGCGCGTCACGCCGAACGGCTGTGCGCGAAGGCAGAACAAGAATAACAAAACAGTACAACGCGTAACCCTTTACTGGAGCAGCATTATGACCCGTATCCCACAACAACTGACCATGGGCATTATTATCGGCAACCGCGGTTTCTTCCCAAGTTATCTGGTCGCGCAAGCCCGCCAGCAGGCGGTCACCCTCTTCGACCGGCTGGGCATCAACACCATTATGGTGGATGAAAACGAGACAGAGCTTGGCGGCGTAGAGACGCGCCAGGAAGCAAAGATATGCGCCGAACGCTTTCGCCAGCACCGTGACAGCATTCACGGCATCGTGGTGCTGCTGCCAAACTTCGGCGATGAAAAAGCGGTGGCGGAAGCCATTCGCCTTTCCGGCCTGAACGTGCCGGTGCTGGTGCAGGCAGAAGAAGACAACCTCGACAAAATGGGCCTCGCCACCCGCCGCGACAGCTTCTGCGGCAAAATTTCGCTCTGTAATAACCTTCGCCAGTACGGCATTCCTTTCACTCTTACCACGCAGCATGTTTGCGCGCTAACGGGCGACGCGTTTGAAAAAGATCTCAAGCGTTTTGCGCAGCTCTGCCGGGTCGTGAAAGCGATGCGCAGCGTTCGGGTTGGCGCCATTGGCGCGCGCCCTGCGGGCTTTAACACGGTGCGCTACAGTGAAAAGCTGCTGGAAAGAATGGGCGTGGCGGTCGAAACGCTCGATCTCTCTGAGGTGTTTACCCGCGTCAGGCTACTGCGCGATGACGATATCCGGGTGGAAGAAAAGCGCCGCGTACTGGTCGATAACGCCGACGCGAGCGCCATTCCAGCGGAAAAACTGGTGACGATGGCGAAGCTTTTTGTGGTGATAAGCGAATGGGTGATCGCCAACGATATCGACACCACCGCCATCCAGTGCTGGACCTCGCTCCAGGAGAATCTTGGCATCAACGTCTGCTCGATTATGAGCGTGATGTCGGGGCAACTGATGCCCAGCGCCTGCGAAGTTGACGTTATGGGCGCGCTTTCCATGTACGCGCTGGCGAGCTGTTCGCTCAGCCCCGCCTCTATTGCCGACTGGAACAATAACTTTGGCGACGAGCGCGACAAATGCGTGCTGTTCCACTGCGGCAACTTCCCGAGCGCCAGCCTGGAAAGCCCGGCGATGGGCACAGCGGATATTATCGGCACCACCGTCGGCAAAGAGAACACCTGCGGTGCGGTGCATGGCCGTCTTAAAAGCGGGCCGATGACGTACTTCCGCCTGAGCACCGACGATTTAACCGGTGAGATACGCGCGTATGTGGGTGAAGGACAATCGGTGGACGATCCGCTCGATACCGTAGGTTGCCGCGCAGTGGTGCAGGTGCCGCAGCTGGAGGGGCTGCTGGCGTGGATCTGCAACAACGGCTTCGAACACCATGTGGCGATGAACCACTCCGCCACAGCGAAGGTGCTGCATGAAGCCTTCACCCGTTATCTGGGCATTACTACGTATTATCATCAGCCGGCCAGCGCCTGATGCCATTTCGCCGGATACCGCATGGAAGCGTGACCGGCTTGCAGGGTGGGTTCCACCACTGAAGCAGACTTGCTCCCGCCCGCGGACGGGAGCTTTTTTGTCAGAAGTCGTAGCTCATCGAGACTTTCAGCGTACGCGGCGCGCCCTGGTAGATATAAAAGCCGTTGCTTTCCACATTCGACCAGTATTTCTCGTTGGTAACGTTATCCAGCCCAACCCGCCACACCATTTCGTTTTGATCCTGGTTCAGACGCATTTTGTAGCGCATTCCCAGGTCCAGCGTAGTAAAGCTGTCGAGTTTTTTGGTATTGGCGGCATTCACATACTGCGACCCGCTGTGGTTGAGGTTGGCGGTCGCCGTTAAACCTTCCACCGGCTTGATATCGTACTCTGCCCCCAGCGCGGCGATGAAGTTCGGCACGCCGACGGCGTCATTGCCGTCGTTCAGGCCGTCTTTGGTTTTAGTCAGCTCCGGCTCAAGCCAGGTGGCGCTGCCATTCAGACGCACACCCGCCACAGGCTCGCCGAAAAGATTAAGCTCAATCCCGCGGTTACGCTGCTCGCCGTCCAGCGCGTAGATTTTGGTCACGCTGTCCTGGAAGGCCGAAGGCTGCTTGATTTCAAACAGCGCCAGCGACCCGCCGACGCGCCCGAAATCCACCTTCACGCCCACTTCGTTTTGTTTTGAATGGATGACGCCTGTGCTCTGGCCATAGTTGGCGGCGCCCTGCGGCGCGCTGCTGCCTGGCTGCAACGCCTCGGTATGGTTCGCATAGAGCGACACCGTCTGCCACGGCTTATAGACAATGCCGTACGTCGGCATCCAGCGGTCTTCATTAAAGCGTGAATCTTGCTTTTCCGCGCCGGTATTGTTGTCGTAACTGCGCACCACCACTTTTTGATAACGCGCGCCCAGGGTGAGCTGCACGGTATCCTCCAGCACGCCGAGGGTATCGCTCAGCAGCCAGCCCTGACTGCGGGTGCGCCCCGTGGTCAGCGGGTCGTAATATTCGCCGGCGAAAGTGGCGTTAGCAGGCTTGTTGACCGGGTTGGTGTCGTAAATATTGGTGGTGGGGTTCACTTTCGATGAGCGCCAGGCGATTTTGTCCCGATGCGTCATCGCAGAGTAACCCACGTTGGTTTTATGGCTGATAAAGCCCGTATCGAAGCGACCGCGAATGCCCGCCATACCGCTGAAATTATCAATAATGCGGTTGGTGTCGAGGCGGCTGATGGTGGCGTCGCCGTCGGCGTTGGTGATTTTCGGTACGCCATAAAGCCCGATTTCATGAGAGTGCTGGCCGCCGACACCGGCATACGCCGTCCAGCCGTCAACAAGATCATATTCCGCGCGCGCCAGAGCGAATTCGCTTTCGATGTCGCTGAACGCCCACTGCTGGCTGTAGTTATGGGTGGCGTCCGGCACTTCAGGAATGAAGTTTACGCCGCTCACGTTCACCCCCAGGCGGCCGCCGTGAAAGGTTTGCTTCTGATAACCCATGTCCAGCGAGGTGCGCAGGCGATCGCCGCGGTAATCAAGACCCAGCGAAGCCTGCGTCGTGCGGCGGTGTTCGCCGTGAACGGCGGTATCGCCTTCGCGATGCACAAGGTTAACCCGCGCGCCGAACTGGTTGTTGTCGCCAAAGCGACGGCCCGCGTCCACCGAGCCGCCAACCTGAGAAGAAGAGGTGTAATCCACGCCGACGCGGGTCAGCGGCAAATCATCGGCATGCTTCGGCTCAAGGTTAATCATGCCGCCCACGCCCGATGATGCCGCGCCGTTGACCAGCGAATTCGCCCCTTTGAACACCTCCACCCGCTCGATCATCGACAGGCCCACCACCTGGCGCGGCAACACGCCTGTCAGACCGCCAATGGTGATATCGTCGCCGTTAAGCTGGAACCCGCGAATACGGTAGGTTTCCTGGAAGTTGCCGAAGCCTTGTACGTTCTGCACGCTGGCGTCGTTACGCACCACATCGGCAATGCTTTTCGCCTGCTGATCTTCAATCAGCTTCGAGGTGTAACTGATGACGTTGAAAGGCACATCCATGGCGTTTTGCTCGCCAAGCATTCCCAGGCGGCCGCCGTGCGCCACCTGACCGTCAAGATAAGCCGGAACCGGGGTGTCGCCGCCCGGCGTAAAGTCATTCTGCGGGGCGGCCTGCACCACCACCGTATCTTCCTGATTAACCGGTTCATCCGTGGCGGCAGCGGCATGCGCTACCTGGGTTGCCGCGCCGACAGCCAGCGCCAGCAGCGTTTTACGTAACGGTGTGCTTTTCATTTCTGGTGTTTACCTTGCTGTAAAATGCGCAATAAAAGGCCCGTTGCCGGGCCGAAAAAGTTAAAGCGAAATACGAACGACGCTGTCCAGACCTTTCGTGGAGTGGTCTTTGTTAAACGGCTGTTTTACGGTGACATAAAGCGTCTGGCCGTCGGCGGAAAGCAGCAGGCTGTTGGGGTTCGGTTTGAGATCCCAGCTCTGCTTAACCTTATAGGTGGTGGCGTCAAGACTCAGCAGCTTGCCGGATTCACGCTGGGTGAGATAAAGCTCGTTGCGTTTCGCGTTGAACTTCACCGCCAGCGAGTCGCCGAGGTCGAGCTGTTTAATGATGCTGCCGCTGCGGATATCCAGCACCAGCGTGGTTTTCGCTTTGGAATTATCGGTAACGAACAGGCGGCCGGTCGCCGGGTCTTCCGCCATGTTGAGCAGCAGGGCCTCTTTGTCACCAAACGGCTTCCAGCGTTTTTCGATGCGGTTGTTGCGCGGGTTAATCACCAGAATTTCGCCGCCACCGTTTGCCGCGTACAGACGCCTGGTGGTTGCAGAGAAGTGCAGGCCGGTGACCCATTTGCCTGCGTTTTTAATACGCGCTTTAAGCTTCAGCGTTTCGGCATCCACCACCCAGATAACCGCCGGGTCGCCTACGCCGCCGACGTAAAGCAGCCCGTCGTGCCAGATGATTTCGCGCGCGCCATAGGGAAAGCCTTTCTCGTTGCGCTCGCTAAACAGCAGACGACCTTTCACTTTGCCGCTGGCGGTATCAATGGCGCTGATGCCGCCATCGAGCGAGTTGGTAACAAACAGCGTTTTGCCTTCAGGATCCTGCGTCGCGCCAAAGTTTTTCAAATCGGTATGCGCTTCACCCAGCGTGTTTAAGGTCTGCGGATCCAGCTTATAAACCACTCCGCCCTGCACATCCTTGAACGACTGCGCGGTCGCCACGTAAATCGCGTGATTCGCCGGGTTTTCCACCAGCTCATAAACGCCATTAGCCAGTTCGCGTTGCTTCAGGTTGGCGTTCTGCGGCGCGTTAACCGCAGGGGCGGCGGCAACTTGCGGTTGGGATGGCTTTTGCGCAGCGCAGCCACCGAGCGTAAAGAGAGCCAGCAGCGCCAGAGCGCAGGGTTTCATGGTCATGACACGTCTTTCCTTTTTTAAAAGCGGCACGGGGTGCCATCTGCGCCGCCACTGGCGCGGCGATCGTTATTTTTTAGCGTGTTACAGCAGCGGAAATGAAACCGCTTCCATAGAAAATGAGAATCATACGCATAATCATTAACTATTAAAAGCGTAAAAAATGCAGGGGAAAATCAGGCGCGCAACGAAGATATATCTTAAAAACCGCCTGGCTTATCCACGCCCTTGCTGAGGCTTTCTATACTCTTGCGTCGGAGGAAATCATGAAACGACTCTTTTTATCCCTTTTTACCAGCCCGGAAAAACTGCTACAGGTTATCAGTCACGAAGAGATTCAGGACTCCATTGACGACGGGGATCGCATCCTGATTGACGAAGACGGCAACGCGTCGGTGAATATTCATTGCAAGGCGGTACAGGAAGATTTTGCCCGTCATATCGAAGCACTAAAGCGAGCCTGAGATGGGAACAGCAATTTTTATGGTGTTAATGGTGTGCGGTTACTGGTACACCAGCCGGGATCTCTCTACCCGGTTTCAGTTCAAACGCACGTCCGGCTGGGACGTCTACTTTCTGGTGGCGCTGAACGGCTGTATTTTCGTTCTGCAAGGCATTCTCGCTACCGCTATCCTCTGGCTACTGCTGCTGTTGACGTCGCTCACCATGAACGAGCTCCCTCAGTGGTTTGGCCCGGGCGAGTATCGCTACCACATGACATTTATGAACTGGAGCTTTCTTGGCATCCAGGCGCCCGTGGTGGTTATGCTCGCCTTCGCTATTCTCTTCTGCCTCTACCGCTCTAACTGGGCGCGCAGCGCAAGGCTCGACAGCGCCGCGCGACGGGAGCTTTACAAGCATCTTTCCCGGGCGAACGGCGTGGAAGGGCTGCTGTATCAGTGCATGGAGCAAGGAGAGCTGGCATGGGTGACGATGAAATCGCAGCGGATCTACATCGGCATGATCCATACCGCCACCTTCGACCGGGAAGACGCCAATAACATCGTTTTGATTCCGATGCTGAGCGGCTACCGCGACCACCAGACGCTGGATTTGCGCGTCGAACATAACTACAGCGCCTGGTATGCGCGCCATAACATCTCGCTGACTTCTGAGCCGCGCACCGCGCTCGATTTCCGCAAGGTGATTTTGCTCGACCAGATCGAAAGCCTCTCCTTGTTTGAGCCTTCACAGACCTTCTCGTTCGCCATGCGTCAGGAGCAAGAGGACCCCAAAGCCTGACCCTACCTCGGGCGAGCAAACCCGCTCGCCCGTGACCACCGCGCTCTCTCCACAGCCGCCGCGTTTATACTGCTTTTACCTTCCTGCCCACGCTTTTTATGCTTTTTTTACAACGTTATGGCGCAAAAAAAGCCAGACTAGCCTTACCGCCGAAAGGCATCACCAAAGACCCTGCTATGACGACAAAAATCGTGCGAGGCCGGTTCAAAAAACCTGCCGCCACCCGCGCCTCTACACCGGAGCCCGCCATGTTTTCGATGCTGTTTCACGCCGACTTGCTGGCGCAGCGCTACGCGCCTGCCGCCATGACTTTCGCGCAAGAGGCCCGGGCTTATCTGCGGGAACATCCCCAAACCGAGGCTATCGACATTTATCTTTATGACTGCCACGGCAGGCCGCGCGGTAAGAAAATCGGCGTGGACGCGCTGCTGTCTCTTGAGGAAGGGTGTTATTTCCCGCTCTCGCTTTACGCCACGGAATTAGAAGGCCAGATTGCCCACGTCGCCAACGATACGCTTTCCACTACCGAACCGGATCGCCTTTGCCTGCCGGTGCCGGGCACATTAAAGCCTTGCGCCAAAGACCCGGCGCGTTACGCGCAGTTGCAGATGACCATGCGCGAGCCGGACGGCGCGCCCTGCCCGCTTGAGCCGCGCGTGATCCTGCAAAAGATGCTGGCGACCTTTCACCAGCGCGGCCTTTACCCGGTTATCGCGCCGGAAATGGAGTTCTACCTTAGCGAAACGCCGGAAGAAGCGGCCGCGAGCGGCTGCCCGTTTTTGAATATTGACGGCGCGCCCGCCGCCGCTGCGCTGCTTGCCGAGATAGAACATCACGCCGCGCTACAGGAGCGCGGGCTGACAGGCATCGTTGCCGAGGCGGGCAGCGGGCAGTATGAGCTGAACTTTCGTCATACGGATAATCTCCTCGCCGCCTGCGATAACCTGCTCGCCATGAAGCGGCTCATTCGCCAGCTTGCGCAAGCGCGCCACCATAACGCGACATTTATGGCGAAACCCCATAGCGACAAAGCGGGCAGCGGCATGCATTTTCACATCAGCCTGAACAACGCGCAGGGCGCTAATCTTTTCGCCGGCGCCCCCGATGCGTTGCCAGAAATCATGCAGCACGCCATGGCGGGACTGCTGGCGCTGATGCCCGCTTCGCTTGCGCTGCTGGCGCCGAATGTCAACGCCTGGCGAAGGTTACGACCCTTGCTGGCCGCGCCCCGATTTTCAGGCTGGGGGCATAACAATCGCGCCACGGCTATCCGCATTCCCTGCGCATCGGCTAAAGCGCAGCGGTTCGAATACCGTCTGGCCGGCTCCGACGCTAACCCCTATCTGGCGGTGGCCGCGCTGCTCGCCGCCATGCTTTACGGAATGGATAAAATGCCGGGCCTGCCGCCTGCCGACGCCAGCCCGCCGCCCCTGCCTGCGAACCAGCACCACGCGCTGACGCTCTTCGCGCTTTCCCCCTGGCTGCGTGAACAGCTTGGCGAGGAGTTCACCCGCCTGTGGCTTATCAGCAAGCAAGAAGAGCTGGCGCGCTTTGAGCATCAGGTCACCGAAGCGGAAAAAGCCTGGCAACTTTAACGCTGCATCTATCCATCAGGAGAAGCTATGTCCCGAGTCATCATGGCGAGCAACCAGTGCGACGTCATAAGCCATTCGCCCCTGCGCCCGCTTAGCGAAACGCTGTTTGGGGTGGCGAAACAAAAAAATGCCCTCTGGCTGGGATGGAGCGGCGAAATCAGTAAAGACGACAAACGCAGCATCCGCCAGCGCGAACTGGCGGAGTGCGAACTCTGTAGCTGGAGCCTTACGGCAGAGGAATATGGCGATTACTATCACGGCTATGTGCATAAACAGCTGTGGCCGGTTTTCCATAACCGCCCGGATCTCGCGGTTTTCCAGCCCGGCGCGTTTGAGGCTTACCGGCGCTATAACGAAAGGGTGGCTGAACAAATAGCCGATCATCTTTGCCCTGACGATAGCGTCTGGGTGCATGATTATCATCTGATGGGGGTGGCGAGGAACCTGAAAGAAGCCGGGTACTTAAACCGCTGCGGCTTTTTTTTGCATCACGCTTTTCCGCCGGGGGAGATTTTCCGCGCCCTGCCAGAGCATGACTGGCTGATGCAGTCGTTGTTTTATTATGACCTGGTGGGCTTTCAGTCGCGCAATGACGCCAGCCACTTCGTCACCTGGATCTCCCGGCGTTACCGCACGGAAAAAGTCTCTGAAACGCTTTTTCGTGTCAACGGCCATCTGCTGCGGGTGGGCGTGTTTCCCTGTGGCGTCGCCGCTTCGCCGCCGCCTGCCGGGGTGCGAAAGGAACGGCCGCGGTGGGTGGTCAGCACCGATGTCATCAGCGACGCCAGCGGCATCGCCTGGCGTCTTGCCGCGCTGCGTCAGCTGCTTGAGCAACACCCTCAGTATCTGCATGACGTCACGCTGGTTCAGGTTTCGGACCCGTCCCGGGCGTCGCCCTGCTTTACGCCAGGCTTGCGCCACCAGCTCGAACGACTCTGCGGCGAACTGAACGGCAGCTATGGCGATTTCGACTGGTCGCCGGTGAACTATTTGCATAACGACACGCCGGAAACGGCGCGCCGCGAATCGCTTTACAGCCAGTCCTGCATCGGGTTGTTTACCCCGTTCTGCGAAGGGATGTCGCTTGAGGCGAAAAAATATGTGCTGGCGCAAGACCCGGCGGACCCCGGGGTGCTTATCCTTTCGCACTTTACCGGCGCGGCGGAGCAGCTTCACGACGCGCTGCTCGTCAACCCCTATGACGCAGGCGAACTCAGCGAAGCACTGCACTGCGCGCTTTCAATGCCGCTTGCGGAGCGTAAAAGGCGCCATCAACAGCTGCGCCAGCAAATATGCCATTACAACCATCACTGGTGGGCCAGCGGGTTTCTTAACGCGCTGGAGGCGGACACCGAAACGGTGCCGGATCCTTTTTTCTTGCCCGCGCACCGCTTGTTCGCCTCGCCTGGCCGTTACTGATGTTCCCTGTCTGTATCGCTTTCTGAACAACCCGGCGACAACGCCGGGCTACCCGTTTCGTTTCCCGCCGCCGCGCAATTTTTCATCACAGTTTATCCACAGGCGCTTTTACCAACACTTTATCCACAGTCCGGGCTGTTATCTTAAAGATCCGGTGGGCTACTTTTTAACCGCTTAAACGGCGTTTTGGATCTGTTTAGATCCTCTGCTGCCGCAGATGGCTTGCGCTGTGGGGGAATACGATCGCGCTGGATTCACAGAATCGAAAATTCGTGCGTGGGTTTAGGAAATGGCGTGGTTAATTTAACGAAGCGCTAAGCCTGCATAATCACTGGTGAATTTAACGAAGCGACAGCCCGGCACAGGCTACAGGATTTCTCTTTTCTGTTCCAGTTGGTTCACAAAAATAGCTGTAAAGATGAAATTACACTGCTTGTAACTGCTGTTTGACGCAGCGGCGCTAATCCCTTACCCTTCGCGCCATTATTTTTTGTGAATGTTATTTCAGAGGAAAGCGTGAAGAACCGCACTCTTGGCAGTGTTTTCATCGTGGCGGGCACCACTATCGGCGCAGGGATGCTGGCTATGCCGCTTGCCAGCGCAGGCGTGGGCATGGGCGTTACGTTATTGTTGCTGATCGGCATGTGGGCGCTGATGTGCTACACCGCCCTGCTGCTGGTGGAAGTGTATCAGCACGTCCCGGCGGATACCGGCCTTGGCACGCTGGCGCGCCGTTACCTGGGACGGCCCGGCCAGTGGCTCGCCGGCTTTAGCATGCTGTTTTTGATGTATGCCCTGACGGCGGCCTACATCAGCGGCGCGGGCGAACTGCTGGCGGCGAGTCTCAGCGACTGGTTTGATCTCGCGCTTATCCCCTCTTCCGGCGTGCTGCTGTTTACGCTGGTTGCTGGCGGCATAGTTTGCATTGGCACCGCCATGGTCGACATGTTCAACCGCCTGCTGTTCAGCGCCAAAATAGTGCTTCTCATCGTTATGCTGGCGCTGCTGATGCCGCACGTTCATCAGGCGAATCTGCTGTCGATGCCGCTTTCCCAGGGGCTTGCCTTCTCTGCCATTCCGGTGATTTTTACCTCTTTTGGCTTTCACGGCAGCGTGCCGAGCATCGTCAGCTACCTGAACGGCGATATTCGCAAACTGCGCCTGGTGTTTATTACCGGCAGCGCCATTCCGCTTGTCGCCTATATTTTCTGGCAGCTGGCGACGCTTGGCGCTATCGACGCCGCCACCTTTAACCAGCTGCTGGCGAACCACGCCGGGCTGAACGGCCTGTTGCAGGCGGTGCGCCAGGTCGTCGCTTCACCGCACGTTGAGCTGGCGGTGCATCTGTTTGCGGATCTGGCGCTGGCGACCTCGTTTCTTGGCGTCTCTCTCGGGCTGTTTGATTATCTGAGCGATATGTTCCAGCGCAGTCGTAAAGCCAGCGGTCGTCTGCAAAGCGGACTTATCACGTTTCTCCCGCCGCTCGCCTTCGCGCTTTTCTATCCGCAGGGCTTTGTGATGGCGCTCGGCTACGCAGGGGTGGCGCTGGCGATTCTGGCGTTAATTATTCCGGCGCTGCTGGTGTGGAAAAGCCGCCAGCAGACGGCCGTTTCCTCATGGCGGGTTGCGGGCGGCAGGCCGTTGCTGCTGCTGGTTGTCGCCTGCGGCGTGGGGGTCATCGCCATTCAGGCGCTGATGGCTTTTGGTCTGTTGCCTGAGGTGGGATAAAGCAATACCGCTTTGCAGGTTATCGCGGGTGGCGCGCTGTCCACCCGCCGGTTGTCGCGTTGCGCCTGCCGTCAGGCTCCCTCTCCCCTCCCCTGCCGCGCTGTCAGTTTATTCCATGCCGGAAGCCGGTTAGCCGCTCGCCGCCAGCTGTGGAACAGCGCCATGCTTAAGCCAAAGATCAGGCCGGCAAAAAGCGCGTGAGAAAGCAGAACAGGCATGATAATTGGCGAGGCGCGCCAGACCGTGAGCGTCATTATCAGCGTCCAGGTCAGCCCAAAAGTGACGCCGAAAAAGGTCACGTTCAGCCAGAAAGGCGCAAAAGGCGGCGGCGGAATGTGGACGCCGCATTTCCACAGTAAGCGATACAGCGGCGGCGCATAATGACTGCGCCACATCTTTTTCTTCTCCATTATCGCAAGCGACAGCGCGAGCTTTTCCTCAAAGGTCATGGTCCCTCCTTCCCTGCAAAAGCTGCGAGCATGAAGCAAGACGCGAGGCGCAGCAAGCCGCCTGAATTAAGGGGAGAACCCGGCTGACGCGCAGCCGGGTTGGGCGTCAGCCGCCCGCCGCGCTGACGCGCCAGACAATGTTTCCGGCGTCATCGGCGATTATCAGCCCGCCGCTGCTGTCCATCGCCAGCCCCACCGGCAGCCCACGCACCTCTTTCTCATCGTCGGAAAGAAAACCGGAGACCACGGTTTTCGGCATGCCTGACGGCATGCCGTCGCGAAACGCCACCCAGATTACGCGATAGCCGTTAAGCGGTTTGCGGTTCCAGCTGCCATGCTCGCTGATAAACGCGCCGTTTTCATAGCCCGGCAGCCCGTTGGCGCCGGAAAACGCCAGGCCCAGCGGCGCCACGTGAGAGCCGATGGCGTAATCAGGCTTAATCGCTTTCTCCACCATATCGGGGCGCGGCGGCTGCGCACGTTCATCGACATGCTGGCCGAAATAGCTCCAGGGCCAGCCGTAGAAGCCATGCTCCTGCACTGAAGTGATATAGTCCGGCACCAAATCCGAACCGATTTCGTCGCGTTCATTGACTATCGCCCAGAGCTTGCCGGTTTGCGGCTCCCACTGTAGCCCGGTCGGGTTACGCAGGCCGCTGGCGTAAATACGGCTTGCGCCGGTGGCCGCATCCACCTCCAGCACCGCCGCGCGGCGATACTCGGCGCCAATGCCGTTTTCGGTAATATTGCTGTTAGAGCCTACGCCCACATAGAGCTTGCTGCCGTCAGGGCTTGCCAGCAGGGATTTGGTCCAGTGATGGTTAATCGGCCCGCCGGGCAGTTCGGTGAGCAGCGTGCCCGGTGCGGTAATGCGCGTCTGGCCGGTCTGGTACGGGAATGTCATCAGGCTGTCGGCATTCGCCACATACAGGGTGTTGCCAATAAGCTGCACGCCGAAAGGCGAATGCAGGTTCTCAAGAAAGAGATGCTTTTCCCAGCCGCCTGCCGTCGGGCGCAGCAGCGTAATGCTGTCGCCCCCTTCGCCCCCTTTGCCGGAGGATTTCTGCACAATGCCCATGATAAGCGATTTCGGGAAGCCGATGGGTTTGCCCTTCGGCGCGTTCGCTTCCACCACCAGCACGTCATTATTCGGCAGCACATAAACCTGGCGCGGGTGCTTCAGCCCTTCGGCAATCTTTTCTATTTTCAGCCCTTCGGCAACCTTCGGCATTTCACCCTGCTTCCACGGCACCCCTTTTGGCACCTGCATCGGCGGCATCAGGAAGTTTTTCGCCTCCGGCAGCTCCGGGTTCGGGCCGGTCTGTTTCGCCGGGTCAATGGAAGCATCATCATTACAGCCCGCCAGAAGCAGCGCGGACAGCACAGCAATCGCTAACGCTTTCATCGTTGCTCCTTATGCGCGGGTGCGCAGCGCCAGTTGGATGTTGGCGATGCTGATAAGCAGCACCACCAGCGTGGAAAGAATAACGCCTGCCGGCACCACCGCCCAGGCGTCCCGGCTATGAATAAAGGCATTCAGAATGGCCAGCAGAATGGCGAGCAGGTTAAGCCAGAAATCCAGGCGGTAGGCGCGCACATAAGCGCCGTGGCGGCCCCACCAGGTGTGCACGAGATTGATAAGCCGGGGAAGAATGGCGATAAGCAGGCCAAAAAGGATCAGCCAACTGGCGCCCTGGGTCCAGAAGACCTGAAAGGTTTTGATATAAAGGATATCGAAGATCCAGGCGGCGGCGAAGAAGCCCAGCGGCAGCGGGTTGAGCAACTCATAAAGCGCCAGCGCAAGCGCTGAACGGCGTGGCGGTGCGTCTCTTTCCATATCAGGCTCCAGTCGGATAAAGGACAGCCGTTGCGCCGCCAGCAAGATCCGGGGCCACGCAACCGCAAAGGTGCCTGAAATAGCGTAGTTAAATTTTTACCGACCGTTAGCCTGTTAAGCGAAATTAGTGTTTGAATACCACGTTTTTCTGCTGCGCTTTCATCTCCCGCAACGCTCTTTCCGCCTCCGTCGTTTTAATCAGCCAGAGCCGGGTGAAGCCTTGCAGGTTGCCATAGGTATAGTTGAAGTTTTCGCTGTTAAGCGCTTTAGTGACCGTGAGCAGCCGTTCGCCGTCGCGACGCCGGGTTTTATGAAAGGCAACGAAAATGCCTTCGTCATGAAGCCGCGCCAGCACTTCACGGGCAATCATATCCGCGCTCAGATCGTTGTCGGCTACCTGAAAGAAAAAGACCACGACCTTTACCATTCCGAAAGAGGCAGACTCCAGGCTCTGGTAAAGCAGGTTGGTGGCATAAAGCGGGTCGCCGCTCAGGGCGTTATGGATACGCTCAATAATGACTTCAGCGCGGCTACGGCTCATCTTCGCTTCCTTTTTTCTTTATTTTACTCGCATTCATACCTCCGCGGCACGTGTTCGTTCAGACCACGGCCCCGGTAACAGGCTAAAAGGAAGTAAAGCACCGAAACATAGCCTCGCGCTTTAAGACATTCGGCTGATTTAGCAACGAAAACCAGCGGCAGGCAAAAAAAGAGCGCGAATACGCCCCCGCAGGGGCGCGATGGGATCACGCCATTTCGCGGCAGGCCTGCGCGCAGCGCTCGCAGGCGTCGGCACAGCGCTGGCAGTGGTCCATCTGGTGCTGGCGACAGGTTTTGCCGCACTCTTCGCAAATCTCGGCGCAAAGCTGGCACACCGATTTCGCCCAGGCGCTGCCCATCGCCATAAATTGCGCGGCCAGACGACACATATTGGCGCACTGCATATCAAGACGAATACAGTCGCGCATCATCCCCGGGTCTTCCTCTTTCAGGCAGGATGAAGCGCAGTAATCGCAGGCGGCGGCGCAGTCATAACAGGCTTCGATACAGCTCGCATAGTTTAAGGGCATCTTTTCCTCCTTTGCGTTGTACGTGTCCCTAAGCCTGGTTGTCATTGCAGGAATATGCCACCCGCCTGCGTCGTTATGAAAAAGCGTTATAAGCAGACGTTATCTATTTCCTTAGCCTGCGCTGACTCACTGCGGTGACTGCAAGGAAGCCATATCAATCACAAAGCGATACTTCACATCGCTTTTTTGCATGCGCTCCCAGGCTTCGTTGATCTCCTGGATACCAATCACCCCTACGTCCGCCGTCACGCCGTGCTGCGCGCAAAAATCGAGCATCTCCTGCGTTTCGGCAATGCCGCCAATGGCGGAACCGGCGACCGAACGGCGCCCCATGATCATCGGCACGGTGTTCGGCACGGGGTTAATGTTGCCGAGCAGGCCGACAAACACCAGCGTGCCGTCGAGCTGGAGCGTTGGCATGTAGGGGTTGATATCGTGTTCATAGGGCACCGTGTCGATAATCAACTCAAATGCGCCCTTAACCTGCTCCATTTGCGCCGGGTCGGTGGAAAGCACCACGTTGTGGGCGCCCAGACGGCGGGCGTCCTCTTCCTTGCCTGGCGAGCGGGTAAAAAGCGTCACTTCCGCGCCCAGCGCCCGCGCCAGCTTAAGCGCCATATGGCCAAGCCCGCCAAGCCCGATCACCGCCACCTTACTCCCCTCGCCCACGTTCCAGTGTCGTAGCGGCGACCAGGTAGTAATGCCCGCGCACAGCAGCGGCGCGGCGGACTCCAGCGCCAGCCCTTGCGGCACGCGCAGCACAAACGCCTCGGACGTGACAATCGCCTGTGAATAGCCGCCGTAGGTAGGCTGGCCGTCGTGCCGGTCCACGCCGTTATAGGTCTGCACGCACCCTTCTTCGCAATACTGCTCCAGCCCCTCACGACACGGATGACATTCGCGACAGGAATCGACCATGCAGCCGACGGCGGCGATGTCGCCCGGCTTAAAGCGGGTGACGTCACTGCCCACCGAGGCTACCCGGCCAATAATTTCATGGCCCGGCACAAGGGGATACTGGCTAAAGCCCCAGTCGTCGCGCGCCTGGTGTAAATCGGAGTGGCATACGCCGCAATACAAAATTTCCAGCACCACATCATCGGGGCGCGGCGTGCGACGGTTAAATTCGAACGGCGCCAGCGGCGTGGAAGAGGATTGCGCAGCGTATCCAGGCACTTTCATGGTCATGAGGATCTCCGGAAATAACAGGGGGTGACTATTTCTTATACTGTGAGTCGCTCACTTTTTCCATCCACTCTACCGGGCTGCCGTCCTGCGCTTCGGCGATAGCGATATGCGTCATCGCCGTGTCGGGCGTCGCGCCATGCCAGTGTTTTACTTCAGGCGGGATCCAGACAATATCGCCCTGGTTCATCTCTACAATCTCTTCACCCCATTTTTGCAACCAGCCGCGGCCCTGAGTGATGATTAGCGTCTGTCCCAACGGATGAGTATGCCAGGCGGTGCGCGCGCCGGGCTCGAAGGTCACCGTTGCGCCGCCAACGCGGGCCGGTTCAGTTGCCTGAAAGGGGGAATCGATACGTACCCGGCCGGTAAACCACTGCTCCGCTCCCTGCGCCGAAGGCTGAGAACCGCTGCGAATTATCTTCATTTTTTGCTCCTCACATGTTGAAACCGCTATCTACCTTAACAAAGCCAGGCGGGCGCGATTAGAGCAATTAATCAGCATGCGCTTATGAGCCATATTTATTAATACGGTGCGATTCTGTGCCGCCAGGCCTCCGGTAAAACCATGCTTAAAGGGAAGAAAGGACCTTATCGTCTTTACCGTGGCGGCGCGCGAGCATCGTTTTACCCGCGCGGCGGCTCGCTTCATGTGGCTTACCACACGGAGGGCGTGACGGTGTCATCTTTCACCCTCACGCCCGGTGGATCATTCCGCTTTCGGGAAATCCACCACCGTGTCGTTCACGCGATTAATCATATTGGTAAAAAGGATCGCGCTGATGGCGCTGATAATCTCCACCACCTGCTGGTCGTTAAAGCCCTCTGCGCGCAAGGCTTCCACTTGCTGTGCAGGCAGCGTGCCGCGAGTGGTGACCACGGTGCGGGCGAAACGGGTCAGCGCGTTGAAGCGGCTGTCGTCGGCGTAATCCGCTGCGCGCAGCGCTTTGATCTGCTCAGGCGTGAAGCCCGCTTTTTTCGCCATCAGGCTGTGCGCCGCGAGGCAGTAGTCACAGCCGGTCGCCTCGCTCACTGCGAGGTTAATCGCCTCCAGCTCTCTGGCGTTCAGCGCCCCTTTGCGCAGCGCGGCATTGTGCTGCAACGCCTGGGAAAGCACTTCCGGCGAGTTAGCGCCGATAGCGACATAAGCGTTCGGCACTTTGCCCATTGCCGATTTGATGGCGCCGAAAAGCTGCGCGGTTTTGCCTGTTGCCTGTTCCGGATTGATGGTTTGTAAACGGCTCATGATATGCTCCTGTTAAGTTGTTGGTTTCCGCCCTGTTGGCGATGGCTGTAGATTACCCCTGCCGTTCCCGCGCATCTGCCGCCCATCGTCTTAGCTTTTTGTCTTATCGTCTCAGGAAGGATTATGGATACGCTCAGTCAGCTCATTGCGCTGCTCGCGCCGCAAGGTTCGGTGGATCTGCATTGCCGCTTCGCCGGCCGCTGGGAGGCGGATCACCCGCAAACCCCCGCAGGCGTTATGCCCTGGCACGCCATTCTGTCAGGAGAAGCCAGGCTTGAGACAGGCGGTCAGACAACCCTCGTAAAAGCGGGCGACATTCTGTTGCTGCCTTACGGCGCGCCGCATTTGCTGAGCAGCCTTGAACAGACGGGGCAGCCTGTGGCGAAAACCCGTCGCCACAACGGCACGCTGACGGAAGTGGTAACGCAGGGTGAAGGCGGCGAGCTGACGCTGCTTTGCGGGGAGTTTCACTTCGGCGTCAACGGCGCGCTGCTGTTCGACGGCGCGAGCGGCGTGGTGAAAGTGGAAACCGCCGCGCGCGACGATTGCCGTTCGCTGCGCGCGCTGCTGGCGATGCTGGGAGAAGAGAGCTTAAGCGGCAAACCGGGCGCCAGCGCCATCGTGCGCGAGCTTACCGCGACGTTTTTGACGCTGCTGCTGCGCGCGCTGTTGCACGACAGCGCGCCTGGCATGCTGGCGCTGCTGGCGGACAAACGCCTCGCGCCCGCCGTCGCGGCCGTGTTCAGCGACCCCGCCGCCCCCTGGACGCTGGAATTGCTGGCGGAGCGCTGCTTTCTCTCACGCGCCACCTTCGCCCGCCACTTCGCCAGCCGTTACGCTGTCACGCCGCAGGCCTGGCTGACCCAGGTGCGAATGGCGCTGGCGGCGCGGCTGCTGGCTGGCGGCGAAATGGCGGTGGGCCGGGTGGCGGAAGCCTGCGGTTATCAGACGCAGGCCGCGTTCACCCGCGCATTCAAAAACTGCCATGGCGTTACCCCCGGGCAGTTCCGCCAGCGAGATGAAGCGGCATAACGCTCAGCCCTCTTTCGCCGCCTCTTCCCGCAGCCAGTTTTGCAGCAGCCTGCCGGCTTCAGACATTTCGCTGTCGGCGCGCACGCAGAGGTAATAGTCGCGCCCGTCATCCACCGTCTCATTGAACACCTTCACCAGTTCCCCGCTTTGCAGGTACGGGGCGATAAGCGGTTCGCGCATCAGCGCGCAGCCCATGCCCGCCTGCACCGCGGCAAGCGTCAGCAGACCATCTTCAAACATTGGCCCGCTGTAGCGAAACGGCTTGCGCACCCCCTGCTGCTCGAACCACTGCGCCCAGGTGCTTCGCTCCTCATCATGCAGCAGCGGCATCTGCGCCAGCTGCTGCGGCGTATCGATGTGCCCGTGCAGGCGCAAAAACTCGCGGCTGCATACCGGCGCCATTCGCCCGGAGATAAGTTTCTCTGTCTGGTAGCCTGTCCATTGCCCTTTGCCAAAGCGAATCGACATATCAGACGCATCGCTCAGGTAGTTGCGGTGGTTGGCGTAAAGCACATTGATTTCCGTTTGCGAGTTGGCGCGCATAAAGCGCGGCAGCCTTGGAATAAACCAGCCCATGCCGAACAGCGGGATCAGGCTGATGGTCACCTGCCGCGACTGGGATTGATCCAGCAAATGCTCCGTGGCCCGCCGCAGCACGGAAAACGCCGAACGGATCGAACGGTAATAGTCTCGTCCTTCCGGGCTTAGCACCAGCCGCCGCCCCTGACGGTTGGTTAACGGCACCTGCAAATAACTTTCCAGCACCCGCAGCTGGTGGCTCACGGCAGAGGGCGAAATCGACAGCTCCTGCGCCGCCGCCGTCACGCTGCCGTGGCGGGCGATGGCCTCAAAAGCGCGCACCGCCCGCAGCGGCGGGTCATTCGGCAGGCTGCTTTCACCTGCGGCAGGCAACGCCAACTGTTCTGTTTTTCTCATATGTTGATCTGTTTGCTGTGAAAATCGATCGGGATGATTTTTAAAATCACATCATTTCAATGAGTTAGTCAACAGCGGATTTATCATAAGAAATAAACATTGAGTATTTTACAAAGATATCAGCCTGTTGGATGGTAGTGCCGCAACGTGACCTGCTGGAATAGCACTGTGGATACACTCCTGCAACAACTGATAAACGGCGTGATGCTTGGCAGCATCTACGCGCTAATCGCGCTCGGCTATACCATGGTGTATGGCATTTTGCGCATTATTAACTTCGCCCATGGCGACATTCTTATGGTCGGCGCGCTGACCACCCTTTCGGCATTGAATGCGCTGAACGCGCATTTCCCCGGGCTGCCTCTTCTGCTGCAACTGCTCGCCGCGCTGGTCGTGGCGATGGCGGTCTGCGCGCTGCTGGCGATGGCGGTGGAGCGCTTCGCCTATCGCCGCCTGCGCAACGCGCCGCGTCTGGCGCCGCTGATTAGCGGCATCGGCGTTTCGGTGCTGTTGCAGACCGTCGCCATGCTTATCTGGTCGCGCAATCCGCTGATGTTCCCGCAGATCCTGCCGATGGACGCCATCGCGGTTACGGCAGGCGACGCCGGACATCCGCCGGCTATCGTTACGGTGACCGGCATTGTCACCGTTGGGCTGGCGCTGGCGGTAATGGGCGGGCTGTGGCTGCTGGTGGAATACAGCCGCCTGGGACGCGGCATGCGCGCGGTGGCGGAAAACCCGCAGGTGGCGCGCCTGATGGGCGTTAACCCTGACCAGATAATCACCCTCACCTTCGCCATTGGCGGCGCGTTTGCCGCCCTCGCTGGCGTGATGATGGCGAGCAACTACGGCAGCGCGGGCTTTTCCATGGGCTTTTTGCCGGGGATCAAAGCGTTCACCGCCGCCGTGCTGGGCGGTATCGGCAACCTGCGCGGCGCGATGGTGGGCGGCATTCTGCTTGGTCTTATCGAATCTCTTGGCGCGGGATACCTAAGCGAGCTGACCGGCGGCGTCTTCGGCAGCAACTATCAGGATGTGTTCGCTTTTCTGGTGCTGATTCTGGTGCTGGTGTTCCGCCCGGCAGGTCTGCTTGGCGAGCGCGTGGCGCAGCGGGCTTAAGGAATAATCATGACTGACACAACGCTGCAAACCTCCCTTCCCGTTAAGCGCGTCTGGCCTGGCATGGCGCTGTTTATCGCCGCGCTGATTATCGCGCCGTGGCTTGCGGGCGCCGTCGGCGGCAACTACTGGGTGCGGGTGTTCGATTTCGCGCTGCTTTATATCATGCTGGCGCTGGGGCTGAATATCGTGGTGGGCTTCACGGGCCTGCTTGATATGGGCTTTATTGCCTTTTACGCCGTGGGCGCCTACCTGACGGCGCTGCTGGCGTCGCCGCATCTGACCGAGGCGTTCCCGGCGCTGCTGGCCTGGTTCCCGGACGGGCTGCACGCCTCTGTTGCGCTGCTGCTGCCGCTGGCGGCGCTGGTGGCGGCCATTTGCGGCATTCTGCTCGGCGCGCCGACGCTTCGGCTGCGCGGCGATTATCTGGCTATCGTTACCCTCGGCTTTGGCGAAATCATTCGCGTGCTGATGCGTAACCTTGACCGCCCGGTCAACATTACTAACGGCGCGAAGGGCATTTCCGGCGTTGATACGCTCTCGCTGTTCGGCCTGAAATTCAGCGGCATGCACAGCTGGTTTGGCGTGAAGTTCTCGTCGCTTTACCTTTGGTACTACCTCTTTGCCGTCATTATCGTCGCCATTATTTTTCTCTGCGTACGCTTGCAGGATTCCCGCGTCGGCCGCGCCTGGCACGCCATTCGTGAAGATGAAGACGTGGCGCGGGCGATGGGCATCAACGTGCGTAACTTCAAGCTGCTTGCTTTCGCTCTGGGCGCCTCTTTTGGCGGCGTGGCGGGGGCGCTGTTCGCTTCGTTCCAGGGGTTCGTCTCGCCGGAATCGTTCACGCTTCAGGAGTCTATCGTCGTGCTGGCGATGGTGGTGCTGGGCGGCATGGGCCACATCCCGGGGGTGATCCTTGGCGCGGTGCTGCTCTGCGCCCTGCCGGAATTTTTACGCAGCCAGGCGGCGCCCGTGCAGCAGGCGCTTTTTGGCGCCGTGATTGTCGACCCGGAAGTGCTGCGCCAGCTCTTTTATGGCCTGGCCCTGGTGCTGGTCATGCTCTATCGCCCGGGCGGACTGTGGCCTGCCGGAAAGGAGAAACAGGTATGACATTGCTTAGCGTACAGCGACTTAGCAAACGCTTCGGCGGCGTGGTGGCGGTAAACGACGTTTCCCTCACCGTGAATGCCGGGGAGATCTACGGTCTGATAGGCCCGAACGGCGCGGGTAAAACCACCTGCTTTAATCTGATCACCGGGCTTTACCGCGCCGATAGCGGCGAGTTCAGCCTCGACGGCCAGCCTTATTCGCCGCAAGCCATTGAGAAAGTCACGCAAGCGGGCATTGCGCGCACCTTCCAGAACCTGCGTTTGTTTAACGAAATGAGCGTGCTGGAAAACGTCATGGTCGGCCGCCATGTGCGCACCCGCAACGGCGTGTGGGCCGCGATCGCCCGTCATGCCCGCGCCCGCAAGGAAGAGGCGGAAACCCGCGAGCAGGCCTGGCGCTGGCTGGAGTATGTCGGCATCAGCAAATTCGCGCACTACCGCGCAAGCGATCTGGCCTACGGCCACCAGCGGCGGCTGGAAATCGCCCGCGCGCTGGCCACAGACCCGAAGCTGCTGGCGCTGGACGAACCGGCGGCGGGCATGAACGGCGCGGAAAAAGTGGCGCTCCAGGGGCTGCTTGAACGCATCCGCGATGACGGCAAAACCGTGTTAATCATCGAGCATGACGTCAAGCTCATCATGAGCGCGTGCGACCGCCTGACCGTGCTGGACTATGGCCGGGTGCTTGCTGAAGGCGACCCGCAAACGGTGCGCCGTCACCCTGAAGTTATTCGCGCTTATCTGGGAGGCGCCGCCGATGTCTGAAACTTTACTTTCCGTTGAAAACCTGGATGTCCACTACGGCGGCATTCAGGCGGTGCGCCAGATCGGTTTTTCGCTCAGGGCTGGCGAGCAGGCGACGCTCATTGGCGCCAACGGCGCGGGAAAAAGCTCCACCGTCCGCGCCATTACCGGCCTGCAACCCTTTAGCGGCGAAATCCGCTATCAGGGGCGGTCCATTAAAAAGCGCAGCCCGGAAGCGCTGCTGCGCGACGGCATTGTGATGGTGCCGGAAGGCCGGGGCATTTTTCATCGCCTTAGCGTGATGGAAAACCTGCGCATGGGCGCCTGGCTCAGGCGTGACAACGTCACGGTAGCGCGGGAAATCGACGACATCTTCCAGCAATTCCCCCGCCTCGCGGAGCGTCAGAACCAGCTGGCGGGCCTGCTTTCCGGCGGCGAGCAGCAGCTGCTGGCGCTTAATCGCGCGCTACTCAGCAAGCCGCGCCTGCTGATCCTCGACGAACCCTCAATGGGCCTGGCTCCCGTTATGGTCGAACAGGTTTTCAGCGTTATTTCACGGCTTCGCGCAGCGCAGGTCACGCTGCTGCTGATAGAACAAAACGCCAGGCTGGCGCTGCAAGTCACCGACCACGCGTGGGTCATGGACAGCGGCAATCTGGTACACAGCGGCCCCTCTGCGGCGCTGCTCAATGACGACGCTATTCAACACATTTATCTGGGCGAAGCGCCCGTTTAACCAACACCAGGGAAATTCTATGCACACCATGAAAACAAGAGCACTGCACACCGCCCTTCTGCTTACCGGTCTTTTCTCCTGCGCGTCCGGTTTCGCCGCGCAGAGCGAAACCGTGGTTATCGGTCTCGCCGGCCCGCTGACCGGCCCTTCCGCCCGTATCGGCAAAGATCTGGAAAACGGCGCGCAGCTCGCCATTGACGACATCAACAAACAGCACCTGACCATCGGCGGCAAAGCGGTGACGTTTAAGCTGGAATCTGAAGACGATCAGTCCGACCCGCGCACAGCGGTCGCGGTAGCGCAGCGTCTGGTGGATAACGGCGTGGCGGGCGTGGTGGGCCACTGGAACACCGGCACCAGCATTCCGGCGGCGCGCATTTATCATGACGCGGGCATTGCGCAGGTCGCCCCGGTCGCCACCGGCCACGCTTACACTAAGCAGGGTTTCGACACCAGTTTTCGCGTGATGGGCCACGATGACGACGGCGGCAACTATGCCGGCCAGTACGCCGTGCAACAGCTGAAAGCCAAACGCATTGCGGTAATCGATGACCGCACCGCATTCGGCCAGGGGCTGGCGGATGAATTTATCAGGTCGCTGGAAAGCCAGGGCGTTAAGGCCATCGATCGCCAGTACGTGGATGAAAAAACCGTGGATTTCAGCGCCGTGCTGACCGCCATTCGCAGCAAAAACCCGGACCTGATTTTCTTTGGCGGCGTAGACAGCCAGGCCGCCCCGCTCGCCCGCCGCATTAAGCAGCTCGGCATTAACGCCACCCTGATGGGCGCAGGCGGCTTCGTCAGCCAGACCTTCCTGAAGCTCGCGCAAAAAGAGGGCGAAGGCGTGGTGGCGCTGGAGCCAGGCCTGCCGGTAGAGCAGATGCCCGGGGGCAAAGCGTTTGCCGACGCATACCAGGCGCGCTGGGGCCACAGCATTGAGCTGCACGCGCCGTTCGCCTACGACGCCACCCGCGTGCTGGTCGCCGCCATGCAAAAAGCCGATTCCGTCGAGGCCAGCGATTACCTGCCCGCCCTGCGCGCCATTAACTACAGCGGCGTAACCGGCAGCATCGCTTTCGATAAAGAAGGCAATCTGAAAAACCCGAGCTTCACCGTCTACAAAGTGGTGGATGGCAAGTGGCAGCCGCAGACCGTACTGGGCGGGGCGAAGCAGTAACTGAGTGAGGCAATGTGATGAGCTGTGACAATAACAATATGGGCATTCTGGCCCGCCGCCGCATCGAAGCGGAAATTATCAAACCCATTTACGACGTGATGGCGCGCGAAATAGGCAAAGCGCGCGCGCAGGCCATTATCGGCGAAGCCATCGAGCAAGCGGCTATTCAGGCCGGGCGCGACTTCGCCGCCGCAGAGCCGCAGGGAGCGAACCTGCAAAGCTTCGTCGCCCTGCAATACCTGTGGGAAAAAGATAACGCGCTGGATGTGAAAGTGATCGACAGCGACGAGCAGCAATATAACTACGACGTGACGCGCTGCCGCTACGCCGAGATGTACCACGAGATGGGGCTTGGCGAGATAGGCCACTTACTTTCCTGCGCCCGCGACGACAAGTTTATTGTCGGCTACGCGCCGGAGGTTGAGCTGGAACGCACCACCACCATTATGTCTGGCGCCCCGCGTTGCGATTTTCGCTATCACGTCAAAAAACAGGACAAAGCATGAGCAAGCCGCTACAGGTTAACGGCGAACGGCTGTGGCGCACGCTTGAGGAGATGGCGCAGTTCGGCGCCACCCCTCGCGGCGGCGTCACGCGCCTGACGCTGAGCGAGGAGGATCGCCAGGCGCGCGACACGCTGCGCGCCTGGGCGCTGGAGGCGGGGTTTACCTGTGAAGTGGATCGCCTCGGCAATATGTTTATTCGCCGCGCCGGACGCAACCCCGCGCTGGCGCCAGTGATGACCGGCTCCCACGGCGACTCCCAACCGCTCGGCGGCAACTATGATGGCATATACGGCGTGCTGGCAGGCTTAGAGGCGCTGCGCACGCTTAACGATCTGCACATAGAAACTGAACGCGACCTGCTGCTGGTGAACTGGACTAACGAAGAAGGCGCGCGCTTCGCGCCGGCGATGCTCGCCTCCGGCGTCTGGACGGGCGTGTTTAGCGAGGCGTTCGCGCGCTCCCGTGAAGATAAAAACGGCGTAACGCTGGAGCACGCGCTACTGGCCATCGGCTACGCTGGCGACAAGCCCTGCGCGGCGTTTCCGGTTCACGCCTGCTTTGAAGCGCATATCGAACAAGGCCCGCAGCTGGAAGCGGAAGCCATTGATATCGGGGTGGTTCACGCCGCTGCCGGGCAGCGCTGGTACGAGGTGGATATTCAGGGCTTCGCCGCCCATGCCGGCACAACGCCCATGGCGCATCGTCGCGACGCGCTGTGCGGTTTTGCTGAGCTGGCGCTGGCGGTTGAACAAATCGGCTTTGATTTTTCGCCAGATGGCCGCGCCACCATCGGCATGGCGCAGGTCACGCCCAATTCGCGCAACGTCGTTCCCGGCGCGCTGTTTTGCAGCGTAGAGTTCCGCCACCCGCAGCAGGAAGCGCTGTCAGAGATGGAAACCGCACTGGAAGCCGCCGTTGAGAAGCTTGCCGAGCGGTTGCTGGAAGTGAAACTGAAGCGGATCTTTGACTATGCGCCGGTGCATTTCGACGAGCGTTGCATTGCACACGTGGAGCGGGCGGCAGAAGCGCTTGGCTGCTCCCATACGCGAATGGTTTCCGGCGCGGGGCACGACGCCTGTTACGTTAACCGGGTGGCGCCGACCAGCATGATCTTTATCCCCTGCGTGAAAGGCATCAGTCACAACGAAGAAGAGGCGATTTTGCCGCAGTGGGCTGAAAACGGCGCCAGCGTGCTGTTGAATGCGCTGCTGAGCGCAGCCCAGGAAGGATAATTCTTTTACTTCCACGCGAACGCGCCAGGGGGCTTTATACCGGCCCCCTGCGCCGCTACTGGCTTTCTGCCTCTTCTTGCGCCAGCAGCTTGTCCATCATGTTGCTAAAGGCGTCGCGCGTCACGCCGTGGCGTGGGTGATCGAGCCGGATGTTGAAGCGCTGTTGCAGGCTGTCGTAAAGCGCGTCGTTATCCTTAAGCGCCTCCTGGCGCGGCGGCTTCAGATGCAGCGTCTGGCGACGGTTAACCAGCGTCAGACGACAGTCATCCAGCGGATGCAGCGCCGCCAGTAAATGGTGGCGGAAATGGGAGTCCGGCCAGTGGGCGATAAAGTGGTTCGCCATCAGGTAATCCGCGGGGTACTGCTTTTCCAGATCGAACCGGTACAGCGGCTGGAAATGGTCGTGCTGGCGAAGCAGCAGCAAAAATTCATTCTGCTTTTTCTCCAGCCGGTAAAGCCCCTGCGCGCTCGCCTGCTCCGCGCCGTCTTTGAGCGGCAGCGGCACGCTTAGCGTCAGGCCGCCAAAACCCACGTCGGCAATCCATGTCGCCTCTTCACATTGCACCATAACCAGCCGGTGCGTGCGCGGCGGCATGTCATCGGGTTTCGCCACCAGGACGCGCGCCGCCAGGTTATGCGTTTCAAAACCAATGTCGTTCAGCGCGCGGGTGAAAAGCGCATTGTGCTCAAAGCAGTAGCCTCCCCGCCCTGCCGTGACCAGCTTGTCGAAGATGCTGTCGTCATCAAGCAGGATCTCGCGGTTCAGCAACACATCAAGATTCTCAAAGGCTATAGCTGCAATATGACGGCGGTGCAGCGACTGAAACGTAGAAAAATCCGCGCGCGCCTCGCGGTTGAAGCCAATTCGTGCCAGATACTCGTTAAGCGAAAAAGCCATAGCCGTTTTCCTTGCAGGGGTCTTTCTTCTTTATAGCTCTTTTCGCGCAGGCAAGATGTCGGATCGTGCCTTGCCAGGCTAGCAAAAGCATCGCCTGCTGATATTACCGTTCGAAATTATGCAGAGCAGGTTACGTTTTCCTTTTAAATTCAGCTTATAAAGAAATTATTACCGCCTCGCTTGTCAGATATTAATCTGTAAACTAAGGAGAGAGAAAATTAGCCAATTTATTTAAGCGAAGCGGCAAAGAATATAATAAAAAAACCACCCATAAAGATGATGGAAAAATGAACGACGCCGCCAGCGGAATATATTAAAAAGCCGGGCGCAATCTTATCGATTCGCTTATCCAGGACAAATCTTAAAATCCATTATTATTATTTTTGCCCGGCCGAAGCGAAATTCTCTGCTAACCTTATAAAGCTAAAGCAATTTGCAAATCTGGCTTTTACATTTTTGTAACGTGACTACCGATTCATATAACTATTTATTCCGGAAGAGGTAAATTATGGCGACATCCTACGAAGAAAACTATCACGACTGGCTGCGCGACGCTCATGCCATGGAAGAACAGGCTGAAAAGATGCTACAGGCTCAGGCCTCTCGTCTTGAGCACTATCCGGATCTGAAAGCGCGCATTGAGCAGCATATTGAAGAAACCCGTCAGCAGCAGAAATTGCTCGACTCAGTCTTCGAAACCCACAACATTTCCCGCTCCGTGTTGAAAGACACCGTGAGCAAAGTGACCGCGATGGGTCAGGCGATGGGCGGCATGTTCGCCTCTGACGAAGTGGTGAAAGGCGCTATCAGCGGCTACGTGTTCGAACAATTCGAAATCGCGTGCTACACCTCGCTGATTGCCGCAGCGAAAGCGGCTGGCGATGAACAAGGCGCGGCAATTTTTGAACAGATCCGCGAGCAGGAAATTGCCATGGCGAAATGGTGTATCGACCATCTGCCGGATGTTACCCAGCAATACCTGACCCGCGCCGCTGCCCCTGGCGTGGAAGCTAAAAAATAACGTTTATTCAAATTAACCTGCCAGCAATGGCAGGTTCTTTTCTGATATTGTGAGCAGGAGAAATTTATGTTCCGTCATGTTAAGCAACTGCAATATACGGTTCGCGTAGCCGAGCCAAATCCAGGTCTTGCGAATTTACTGCTGGAGCAATTCGGCGGTCCGCAGGGTGAATTAGCTGCCGCCTGCCGTTATTTCACGCAAGGTTTAGGTGATGAAGATCCAGCACGCAAAGAAATGCTGATGGATATTGCCACTGAAGAATTAAGCCACCTGGAAATAATCGGCTCGCTGGTCGGCATGCTCAATAAAGGCGCAAAAGGCGATCTCGCCGAAGGCGTTGAACAAGAAGCGGAACTTTATCGTTCTCTTACCGGTCACGGCAACGATAGCCACACCACCGCCCTGCTGTACGGCGGCGGCCCGGCGCTGACTAACTCCGCGGGCGTGCCGTGGACCGCAGCGTACATCGACACCATTGGCGAAATCACCGCTGACCTGCGCTCTAACATCGCCGCCGAAGCGCGTGCGAAAATCATCTATGAACGCCTGATTAACGTAACGGACGATCCGGGCGTTAAAGATGCGCTGGGCTTCCTGATGACCCGTGAAGTCGCCCACCAGATCTCCTTTGAGAAAGCGCTTTACTCCATTCGCAATAACTTCCCGCCGGGCAAACTGCCGCCGGTGGAACAGTACGCGAACGTTTACTACAACATGTCGAAAGGCGACGACCTGCGCGGCAGCTGGAACAGCGACGAAAACTTCGAGTATGTTGCGGATCCGCAACCCGCGGTTGACGGCGGCGACGGCCTGGCGGATGTGCAACTGCCTTCCGATCAGCAGGCGACCGTGCTTTCCATGGCGCAGCGTACGCAATCTAACCCGGATATCGACCCGGTAACCGGCGCGGAAATGGGTGCCTCCGTGCCGCCTGTGGAGCGCCCGGTGAAAGGCAAACCCGGTAAAAAATAAGATGCCGCACTAAAAAAAGCCCTGCCATCGAGCAGGGCTTTTTTCATTAGTATTTACCGGAAAAATTAGCGCTGATGCGCTGGTGCAGATAATCCTTTGCGGTTATCGGCGGGTATTTTTTCCCTGGCCCTTCAATCACCACATCTTCATTCGCCTGGCAGAAAAAGGCCAGGCTGTAGCGGTCTCCCACATGCTCGCCGGGCAACGGGCTGCGTACCCGGTGAAAATTAGACGGAAGCTGGTCGTCGCTCCAGCGCATCAGCATATCGCCGATGTTGCAGGTAATAAGGTCGGCGAGCGGCTCGATACTGGTCCACTCCTGCTCTTCCATCTCTTTACCCGGACAGACCTGCAACCCGCCCTGGCCTTCGCGTTGAAACAGCAGCGTCAGGCAGTCGAAATCAGTATGCGCTCCCGCCCGCCATGGCCCCTGCGCTTCGCCTTTCAGCGCAAAGTAATGCAGCATACGCAGCGTGCTTTGATAGGTCGGCTGCGCCGGATCGTGCGCTTTGGCGAAAAAATCCTCCTCAAAGCCCAGCTTCCAGGCGAAGCACGAGAGGATCTGCATGCCTACCTGCCAGCACTGCTGTTCGAATCCCAGCATCGCCTCGCGAAAGCCTGGCAGTTCGGTTTCGGCGGGCCACAGCCCTGCCATGCGCGGACGGGTTATCTGGTACGACTCTTTTTCATCCGGCGTGCCGGTGGAGGGGCGGATTTGCGCGCGCTTTTCCCACCCCGCGTTGCGGTTGAGCGGGTACTGCGCTTTCACATCATCCGCCAGCGCGAAGAAGTGTTCGGCGCGTGCAAAGGCCTGATTAATGGCGTCCGGGGCAATGCCATGGCCGGAAACCTGGAAGAAGCCGATATCGACTGCCGCGCTCCAGAGCGCCTGGGCGATCTCCTCTTTACGGTTAGCGAAATCAGAAATATCAATGATGCGCACCTCGCGGCTGGTCTCTTTGCCGGTTGCGCCCATGCGGGATTCTTTGGTCAGTTCATGCAGGGAAAATGCTGCGTTAGCGATTGTCATGGTTCACCCTTCTCTGTTTGCTGAACGGGTGGCCCGCCGTCTGCGCCGGGCCACGTCACGGGCGCAGAACGTGAAACGGCCTGCGCCATGAGCAATGACCCGCCATCGTTAACGCCATGGCTGAACGCTTCTACTCGCTTTCCCTTAAGCAAGCGGCGTACCAGAAAGCGCGCTGCGCATAAAACCCCGGCAGCATAAGCCTTTAGCGCGGCGCGGCGTCTCAGCATTCCGGCATGACGCCGGGGCAACGTTCCGCCAGCGGGCAAAAAATTCACAAATGCTTCACAACTGTGCAGCACGTTTTGCTTTTCTCGCGTTTGCGACGTCTATTCCCGCCAAAGCCCGCCCTCTGGCCGCCTCGCTCGCGGCTGGCACAACCTTTGCAGAACAGCCAGCAGAGTATAAGCGGTTAGCGCGCAGGCACAGCCTCGCGTGGGACATTGCTCTACAGCGCAACGCTGTTCCTCGTCAGGGGACGACGCCACCTGGCGTCGGGAGAACCGCTCACCCCTGATGCAGACCAATCTGACGCTTATTCGGGGGTTTTATGACATCTCGCACCGCTTTTACCGTCGCGCTTTCCGCGTTGCTGCTGAGCAGCGCCGCGCATGCCGCAGACAAACTTATTCTGCAAACCACCTGGGTGGCCCAGGCTGAACAGGGCGGCTATTACCAGGCCGTGGCGGAAGGCATCTATAAAAAATATGGGCTGGATGTGGAGGTGCGCTCCGGCGGCCCGCAGCTTAACAACATGACGCTGCTGCTGGCGAAACGCGCGGACGTCATCGTCAGCTACGATTTGCAGGTGCTGAAAGGCATTGAGCAAAACTTCCCGCTGAAAGCCATCGCCGCGCCGTTTCAGTTCGACCCGCAGGGCATGCTGACCCACAGCAATGTGTCCGACCTCGCCGGGCTGAAGGGCAAAACGGTGCTGGTCTCCGCCAGCGGCCAGGCCTCGTGGTGGCCCTGGCTTAAAGCGAAATACCAGCTCAGCGACAGCCAGGTGCGCCCTTACACCTTCAACATGCAGCCTTTCCTTGCCGACAAAAACACGGCGCAGCAGGCTTACGCCACCTCGGAAGTGCAGCAGGCGAAGCAGGCGCAGCCGGACAGCCGCTTCTTCCTTTTTGCCGAGCACGGCTACCCTGCCTATGGCGGCATTCTCGTTACGCGCAACGATCTGCTGGCGGAAAAACCGGATGTACTGAAACGCTTTGTAGAAGCCTCAATGGAAGGCTGGCAGCGCTACCTGGCGGACCCGACGGCGGGCAACCGGCTTATCAAACAGGAAAACCCGCAGATGAGCGACGCGGTGCTGGCGTTCGGCGTTGCGCAGCTTAAAGCGCTGCATCTGATAGACGGCGGCGACGCGGCGCAAAAAGGGCTTGGCGTGATGACCGATCCGCGCTGGAAAGCGACGCGCGATTTTATGGTCAGCGCGGGCCTGCTCAATGCCGCCACTGACTACAAAGCCGCCTTCACCACGCAGTTTTACCCTAAAGCCGCCATGTAAGAGCGGCACGCACTGGAGCGCATGTATGAGTACTGTACTGTCGTTTGACGCCGCCCCTGCGGCGCAGGAAACCGCCGATCCGCGTTTTTTAATGGCGCGCGGCGTGGAGAAAGTTTACCCCAACGGCACGCTGGCCTTGCAGCGGCTGAATCTGGATATCGCGCGCGGTGAAATTGTCTCGCTGCTTGGCCCTTCCGGCTGCGGCAAAAGCACGCTGCTGAAAATGTTCGCCGCGCTGGAAGGCCCTACGGCGGGCCAGGTGCGCTGGAACGGCAAAGCGGAGATGGCGGCGGAATGCCGCATGGCGATGGTCTTTCAGGAAGCGACGCTGATGCCCTGGGCGACGGTGGAAGAAAACGTCCGCCTGCCGCTTTCTCTGCGCGGCATAAGTAAAAAGGCGAGCGCGCCGCAGGTGATGCAGGCGCTGCTGGCGGTGGGGCTGGAGAATTTTTTGCACGCCATGCCGCGCGAGCTTTCCGGCGGCATGCAGATGCGCGTGTCGCTCGCCCGGGCGCTGGTCACCGAGCCGGATCTGCTGTTAATGGACGAGCCGTTCGGCGCGCTCGACGAGTTCACCCGCCATAAGCTCGACAGCGATATTCGCAAACTCTGGGCGAAGCGCGGGCTGACGGTGGTGTTTGTGACCCACAGCATTTACGAGGCGGTTTATCTCTCCTCCAGGGTCATTGTTATGGGCGCGCGGCCGGGGCGCGTGGTGGCGGATGTCGCTATCGACGGCCCGCAGGAGCGCGATAAGGGTTTTCGCACCTCCGAGGCGTTTATTCGCCAGTGCGCGGCGCTTTCCGCGCTGCTGGAAAAAGCGAGCGCAGGAGCTGACCATGACTAAACCGCTGATGTCTTATCCCCAGGCGCAGCGCGCCGTCTGGCCGCTGGTCTCCGCCCTGGCCCTGCTGCTGCTCTGGGAGCTGCTGTTTCGCCAGTTCGCGGTGCCGGTCTATCTGGCGCCGAAGCCGAGCGATATTTTCTCAACGCTTGTCAGCCAGCGGGAGGCGCTGTTCGCCAGCCTGTTTACCACCCTGAAAGTGACCGTGCTGGCGTTCCTGCTGGCGGTGGCTATCGGCACCCTTATCGCCTTTCTCTTTGTGCAGAGCCGGATTATCGAATCCTGCCTGATGCCGTGGGCCATCTTATTTCAGGTGACGCCCGTGGTGGCTATCGCCCCGCTGGTGATCATCTGGATCCACAACACCACGCTTGCGCTGGTGGTCTGCGCCATGCTGGTGGCGGTTTTTCCGGTGTTGACGAACACCACGCTTGGCCTGCGCAGCGTGAATCCCGGGTTGCTGAACCTGTTTCGCATTAATCAGGCTTCACGCTGGCAGATCCTGCTGCGCCTGCGGCTGCCTAACGCTCTGCCGTACTTTTTCAGCGGGCTGCGTATTTCAAGCGGCCTGGCGCTTATCGGCGCCGTGGTGGCGGAATTTGTCGCCGGCACCGGCGGCAGCGGCGCGGGCCTTGCGTGGCAGATTTTGCAGGCGGGCTTTCAGCTCAACCTGCCGCTGATGTTCGCCGCCCTCTTTCTGATTACCTGTAGCGGGCTGGCGCTCTTTGGCCTGATGTCGCTGCTAAGCCATCTCTTTTTACGCCGCTGGCACGACAGCGCGCTGGCATAAGGAACCTTTATGAGCGCCATACTGATAAAAAACTGCGCCGCTATCCTCACCGGCGAGCGCCACGCTCCGCGAAGCGCGGCGCGGGATATTCGACTGCGCGACGGGTTGATTAGTGAAATGGGCGAACTTGCGCCCGCGTCTGATGAGCAGGTTATTGACGCCCGCGACTGCGTGGCGTATCCCGCCTGGGTGAATACCCACCATCACTTGTTTCAGTCGTTGCTCAAAGGCGAGCCGCAGGGGCTGAACCAGAGCCTTTCCGCCTGGCTTGCCGCCACGCCCTACCGTTTTCGCGGCGCTTTTGACGAGCAGACGTTTCGCATCGCCGCCCGCATTGGGCTGGTTGAGCTGCTGCGCTCGGGCTGCGGCACGGTGGCGGATCACCATTATCTTTACTGGCCCGGTATGCCGTTTGACGGCGCGGCTATTTTATTTGAAGAAGCTGAAGCGCTCGGCATGCGCTTTGTGCTTTGCCGGGGCGGCGCCACGCAAACCCGCGGGCTTGAGGCTGATTTACCTACCGCCCTGCGCCCGGAAAAATTTGACGCCTGGATGGCGGATGTTGAGCGGCTCACCGCGAAATACCATCAGCCGGGCGCGCTTGCCTGGCGGCAGGTGGTCATGGCGCCCACCACCACCCTGCACTCCACCACCCCGCAGGAGCTTCGGGAAAGCGCCAGGCTTGCGCGAAGCCTGGGCATTCGCCTGCACAGCCACCTGAGCGAGACGGTGGATTATCTTGACGCCGCACGGGCGAAGTTCAACATGACGCCGCTGCAATTTTGCGCCGAACAGGAGTGGATTGGCGAAGATGTCTGGTTCGCCCATCTGGTGAAATTATTGCCCGAAGAGATCCAGTTGCTCGGCGCGGCGGGCAGCGGCATCGCCCACTGTCCGCAAAGCAACGGGCGGCTCGGCAGCGGCATTGCCGACCTGGCGGCGCTGGAAGCGGCAGGCGTGAAAGTGTCGATAGGCGTGGACGGCGCGGCCTCCAACGAGGCGGCGGACATGCAGAGCGAAACTCACGCGGCCTGGCTTTTACAGCGTGCACGCAAAGGAATGCTGGCGAAGCCGCGCTATGAAGGCGGCGAGTTTGAAGGCGGCGGCGCGGCCGCGACCATTGAAGAGGTGGTGCGCTGGGGTACGGCGGGCGGCGCGCAGGTGCTCGGCTTAACCGGTTTGGGCACGCTCGCCCCCGGCCAGGCGGCGGATATTGCGCTCTACCGGCTGGACGACCCGCGCTATTTCGGCCTGCACGATATCGCCATTGGCCCGGTGGCCTGCGGCGGTCGCGCATACCTGAAAGCGTTGCTGGTGGGGGGACGCGTGGCGGTGGAAGAAGACCGCATCCCCGGCCTCGACCTCGCGGCGCTGGGCCGTCAGGCGCAGGAGGCGGTCTTTACCCTGCAACGGCGCGCCGGGGTGCGGTGAGCTATTTTAAACCGAGCCGCTTCGCCAGCCGGTGCAGGTTCGCCACGTCAGTCTCCAGCGCCCTGGCGCTGGCCGCCCAGTTGTGATGGTGCTGATTAAGCGTTTCGCGGATGAGCCGCCGCTGGAACGCTTCCGTAGCGGCGCGCAGGTTTTGCTGTGCGACCGGCCCGGCAGGCGGCGCGGCGACAGGCGTTTCGCGCCCGGCGGTTTTCAGCGCGAAGTGGTGCGCTTCCAGCACCACTTCCGGCGTTCCCTGGGCGGCGCGGGCGAAGATAGCGGCGCGATGGATGGCATGCTCCAGCTCGCGCACATTGCCCGGCCAGCGGTAAGCGCGCAAATGGGCGATCGCCCCCGGGCTTAACACCAGCCGGGAAAGACCGAGGCGCGCCCGGCACTGCTCGCAGAAAAAGCCTGCCAGCAGCACGGTATCTTCTGCGCGCTCGCGCAGCGGCGGCACCACCAGCGGAAAGACGCTCAGGCGATGGTAAAGGTCGGCGCGAAAACGCCCTTCCACCACTTCGGTTTTGAGATCGCGGTTGGTGGCCGCCAGCACCCGCACATTCACCCGCAGGCTGCTATCGTCACCCACGCGCTGGATATCGCCATATTGCAGGACGCGCAGCAGCTTGGCCTGTAACGGCAGCGAAAGTTCGCCAATTTCATCCAGAAACAGCGTGCCGTTATCGGCCATTTCAAATTTGCCGCTGCGGTTGCTGATGGCCCCGGTAAATGCCCCTTTCACATGGCCGAACAGTTCGCTTTCCGCCACCGTTTCCGGCAGCGCCGCGCAGTTCAGGTAGACCAGCGGATTCGCGGCGCGCGACGAACCTTCGTGTATAGCGCGGGCCACCAGCTCTTTGCCGGTGCCGGTTTCGCCGCTTATCAGCACGTTTAAATCGGAGGGCGCGACAATGGCTATCGCCTGCTTTAGCTCCTGCATCGGCGGCGATTCGCCGATCATCTCGCCTGCGCTGCCTTCGGTTGCGGCCGCGCGCTGCGGCGCGATAAGCGGGCTCTGGTGCTCAAGCTGCTCAATCAACAACGCATTATTCAGCGCGCCCGCCGCCAGCACCGCCAGCAGCCGCAGCTCTTCATCGCTGAAATTATCGAACTGGTAAGGATCCATGCCGTCGAGGGTCAGCGCGCCAATCAGCGTCTGCCCGGCAAAAAGCGGCAGGCCGACGCAGGCGTGGACTTTTAACTGCTCGTGGCCCGGGATAAGCCCGTCGTACGGGTCCGGCAAGGCGCTGTCCGCCGGAAAGCGGACAATGTCGCCCGCGCGGGCGATGGCTTCCAGCCGCGGATGTTCAGCAATGGCGAAGCGCCGGCCGGGCACATCCGGCGACAGGCCGTCGGTGGCCAGCGGACGAAACGCTCCCTGCTCATAGCGCAGCAGCGCTGAGGCGTCGCAGCGCAGTACCTGGCGAAGCGTGGTGATAAGCCGCTGGAAGCGGTCCTGATGGCTGATGCCGCTTTGCAGCTCAATGGCGATAGTGGCGAGAAGGTTGACCGAGAGGCTCATGAAGGTGCTCCTTTGTGGTCGCAGAGACCACAAAGGATGCCACAGCAGAAGGCAGTCGCATAGTCAAAAGGACAATCCTCACCCTGATGAATACCCGCCTGCCTCTTGCGGATCACATGCTGTAACCCGGTTTTTTGGCGAGTTTATCCAGATTCGGGGCAATCTCTTTGTCCCACACCTGCGTTTTCCAGTTGTCCGGCTCGACTTCTTCCAGCGCCACGGAAACGGAACTCGCTTTGCTTTGCAGATGCTTAACGATAACGTCGCTCAGCTCGTCGGCCAGCGCCTGCTGCGCCTCTTCGGTTAATCCGCGCGGAAAAAATTTTACGTCAACGTGCGGCATGGTTTGCTCCTTACTCATAAACGGGAGGTTCAGCCTGCGTTATCCCGCCTTGATTTACAAGAGCTTGTTGGCCTTCAGCACCGTTTCCAGCTCCACGCGCCCGCATACGTTATCCGCCATGGCGTTAAGTTTCGGCGTATTGGCGGCGAACCATTCTCGCCCTGGCCCCCAGCAGCGCAGCACCGGCCAGTAGGCATCCAGCAGGGTTATCTCTTCGCCGAAAGTATAAGGCCCTTCGCCCAGCTCCTGCTCAAGCCACTGGTAGTACGTTTTGCGCAGCCGTTGCGCGTTCGCCTTAAGTTGCGCCTGCTGTTCGTCCACCAGCCGTTCCGGGTAGTCGGCGAGCGTAAAGGTGGGGTACACGTTCGCCACCAGCCAGACCAGCAGCCGCCAGAACCTGTCGCGGGCAGGCGTTCCGGGCCGGGGGGCGAACTGGGGATGACGGTCAAGCAGCATCAGCGCAATGGCGGCGCTTTCGGTCATGATGCTCTCATCTTCCAGCACCAGCGTCGGCACCTGGCAAAGCGGGTTGATGGCGATAAGCTTTTCCTGCTGCGGACCGGGCTGGTCAAAGCCCTCGACATTAACAAAATCGTAAGGCTCGCGGGTCATCGCCAGCATCACTTCGCTGATAGCCGACCCGAATCCTGGCACACCATAGAGCGTAAGCATTGTCACCTCCTCAGTTTCAGATAAGTGTAGAAGCTGACGCCGCCTGGCGGTAACCGCTTAAGGTTTTCCTAATTTTGCTCTGGCACTCTGGGCGCCTTAATTGTTATCAGGCCTGCGCTATGCCACTGCTGAATGAAAAAAGACCGACGCTCGGTCGGCTCGCTTTTCTGGCGATTTTTTCGCTTTATATCTCACTTTTTCTGAATATCGCATTCTACCGCCAGGTACTGAAAGCGATGCCGATCGTCACGGTTCACGAAGCGCTGGTGTTGCTTTCCATGCCGGTCGTGGCCTTTAGCGTCATATTTATTGTGACGACGATAGCCTCTTTCTTCCGGCTGTCGCGGGTGGTTCTCGCGGTGTTTATTCTTGTTTCGGCGTCGGTGCAGTATTTCATCATGAACTACGGCATCATCATGGACCGCAACATGATAGCCAATATTCTGGATACCACTGGCGCGGAAAGTTTCGCTCTGCTCACGCCCGAGCTGGCGCTGACGCTGCTGCTGACCGGCGCAGGCGCCGTGGCGGTGATGTTCTGGATCCGCATTCGTCCGGCCGCTTCGCGCTGGAAAGGCGTGCTGTGGCGTCTTATCAGCATGCTGGGCTGCTGCGCGGCTATCGTCATCGTGGCGCTGCTGTTTTATAAAGATTACGCTTCGCTGTTTCGCAATAACCGGGAGCTGGTGAAAACCTTAAGCCCCTCCAGCAGCATCGCGGCAGGCTGGTCTTATTATTCCCACCACAGGCTGGCGAACCTGCCGCTGGTGCGTATCGGCGAAGATGCCCATTTGCTTGCCAGCCATCAGACCGGCAAGCCAAACCTCACCATTTTGATCGTCGGCGAAACCTCGCGCGCGGATAACTTCTCGCTGGAAGGCTATGGCCGCCAGACCAACCCGAAGCTTGCGAAAGATGAGGTTATCTGGTTCCCGCACACTGCCTCCTGCGGCACCGCAACGGCGGTTTCCGTGCCCTGCATGTTCTCCAATATGCCGCGTTCGCATTACGACGAGGCGCTGGCGAGCCACCAGGAAGGGTTGCTGGATATTTTGCAGCGCGCGGGCTTGCAGGTGCTGTGGAATGAAAACGACGGCGGCTGCAAAGGCGCCTGCGACCGGGTGCCGCACCAGGACATGACCGCGCTCAATCTGCCGGGCATGTGCCAGGAGGGCGAATGTTACGATGAGGTGCTCTTTCACGGGCTTGAGGAGTACATTCAGAAGCTCAGGGGCAACGGCATCATCGTGCTTCATACTATTGGCAGCCACGGCCCGACCTACTATCACCGGTATCCGCCGCAGTTTCGGATCTTTACGCCCACCTGCGAGACGAATGAAATCCAGAGCTGTTCACAGCAGCAGTTGATTAACACCTACGACAACACGCTGTTATATGTGGACTATATTGTCGATAAAGCGATTACCATGCTGAAGGCGCACCAGGATAAATTTACCACCAGCCTGGTTTATCTCTCCGATCACGGCGAGTCGCTGGGGGAAAACGGCGAGTATCTTCACGGGCTGCCTTACGCCATCGCCCCGGAGCAGCAAAAACATGTGCCGATGCTGTTATGGTTATCGCCGGAATATCAACAGCGGTACGGTGTGGATGCGGGATGTCTGACCCATCTCGCGGCATCGAACCCTTTTTCTCAGGATAATCTTTTCTCCACCGTGCTTGGCATAACCGGCACGCAGACCCGCGAATACAAACCGGGCGATGACATCCTCACGGCATGCCGGAGCAAAACGTAATGAAAATTTTAGTTGTGGAAGATGACGCCCTGCTACTGGAGGGCCTCCTGCTGGCGCTGGAAGGCGAAGGCTATGTTTGTGACGGCGTCACTTCCGCCAAAGCCGCGCAGGCGCACCTGGCCTGCGGGTTATACAGCCTGATTGTGTTAGATCTCGGCCTGCCGGATGAAGACGGGCTGCATTTTTTGACGCGGCTGCGGCGAGAAAAAAACCGCCAGCCGGTGCTTATCCTGACCGCCCGCGATACGGTCAGCGAACGCATTGCCGGGCTGGATGCGGGCGCGGATGACTATCTCGTCAAGCCCTTCGCGCTTGATGAACTGCTGGCGCGCATTCGCGCCATTATTCGCCGCCATCTCAACCAGGCGGATAACCAGTTGCAGGTGGGCGATCTGGCGCTGGATATGGCCCATCGCCAGATCCGCCTTGCGGGAGAACCGCTGGAGTTAACGCCCAAGGAGTACGCCATTCTTTCAAGGCTGATGCTGAAAGCGGGCCAGCCGGTACACCGCGAAATGCTTTATCAGGATATCTATAACTGGGAGACGGAGCCTTCCACCAACACCCTGGAAGTGCATATCCATAACCTGCGGGACAAAATCGGCAAATCCGCCATTCGCACCGTGCGCGGCTTTGGCTACACCCTGACCAAAACGGACGACGCGCCCGAATGACGCTGCGCAAACGCCTTAGCCGCAACAGCAAAAGCCTGAGCTTTCGCCTGCTGTTAGCCATCGGCCTGATTCTCTTCTTTTGCCAGGCCATCAGCGTGCTGTGGCTGTGGCATGAAAGCAAAGAGCAAATCCAGCTGCTGGTGGATGCCGCCATGCACAGCCATAACAACCACCGGCATATTGAGCGGGAGATCCGCGAGGCGATAGCGAGCCTGGCGGTGCCGAGCCTGGTGATTATCGGGCTGGCGCTGGTGCTCTGTTTACAGGCGGTAAAGTGGATAACCCGCCCGCTTCGCAAGCTGCAAAACCACCTTGAGCACCGCACCGAAGATAACCTGGAGCCAATTCAGTACCACAGTTCCGTGCAGGAGATAGACGCGGTTACCCACGCCATTAATCAGTTGCTCTCCCGCCTGACCGCGAGCCTTGAGCGCGAAAGGCTTTTCACCGCCGACGTGGCGCACGAGCTGCGCACGCCGCTGGCCGGGCTGCGCCTGCATCTTGAGTTGCTTGAGCGCAACAGCCATGTCCAGGTACAACCGCTCATCTCCCGCCTTGACCAGATGACCAGCAGCGTGGTGCAACTGCTGCAACTGGCGCGCGCCGGGCAATCTTTCACGTCCGGCAACTATCAGGATGTCTCGCTGATTGAAAATGTCGTGCTGGCGACGGAAAACGAACTGCGCATGATGCTGGCCCAGCGCGATCAATCGCTGCGCCTGCGGCTACCCCAGGAGGTCCACGTCCGCGGCGACACCACCCTTTTGCAGGTATTGCTGCGAAACCTGGTGGAAAACGCCCACCGCTACAGCCCGGCAGGCAGCGTGATAACCGTCAGCGTGGCGGCGCACCCTACGGCTGCGCTTATGGTTGAAGACGAAGGGCCTGGCGTGGACGAAAGCAAAATCGGCGAGCTGAGCAAAGCCTTTGTACGCATGGACCGCCGCTACGGCGGCATCGGTCTTGGGCTGAATATCGTGAGTCGCATTGTTCAGCTGCACAAGGGCGAATTTATTCTCGAAAACCGCACGCCGGAGCCGGGAAGCCGCGCCACGGTGCGGTTTTCTGACGAGCACTAAAGCGCGTTAGAACGCCTGTTTTCGCTGAGGCTTTGCAAAAACGCCTCGCTCTGCGCAGGGGAGCGCAGATGCACAAACCGGATATGGCGCCATGCCGGGTTTTGCATGTCGGCGAGGTAGCGGATCCGGTTGCTGCGCCAGGTTTTCAGCGTCCACAGCAGAATGGAGTCGCGGCTGAAAAAGCTTTGCCGAAAGCTTTCGCGGTTGCCGGTCCCCGGCCACAGCTCGCTTTTATGCCAGGCGCGCGTAAAAGCGCGGCGTATGGCCTGGCTCAGGGTGCGCGTGAAGGAATAATCAAGCCAGATAACGCACTCAACCTCCTGCCATTTCACCGGTTTTGTGCGGTTGTAATTGCCGTCCAGCACCCATCCATGAGGATGGGAAGCCAGTTGCTTGCGGATCTTTTCCATAAACTCGTCATCCGGCGTGCCCTGCCAGTTCGCCCGCCAGTAAAGCGCATCCAGCTGGATATAAGGCAGCGAAAGCTGTTGCGCCAGACGGCGCGCGAAGGTGCTTTTGCCGCTGCCGCTGGTGCCTACCACATTAATTTTCACTTGTCTGCCCTCAGTTTGGGTGTTTCTTAGCGCCATGCGAGCCGCTATGTTATTGGCACTGGCAGAAAAAAACAGTCATTACTGCGTTGTTCACCATTTTCAGGGGGGTCAGCATGTTTTCAGGTTTAAGCGCTTTTCCTTTAACGCCGATGCGGGGCGAGCGTCCCGATGAGCAAGGTTTTATCAGGCTGGTGACGCGTCTGGCTGAGGCCGGGGTGCAAAGCATTGGCGCGCTGGGCTCGACAGGCAACTATGCCTACCTGACGCTGGATGAGCGGCTGCGCCTGACAAGGCTCGCGGTAGAACATGCCGCAGGCGTGCCGGTGATGGTAAGCGTGGGCGCCGTGCGCACCCGCGACGTGCTGACGCTGGCTGAAGGGGCGCAGCACGCCGGAGTCAGCGCCCTGCTGCTGGCGCCGGTTTCTTACCAGCCGCTAACGCAAGATGAAGTGTTCAGCCTTTACCAGACGGTTGCGCAAAACAGCGATGTGCCGCTGTGCGTTTACGATAACGCCGCCACCACCCATTTTACGTTCACCGACGCGCTTTATTCGCGCCTCGCCGCGCTGCCTGCGATCGGCTCAATCAAACTGCCCGGCGCGCCGCTTGCCGCGCCGGATGGCCGCGAACGGGTAGCCGCCCTGCGCGGCGCGCTGCCGCAAAGCGTGAAGCTCGGCGTGAGCGGCGATATGTTTGCGCAGGCTGGCCTGAGCGCAGGCTGCGATCTCTGGTATTCCGTAGTGGGCGGGTTGTATCCGCGCCTGGCGCTGCGCCTTATGCGCCATGCGCAGGAAGCCACGGCGCAAAGCGCTGCATTTTTTGAAAGCCTGGCGCCGCTGTGGGCGCTCTTCAGTCGCCACGGCAGCCTGCGGGTGATCGCCGCCCTGGCGGTGCTCTCTGGCCTGCTTGACGAGCCGCCGCTGCCTGCGCCGTTGAAAATGCTGCCAGCGCAGGAGCAGGAGGCGCTGCGCGCGCTGTTGCCGGTGCTTGACTCCTGGGAAGCCGCGTAAGCCCGGGGTTGAATATGCCAGCAGGCGCGCTTGCCTGCCCCCTTCTTTTCACATTTATTGCGGCTTGCCGCCGCCATCCTGAAACCGTATGGCATCGCGCTGTAAAAATCGGGTAGGCTTGCACGGTCTATTTTACAGGCGGCTTGTGGACAGGCCGCCCATTAACCGGGAACAGAAAATGACGCTAGATGAAATCATCCGCACCCGCTTTACCAGCAAAGCCTATGACGAAACGCGCAAGCTCACTGCTGAACAGCAGCAGCAACTGCTCGACGTACTGCGCTACAGCCCCTCTTCCGTCAACTCCCAGCCCTGGCACTTTTTCGCCGTGACCAGTGATGAAGGGAAAGCCCGCCTGCTGCCTGCCGTAGCGGAAGCCAATGCCGGGAAAATCGAGAAAGCGGCGATGGTGGTGGTCTTCGCCATTCATGAGCGCATTACCGATGAACACTTGCAGGCTCTGCTTGATAAAGAGCAGCAGGATGGACGGTTTATCAGCGAAGAGATGCGTCAGGGCCAGGACAAGGGCCGCCGCTATTTTGTCGACCTGAACAGCGCATCGGTGGAAGACCAGCAGGCGTGGATGGCGCGCCAGGCTTATATTTCGCTTGGTTTCTTCCTGCTCGGCGCCGCAAGCCTTGGGCTTGACGCCACGCCGATAGAAGGCTTTTCGCCGCAAAAAATGGACGAGGCGCTGGCGCTGACGGACAAAGGGCTGAAAAGCGTTGTCATGGCGACGGTGGGCTATCACAGCGAAGCCGACTTCAACGCCGCGCTGCCGAAATCCCGTCTTGACGCCGAACAGGTTATTACCCTGCTCTGACCTTCCCGGGGCCGCGTCGCAGGCGGCCCCTTTCCGCGCTTTCTTCTTCCTCGTGTACTGGCACGCTGAAACGTGTCCGGGGCGGCTTCACACCCTCACTGGTATGTTTTGCTTAGGCCTGAGTTTGCAGGTAGGATGCTGCGCCATGTTTCGCTTTTAACGCATAGCTATTCACTATAAAAGCGGACATTTCCCGTACAGAAGACCAGCAAAAGCAAACGATTGGTCAGCAACGGGCTTTCCCAGTTAGCAGACAGGATGACAGGAAAACAATGAAGACAACGAAGCAAAGCGCGGCCGATCATCAGGCCGCGAAACGTCGCTGGTTGAACTCCCACGAGGAGGGATATCGCAAAGCGATGAGCAACCGTCACGTACAGATGATAGCCATCGGCGGCGCCATTGGTACGGGGCTCTTTTTAGGCGCGGGCGGGCGGCTCCAGGCGGCGGGTCCGTCGCTGGCTATCGTCTATCTGGTGTGCGGTATTTTTTCTTTCTTTATTCTGCGCGCGCTGGGCGAACTGGTGCTGCATCGCCCGTCGAGCGGCAGCTTCGTCTCTTACGCCCGTGAGTTTCTCGGCGAAAAGGCCGCCTACGTGGCGGGCTGGATGTACTTTGTAAACTGGGCGATGACCGGCATTGTGGATATCACCGCTGTCGCGCTTTATATGCACTACTGGGGCGCGTTTGGCGATGTGCCGCAGTGGGTCTTCGCGCTGGGCGCGCTGGCGATTGTCGGCACCATGAACATGATCGGCGTGAAATGGTTTGCCGAAATGGAGTTCTGGTTTGCGCTGCTTAAAGTGCTGGCTATTGTGCTATTTCTGGTGGTGGGCACCATTTTCCTCGGCACCGGCAAACCGCTGGACGGCGGCGCGACGGGCTTTCATCTGATACCCGATAACGGCGGTTTCTTCCCGCACGGCCTGCTGCCGGCGCTGGTGCTGGTTCAGGGCGTCGTGTTCGCCTTCGCCTCTATCGAGCTGGTGGGTACGGCGGCGGGTGAATGTAAAGATCCGGAAACCATGGTGCCGAAGGCTATCAACAGCGTTATCTGGCGTATCGGCCTGTTTTATGTCGGGTCGGTGATCCTGCTGGTGCTGCTGCTGCCGTGGAACGCTTATCAGGCGGGGCAAAGCCCGTTCGTCACCTTCTTCTCAAAACTTGGCGTGCCTTACATCGGCAGCATTATGAACATCGTGGTGCTGACTGCGGCGCTCTCAAGCCTGAACTCCGGCCTTTACTCCACGGGACGTATTCTGCGCTCGATGTCGATGGGCGGCTCCGCGCCGAAGTTTATGTCGAAGATGAGCAAGCACCAGGTGCCGTTCGCCGGGATTCTGGTCACGATGGCCGTCTACGTGGTAGGCGTGTTCCTGAACTATCTGGTGCCGTCCCAGGTGTTCGAGATTGTGCTGAACTTCGCCTCTTTGGGCATTATCGCCTCGTGGGCGTTTATTGTGGTTTGCCAGCTGCGTCTGCGTAAAGCCATTAAAGAAGGCAAAGCGGCAGACATTCACTTTAAACTGCCGGGCGCGCCATTCACATCCTGGCTGACGCTGCTGTTCCTGCTGGCGGTGCTGGTGCTGATGGCGTTCGACTACCCGAACGGGACTTACACCATCGCCTCAATTCCGCTGATCGCCCTGCTGCTGGTTCTCGGCTGGTTCGGCGTGCGCAAGCGCGTCAATGAGATCCACAGCGCCGCGCCGCAAAATCCCGATGCCGTCGAAACAGTGACGCTGAAAGAAGAGCATTCGCGCTAAGCGCTTAGCCATGCTGCAAAAAACCGCCCCCCCGGGCGGTTTTTTTATGCGCAGCGTAGAAAAACGGGTGACGTTTCACTGCTGAATGCTTTCTCTTCCTACGCCTTCTCTCTCTCCGCCTGGGCGTTTCAGCCCTTCGCCAAAACGAAAAAGCTTTCCCTCTTCCTGCATTAGCAAAGCAAAAAAAAGCATTTATCCATTACGACTAACTTATTCCAATAAACACTTTTGCTTTTTCTTATCACGCCTGCACGATTAAGCCATCGATATAGACAAAATCCTTTATTTATCACTTACGGGAATAACCATGAAAATAACGAAAACAACAGGCGCCATTGCGCTGGCGCTGTTATTCGCCACGGGCGCGGCGCAGGCTGAAGGAGAAATCAGCATCGCGCAGCAGTTCGGTATTGGTTATTTAATTCTGGATGTCGTGCGCGACCAGCAATTAATTGAAAAACAGGGCAAGAAACAAGGGCTAGATATAAAGGTGGACTGGCGAACCCTTTCCGGCGCAACGGCGATGAACGAAGCGCTGCTGTCCGGCGCGCTGGATGTCGCCTCGGCGGGCGTGCCGCCGCTGCTCACGCTCTGGGATCGCACCAAAGGCCGACAGAATGTCAAAGCCATCGCCTCGCTCGGCTCCATGCCCAACTACCTGCTCAGCAATAACCCGGCGGTAAAAAGCATTAAGGATTTAAGCGATAAAGACCGCATCGCGGTGCCGGCGGCAGGCGTCGGCTTCCAGTCCCGCACACTGCAAATTGAAACCGCGAAACTTTTCGGCGACGCTGACTACAAGCGCTTCGATAAAATCAGCGTCAGCCTGCCGCACCCGGACGCCAGCGCGGCGCTTATTGCCGGCGGTTCAGAAATCTCCACCCACTTTTCCAGCCCGCCATTCCAGTACCAGGCGCTGGAACATAAAAACGTGCATAAAATTTTAAGCTCTTACGACGTGCTGGGCGGCCAGGCCACCTTCAACGTGCTTTACACCACGCAAAAGTTTCACGACGAAAACCCTAAAACCTATCGCGCTTTTTATGACGCGCTGGCCGAAGCCGCGCAGATTATTAATGCGGATAAAAACAAAGCCGCTGAAACCTATATTCGGGTAGAAAAATCGCGCCTGCCTTTGCCGCTGGTACAGAAGATTGTTAATGACCCGGAAATTAGTTTTACGATTTCTCCAGAGCGCACCTTTATTTATGCCGATAAGCTCCACCAGCTTGGGGTAATTAAAAATAAAGCCGACTCCTGGAAAGCCTATTTCTTTAACGAAGCCTGGCAGAATCCGGGCAGCTAATTCACCTGTAAGGATAGCCTTATGACAACGACATTCGACGCTCCCGTACGCCCGCAGGATTTTGTGGTTAGCCCGTTTGAAAATCTGGGCGCGGAAATAACCGGCCTTGATTTAAGCCAGCCGCTGAACGAAGCGGATTTCGCCCGGGTAAAGCAGGCGCATCTTGATCACCATCTGGTGGTCTTTCGCAACCAGCGCATTACTGCGCAACAGCAGGTAGATTTCAGCCGCCGCTTCGGCCCGCTGCAAATCCATGTGCTGAAACAGTTTTTATTAAAGGATCACCCGGAGATCCTGATTGTTTCCAATATTGTTGAAAATGGTCAACCGATTGGCCTCGGCGATGCCGGGAAATACTGGCACTCCGACCTCTCTTATAAAGCACTGCCAAGCCTCGGCTCCATGCTTTACGCCCAGGAGTTACCGGAAGAAGGCGGCGATACGCTGTTCGCCGATATGCATAAAGCCTGGGAGACGCTGCCGGTTGAGCTGAAAAAAGCGGTGGAAGGCCGACGGGCGGTGCATTCCTATACGGCCACCTACAGTAAACCGAAATTCGGCACGCAGTGGCGACCGCAACTCACTGAACAGCAACTGGCGGAGGTAAAAGCGGTTTCGCACCCGGTGGTGCGCACTCACCCGGAGAACGGACGCAAAGCGCTGTTCGTAAGCGAGGGGTTCACCACCCACATTGAAGGTCTGCCGGAAGAAGAAAGCCGCGAGATTTTACAGGCGCTTTATGACCACAGCATCAGGCCGGAGCACCTTTATCGCCACCGCTGGCAGTATGGCGACATGGTGTTCTGGGATAACCGCTCGCTTATTCATCTTGCCACCGGCTGCCCGGAACACCTGCGCCGCAAGCTTTATCGCACCACCATCGAAGGCGACGCGCCCTACTGAAGGAGGCAACATGATCCAACCCCGCCCGAACGGGCCGCTGCTGACCGTTAAAAATGTCGATCTGGAGTACCGCACCCGGCAAAGCCGCGTGCGCGCCACGCATCAGGTGAGCTTCGACGTCTGGCGCGACGACCGGTTTATTCTGCTGGGGCCGTCGGGCTGCGGGAAATCGAGCCTGCTGAAAGCCGTCGGCGGCTTTATGGCGCCGGTAAGCGGCGAGATCACGCTTGAAGGTGACAACGTCACGCAACCAGGACCGGAACGCATGATGGTGTTCCAGGAGTTCGACCAGTTGCCGCCCTGGAAAACCGTGGTTGAAAACGTCATGTTTCCGCTGGTTGCCAGCCGCAAGGCGAGCAAAGCCGAGGCGCGGGAGCGCGCGCTGCACTATCTGGACAAAGTGGGGCTTTCGAAGTTTGCCGATGCCCTGCCGCATATGCTCTCCGGCGGCATGAAACAGCGGGTGGCGATAGCCAGGGCGCTGGCGATGAAGCCGAAAGTGCTGCTGATGGATGAGCCGTTCGCCGCACTCGACGCGCTGACCCGGCGAAAGATGCAGGAAGAACTGCTGACGCTGTGGGACGAAGCGCGCTTTACGCTTCTGTTCGTCACCCATTCCATTGAAGAGGCGCTGGTGGTCGGCAGCCGCATCCTGGTGCTTTCGCCGCACCCCGGTCAGGTGCGCGCCGAGCTCAATTGCCATCAGTTCGGCATGGCCGATTTCGCAAGCCCGGCGTTTCAGCACGCCGCCCAGCAGATCCACGATCTGCTTTTCCCGTCTGCGGCCACGCCGCAGGCGCCTTCTTCACCCAAGGAGCCAGCTTATGTCGCAACAGCCGCCCGTCCGTCCCGAGTATCAGCGTGAGCTAACCGCGCCAGGGGCGCTGTCGCTGGATGTGCCGCTGCCGCTTACCACGCGGCTATGGAACCAGACCTGGCTTCGCAAAACGGTCATCGTTTTTCTGCTGCTGGCGGTATGGGAAGCCGTGGCGCGGCTGCAAAATAACGATCTGATGCTGCCAGGCGTGGTGCAGACGCTGCGCGCCTGGGCGGAGGATATGCACAGCGGCGAGCTGCCGGCGAAAATCGTGAACTCGCTCGGCACGCTGCTTAAAGGCTATCTTATCGGCAGCGCGCTGGCGTTGCTCTTTAGCGCGCTCGCCATCTCTACCCGTCTGGGGCGCGACCTGCTAAGCACGCTGACGGCGATGCTCAACCCGCTGCCTGCTATCGCCCTGCTGCCGCTGGCGCTGCTCTGGTTCGGCCTTGGCAAAGCGAGCCTGATTTTCGTGCTGGTGCACTCGGTAATGTGGCCGATTGCGCTCAACACCTGGTCTGGCTTTACCAGCGTGCCGGAAACGCTGCGCATGGCCGGGCGCAACTACGGCTTAAGCGGCCCGCGGCTGGTGCTTAATATCCTTATTCCCGCCTCGCTGCCGTCGATTATCTCCGGGCTGAAAATTGGCTGGGCTTTCGCCTGGCGCACGCTGATTGCCGCAGAGCTGGTGTTTGGCGCCTCAAGCGGCGACGGCGGGCTGGGCTGGTATATATTCCAGAACCGCAATGAGCTTTTTACCGACCGCGTTTTCGCCGGTCTCGGCACGGTGATTGTCATCGGTTTGCTGGTGGAAGGCCTGGTATTCGCCACCCTTGAGAAAGCCACGGTGAAGCGCTGGGGCATGCAGCGCTAGCTCGCCACCCGCATTCCTTTGCGCCGCCGCCAGATTTTGGCCAGCGCCCGCCGGGCGGTGTTAATCCACCCCGTCGGGCGCGGGTCCGCCAGCATGCTGAGGGCGCGGGCGTAATCCAGCACCAGCCCTGGCGTCCAGGCCATGGTCTGGCCGCGCTTGCGAATTTGCAGCGCCACCCACAGCTCCGGCGTTGTCATCAGCTTCCCGAAGGCGACCCAGAAGCCTTTGCGCTGCCAGAGCCGACCCACGCACCCTTCCAGCGCCGCCTCCAGCCCTTTCGCCACGCTGCTGGAGCAGTTGCGGTGGGTTAAATTGTAAGTGCTGTCTTGTCGGTAATGCTGCCAGAAGCGCTCAAGACGCGCCGGGCTGTAGTTGCGAATGCGGACCTGGCGCGTGGAGGGGCACCATTGCGCCGCCTCGCTTTCGTAGTCGCTGAGAAACCGCCCGGCGACGTTGTTCTCTCGCGTAGCGCGCAACAGGCGGGTGAACTCATCCGGCGAGCGGTCAATCTCCTGCGCCGGGTAAAGGCTGATATAGACCCCTTCAGGCGAGGCCAGCGCGGCGTGGCCGGTAGAAATAACCCCTTTTTCGTCCACCGCGGCGATGTATCGGCTGATAACCGGGCGCTGTCGCGCGCTGCCTGACGCCGTGCCGGTGGGGGTCCAGACATGCACCGTCAGCGCCGGTTCATCCGGCGCAGGCGGCCCCTCCCACTGGGTAATTAACGGCGCGCCAGGAATGCCCGCCTGCGCCGCCGGGTCGTCCAGCGCCGGGTTGCGCTTCGCCCGTTTCGCCCGTCTCGCCAGCAGCATCAGATTCCAGCCGGTAAACGCCAGCCCCAGCCCCAGGCAGTACGGCACCACGCCCTGATAATGAGTCGGCCAGGGTTGATAAAAGAAGATGGCGATAAACATTTCTACCACGCCGCCGAACAGCGCCAGCCGCCAGTTGGGGTAGCGCACCACAATGGCCGAGGCGATTTGCAGCGCCCCATCCGCCAGAAACAGCGTGCCGAAGAGCAAAGAAAGCACCAGGTCGCCATGATGGTTGCCTGCCAGTATCAACAGCGACGAGATAACAAAAGCCGCCCCTTTTACATAGCGCAGACGTTTCTGCCCGCCGATGCCGCTGCCTGCGACCATTAACGTCGCGCAGCCTTCCACCAGCAACAAAAACGCAAAAGGCTCGATGGGAAAATAGAGCACGCCGTCCAGCGCATCGATAAAAATCACCGTGCCGGCAAGCAGCGTAAAAGCGCCGAACCGGCGCAGGCCGCGCCAGTGGGTACGCAAGAAATCAACGCCAAGCAGGATCAAAATCAACCGAACCATCGCGCCCTCCCTTTTGTTATGCAGGGCCACCGATTTGGATTTTTCAAGCGTAGCTCAGGCCGTGCGCCTTCGCTGCCTTGTTGGCAGCGCAAGTCGCTGCTAAGCGTTATAGAAACAGCGGGAGAAAAATATGGGCGACGCATGGCGTGGAAAAGCCGTGGTGATAACCACGGTTATGGTGTTCGGCCTGACTTATGGCCTGACCGCGCCGCTGGTCTCTCTGCGCCTGAGCGCGGCGGGTTACGGCGAAGCGCTGATTGGCCTGAATGCGGCGATGCACGCCGCAGGCGTGTTCGCCATCGCGCCCATGCTGCCAGGACTTTGCCGCCGTTTTTCGCCGTGGGCGCTGATGCTGTTTTCGCTGGCAGCGATTTTCCTTACCCTCTGCCTGTTTGCTTTTTTGCCGCTGGCAAGCTGGTTTGCGCTGCGTCTGCTGCTGGGCGTTTTTAGTGAAATCATTCTGGTGGTGACCGAAACCTGGCTTAACCATGCCAGCGTGGAAAGCGCGCGGGCTAAAACCATGGCGTGGTATGTGGCGAGCCTGTCGCTTGGGTTTGCGCTCGGGCCGTTTTTCCTGCTGGCGGGCCATGGCGAAGCCCCCTTTTTCTACGGCGCGCTGCTGGCGCTGGCGGCGGGGGCGATTCTCCTCGCCCATCGCAAAAAGCAAGCGCCGCTGGCGCAGGAAAAAACAGCCCCCTTCTGGCGCTATCTGGCGCTTGCGCCAGTGGCCATGGCCGCCACCATGCTGAATGCTGCGCTGGAAGCGGCGGGCATGAACCTGCTGGTCATTTATGCGGTGAATCTTGGCTGGAGTGAAAATCTCGCCGCTCTGCTGCTTAGCGTGCTGATGACTGGCGCTATTGTGCTGCAACTGCCGGTGGGCTGGCTGGCGGACCGCGTTGATCGCAGGCGGCTGGTCGTAATATTTGCCGCAGCCTCAACTTTCGGCGCGCTAATCTGGCCGTGGGCGCTTGCCTTCGCGCCGCTGGCATGGGGGGTGATGTTCTTCTGGGGCGGCCTGTTTGTTGGGATCTACACGCTGGTGATAATCCAGGTTGGCGAACGCTTTTCCGGCGCGCAACTGGCCGGAGTTTACGCCGCTATGTCGATAATGTGGGCGGCGGGCGCGCTGCTCGGCCCTTCCCTCGGCGGGCTGGCGATGAGCGTTGGCCGTGACGGTTTGCCATGGCTCGCGGCGGCGCTCTGCGGCATGTTTACGCTTTATGCGTGGCGGGGAAACCGGGGCGACGCCTGACCGCTGGCTCCCAAAGGGGCTAAGGCGTTAACCAGCGGGCAGCGCTTCGCTGACCCGCTTCGTATTGCGGCGCGCGCTCAGGTCGCCTGCTGCGCGTTACAGCGCAATGCGCACCACATCGTCGGGGCTGGCGGCCTCTTTCTTGCGGCTCGACGCCTGCTTCACGCTCACATACAGCGTTTTACCGTCGGCAGAAAGCGCCAGGCTGTTCGGGTGAGTCGGCGTCTCAACGGTTTTGACCACTTTGTAACTCTTCGCATCAATGATGCTCACGCTGCCTGCTTCACGGTGGGTGACGTAAACCTCATTGCGAGCCGGGTTAAACAGCACAGCCAGTGATTTCGGCGCGTCGATTTTATGCGTCACGTTGCCATTGTTTGTATCCACCACCAGCACCTGCGCCTGTTTTGAGTCGGTGACAAATGCGCGATGGTTGGCGGTATCCAGCGCCAGGTTGAGGTACATATGCTCGCCCTCTTCCTGCAATTTCTTACGGGAAACTACGCTGTTATTCGCGGTGTCGATGGTGATGAACTCGCCGTCGGCGTTAGTGGTGTAGAGGCGTTTCGCTGCGGCATCGAGCGCCAGGCCGGTATTCATTTTACCAAGGCCGGTAATGGTGGCGCGAAGCTTCAGCGTTTCGCCGTCCACGACCCAGACCACGCTCTCTTTGCCAAGACCGCCAATGTAAACGGTGTTGGTCGCTTCATCGACCGCCAGCTCGCGCGGCTGGAGCGGGCGCGCGGTTTCAGAACGCTTTGTCGGGTCCAGCACCAGGCGGCCTTTCACTTCCGCCGTTTTGGCGTCGATAGCCGTCACTGCGCTGTTTACGGTATTGCCGAAGTAAAGCGTATTGGTTTTGGTGTTGATGGCGGCGCCGAACGGTTTCACGTCGTTATGAATAACTTGCGTGATTTCAAGCGTGGTCGGATCCAGACGGTAGACCACGCCGCCTTTATCGAGCGTCCGGCTCTGGGACGTGGCGAGATAAAGCGCCTGCTCTGTCGGGCTGTAAGCCATTTCATACGCGCCTTTGCCCACCGGCTTGCGCAGCAGTTCCTGTGCCGCCTGGCTTGAGAAAGCGGTAAACGTGGTGGCGAACAGCAGCGCGCCCAGCAGCGCACGCGGCGCGGACAGATGAGGTAATTGCATAAAGACTCCCTTTTAAAACATGCGGTAATGGTTACTTCACATTGCTTCCGTTAAGGACAGCCGGGGTACCTGCCGCCGGCCCGTTTTGTTGAGAATAATAATCATTATTTCACGAAAAAGGGATCTTTTTCTCTGCGAAGGGCAAACGCCGGAGAAAGCGCGGGTAACCATGGCTGTTGCCGCAGTTTCGGCTACACTTTGCCTGGCTGCGCATTACTGTTAACGATATGTGCCGTTTGGGTTTTCAAAAATTTACATAAAGTTTAACATAGCGCCGAATGTTCCATCTGGTTCGTATGCGAACCCCTAACCCGGTTTGATGAATGAAAATCTCCCGTGCCGCGAAAGCGCCTCTGTGGCTGCTGCCCGCCGTATTCTCCCCCTGCTTTATCGCCAGCGCCGCTGCGGCCGATGAGCAGACGATGGTTGTTACCGCTACCCCTGGCACCGTTTCCGAACTGGATACGCCTGCCGCGGTGAGCGTGGTGAATGGCGAAGATCTGCGCCACGCCGCGCCGCGCGTCAACCTCTCAGAAAACCTCGGCAGCGTGCCGGGCCTGCAAATCCAGAATCGCCAGAACTATGCGCAGGATTTACAGCTTTCGATGCGCGGGTTTGGCTCCCGTTCCACCTACGGCGTACGCGGCATTCGCATGTACGTCGACGGTATTCCGGCAACCATGCCGGACGGCCAGGGTTACACCTCTAACTTTGATTTAAACAGCGTCGACAGCGTGGAAGTGCTGCGCGGCCCCTTCTCGGCGCTCTACGGCAACGCCTCGGGCGGCGTGATTAACGTGAAAACCGAGACCGGCGCCCAGCCGCCGAAAATTGAAGCCGGTACGTATTACGGCAGCTACGGCAGCGTGCGTTACGGCCTGAAGGCTACTGGCGCCACAGGCGACGGCACCCAGGCGGGCGATGTGGATTACTCCGTTTCCACCACCCGCTTCACCACCCACGGCTACCGCGACCACAGCGGCGCGCGTAAAAACCTCGCTAACGCGAAGCTTGGCGTACGTCTGGATGACGCGAGCAAGCTGTCGCTGATTTTCAACAGCGTGGATATTAAAGCCAACGATCCGGGCGGCCTGGACCGTGACGAGTGGCGGGATAATCCGCGCCAGTCGCCGCGCGGCGACCAGTACAACACGCGCAAAAACACGAAGCAGACCCAGGCGGGCCTGCGCTATGAGCGCGCGCTGACGGCGAATGACGATCTCAGCGTCATGGCTTACGCCGGCGAGCGCGAAACCGTGCAGTATCAGTCTATCCCCCGTGCGCCGCAGCTTAACGCGACGCACCCGGGCGGCGTTATCGACCTCACCCGCCATTATCAGGGCATCGACAGCCGCTGGACCCACCGCGGCGACCTGGGCGCCGTGCCGTTCAGCTTCACCACCGGGCTTAACTACGAAAACCTTATCGAGAAGCGCAAAGGCTTTGAAAACTTCTCGATGGTGAACGGCGCGCCGGTTTACGGCGAAAAGGGAAATCTGCGCCGCGACGAACGCAACCTGATGTGGAACGTAGACCCTTATCTGCAAACCACCTGGCAGCTTACCGACAAGCTGAGCCTGGATGCGGGCGTGCGCTACAGCAATATCTGGTTCGACTCTAACGACCACTATGTTAATGCCCGCAATGGCGACGACAGCGGCGAGGCGAACTACCACAAATGGCTGCCGGCAGGCTCGCTGAAGTATGCGGTCACCGAGGCGTGGAATGTCTATGTGTCCGCCGGTCGCGGTTTTGAAACACCGACCATTAACGAGCTTTCTTACCGGGCGGGCGGCATCAACGGCCTGAACCTGGATCTGAAGCCTTCGACCAGCGATACCGTAGAGATCGGCAGTAAAACGCGTATCGGCAACGGCCTGGTGACCGCTGCACTGTTCCAGACCGACACCGATAACGAGATTGTGACCGACACCAGCAGCGGCGGGCGCACCACCTACAAAAACGCCGGTAAAACCCGTCGTCAGGGGGTGGAACTGGGTGTGGATCAGCAGTTTGGCGACGCGTGGAAGCTGAAAGCGGCGTGGACTTACCTTAACGCCACCTACCGCACCGACGTTTGCAACGGCGACGTCAACTGCAACGGCAACCGCATGCCGGGCATCGCCCGCAACATGGTTTACGCCTCTATGGGCTATGAGCCGGAAACCGGCTGGTACGCGGGCGGCGACGTGCGCTACATGAGCAGCATTATGGCCGACGACGAGAACACCGCTAAAGCGCCTTCCTATACCACCGTTGGCCTGAACACCGGCTATAAAGTGAAACAAGGCAACTGGATGCTGGATGTATTTGGCCGCGTCGACAACCTGTTTGACCGGGATTATGTCGGCTCTGTTATCGTTAACGAAGGCAATGGCCGTTACTACGAACCCGCGCCGGGCCGTAACTACGGCGTAGGCGCGGCAGTGACCTACAGCTTCGAATAACCCACCGAAAACCCTCAGAGGCGGTATGGCGCTTGCGCCTGCCGCCTCGCTTTACGGCCCTTGCCGTCACGCCTGCCAGCGCAGCGGCTTTGCTGATGGGTCAGGCGGTTTTGCTGTTAGCCTTCTCGCTTAACGCCTCTGCCAGCTTGCTGTAAATCATCTCTGGCTCTTTGCCCAGCCCAATATGCTTGCTGGACAACACCGTCATCATTTCTTTGATTCTGTCGACTTTGCCTTCAGACGCTTCCATTATGGCGGCCTGGGTATCATAAAGCTCCGCCAGACGGGCGTAATACCGTAAGAACCCCACCATGATTTGCAGGATATAGGCAATAAAACCCACGGCTCCTGCGGCGATGAGCAACGCGCTTATCATGTTCGACCAGGTGTTGTCGGTCTTGATAACCGGACGGCTGTTCAGCGACTGGGCAATTTTCACATAATTATCAACGAGCTTATCAAGCTGCTCCATGGCCTGTTTACGCTGCGCGTCCGTGAGCGAGGCGTTAGCGCCGCCGGGCTTTGTCTTTTCGCTGGTAATTTGCGGCTCTGCGCCGTTTTTTATCGCGCCGCGCTTTTCTTCCCCGGCGACGGGCGACAGCAATTGCGCCTGCCTGCTAATGGCAGTAATCAACGCCGCATTATCGGTGTAGCTGCCCGTTGCCGGCGCGACGGGCGCAAACGGCAGCTGCGTAATGCCGGGGGCGTTTAAGAGACGCACAGAAATAATGGCGATAAGCGCAAAGGCTGCCAACACCAACGCAGTCATTAACGTATTCCTGATACCTCTGGCCTTTTTTGATTGCTTCTTCAGCGAGTCAACCATGTCAGTTACCGCCTGGCTCGATAACGCATCCATAATGCATCCTTACCTGATTGTTTTTCATAATGAATCTGCTCTACGGCAGTTCATGCTGTCGGGTCAATTAACGACCGGCAAGCTCTGACGATAAAACAGCAAAGGTTAAGTCAAAAACCGCAATCTACAGGCAGAGCAACGCGTCAACAACTGCCAACTTTTGCCTGTAAAGCTCGCTCACCCTTGCCGGTTGTTATCGCCGCAGACCTCAAACAGCACCTCCCTCAGCCAGCGGTGCGCCGGATGATGGTGCGTGCGCTCATGCCAGGCGGCCACTTTGGTGAAACCGGGAATAGCAAGCGGCGGCGCGAAGGTCAGCAGCGCATTTTCTTCGCGAATGAGCCTGCGCGGCACCACCGCCAGCAGATCGGTCTCTTTCAGCAAAGCCACCAGAAACAAAAAGCTGTCTACCGAGATGCTGACCCTGCGCGTGAGGTTTTGCGCCGCCAGCGCCCGGTCCGTTACGCCGCTAAACGGATCGCCGGAATAAGAGACCAGCGCCTGGTCAAGCTCGCAGAAACGCGCAAGGCTCAGCGGCTCGCCCGCCGCCGGATGGCGGGCACGCATAGCGCAAACATACTCTTCGTCATAAAGCCGGCGGGCATGCAGCTCTTCCGGCACGGTTTGCGTGGTGAGTATCGCAAGATCGATTTCCCCTTTTTCCAGCAGCTGGCGCACGTTCGCTTCGTCTATCCCCCGCACCGCAAGCCGCATGGCGGGCGCCCGCCTGCGCAGTTCGCGGATGAAAGGGTCGACGATGGCGCGCAGCGCATAATCCGTAGCGGCAATCGTGACGGTGAGCGTCGAGGTGGCCGGTTCGAAGCGCTCCGGCTGCATCAGCGTCTGGATATCATGCAGGATACGCTTGACCGGCTGCGCCAGCTCCAGCGCGCGGGGAGTGGGAATGACGCCGCGCTGCGAGCGGACAAACAGCGGGTCATTAAAGCTTTCGCGAAGCCGGGTCAGCATGGCGCTGACCGCCGGTTGCGTTAGCGAAAGCCGCTCTGCGGCGCGCGTCACGTTGCGCTCATCCAGCAGCGCGTCCAGGGTTTTCAGCAGGTTAAGATCAAGATGATGAAGTTCGCGCATGGCTCGCCCTGAGAAATAAATTTCATTTATACCAGTTATTAAAACATGCGATTGGTTTTATATCACGGCGATTTTTAAGATGGCGGCATTGAGCAAACAGGAGAAAAAAGATGAACAGCATTATCTGGCCGGAAAAATATACCCCGGCGACCACTGACAATTTTGTTTCCAACGAAGTGATTGTGGCGGGCCTGACGGCGAAAGAGGTCTGGACTTACCTCACCGACACCAGCTGGTGGCCAGGCTATTACGAAAACGTCTCTGACATCCGTTTTTATGACGCCACCGGCCCGCAGCTTGCAGCAAACAGCCGCTTTCGCTTCACCACCTTTAGCTTCCCGGTAGAGGCGCAGGTCACTGAATTTGTGCCGCCAGCGGAGGGCCAACCCGCCCGTCTCGCCTGGCGCGGCTGGGTGGATGGCGATGAGCAGAGCGCGCTGGACGTGCTGCACGCCTGGCTGATTGAAGACTTATCCGGCGGGCGCGTGCGCATTCTTACCCAGGAGAGCCAGCTCGGCAAACCGGCGCAGCAGCTGGCGGCCACCACGCCGAACCCCATGCTTAACGCTCATCAGGCCTGGCTTGATGGCCTCGCGAAAACCGCGCTGGCGCAAAAAGCTGAACGGGCATAAAAACCGCGCGGCAACGTTTTACAGGGTGGCCGGAAAAGCGCCACCCGCTTTTACTCATCACCTTTAATAACGGATCTCCGCCGTTTCGCGCAGCGCCTGCGCAGTCGCCGCTGGCAAACCGAAAAATTCGAGGTACGCGGGGATCATCTCAAACAGCATGTCCACTCCCTGCTGAGTGACGCAGCCCCGCTCGCGGGCGGCCTGCAAAAACGGCGTGACGGCGCTTTTCATCACCACTTCCCCCACAAAACAGCCCGGCGCAAGGCGTGAAACGTCCAGCGGCAGCGGGTCTCCCTGCTGCATGCCGAGCGGCGTGGCGTTGACCACAATGTCGTGCCCCTGCGGATCGCGCTCGCCCGTGGCGAGCTGAAGCTGCGGATAATGTTGCTGCAACCGCGCCGCCAGCGCCTCGCTGCTCTCCCTTCGGGTATCGTACAGCGTCAGGGAAGCGACGCCCGCCGCCGCCAGCGATGCGCTAATGGCGCAGCCCACGCCGCCGCACCCCACCACCAGCGCGCGCTTGCCCTCAGCCGCCTGTCCACGTTGACGCATGCCGCGCACAAAGCCTTCGCCGTCAAACATGTCGCCTTCCAGCTCCCCCGCCTCGTTCACGCGCACCGCGTTACAGGCGCCCGCTATCCGGGCGGTCGGGCTAAGCCGGTCAACCAGTTCCGTGGTAGCGACCTTGTGCGGCATGGTAATCAGCGCGCCAATCACGTTGGTGGTTCGAAAGAGCGAGCGCAGCAGGTCGGCAAACGCCTGTGGCTTTACGCCTATCGGCATCACTTTGATATCCAGACCGTTGGCGGCAAACCAGGGGTTATAAATCATCGGCGCTTTAAAGCTTTCGGTAGGAAAGCCCAGATGCGCGATCAGGCGGGTATGTCCACTTATCATAAGAGTCCTTATGCGGCGACGCCGTTGCGCCGCCGCCCTGCGTTAGTCCAGCTCGATGCGTTTTACATCGCCAAGAACAAAGAGGTAAGAAATAACGCCCAGCAGCGCTGCGCCGCCGACATAAATCAGTGCGTAAAAGAAGTTACCCGTCCCGGCGACAATAAAGCCGATCACCAGCGGCGTGACGACAGAGGCCATGTTGGTACAGAAGTTAAACAGGCCGCCCGTTAACCCGGCGAGGTTTTTCGGCGCCATATCAGAGACCAGCGTCCAGCCCAGCCCCACCATGCCCTGGCCGAAAAAGGCGAGCGACATAATGGCGATCACCCCTTCGTTGGTAGACATCCAGTTCGCCAGAATGATGGTACTGGCGAGCAGCAACCCGCCGACAATCGGCAGCTTGCGCGCAATATTGGCGGAGCCGGTCGCTTTCAGCAGTTTGTCGGAGAGAAAACCGCCCGCCATGACCCCAACCGCGGCGGCAAGGAACGGCATAATGGCGAAGAAGCCCACCTTCAGCCACGGCATCTGCCGTTCGACGGCGAGATAAGTGGGAAACCAGGTCAGGAAAAAGACCAGCGTGGTGTTGCCGGCGAACTGGCCGATGCCTGCGCCGATCATCTGGCGGCACTTCACCAGTTTGCCAACATTGGCCCAGCTAAAATGCATTTTCGCTTCAGGCTGGGCGGCGCCGTTTTGCAGGCCGATGTAGTCCAGCTCCGCTTTGTTCGCGCGGCGGGAATCTTCCGGCTCGTGATAGCCAATCCACCACACGGCTGCGAAAAGAATGCCCGCCACGCCGGTGGTGATAAACAGCGCCCGCCAGCCGAAGCTTTCCATTATCCAGAACAGCAACGGCGCAAAGGCCGCCAGCCCGACATATTCACCTACGGTATAGACCGCCGTGGCGCGGGCGCGCTCGTGCTGTGGAAACCATTTCCCCACCACCCGGCTGTTGACCGGAAAACAGGGCGCTTCGCTGACGCCAAGCCCCAGCCGACAGAGCAGCAGGGTTTTCAGGCCAATCGTCATGCCGTGCAGCAGGGTAAAGACCGACCAGAAAACCAGCGAAAGCGCGTAGGTAATTTTGTTGCCGAAGCGGTCGAGGAACAGGCCGCCGGGGATCTGCATGACGGCATAGGTCCAGGCGAAGGCGGAAAAAACAATGCCCATGGTGGCGGCATTGATGCCGAGATCGCGGCTCACCTCCGGCGCGGCGATGCCAAGCACGGTACGGTCGAGATAATTGATCATCGTCCCTATGGCCAGCAGGGTGAGTATAACCAGCCGGGTACGGGTGCGCTTCACGCTTCCCGCCCGTGGGGCGGCGATGTCGCCCGGTTGCAACGTTGTCATGTTGTTATCCTTTTTATGCAGGTACAGAGTTATAGTTATGCGATGTTCTGTGTCTCGCCCGCCCTGAACCCAATGGTCCACGGCGGGTAATGCTACTGATGTGTTTGCATGGCGGCAAGCCGGACGGCCGCATTGCTGGCGCCGTATTGCTGGTAATCCCCCTTACGCTCCACTATCTCAAAGAAAAAACGCCCTTCCCGGAACGGCGGCGTATAGATATGCAAAAACGCGTTGCCGCTGTCGTCGCGCTCGTAAAGCGCCTGAAGCGACGACAGCGTCGCCAGCAGCCCGCCGCATTCGCCATAGCGCGCCAGCAGGTCGTCGTAATAGTTTCCCGGCACCGGCAGCGGCCGCATCCCCTGCGCCTGCAACCGCGCGGCGGCGCTTAACAGGTCGGCGGTGGCGAACGCCACATGCTGTAAGCCGCTGCCCTGATAACGGGCCACAGAACGGGCAATCTGCGTGTCGCGGCTCTGCGACATGTTCAGCGGCAGACGAACCGTGCGGCACGGGCTGTGCAGCACCTGGCTGCGCACCAGGCCGTAGGGATCCGGCAGGCTGTATTCACTGTCGAGTTCAAAACCAAAGACCGAGCGAAAGAACATCACCCAGTTGTCGCGGCTCCCTTCCGGCAGGCCGAGCGCCAGATGGTCGATGCCGGTATAATCGCTGTTCGGCGTGGCTTGCAGATGAAAATCGGCGCGCCAGCCCTCTTCGCCCGCCGATTCAATCAGGTAGATAAGGCTGCCGTCCGGCGCGCAGATGGCGGGCAACTCTCGCTCGTCCGGGCCGTGCGCGTCCTGCCAGAGCGGATAACCGTAATCCTGCGCCCGCTGTAATAACTGCGCCGCCCCTTTTACCCGCCAGGCCTGGGCGCAAAGTGAAACGCCGTGGCGCTGGTAGAAATTGTCCGCCCAGCTATGGGGCTGATGGTTAAGAATGACGTTGGCGCCGCCGTTGCGCCAGAGTTCCACTTTCTTCGAGCGGTGCTGGCCTGCCCGGGCAAAACCCAGCGGACGCAGCGCATCGCCAAGGGCGACGGCGTCTTCATCGCTGGCGGCGAACTCAATAAACTCCACGCCGTCATAGCGGGCGAGCGGCGCTGACGCAAACAGCGGCGCGTCGCTGTCCGGCAGATGCTTGCGGGTCTGCTCCTCCAGCCAGAGCAGCGAACGGTAGCCGTCTTTCGCTGTCGGCGCCGTGGGGAAGGCGCGAAAGCCGTCGTTGAAAATCTCAAGCGACCAGGGGCCGCGGTAACCTTTGGCAGTAAGATCGCGGGCGAACTCTTCCAGCGGCAGCTCGCCCTGCCCCGGAAAACAGCGGAAGTGGCGGCTCCACTCCAGCACATCCATCTTCATAACGGGGGCGTCGGCAAGCTGCAAAAAGGTGATTTTCTCAACCGGGATATCTTCCATCGCGCCGAGCCTGTCGCCGCGCGCAAGAATATGAAAGCTGTCGAGCACGATGCCGAGCGCCGGGTTATCGACCGCCTTTACCCGCGCCCAGGCGTCGCGAAAACGGTTTACCTGGGCGCCCCAGGCCAGCGCTTCATAGCCCACTTCAATTTCAAACTGCTGCGCCAGCTCGGCGATTTGCGCCAGATCGCTCACCTGCAAATCAAAATTCGAGGAGGCGTGCGGCGAAACGTTGCTGCAAAGCAGCATTTTGTCGCAGCCCAGCTGCTGCATCAGGTCGAACTTGCGGCGCGCCCGTTCCATGTTGGCGGCGAACTGCTGGCGCGACATGCCTTCGAAATCGCGAAACGGCTGAAAAAGGGTAATCGCCAGCCCCAGATCGGCGCACATCCGGCGCACGTCGGCAGGGCTGCCGGGGTAATAAAGTAAGTCGTTTTCGAAAATTTCAACGCCGTCGAACCCGGCGGCGGCAATGGCATTCAGTTTTTCCGGCAGGGTGCCGGAGACCGAAACGGTCGCAATTGAACGTTGCATTTTTATCTCTCACAGCTTTCAGGGTGTGATCAGAATTGTATCAACTGGTTCATTATGCAAATCAAAAGTTAAATAAATGTGATTTGATATGCCGTTTTTCTGTACAGTTATGTCTCCACATGGTGTACAGCACACGAACTGCCCGTGTAAAACGCGGAGAAAAACACCGGACTTTTCCTGGCTTCGCCGTCTGGTTCCCGCTACCGCCTATACTCAACAGTGATTTTTCATTGTCGAAAAGGAGCCGCCTATGGGCCGCGTCTGGCATCAGAACGCCGTGATTTACCAAATCGATCCCAGCCGTTTTTACGACAGCAATGGCGATGGCTGGGGCGACCTTCGCGGCATCATCCAGAAACTGGATTACATCGCCTCGCTTGGCGTAACGGCGCTGTGGCTTACCCCTTTTTATCGCTCCCCGCGGCGGGACAATGGCTATGACGTGGAAGATCACCTTTCCATCGACCCCCGCCTCGGCGAGCCGGAAGATATCGACTGGCTGCTGGCGGAGGCGCGCAAGCGCGATATCCGGGTGATCATTGAACTGGTGGCGCAGCACACTGCCGATACCCACTACTGGTTTCAGGAAGCGCGCAAAAACGCGCAGGGGCCGTATCGCGACTATTATCTCTGGTCGAAAAACGGCGGGCCGGACGAACCCAGACCGATGTTCCCGACCGTTGAGCCGCACATCTGGCGCTGGGATGACGAGGCGCAGAGCCACTATCGCCACCTGTTTTATCACCATGAGCCGGACCTGAACCTGGCTAACCCCCGCGTGCTGCATGAGGTTGACCGCATTCTGGCGCACTGGGTGGATAAAGGCGTGGCGGGCTTTCGCATCGACGCCGCCTCGCACATGGTCGAACAGGCGGGCAACGGCGATAAAGCGCAGGGTTACCGCTTTTTTAACCATGTTCATGACCTGCTGGCGCGCCACCATCCGCAGCTGATGCTGCTGGGCGAAGTGGATGTTAACGTTGATGAATTTAAAGATTATTTCGGCGACGGCGATCGCCTGACCACCCTGCTGAATTTCTGGATCAACAAGAATATCTTCCTGGCGCTGGCGCGGGAAAACGCCGGGCCGCTGGTGGCCGCGCTCAACGAGCTGCCCCTGCCGCCCGAGCACGGCGGCTACTGCTTCTGGCTGCGCAACCATGACGAACTCGATATGGAAGATTTGAGCGAAGAAGACTTTACCTTCGTGATGAATAAGTACGCGCCAGACGAAAACATGCGTATTTACGGGCGCGGCATCCGCCGCCGGCTCGCGCCAATGCTGGGGGGCGACGAGCGCCACCAGGCGCTGGCGCACGCCCTGCTCTTTTCGCTGCCCGGCACGCCTGCCCTGCGTTACGGCGCGGAAATTGGCATGGGGGATAACCTTAACCAGCCGGAGCGCGAAGCGGTACGCTCGCCGATGCAGTGGCGTAACGCGCCGGGCGCCGGTTTTTCCACGGCCAACCCGGCCGATTTTGTCTCGCCGTTGATTGCGAGCGGCCCCTACGGCTACCAGAAGATTAACGTGGAAGAACAGCTGGGGCGGGAAGATTCTCTGCTGCACCGCATCCGGCGCATTGCCGAAACCTGGCGTACGCTGCCGGAGGTGTGCTATCACCACTTCCAGCCGTTCATCGTGCCGCAGCAAAGCGTTTTCGCCGCCCGCTATCAGGGGGAAGGCTATGAGACGCTGATGTTCGCTAACCTGTCGCCGCAGCCGGTTAACGTTAATTCAGGCGAGTTAGATCTGGACGGCGCGGTGGAGATCCTGGCGGATGAGCCGTATCCGCCAGTTTCGCGAGAGCTTGCGCTTAACGGTTACGGCTATCGCTGGCTGCGGCTACGCTCGCTAACGGCGTCGGCGGCATAAACCGCGCAACGCCAGGCCGACCAGCGCGACAGCCGCCACGCCCATAACCCGCGAGTCAACCGACACGGCTTTTTCTCGCGCGATACGATCGAAGCGCCCGCGCGCCTGATGGCCGCTTTCCAGCGGGCGAAACAGATAGTCGTCGCGCATGGGCGCTTCAACTTCATCGGTAAGCTGGCCCTGCCATGTGTTTCTCGCCATGTAGCGGTCCAGCAGCCCCGGGAAAAACATGTTCCCCACCACCGACATAATCGTGCTTTTGCCAAGCCACACTTCGCGGGGCGTCATGCGCGCCACGGCGGCGTTATAAATCGCCTTTGCCGCCACTTCCGGCTGGTAGACCGGCTCCACAGGCTGCATGCGATGATGAAACTTATTGCGCGCCCAGTTGAACTGCGTGGTATTCACCGCCGGGAGCTGCACCATCGTCACTTTTACGCCGCTTTTCTGATGCAGCAGTTCGCAGCGCAGCGAATCCGTAAAGGCGCGCACCGCCGCTTTTGCGCCGCAATAGGCGGATTGCAGCGGAATGGAGCGCAGCGCCAGCGCGGAACCTACCTGCACAATGATGCCGCTGTTGCGCTCCTGCATATAGCGCAGCGCCGCGCGCGTGCCGTTAACGGTGCCGAGATAAGTGACTTCCGTTACGCGGCGGTATTCGTCAGCGCTCATCTCTTCAACCGGCGCCAGCACGGTGGTCATCGCGCAGTTAATCCAGACGGCGACCGGCCCAAGCTGCTCTTCTATTTTTTGGGCGGCGTTGCTTACCTGTTGAGGGTCGGCCACGTCGGCGCTGATGCCGATAACGTTTCCGCCGTGGCGCTCAAGCTCCTTTACCGTATCCGCAATCCCCTGTTCGCCGCGGGCGATAACGGCAACATCATAGCCCGAGGCCGCAAAATAGTTTGCTGTGGCGCGTCCGACACCAGAACTTCCGCCGGTCACGACAGCGACAAAGGCGTTTTTTGTCATGTCGTTATCCTGTTTCAATGAAGGTAACCAAAGCGTAGTACAGGCGGGGCGTTCACGCTCCGGGCAACCACCAGGTAAAAGCGAAAAACGCAAAAGAAAACGCCCGGCGAACCGGGCGTCAGGGGAAGCTTTCTTCAGAACGTGGTCCAGCCGTCATCCAGCGTCACGCCGCGTTTTGGCGCAGGCGCGCTGGCAACCGGGCGGTTTTGCGCTGCCGCGGCGCGAGTGGGTTTGCCTGGCGCATCCTGTTCCGCCAGGCGGAACGTGGCCACCAACTGCGACAGCAGGCTCGCCTGCTCTTCCAGCGCCTGGGCGGACGTGGACGACGCCATAACCAGCTGCGCGTTCTGCTGGGTCGTGGCGTCCAGTTCGCTCACGGCGCGTGAGATCTGCTCAATGCCGCGGCTCTGCTCTTCGGAGGCCGAAGAGATTTCGCCCATGATGTCGTTGACGCGGGTGACGGAACTCACCACCTGCTCAATCGTCTCGCCCGCCCTCGCCGCACGTTCGCTGCCGGTCTGGATGCGGTTGACCGATTCATTGATCAACTGCGCGATATCTTTCGCCGCCTGGGAGCTGCGGCTGGCGAGGCTTCGCACTTCGCTTGCCACCACCGCAAAGCCGCGGCCCTGCTCGCCCGCCCGCGCCGCTTCCACCGCCGCGTTGAGCGCCAGGATATTGGTCTGGAAGGCGATGCTGTTAATCACGGCGGTAATATCAGCGATTTTCTGCGAACTGGCGGAGATTTCGCCCATGGTTTTCACCACGTCGCGCACCACTTCCCCGCCCTGGCTTGCGGTTTGCGACGCTTCGGCGGCGATTTTACTGGCGTGGCGGGCGTTGTCGGCGTTGTTTTTCACCGTTGCGGTTAACTGCTCCATGCTGGCGGCAGTCTGCACCACCGCCGCCGCCTGCTGCTCGGTGCGCGAAGAGAGGTCGCTGTTGCCGGTGGCGATGTCGCTTGCGGCATGGGAAACGCGGGAGACGCTCTGGCGCACGTCGCCAATGATCGCCCGCAGCCGTGCGTTCATGCCGCCCATCGCGCCGGTAAGCTGGCCCAGTTCGTCACTGCGATCCGCTTTAATTTCCGAGCTGAGATCGCCACTGGCGATACGCTCCGCCAGCGCCAGGTTATGGGTCAGCGGACGGGTTATCTGGCAGGTAATGTAAAACGCCACCAGCAGGCCGAACAGCACGGCCAGCGCGCCGATAATAATGGCTGCCGTCGACGAGTTATACGCCAGTTCGTCATTCTGCGTTTTCACCAGCGCGATTAGCTGGCGGATGGAGGCGCTGCTCTGGTCGCCAGCGATTTTCACGCTATCTTCCGCCGCTTTTAACTGATTCCAGCTGGCGTAATAGCTTTTGCTGAGATCGCGATAGCGCGTGGTGTCGCTCCACAATGCCTGGAAAGGGGCCTGCAACGCGGGGTCAAGCTCGCTCATCAACGCGTTAAGCTGCGTTTGCGCCGCGCTGTAGCGCTGGTCGAGCGCCTGTTGCGCCGCGTCGTTGCCGCTAAGGCGCAGCGCCCAGGCGTGATCGCGCACGCTGCTGATGGCGAACAACAGGTCATAGATTTTATAGGCCTGCTCCGGGTCTGAAACGGGCGTGCGGATAAGCTCGCCGAAGCGTTGCGCCTCTTCTTTCGCCGACATCGCATCAAGCGACGCGCGCAGACTCGTCATCTGTTGCGTGGCCGTTCCCATCGCCGCGATGCTGTCGCTAAAGCCCGCCAGCGCGCGATCGATATCATTAATGATGTTTTTCTCGCTGCCCGCCCAGGTGAGCGCCTGCGCCTGCGCCGTCAGTTCCCGGGCGTGTTGCACATACTTCACCATGGTTTCACGGGCTTTATCGTCGCCGCTGTAGAAATATTTCAGGCGGTTAATTTTTGCCTGAAACACTTCGATATTGATGTCGTAAACCAGATTGGTTTTTTGATAAACGTCGCGGATAGCCATAAAGCGAACCACGCTCAGCGCCGTCGCCAGCGCGACCAGCAGCAACACCAGGCCGAAGCCCAGCGAGAGCTTGCGCGAGATGCGCATATTTCGTAATCGGGGTACCAGACCAGTCATCCTGCCTCTCCTTGTTATTGTGCTGACGCTTTTTAGCGCCTGAAGAGGTTATCGGTTGCGTGGCTGATTTATTGAGTGACTTTCATTCAAAACGGTGAAAAAAGGACCTTTCGCCCGATAGCCTCGGCAGAAGCCGCCGGGGAAAGGCCCTTACGCCTGCGCGCACAGTTCGTTCCAGTAGCGCAGCCGGATCCCGCGTCGCAACGCGCTATCGGTTGCGATACCAGACCGGATCGATATTGCCGAAATCAATGCCATAGAGATGCCCCGCAGGGATAAAAGATTCCAGCATGCGAGTGCCGTCGTTAAGGGTGCGCGACAGCGTTAACGCCCGGGCGGCCCGGCGGATACGCGTTGTCAGCCTGCGCGACGTGTGTGGGGATAATAAAAGCATCGCCTCCTCCTGTTACGGGTGAATACAGCACCAGTTAAGCGTCGGGGAGGCGCGAAGGGAAACAATCATTTCAGCAGTGGTTAGCAACAAAATCGCTAACCGCCGCGATAGTCAGGCGAAGTACTGTTTTTTCAGGATAACGGTCGCGTCGTCGATAGCGTAATGAATCGCCTGCACGCTGCGCTCCACATCGCCCTGCTCCAGCGCGACCAGCAAGTCTTCGTAGTCGTGATGCTTTTTCACATAGTCCGGCGACTCGGGGTAGAGAAAGTTAAAGCAGGGGCCGATACGCACCCACAGTTGTTCAATAAGATTAAGCAGCGTGGGCATCTCCGCATAAGAGTAAAGCTGAAAACGCAGCAGGTGGTTAGTGTGCAGCGCCTCTTCCACATTGCCGGCGAGCTTGGCGGAATGAAAACGCTGATAAACCTCGCGAAGCGCAGCGAGCTGCCCGCGGGTGAGGCGCGGGAGAGCCGCTTCAACCGCCATGCCCTCCAGGTTTTTGCGGATCTGGCTTATCTCTTCGTAACGCTCAACGCTCATTTCCGGCACCAGAAACGCCTGCGCAGGCGTGGCGTTTAGCGCGCCGCAGGAGACCAGCCGCAGCAAGGCTTCGCGCACGGGGGTGATACTGGTCCCGAGCTGGTCGGCTATTTCTTTGGTCACAAGCCGCGCGCCGGGGCGTAAGCTGCCGACAATCAGCGCGTTTTTAAGTTTAACTTCAACTTGCATCGTGAGGCTCATGCGCTGCGCTTTTTCCAGATCAAGCATGTTTATTTCCTATCAAAATTTTACTTGTTATTGCAGGTGAGTAACCGTCTTACCTGAGATATAACCAGCACGACAGAGTCTGGTCAGACCTGGCGCAATATGACCGCACGATTGCACAGCATAATCATTCAAAAATAAAGGGTTGCTGTGGACCGCACGCAACGCGCGACTGTCCAGTAAAGCTGTTTGTTTATTATTTTGCCGTTATGGTTGTTATCCGGTTTATTTCACTGCCGTGATTATGCGTAGCGGGCTTATCCAGGCCGGGGCTACGCCAACAGGCGATATGAACAGCGCGATGACACCAAAGCCGGGCCGACACTCGTCTCATTCAGTTGCCTTATTGTCATTTACTCCGCTTGCTGTTCAGGCTCACTCGTTACGCCAGTTTATGTAAGTAAAGTCGTTGTTACAGAAATTGCACGAAAACCTGCAATTCCGGGCATTTATAGGAAAAAACCGTATTCGCCAGCGGCTAAAACGCCACAATCACAACGCCATTCCCCTGCCTGAAATGACCGGTTGCGTCGGGATAAGCGCGGCATACATAAGCCGGAATGATGAAATCAAATTTGACCCCCAGCGCTGACAACAATACCTTTACAACCTTATGCGGTTCGCAAATGGATGCGGTTAACCTGGCGCAGGACTCTACAGGCAATATAAAACCGCCGATTTCGGCTGGTGAAATGCGTCGCCAGCCGCGCTGATGCTTAGCGTCAGCCTTTTACTGTGAACAATTTTGTACCGAACCCGAGGATCCGTTTATGACCGGCCTGCCCCACCACACTCTTGATCTCACCCTTGAACTGCTTGAAAGCCTCACGCCCTGGCGCAGCGTTGCCGCTGAGCCGGTTCAGCAGCGCGAGCTGGCCGCCTGGCTTGAGCAGTGGTTGATTGATGAGCTGGAGGCGCAGGTTGTGCTGCCGGTCGCAGGGCAGTCGCCTGCCGCGCCGCCGCTGGTGCATGTTCGCATTGACGCTGGCGCGTCGCAGACGGTGGCGCTCTATAACCGCTATGACGTTCTGCCAGCCTCGGAAGATGGCTGGGAGGTTGATCCTTTCCTGGGCGGCGTTCGTCACTGGCCGCAGTGGGGCGATGTCTTTATCGCCCGCGGCGCGCAAAAGCACAAAGGCCCGCTGGCCGGCATGCTGCTGGCGGTGCGCGATCTCCAGGCGAGCGGCTTATTATCGGTGAATCTGGAGATTATCCTGGAAGGCGAACAGGCCTGCGGCAGCGCCGTATTGCGACAGTATCTCGCGCAGACCCCCTCTCCTGTTCCACCGGCCGAAGCGGTGCTTTTCCCCGCTTTCTGCGAGCAGGAAGATGGCGCGCCGCGGCTCTGCCTGGGCTACACCGGTATGACGCAGGGACGCGTGCGCGTGAAGGGCGGCTCGCAGGCGCCGACAGACGCAAGCTATGCCGCCTGGGTCGCCAACCCCGCCTGGCGGCTCGTTGAGGCGCTGAACGCCATCGCCCCGGCGCAGGCCAATGGCGTGCTGGAAACGCGGCCGCTGGATGTGGAAGCCGCCGAATGGCTTGATGAACTGGCGCAGCAATTCACGCCTGACGAGACACTCGCGCCATCATTGAAAACGACCTCTTACGAGGCGCTGGCGCACCTGCTCGGCAGTTCGGTGCTGGCGGTAAGCGAGCTAAACACCTCCTCCGGCGTGCCTGGCGTTATATCGCCTGAAGCCTGGGCGGAATTTACCCTCACCACGCCGCCCGGCAGCGATCCGCAGGCTTTGCTGGCGCGTCTGCGCGAGCGGCTGGCGCAGCCGGACCTCGCGGGCGCGGAGCTGGAAGCCGGAGAAAGCTATCCGGGCGCGCGCTTTAGCGCGCAGGCGCCGGGCGTAATGGAGCTGTTGATGAGCTATCAGCAGCAGCAGGCCCGCGCCCAAATCTGGCCCTGGTCGCCGGAATGTGCGCCCGCCAGCGCTTTCTCGCGCGTTGCGCCAGCTTTTGTGATGGGGGGTCTTGGTTTCGGCGGCAACGCCTGCGGCGCCAGTGAATTTATTACCCTCAAGGGCCTTGCGCGCTTTCAGCGTTCGCTGCGGGACTGGCTGCTCTGTTTCTGAACGCAGAGGTGAAGAAAAAGGTGGCGGGAACCGCCACCCGAAGGGTTACTCCTCGCCGGTAAGGCGAACAACCAGCTTACCGAAGTTTTTTCCTTCCAGCAGGCCGATAAACGCCTGCGGCGCGTTTTCCAGGCCGTCCACCACCTGCTCGCGATAATGGATTTTGCCCTCTTTCACCCAGGGCTCCATGGCGCGGCGAAACTCTTCGATGCGATGGCCGTAATCCTGGTTAATGATAAAGCCCTGCATGCGAATGCGTTTTTTCAAAATGGTGCCCATCAGCAGCGGCAGGCGGTCCGGGCCTTGCGGCAGGTCGGTGGCGTTATAACCTGAAACCAGGCCGCAGACCGGCACGCGGGCGGCGGTGTTAAGCAGCGGCAGCACAGCGTCGAACACCTGGCCGCCGACGTTTTCGTAATAAACGTCAATGCCGTCCGGGCACGCCGCTTTTAACTTTTCGGCAAAGTCGCTGGCGCGATGGTCGATACAGGCGTCAAAGCCCAGTTTTTCCACCGCGTGGCGGCACTTCTCTTCGCCCCCCGCTACGCCGACCACCCGGCAACCTTTGAGTTTGCCAATCTGCCCGACGGTTGCGCCCACCGGGCCGGTTGCGGCGGCGACCACCAGCGTTTCGCCCTGCTTCGGATTGCCGATATCCAGCAGGCCCATGTAAGCCGTAAAGCCCGGCATGCCCAGCACGCCAAGATACCAGGAGGGATGCGCCGGCTGTTTGCCAAGGGGCGAAAGCTCTTTACCGCTGGCGATGCAGTAATCTTGCCAGCCGCCATACCCCACTACCCAGTCGCCCTCGGCGAAATCGGGATGCAGCGATTTTTCCACCCGGGAAATGGTGCCGCCCACCATCACTTCGCCAATCTGCACCGGCGGCGCATAAGAAGGCTCGTCGCTCATGCGTCCGCGCATATAAGGGTCGAGAGAAAGGTAAACGTTGCGCAGCAGCACCTGCCCTTCGCCAGGCTCCGCAACGGTGTCTTCTTCCAGACGGAAATTTTCTGCGACCGGCGCGCCATGCGGACGGGAAGCCAGCACCCAGCGGCGGTTTTGTTGTTGAGTCATAACGTTCTCCTGATGACAAAGCCTGTCCCAATAGTAGAACATCCTCACGGACCGGCGTTATTAAGCCGCACAACAAGGTAAACGCAGGGCGTTTCGCTCTCGTTGATAAAGTGGCAGTCGTTTGGCGGCCCCAGTTCCAGGCAATCCCCCGCCTGCATGTGATGCCGCGTTTCGCCTTCCACAAACACCAGCTCGCCGGACTGCACCCAGATAAGCTGGCGCGCATTAAGATAAGCCGAGGCGGGCATCGGAATATCGCTGCCTGCGGGCAGCTCGACCTGCACCAGATCGAGCGGCAGATCGGATCGCGGCGAGACGTGGCGGCGCAGATAATGGCTTTGCGGGTCGCGCCAGACCGACTGCTCGTGAAAGCGCAGCAGCCTGCCTTCCTGCATCTCTGCCCGGGCGATGAGCGTAGACATGCTAAGGCCGAACGCGCCGGAAAGCCGCCCCAGCAGCGTGGCGGTAGGGCTGCTGTCGCCGCGCTCGATTTTATGGATCATGGCGCGCGAAACCCCTGCCCGCTCGGCCAGTTCATTTTGCGACCAGCCGCGCGACTCGCGTTCCGTACGAATGCGCTCACCCAGTCGTTGACTTAATGTGTCGATGATATTATTCATAGTTGACCATTATAGTTTACAACCGCCGGGGTTCAACCATGCTAATCCGCCACGCTCGCGCAGAAGACTGCGCCGCCATCGCCGATATTTTTAACTATGCGGTGCTGCACACCGCCGCTATCTGGAACGACAGCACTGTCGATGCGGAAAACCGTCTCGCCTGGTTTTATCAACGCGGCAACGCCGGTTATCCGGTGCTGGTGGCGCAGGATAACGACAAGGTGGTGGGATACGCCTCCTTCGGCGACTGGCGCGCCTTCGACGGCTTTCGCCATACTGTCGAACATTCCGTCTATGTTCACCCGGAACATCACGGTAAAGGCATTGGCCGGTTGCTGATGGAACAACTTATCGCAGAGGCCCGCAAGATTGGCAAACATGTGATGGTGGCGGGCATTGAGTCGCAAAACGCCGCGTCTGTCGCCCTGCACCATAAGCTGGGTTTTATCATTACCGCGCAGATGCCGCAGGTGGGAACGAAGTTTGGCCGCTGGCTGGATCTCACCTTTATGCAGTTGCAGCTTGATACCCGCAGCGAGCCGGACCGCTTGCCATGAACGCCTCGTTGACCCTGCTGTTTCTCACTGCCGCCGGTGTCGGGCTGGTCGTGCAGAATATGATCATGGTGCGCATCACCCAGTCCGCCTCCACCATTCTCATCGCCATGCTGTTGAACTCGCTGGTAGGCATTGTGCTGTTTACCGGCATCCTGTTGTTCAGAAACGGTCTGGCGGGCTTTAGCGAACTGGCGGCGACGGTGCGCTGGTGGACAGTGATCCCAGGGTTGCTCGGTTCATTTTTCGTCTTCGCCAGCATCAGCGGTTATCAGTATGTGGGTGCGGCCACCACCATCGCCGTGCTGGTGGCAAGCCAGCTGGTGGGCGGGCTGGTGATGGATATCGTGCGCAGCCACGGGCTGACTTTTCGCGCGCTCGCCGGCCCCGTGGCGGGCGCCGTGCTGCTGGTCATCGGCGCCTGGCTTGTGGCGAGACGGCAGTTTTAACGGCGCAGGCAGTCTGAGCCAATAAAAAAGCCCAACCGGAGTGGGCTTTGCGCAAAGGGTTATTCTTTAAATTGCAGGCGTGATGACCGGGAACTAGCTCTGGCCGCTGCGCCGTGCGCTGACCGTCGCCAGCGCCGCCCAGTCGAGCTTTTCATCGCCGTGCGCCAGCGCGTCAAGGTAGTTGTCGCGCAGCACGCCGGCAATGCCCATCGGCACATTTTTGCTTTCCGCTGCCTGCTGGGCGAGCCGGACATCCTTCAGCCCCAGCTTCATGGTGAAGCCCGCCGGAGAATAGCGATCTTCGGCAATCATCGCGCCGTAGTTTTTATAGGCGGGCGCGGCGAAAAGGGTGCTGGTGAGCATGCCCAGAAAATCGCCTTTAGCCACGTCGTATACCTCAACTAGCGCGGACGCTTCGCCCATCGCCTCGATGGCGCTCGCCAGCATAAAGTTTGCCGCCAGCTTCACCGTCGCCGCCTGGGCCGGACGCTCGCCGAAACGCCAGGTTTTCTGGCCCAGCACGTCAAAAATTTCCTGCACTTTATCAAGCAGCGTCGCCTCGCCCGCCGTCAAAATATTGAGGTTGCCGGCAGCCGCCACGTCAACGCGGCCCAGCACCGGCGCGGCGATGTAGGCGATGCCTTTTTCGCGGGCGCGCTTTTCCATCTCTTCGGTAAAGGCCACCGAAACGGTCGCCATGTTGATCCAGATAGCGCCGCGCGCCAGCGCCGCCAGCGCCCCCTGGCCTACCACCACCTGTTCGGTGGCGATGTCATCGGCGAGGATAGTAATCAGCACCGAGGCGGGGGCGATGTCGGCGGGCGTCGCCGCCACGGTTGCGCCCTGCTCCGCCAGCGCCTGCGCGGGTTCAGGCGAACGGTTCCACACCGTCAGCGCATAACCCGCCTTAAGTAAATTGAGCGCCATCGGCTGGCCCATGCCGCCGAGACCCAGAAAAGCAATATGCATGATTCCTCCGTTAAATGATGGTGCCGCCTTTAGTCAGCTCCGCCAGCCGCTCCTGCGCCTCGCGTTCGCGATCCTCTTTATGCTGGCGACCGTGGTGAGCGATGGCATGGCGTAGCCGCTGCTGCTGTTCATAGCGCGCTTCGCGGCTCAGTTCGCTGTCTTCGCTTAGCGCAATCAGCAGTTCATTCATGTGAGCGATAACGCTTTCGCTAATCGCCGCATCAACGCGGCTTATCACTTCATCCAGATGCGACATGAGAACCCCCTGGCTTATCGCCGCGGCGCCGGGCCGCGGCGTGAACATTAATTGAGTTTCGCTTTGGAAAAATCGCTGCCCATCAGGCTGACGCTGTAACCGCTCACGTTGCTGCGGGTAGCGAAGAAGGTTTTGCCGTTGGCGAGCGGCACCCACGGCGCCTGCTCATGAAAAATCACCTGCGACTGCTGATAAAGCTTAGCGCGCGTCGCCGGGTCGCTCTCGCGTTTGGCCTGGTCAATCAGCGAGGTGAATTTTTTATCGCACCAGCGGGCGGCGTTTGAGCCGCTCTGGATGCTCTCGCAGCTTAACAGTACATCGGTGAAGTTATCCGGGTCGCCGTTGTCAGACATCCAGCCATAGAGCGCGGAGGAGTGCTCGCCCTTGCGCAGGCCAGAGAGGTATTCACCCCATTCATAGCTGACGATTTTCGCCTTCACGCCCACTTTCGCCCAGTCGTTCTGGATCATCTCGGCGATACGGCGCGAGTTGGGGTTATAAGGACGCTGGACCGGCATCGACCAGAGGTCGGTCTCAAAGCCCTTCTCAAGCCCCGCCTGCTTCAGCAACGCTTTCGCCTTTTGCGGATCATATTCGTAATCTTTCAGATCGGGGTTAAAGCCCATCATGTTTGGCGGTATCGGCGATTTCGCCACGCTGCCGCTGCCCATAAACACAGCGTTGATAATCGCTTTTTTGTCCACCGCATAGTTCAGCGCCTGGCGCACCAGCACATTATCAAACGGCTTTTTCTCCGTGTTGAAAGCGAGATAGCCGACGTTCAGCGCCTCGACGCTATGCAGCGTCAGGTTTTTATCCGCTTTGATCTGCTCAAATTGCACCGGGCTCGGCGCCGGGATTATCTGGCACTCGTTGGTTTTGAGTTTCGCCAGGCGGGTTTCCACGCTGGGGGTAATAGAGAAAATCAGGTGCTTCGTCGGCACTGCGCCATCCCAGTAGTTGGGGTTGGCGATGTAGCGGATCAGGGAATCGGCTTTGTACTGTTGCAGCGCATAAGGGCCGGTGCCAATGGGCCAGTTATCGACGTTTTCCGGCGTGCCCTTTTTCAGCATCGCATCGGCATATTCCGCAGAAAGTATGGAGGCGAAATCCATGCCCCAGTCGGCAAGGAACGGGGCGTTAGGTTCGCTCAGCGTAAACTGCACGTGGTAGTCGTCGAGCTTTTTCACGTCGGTGATGAGCTTATCCAGCCCGACGTCATTGAAGTACTCGTAGTTGCCCTGCGAAACGTTATGGTACGGGTGCTTCGGATCTTTCTGGCGCATCACCGAGAAAATCACGTCGTCGGCGTTAAAGTCGCGGGTGGGTTTGAAGAATTTGTTGCTGTTGAACTTCACCCCCTGGCGCAGGGTAAAGGTCCAGACCAGGCCGTCTTCGCTGACTTTCCAGTCGGTGGCGAGCGAAGGCACCGGCGCGTTGGTTTTAGGGTCAAACGTCACCAGGCGGTTATAAAGCACCTGCGAACTGGCCACGAAGGTTGGGCCGGAGCTGGCAATTTGCGGGTTAAACGATTCGGGCGAAGCCTCGGAGCAGTAGATAATTGTGTCGCCGGAGGCCGCCTGCGCGGCGGCAGGCAGCAGCGCGGCGCCGAGCAGCAGCCCGGGCAGCATTTTAGCGGGGGTCATCTTTGCCATAAAAAACACCAATTATTATTAAGGTAAATATTATGAAGGGTAATCACAACACAGCCTTATGCCACTGGCAAATAACAAAAAACTGGCGGGTTATGCATTTTCAGCGGTTTTCGCTCAAAACACCGGCAGATCCAGACTGAAACTTCATAACCCGCCGTTAACTGCTTTCCTGCCAGCCGCTTGCAACGCAAGTCAAGAAAATTCCTAAGGTTCAATAGCCCGAGAATTGGCCCGATTTCGCGTTTCTTTTGCCGTTTGCTTGCCGCCACGCCCGGTAAAGTGGAGCCGTGAAAAAAGTTTTTATGCAGAGAGTGTGACGTGGCGAAAATTCTATTGCGCAGCGGTTTCCTGGACGATTTCCAGAGCGTTGGCGAAAACGGCCAGGCGGTGTTTGACTCCGCGCTGCAAATTCGCGAAACCCTTCGTCTTCGCAAGCAGCCGCTGGAGGCGTGTCTCGCCATTCCACAGCTGAATGATGATGGCGACCGGGTTGACTGGTACTCGCCGGTAACCGGCGACGTTGTGAGCTGGGCGGCGGCAGACGACGACGCGCGTCGCCGCGCCCGGCGACTGCTGGAGAGCGCCGTAGGCAGCGCCCGCGCGCTGAGCCAGCGCTGCCTGCAATCTGAGAAAACCGCACAGCAGCTCTTTGGCGCCCTGCTCGCCAAAACGGCGCAGTTTCCTGCGGCGAACCATGTCTATCTGGTTGGCGGCAAGCCGGTCATTACTTTCTGGGGCTTCGTTAACCTCAACCAGAGCGTGCGCGAAGAGGTGCTGGACTGTCTGGCGCAGGAAGAGCGCGAGCCGGAAATCGTCATGTTGCCGCCGGAGCCGGAAGAGGAGCCGCAGCCGGAGCGCCTCGTTTTAAGCGAGCCGGATGCGCCCTTGCTGGCGCCCGCCCCTGCGCCCGTCGCGCCCCCCGTCGCCCCGGTTGAACCTGTCGCCGCCCCGCCTGTTGCCGAGCCAGCGCTGGCTACCCCTGACGCCGCCGCCGCGCCAGCGCCTGGCCGTAAGCGCCGCTCGCTCTGGATGCTGCCTGTTGCGGCAGCGGTAGCGCTGGCCTTTGGCGCGCCTGCGGCCTGGAAAATGCTGCATACCGACGCCGCCGTAAAACCGGCGGTATCGGTGGCCGACATCAAAGCCGTGGAAATTGCGCCTGCGCCGGTAAAAACCGTGGATGCGCCTGCGCCGGTCGAACCGCAACCCACCGCCGCGCTGCCGCTTGCCGAGGCGCAGATCGCCGCGCCCGTGGACACGCCTGCGCCTGAAGCCGCCACGCCTGCGGCTGCGCCGAAAACGCTGATGGTGATGGACGCAGGCCAGGTGAAAGCCGGCTCTACCCGTTTTCTTAACGGCGCGTGGCGCGTTACCGTTGATGTTAACGATCCGGTTACCGGCAAGCCGCCCGCGCTGCGTTATGAACTCAAAGATAATAAAGGGCTGGTGCGAATCTCGCGCAGCGGCGGCGTGGTGTGCCGCGCCGAGCTTTACGCCGGGCTGCATCAGTCCGGCACGCTGATGATCAAAAGCCGGGGCAATGCCCGTTGCAGCGACGGCAGCCGTTATCCGGTGCCGGAAGTGGCCTGTAAAGCAGGCGACCAGGATGTAGCCCAGTGCACGGGCCGTTACGACGAGAAAACCGTGCTGCCCCTGACGTTTAAGAAAGTGAGCGCCTGATCCTATGCTGGCAAACCTGTGTGATTACAAACAAAGCGTCACCCTGATTGAAAACAGCGGGGTGCAGTTTTTAGATTTCGGCGTTACGCCAGCAGACGCGCCGCACGGCGGTCGCTTTGTGCGTAAAACCGCCAACGGCCCCCTGCTGCGCCTGGATTACGACAGCGCCGGCGGCAAATTTACCCTGCCCTCGCCGAATGGCGGCGCGCCGGAAGTGGTTCGGCCTGAAAGCACCTTCGCCCTGAGCCAGTCGCTGGCGGTGCTCGACGGCGTCTGGCTGCCGGTGCCGGTGCTGCGCTTTAACCCGCCGCGCACTTTCGTGCAGGGCCCGGATAACTGGGCGCGGGTGCAGATCCGCCGTCTGGAGACGCCGGACAGCGCAGGCCATACGCACCGCGTGACGCTTGCCTTCGACACACAAATTCAGCGCGATGAGAGCAACCAGGGGCAGCTTGCCCCGGTAGAAAACGACGTGCGCAACGGCAGCCGCTTCGCGCTCGCCTGGCGCGATGACGAAGTCGCCGATTTTCTCGACCAGACCTGGGTCGACGGCTGGCTGCGGGAAACGTTTAGCCATTTCGCCACCCAGCAGGAGGCGCGCAGCGAGGAGTCGCTTGTCCGCGCCATGAAAGGGTTTGAGTACCAGGGACACTGGCTGAACCTGATGTCGTTGCTGGGCGAGCAAATCCGCGTGCCGGAACTGAAAATCGTCACCGCCACCCTGAGCGCTCCTGCCGTGCCGGTCGATTTAATTCTGGACGTTGGCAACACCCATACCTGCGGCGTGATTATTGAAGATCACGGCGAGGCGAACGACGGTTTGCGCCAGACCATGGAGTTGCAGGTACGTTCGCTCAGCGAGCCGCAATACCTTAATGCGCCGATGTTCACCAGCCGCCTCGCCTTTGCTGAAGCGCGCTTCGGCAAACAGCATTTTTCCGTGGAAAGCGGCCGCGACGACGCCTTCACCTGGCCTTCTATCGTGCGCGTGGGCGACGAAGCGCGTAAGCTCGCGATGCAGCGCCTCGGCACCGACGGCAGCAGCGGCATCTCCAGCCCGCGCCGTTATTTATGGGATGAAACGCCCGCCGCGCAAGCCTGGCGCTTTAATTTACTGACGCCGAAAACCCAGCGCGAACCGCTCGCCACAGCGTTTCCGCTGATGAACCTGATGAATGACGAAGGCCAGCCGCTGTGGGAGCTGCCCGCCGACGAACGTCTGCCGGTCTTTTCGCCGCAGTACAGCCGCAGCTCGCTGATGACCCACATGCTTTGCGAACTGCTTTCTCAGGCGCTGTGCCAGATTAACAGCGTGGCGAGCCGCCTGCGGATGGGCAACGCCCACTCTCCGCGCCAGCTGCGCACGCTTATCCTCACTCTGCCTTCCGCCATGCCTAAGCAGGAGCGCGAAATTTTCCGCCGCCGCATGCATGAGGCCATCGCGCTGGTCTGGAAAGCCCTTGGCTGGCACCCGCAGGATGACGATTTTACCTCCGCCAAAGGCCAGCAAAAAAGCCGCGTGCCCGCGCCGCAGGTACAGATGGACTGGGACGAAGCGAGCTGCGGTCAACTGGTATGGCTTTATAACGAAGCCATGGTGCGCTTTAACGGCCAGACTGAACGCTTTTTCGCAAGCTACGCGCGGCCCGACCGCGACACGCCGGCAGGCGAGAAGCCGGGGCGCCAGCTGCGCATCGCCTCGATAGACATCGGCGGCGGCACCACCGATATGGCCATTACCGACTACCGGCTGGACGACGGCGTCGGCAGCAATGTGAAGATCGCGCCGGAACTATTGTTCCGCGAAGGGTTTAAGGTGGCGGGCGACGACCTGCTGCTCGATATCCTCCAGCGCTGCGTGCTCCCTGCCTTGCAGGAAAGCCTGCAAAAAGCGGGCGCGCCGGATGCGGTGACGCTAATGGCGACGCTGTTCGGCGACTCCGGTCGCATGGACACCCAGGCGATTTTACGCCAGCAAACCGCGCTGCAACTGCTGATGCCGGTCGGCCATGCGATTTTACACGCCTGGCAGCAGAGCGAAGCCAACGACCCGCTGGCCGGGCTGCACGCCACCTTCGGCGAACTGCTGACCCGCCAGCCAACGGCCAACGTGCTCAATTATCTGCATCAGGCTATCGGGCATGCGCTGCCAGGCGACGCTGTCGCCTTTAACGTGCTTGATGTGCCGTTGCAGGTGAGCTTCAGCGAGCTACAGGAGGCGATGCTCAACGGCAAATTCAGCCTCTGCGCGCCGCTGCATGCGCTCTGCGAAGCCATTACCCATTACGCCTGCGACATCCTGCTGGTGACGGGCCGTCCCGGCTGTTTGCCGGGCGTGCAGGCGCTTATTCGCCACCTTCAGCCGGTGCCGGTGAGCCGCATTGTCTGGCTTGATAATTATGAAGTGCACGAGTGGTATCCGTTCAGCCAGCAGGGGCGCGTGGGCAACCCGAAAGCGACGGCGGCGGTGGGCGCAATGCTCTGCGCGCTGGCGCTCGACTTACGCCTGCCGCGCTTTAATTTTAAGGCGGCGGATATCGGCGCCTATTCCACCGTGCGCTATCTCGGCGTGCTCGATAACGTCGCCAACCTGCTCAGCGACGAAAACGTCTGGTACAGCGAGACAGACCTCGACACCCCGGGCGAGAAGCTCGATGCGCGTCTGCATTTTCCCCTGCGCGGCAACGTCACCCTGGGTTTTCGTCAGCTCGACAATGCGCGCTGGCCCGCCACGCCGCTTTATACCCTTTCGGTAAACGCGCCGGAGCTGGCGAAAGCCATTGCCGGCGACGGGGTGCTTAACGTGCGCCTTCAGCTCACCGGCGGCGGCAAACACCAGGCCCCGGAAGCGTTCAGCCTGGCGGAAGCGTGGCTTTCCGACGGCACCCGGGTGCCGCTGGAGCAACTGACCTTTAAACTTAATACGCTGGCTGACCGTCGCAGCAGCGGTAGCCATTACTGGATAGACAGCGGGAGCGTTTATTTAAAATGAGTCATCCGAACCTCACTTCACGCACCCTGATCGCCCTGACTCACTGGGTAGAGGAAGCGCGCCAGCGCGCGCCTCTGCTGAATGACGAAGCCGACGCCCTGCTGGCCCGGCTGCAACAGCTTGAAAGCCGCGCGCAAGCAATAGTGAAACTGAGCGACGCGCCGCGCACGGTGGGTCTTTACGGCTACGCCGGGGCAGGCAAAGCGTTTTTGCTCTCCACGCTTGCCAGTTGCCAGCCGGAGCGGCTTCACGTCACGCCTGGCGGCAAACACCTTGATTACCTCACGCATATTAATCCGGGCAACAGCGCCACGGCGATGGCGGTGCGCTTTACGCAAGACGAAGGCGACCTGCCGGAGCGTTTTGCCCTGCGGTTACGCCTGTTAAGCGAAAGCGAGCTGGTGCAGATTTTTATCGCCCGCTATTACGCCGACGGCGCGGCGCGCACGCTGACGGATGCGCAGGTGCAGCAACGCCTGGCGCCGCTGCGGGCGCTGTGCCAGCCGCAGGCGCACCCGGCGGTGCGCGCTGAAGAGGTCGCCACCCTCGCGGCCTTCTGGGGCGAGACGGCGCCGAAACGGCATCAAAGCCTGACGGACGCAAGCTGGCACCAGCTTGCCGCCCTGCTTCCGGCCCTGACCCTGAACGATCGCGCGCGCGTTTACCCTCTGCTGTGGGGCGAAAATCAGGAGCTGACGCAGCAGTGGCTGGAACTGGCGCAAACGCTGGAAGCGCTGGGTCATGCGCCGGAAGTTGCCGCGCCGCTGAGTCTGCTGGTGGATTCATTCTCCCTGCCCGCTGAGGGCTTTTTGCTGCCGGGCGGTACAGCGGATGAAAACGTGCAGGTTTGTCCGCTGGACGCTAACGACGTTCAACCGGCGCACAGGGTTGCGGTGGACACGCTCGCCCTGCTGACCCGGGAACTGGTGCTGCCGCTGGCCGACGCTACGCAACTGCGCAACAACTCGCACAACGGCTCGGGCAGCAGCGAAATCATCGACATCCCCGCCGCCCCTGCCGACAACAGCCTGACCGCCAGCAAAATTCGCTGGCTGCTGTCGGGCTACCGCCAGCGCCTTCAGCCCGACGTGCTGCTGGTATGCAACGCGGCGCCCGAACGCGCCGCTATTATTCCCGCCGCGCGCGAATTGCGCCGCTGGGTGGATGATACGCAGCCCGAAGGCGCGCAGCCAAAGCTGGTCTGGGTGATCACCCCTCATGACGCCCGCTTCCACGGCGGGCAGCATCTTGATGAAGGGGTGCAGCGCCTGCTTGGCAAACCAGGCAGCCGCTGGGGCGCGTTGCAGGCGCTCGATGCCCGCAATGTACAACGCCTGGTGGAATGGCTCAGCGAAGCGCTAAACGATGCGGGCCATGAAGCGCGCCGGGCGGCGATGGAAAACGCGCTCTTCGCCTCGGCGCAGGCGCTGTTTCAGCGCTACCTGGCGGTTGAAAGCGACGACGACGCCCGCCGCCGCGCCGAGCAGGAAGTCCGCGCGCTTCAACGCCAGGCATCGCGCCATGGCGATGTGCTGGAAGCGCTGCTGCCTGCTGGCCGCGCGCGCAGCGCGGATGACGATACGCCGCCGGGCGTTATCGACACTACGCAGGCGATCTTTAGCGACAGCATTGATCTTTTTGCCGATGACCCCGCAGAAACGGCAGCGTTAGCCAGTGAACGGCAGACAAGCAAAAGCGAACAGCATCCCCACCGCCGCTGGGTTAACCATGTGCGCCACTGGTCGCAGCAGCCGGATAATGCCGCCGCGCTGGGGCTGGAGGCGTCAACCCTGCGCTGGCTTGGTGAAACGCTGGCGGTTGCGAGCTACCGGCTGGCGCTGGATGAAAAGCTTGAGTCGTTGTCGGGCGACGAGGCGCAATGCCACGCCGCGCTAATGCAATTTGTCAGCTGGCTCGGTTACGCCGAAGCGCCGCTGGCGCAGCGCCCCGCAAGCCGCGTGAATAAAGGCGCACGGATTTTCGCGCCGGTTGAAAGCCCCCGCCAGCGGCTTTCGCGTCTTGGCGATCAGCCCGTCCATGCCGCCACGCGCTATGTTTACGACTGGCTGGTGGCGCTTTACACGCTGGCCTGCGACAACATCGGCTACCGCCATCCGCTGGATGTGAGCGACAGCGACCGTCAGGCGCTGGCCGCGCTTTTCAGGTAGCCATTTCGGGCCGGTTTGCAAAATGTGAACCGGCCGCTAACGCGTTAAAAAACCGTGCGATATCCGCCCCGCCGCTGGTTTTTCCTGCTGCGCCCCGTACACTCTCACCACGCTTTACATTCTTATAACAATTGAGGTGTCCGATGGCTTCTGTTCCTTTTACGCCTGCGTTACTGATCAATGGCGAGCAACGCGCCGCCGCGACCGGGCGCACCTTTACCCGGCTCAATCCGCTGGATGAAAACACAGCGACTATCGCCCCCGCCGCCACGCCGGAGGATGCGCTGGCCGCGGCAGACGCCGCCGCCCAGGCGTTTATCGGCTGGCGTGATACCGGGCCTGGCGAGCGCCGGGTGCTGCTGCTGAAGGCGGCGGCGGAACTGGAAGCGCGGGAGGCGCAGTTTATCGCCGCGATGGCGGCGGAAACCGGCGCTTCCGATCAGTGGGCGGGGTTCAACGTGCATCTGGGCGCGGGCCTGCTGCGCGAAGCGGCGGCGCTCACCACGCAAATCACCGGTGAAGTTATCCCCTCTGACGTGCCGGGAAACCTGGCGATGGCGGTGCGCCAGCCAGCCGGCGTGGTGTTCGGCATGGCGCCCTGGAATGCGCCGGTGATCCTCGGCGTGCGCGCTATCGCCACACCGCTTGCCTGCGGCAATACGGTCATTCTTAAAGGCAGCGAGCTTTCTCCCGCCACCCACGGTCTTATCATCGACGCGCTGCACGCGGCGGGCTTTGCGCCCGGCGTAGTGAATTTTATTACCAGCGCGCCGCAAGAGGCGGCGGCAATCACCGAGGCTGTGATTGCGCATCCGGCGGTGCGCCGGATCAACTTCACCGGTTCAACCCGCGTGGGCCGTCTTATCGCGCAAACCTGCGCACGCTACCTCAAACCCGTGGTGCTGGAGCTTGGCGGTAAGGCGCCGCTGCTGGTGCTGGACGATGCGGACATTGAGCTTGCGGTAAACTGCGCCGCGTTTGGCGCCTTCGCCAACTCCGGGCAGATTTGCATGTCTACGGAGCGCATTGTGGTGGATGAGCGCGTAGCCGATGAATTTGCCGCGCAGTTCGCGGCGAAGGCGGCTTCTCTTCCCTGCGGCGACCCGCGTAACGGGCCAACGGTACTGGGGTCTGTGGTGGACAAACAAACGGTGACGCGCTGCAACGCGCTGATTGATGACGCCCTTGCCAAAGGCGCCACGCTGCTGGCGGGCGGCAAAGCGGAAACGACGCTGATGCCCGCCGCGGTGCTGGATCATGTCACGGCGCAGATGCGTATTTATCACGAAGAGTCGTTCGGCCCGGTAAAAGCGATTGTGCGCGTGCGTGACGAAGCAGAAGCCATTCGCGTTGCCAACGATAGCGAGTTTGGCCTTTCCAGCGCCGTTTTCAGCCGCGATACCGCGCGCGCCTGGCGGGTGGCGCAGCGGTTACAAAGCGGGATTTGCCATATTAACGGGCCAACGGTACACGACGAGCCGCAGATGCCGTTCGGCGGCGTTAAGGACTCCGGTTACGGGCATTTTGGCGGACAAGCAGGCGTGCAGGCGTTTACCGAACTGCGCTGGATAACGCTGCAAACCGCGCCCCGTCCGCTACCTTTCTGAGTCAGCGACGCAACTGGCGGTTGTTAAATTCCCACAGTCGGTTGTAGCCGACGTCATCAAGGCGGCGCGCCGCCGCCGCGTTGCCCCTGAAGGGCCGCGAGGTGGTGGCCGCCGCACCCCAGGGAGAAAGCCGGTCATAGCTGTCGTCTATCAGGCTGTCGCGAATAAGCAACTGGCCGTTAGCGGTTACGCCAGGCAGATAGCCGGTTTTTCCGGCGCCCTGATCCCAGGCGCGGCCGAGCTTCGCTTTACGCCCGTCGGCATAGCCCGCATCGCCGGTGAACAGGCTGTCGCGCACCAGAAATCCCCAGCGGTTATACGGCAAGGTGGCAGGCGCCAGCACATAAGCCTCGTTTGAGCCGCGGCTGGAAACCGTGTGAAAATGCACCCGTTCGAAAACGGCGTTGGCGCGGCCAAAGACATAATCGACATCCCCTTCCACATAGCTTTCGCTGACCCGCACCCGGCTGATGCGGTCCGTTACGGCCTCATTCAGGCGGTTGCTGGTGTTCAGATAGAGACTGTCCTGACGGCTAATCACGCGCAGCTTTTCCAGCTGTACCCGGTCGCCATCGGTGCGCAGCGCCACGGCCTGATGGCTGAATGCATCCACGCTGTCGAGCAGGCTGTTGACCACGCTGAGATTGGCCAGCTGGAAATCGTCGCTTTGCGCCCAGACCACGGCGCTGCAATTGGTGCCAATGGCGTCGGTCGTTTTACCGGCGCACAGGTCGTACATATACCAGGCGGGATCGTGCGCCGCAAATTGTCTGCTTACCGCCTGTCGGTAGCGGGCGGGCGAAAAGCGCGCGTCAAGCGCCAGGCGGAGCGTGACCGCCTGCGGCGTTGAACCGGCGCCGAAAATCGTCACCGGCGGCGCCTGTTGCGGAACGTAGACCACGCCGTCATAAACGCCCGGCATCACTTTGATCCAAACGCGCTCGCCAGAGGGGCGACGCAGGGCGGCATTCAGCGCCTGCTGTACCGTGGCGTAAGGCGCGTTTTGCCCCACCACATACGCTGTATCGGCTTTTATCGCCACCGGCTCCGGACGCCAGCGGCCCGTCAGACTTGCCAGTTTACCGCCCGCCGCGAAAAGGTTTTCTTCGCTAAAATCGCGGGCTTCTTCTGCGCTGAGCACAGGCCGCGTTGTGGTGCCGGGCGACTCGAAAGTATAAACATTGCTCACGCCGCACCCCTGTGCCAACAGCGGCAATGCAGCAAGCGGAAGGTTTTGCCAGCGCATTTCATCCTCTTATGCAGGAAACCGAAACAGCAGAAGATGATAATGAAACGCTGTTTTATAAAATACCCACACCGTCACGCTTTACGGCTGTTGCTGACAAAAAGCCCGCAGCGTCTCAGCCAGCGCGACTGGGTTTTCCCAGGAGAGGGAATGCCCGGCGGCGGGAATAAGGGTGGTCGGCACGCCGGCTGCCGCTAAAGCGGTAAAATCGGCATCCGGCAGCGAAAGCTCGCCAAAAATAAGCAGCTTAGGTTTATTGAGCGCCACGAAAGCCTGATACCAGTCGACGCTGCTTCCTTTTACCAGCGCGGCGGCGCTTCGCCACACCGCCCACGGCGCGCTACTGAGCAAGCTGCCAGCCCAGGGCGAGCTCTCTTCGTTCAGCATCTGCTGATACTTCTCGTTAACGAATTGCGCTTCGCTCCAGGCGGCAATGACGCTGCTGCTTTCCCCGCCCCCCGGGTGAAAATTGGGTTCGGATACCGCAAGCCCCTGCAAACGCGCATCCGCCCTGCTCGCCGCCTCGATGGCGATACTGCCGCCCATGCTGTGACCGTAAAGCCAGAAAGCGCCTGGGTTGAGTTCCTCCACCAGCTCCATCACCACCTGCGCCTGGTCCCCGGTGCTGTAAGCGTAATCGCGCGGCCTTTCGCTGTAGCCGCTGCCGGGCAAATCAAGGAGCACGACCCGTTGCCCGCCAAAAGCGGGATCGATGGCGATGCGCGGATATTCATAAGAGGAAGCGCAGCCAAGACCATGCACCATCAACAGCGGGTCGCCGCTGCCTGGAAAATCGTGATAGCGCACAAGACAGCCTGCGTGACGGGAATAAAAAGTTTTCATGGCTCGCCCTTAAATACTGGTTATATATACAGATTTATCATTATAACGACGTTTTAAGAAACATTTTTTTGCGAGCTGCATCCAGAAAACGCAGCGGCGGCGAAAAATACAGAATTAAGGAAATCGCTTTTCGTTGCCGCTGTGCTGAAATGCTGTTGAACACCCCTGAAAGTAAGGATCACCTTATGAAAGCAAAAAAACTGGCTACGGTTGCGGCGCTGCTGGCAGGCTGTATGGCGATGGTCTCAACCCCGGCGCTGGCTAACCCGGGCAATGGCAACGGCAATGGCAATGGCAATGGCGGCGGTCATAGCAATGGCAACGGCGGCGGCCATGGGAATAGCGGCAATCATGGCAATAGCGGCAATAGCGGCAAAAACAACAATAAAGGCGACAAAGAGAACGGTGCCCACGGTAAAAATTACGGTAAGCCCGATCGCGTTGAGGCGGATATCTCCCCTTCACGCGCGCGTCAGCTGGCGGTGAATTACGGGCTGACAGGCTATCAGTCCTTACCGCCGGGCATCGCCAAAAATCTGGCGCGCGGCAAACCGCTGCCGCCGGGCATAGCGAAAAAAACCGTGCCCGCCGACATGCTACGCGATCTGCCTTATTACCCCGGCTATGAATGGCGCGTGGTGGGCGAGGATCTGGTATTGATTGCGCTCAGCACCGCCGTGGTCACCGCCATTATCAACGGCGTGTTTGATTAACCTTTGCTTTCATTACGGCGGGAATGTGACGTTCCCGCCTTTTATTTGCTGCTTCGGCTGTCCAGCCCTAACAGTTCCCGCGCCGCTTCCCGTTCCTGTTTTTGCGCTGCAAAATCGTCAAACTGGTGTTTCGAAACGCGAATAATATGCTCGCTGATAAATTTCGCCCCTTCGCGGGCGCCCGTTTCGCCATCCTTCAGGCAGCACTCCCACTCAAGCGTCGCCCAGCCGGGATAGTCATATTGCGCGAGCTTGCTGAAAATGCCTTTGAAGTTGATTTGCCCGTCGCCCGGAGAGCGGAAGCGGCCCGGGCGCTGCGGCCAGTCCTGATAACCGCCGTAGACGCCGCTCTGAGCCGAGGCGTTGAACTCCGCGTCTTTAACGTGAAAAGCGCGGATGCGCGAGTGCCAGTGGTCGATAAACCCAAGGTAATCCATGTGCTGCAACAGCATATGGCTGGGATCATAGAGAATATTGCAGCGCGGATGGTGATGAACTAATTCCAGAAAACGGCCGAAGGTGGCGCCGTCGTGCAAATCTTCTCCCGGGTGCAGCTCAAAACAGAGATCGACGCCCGCTTCCTCAAAACTGTCGAGTATGGGCCGCCAGCGCGATGCCAGCTCAGAGAACGCCTCCTCAAACAACACGGCATTATGCGGCGGCCAGGGGTAGAAGAAAGGCCAGGCGAGCGAGCCTGAAAAAGTGGCGTGCGCTTTAAGCCCCAGATTCTGCGAAGCCTTCGCCGCTTTTTTTAATACGCTTATCGCCCACTGCTGGCGCGCATGGGCGTCAAGGCGCAGTGAAGATGGCGCAAAGCGGGCAAACGCCTTGTCGTAAGCAGGATGCACCGCCACCAGTTGCCCCTGCAAATGCGTTGAAAGCTCGCTTATCTGCACGCCGCGGTTGCGCAGCGTTTCGCTCACCTGGGCGCAATACTCCTGGCTTTCCGCCGCTTTATTGAGATCAAAAATATGCGGCAGATGAGTAGGCAACTGCACGGCTTTGTACCCTAACCCCGCCGCCCATGAGGCCATGCTTTCCAGCGCATTGAACGGCGGCTGGTCGCGAATATACTGGGAAAGAAAAATTGAAGGTCCCTGTAGCGTTTTCATTTTCCTGCCTCCTGTTACGCCAGCTGACGGCTTAAGCATAGCCTGGCCTCCTGTCCGGGGCGCAGGCCCGGCCAGTAACCAGGCTTAACCTCTTGTTTTACAATAATTACGTTGTTTTAAATTAAATTCCTTTCTTTTAATGCCGATAAACCTTTTGACCGCAGCGCAATGCTGGCGGCGTTTATCCGTGTTCATCCGGGAAGGACCTTTCATGTCAGTCAGACGTTTTTCATTTATTGTTTTTAGCGCGCTGGTAGTTATCTTTCTTGCCAGTACCGTTTCCACTATCCATTCGCTTATCCGCAGCAACCAGTCGCTGGACAGCGTAAATAAAGAAATCCGCGTCGTGCTTTCGGTAATCGATCCGATAAACCACAGCCGCACCCTGCGGGTTCGCGCCATGGAAGCGATGCAGAGCCAGGCGGCGGGCGACACACAAAAGGCGCAGCAATCGTTAGCCAGCGCCCGCGAAGTGTTAGGCAAAGCCGACAGCGCCTTTACCCAATACGTGGCGGCGTTGAAACAAGCTGGCGAAGCGACGCTTGCGGATACCTATCGCCGTAACTGGCAGGCGTACCGCGACGGGGGGTTGCGGCCGTTACTGGACGCCGTGGCGCGTAACGACAGCGCAAGCTATGTTCAGCTTGTTACCACTACGCTGCCGCAGCTGGATCGCCAGTTTGAAATCTCCCTCGATCAGCTTCTGGCGTTCCGGGAAGATTACGCCCGCCAGCAGAATGACGAAGTCCAGGCGAGCTTTGTCTCCGGGCTGCTGCTGATAGGCTTTTTCGCGCTGCTTTTCCTGGCGTTGATTGCGGTGATTTTCGCATTGCTCAAGCGCCGCGTGCTAAAACCGCTGGATGCCGCCCGCGCGCACTGCGTTGAGATGGCGGCAGGCGATCTGCACACCCCGGTGCTCTCTGACGCGAAAGATGAAATTGGCGAAATGCTGCGCGCGCTGGAAACGACGCGCCTGTCGCTGACGGAAATCATCGGCCAGGTGCGTGAATCAAGCCAGACCGTGGCGTTCGCCTCTGAAGAGATTGCCGCGGGCAATACCGATCTTTCCGCACGCACCGAGGAGCAGGCGGCCTCGCTTGGCGAAACGGCAGCCAGCATGGAACAGCTGACAGCGACGGTTAAACAGACCTCCGGCAACGCGCATGAAGCAAACACCCTCACGGGCACCATGCGCAGCGCGGCGCAGGAAGGCAACGCCATTGTCGAAGATGTCATCGCCTCGATGGGCAAAATTGAATCCAGCGCCGGCAAGATTGAAAACATCATCGGCATTATTGAAGACATCGCCTTCCAGACAAACATTCTGGCCCTTAACGCGGCGGTTGAGGCAGCGCGCGCGGGCGAACAGGGCCGCGGTTTCGCCGTCGTGGCAAGCGAAGTGCGCAACCTCGCCCAGCGCTCCTCGGTGGCGGCGAAAGAGATCAAAGAGCTGATTGAACAATCCGGCGAGCAGGTCAACCAGGGCAGCGCGCTGGTCAGCCGCGCCGGGGAGAGCATGAAAGGGATTATCATCGCCATTAAGCATGTTTCTGAGCTGATGTCGGAAATCGCGCTGTCTACCAGCGAGCAGAGCCGCGGCATTGAGCAGATAAACCTCGCGGTGGCGCAGATGGATTCCGTCACCCAGCAAAACGCCGCCCTGGTGGAGGAAGCCTCCGCCGCAGCGCATTCCCTGAAAGAACAGTCGCAGTTGCTGAACGCCTCCGTGGCGGTGTTCAAACTCTGACACACGGAGCGGACGGGCTTGCCTGTCCGCTTTTACCCACCTGTATTCAGAGCCTTTCCCTGATATTTGTCCATGTTATGATGCCCTTCCGCCACGACAGGAGCGCTCATGACAATTCCGACACTGCGTGTGACTGACGCCACGCACTTCAACAGCCATGAACTTGCGGAGATCCTGAACCGCTGTTTTGAAGGCTACCTTGTTCCTTTTACCCTTGAGGGCGACATTTTCGCGCCGCGCTTTGCCGCAGAATCCCTTTCGCTTCCCGACAGCCGGATTTGGCTTGAAGGCGATACGCCCGTGGCGCTGGCGCTGATAACCCGGCGCGGGTGGCGCTCGCGCCTGGCGGCCTTTGCTATCCGTGCGCAGTGGCGCGGCAAAGGCTTTGGCAAAACGATGATGCAAAGCCTGCTTGCGCAAGCGAAAGCGCGCGGCGATAAAGAGATGATTGTTGAAGTTATCAGGGGCAATGAGGCGGCGCAGCAGCTTTACGAGCGGGTGGGCTTTACGAAGGAGTACCGCCTGCGCGCCTTTTCCAGCGCGGGGGCCGCGCAGGATAACCCCGGCGACGATGTGCAGTTGCTTGACCCAGGCATTGTAGCCGGGATGATGATGCAGGAAGCGCACGCCCTGCCCTGGCTGATACATCCGCTCACCGCGCTGGCCTTGCCAGGCGAGGGCGTCACGCTTGACGGTAAAGCGTTCGCCATTGTTAACACCCTGTTTAAAGAGCCGCAGTTGCGGGCGCTGTACGTGAAGCCGGAATGTCGGGGCAAGGGTTATGCTTCGCGTTTGCTGACGCAACTGGCAGGCGCTTTTCCTGGCATCATCGCCCCATGCGCAGTGCCCGATAACCTGAGCGGTGTGTTTGAGCGCAACGGCTGGCAGGAGCTGAATATTCAGCAGTATCAGTTACGGCAGGCGTTATAGGGCCGCGTTTCATCCGCAAGAAATCACCGGCAGACCCGTTCAACGACGCCGGGAAGCACTAAAAAAGGCGGTCTGGTTCCGCGCCAGACCGCCGGTTATTGAATCGACGCGCTTCAGAACGGCTTATCGAGCTTAATTACCCAGAGATCGTTTTCTGACTGTGGTTTTTCCAGCGGCTTAATGCCGATACGGGTTGCCACGGTTTTGCCATCCAGCGTCAGATGACCTTTGCCGTCGACCTGATACTCATCGGCATCCTGCTTGTCGCCTTCGGGTTTTTCAAGCGTCGCCTGAAGGCCGAAGTCGTTGTCGTTGATAACCGCGATGGTTTGCTTGTCGACAACCGTCAGCCCTTCCGCTTTTTCCTGCTGCCAGCCCAGCTTGCGCAGGTCAACCAGCAGCGATTTAGCGGCGAGTTTTATGCCGCGCGCGTTGAGCTTGTCCGCGTCGTCAAATTCCGGCGGTTGTTCTTTATCAAAAGCGCTGAGATCGGTCGCGTTGCGCAGATCCACCACATAAACCAAGTTACGCATGGTTTTGTTTTTATCGCCGCCCTGCTCAATCAGCAACAGACGGTCATTATCAAGCGCCACGATATCGCCAATTTTGGCGTCTTTTGCTTTTTTATAGACGTCGATATCGATCGGGTAGCCATACATCGCCGTTTTGCCGCTGGCCGGGTCGAAACTGACCAGCCGTGTAAAGCGCGCGCTGTTTTTGGTTTTACCGTCAATGTCGAGCGTGCTTTGCACCGCGGCGATGATACGGCCATCCGGCATGCGGGTCAGCCCTTCAAACCCGCGGTTAGACTGCCGCCACTTGACGATATTCGGCAAACCGCCCGCGACGGCCTGCTCGCCCGGGTCAGCCTGGGGGCCATGTTTTTCCAGGATTTTACCGTTCGCGTCTACATGGATGATAAACGGCCCGTATTCGTCACACAGCCAGTAGCCGCCATTGCCATCAGGCGTAATGCCTTCGGTATCCAGCCCACGGCGATCGCTTTTCAGCGGTTGCAGCGCGTCATTCAGCGCCAGCTCGTTGGTTGCGCCAATCAGCCCTTCCGGCAACGGCAAGCCGGTAATGTTTCCCTGCTCGTCGTGCAGCGGCTTGCCCTCTGTAGCTTCGGCTTTATCGCCGCTGACGCGGATCGTCATTAGCTGCGGCGCGTAGCCGGGGCTTGCGAAAATTTTTGACTCGCGCTTGCCCGCTTTTGGGGAATCCGCATTCGGACCGCGATCGGTCACCGTGGCGAAAACCAGACTGTCGCCCTCTTTGCGTAAAAATTGCAGGCCGGAGCCAACCCCAACCGGCAGCCCCTGTGGAAATGCGCTGGCATAGTCGCCCTAGTAAGCAACGCGATCGCCCTGCGGAAATGTGACAACGTAACGAGAAACCTGCGGTTCAGCAGCCTGAAGCGAGAACGAAAAGAGCGTGGCGCACAGCAGCGCAAGGGGTTTTATTTTCATGGGGATAGCGTCCTTTTTAACGTTGCCCCTGTTATAAAGAGCGGCTGTGACAGATTAATGACAGCGGGCAAAGGCTAAACCCCGGCCCCCTGCCAGGCTTACCAGGCAGGCTTAACCATCATTCTTAACAAGCAGGCTTAAAAACCCGCGCTAAGGCCAAACCGTTCATTCCTCTTTTTAGTATGTTGTAACTAATCAGGCTTCGCGCATGCCATGGTGATGACGGAGGCATAAGGGACAAGGCTGCCCCTCTTTGCCAGGCCAGCTTAGCCGCGGCTGTTTACAGACGGGGCACGCTGTTTCGCTCACGGTGAGTTGGATGATGCTATTCACCTCGCCTCTGGTAATAGCGACCGCGCCCACCGGACAAACCGCTTCGCACCCCCGGCACCCGGTGCAGTCCATCGCGTTGAGCCGCACTCCGCTTTCAGCAAAATACATGGCCCCCGCGCTGCAAATGCGGCCGCAGGCGCCGCACAACGTGCATTTCTCCTGGTTCAGGGCGATAACGTATTCGCTGGTCACGCGCCACAAGCGTCGTCTTGCGCGGCTGCCAGCCGTGACGCTCAGCGTCGCGTTCTCTTCAGCAAGGCGAAGCCATCTTCTTCTCTCCCGCTGCGACGCTGCCTCTGACGGCGCGGCAAGCCGCCACGGCGTCTGGCCTGCTTTTCGCAACTGAAGATTAAGCGCGGCGAGCGTGGCAGCCCAGCCCGGGAAGCGAAACGGATCGAGCGCGACAGCGCGAATCTGGTGCTGCGCGTGCCACATCAGGAGCTCCTCAACGCTTACCGGCAGCGTAAACGGGCCGAGCAGTACGCCATCACGCACGGCCCGCGCTGGCGCGCTCAGGTTTTCTATCGCATCGCAAGGACAAACAAACAGGCAGATGCCGCAGCCAACGCACCGCTGCTCATCAAGCCGCATGCGGCCTTCAGTAAAGCGAAAAGCCTGCGCGGGGCAGCGCGTCCGGCAGGCTTCACAGCCGCTTTGCCTGACGCGCTGATGGAGACATTGCGCCCCCACGCGCGGCGGCGCGGGGGGAGCAACCAGTGAAAATAACTTCACAGTTCGACGATGAAAAAAAGCTGTCGCAGCAGCACTTCCGCCACAATTAACAGCACAGCGCCTGCCCGCAGCCAGAGCGCGCTTCTGGGGCGCATAAGGCTGATGATAAGCAACAGCGCGCCTGCCGCTGAAAGGCTCCATGCCAGAAGCCGCAACGGCCACAGGTGCGAATAAACCTCGAGCGCCGGTAGCGGAAACGTTACTGTCACCTCGGCCGAGGAAAGAAAGCTCTGGTACAGGGGCTGGAACAGCAGCCGAACCAGCACCGTCGTAATAATCAGCAGCGTAAGGCCGCGCTGTACCGAAACCGGACATTCGCCCCGGTAATCAAGGCGCAGCAGCAGGATCGCCGCGCCCAGCACCGCTGCCGCGCCGTAAAACATAACCCAGGTAGTGACGTGCATCCATGTCGCTACCGACGAGTAACGGTAAATGGCCCCCATGCAGCCGATATCGGCCAGACCAGCCAGCGCAACCAGCCACAACAGCGCTGGCGGGATCCGGCCTTTACGCAACGCCAGCAGCGTACACAATGCCGCCAGCGCCAGAAACAGCCCGGCCATTACAATCTCGCGGCTAAGCCAGGAGCTGGAAAGGTGGCGCAGCGCGTGAAACGCGTTCAGCGGGTATCCCAGATGCAGCGTTGAGGCCGCAAGCCCCAGCGCGCCGGCGAACAGCACCGCAAAAAGCGCCGGGAAGGTTAACAGGCTCCGCTGCCCGGCCCGACAGGCCGGCGTTTCGCAAAGCAGCATCATCAGCCAGTACCCCACTGCGCCCTGAAACAAGAGCGTAAACGCCATCAATGGCCATTCAGACATGGTTTTCATCCTCTTTTTCTGCGCCATGATGCGCCTTGACGACCAGATTTGGCCGGGTGATGGTGGAGTCAGGCAGCCCTTTTACGTCGCACAATTCGCCATAACGCGCCCGCAGCGTTGCTATGGGGCCAAACTGAATGGCCCCCAGCGGACAAGTCGCCACGCAGATCGGTGATTTGCCTTCGGCGAGCTGATCGATACAGAAATCGCATTTCGACATCTGCCCGGTGACGGTGTTGCGCTGCGGCGCGCCGTAAGGGCATGACCACGCGCAGTAACCGCAGCCGACGCATTTTTCGGTATTTACACGCACGATGCCGTCGCCGGGACGCTTATGCATCGCCGTGGTCGGGCAGTTTTTAACGCAGATGGGGTCGGCGCAGTGGTTGCAGGAGAGTGAAAGCGTATAAGCGAAGACGTTATGGATTAACCCGCCCTGCCCGGTCGGCGCGAAACCGCCGCCTTTCACTTCATACACCCGACGGTAACGACGGCCCGGCTCAAGGTTGTTTTTATCTTTGCAGGCTACCTGACACGCTTTACAGCCCGAGCAACGGGCGCTGTCGATATAAAAACCGAGCTGCTTTTCGCTGACCGTCGCGAACTCTTTAAACTGACTCATGCTTTGTTACCTCTACCAGCAGGGTTTGATGGGCGTTGCCTTTCGCAAGGGGCGTAATGCGTGAAGTGGTAAGGACGTTGGCGCAGCCGCCGTGATCCACGCCGGAGGCATCAGGCTGCCACCAGGCGCCCGCCTGCATCGCCACCACGCCAGGCATAATGCGCGGCGTTACTTCCGCAGGCACCAGCGTGACCCCGCGGTCGTTGAAAACACGCAGCTTGTCGCCTTGCTGAATGCGGCGGGCCATGGCGTCCTGCGGGTTTATCCAGAGTTTTTGCGTCTGCACTTCCTGTAGCCAGGGGTTGGCATACTGCGTAGAGTTGGCGCGGTTTTTCCCTTTCCAGGTAATGAGCTGCAACGGGTATTTTTCCCGCAGCGCATCCTGCGGCCCTTCTTCGGTGGGGACATAATGCGAAAGCGCCGGAATCGCCGGGTTGTTCATCTCCCAGAGGCGCTTAGAGAAGATTTCGATTTTGCCTGACGACGTGGCGAAGGGATGGTTATCCGGGTCGCGGATGTTCTCTTCAAAAGCGACATAAGGCGGCTCTTTGAAGTAAAAGTGGCGCTGCTCGCGAAGCGCGGCGAAGCCCGGCAGCGCCAGGTCGGCACAGGCCTCCCGGGTTTTCTCCCAGATGTGCGCTACCCATTGCTGTTCGTCGCGCCCTTCGCTGAACCGCTCGCCGATCCCCAGCTTTTGCGCCACGTCGCACAGCCAGTCGTAATCCGAACGGCGCTCAAACTCCGGCTCAATAAGTTTTTCTGACAGCATCAGGTAGTTGCCGGTGCCCCAGGTTTCGCCAATGTTCCAGCGTTCCATAAAGCTGGTTTCCGGCAACAGCAGGTCGGCGTAACGGGCGCTGGGCGTTAAAAAGAGATCGCTTGCGACGATAAACTCTACCTTCGACTCATCTTCCAGCACCTTTACCGCCTGGTTGATATCGGGGTTCTGGTTCGCCAGATAGTTGCCCGCCAGGCTGAAGATCATCTTAATGTTGCTGGTGAGCTTATCAGCCTCTTTCAACCCCATCTCTGGCGTGACTTTGCTGGCGTCATCGCACGCCTGCACCCAGTTCATGATGGAAATCTTTTCTTTAACCGGGTTGGCGATGGCCCAGGGTTCGGCGGCGAATTTTCGGTTGCCGATGCCGCCATAGCCCGCCGCCCAGCCCCCTTTTACCCCTACATTGCCGGTAATAACGGCAAGGAGCGTGGAACCGCGCGCGGTACGCTCGCCGCAAAGGTGACGTTGCGGCCCCCAGCCCTGAATCAGCGCGGCGGGTTTAGCGGTGGCATACTCACGCGCCAGCTGGCGTATGGTCTGCGCCGGCACGCCGGTTATCGGCTCCGCCCACTCCGGCGTTTTAACCACGCCATCTTTTTTACCCGTTAAATAAGCGACCAGCGATTCATTTTCCGGCACGCCTTCCGGCATTTGCGCTTCATCAAAGCCCAGCGCGAAGCGGTCGATGAATGCCCGATCGTGCAGGTTTTCGCTGATGATGACATACATCATCGCGTCCATCAGGGCGTTATCGGTGGTGGGCCGCAGCGGGACCCACTGATCCGCCAACGACGCGACGGTGTCGGAATAACGCGGGTCGACGACAATAAAGCGCGTGCCGCGCTGCTTCATTTTCTGAAAGTAATAATTGCTGTGGCCGAAGATGGTTTCGTTGGGGTTGTGGCCCCAGAGGATCACCAGCGGGGTATCAAGCAAGGTATCAAGGCTGCTGCCGCTTTTGGCGGTGCCGTAAGTGTATGGCGTGGCGGCGCCGGTATTGCCCATGCTCACCGAATGGTAATACTCAAGGTAGCCGCCCGTCATGTTGAGCAGGCGCCGGGCCATTTTGTCGCCGGAAAACGCGCCGCCCGAGACGGCGGTGTTGTTATGAACGAAACGCGATGCCGGGCCATATTTTTTGGTAATGCGCCGCAAGTTATCGGCAATCAGCGTTGTCGCCTCATCCCAGCTTATCCGCTCAAACTTTCCTTCTCCGCGCTTGCCCGTGCGCTTCATCGGGTATTTGAGCCGGTCCGGATGATAGACGAACTGACGGTAGCCGCGTCCGCGTACGCAGGCGCGCATGACCGGCATTTGCGGGTCAACCTGGTCATCCGGGCAGGTGGTCACGCGCGCTACAACTCCATCCTGTACGTGGACGCGAATATCGCATTTCCCGCCGCAGTCGAACGTACTACAGGTCGCCACCACCCGCGCCGGCGCAGAGGCGGCTTTCGCCGCGGCTTCGCTTTTCTGCGCGTTGAAAGTAAACAGCGGCGCGGCGGCCAGCGCTGAAGTCGTCAGCAAAAAACCCCGCCGCGATACGTTAAGCCCGCCAGCCTGCTGCTGCGCTTTTTCTTCTTCCATCATTATCCCCTTATCAAAAGGGGGTATTGTGCGTACCCCGGACGACGCGGAGTTTGATGATTATCAACTGGAAAAAATGAAAGCGCCGGTTGGCAAAAGTTTCAGAAAAACGCGTGGTTAGTGGGAAAAGCGCGTCGCCCGGGCGGGCAACGCGTCAGGATCAGGGGGTATGGATAAGCTCCCGCGCCGCTTTTACCGCTTTCGCGTTTACGGGCGCACCGTGGTTACCCCAGCTGTTGCGTACGTAGTTCATCACATCCGCGGCTTGCTGGTCGTCCAGCGCCCAGGCATAGCCCGGCATGCTGTACGGCAAGTGCGCCTGAGTAACCGGCGTTTGCGCGCCCTCCAGCAGCACGCGGGTTAAAGTCAGCGGATTGCTGCTGTTCACCGTCAGATTGCCTTTCAGCGACGGCACGGCGTAATCGGCGCCCTCACCGTTGCTGCCATGGCAGGTTGCGCAGTAGCGCCCGTAAATAACATGACCGTTATTCATGGCGCTCTCGCTTACCTTCTGTGCTGGCTGAGGCTGTTCCGCGTTGCCCTTCAGGCTCAGCAAATAGCTGGCGATAGCGTTGAGATCGTCACTCGTCAGGTACTGGCTGCTGTGCGTCACGACGTCATCCATCGGCCCGCTCAGCGCGGCGTGCTTGCTGCGTCCTTCGCGCAGCAGCATCGCCAGATCCGCCTGCGACATGTTTAGCCCGCGCAGCGAAGGAGCGTACCAGCCATCCAGTTCGGCGCCGGCAAGAAATTGCTCGTCGCTGTCGCTAAGCGCTTTTTCCTGCATCGCCGCGCCGCGTGGCGTGTGGCAGGCGCCGCAGTGGCCCGCGCCCTGCACCAGATAAGCGCCCCGGTTCCAGGCGGCGTCTTTGTCCGCTCGCGGCGTAAAAGGTTTGGCATCAACAAACAGGCCGTTCCAGGCGGCCAGCGGCCAGCGCAGGGAGAGCGGCCAGGGGATGTCGCTTTCGCGGTTCGCCGCAGGCTGCGGCTTGACCTCGTTCATCAGGTAGTCATAAAGCGCGCGGAGATCTTCATCGTTCATTTTCGCATAGGAAGGATAAGGCATGGCCGGGTAGAGACGATGACCGTCTTTCGCCACCCCGTCGCGCATGGCGCGGGCGAACTCATCGAAACGATAAGCGCCGATACCGTGGTTTTTATCCGGCGTGATATTGGTGGAATAGATCGCGCCGAGCGGCGTGGCGAATTTCAGCCCGCCCGCCAGCGGCGCGCCGTTTTCCGTGGTGTGGCAGGCCATGCAGTCGCCCGCCCGCGCCACATATTCGCCTTTGCTCATCGGCTCGGCGTTGGCGCCTGCCGCCAACAGCGTGAGGGTTAACAACGTTAAACGTTCCATGCGCCCTCCTTCACCGCCGTCTCATGCAGCTCTTTTACCGCACGGTAGCCCTGGTCGATGGCCGAGTTAGCGTAGGGGCTCCAGTCGGCGTCGGAATTGGCGATGGTGATGCGGCCCACTGGCTGGCGCGCCTGTTCGATAATTTTCTGCGACCCTTCTTCATCGTCAAACAGGCCGCTGTAAAAGTAGGAGTAGCCGTGGGACCAGCGGTTGACGGTGATAGCGGCGATATCGCGCTCGTGGTCAAAGCCCGCTTCGCCAAACATCCCCTGTAGCTGTTCGCGGATCATCTGCTCATGCACCTCAAACGGCGTGCCGAGGAGAAACGCGCGCCCTTTGCGAAACTGCTCGCGGGCGCTCAGGCCGCTGCCCGGGAAGGTTGGCACATAAACCATATGCAGACCAATCGGCTGCGCAGGGTCGCGCGGATGCGCGTAGCCGCCCATATCCACCGGATAGTCGAGCTTTACGCGGCTGTATGGCGCGGCGGGCGAGTAAATTTCATGCACGCCAAGCGTGATAAACGGCTGCCAGTTGCGAATAACCACCTTGCTGTAAACCAGCGGCGCCTTGACGTTTTGTTTCAGCGCCGCTTTTTGCGCCTCTGGCATTTCCGGCACCAGATAAGGGATCATCATATTGTACCCCGCCATCACCGCCTGCCCGGCTTTCACCTTGTGCAGCTTGCCGTCGCGCAGATAAGTGACCTCCACCCCGCCGTTAACGTTGGCGGCGTGTACGCCGGTGCTGTTCAGGCGCAGACGCACCGGGGAGCCAGCGTTATCAAGCTGGCTGTAATCAAACTTCGCCAGCACGATGTCGTCCATGGTGTTGCCCGGCGCAACGGCGGGAATAAGATGGCGAACCATCAGGCGCGCAAGCCCTGCGTTGCCGTCCGGGAAATGGTAGATATAAGGCTCTTCGAGATCCGCCAGCGATTCCGGGTCAAGCGGCGGCAGCCCCATTCCTTCAAGCCCCGGCAGCGCGCAGATGCGCGCATCGCTCGCCGACGTGCCGTCGATGCCGATAGCCTGAAAGTCATTGGTGCGCTGCTGGAAGTAGCGAATGGCGCTGTCGCTTAAGCCCACTTTTTCCCGCAGAAACTGGCTATAGCTGTGGCTGTCCATCCACGCCTGTTTCTCTTCAATGCTCATTCCGGCGAGATAATCTTTCTGTTCAGTATGCAGCGCTATCAGCGCTTCACGGTCGGCTTGCGGTAAGGGGAAGTCATTGATAAACGCGTTGATATCACGGGCATTCATGCGATCCGGCGGAATATCATCCGCCACCGCGCGGCCAGGATCGCCTGCAACGATTTTATTGACGCCAAAATTTTTCTTATCGAAAAAGACGCCGCGGCTGAGATTGAGATCCGGGTAAAAGGTCTGGTCGAAGCTTTTCGCCATCCCTTCAATGCTGACATTCAACGTTTTTAGCAGCGCCATCGCCGTTTCGCTGAAGTTGTTGCGCGGCGACTGGAACGATTCGCTGCCGCCGTAGCCAAGCACCGTTTTACCGTCGACGTTGAATTCGTTGCGTTTGGCGTGGCCGCCAAAGTCGTCATGGTTATCAAGAAGCAGAATACGGCTCGTCTTGCCGCGCAATTCCTGCCAGAAGCAGGTGGCGGCAAGGCCGCTGATGCCCGCGCCGACAATCACCAGGTCATAGGTTTCTTCAACCGGCACGCTTGCCGGGTTAACGTTTTTCCCTTCGCGCCCCAGCGCGTGCGCCGCCTCAAACGAGCCGGGATGGTTACCGCGAAGGCCAGTCAATACCGGCGGGTAATAGAGCGATCGGGCGGCGGTTTGCGGCGATGCGCGCAGGATTTGCCAGGGGGTGACGCCCGCAGCAACGGTGATAGCGACGCCGTTGATAAAATCGCGCCGGGTGATTGCCATAAAGCTTCCTTAACAGACAAAAGTTATTGTTTTATTGAATTGTTATCGCAGGATACAGAATTTTCGCCTGCCAGACACCCGGCAGGCAGAGCGCATCAGGCAGAGCGCATCAGGCAGAGAGTTTTCCGGTCTGGGCGACTTCATCCAGCCGCTGCTTTATTTCGTCGAGCGCGCGCAGCAGGTTTTGGTCCGCCTCGGTCGCGGTTTCCCCTTTTCCCGTTACGCTAAAATGGTAGGTTTCTTCACGGCAGGTCGCGGTATAGATGTATTCCCCGTTCGGCTGCTGTTTTTTCTCAATTGACAGTGACATGCGTCCTCCTTTCAGTCGCGTTTACTCAAAGGGTAGAGTATTTTCGCGCTTCAGGTTGCCTGCCATGCGGGAAATCCAGAGACGTGCCACCGGGATGTGAGCGGTTTCAATATCCTGATGGCATTAAGGAATAACCGAAAGTTCCGCCAGCCGGAAATGGTCCGGTTTAAAAATTCGCGTGCGGCAGCGGGTATGGATTTGCCACGCCTGTCTGGGTTGCAGATCAAAAACAATATCCGTGCTGTAACCCACCACCATGCCGTTTTTCAGCAGATTAAACGCGACATAAACCTGGCGCAGCGGATGCGCAGTCAGATTCTTCACCAGCCCTTCAATATATAACTGCCCTTCAACGGACTTCACAAAATGAAGATCGGTGATATCAATCTTGCTTTCCGCCGCCTGCGCAGCGTGAAAGTTAAACAGCAGCACGAAGAGCGTCAGCATAAACAGGTATTTCATTGCTTTCCAAAATGAAGTGTCCTTCAGCCAGTCGGCTTGCAGGCAGGTTGTTACGTAAAGGTTAACAATCCTAACCGATTAAAAGCGCAGTTTTAATCGGTATAAATGTTAAAAAGTAACGGGATGTGAACTTTGTTGCTCACTTTGCTGCGCGTGTTGTAATTCTCTGCTTTCGATGCGTTTCTACTTTAGCGATGCCGTTTTAGCGATAAGAAGTCGAATAAAAAACATCAGATTATGCTTAAGGCAATATTATGTTTCAGCCTGGCGATAAAATGTGGATTAAATGCATGTTCTACAGCACAAAAGGTTAACTTTGCGGCCTTGTGTAGTTGCAGGTCATTATCTAAATTTCCCCGCGTGACGACTGTCACAGGTAACGAATGATGCTTTGCATCGCCTCTGAAGGTGCGTGGATTTCCACCTTCAGAGGTTTCTTTTTTTACCCTGTCTGCGGCCCGCGCAACGTTGAGTTTGTCATTCACCGGGTTGCAGAATTATCGCCGTCAGCCACTGTAAGCTATCACCCTTATAGTTAATCGCTTTATTAATAAGATATGGTTAACAAACTCTCGATGTATTTCTCGCCTCACTATTTGTATACATTCAATCAGCAATAACCCTTAAACACACCTGTTTTTTGATCGGCTTAATCGCCCCGTTGCCGATAATGTTTCCACAGACAACAGAACCTATATTCGTCGCTATGTTTCTTAACGATTTGGCGTTGAGCACGCTTATTTTCCTGATGATTTTTACGGAATTATTCTTCTGCATGACATTCTTTATCTGATTGCAAAAACCCCGCTGCAAGATGCATAAGAGCAAGCGAAAAAAGGCGAAACCATTAACAGACACGGCATCGCCCCAATCAAATCACCGATGTTAACCTTTAGTTGGAAACATACGCCGTCACGTCGGAAATCATGACATCAATGGCGCCTTTAACGTCAGCCTGGGTGATAGGCGCATTGCTATTTGAAATTGAGCCGCCATAACCTTTTCTGACGACTTTAGCGACGGTTTCATTTGTTGAGACATCGATAGCTTCAGCCTCTAAAAAAAGCGTGGCATTCTGCGAGCGCTGGCCCGAAAGCGCCATGGTGCCGGCGACAACCGCAGTGACCGGCAATACCTCATAAAATCTTAAATCTTTATTTTCTGCTGAAACGGCTGCAATAGCGGTTTTAAGAATGAGACCGCCAGGTTCCGGTTGCGAGGCAATGCGAATATGCGCGCCTAAGGCGCTTCTCAGCCGTTGGTCGGTATACAGGCGCACCTGTTCAAGCGTTTGCTCAGTCACGCGTTTATTGGGCATGGGTTTGGGGTAATAAATAACGGGGGCGAAATAAAGGCTTTTATAATTGCTTAGACGAAAATCAGGCGCTACCCAGCGCAGCACCTCTTGTCCGGAAGCGGTTTTAGCTGGCGCTAAATTGGAATAGTCGGCGATGAATCCTGAATATTGTTTTGTTTCTGTCACTTTTGACGAGCAGCCCGCAAGAGCGCAGGCGAGCAATATTGCGCCCGCTTTTAACGATAACGTTGTGGTGACGTTCATGAAGCCTCCGGAGGATATTAAACAGCGCGTTTTTTCACAGCTAAATTATAAAATATGCGTTGAAAATAACAGGCAATCCGTAAGGAATTTCAATAAACAGCGAAAGATCTCACAAAGCCGATGAGCACTGTTTTTCAGCAGATAAAAATTCGCTTACGCCGCGCGCAAGGGCTTCAAAGCGCAGCGTAAGCGATGATTAATCACACCGCAGCGTTAGTGTTTTATCATCACATGGCGCACCACGGTGTAATCTTCCAGCCCGTAAATCGACATATCTTTGCCGTAGCCGGAGTGTTTCTGCCCGCCGTGGGGCATTTCGCTGACCAGCATAAAGTGCGTGTTCACCCAGGTGCAGCCATATTGCAGACGCGCGCTTAAGCGGTGGGCGCGGCCCACATCCTGAGTCCAGACGGACGACGCCAGGCCATATTGCGAATCGTTAGCCCAGGCGAGCGCCTGCGCTTCGTCATCAAACGGCGTGACGCTCACTACCGGGCCGAATACTTCACGCTGCACAATGGCGTCTTGCTGTTTCGCCCCGGCGATGACCGTCGGCTTGAAGAAATAACCCGGGCCGTCCAGCTTTTCGCCCCCCGTCACCACCTTCACGTGCGGCAAGGCTTTGGCGTCGTTGACCGCCTTGCTCACGCGCTCAAGGTGCGCAAGCGAGCTGAGCGGCCCCAGCTCGGTCGTTTCATCTTCCGGCGCGCCCTGCTTTATGCTTGCCACCGCCGCGCCCAGTTTTTCCACCAGCTGCTCGTAAATGCCTTTTTGCGCATAGACGCGACAGGCGGCGGTGCAATCCTGTCCGGCGTTATAAAAACCAAACGTGCGGATGCCTTCCACCACTGCATCGATATCGGCATCATCAAACACCAGCACCGGCGCTTTGCCGCCAAGCTCCATATGGGTGCGCTTAATCGACGAGGCGGTGCGGCTGATAATGTGCTCGCCAGTGGCGACGGAACCGGTAAGCGAAACCATGCGCACTTTCTCATGGCCCGTGAGCGGGTCGCCTACCGTCTGGCCGCGGCCGAACAGCACGTTCAGCACGCCTGCCGGCAGGATATCTTTCGCAAGCTCCGCAAGCTTCAGCGCCGTGAGCGGCGTAATTTCCGAAGGCTTCATCACCACGCAGTTGCCTGCCGCCAGCGCGGGCGCAAGCTTCCACGCCGCCATCATCAGCGGATAGTTCCAGGGCGCGATGGACGCGACAACCCCAACCGGATCGCGGCGGATCATCGAGGTATGGCCGCTCAGGTATTCGCCGGCAGCCAGCCCGCTCAGGCAGCGCGCGGCGCCTGCGAAGAAGCGAAACACATCCACTACCGCCGGAATTTCGTCGTTGATGACGCAATGCAGCGGTTTACCGCAGTTTTGCGATTCAAGCTTCGCGAATTCGTCGGCGTTGCGCTCAATGGCGTCGGCGATTTTCAGCAGCGCCTCGGCGCGCTCTTTCGGCGTCGTCTGGCCCCACTGCGCAAAGGCGGCGTCGGCGGCGTTGACTGCCGCATCCACCTGTTCGGCCGTGGCCTCAGCGATGTCGAGCAGCACTTCTCCCGTCGCCGGGTTGTAAACGGGCAGCTTTTCCCCTTCGCCGCTCAGGAGTGTTCCGTTAATCAATAGTTGATTCTGCATAGCGTTTTCCTTTGAACGAAAAGTTATTTACCGCCGCCGGCGACCATGTCGCCTTCGCGGGTCAGCCACCAGGCCCCTAAAATGGGGATCATCGTCACCACCATCACCAGCAAAGCCACCACGTTTGTGACCGGCACGTCGCGGGGACGGCCAAGCTGGTTGAGCAACCAGAGCGGCAGCGTGCGCTCATGCCCGGCGGTAAACGTGGTGACGATAATCTCGTCGAACGACAGCGCGAAGGCGAGCATGCCGCCCGCCAGCAGGGCCGTGCCCAGGTTCGGCAGAATGATATGCCGGAAGGTTTGCCAGCCGTCGGCCCCGAGATCCATCGAGGCTTCAACCAGGCTGTATGACGTCCGGCGAAAGCGCGCTATGACGTTATTGAACACCACAACCACACAGAAGGTGGCGTGACCGACCACAATCGTCAGGAACCCTGGTTCAAAGTTTAGCGTTTTAAACGCGGTCAACAGCGCGATGCCGGTAATAATTCCTGGCAGAGCGACGGGCAAAAGCAGCAGCAGCGAGATGGCGTCTTTGCCGAAAAACTCCCGCCGCCAGAGCGCAGCGGCGGCAAGCGTGCCGAGCACGAGCGCAAGCGCGGTGGCAAGCGCCGCTACTTTCACCGAGAGCATCACGGCATCAAGAATATCTGACCTTCCTGCCGCCACGCTGAACCAGTGCAGGGTAAAACCCTTGGGCGGAAAGCTGAAAGCCGCGTCTTCCGTGTTGAAGGCGTAAAGGGCGATCACCAGCAGCGGAAAATGCAGGAAGATAACCCCGCCCCAGGCGGCGATCCTTAGCAAGAGCGGCGCGCGTTCAGAGTGCATCGAAAGCCCCCAGGCGCTTCACGAACGCCAGATAAACCGCAATTAACACGATCGGCACAAGCGTAAAGGCCGCCGCCATCGGCATATTGCCAATCGCCCCCTGCTGGGAATAGACCATGTTGCCGATGAAAAAGCCCGGCGGCCCAACGAGCTGCGGCACGATAAAATCGCCAAGCGTGAGCGAGAACGTAAAAATAGACCCCGCCGCCACGCCCGGAATGGCGAGCGGCAGAATAACGTGCCGAAAGGTTTGCGAAGGGCGCGCCCCCAGGTCTGCCGACGCCTGCAACAGCGAAGGCGGCAACCGCTCAAGCGACGCCTGAACAGGCAGGATCATAAACGGCAGCCAGATATAGACGAAGACCAGGAAGCGGCCCAGCCCCGAGGTGGAAAGCGTGTTGCCGCCAATGCCGGGCACGCCGAGCAGCGCGTTCAGCAGCCCCTCAAGCCCCAGATGCTGCAAGAACCACTGCGCCACGCCGTCCCGCGCCAGCAGTAACGTCCAGGCGTAGGCTTTAACGATATAGCTTGCCCACATCGGCAACATGACGGCGATGTAAAAGAAGGCTTTCATTTTGCCGCTGGTGTAACGCGCCATGTAGTAAGCCATCGGGAAAGCCAGAACGGCGCAGGCCAGGGTCACAGCTATTGCCATCGTCAGCGTTCGCAAGATGATGTCGTAATTGGCAGGGATAAACAGGGCGCGCAGATTGGCAAGCGTCAGGTCTGGCGTCACCGACATGGTGAAATCGTCAAAGGTATAAAACCCCTGCCACAACAGCGTGAGCAGCGAACCCAGATAGATAATGCCGAACCAGAGCAGCGGCGGCAGCAGCAGTAAAAAGAGCCACAGCGTCGGGCGCTGCCAGAGCAGCGTGGTAATGCGGCGCAGAAATCCTTCACGCGAGGAAGCAGGCATGACGGTCATCTCCATCTTACCCCTCCCCGCGCAGCGGGATCATCGCCTCTCGCGCCCAGGACGCGGTGACCTGCTGTCCAATGCGAAAGTCGCCGCCAGCCAGCGCGCTGTGCAGGTTCGCCTGGCTTACCAGCAGCTTTTCGCCGCCCGCGAGGCGCAGCTCAAGGCGCGTGGCGGCACCCTGGTACTGGATCTCCTGCACGGTGCCGTCGACCTGAATATCGCCCGCTTCATTAAGCCGGATATGTTCAGGACGCAATGAAAACACCCCCGGCGCGCCGCACAACCGCTGCGCCAGTGCGTCATCCAGCACGTTGGCCGTGCCGACGAAGCCCGCCACGAACGGCGTGCGCGGACGCATATAAAGCTCGCGGGGGGAATCGACCTGCTCTATACGGCCATTATTAAAGACCGCCACGCGGTCGGACATCGACAGCGCTTCGCCCTGATCGTGAGTGACGAAGATAAAAGTGATGCCCAGGTCGCGCTGCAACTTTTTAAGCTCCACCTGCATCTGTTCACGAAGCTTGAGATCGAGCGCGCCGAGGGGCTCATCCAGCAGCAGCACCCGCGGCTGGTTCACCAGCGCCCGGGCGATGGCGACGCGCTGGCGCTGGCCGCCGGAGAGCTGCGACGGTCTGCGGGCGTGGGTAAAACCCAGCGCGACGCGCTCCAGCACCTCCTGCGCCCGGGCGAGCCGCGCTTTCTTCGCCACGCCTTTCACCATCAGCCCGTAGGCGACATTTTCCAGCACCGACATATGCGGAAAGAGCGCGTAGTCCTGAAACACGGTGTTGACGTCGCGCTCCCAGGGCGGCAGTTCGCTCGCCTCGCGGCCAAAGATGCGAATAGCCCCGGAAGAGAGCTGCTCAAAGCCGGCAATAAGACGCAGGCAGGTGGTTTTGCCGGAGCCGGAAGGCCCCAGCATAGAGAAAAACTCGCCGTCATTTATCCGGATGGTCACATTGTCCACTGCGCGAACGTCGCCATAGAGCCGGGAGACATTTTCAAACTCGACTGCATACGACATAAAAGACTCCCGGGCGTTAACGGCCGCCCATAATGGCAATGTAATCCTGCGTCCAGCGGCTGTAGGGAACGAACTTCCCGCCCTGGGCGACCGGCGTTTTCCAGAAGACAATTTTGTCGAAGAAGCCCATGCCGTTGGTCTCGCAACCTTTATCGCCCAGCAAGGCGCTCGCTTTGCAGCCTTCCACCACGGCAGGCAACGAACCAAACCAGGCGGCAACGTCGCCCTGCACTTTCGGCGTGAGCGACCAGTTCATCCATTTGTAAGCGCAATTAGGGTGTTTGGCTTCGGCGTGCAGCATGGTGGTATCCGCCCAGCCCGTTACGCCCTCTTTCGGAAAGACGGTGGCGATGGGCTGGCCTTCGTTTTTCAGCGCGTTCGCCTGGTAAGGCCAGGCGCTGGAGGCCACCACCCCTTCGTTTTTAAAATCGCTCATTTGCACTGTGGTGTCGTGCCAGTAGCGGTGGATGAGCTGATGCTGGTCGCGCAACACTTTCAGCACCGCGTTGTATTGCGCCTCGGTAAGCTGATACGGGTCGGTAATGCCTAAATCGGGCTGTTTCGCTTTCAGATAGAGCGCGGCGTCGGCGATATAGATAGGCCCGTCATAGGCCTGCACGCGCCCCTGGTTGGTTTTGCCGTCCGGCAGGTTTTGCTTCTCGAAAATCACCGCCCAGCTGTCCGGCGCCTGCGGGAACGTTTTGGTGTTGTACATCAGCAGGTTCGGCCCCCACTGATACGGCGTGCCGTACACTTTGCCGCCTGCGTTAAACCAGTCGCCTTTAACCAGCCGCGGATCGACATTTTTCCAGTTCGGAATAAGCGCGGTGTTAATGGGCTGCACGCGTTTGCCCATAATCAGGCGCAGCGAGGCGTCGCCGGAGGCGGTCACCAGGTCATAGCCCCCTTTCGCCATCAGGCTGACCATTTCATCGGAGGTGGCGGCGGTTTTTACATTTACCTCGCAGCCGGTCTCTTTTTCAAAACCGCTGACCCAGTCGTAGTTTTTATCGGTTTGCCCGTTTTCGATATAACCAGGCCAGGCGATGATATCGAGGCGGCCTTCGCCTTCGCCAATGGCTTTGGGAGGTTCAGCAGCCTGGGCGGTAAGCACGGTCAGGCACAGCGCAGAGAGCGCGCTAAGCGCGAAAGATTTGCTCATGATTCTTTTACTCCTGTCTGAATTAATTAGCCGGCCGCCTTGCCGTAAAAATATCTCCCGAAATAACCATATACGTAGCGAAGAGGATTCTCCCGCCGCATGTAAAGATTTTGTTAAGGTTGTGACAAGCCGCGCACTCTTTGTACTCTGCGAAGAAAGTTGCAGAAATAATTGCGCGCTTTTTCATAGTGTAGACAGTAGGTTAGCTTTGTGAAGCGCGAAGAGAAAAGTATCAGAATTCCCTATGACCGGAATGATAAGTTGTTTGCGTGAAATAGATAAAACGGCAGTTTGTTTTATTTTTTTATTATTTCCGCCGCGCGAATAACTTATTCTTTAAATGAGAAAGCCCGGCGGTAAAAAGTATATAACCCGCCGGGTAAGCCAATTAAAACCATCAGGCGCTGAGCGACGCAGGGGCGGCTAACGCGCGGCGAATAAGGTCGGCAAGGCGGATAACCGCCTGCTCTTCCCGCTCTCCCCATTCCCAGGAGGCGTTGAAGCGAAAGAAATTATGCCAGGCGTCGCTGGTAGAGAACATGCGCCCTGGCGCGATGCTTATCTGCTGGCGCAACGCCTGCTCGCCAAGCGCCCCCGCATCCAGCCCGGCGGGCAATTCAATCCATAAAAAGTAGCCGCTTTCGCTGCGGTGAATGCGCACCCCGGCGGGAAGATTGCGGCGCAGCGCCTGCCAGGCCTGCTGCTTACGCTCGGCAAGCTGGCGGCGCAGGCGACGCAAATGGGCGTCATAGCGGCGAGTCGCCAGGTAATCCACCAGCGCCATTTGCATCGGCGAACTGGTTGAAAGCGTGCTCATCAGCTGTAACTGCTGAATACGCCGCGCGTGGCGGCCTGCCGCCACCCAACCAATACGAAACCCCGCCACCAGACATTTTGAAAAAGAGGAACAGTGCAACGTGATGCCTTTCTCATCCCAGGCGCGCGCCGGCAAGGGTTTGTCGCGCCCGTAGTAAAGCTCGCTGTAAACGTCATCCTCAATCAGCGTAACGTTATGCTGTGAAAGCAGCGCCACCAGCCGCGCCTTTTTCTCCGGGCTTAAGGTAAAGCCCAGCGGATTTTGCGCGTTGGTCATTAGCCAGCACGCTTTCACCGGGTAGTCTTGCAGCGCCTGGGCGAGCGCGTCGAGATCGATGCCCTCTTCGGCGTCGGTCGCCACCGACAGCGCCTTCAGGCGCAGCCGCTCCAGCGCCTGCAACGCGCCATAAAAGCAGGGGTTTTCCACAATCACCCAGTCGCCCGGCTCCGTCACGGCTTGCAGGCTCAGGTTAAGCGCTTCGAGCGCGCCGGCGGTGATCACTATCTCCTCTGGCGAGACGTTAACCCCCTGCTGGGCATAACGGCGGGCGATGGCGTGGCGCAGCGCTTCGTTGCCCGGCGGCAGGTTTTCAATCACGCTCATGGCGTTGGCGTATTTACTGACGTTGGACAGTGAGCGGTTAAGCTGCGCGAGCGGGAAAAGGCGCGGGTCCGGGAAAGCAGAGCCAAAGGGCACCACCGAGGCATCGGTACTCGCCTGCAACACCTCGAAAATATAGGTATTGATATCGACTTGCTCGTCGCGGCGGATCTGCTCGGGCGGCTGGGGCGTGCGGGCCTGCGGCTGCGGCGCCACATAGTAGCCCGACTGCGGACGGGCGACGATAACCCCCTGGCTTTCCAGCATCTGATAGGCATGGCTTACCGTCATCAGGCTCATGCCGCTGCTGGCGACCTGCTCGCGCAGCGAGGGCAGCCTGTCGCCCGGATGCCAGACGCCGAGCGCAATCTGGTCGATTATCTGCTGCACCAGCCGTTGGTACTTTTTCATGCTTGCCCTCCCTGCGACGGGAGCCTGTTTTAACAAAGAGTTAACGAGTATAAAGCAATCGCCTGCCGCTTGGTTAGATCAGCTGCGTAAAATCGCAACTTTTTAATTAACTGTTATAGTCAAATAGCGCCATTCTGTTTCTGCAAGTTTCAGCCGCGCCCGAGTACTCTTTGTCGCAGACAACGTTATGTCATGAGGTTTGCATGTTTGGTCTAGACGCTTTTATCCTGGCAAGGATTCAGTTCGCCTTTACTGTCTCTTTCCATATCATTTTTCCCGCCATTACCATCGGGCTTGCCAGTTACCTGGCGGTGCTGGAAGGCTTATGGCTCAAAACCAAAAACCCCGTGTGGCGGTCGCTTTACCATTTCTGGGTGAAGATTTTCGCCGTTAACTTCGGCATGGGCGTCGTTTCCGGGCTGGTGATGGCTTATCAGTTCGGTACTAACTGGAGCGGCTTCTCAGAGTTCGCAGGCAGTATTACCGGCCCGCTGCTCACTTATGAAGTGCTCACCGCCTTCTTCCTGGAGGCGGGCTTTCTGGGCGTTATGCTCTTTGGCTGGAATAAAGTGGGGCCGGGGCTTCATTTTCTTGCCACCTGCATGGTGGCGCTCGGCACACTGATGTCGACGTTCTGGATCCTCTCCTCCAATAGCTGGATGCACACGCCGCAGGGCTACGAAATCCATAACGGACAGGTAGTGCCGGTAGACTGGTTCGCCGTGGTGTTTAACCCTTCGTTCCCTTTCCGCCTGCTGCATATGTCGATAGCGGCGTTTCTCAGCAGCGCGCTGTTTGTTGGCGCCTCCGCCGCCTGGCATCTGTTACATGGCAACAATACGCCTGCGATTCGCCGGATGTTTTCCATGGCGCTGTGGATGGCGCTTATCGTCGCGCCCATCCAAGCCTTTGTTGGCGATATGCACGGTCTGAATACGCTTAAATATCAGCCAGCCAAAATCGCCGCTATTGAAGGCCACTGGGAGAACCCGCCGGGCGAGGCGACGCCGCTGCTGCTCTTCGGCCTGCCGGATATGGAAGAAGAGCGCACGAAATATGGGCTGGAAATCCCCATGCTCGGCAGTCTTATCCTGACCCACAGCCTGGACCAGCAGGTACCGGCGCTGAAGGAGTTTGCGAAGGATGAGCGGCCTAACTCCACCATTGTCTTCTGGTCGTTTCGCATCATGGTGGCGATGGGGCTGTTGATGATCCTGATGGGGGTGCTGAGCCTCTGGCTGCGCCACAAAGGCACGCTCTACCGCTCGCGGCCTTTCCATCACTTCGCGCTGTGGATGGGCCCCGCCGGTCTGTTGGCGATCCTCGCCGGCTGGGTGACGACGGAAGTGGGCCGTCAGCCCTGGGTGGTGTATGGCCTGCTGCGCACAAGGGATGCGGTTTCCGGCCACGGCGACTTGCAGATGAGCCTGAGTCTGCTGACGTTTATTGTGGTCTATTCCGCCGTCTTCGGCGTGGGGTATTACTACATGGTGCGGCTTATTAAGAAAGGCCCGCAGCCTGTGGATCATCTGCCCTCTTCAACCACCGGCACCCCGGCGCGTCCGCTTTCAGCGGCTGGCGAATCTCTGGAACAGGAGAAACCGTAATGGGTATCGATCTCTCTTTAATCTGGTTTGTAATAATTGTCTTCGCCACGCTGATGTACATCGTGATGGACGGGTTCGATCTCGGTATCGGCATTCTCTTCCCGTTCGTGCGCGATCCGCATGACCGCGACGTTATGGTAAACACCGTTGCGCCGGTGTGGGACGGCAACGAAACCTGGCTGGTGCTGGGAGGCGCAGGGCTGTTCGGCGCCTTTCCGCTGGCCTACGCGGTGATTATTGATGCGCTGACTATTCCGCTCACGCTGATGCTGATTGGCCTTATTTTCCGCGGCGTAGCCTTTGAGTTTCGCTTTAAAGCGGTTGCCGCGCACCGTGCGTTCTGGGATAAGTCCTTCGTTTTCGGCTCCCTGCTCGCCACCTTTTGTCAGGGTATCGTGGTCGGCGCAGTGCTGAACGGTTTCTCTGTAACGGGCCGTCGTTTCAGCGGCTCGGCGCTGGACTGGCTGACTCCCTTTAACCTGTTCTGCGGGTTCGGGCTGGTGGTGGCCTATGCGCTGCTGGGCGCAAGCTGGCTGGTGATGAAGAGCGAAGATCCGCTGCTAAGCCGCATGCGCAGCGTGGCGAAATCGTTGCTGGTGGCGCTGCTGGTGGTAATGGCGATTATCAGCGCCTGGACGCCGCTTGCGCACTCCGCCGTGGCGGAGCGCTGGTTCACGCTGCCGAATCTTTATTTCCTGCTGCCGGTGCCGGTTCTGGTGGTGCTGTTCAGCCTGGGCCTGTGGCGCAAACTGGCTGACCCGACAAGCCACACGCTGCCGTTTGTGCTGACGCTCGGGCTGATTTTCTTAGGGTTCAGCGGGCTTGGCATCAGCATCTGGCCGCACATTATTCCCCCTGACATTACCCTCTGGCAGGCCGCCGCGCCGCCTGCGAGCCAGGGCTTTATGCTGGTGGGCGCCCTGCTTATCCTGCCGGTTATTCTGATGTACACCTTCTGGAGCTACTACGTGTTCCGGGGCAAAGTACAGCACGGGGAGGGTTACCATTGATGGCGGCGCACACTCCCTTATGGAAACGGCTGCTCTGGATGGCGGCCATCTGGGTCGCCAGCGTGCTGGCGCTCACGGCGGTGTCGATGGTGTTCAGGATGCTAATGACCGCGGCGGGGTTAAAGACGCACTAGGTTAAGCAAAGGCAAAACTCAACAAGGCGGGCAGGCATTTTGCCGCCCGCCTGGTATCGCCGTCCACTCGCTAATAAATCATTTATCCGCGTTAATTGTCAGGCCCCAGCAGAGGGGCACTGAATTTCATTAATAGTCGCGTCATATTTTTGCCGATCGTTCTTTTTAAGTTCGGCAAGGGCATTATTAAGCAGAAGTCTGTTATTGCCGTGAGCCAATACCTGGTCCAGCCATTTATCATCATTTGCCGTATGGTTAATGTCGCAGTGCTTTTTCAGGTCTTTAATAATGGTGCTTTTATAAGAGTAGAATTCTAAACTCGCCATCGGTGAATCGGCTATCGCTAGCGCAGAAACAGACAGGCCAAAAGTAAAAGCCGCAACTTGATGAAGTTTCATATTCCTCTCCTGGGTTAACAAGGGCAGTCAAAACTCAGCGCGTTTTATTTCTCCCCTGCATGCCGTTGAAGGCCTGTTTGCCACCTTCTGTTCCATTGTAGCCAGAAACGGCGGCTGTAATTAAGGTTAGCGAACCCATCGCATGACCGTTATTTGCCCGTAAAAGATGATGTTACAGAGGGAAAGAACCCCTCGCGCTGACGCGCGAGGGTAAGCCCGTTTATGGCGTAACGATATTGAACCAGAATTCAAATTTATCCATGTAGCCGAGCATCGCATCGAGTTTGGCGCCGTCGCCGGTAATTTTCACGTCGCCGCTCTCCTGCGCCTGTTTCAGCGTCACTTCTTTAAGGATAATTTTATTCAGCGTATCGCGGTTCAGGGTAATCGTGGCGTCGGCATTCTGCGCCTGCGCATCCGCGGTGTGGTTCAGCACGCCGTTTTCCAGCTCCAGCTTATATTTGCCGCCATCGTTGCCAAGGTCGATATTGAATACCGATTTAGCGCCTGCGGCTTTTTCACCGTTGATATGCACCGCAAGATAGTCGAAGAACATTTCCGGCGTCATAGCCCGCACCGTATCCGGGCTGGCGGTGTTTGGCGTTGGGCCTTGCATTACGCCGTTTCGCAATTCCTGCGCGCCGGTAAGGTAGAAGTTACGCCACGGACCGGATTCTGCCTGGTAACCCAGCTGTTCCAGCGCGTCGGCTTCCAGGTTGCGCGCCGCCTGATTATTGGGATCGGCGAAAACGACTTTGCTTACCACCTGCGCCACCCAGCGATAGTTGCCCTGGTCAAAATCACTTTTTGCCTTTTGCAGAATGGCATCCGCCCCGCCCATATACTCCACAAATTTCTTCGCGGCTTCCTCGGGCGGCAACTCATCCAGGGTCGCCGGATTGCCGTCGAACCAGCCAAGATAGAGGACATAAGTGGCTTTCACGTCGTGGCTTACCGAACCGTAGTAGCCGCGGTTGGCCCAGGTATGGGCCAGCGAATCCGGCAGTTTGAAGTTAGCGGCGATTTCGTCACGCGTCATCCCTTCGTTCGCCATCCGCAGCGTCTGGTCGTTAATGTAGCGGTACAAATCACGCTGGCTTTTCAGCAGATTGAGCACATTTTCTTTGCCCCAGGTCGGCCAGTGATGCTGGGCCATAATGATTTCTGCTTTATCGCCCTAGCGTACAATCGCCTGGTTAATGTATTTGGACCAGGGCAGCGGTTCACGTATTTTTGCCCCACGTAACGAGTAAGTGTTATGCAGGGTGTGGGTGACATCTTCAGCGGATTCAATAAGTTTCTTCTCTTCAATGAACCACAGCATTTCTGAAGGCGCCTCAGAGCCTGGCGCCAGCATAAAATCATAGGTCAGACCGTCAATCACCTCTTTCTGCCCATCTTTTTCAATGATATTTGTCGGGGCGATTAGCGTTACCGTACCGGCAGAGGTCGTTGTACCCAGCCCGGCGCCAACCTGGCCTTTGGCGTCAGGTTTCAGCAGGTTGCCATACATATAACTGGCGCGGCGGCTCATTACGTTACCTGCCATAATGTTCTCCGCTACCGCCGCCTCCATAAATCCGGCCGGGGCGTAAACCTTAACCTTGCCCGACTTAACATCCTCTTCATTCACTACGCCCCGCACACCGCCATAATGGTCGACATGGCTGTGGGTATAAATAATGGCAACAACCGGTTTTTGGCCCCGGTTTTTGAAGTAGAGATCCATGCCGACTTTAGCGGTTTCCGCAGAGACCAGCGGGTCCACCACCGTTACGCCCGTCTGACCTTCAATAATCGTCATATTTGAAAGGTCGAGGTTGCGGATTTGATATACGCCTTCGGTCACTTCAAACAGCCCGCTGATATTAATCAATTGAGACTGCCGCCATAAACTTGGGTTAACCGTATCTGGCGCTTTATCCCCTTCTTTGATAAAGGCATACTGCTGCGGATTCCAGATAACATTGCCTTGCTCGCCTTTAATAATTTCCTGCGGCAGTGGCGCGATAAACCCTTTATGGGCATTGGTAAAATCGGTGTTATCAGAGAAAGGGAGCTGACTAAACAGTGCGTTGTTGGCTTGCTGGGTGGCGGCGGTTGCCTCTTTTGGCGCTTCAGCTGCCCAGGATGCTGCGGAAACGAACAAACCTGCGAGCGCGAAACTTCTGACAATCGGTTTGACTTTCATCCTAAAACCTCTCAGTGAACTTTACGATGTTTGTTAAAACGTCTGGTCCTGGCTGAAATGTTTCAATAAATGCAAAGAAAAACGAACAAATATAAATAAATATAACCATGCCTTTTCATTGGGCAATGAATAAAAAAGAAAAAATGATTAACAAGGGGCCGATTATCTTTATGAGACAGTGTTAATCCGAGGTATTTTCGTTAAGTATTTGTTTATTGGATCCACGACTCGGAAAAACAGAGCAATAAAAAATAAAGTTTTTTACTCCCGCTTGGATACCGCTTTATTTATTAACGCTTCGCTTATTTCTGCACCGGTTTCTGTTCCTGGATTTTTTTATTCATTAACGCTTCGCTTATTTCTGCACCGGTTTCTGTTCCGGGATCTTTTCTCGCCTTGCCCCTCTCCCGCTCCCTCCGCTATGCTTTCCCGCTCTTACTTTTACGGAGCCTGCACGATGAATTACCTACTGCTCGGCGTCGCCATTATTTGCGAAGTTATCGCCACCACCTGTCTTAAGCTCTCCGACAGCTTCACGAAACTGCTGCCGAGCATCGCCACGGTGGTTTTCTATGGGCTTTCGTTCTACAGCCTCACCTTCCCGATGCGAACGCTCCCAACCGGCGTGATTTACGCTATCTGGTCGGGCGTCGGCATTGTGCTGATCGGCGTGGTGAGCTGGCTGCTGCTGGGGCAAAAGCTGGACTGGCCGGCCATACTCGGCATGGCGCTGATTATCCTGGGGGTGCTGGTGATAAACCTCTTTTCCCGCTCCGTCGCGCATTAAGCTCAACGGCGCCTCAACAAAGACAAATCCTGCAAATGCTTTGCAATCCTGACAACGCCTTTTCAGCGCTTTGAACGTCGCAATAATAAACAGATGTTATTATTGCGATAGTGCGCGCACCGTTGGCAGTTAAGGGATCCAGGCAAATGTTAAAAAAGGCGCTAAGCGCTCTGCTGCTTTGCGGCGCGCTCTTTTCCGGGCAGTATGCCGCGCATGCGGGCGAACATACTTTTTTCCGGGTTAAGAACCCCGATGCTCAGTTGCGCCATGAGGCCGACAGCGACGAACTGCGCGCCGTGGCTGAAGAGGCCGCCGACGCCCTGCGCGAGCGCCACCACGGGTTCAGCGCCCGCAAACCCGCCCGCCAGTTACCATAAAAAAGCCCGCTTAAGCGGGCTTTTAATCAGGCATGTTTATGCTTTGGCAATGTCTTTAACAAATCGTCCGGGCTGATGGAAGCCACCACGCTGCCGGGCTGCGGCATTTTCAGAATGTGATTTTTGATCTTGCCGACCACGTGCATTTCGCAGGGTTTGCAGTCGAACTTCAGCGTCAGCACTTCGTCGCCGTGAACCAGCTGCATCGGCGTGGCGCGCCAGCTTTTGATGTTGCCTTTCGCCTGTTTCGGGCAAAGGTTGAAGGCAAAGCGCAGGCAGTGCTTGGTGATCATCACCGGCACGTCGCCCTTCTCTTCATGCGCTTCATAAGCCGCGTCGATAAGCTGCACGCCATAACGCTGGTAGAAATCGCGCGCTTTCTGGTTGTAGACGTTAGACAGGAAGGTCAGGTGCGTCTCCGGGTACACCGGCGGCGGTACGGAAACCGGCTTGCGGCTGCCGCGCTGGTAGTTGGCCAGACGCGCTTCATCCAGCGCGTCAATGGCTTCGCGGCGCAGCGGGTTCAGCAGGCTGTTCGGCACAAACAGCGCGCCGGGCAGCGTGATGTCGATATTGCGGGCGTAATAGATAGTCTGGCCGAGCTTCGCCAGCCCCTCTTTCAGGTTCGCCATCGCCTTTTCCGCGTTGTTGGCAACGTCGAACGCGCCATCCAGCGTGCGGGTGACGCTGACGCCATCTTCGCTGGTGACGGTCAGGATAAGCTGCTCCTGCCAGCCGCCCAGCTCGATATCGACCCCAACACGGCGTTCGCTGGAGGTTTTCAGCAGCGCCTGCTGCCAGTTGTGGTCGAGGTTGCGGTTAAGGCGATGGTGCGCACGCAAGGTTCTCAGCGCATCCGGCATCTCGTTAGGGAAAACACGGTAGCGGTTTTCGCCGGTTTTCTCCGCCACGTTCACGCGAAAACCCACCACTTCGCGCTTTATCATGACGTTCAGGCCATCGCCATTCGCCAGCGGCTCGGTGGTTTCCACATCCAGATGATCTTTGCCCACTTTCAGCACTTCGCCTACCGGCAGGCCGACAAACGTGGGGGTGTCGAACGCGCCGATATCCATTTTGCGCGCATTGACGAAGTAATCGGTGCTGCCGCGATGGAACGTTTTATCGGTAGACGGAACGAAATAGTGCGCCGTGTTGCCCGCAGACGCGCGCGCCAGGTCGCCGCGATCTTCAATAATCGCATCCAGCATCTGGCGGTAATGGGCGGTGATGTTTTTCACATAGCTCATGTCCTTGTAGCGCCCTTCGATTTTGAAAGAGCGCACGCCTGCGTCGATAAGCGCCGCCAGGTTGGCGGTCTGATCGTTGTCTTTCATCGACAGCAGGTGTTTTTCATACGCCACCACGCGCCCCTGGTCATCTTTCAGGGTATACGGCAGACGGCAGGCCTGCGAGCAGTCGCCGCGGTTGGCGCTGCGTCCGGTCTGCGCATGAGAAATGTAACACTGGCCGGAATAAGCCACGCACAGCGCGCCATGCACGAAGAATTCAATCGTGGCGCCCGCCGCCTCGTGGATAGCCTGGATCTGGTTCAGGTTCAGTTCGCGCGCCAGAACAATCTGCGTGAAGCCCGCGTCGGCGAGAAATTTCGCTTTTTCCGGGGTACGAATATCGCACTGGGTGCTGGCGTGCAGTTCGATGGGCGGAATATCCAGCTCCAGAATCCCCATGTCCTGCACAATCAGCGCATCCACGCCGGTCTGGTAGAGGTCGGTGATCAGCTTTTGCGCAGGCTCCAGCTCGTTGTCGTGCAAAATCGTGTTCAGCGTGACAAATACCTTCGCGCCAAAGCGGTGGGCGAAGGGCACCAGCTCTGCGATATCTTTCAGGCTGTTGCTGGCGTTATGGCGGGCGCCGAAGCCAGGGCCGCCGATATAGACCGCGTCTGCGCCATGCAGGATGGCCTCACGGGCGATGTTGGCGTCACGGGCGGGGCTGAGCAGTTCAAGATGATGGGATTGCAGGCGCATAAATTTTGTTCGTTATTGGTCATGGAAAGGCGGCTATTGTAGTCAGAACCCTGGCAGATCAGAAATAGTTTCGCGGCTGCGCTTAACAGACGTTTTGCACAGGGCGGCAAAGCATGGGCGGATTTGTTATTTCCCGGGCGTGAGCGGAGTCGTTAAGCTGAAGCTGTATTCCTGATTGTTCACCTCAGTATCGCTAGTCGTTGTAGTTTGTCGTTGTCACTTGCCGCAAGCTTGCTTGCGGTTTTTTTTATTCCGGTTTCGCGTAATGAATGAGGGAATGAAAACGTGTTGGCCGCGCGCAGGCGTTGCGGTAAACGTGAGGCTGGTCGCCGCGAAACCGCAGCCCTTCCCCTGCCACCAGACGCTGCCAGCGCCCCTGAATGCGCATCTCCAGTTCGCCCTCAATAACCACCACATGTTCAATCACCCCCGCCTCGTGCGGCGTTGACTCACTCTCGGCGCCAGGCGCAAGCGTAATGGCGAAAAGCTCAAAGCGCAGCGCTTCGTCCCAGGGAAAAAGCGGCGTGATAACCATCGCCTGTTTATCCGGATCATATTGCTGCGGCGCGCTCGCTTGCGGCGGCGCGATAAAGCGCGAGAAGGGCACGTTAAAACCGGTGGCGATTTTCCAGAGCGTGGCCACCGTCGGGCTTGATTCGTTGCGCTCGATCTGGCCAAGCATGGCTTTCGACACGCCGGTTAACTCAGCGGCCTGCGTCAGGCTTAAGCCGCGGCTCTGGCGAAGCGCTTTCAGGGTGGCGGCAAGGTACGTGGCGATATCCATAAGGCTTACGGGTTCCCGGCGGGCATAGAAAACGCTAAAGATAGCATTGCGGCGCAAGCGGATCACGCACAGACCGGCCCGCTTCTGGCGGTCTGTGGCGCCCGGGTATTTTACCTGCCCGTTTTTTCGCTTTTCATTATCCAGAAACCGTTACGTTTATTAACGTCATCACAACGCCACTTTATTTACAGCACGTTACGGCGGTTTATTTACTGCTGATGGCGCACCGCCTTTTCTTTCTTTTTCCACTGCTATAGTTAGTCATTCACAGGCGCGCAAAACCGTTTCTTTTGCGCCGCGGTTATATAACGAAGCTGTTACTCTCAGGAGGTCGGAATGTCTGAGAATATCGTCAATTCAGTCTCTGCGTCTCGTCACTGGCCTGCGCCGGTTCAGGCGGGCGGCCGTCGCGGTAATAAAGATGGCGTGGGGTATAAAAATACGCATGAGCGTTCGGTGGATGCCGGGCAAAAAGCGGGAAAAGCCACGCCGCCGCCCAACGATCCGCCGCAGGAGCGCAAATAACCCCCGGCAAAGGAATGCCGGTTTCTTTATTCTTCTCTGCCCTCTAACTCCAGTGAAAAAGAACGGTGAAATAACCGCTGCGGTTGATCGTTATTTTAGCGCTGCGCAGTAAGCGTTATTTATCGCGCTGGCAATAATGTGCTTGTCAGAAATAAATGTGCCCTTTCGTTTCCTGATCGCTCGCACTTGTGCGCTATAACGCACAATGCTACGCTGCGCGGACGTTATAACGCACAGCGGAGCCTTTATGCGTCAGTTTTCTTTTCCTCTCCCCACCGCGCTTGCTGGTTTTGTGGCGGTGCTGGTGGGCTACGCCAGTTCGGCGGCGATTATCTGGCAGGCCGCCGCCGCTGCGGGAGCAAGCGTCGGGCAAATCGCCGGGTGGATGACAGCGCTTGGCATTGGCATGGGGGTCAGCACGCTGGCGCTGAGTTTCTGGTATCGCGCGCCCGTGCTCACGGCCTGGTCTACCCCCGGCGCGGCGCTGCTCGCCACCAGCCTGCAAGGCAGCACGCTCAATGAGGCGGTAGGCGTGTTTATTTTCGCCAACGTTTTGATTGTGCTTTGCGGCGTAACGGGTCTTTTCGCCCGCCTGATGAAAATCATTCCGCCGTCTCTGGCAGCGGCGATGCTGGCGGGGATTTTGCTTCGCTTCGGTTTGCAGGCATTTAGCGCGCTGGAGGGCCATTTCTGGCTTTGCGGTGGCATGCTGGCGGCCTGGGTGGTAGCCAAAGCGCGCATGCCTCGTTACGCCATTGTGGTCACGCTCATCGCAGGCCTGGCGATCTCCTGGCTCGGCGGCCAGATACAAAGCGCGGCGCTGCGCTTTGAGGTCGTGGCCCCCGCTTTTGTTGCGCCTCACTTTACGCTGGCTTCGCTGACAGGCATCGGCCTGCCCTTTTTCCTGGTCACCATGGCTTCGCAAAACGCGCCAGGGCTTGCCACTATGCAGGCCGCGGGTTACAGGCTTCCCGTCTCGCCGCTGATTGTCGCCACCGGGGCGCTGGCCCTGCTGCTGTCGCCCTTCGGCGTATTTTCCATCTGCATTGCGGCGATCACCGCCGCCATTTGTCAGAGCCCGGATGCGCACCCGGACGCCGGCAAGCGCTGGCTCGCCGCGGCCGCCGCAGGCGGTTTTTATCTGCTGGCGGGACTGTTCGGCGGCTCAATCACCTCATTGCTTGCCGCCCTGCCGCTGCCCTGGATCCAGATGCTTGCCGGGCTGGCGCTGCTGGGCACCATCAGCGGCAGCCTGCATCAGGCGCTGATGAAAGAAAACGAGCGCGACGCGGCCGTCGTCACTTTTCTGGTGACCGCAAGCGGCGTGACGCTGCTGGGCGTTGGTTCTGCGTTCTGGGGTCTGGCGGTTGGGGGAATAAGCTACGCGATTTTTTCACTTACGCGGCGCGAAGCGCCGTTAAGTAAAGAGAAAAAGGCATGAAAAAAGGGAGCTTCGCTCCCTTTTCGTTTACTTCAGGCCAGCGCCATTCACCTCAAACAGCGACGCGTCGGTCGCCATATCATCGACCACCTGTTTTAATGTTTCTAACGTCATCGGCGCTTTTTCATTATTCAAATCTTTTCCTTCGCCCATGCGCACCACCTTCACCACCGGCTGACGGGTGGCGGCGTCAATCAGTTCACCTTCGAAGTAAAGATGGGTGTCCATGGTGCGGTGCCCTGTCGCCATTTGCGTGCCGGCCACCAGCAGCGCCACCGGCACCACTTCATAGAAATGCAGCCCTTCTTTGCTGCTGTCCACGCCGGTGATGGCCCCACGGAAAATCAGGCTGCGCGGGCCAGGCGTGGCGACCAGCGGTTTTCGCTGCTGCACGGCCGTCTTCAGTTTACTGTTGGTGTAATCCAGTAACCCGTTCAGCACTTGCTGCCCCACCTGCGTGGTCGGGCGCGCTTCGGGGTAAAAGGTGATGGGGTTATAAACGATGCTGTCGTAACTGGCGCTGTTAAAGTTTGGGTCCACCCAGCGCAGCACAGGCTTGCCGCCAGGCGATGTGGTCTCTTGCAGGCTGGAGTAGTCTTTTAAAAAGCCCGAATATTTTTCAGGCTCTGTAACTTTCGCCGAGCAACCAGCCAGAACCAGCAACGAAGAAAGTAATGTTGCTTTAATAAGTGAGTGAGTACGCATTTTTATTCCCTGCAATGAGTAAGAGAGCGGGAAGATAGCGTAAAAACAGGTCGATTCTGGATCTTAAAAAGGCTTTTTCAGGGATAGCCGCGTTAATCGGCCATTTTCAGAACAGACATATAGTTATTATTTATAAATTGCTCGCAGATAATCATTATTGAAAATGAAAAAGCGAGTAAACCCCTGCTTACCCGCCTTACTTATTTACGCTTTTTTAGCCAGCAGCGTGGCGAAACGCAATTTGATTCGGTTGCCGTTGGCGTCGGTTCGGTGAAGCTCGCCTGGGTTTTCGTTGTATTTAATGAGCTCCCACCCGGCGTAATAGTTTTTTAATTCCCCTTCGCTAAAGGCAAAAGGAAAGCCGACGTTGCAGGGATAATCTTCCGTATTCATCGCCGCCACAATCAGGTTATATCCGCCGGGACGGGTGCAGCGCTGCATATTTTCAATCAGGCGGGGAATGGTTGCCGGCTCAAGAAACATCAGCACCACGGTCGAGAGGATAAAGTCATAGTCGCCCTCGAAACTCAAGCTGTTTAAATCGGCGATATCCGCCTTCAGGTTGGTCAGGGATTCCGCTTCAACAATGCGCTGCAAATTCGCAATGCTGGACGGGTTTTTATCCCACGCGGTAACGTCAAAGCCGCGCGCCGCCAGATAAAGGCTGTTGCGCCCGTTGCCGCAGCCCAGATCGAGGGTTTTCCCTGGCTGAATATACTTTACGGCATTCAGCACTTCAGAATGCGTGGCGGTAAGGCCATATTTTTCAGTGAAGTAATTTTCGTCACGAATAGTCATTGCGGGTATCCTGCGTCGTTTCGTTAAGATGCATTTTATCTACATTTTAAGGAAGCCAGCCGCGCACCGCCAGCGCAAAAATCTCTGCTACGTTTATTGCAGGGCGTGAAGAGGAAAGCGAAGCCATGAGTAAATATGAACTGGGCGATGACGTGCGGAAATTCACCTGGAGTGAAGGCGGCGAAAAAAAGAGCGTTGCGTTGCGCCAGATCCGCGCCCTGCGCGACTTTGCGGATGTGAAAGCCGGCGCGGCCGGCGGCTGGGTGGAAGATGAAGAGAGCCTGAGTCAGCAAGGCGACTGCTGGATTTACGATGAAAACAGCGTGGTTTTCGGCGGTGCCAGGGTCAGCGGCAACGCGCGCCTGACGCAGCCCTGCGATATTCGCGACGGCGCGAAAATCAGCGATAACGCCTGGATCGATCACGCGCAGATAAGCGAGCGCGCCCACGTCAGCGGCAACGCCATGGTGCAAAGCTCCCAGGTCCGGGGCGAGTGCCATATTTTTGGCGAAGCGCGGGTGATGAACGGCAGTCTGGTGCTGGCGGCGAAAGGCCTGACGCCCGACGGCGAACAGCAATTGCACATTTACGGCCATGCTACCGTCAGCGCCTCGCGCATTGTTCATCAGGCGCAAATCTATGGCCATGCGCTGGTGACTTATGCTTTCGTCGAGCACCGGGCGGAAATTTATGAAAACGCGATGCTCGAAGGCAACGAAGATAACGATGTCTGGGTCTGCGATTGCGCCAGAGTATATGGCAACGCACGCATTGTTGCCGGACGCGGCGAGGAAGATGTGCCGACGCTGCGCTACAGCGCGCAGGTATATGGTCATGCGGTGGTTGAAGGCAACTGCGTGCTTAAGCATCATGTGGACGTGTTTGACCACGCCCGGCTTTCAGGCGGCCCGCTTATGCTGGACGGCGGCGCGCGCATCTTCGGCCATGCGCAGGTCAAAGGCAATGTCCTGATAGAAGAAGGCGTGCAGGTGTTTGACAACGCCATCGTCGAGGCTTTCAACGGCGCCCCGCTGCATCTGCGGGGGCATAAAACGGTGAATGGCGCTCAGCACGTGACCCGCACGCCGGTGCTGGGCGCCATTTAGCGCCGTTTGTCGATGATCCGCGCGTAGATATTCTGGTCGTGGAATTGTCCGTTGAGGTATTCCGCCTCTTTCAGCGTCCCCTCAAGCCTGAAACCGTTGCGCAGGGCCACGCGGTTGCTCGCTTCATTCGCCACCCGGCATTTGATGACGAATCGCCGCACCTGCCCTGAATCCGCATAACGTGCGATAAACGCCTGCAACGCCTGCGACAGCAACCCCTTTCCCTGCCAGGCTTCGTCCAGCCAGTAGCCTACGTAGGCCGTTTTATTAGCAGGCTCAATCTGGTTAAAGGAGAGCACCCCAATCAGTTCCTCTTGCTCCAGAATCAGGAACATTTTGGCATAGCCGCGATGGTGCAGCAGGTAATTGCCCTGGATCGTTTTGCGGGTATCTTCTTCCGATCTCACATACTGCGGCCAGTCCATCGCTTTTTGCAGCGCGGACTTGTTGCGCATGACCAGCTCAAACAACGCCCCGGCAAAAGATTCATTCACCGAGTGGAGCTTCAGGTGATCGTTGACCGTGATTATCTCATCCTGCCAGTGTTGAGTTTCCTGCAAAGGGGGCTCCTGATTGCGTTAACGAGTAAACCTGATAGTTAACATAGCCTGGCGATAAGCAACACCACCAGAATTTATGGTTTGCCGCAAAAAGCGGCAACTGCACCAGCCAGGGTCACCAGACTGATGCAACAGGAACGTAAGGTATGGCTATCGCGCCCGCTTATGGCTGCGACACGCTGGTATAGATATTGCTTAACGTTTTCGTAACTACGAAGGAGACGAAAACATGAAAGCGATCATTATTGGCGGCGGCATAGGCGGCCTGAGCGCGGCGATTGCGCTCAAGCGCTGCGGCATCAGCACCGAAGTCTATGAAGCGGTAAAGGAAATTAAACCTGTCGGCGCCGCCATATCCATCTGGCCGAACGGCGTAAAGTGCCTGAACTGGCTTGGCATGAAGGCGCAGCTGGCGGCGCTAGGCGGACCGATGGAATTCATGGCCTACCAGGAGTTTCGTCTGGGCCAGACGCTGACGCGCTTTAGTCTCGATCCCCTGATAAAAAGCGTGGGTGAGCGCCCCTACCCTGTGGCGCGCGCCGAATTACAGGATATGCTGCTGGCGACTTATGGCCGCGAAGCCGTCCAGTTTGGCAAACGCGTCACCCATATCGAAGAAACCCCGGAAGGCGTTCGCGCCCACTTCAGCGACGGGCATATCGCAACAGGCGACCTGCTGATTGCCGCCGACGGCACCCACTCCGTTATCCGCCCCTGGGTGCTGGGCCACCAGACAGAGCGCCGCTATGCAGGCTACGTTAACTGGAACGGGCTGGTAGAGATTGATGAATCCATCGCGCCAGCTAATCAGTGGACGACGTTTGTTGGCGAAGGCAAACGCGTTTCGCTGATGCCGGTGTCGGGCAACCGATTTTATTTCTTTTTCGACGTGCCGTTGCCGAAGGGGCTGGCTGAGGATCGCACCACTGTACGCGCCGATCTTAAACGTTATTTCTCCGGCTGGGCGGCGCCTGTGCAGAAGCTGATTGATGCTATTGACCCGCAAACCACCAACCGCATTGAGATCCACGACATCGAACCTTTTATGCAACTGGTGCGCGGGCGCGTGGCGCTGCTCGGGGATGCCGGACACAGCACAACGCCGGATATCGGCCAGGGCGGCTGCGCGGCGATGGAAGACGCGGTAGTGCTGGCGATAGCATTGCAAACCAATTCTCTGGGCATTGAAGACGCGCTGTTGCGCTATCAGGAAAAGCGCGCTTATCGGGTAAAAGATTTGGTGCTGAAAGCGCGTAAGCGCAGCGACGTTACCCATGGCAAAGAGATGAGCGTGACAGACGGCTGGTATGAAGAGCTAAAAAGCGAAACCGGCGACCGCATCCTGGCGGGCATGCGCGAAACCATTATGGGCGGGCCGCTGGCGTAAGACGCGTTATGACCACTACACGGGTAACGCAGATGACGACGCGTTGAGATGAAAAAGCCCTGAAGAAGGGCTTTTTCCGATGGCTTTATATTATTTTCTCCCGGCATCAACCGGGCGCTTATCGCATCTGGCGGTCGTCCACGTAGTTGCGCTTATCCGGCGCGGGTGGAAAGTACTGATAAAGCCAGGTTTCGCTGATGGCTTCGCCCTGGCAGCGCAGATACATGCGCATTTCTACCGGCTCCACGGAGTCGGAGTTTGGATACCAGTCGAACAGAATGCGGTAACCGTCGAACGGCTCAACATAGAGAATTTCAACCTGCTTCGCTTCGCCGCTGGAGAGCGTGATCACGGGCTCAATGCCCTTCGGCGCGGATTCTTTCAGCTTGCCGCCGATAAAGTCGATGGCGATGCGACGCGACCACTGGCTCGGGAAGTGTTCGCCCGGCGCCCAGCCCTCCGGGAAGCTGCCCATTCCGGTACGGGTGGCGTAAACGCGCGCCAGCGGCGTACGCACCGGCGCGTCGCCGCTCCAGTAGAGCCGGTATTCGAAGTTAAGCTTATCCCCGGCTTTCACCGGCTTCTCCGGCTGCCAGAAGCAGACAATATTATCGAGCGTTTCGCCGGTCGTTGGGATCTCCATCAGACCGACAGCGCCCTTGCCCCAGCGGTTGCGCGGTTCGACCCACAAGCTTGGGCGCTTGTTATACCAGCCCATGACATCCTGATAACTCTCGAACTTATGGTCAGTTTGCAACAGACCGAACCCTTTCGGGTTTTCATCCATAAATGCGTTGAATTGCAGACGCTGAGGGTTATTCAGCGGGCGGCAGACCCATTCGCCGTTGCCGCGCCACATGGCGAGACGGTCGGAGTCGTGAATTTGCGGATGAATGGTGTCGCACATGCGCCGCTCGTTTGTGCCGCAGCTGAACATACTGGTCATTGGCGCGATGCCGAGCTGTTTAATGTCTTTACGGGCGAAGAGATGGTTTTCCACCTCCATCATCACCTGCGTGGATTCGCAATGAATGGTGAACTTATAAGCGCCGGTGATGCTCGGGCTGTCGAGCAACGCGTAAACCACAAATGTGGTGTCATTCGCTTTTGGCGTTTCAAACCAGAAGGCGGTGAAATCGGGGAACTCTTCCGGCTGGTCCGTAAAGGTATCTACCGCCAGACCGCGCGCGGAGAGGCCGTACTGATAGGTGCTGTCCACCGCGCGGAAATAGCTTGCGCCAAGGAAAGAGACAATGTCCCGGCGCGCCAGCTCCGGCGCTTTAAACGCGCGAAAACCCGCGAAGCCAAGATCGGTCTGCCCTTCCAGCTGGCGGGTATCCACGCCAGCGTCATGATAGTTAAAAAGCTCCGGGCGGAAGTGGATTTCACGCGCCTGTCGGCTGCCAGGATCGACAGAGAACATGCGCACGCGACGGCGAAAACCCATGCCGACGTGAAAGAACTGCACGTCGAGCTGGCGCCCGTCGATGTTGTTCCACAAAGAATGGCCCGCATCATACTGAATGCTATTGTAAGCCTGCGGGGTGAGCGTGGCGAGCGTAGTCGGCAGCGGTCGCGGCGCGCCGCCCCAGGGGTTCTTTGAAAGGCTGCTCGCCATGTTCTGCAACTCAGAGAAGTCAAACGCGCGGGTCTGTCCGTCGGCGATCCCGGCATCCTCCGCCCAGGCCGTACGGGAAAAGAGTCCGGCGAGGCCGGGCGCGCCACACGCTGCGGCGAGCGCGAAAGAGGCTTTGATAAAACGTCTGCGGTTCATGCCTGAGAAATCGTCCTTAGTTGTCGATACAGTTGTCCTGCCCGCAGGCAGAACACGGCAAGTGTTAAGCGATCTGACCGCACACTGTAGACAAAATTCAGAATGAATCCAATAGCCTGCCGGAAACTTATTTTTGTTATATTTTTCAGCACGTTATTTGTCAGCAAGCGGTAAGGAAGCGTCAGGCTTTGCAAAAGCTAACGCCCTAATTATGAAGGGAATTCCAGGGCGGCACGGCAGTTCTCAATATTGCCGGATAAAACGCGAAAACCCGAACCGTTATCAGACGATTCTCTCTGTTTTAACGCGCCCGATGGCAGCTTCGACTCATTCAAAAATAATATGGCGGCGCCCTCTTGCCAGACGAAGCGCCGCAGCGTAGTTTCACCGGCGCAGTCTGCGCGATGCGCTGTTATCACGCAGGCTGTATATGCCTTTTTATTCCTCCCACTGGGAGGCTCCGGCGCAAACAAAGCGCTTCGCCGGATAACACCTATAAATAGTAATGATGATAGCTCGCGGTGGCCCGGCTTTGCCGGGTTCTCTTTGAGAAACACCGATTAAAAAACCCCGGCTTCCCGGGGTTTTTTGTCTGCGGGCGATTATTTCACGCTAACGTCGATGCCCGGAAAGTACTTTTTCGCCAGCTTATCGATGGTGCCGTCGGCACGCACTTTGTCGATAGCGGCGTCGAGCTGTTTTTTGGTCGCCTCGTCGCCTTTACGCAAACCAAAACCGATGCCGCTGCCGAGAATTTTGTCATCCTCGACCGGCTTGCCGATGAAGCCAAACCCTTTGCCCTGCGGCTTACTCAGAAAACCACCCTGGCCTGCGGCGGACATAACAAGCGAGGCGTCGATACGCCCGTTCACCAGGTCGCCCCATGCCATGTTCTGGTCTTTATAGGAAACCACCGTCACGCCCTGCTTTTCCCAGTGCTCTTTGGCATAGGTCTCCTGAATAGACCCCTGCAACACGCCGATGGTTTTGCCTTTCAGCGCCTGCGGCGTGGCGTCCAGCGCGCTGCCCTCTTTCCCCACCAGCTGCGAAGGGATGCGGTAAATGGGCTGGGTGAAGTCGATACTCTGGCGGCGCTGGTCGGTAATGTTCATCGCGGAATTAATGGCGTCGAATTTTTTCGCCATTAAGCCTGGGATCAGCGCGTCAAACGAGGTTTCCACCCAGCTACATCTAAGACTCGCCGCCTTGCAAATGGCGTTGCCGAGATCGACGTCAAACCCTTCCAGCTCGCCCGCGGCATTGCGGCTTTCAAACGGCGGATATTCAGCTTCAATACCGTAGCGCAGCTCGCCTGCGGCAAACGCGGCGCAGGAAAACATCCCAAGCGTCAGACATAACACCTTAACTTTATTCATCATCACCCCTGCTTAACGTGGCTTCACCTGGCAGAGCGCCTGCGCCCCTGCCCTTAACGTCGCTTCATCTTTGGCAAAAGAGAGGCGAATAAGTTTGTTATCGGTCCCATCGGCGTAGAAGGCGGAAAGCGGAATGGTCGCGACGCCGTAATCGGTAATCAGCCGTTTTACCATCTCGCTGTCCGCTTCGTCGCTGAAATGCGCGTAGCTGGCGAGCAGGAAAAACGCCCCGCCGCTCGGCAACAGTTTGAAGGGCGACGCCGCCAGCAACTGCTGCATTAAATCGCGCTTGCGTTGATAAAAGCTCCCCAGCGCCAGATAAGTTTGCGGGTTCGCCATGTAATCAGCGAAAGCGTACTGCATCGGCGTGTCGGCGGAAAACATTAAAAACTGATGGACCTTGCAGACCTCTTCCATCAGCGCCGCCGGCGCCAGGCAGTAACCCACGCGCCAGCCCGTCACGTGGAAAGTTTTGCCAAACGAAGAGACAATCACGCTGCGCTCCGCCAGCTGCGGGTGCGTCGCCATCCCGTGATGGCGCTCGCCATCAAAGACAATGTGTTCGTAAACCTCATCGGAAAGAATGACGATGTCGGTATTTTTGGTTACCGCCGCCAGCTGCTCGAGGTCGTCGCGGGTAAAGACCTGCCCGCTCGGGTTATGAGGCGTATTGACGATAATCATCCGCGTGCGGGGGGTGATGGCGGCGCGCACCGCATCCCAGTCGACGCTGAAATCGGGCACCGTCAGCTTGATGGCGACCGGCGTCGCCCCCTGCAAGCGTACAATGGGCGCATAGCTGTCGAAGGAGGGTTCAAAGTAAATCACCTCGTCGCCAGGATGCACCAGCCCGCTGATTGCGGAGTAAAGCGCTTCGCTGGCGCTGGCGGTAATGAGAATTTCACTTCCAGCGTCGTAGCGCGCCTGGTAAAGACGCTCTGCTTTTTCGGCAATACGCTCTTTTAAGGCCATCAGCCCGGTCATCGGCGCATACTGGTTGTGGTTGGCTTCCATCGCCCGGGTCACGCCCAGCGTAAGCTGCGGGTCGCAGGGGAAGTTGGGCGCGCCCTGGGAGAGATTAATGGCGTTATGCTGCGCCGAAAGCTGGCCAATCACCGTAAAAATCGTGGTGCCTACATCGGGAAGTTTCGAACGGCTCTGAACCGGAGTGTGCATCGTCTCGTCCTGTCATTAATCACAAAATATGCATAACTATTCAACAGCAAGGTTGCCGCCACAACCGAATTGTTGTCATAATAGCCATGCAAAAAACGCATAGCTGGAGTACCCATGTCGCGGCGAACTTTCCCCCTCACAGCGGTGGACGCTTTCCTGGTCACCGCCCGTTTTCTTAACCTGACTCATGCCGCGCGCGAGCTTTGCCTGACGCAAAGCGCCGTCAGCCGAAAGATCGCCGCGCTGGAAGCCTGGTTCGGCTTTGCTTTATTTGAGCGTCACGCCCGTGGGCTGCACCTGACGCCGCAAGGCGCAGCGCTGCTGCCTGAGCTTCAGCAGAGTTATGGCGAGCTTATCCGCACCGCCGAGCAGGCGCGGCATAAACAGAGCGTGGTGCGCCTGAAAGCCCCTACCTGCGCCATGCGCTGGCTGTTGCCTAAGCTGATGCAACTGGAAAAGACCCTGCCGGAGGTGCAGGTGGCGCTAACCACGACCACCGGTCACGGGGTGAGTTTTAAAACGGAACCGTTTGACGCCGCCATTGTGTTCGGCGCGCAAAACCGGGGCGGCGATGCGCTTTTTGAAGAGGCGCTCACGCCGGTCGTCAGCGCCGCGCTGGCAGGCGATGCCCCGCTCACGCTGGATGCCCTGTCCCGGTTCACCTTTCTGCATCCCACTCGCGATAAAACCGACTGGAGGCTCTGGCTTTCGCAACAGCCGCCGCCGCTGCCCGTTATGCGGAAAAATCAGCACTTCGATACGATGGATCTGGCTATCAGCGCCGCGATCCAGGGCTTTGGCATTGCCATTGCCGATGTAAAACTGGTAGAGGAAGATTTGCGCGCGGGCCGCTTATTACGCCCATTCCAGGAGAGCGTAAAAACCGGCGCCAGCTACCGTCTGATGATACGCGAGCAGCCGGACGACGCCGCGCCGCTGCTCGCCTTTCGCCAGGCGCTGCTTACTCTAAGCTAACGTGATGTTTCATTACCCTTTTAAAAAGCTGCATTCGGGCGCGCATAAAGCGGGTCTCAAGCCTGAACCCCGCCAGCTTGTTCAGGCCCAGGCGCAACAGCCGCTCGCGCCCGCGTAAACTCGCCCACCAGCGCACCGGCCCTTCCAGCACCGGCAGGTCGCCTGGCTGATAGTGCGCGAAACGCGCCCAGTAATCCGCCACCTGCGAAGCGAAAGCAAGGTCTTCCGGCGTGACGTTATTGCACGCAGGCTCCACCAGCCTGAGCGTATCGAAAACATAAGGCACTTCATAACCGTGCCACGCGCCGTTGGCGCAGGTTTCGCGCTCCGCTTGCGCTACGTAATCAAACCAGTAACGCCAGCAGGGCTGGTTTATACGCTGCTGCGCCTGCATTACCACAAACCCAAGCGTGGTGAAGGCCATGTCGCGGCTAACCTGGCGGCCCAGCTCGCGGTCGTCCCGCACGCCGGGGTAAAGCAGACGAATCAGCCCAAGCCCCAGGCGCCGCTCGCGCCGCAGCTTTGCAATCTGCGCTTCCAGCGAGACGCCAAACCAGGTCAGCACGCTCGCCTCATCGCTGTTGCTGCCAATCAGTATGGGCATGGGATGGTGGCGGGCGGCGAAAAAGGTATCCAGCATCGGTTGCGGCAGCACGCTGTCGCCGGAGATGGGCACCGGGGCAAGATTATGGGGCGCGCTGAGCGGCCAGAAAGCGTCGGCGGGCAATGCGCGCAGTTGCTCTGCGGTGGCGTTCTCAAGGCCGAGGTGCGAAGCCAGCGCCACGCCTTTCTGCAAGGCTTTATCGCGAGGCGTGTCCGCCAGCGTATACCCACTCTGCACCCCGGCTTTATGAAACAGCCCTTTCGTCAGCGGCGAAGCGAGCAAAGACAGCACGCTGCGCGCGCCAGCCGACTCGCCAAACAGAGTGACGTTGTCACGATCGCCGCCAAACGCGGCAATATTTTCCTGCACCCAGCGCAGCGCGGCTATCTGGTCGAGCAAAGCAAAGTTACAGACAGGTTCGTCTTCTTCCAGCGCCGGGTGAGCGAAAAAACCAAGGTGCCCGAGCCGGTAATTGACCGTCACCACCACTACGCCGCGCTCTGCCAGCCGCTTGCCGTCATAAGGCGGCAAGCCCCCTGAGCCAAGCGTATAGCCGCCGCCGTGCAGCCAGACCATCACCGGCAGCGCGCCCTGGCGTTCACGTGGGGCCCAGACATTCAGATAAAGGCAATCTTCTGAAAACGCGCCCGGGTCGCCGCCCGCCAGCGCCTTGCAGAAATCGGCGTTTTGCCAGCTTGCCGGGCCAAACGTGTCGGCCTGCAATACCCCCAGCCAGGGGGCGGGAGGTTGCGGCGCGCGCCAGCGTAATTCCCCTGTGGGCGGCGCGGCGTAAGGGATGCCGCGCCATACAGCAATATTCTCTTCAATTACGCCCGACAGCAGCCCCTGCGCCACTGCGACTTCTGGCGATGTTTCCATTGATTTGTCCTTTTCAGCCTCACTGCTGAGAGCGTAGCGCGATCAGAGCAGACCGCAACGTCGCTTACTGCGATCCTCTGCTTCCTGATAGAGCGTAAATTCGTCGAAAACCTGGCTTCCCAGCGCCGCCTCAAAGCTTTCCCGGCTGGCGTTGCCATGGCTGCGGGCGTGGTTTTCCGCCCCGAGGTTTGACTGGAAAATGCCTGCCGCGCTCACCGGCAGAAAATCTTCATAAATAATCGGCTGCGCCGTCACCCAACCGCGTTCGATTAACAGCTGCGGGTCGTCTCCTGGCCGGATAGCGTGGCGATGCTTTTCGCCCACCGGCGTTAAGCGATAGCGAAAATAGGCCAGGCCCTGGCGGCGCAGCAGCGCGTCGCTGTCCGGGAAGCGGCTGAAAACCTCCTGCAAGTGGTACTGATGCGTGAAATTATCTTTGCCGCTGCCCGCTTCCTGTAAAAGCGCATCGTAAAGCGCGCGGCCTTTCGGCGTCAGCGCCATGCCGCGCTGCTCAATCTCCCCGAAACGCGCCGTGTGGGTGCCCGCGCTTTCTCCGGCAAAGAGAATCGGCTCCTCCAGCGCCCTGAAGCTGGTCTGGCGCAATAAGATGGGGAACTCACGGCGCGGCGGCCCTTCTATCAATACTTTCGGCGTGATGCCATATTCCGGCATTAACGCCTGCACCCGGTCGATATCGAGCGTGCGCGGCGTTAAGTGGTTGATATGGCAGCCGCGAAAGCAAACCACGTCGGCAATTAAGCGGTGCTCGTCGTGCAGCGCCTGGTAGGTTTGCGCATCCACGGTGGCGTGACTGTGCCAGCGAAAGGTCTCCAGCGCTTCGCTTACAAACTCGTTTGCCTGCTCCTGGGTAAAATGGCCCTGCTCGTCGTAAATGCTCAGCAATTCATAGCAGCGCGGCGTGAAGATATCGCGTCTGGCGAGGATCGCGGCGGCGCGCTTTCTGAGCTTTTCATTTTCAATCAGCTCAAGGCGCAGCAAAGAGGTGAAGATGCGAAACGGGTTACGCGCCAACGCCACGTCATCCACCGGACGAAAAGCGGTGGAATGCACCGGCACGCCCGCCTGTGAGAGATCGTAGTAGCCGACCGGATACATGCCCATGATGGCGAAAATGCGGCGCAGCGTGGCAAGCTCATGGGCCGTGCCGACCCGTATCGCCCCGTGGCGCTCCACGTTCAGGCGCGCCAGCTCATCGGCGTTCGCCAGCTGTTCGTGCAACTGCGGGTTATTCTCCAGAACCCCAAGATTAACGTCGGCCACCAGCTCCAGCAGCGTGCCGTACTGCGGCACCTCTTTCTGGTACATCGCCGACATCGCCTGTGAAAACTGCTCCCGAATATCATCAGCCGTGATGCTGTTCGCCATGTTCTCATGCCTCCTGTGAGTATTGATGTGAGTGTAGAGAACGGCTTAAGCGCCTGGCGGGAACAATTCGTAATTTGTGATCTGCGACGGCAGTAACAGAAAGTGATGTGAATGCTCAATTCCATAACTCAGGGTTATGTAAATAAAGCCATAAATTCACTTTAAATTAACATTATATTTACACACACTCCCGGCAGGCGTTTAAAAAAACATAACCTTTGTACCCTGCCTGATGGAGTCCGCTATGAGTGAAAAACGGCCCGCGCGAGAAGTCGTGCATCGCGATTATAACCAACACCCGCCCGCCTTTGCGCCGGGATATAAAACCAGCGTGCTGCGCTCACCGCGCAACGCGTTAATCTCGTTGCAAAGCTCGCTGTCAGAAATTACCGGCCCGGTGTTTGGCGAGCAGGATCTCGGCCCGCTGGATAACGACCTGATTATGAATTACGCCAAAGAGGGGTTGCCGATTGGCGAGCGTATTATTGTGCACGGCTATGTGCGCGACGGGTTTGGCCGCCCAATGAAAAACACGCTGGTGGAAGTGTGGCAGGCGAATGCAGGCGGTCGCTATCGTCATAAGAAAGATCAGTACCTGGCGCCCATCGACCCGAACTTTGGCGGCTGCGGCCGCGTACTGACCGATGAAAACGGCTATTACTTTTTCCGCACTATTAAACCGGGCCCCTATCCGTGGCGCAACCAGGCGAGCGACTGGCGCCCTTCGCATATCCACTTTTCGCTCTCCGGCGACGCCTTCGCCCAGCGGCTTATTACGCAAATGTATTTCGAGGGCGACCCGCTTATCCGCCAGTGCCCTATTGTCCGCACGATTAACAACGACGACGCGGTACGCACGCTGATTGCCGAGCTTGATACGCACGCTGCCGTGCCGCTGGACTGCCTGGCTTATCGCTTCGACCTGGTGCTGCGGGGCAGCCGCGCCACGCTGTTTGAAAACCGCACGCAAGGAGCCGCACGATGAAAGATTATCTGCCGGAAACCGCCTCGCAGACCGCCGGGCCGTATGTGCATATCGGGCTCGCGCCGCACGCGGCGGGGTTTCATATTTTCGAGAAAAACTTCAGCCATGTGCTGACCAACAGCCACACCGAGGGCGAGCGCATTGTGATCGAAGGCCGGGTGATTGACGGCTCCGGCACGCCGGTGCGCGACGTGCTGCTGGAGATCTGGCAGGCCAATGCCGCCGGGCGTTATAACCATCCTGCCGACTTGCAGCAGGAGAAAGCGCTCGACCCGGACTTTCGCGGCTGGGGCCGCACCTGCTCCGATTTCGACAGCGGCGTGTGGCGCTTTGAAACCATCAAGCCCGGCCCGGTAACGGGACGAGACGGCCGTATGATGGCGCCGCATGTCAATCTGTGGATTGTGGCGCGCGGCATTAACATCGGTCTGAATACCCGCATGTACTTTGCCGATGAACAGGCGGCCAACGAAAAAGATCCGGTGCTGAATCTGATTGAATGGGAAGTGCGCCGCAATACGCTTATCGCCACGCGCGAGCAGCGCGGCGATGAGGTGGTGTATCGCTTTGATATTTATCTTCAGGGCGAGAAAGAGACCGTCTTTTTCGACGTGTAGTGAATCATCAGGGCGCTGCTGGCGCCCTTTTTTATCCCGGGCATATGGACATCTGCCCTGCCTCTCTCCGCTTTGTGTCATAAATGCTAGTTCGTTGTTAATATTATTTTGCTAGCAAGTTATCAAAATTAAACAACTTATCTTGTCACGCTTCCCGCTCTGTTTTTAACATCAGTTATGGAAAAAAATGGTCTGTTTTCTCAGCGCATTCGCTTGCGCCACCTTCACACCTTCGTCGCCGTCGCACAGCAGGGAACTCTGGGGCGCGCGGCAGAAACGCTCAACCTGAGCCAACCTGCGCTTTCTAAAACGCTAAACGAACTGGAGCAGCTTACCGGCACCCGCCTGTTTGAGCGCGGCAGGCTCGGCGCCCAGCTGACGCTCGTCGGCGAGCAGTTTCTCACCCATGCGGTGAAAGTGCTGGACGCGCTGAACCATGCAGGCCAGGCGCTCTCCCGCAAAGAGAGCGATAATATCGACGTCGTGCGCATCGGCGCGCTGCCCACCGCCGCGCTCGGCATTCTTCCCGCCGTGATCGGGCAGTTTCACCAACAGCAGAGCGGTATTACCCTTCAGGTCGCCACCATGAACAACACCATGTTGCTGGCGGGCCTGAAATCGGGCGAACTGGATCTCGGCATTGGCCGCATGTCGGACCCGGAACTGATGAACGGGCTTAATTATGAGTTGCTGTTTCTCGAATCCCTGAAGCTGGTGGTGCGTCCAGGTCACCCTTTACTCAACGACAACATAACGCTGAGCCGCGTGATGGAGTGGCCTGTGGTGGTCTCTCCCAAAGGCACCGTACCGCGCCAGAACGCTGAGACGCTGCTGGCGAGCCAGGGCTGTCGATTGCCCGCTACCTGCATTGAAACGCTCTCCGCTTCGCTCTCGCGCCAGCTGACCGTGGATTACAACTATGTCTGGTTTGTTCCTTCCGGCGCGGTAAAAGAGGATTTGCGCCAGGGAACGCTGACCGCGCTGCCTGTCGCCACACAGGGCGCGGGCGAACCTATCGGTATTCTGACGCGTGTCGACAGCCCGCTCTCCAGCGGCGCGCAAACCCTGCTCGCCTCTATTCGCAAATCCATGCCTGTTTGATCCGCAATCATGACGTAAGGGCATAATTAAGCGCATAAAGTGCTAATTCCCTGCCCTTGCGAATTTGCGAGGAATAACGCATTTTTTACCGAACCGCATTATTCCTGACAGGAGTTTGACTATGCCTTCGCTGTTTGATCCCGTAAAAATCGGCGCGCTCGAACTGAGCAACCGCATCGTGATGGCCCCGCTCACGCGCATGCGCGCCGTGGATGAACGCTCGCCGGGGGAAGTGACCAAAGCGTATTACGTTCAGCGCGCCAGCGCCGGGCTTATCTTTACCGAAGCTACCTCTGTCACCCCGCAGGGCGTGGGCTATCCGAACACCCCGGGTATCTGGTCGGAAAAACAGGTTGCGGCGTGGAAAGAGATTGTCGATGCCGTGCATGCGAAAGGCGGAAAAATCGCGATTCAGCTCTGGCATGTCGGCCGCGTCTCCGACCCGGTCTTCCTTGACGGCGAAAAGCCGGTTGCGCCAAGCGCCATCGCCCCGGAAGGACATGTAACCGCCGTGCGCCCTAAACGCCCTTACGGCGAGCCGCGCGCGCTGGAAACCGAAGAAATTCCCGGCATCGTGGAAGATTTCCGCAAAGCGGCAATCAATGCGAAGCGCGCCGGCTTCGACGCCATTGAAGTGCATGCCGCCAACGGCTACCTGTTTGATCAGTTCCTGCACGACGGCTCCAACAAGCGCACCGACCGTTACGGCGGCAGCATTGAGAACCGCGCCCGTTTCCTGCTGGAAACCGTAGACGCGCTGCTTGAAGAGTGGCCTGCCGATCGCGTGGGGGTACACCTGAACCTGATGTCCAACTCCTATTCGATGGAAGATTCGCAGCCGGTGGCGATGTTCGGCTATGTGCTGGAAGCGCTCAATAAACGCAACCTCGCCTTTATCTTCGCCCGCGAAGCGCTCGATTTTCCGAACCGCGTTGGCCCGCAGGTCAAAGAGAAGTTTCACGGCGCGTGGATCGCCAATGACGGGTTAACCAAAGAGAGCGCCGAAGCGCTGATTGAACAAGGCGAAGCGGACGCGGTCGCCTTCGGTAAGCTTTATATCGCTAACCCCGATCTGGTGGAGCGCTTCTCGCAAAACGGCCCTTATAACCCGCTTAACGCCGACACCATCTACTCGCCGGGCGAAACGGGCTACACCGACTACCCTGCGCTGGCGTAAGCCGCTTGCAGAAAGCAAAAACCACTCCCGAAAGAGTGGTTTTTTTTACGCCCGATAAGCGCGGACTTATTTGGTTGACGCTTTGGTATTGACGTCAGACTCCGCGATGGTAGTCAGTTTACCGTCGGTGGATTTCTCTTCTTCCAGCGTTTCACCCAGCAGTTTTTTCGCCTCGGTGTAGCCCAACTGGCCCGCCAGGGTGCAGAGCGTGCCGTAAGCGGCGATTTCGTAGTGCTCCACTTTCTGAGCGGCGGCGATCAGGCCCGCATCGCGCACCGGCCCTTTCTCTACTTCATCAATGACTTCCTGGCCCTCTTCAATCAGGCCTTCCATCGCTACGCATTTAATACGGCGCAGCTTCAGTTCCGGCACGCTTTCAACCACTTTGTCGATACGTTCAATCTGGCCGTGCGTCTCTTCCAGGTGAGCTTTAAACGCCTGGACAAGCTTTTCGTCTGACGCAGCGCGCGCCAGCTTCGGCAGCGCACGGGTGATCTGTTTTTCGGCGCTGTAGGTGTCTGAAAGTAAATGAACGAAAAGGTCTTGAGCGGTTTTAATCTGCATGTCGTTGTCTCCGTTAGTTATTTCAGAATGTCATATCCGGACCCTGATAAGCCTGGACGATGATTGGCGAAATAAGCCAGGCGGCAAACGAAGAAAACGGTACAGCATATTCCTAATTTAAAAAAAGTCGCCCCGAAGGGCGACAAAAGTCAGCCTGCCGATGGTTAAGGGGATCGGCAGGTTTACGCTTCTGTCAGAACGTTTCCCAGTTATCGCCGCTGGCCAGCGCCGGGCGCGGCGCGGTTGTCGCGCGCGGTTCAACAGGCGAAGCGCGATGCTCAGGCGCAGAAACGGACTGGCGCAGGCGGAACGCTCCTACGGCCTCGTTAAGACGAGCCGCCTGCTCTTCCAGCGAGACGGCGGCGGCGGAAGCTTCCTCCACCAGCGACGCGTTCTGTTGCGTCACGTTGTCCATTTCCGCGATGGCCTGCGCGACTTGCTCGATGCCCCGGCTCTGTTCATCCGACGCGGCGGCGATCTCCAGCATAATATCGGTAACGCGTTTTACCGCCTCCACAATGCTTTTCATGGTGTCGCCGGCGTGCACCACTTCCGTGGAGCCTTTATCGATCAAGGCCACGGATTCGCTGATAAGCCCTTCAATTTCTTTCGCCGCCTGGGCGCTGCGGCTTGCCAGGGTACGCACTTCGCTCGCCACCACGGCGAAACCGCGTCCCTGCTCCCCTGCGCGCGCCGCTTCCACCGCGGCGTTCAGCGCCAGGATGTTGGTCTGGAAAGCGATGCTGTTAATGACCGCGGTAATTTCAGAAATCTTCTTCGAACTGGTGGAGATGTTGCCCATGGTGGTGACAACGCCGGAAACGATGCGCCCGCCGTCGCTCGCTTTGCCGGAAGCGTCTTCTGCAAGTTTTGTGGCGTGATGGGCGTTATCGGCGTTCTGTTTCACCGTGGCGGTGAGCTGCTCCATGCTGGCGGCGGTTTGCTCCAGCGCGGCGGCCTGTTGTTCGGTTCGGGATGAAAGATCGGTATTGCCGGCGGAGATTTCGCTGGTGCCCTGATAGATGGCTTGCGCGCCTTCACGCACGGTGCCGACGGTTTTCACAAGCGAACGCTGCATAAGTTGCAGATGCTGGCTGAGGCGGCCGATTTCACTGCGCCCTGCGGGCTCTTCCGGCAGGGTGAGGTCGCCGCTGGCGATAGTTTCAATGCGGCTGGCGGCATGCTGGAGCGGCACGATCACTATGCGGCGCAGCACGACAAAGGTCAGCAACGTCATGATAAGCGCCACGGCAAACGCGCCCGCCATCATCAGGACGCTGAAATGGGTGCGTTTCGCCGCCTGGTCGCTTAGTGCCTGGACGCGCTCGGTGCGGATCGCCACCGCTTTTTGCAGCACGTCGCTGTAGGCGGTGTCGAGCTGGCGAGCCTGTTCGTTTTCATGGTTGATAATCGCTTCGAACATGCCGTTTTTGGCGAACTTCAGCATCGGCTGAAGGCCGTTCAGATAGGCGTCGAAGCGGGCTTTCAGATCGCTGTCCAGCGCGTTGCCGGTCTGCTGCTGGCGCGCCTCATAGCTGGCGAAGCCTTGCCCGGCGAGTTTGATATTTTTTTCCGCCTCGCTGATATTGCGGCGCATGTCTTCCATTTCCGCCACGCGGCTGGCGGCGCCGGCGTGGATCATATTAATGCGCGCGGTGCGCAGCAGGCTGGCGCTGTCCGCCAGGCCGCTTCGCACCTGTATCTCCTCTTTCACGTCGTTAAGCGCGCTATCGCTCTGAACAAGGAAATAGCCTGCAAGCCCTGCGCTGATGGCGAAAAGCAGCAAAATGCCGCCAAGTATGGCTGAGAATAGCGGAACCAGCCGAATGTTATGCCAGAAACTCAGGACGTCCGTTTTTTGCTTTGTTGTCGTTTTAGTCATGGCCAGTTTTCTCATGTGTGTAGGACAGGAATAAGCCTGTAAGAAAACCATCGGCAGAAGCCCGCGAAGGGTTAGCGCAAAGATCGCTACCTGGCTCACAGAATCAGCAATTTAGTGCTGGCGCAGCGTATAAAAAAAGCGGCCCGCAGGCCGCTTTATGCTGCACAGGAAAACTTACTCGTCGCCGAAATGAATAACCGTACGAATGGATTTGCCTTCATGCATCAAATCAAACGCCTCGTTGATTTGAGAAAGCGGCAGACGGTGCGTGATGAACGGGTCGAGGCGGATCTTGCCTTCCATTGCATCTTCAACCATACCCGGCAACTGGCTGCGGCCTTTTACGCCGCCAAACGCTGAACCGCGCCATACGCGGCCAGTCACCAGCTGGAACGGACGGGTGCGAATCTCCTGCCCCGCGCCCGCCACGCCGATGATAACGCTTTCGCCCCAGCCTTTGTGGCAGCATTCCAGCGCGGCGCGCATCACGTTGACATTGCCGATGCATTCAAAGCTGAACTCCACGCCGCCGTCGGTCATCTCGACAATGACTTCCTGAATCGGTTTGTCGTAGTCGTTGGGGTTGACGCAATCGGTCGCGCCCATTTCGCGGGCCAGGTCGAACTTCGCCGGGTTGGTGTCGATGGCGATAATGCGCCCCGCCTTCGCCTGCACCGCGCCCTGGATAACCGCAAGGCCGATGCCGCCCAGGCCAAACACGGCGACGGAATCGCCTTCTTTCACCTTCGCCGTATTATGCACAGCGCCGATACCGGTAGTAACGCCGCAGCCCAGCAGGCAGACTTTGTCCAGCGGCGCTTGCGGGTTCACTTTCGCCAGAGAGATTTCCGCGCAAACGGTATATTCGCTGAAGGTGCTGGTGCCCATGTAGTGGTAAACCGGCTCGCCGTTATAAGAGAAGCGGGTCGTGCCGTCCGGCATCAGCCCTTTGCCCTGGGTGGCGCGCACCGCCTGGCAGAGGTTAGTTTTGCCGGACTTACAGAACTTACATTCGCCGCATTCAGCGGTATAAAGGGGAATAACATGGTCGCCGGGCTTGAGGCTGGTGACGCCCTCGCCCACTTCCACCACAATGCCGCCCCCTTCGTGGCCCAGCACCGCCGGGAAAACCCCTTCCGGATCATCGCCGGAAAGCGTAAAGGCATCGGTATGGCAGACGCCGGTGTGGGTGATTTTCACCAGCACTTCGCCTTTCTTCGGCGGCGCGACGTCAATCTCAACAATCTCCAGCGGTTTGCCGGGACCAAATGCAACTGCTGCACGTGATTTCATACTTGTCCTTTTCCGTTCGAGTGAATGGTCATTGTTATTTTAGATAGGCGCGCAGAAGCTGGCCGATTTCCGCCATACGTTCCGCGCGCTCGGCGCTGGTCGTCTCACCGCTGACCAGTTCATCTTTCAGGTGAATTTCCACCATCTCGCCCATCAGGCCGTTCGCTGCGCCGCGTACGGCGGCGATTTGCTGCAAAATGGCCAGACAAGGCTCGCCAGCTTCCAGCGCGCGCTCCAGCGCCTCTGCCTGGCCGCGAATACGGCGCACGCGGGTGAGAATACGTTTTTTGTCTTCCGGGGAATGCGGCATTATCGCCTCCTGATACTATAGGGGGGTATAGTACATAATTTTTGAGTCCGCTGTAAACCTTAACTTTTATCGGCATTTCAGCGGGTTAGCGAACCAGCGCAAAAGCCACAAAAAGGCATCACCGCCCTTTTTCATGCCGCTAAACCGTTTTTCGCCCCCAAATTTGCCTCTAAAATTGACAAAATGACGCGCTGCGAAGGGCTAAATAAACGCCGAATTCCGCCCGCGTTTTTGCCTGCATTAACACGCAAAAGATAGACACAAACGATCAATCGGATCGAATTGATCATTCATATCAATTAGAAGAAACGCAGAAACAAGAGGAACATAGCCTCAACAACGGGGGCTTCATGTTCATTGTTCTTGGCTTGATTCTTATTTTTGTAATATTAGTAGTCGCGATTATCGTATCGGCATTAGGTGATCTATCTGACGATTATTGAGGCTTGAGGCGAGATTGATTTCTCACAGGGCGGCTAAGAGAAAAAGCCAGCTCGCTGTAGCGGATGCGGTAAAGCTCGCCTGCCTCACGCGTAACGACCCGCGAATTCAGCCAACCGGGCAAAGGCAGAAGCAAATAACCACTTTTATCTTTTATCTGGTTGTTTATATGGCCTTCACATAAACCACCAGCATGACATAACTCAATACGCTTACGTTTTCAGAATGTAATAAAGCTCCCCCTGAACAGGACAGGAGCCGTATGAAAACGTTTTTACTCATGATGTTACTTTTAGTTTTGCCCCGCTTAGCGTTAGCGCTTTCTCTCGACAACAGCATTCTGCTGCTGGGCTGCCCTGGCAGAGGAAGCATTGAGGTGATACTGCACCGCTATGAGCATACGCAGGAAGCCTGGGGCCAGGGCCAGTTTGAAACCGGGGGCGGTTATATAAAGAGAGCAGGATTAGTGGTTTTCCCCTTTGCCAACCTCGACAGGCTGATTTATGACCAGAGCACCGCCTCGTTTGGCTTCTGGTATGCCCGCGAAGAGCGGTTTGTACGGTGTCAGCTGCTGAGCCTGAGAAATACTTATCCCGCAGATATTCCTTATTTCCGCGAATAGCCAGCGGAGGGCGATGCATCGTTTTGCGGCGCTAAACGTCAGCGCCGCAGCGGCTGCCCCGCGGTTTCTTTCGCGCGCATCACCGTAACAAAGGTAATCAGCGCTGCGCCCATTACATACCACGCTGGCGAGAACGGGTTGCCCGTGGCGGTAATAAGATAAGCTGAAAACCACGGCGTGATGCCGCCGAAAAAAGCAACGGCGAAGTTATAGGCTATCGACATGCCGCCGTAGCGCACGCGGGTGGGAAAAAGCTCGGCCATTGCCGCGCTGCACGCGCCGTCGAACGCGGCGATAAACGCGCCGAGCAGCAGCATAGCCAGTACGGCGGAGAGCATGTCGCCCTGCGCCATGACCATCATCGCCGGCCAGGTAAAGAGAATGAATCCTCCGCAGCCTGCCAGCATCAACGGCTTGCGCCCGAAGCGATCCGAAAGATAACCCATAAAAGGCACCATCACGGCAATAGCAAACAGCCCAATGGTCGTGATGGCGTAAGAATCGAGTTTGCTGAAATGAAGCTGCGTGGAAAGATAACCCGGCATAAAGGTTTGCAGCGTCCAGTGTCCCACCGCTTTGATGACCACAAACCCGACGCAGAAAAGCAGCGCTCGCCAGGCAGAGGTTACCGCTGTGCGCAGCGGCGCCTGAGTGGTTTTCCCCGCCCGCGCGGCGGCGGTAAACTCCGGTGAATCTTCAAGCCGGGTTCGTAAATAGAGGCCGACAATGCCAAGCGGCCCGGCAATTAAAAAGGGAATACGCCAGCCCCATGCATTCATGGCTGTCTCGCCAAGCGAGGCGGTCAGCAGGAAAACCAGCCCGGAGCCTGCCACAAACGCCATAAAGCCAAAATTATCTATCCAGCAGGTGAAATATCCCCGCTGACGCTGCGGCGCGAACTCGGCAAGATACGTTGTGGCGCCGGAGGTTTCGCCGCCTGCGGCGAACCCCTGAACCAGGCGGGTGATCACCAGCAGCACGGGCGCCAGCACGCCAACCTGATTCCAGGTCGGAAGCAGCCCCATCACGAAGGTGGCGCCGGAGGTAAGTAAAATCACATTGGCCAGCACCTTCTGCCGCCCTTTTCTGTCGCCAAGCGAGCCGAACCATAACCCGCCCAGCGGGCGCATAACAAAGCCCGCGCCAAAAACCGCAAAGGAAGAGAGCAACGCCGCTGTCGGGCTGCTTGCCTGAAAGAACTGCATACCGATGATGGCCGCAAGCGTGCCATACAGACCGAAATCAAACCATTCGACAAAATGCCCGACGCCGGTCGCCAGCAAAACCTTCCGCAATCTGCGCGTCTGCTGCGCCTCTTCCTGCATTGCTACCCCTGCCGCCGAACGTTCAATTGACTGCGCCATAGAGCCCTCTCGCTGTGAGTGTTTCTATAATAGATATATGTAGGCTAAACGGCGCCGCTTTAACGAGCGCGCATTGTATAAAATGTGAACCGCGCGAAGTTCCGTGAATAAAAAAGCGACAATGCTCGCATTTTAACGCTTTTGCCTGCCGGGCAGCATGCGCAGCAAAGTGTTGTCTTTCCATAAATAGTGATGAACCAGCGCTGCGCCGGCATGCAGCGCAATGACGAAATAGCTGGCATTGGCAATAAAAGCGTGGATAGCGCGCAGCTGCATCTCAACATCTTCATCGCCTTCTGCCGCCACTGGCATGCTGATGCCAAAAGCGAACCACTCCCGTCCGCCATAATATTTTGCCGCCACGCCCAGCAGCGGGAGCGTGATAAACATCAGGTAGATAACCAGGTGAACGAGATGGGAAAGGCCCGTATAGAGCGGCTTTGGCTTCGGCTCGATGGGCGGCGCCGGGTATCTCACCCTGACCAGCAGGCGGCTGACCATCAGCAGCAGAATGGCGATGCCGCAACTAAAATGGGTATAAATGAACAGTCGACCAACGCTTCGCGGCACCAGCCCGCGCAGTTCAATGGCGCCCCAGGTGACAATCACCAGCAAAAAGACCAGCCAGTGAAGCGTGATTTGCAACGACGTAAATTTACTGCGCATAAGGCAATCCTGAAACGAGGCGATAAAAGGCTCAAGATAGCGAGCCTGCATGGGAAATTCATCTGATTTGTTGTTCAATCTCCTGTAATTAAACGGGGTCAGGGACAAAAGCGCGCTTTTCCCGCCAGGGAGTACACTTCTAAAAGAGGCCGGAAAAAGCGTGCAGAAATCAGTAAATAGTTTTTTCCCGTCGCGACCTTGTACCCCTCAACATAATAAGGATGAGATGATGAACTTCACCAGAACCACCGCCTTTTTAGCGACCCTGCTTTGCGCCGCCACGTTGCAGGCGGCGGAAAAAACCGCCACGGCGCAGCAGGAGCGGATGACCAGCTGTAACCAGCAGGCAACCAGCCAGTCGCTGAAAGGCGATGAACGCAAAACGTTTATGAGCAAGTGCCTGAAAAACACCGACGAAGCGCCGGATAAGAGCCTGACGCCGCAGCAGCAGAAAATGAAAGACTGCAATTTCCAGGCGACGAACCAGTCTCTCACCGGCGATGAGCGTAAAAAATTCATGAGCGGCTGCCTGAAAAACGTTTCCGCCGCGCCTGCGCCGCAGGAGAACAACGTCACCCCGCAGCAGCAAAAAATGAAAGACTGTAATACCCAGGCCGTCACCCAGTCGCTGACCGGCGACGACCGTAAAAAATTCATGAGCAACTGTCTGAAGGACGCCAGTTGATACGCCCGGGAGCCCTTTTTACGTGGGCTCTCTGCTTTTTGCCCTCTGCGTTCTTCCCTTACGGCCCCTCTGCGTTATCTTTATAGCTCGCCATCGTAACGGTAAACCCTTATGACTGAACTCGCTGAACGCATGGCGCAGGCTGTCGCCCGCGCCGAAACCTTTTCCGTCTGGCCTGGCGGCGACGCCCCCGGCGCACAGCAAAGCCGCGCCCGCTTCACGCTTGAAGAGCGCCACACTGGCGCGACGCTGCTCGACCGCGCGGTAACGGGCGTGCGCGCCCCGCAAATCACCGTTTACCAGCCCGCGTCGCCCAACGGCGTTGGGCTGCTGGTTACTCCGGGCGGCTCTTACCGGCGCGTGGTGCTGGATAAAGAAGGCAGCGCGCTGGCGCCTGCGTTTACCGACGCGGGCTATACCCTGTTCGTGATGACCTACCGCCTGCCCGGCGACCAGCACGCCGAAGGGCCAGACGCGCCGCTGGCGGATGCGCAGCGCGCATTAAGGCTGATACGCCATCGGGCGGCGGAATATAACCTGAATGCGGATCATATCGGCATACTCGGTTTTTCCGCAGGCGGCCACGTAGCGGCAAGCCTCGCCACGCGCTACGCCGAGGCCGTTTACGCGCCGCTGGACGAAGCGGATGAACTGAGCGCCCGCCCGGCGTTTGTGGCGCTCGCCTATCCGGTTATCACCATGACCGGGGCCGCAGCGCATAGCGGTTCACGTCAGCAACTGTTGGGCGACGCGCCCGACGACGCGCAAGAAAAACGCTATTCCGCTGAACAGGCGGTCACTGCCGCTACGCCGCCCGCGTTTTTATTTCACGCCGCTGACGACCCTGCCGTGAAAGTGGAGAACAGCCTGATGATGTATGCCGCGCTGCGGGACAAAGGCGTACCCGCCGAGCTGCATCTTTTTGAAGAAGGCGGGCACGGCTTTGGCATTCGCGACGCCGAAGCGCTGCCCGCCCGGGCCTGGCCTGCGCTTTTAATGCGCTGGATTACCCGCACGCTTGAGAAAATATAGGGGGGCGTGCCCCCTGTTTTTATGATTGCAGATAAACCACCTGGGTTTGCAGGTATTCATGCAGCCCATGCTTGCCGTCCGCGCCGCCGATGCCCGATTTGCGCCAGCCCGCGTGAAAGCCTTGCATCGCTTCGAAGTTTTCACGGTTAACGTAGGTTTCGCCAAACTTCAGCCCTTTGATGGCTTTCATTGCGGTGTTGAGACTGCTGGTATAGATGGAGGAGGTCAGGCCGTAGTCACTGTCATTGGCCATTTTCAGCGCCTCGTCGAGGGTATCGAAAGCCACCACCGGCAGCACCGGTCCGAACGTCTCCTCATGCATGATGGACATCTGCTGGTTGACGTCCACCAGCAGCGTCGGCGGGTAGAAATAGCCTTTGCCCTCTGCCGCCTTGCCGCCGAAGACCACTTTCGCTCCTTCGCTCACCGCTTTCGCCACCTTTTGCTCTACGCGCTCCAGCGCCGCCGCGTTAATCAGCGGTCCCATCGCCACGTCGTTACGCTGCGCCGGGTCGCCAAATTCCACCGCTTTCATGGTTTCGCCCAGTTTGCTGACAAAGCGGTCATAAATGCCTTTTTGCACATAGACGCGCTCGGCGCAGTTACAGACCTGCCCGGTATTAATAACCCGTGAATCGACAATCGCTTTAACCGCAAGCTCAAGATCCGCATCGTCCATGACAATCGCCGGCGCTTTACCGCCAAGCTCAAGGCACACTTTGGTGATGTTTTTCGCCGCCGCCGCCATGATCTTCTCGCCCGCCGCGACGCTTCCGGTCATGCTGACCATCGCCACTTTCGGGTTGCCCGCCAGTTCCTGCCCGACCGTTTCACCGCGCCCCAGCACCAGGTTGAATACCCCTTTCGGCAGCCCAACGTCATGAACGATTTCTGCGAACGCAATAGCGTTATTCGGCGTGAATTCGCTGGGTTTGATAACAATGGTGTTGCCGGTGATCAGCGCAGGCGCAAGCTTGCGGGCAATCAGGAAAAACGGGAAGTTCCAGGGCAGAATGCCGGTCGTCACGCCCAGCGCGCGTTTGAATACCAGAATATTTTCGCCGGGACGATCGCTTTGAATAATTTCACCTTCATAACGGCGCGCCCACTCCGCCATGTACTCCATGTAATCGGCAGTAAAGGCCACTTCAACGTCCGCCAGCTGCTGCGTTTTACCGCCTTCAGCAACAATCATCGCGCTGATTTCCGCCGCCCGCTCGCGGATCCCCGCGGCGATTTTCCGCAGCCAGCCTGCGCGTTCAATAGCAGGCAACGCCTCCCACGACGCCTGCGCCCTTTCAGCCGCCTCGATGGCCTTGCGCGCATCCTCAGCGCTGCCGTCCGGGATACGCGAGATAATCTCTTCCGTGGCGGGATTGATAACCTCAAGCCAGTTGTCGCCCTGCCAGTGGACGAATTGACCATCGATATACATCGGATGTTGTACAGGTGCCGTCATGCCTTACTCCTTGAATGTGATATTGATGTGTGTTTGAAGTAAAAAGCTTGTTAAAAATTACCCGGCATTGCCTCACCCGGCGCGGTGAAAAAGAGGAATGTGTGAAGGAAATCTAAAAAAAGAAACGCTGTTGCAGAAAAAATGAAGAGTCAGAGTGAAAAACCGTTTACGGCAGCGCACCGTAAACGGCAGGCGAGAGCTTAAATAAGAGAGCGGCTTCGCAGCGGCATCATGAGGGCTGGATCGTTTTGCGCCTGTCGCCAGGCTTCACGAACCTCATCCGGGATATCGATATGGCCGATGAACCCCTGCCCGCGCGGACCGTAGCCGTGTTCATCATCGTTAAGGCGCGGCATTTCGCCAAGCACCAGCGAAAGATAGCGCGCCACTTCCCACAGCCCGTCCCGGGGTTGGGCGAATTTCAGGTTGCGGCTGCCGTTGATGACCTGCGCAGTAAAGCCCGGATAGCTCAGCCATTGCGGCTGAAAGGGCGCATCGCGCCATACCTGGGCGAACGTGGCCGCTGTGCGCCGCTGCATGGTCGGGTCCTGGATCAGCACCGCGCGTTGCGGCTTAAGCCCTTTTTCTTCCATCAGCTTGCGGGTAAAGCTGGCGTTCTCGCCGCTGTTAGTCGACTGGCGCTCGATAATCAGGCGTTCTTCAGGCACCTTCAGACGCTCTCTGGCGATAGTCGCCAGTAGATCCGCCTCGCTCAGCCCGGTTGTCCGCAACCCGTTGTAACGGGGATGGCGCGCGACAGCGGCATAAAGAAAGGTGGTGGAGTGGCCTATTCCGCCGGTTATCAGCAAGGGCAGCGAGCAGGCGTTTGACAGTTCAGCCGCGGTTTCCAGCGTTGGAAGCGCCGCATTGCCTGCCAGCACAATCAGCTGCGCCTGGCGCGCCTCATCGGGCGAAGCCATGTCGGTTTGCGCCAGCCACTGGCCCAGCGTGTTAACCGCGTTAAGCGTGCTTTCAGATAATTTTGGCATTGGCATCAGCTCCATAGGGGCCTCCTTGATTGCGAACCAACAGCCAGAGTACCGGGGTTTTACCCCTCGCCCTATCGGAGCAACCTTAAAGCCGCGACAGTGCAGCCCTGCCGTCTTTCGCCGTCAAAAAGAAAAGAGCGTTTGCCATGCAATAACCGCCATCGCCAGCCCAAAGATGACCTGTAAAAGAATGACGGCGAAAGCCAGCACGCGCCAGAGCGTAATTTTGCCGTTTCTCATCATCAGCGTGATGCCAGACAGCACCAGCACAAAGAGAATAAACTTTACGATAAGCGCAATAATGAAACAGGTTGCGAACTGGTTGCTGAGCGCCGAGGTGGCGATCATCCCCAGAATGAAATTACCGCAAACGCCGTATCCCCAGAATGTCTGCGCCAGGCCCAGCCTGCCCGTCGCCAGATCTTTTATTGTTTGCATCCCTGTGTTTCGCTTGTTCTTTAAGAGTTTGAATGGCCGGGAAGTTTACCAGCCCGGCGAAGCGCTGCCAAAGGCTGCTTTGTGTGACTATCCGCATCCGAAACCGCAAAGCCCGCACGCACCCATGCCCTGCGCCCTTTAACCGCGCCGGCAAAAAAACGCCGAATTTCGCCTTATCGAAAAATAACGTTAATTGTCTGAAAACGGCCGGGTTGCACCTGCGCCCGATTCTGGCAACGGCGCATTGTTCCGCACACTCTCTTATTTATTACGCACTGCAAAGCAGATTTTGCTGCATAAATAGTCAATTTTTGCTGTTAAAAACGCCTTTCCCGCTTGCCAAAAGTTACACCTCTCCCGTATTTAATTAACAAATTAACAACTTTTCGCCGTTTGGGGTTGCACCTGTAGCGCGCCAGGTGACACCTCGCCTTCTTACACTTGCGAGGACTTACCTGTTATGACAACGCTAAAGAGCAGCGCCGCGATCCTGCGGGAAAACAAAAAGGTGCTGGTGGCAAGCCTTACCGGCAGCGCCATTGAGTGGTTTGACTATTTTCTGTATGGCACCGCCGCCGCGCTGGTGTTCAACAAAGTGTTTTTTCCCATGGTGGACCCGGTTATCGGGCTTATTCTCTCTTATCTCTCCTTTTCGCTGACCTTTTTCATCCGGCCCATCGGCGGCGTTATTTTCGCGCATATCGGCGACAGAATTGGCCGCAAGAAAACGCTGGTCTTAACCCTTTCGCTTATGGGCGGCGCCACGGTGATGATCGGCCTGCTGCCGACTTATGACACCATCGGCATCTGGGCGCCGGTGCTGCTCATTCTGATGCGTATTATCCAGGGCATGGGGATTGGCGGCGAATGGGGCGGCGCGTTGCTGCTTGCTTATGAATATGCCCCGCCTAACCGCAAGGGGTTTTTCGGCAGCATCCCGCAGGCGGGCGTTACCATCGGCATGCTGATGGCGACCTTTATCGTCTCGCTGATGACGCTGTTCAGCGAAGAGGCTTTTCTCTCCTGGGGCTGGCGCATTCCTTTCCTGCTAAGCGCCGTACTGGTGTTACTTGGCCTGTGGATCCGCAAAGACATTGATGAAACACCCGATTTCAAAGCGGTGAAGCGCGCCGGGCAGATCAGCAAAACGCCGCTCAGTATTACGGTGAAGCATCACTGGCGTGAAGTGTTGATAGCCGCCGGGCTGAAGGTGGTGGAAACCGCGCCGTTCTATATCTTCTCCACGTTTGTGGTGAGCTACGCCACCACAACGCTTGCGTATCAGAAATCCCAGGCGCTGGAAGCGGTGACGCTCGGGGCGCTGGTGGCGACGCTAATGATCCCGCTGATGGGCCTGCTCTCAGACAAAGTGGGGCGCCAGCGCATGTACGCCTGTAGCGTTGTGCTGCTGGGGTTATTTATCGTGCCGTGGTTCTGGCTGCTGGATACGGGAACGACCTGGGGCATTGTGCTGGCGACGGTTATCGCTTTCGGCGTGCTGTGGGCGCCGGTTACCGCCGTGCTCGGTACGCTCTGTTCAGAAATTTTTGAAGCGCGCGTGCGCTATACCGGCATCACGCTTGGCTATCAGCTTGGCGCAGCGCTGGCGGGCGGCACCGCCCCGCTTATCGCCACCGGCCTGCTGGCGCATTCCGGGGGAGACTGGCGACCGGTGGCCTGGTATCTGGGGGTTACGGTGATTATTTCGCTGGTTGCTATTTTCTTCGCCAGCCGCATCGGGCGTAAAACGCCGCTCAACGGTGAAACCAGCCCGCTGTGAGCGGGCTTTACGCGTAAAACCGCATGCCGGAGTAAGGTTTCTCCCGGCAGGCGGCAAGGCGTGAAGCGAGCGATCCGACATGCAGCTCCAGCTGGTGGTTGTCCGGATCGAGAAAATAGAACGACTCGCCTTCGCTGCGGTTGTTTTTCCATACCTGAACGCCGGCGCGAGTTAACGCTTGCGCCAGCGACGGAAAATCCGTTTCGCTCACCGTAAAAGCGTAATGGGTATAGTCGCCTGGCCGGGCGCCCGCAGCCTCGTCAAACGAGAGGCACAGCCAGAGCGAACCGCAGGTCAGGTATGCGCCGTTATCCCAGCGGGCGTGCAGCTTCATTCCCAGCAGGTCGACATAAAAGGCGACGCTTCTGTCCAGTTCGCGCACGGCGAGCGTCAGGTGGTTAAGCCCGCTCAGCATGGTCATCCTCCCGAAGCGCCCGGGCAAAACAGACCGCGTCCGCCTGGCCTACGTAACGGCCATAGTTTTCAATAATGCGATAACCGTTACGCAGATAAAACTCGACTGCCGTCGGGTTGCTGCTGCGCGTTTCCAGCCAGGCTTCACGATAACCATAATCCCGGGCGAAGGCTTCAATATGGCGCAACAGCGCCCGTCCGGCGCCCCGGTTGCCGGGCACCGCGAACAACCGCTTGATCTCCACCACCTCGTCGCCGATCGGCCGACAGGCGACACACCCCACCGCTTTGCCGTTTTCGTCGCGCGCCAGCACAAACGTCGCGCCATCGCCTTTTACATCGTCATGATTAAACGACTGGGTGCCGGAGCTGCCGGTTAAGGCTTCCAGCGTTTTCGATAGCGCCGCTTGCAGGACGATGGCGTCCGGGTGCTGCGGGTCGGTCTCTTCGATGGTGAACTCAGCCATAACACTTCCTCTGCGCGGTTTTGCATCGAACATAGCCTAAAAAAGGCCAGGCATAAAACCCCGGCATGAGTGACAACGTCACAAACCGGCGTCAAGCGCTGTTTTTTTCAGCTATTCGTTCTGATTCTTCCGATACAGCTGACCATTCACTTGATGAATGAATTAAACCGGTTCTAAACTCGTTAGATCTCTAACGATTAACTCTATGGCTGTGGATCACGACAATCTCTCCTTTTCTCACCTGCTCTACCTGACCGCTCACCACTGGCGCCGGGCGGTGGACAGACGCCTGAAAGGGCTTGGCATGAGCCAGGCAAGCTGGGTGGCGGTTTCCGCCATTGCACGGCGCGAGGCGCCGCTTTCGCAGGGCGAGCTGGCCCAGGAGCTTGGCGTCGAGAGCGCAACGCTTGTGCCGCTGCTTAACCGCCTGGTGGCGCAAGGGCTCATTATGCGCATTACCCCAAGCGATAAGCGAAAACGCCTGCTGGTAGCGACGCCCGAGGGCGAAGCGCTCTATGAAAAGGTGAAGATAGAAGCCGACCGCCTGCGTGAAGAGATCCTCACGCTCATCAGTCCCGACGATCAGGCCGTCACGCGCCGCGTGCTGAGCCGCCTGTTGCAGGAAGTGGAAAAACAGTAATGCGTTTGCCGAAATCCGACCCTTATGCGCCGCGCGAGTGGCAGCCGCACGAAAAACCGATGCTGCTTGGCTCGCCTTCCACGCCTCATCACCCGGCGGCCAGGCGCATCGCCTATGGCATCGTCGGGCTGCTGGTTTGCCTGACCGGCGGGCTTGGCAACGCCATGGTGACCGCTAACCTGCAAAATTTGCAGGGTACCTTCGCCGCCTGGTCGACGGAAATCGCCTGGCTCCCCGCCGTTTACGTCATGACCAATATTTCTATCAACCTGCTGCTGGTGAAATTTCGCCAGCAATACGGGCTGCGGGCCTTTACCGAAGGTTTTCTGGTGCTTTATGTGCTGGTGACTTTCTTTCACCTGTTCGTTAACGATCTCTCTTCGGCGCTGATGGTGCGGGCGGCCCACGGCATGGTGGGCGCGGCGCTGAGCTCACTCGGTATTTATTATCAGATACAGGCCTGGCCCGCGAAGCATCGCCTGAAAGCGCTGACGATTGGCATTACCGGTTCGCAGCTCGCCATTCCCATGGCGCGCCTTTTTTCCTCCGAACTGCTGGAGCTGGACGAATGGCGCGGGCTTTATCTGTTTGAGCTGGGGCTGGCGCTGATTTCGCTCGCCTGCGTAATAGCGCTGAAGCTGCCGCCGGGCGATCGGCGCAAGGTGTTTGAGAAAAAAGATTTCCTCACCTTTTTTATGCTGGCGCCGGGTATGGCGATGCTTTGCGCCGTGCTGTCGCTTGGACGCATCGACTGGTGGTTTGAAACGCCGTGGCTTGGCTGGACGCTGGCGGGCGCGGTGGTGCTGATTATCGCCGCCATCACGTTTGAGCATAACCGGGCTAATCCGCTGCTTAACACGCGCTGGCTCTCCAGCGGCAGTATTTTAAGGCTCGGTCTGGTAATGGTGCTGATACGCATTGTGCTGGCGGAACAGAACACCGGCGCCATCGGCTGGCTACAGTATGTCGGCCTGCAAAACGAACAAATGACGACGCTGGCGTTTTCCATTCTTGCCGGAACCGTCTGCGGCATTGTTATCAGCGCCCTGACCATTAACCCGCAAAAAACCGCCTGGCCGATTGTCACTTCGCTGGCGCTGATGGTTATCGCCTCGCTGATGGACAGCCATTCCACCAGCCTCACCCGGCCGAACCAGTTGCTGATTAGCCAGTTTTTGTTTGGCTTCAGCAGCGCCTTTTTCCTCGCGCCGGCCATGCTGGCGGCTATCGGCGGCGTTATCGCCGACCCGCGCAATCTGGTGAGTTTTTCGGTGCTGTTCGGCATGAGCCAGAACCTGGGCGGGCTTATCGGCTCGGCGCTGCTCGGCACCTTCCAGACCTGGCGCGAAAAATACCATTCGAACCTGCTTGCTGACCAGCTCACCACGCTAAACCCGCTGGTGACAGAGCGCCTGCAACTCTACAGCCAGCTTTTCCAGAGCCGCATCAACGACCCGACGTTACTGAGCGTGCAGGCTTCGCAACAGCTACAAACGGTCAGCACCACAGAGGCGACTATCCTTGCCTATAACGACACCTATTTGCTGACCGCCACTATCGCCGCCTCGACGCTTTTGTGGATTTTCTGGCGGCTGATTCGCCTGCGCCTCGCCGCACGCAAAGCGCTGAAACAGGCGATGGCCGCCAAACCCGAAGAGAAGACCCAATAATGATTATCTGTATGGAGCTGTTATGAGCCAGCAAGACGCTACGCCCGCTCAAACCCCGGAACGCAACAACTTACGCGTGGTTTCTTTTTTCGCCGCGGCGGCCATTGGCATTCTGGGGGTGCTGATTATTCTTTACGCCTGGAAGTTGCCCCCCTTCACCCGCAATGTGGAATTCACCGATAACGCCTATGTGCGCGGCATGACCACTTTTATCAGTCCGCAGGTCAACGGCTATATCACCGCCGTCAACGTGCAGGATTTCGCCGTGGTCAAAAAAGGCGACGTGCTGATGACCATTGACGATCGCATCTACAGCCAGCGTGTGCACCAGGCTGAAGCGACGCTCGCCATGCGCCAGGCGGCGCTGGCGAATAATATTCAGCAACGCCGCAGCGCCGAGGCGACTATCGCCCAGAACAAAGCGACGCTGCTCAATGCGCAGGCCCAGTACAAACGCAACCAGGCGGATTTGCGCCGCGTGCAGGAGCTTGCTTCTGACGGCTCGCTTTCCGTGCGCGAACGCGACGCCGCGCTCGCCAGCGCCGCCCAGGGCAATGCCGGCGTGGAGCAGGCAAAGGCGCAGCTGGAGGTCTCCCGGCAGAATTTACAAACGGTTATCGTTAACCGCGCCTCGCTTGAGGCGGATGTGGAAAACGCCAAAGCCGCGCTCGAACTGGCGCAGATTGATTTACAGAACACGCGCATCACCGCGCCGCGCGACGGCCAGCTTGGGCAAATCGCTGTGCGCCTTGGCGCCTACGTGACCGCAGGCACCCATCTGACAAGCCTGGTGCCGCCGCAACACTGGGTTATCGCCAATATCAAAGAAACGCAGCTTGCGAACCTGCGGGTAGGCCAGCCTGTGACTTTCAGCGTCGACGCGCTGCATGGCGAAAAGTTCCAGGGCCGGGTGCAGAGTATTTCGCCCGCCACGGGCGTGGAGTTCAGCGCCATTACCCCCGATAACGCCACCGGCAACTTTGTCAAAATCGCCCAGCGTATTCCGGTGCGAATCGAAGTGCTCGGCAACAGCGAGCAGCGCCAGCGGCTGCGCCCCGGCATGTCGGTACAGGTGCATATTAATACCGGCGAGGAGGCGAAATAATGCGTTGTCTTAAGCTGGCTGCGCTCGCGCTGCTGCTGGCAGGGTGTCATGGTTCAGAAGTGGAGCCGGCGAAACCTTCGCTGCATATTCCCGCCCAGTGGCGCGACGCCGTCGGGCCTTCCTCCGCGGCGGAAGGGTTCTGGTGGCGTAACTTTCACGACGCCGCCCTGAACCGCTACGTGGATCAAGCGCTGCGTTATAACAGCGACGTGCTGACGGCCCGTGAGCGAGTGAATGAATACCAGGCGCGGCTGAACGCCGCCGATAGTACGCTCTGGCCGACCGTCGACGCCGGGCTTAACGGCACGCGAAGCCGGGCGCAGTCTGCCGCGACCGGCCTGCCGGTCTACAGCACGCTTTATCGCGGCAGCCTGACGGCCAGTTACGATGTAGATCTCTGGGGCGGCAACCGTCGGGCGATCGACGCCGCGCAGGCGAGCCTTGAGGCGCAGAGGGCGGCGGCGGCCGCCGCCGATTTAACCGTCGCCTCGTCAGTGGCTTCGGGTTATCTCACGCTGCTGTCGCTGGATGAGCAGCTCCGGGTGACGCAAGAGACGCTAAAAGCGCGCGAAGAGGCTTTCCGGCTCGCAAAACGCCAGTTCGAAACGGGCTACACATCGCGCCTGGAGCTAATGCAAACGGACTCCGAGCTGCGGGCCACGCGGGCGCAGATCCCGCCGTTGCAACACCAGATAGCAAGCCAGGAAAACGCGCTTAGCGTATTGCTCGGCGCAAGCCCGGGCGCGGTGGCGCGCGGCGGCAACATCAACGCGCTGACGCCGCTGGCTCTCCCTTCGCAGTTGCCCTCCTCGCTGCTGAACCGCCGCCCGGACATTGTCCAGGCGGAGCGCACGCTGGTGGCAGCGGACGCCTCGCTCGCCTCGCAGCGCGCAAAGCTGCTGCCATCGCTTAACCTCACCGCCAGCACCAGCATCCAGGACGACACGCTGGCGGGCCTGCTCGACAACCCGCTGCGGCTGTGGAGCATCGGCGGCAGCATTCTCGCTCCGCTGCTGAACCGGGAAACCTTGTACAGCCAGGTCGATATCGCCATGTCGCAGCGCAATCAGGCGCTCTATGGTTATGAATCCACGGTGCGCAACGCTTTCAAAGAGGTGAACGACAGTCTCGACGCCATCGGCCGCTACCGGGAACAGCTTGCGGAACTTCAGGGCCAGGTTGAGGTGGCGCAGGAAACGCTGCGCATAGCGCAAAACCGCTATAACAACGGTTATTCTTCTTATCTCGACGTGCTGGACGCCCAACGCACGCTCTTTTCCGCTGAGCTGAACGTGGTGCAGGTGAAAAATAACCTGTTGCAGGCGCAGGTCGATCTTTACCGCTCCCTTGGCGGCGGCTGGGGCGGGCTGGCGACCTCATAAGTGAAGCTAACCCGCAAAGCCCGGACGAGCGGGTTCAGGGCGTGCGGAGGTTTATTGACCTGCCCGGCACGGACCCGCGCCTCACCGTTACCGCCCTGCAAACCGTCGGCAGCAAAAGGTGGGACGGGTTTACGCTGGCGCGGGTGAAGTGACAACGTAACGTGAACAGCTGACCTAAACGGCAGGCGCGCCGCGCTTTGCTTTAGCGCTGACGCTGACCTGCCCTCGGTAAAGCCAGGCTCGCTACCCGCTGATTTGCTCCATCGCCTGCAATACGCGCTTGTCGGAAACCGGGTACGGGGTGCCGAGCTGCTGGGCGAAATAGCTGACGCGAAGCTCTTCTATCATCCAGCGAATCGCTTTCACCTCTTCATCTTCACGCCGTGCTGGCGGCAGCTTATTAAGCCACTGCTGCCAGGCCTGCTGCACCGCTTCCACTTTCAGCATCTGGGCGCGGTCGCGATGCGGATCCACGGCCATCTTTTCCAGCCGCTTTTCGATTGCCTGAAGATAGCGCAGCGTGTCGCCCAGGCGGTTGAAGCCGTTGCCGGTGACAAAGCCGCGATAAACCAGCCCGTTCATTTGCGCTTTGATATCGGAAAGCCCCAGCGCTATCGTCATATCCACGCGCCCTTTCAGCCGCTTATTGATAGTGAACACCGCGGTGAGGATCTGTTCGACCTGCTTTGCAATGCCCACGACCGTGTCGTTAAGCTCGGCCCGCACTTTATCGTGCAGCTTCGCAAAACCTTCTTCCGTCCAGACCGGGCCGCCGTTGTCGGCAATCAGCTTATCCACGCCGCAGGAAATGCAGTCGTCAATCAGATCCAGCACTTTGCCGTAAGGGTTGAAATAAAGCCCAAGCTTCGCTTTGTTCGGCAGCTTCTCATGCAGGTATTTGATGGGCGACGGAATGTTCAGCAGCAGCAGGCGGCGCAGACCGCGCCACATGTTCGCCTGCTGCTCCAGCGGATTATCGAAAAGCTTAATCGCTACGCTGTCGCGTTCGTCCACCAGCGCCGGCCAGGCCTTAACGCGGTAGTTGCCGCGCTTTTGCTCGTAGTTTTCCGGCAGCTTGCCGAAGCTCCAGATATGCAGATTGCTCTGCTCAATGCCGTCATCCGCCACGGCGGAGAGCGTCTCCTGCACTTTTTCCTTAAGCCCGCTCTTGAGCGCGTCAAGCGAACGTCCTTCACGCAGCTTTTTGTTGTTCTCATCCACCACCCGGAAGGTCATTTTCAGGTGATCGGGCACCTGATCCCACTGCCAGGCTTCACGGTCGATGGTCACGCCCGTCATACGGCGGAATTCGCGCTCAAGGCTTTCCAGCAGCGGCAGCTCAAGCGGCGTGGCGCGGCCTAAAAACGCCTCGGCGTAGTTCGGCGCGGGAACAAAATTGCGGCGAACCGGCTTCGGCAGCGATTTGATCAGCGCGATGATAAGTTCGCGGCGCATGCCTGGCACCTGCCACTCAAAGCCCTTCTCTTCCACCTGGTTTAACAGCGGCAGCGGAATATGCACCGTTACGCCGTCGGCGTCCGCGCCCGGCTCAAACTGATAAGTCAGCCGCAGCTTCAGGTTGCCCTGATGCCAGAAGTTCGGGTAATCAAGCTTGCTGACCTGTTCCGCGCCCGCTTTGATAAGCATGCTTTTTTCAAAGTTGAGCAGGTCCGGCGTTTCGCGGCTCGCCTTTTTCCACCAGCTGTCAAAGTGACGGGCGGAAACCGCCTCATGGCTGATGCGCTGGTCATAAAATTCAAACAGCGTGTCGTCATCCACCAGAATGTCGCGGCGGCGCGACTTGTGCTCAAGCTCCTCTACTTCCGCGCGCAGCTTCTGGTTTTCGCGAAAGAAAGCGTGGCGGGTTTGCCAGTCGCCTTCCACCAGCGCGTGGCGAATAAAAAGCTCGCGGCTAAGCGCCGGGTCAATCTGGCTGTAGTTCACCTTGCGCGCCGCGACGATCGGCAGACCATACAGGGTGACTTTTTCGCTCGCCATCACCGCGCCCTGCGCCCGCTCCCAGTGCGGCTCGCTGTAGGAGCGCTTAATCAAATGGCCCGCCACCGGCTCTATCCATTCCGGCTCAATACGGGCGGCGATACGCCCCCACAGGCGGCTGGTTTCCACCAGCTCCGCCACCATCGTCCATTTGGGCGGCTTTTTGAACAGACCCGATCCCGGGAAAATAGAGAAGCGGGCGTTGCGCGCGCCGGTGTACTCCTGTTTTTCGGCATCTTTCATGCCGATATGCGAAAGCAGGCCGGTAAGCAGCGCGGTATGCACGGCGCGGTAATCGGCAGGCTCGCTGTTGACCGGGATGCCGAGTTCTTTCACCACCTGGCGCAACTGGGTATAGATATCCTGCCATTCGCGCACGCGCAGATAGTTAAGGTAATCGGTGCGGCACAGGCGGCGGAACTGGTTGGATGAAAGCGCTTTTTGCTGCTCGCCGAGGTAGTTCCACAGATTAACGAACGCAAGAAAATCGGATTCTTTATCGTGGAAGCGGCGGTGTTTTTCATCGGAAGCCTGCTGCTTGTCCATGGGGCGCTCGCGCGGATCCTGAATGGAAAGCGCCGAGGTGATTATCATGGCTTCACGCACGCAGCCGTGTTTTTGCGCCTCCAGCACCATGCGCGCCAGGCGCGGATCCACCGGCAGCTGGGAAAGCTGGCGCCCGAGCGGCGTGAGTTTATAAACCGCAGCCTGTTCATCGGTAGTGATGGCGCCAAGCTCTTCCAGCAGGCGCACGCCGTCCTGGATGTTGCGCTTGTCCGGCGCTTCGACGAACGGAAACGCGGCGATATCGCCAAGCCCCAGCGCCGTCATTTGCAGAATGACGGAGGCCAGGTTGGTGCGCAGAATTTCCGGGTCGGTAAATTCCGGGCGCGAGAGGAAATCATCTTCCGAATAAAGGCGGATGCAGATACCTTCCGACACGCGGCCGCAGCGGCCTTTACGCTGGTTGGCCGAGGCCTGGGAAACCGGCTCGATAGGCAGGCGCTGCACTTTGGTGCGATAGCTGTAGCGGCTGATGCGCGCGGTGCCCGGGTCAATTACATATTTAATGCCCGGCACGGTCAGCGAGGTTTCCGCCACGTTGGTGGCCAGCACAATGCGCCGCCCGGTATGCGGCTGGAAGACGCGGTTTTGCTCGCTGTTCGACAGGCGCGCATAGAGCGGCAGCACCTCGGTATGCGGCAGGTTAAGCTTCATCAGGCCGTCGGCGGTATCACGAATTTCACGCTCGCCGCTCATAAAGATGAGGATATCCCCAGGCCCTTCTTCGCCAAGCTCCTCGACTGCGTCAAAGATAGCCTGGAGCTGGTCACGCTCAGTGTCATCCGCCTCTTCCACAATGGGGCGGTAGCGCACTTCCACCGGATAAGTACGACCGGAAACTTCGATAATCGGCGCATTATTGAAATGGCGTGAAAAACGCTCAGGATCGATGGTTGCCGACGTAATAATGACTTTGAGATCCGGGCGACGCGGCAGCAGCTCGCGCAGGTAGCCCAGCAGGAAGTCGATGTTAAGGCTGCGCTCGTGCGCTTCATCGATGATAATGGTGTCGTACTGCATCAGCAGCCGGTCCTGCTGGATTTCCGCCAGCAGGATGCCGTCTGTCATCAGCTTAACCATGGTGTTGTCGCTGACATGGTCGCTGAAGCGGACTTTATAGCCGACGCAGCCGCCCGGCTCCGTTTGCAACTCTTCGGCGATACGGTTCGCCACGGTGCGGGCAGCGAGACGGCGCGGCTGGGTGTGACCGATCAACCCTTTCAGGCCACGACCAAGCTCCATGCAGATTTTCGGCAGCTGGGTGGTTTTGCCTGAGCCGGTCTCCCCGGCCACAATGACCACCTGGTGGTCGCGCACCGCCTCCAGAATGTCCTGTTTTTTCTGGCTGACCGGCAGATTTTCCGGGTAGGTTATGGGCGGGCGCGCCGCTTCGCGCAGCAGGACTTTCCCTGCCGCCTCGTCTATTTCTTGCGCCAGCGTGGCGAAAAGCGCCTGCTGAGCTTCAGGATTTTTAACCTTCTTCGCCCCATGCAGGCGGCGAGAGAAACGGGATTTGTCACGCAACATCAGCGCATCCAGGCGCGCTGAAAGTGCGGAAAGCGTTAGATTTTGTTTTTCCATCATTGGGTTATGCGGCCTGTGCACGGCCTGTCAAATCAATAGAGTTCATTAAGCGTAGAGTACCACACCGCTTTTCCTCGCGCCTTGTTCAATAATTTCGAACATAGGCTTCGATATATTGCGCTATCACTGCAATCGGTTTGTGAATAGAGTTGTCGATAAGCAACGGGGGCAACGGCCCTGACAACCAAATCAAAAGGAACTACCCATGAGCAAAGTACTCGTTCTGAAGTCCAGCATTCTGGCAGGTTACTCCCAGTCCAACCAGCTTTCCGACTATTTTGTTGAGCAGTGGCGCGAAAAGCATGGCGCGGACGACATCACGGTTCGTGACCTGGCGTCTAATCCTGTTCCGGTGCTGGATGGCGAACTGGTAGGCGCAATGCGCCCGAGCGATGCGGCGCTCTCCCCGCGTCAGCAGGAAGCGCTGGCGCTTTCTGACGAACTGATCGCTGAACTGAAAGCGCATGATGTGATTGTTATTGCGGCGCCGATGTACAATTTCAACATCCCGACGCAGCTGAAAAACTATTTTGATCTGGTTGCCCGCGCCGGCGTAACGTTCCGCTATACCGAAAACGGCCCGGAAGGTCTGGTGACCGGCAAACGCGCGGTGATCCTCACCAGCCGCGGCGGTATTCATAAAGACACGCCGACTGACCTCGTAGTGCCGTATCTGAAACTCTTCCTGGGCTTTATCGGCATTACAGATGTGAACTTTGTCTTTGCCGAAGGCGTGGCCTATGGCCCGGAAGTGGCGGCAAAAGCGCAGAGCGATGCGAAAAGCGCTATCGACAGCCTGGTCGCTGCATAAGCAAAGCTTGTCAGACCGCCCCGCCCGGGGCGGTTTTTTTATCCCGCCGTTACGCCACCGTCCAGGGCGTCTCATCCAGCGTAAAAATCAGCGTATTATCGCGGATCTCATAAGGCACGGTATAGCTGTGCGGATCATGCATGTTGCGATCGCAGCAGGGTTCGAAATAGTGGATCAGGCAGCGAAAGGTGAAACTGCGCGCATTTATCGACGTGACTTCAAACGTTTCAGGCTGATACGCATAGCGCATATCGTCCGGGTATTCAGACATCACGAACGCGTTGAACAGCGCCGCGTTTTCGCGCAGCAGCCGGGCCAGCGAGGCGGTATCGTTCGCGGCTTCGCCGTTAAGCGACAGGGTATAAGTTTGCGTTGCCATGGTGTTCTCCTCTCTCTGCCCTGAGCCTGACACAGTTGCCCTGCGGCGTCTGTTACTCCTGCGGAGTAAGCGTTATTTTCTTAACCACTGGCCGTTAAGGCCGCGCACGTACTCCCCCGGCCGGGCGCGCGCCACCAGCTTCTCGCCCGCCATTTTCGCGACGTCATCGGCCGACAGGTGATTGCGATCCGCCAGTTGCTGATAACTTTCAGCCCGGGCGGCGTTAATGTGTTTTACCAGCGCCAGCGTTTCGCTGTCCTGCGAGACGGGGGCGAGATAGCCGCTCAGCGTTTCGCCTACCCGTCCCTGTTGTCGCGCTTCGTCAAGCGTCAGGGCGAAGGAAGGCGTAGCGATAAGCAGCAGCGCCAGCAAAAGTGCCGATTTATGTGCCATATCGCCTCCTCAGAAGAGATCGCTGCGCGCTTTCAGCAGCGCTTCGACATCTTTATCCACTTTTATGTGGATCTCATGTTCAATTTTAACATTCATGTTGATGGTGATGGGCTCTTTTGGCGCCGCCACCTCAATGCGCGGCGTACAGCCGGTTAAGCACGCCGCGGGCAGCAGCGCCAGTATCATTATTTTCATTTTTCTTCCTCGCAAACTGCGTTCCCGGATTTGCACGGCGCGCCGGGAAGCTGCGCGTGCTGTTCAAGCCAGGTCTGTAGGTTGTCGCCGAAACGTAAGCTGCGCCACAGAGTGAAAAGGTTTTCCTGATGATGGTAATTAAGCCGCACCGTGTTGCTTTTACCGTCTATGCGGCTGGTTCCCTGAAGCTCTGCGCTCATCGTTAACTGGCCAAGATTATCCAGCGTTAACCTCGTCCACGAGCGCGAGATTTCCATATAGCGCAGCCAGTTTATCGCCGCGCCCGCCGCCACGTTATCTTTCGCCATGGCGTCAGCCATCTCTTTATCCAGACGCAGCGTGAGCGGGCCGGGGTTGGTCAGCCAGCCGTCTTTGATTATCCACTGCGGGTTTTCCAGCCACAGCGGCAGCGCGCCGTTAACCGCGCCGGAAAGCGCCACCTGCTTAACGTTGGTCGCGGTGATAAATTCACTGGCGGACAAGTTATGAAGGCGCAGCAGGGCCGCGTCGTGCTGCGGCATACGCAGCTGTTGCAAAGAAATCTGCCCGCCCAGCATTTCAACGCTGACGTTGCTTAACAGCAGCGGCTGCGCCTCGCTCCAGGGATAATTGCCCTGCAAACTGGCGCTGACGTTGCGCGCCGTGACCTGGCTTTCTATTTCGCCAATGCGCAGCCGCACCGGCCCGCGCGTCCCAAGCTGCCAGACGGCGTTGCTGTAACGAAAGGGCAGTACAAAATCAACGTCGTTAATTTTGTTATCGGTGGTCCAGGCGCTGCCATTTTTCACCACGCCGTGGCCTCCCGCTTCAAATCCCTGCTCCGCTGCGGCGGAAAAAGCGACCTGGGCGTAAAACTGGCCGTCGCGCAGCGCCATTTTCCAGTCGGCAGGAATGAGCGGCTGAAACACCGCCAGCGGCTGCGCCGGCCACCAGGCTTGCCCGCGCAGGCGCTCGCCGTCCCAGCGGCCATTCACCCGCACCGGGCCGATGGCCTGCGCGCGCAGGTCGCCTTTGAACTGGAAAGCGGTCGGGTCGCGCCCTTTCACGCTGAAGACGAGCGTGGAAGGCGGCAGAACGCTGCCGCCGCTGAAGGTGGTTTTATCGGCGTCAAGTTGCAGGGCGCCGCGGAAATCCGGGGCGATGGCGTCGCGCTCCCAGCGCACCGGCGACGTCAGGCGCAAACGCGGCTGGCTCATTGACATCGCGCCGTACTGAAGCTTATCAAAGCCGGTGGCAAGCTCAGTCAGTTCAATCGCGCTGTCGCGCCATTCGCCCCGCCCGGCCACCTTCCAGCGCGCCTGCATAGGAATAAAGCTGCCGTCGCCCCAGTAGCGCCAGCGCCACAGCCCGGCATCCGGGAGGAAATTTTCCGCGCGGCCGTCCATATGCAGCGTCATCTCCCCCATCATCTGTTCATGCGCCCGCAGAATAGCCTGCAAGCGGCCGTCCACACCTTGCGGCGTGAGCTTAACGCCCGCCAGCGGCCAGCGAATTTCGTCAATGTTCAGCGAGTCGATAACCCTTCCGCGCGAGCGCAGCAGCGCGCCGGGCTGAAAACGTAACTGCGGCGCGAGCAGCGGCCCGCTGAGTTGCGCAGGCAGCATCGCGTAAAAGACCATGGCGTCCTGCTTCGCTTCGCCGTTGATGCGCAGCGGCATGTCGCTTTGCGTCATGCTTAAACGCCCCGGACCAAAGGTCATTACCGCGTTGCCTTTGCCCGCGGCGCCTTCCGTCACCACGTTAACCCTGCCGCTTATTTGCGCGCGCTCAAGCCCCGCGCGCCAGTTTTCCGCCTTTAGCGCCACCCTGCCGCTTAGCGGAAAGCCCTGATAAGGCCAGCGCCAGCGCCCGTCGCTCAGCATGAAAGTTTGCGACGTGAGCGTCCAGGGGAGATCCAGCAGCGGGTCCGGGTCGCCTGCCGCGCTTATCAACAATTGGCCGCGATTATCCTGCCACGCCAGCTCTGCCTGCGCCTCGCCCGGCGCAAACGGCAAAGTAAGCCGGGCGACGGTATGCCCCTGCGTCGGCAGGCCGTCCGGCACCAACGGCAAAGTAAAATCGCCCGCCAGCGTCACTGGCGCCAGCGTATCCGCCACTTTCAGATTAAGCTTTGTTATGCGCAGTGTTTGTCCTTGCAGCTGCGCTTCTGTTTCAATTTGCTCGCCGGAAAAACGCAGGCGCTGCGCCTGCGGCGTAAGGCTCGCCTCCAGCGCGCCGGCGTACTGCGCCCAGGGCGTCAGCGTGAGCTTTTTGATGGTGACCCAGCTCATCGGCAGCATGCTCTGCCATTCGGCAAGGGTGCGCGGCGCGGCGGGGTTTTCATTTTCAGCAGGAAGCGTGCTGAAACAGGCGGGGTTAATGGTGAGCGCGTCGACATCAAGCCGCCAGCGGCTCGGATGGGTAAGCGTCGCGTTTTTTACCTTCGCCAGCTCACAGTCGCCAGCAAGGTAGCGTAAATCGGGAAGGATAACGGCGTGGCGGGAAAGGCGCGGCCGCTGCTCCAGCGCAATGCGCGTGCCCTGCGGCAGCCAGATGCCAGCAAACCAGGGCAGCCAGTATCCCACCGTGAAAACCAGCGTCAGTGGCAACAAAATTAGCAGAAGCGCGAAGGCGATAACCGCTCTGTATTTACCCTTCATGGGCCGTTAATATCCTGATTCTTTGATAAAATTATGCGCCAGAGCGCCACATTGTGTCAGTTTAGCCGCTCCAGGTGAAGCAGACCGCCGCTTAGCCAGGTTATTGGCCTAAAATTATACATAACCAGCTGAAATATTAATTATTTTTTAAACTTTGTAAGATTATTTTAGCTATGCTACCGTGAATGCAGTTCAACACTGGAGAAAGTCTTATGAAACTGGCCGTATACAGCACAAAGCAATACGATAAAAAGTATTTGCAGCATGTTAACGAAGAGTTTGGCTTTGAACTTGAATTTTTTGACTTCCTTTTAACGGAAAGAACCGCCAAAACCGCCCACGGTTGCGAAGGCGTGTGTATTTTCGTTAATGATGACGGCAGCCGTCCGGTGCTGGAAGAGCTTCAAAAGCATGGCGTGAAATTCATCGCTCTGCGCTGCGCAGGCTTTAATAATGTCGATCTGGATGCAGCAAAAGAGCTGGGTATGAAAGTGGTGCGCGTGCCGGCTTATTCACCTGAAGCGGTCGCCGAGCATGCTGTCGGCATGATGATGTGTCTTAACCGCCGTATTCATCGCGCCTATCAGCGTACCCGCGACGCCAACTTTTCCCTTGAAGGGCTGACCGGCTTTACGATGTATGGCAAAACGGCCGGGGTTATCGGCACCGGGAAGATTGGCGTGGCGGCGCTGCGTATTCTGAAAGGCTTCGGCATGCGCCTGCTGGCGTCTGACCCCTTCCCGAGCGCGGCGGCGCTGGAGCTTGGCGTAGAGTATGTCGATGTCGATACGCTGTTCTCCCAGTCCGATGTTATCTCTCTGCACTGCCCGCTGACTAAAGATAACTATCACCTGCTCAACCGCACTGCGTTTGAAAAAATGAAAGACGGGGTGATGATCATCAACACCAGCCGCGGCGGGCTGATTGATTCCCAGGCGGCTATCGAAGCGCTGAAGATGCAGAAAATCGGCGCGCTGGGTATGGATGTGTATGAAAACGAACGCGACCTCTTCTTTGAAGATAAGTCTAATGATGTGATTCAGGACGACGTATTCCGCCGCTTGTCCGCCTGTCACAACGTGTTGTTTACCGGCCATCAGGCTTTTTTAACCGAAGAAGCGCTTATCAGTATTTCGCAAACCACGCTGGAAAACCTGCGTCAGCTGGAAAAAGGCGAAACCTGCCCGAACGCGCTGTTTTAACTTTTAAGCTCAGTCCGATGGTTTCGCGTCAGAGGGCAGGCATACTGGCGCGAATCATTGATGATATGAATATCAGGGAGGCGATTATGAAAAAATACTTTGCGCTGGCACTGGCTGCTGTCACGCTCGCGGGTTGCTCAACCCCAGGCCATAAAGCAAAACTTACCGCGCAACAGCTGGTTCATCACCGCTACGTGCTTTCGACGGTGGATGGCGCGCCGCTGGATGCGTCGACCCGCATGCCGGAAATCAGCTTTGGCGAAAACCTGCATGTTTCGGGCAGCATGTGCAACCGCTTTATGGGCCAGGGCGAACTGCATGGCGACGTGCTGAAGGTGAAAAGCATGGCTTCAACACGGATGCTCTGCACCGAGCCACGCCTTAACGAGCTGGATAACCTGATTGGCGAGATGCTGACGCAGGGCGCCAAAGTCAGCCAGTCACAGAAAACGCTGGAGCTGAAAACCAGCCAGCACACCCTGACTTACAAACTGGCGGATCTGGTCAACTAATCAGTAATTGCCGCAGCTGCCTGTCGCCAGCGCGCTTTCGCTACAGCGTTTACCGTTGGGCAGCGCGCACATGCCGATAGCCGAACCATCAAGCTGTCGCGCGACAGAAAGCGAACCGCCCACCATAGCGCAGTTGGCCTGCCCGGAATCTGACATCGCCGCGCGCAGGCCAGGCGAAACATGCGCCGCCGTCGCCTGTTGTTCTGGTTCGCTGCTGCATGCCGATAAAACTAACGCGGCACATCCCACTAAAAACGCTGCACGCATGGTTCTCCCCTTTTAATGACCCAAAAAACTCAAGCATCATAGGCCACCTTTGCCGCCAGCGTCGAGCCTCGATTTGCCGCTTTTACACGCAAAAGCACATTTTTTTGTATAAGTAAATTTCCTGCCGCTTCGCGCCATAAGGCTCGCTGGCGCAGGCGTGAAGCGCGTTGCGGTTTTTTTATTGCCGCACGGCAGGCAACAACGCGTCTGTTTTTAGCGGCTTAGCTTTCGCCGGCGCCAGTGCTATGCTGCCTGTAACCCCCCATAAAACGAGGCGGATATGGATAAGATACGCAAAGACGAAGAACTCTATCAGGAAATGTGCCGGGTGGTGGGCAAAGTGGTGCTGGAGATGCGCGACCTCGGCCAGGAGCCTAAGCATGTGGTTATCGCGGGCGTGGTGCGTACGGCGTTAGCAAACCAGAAAATAAAGCGTTCTGAGTTAACCAAAGAGGCGATGGAGGCGGTGATCCGCGCTTTAGGGTATGAAGTGTAAACCGGCAGCGGCGGTTCTTTGCGCTACCTGCCCTCTTTTTTGATTTACTTACCGGCTCAGTACACAAAAGCGAAAATGGCCCGCGCGGCGCTTTGCTAAAATTGAAAGATTACTACACAGGATGCGCAGAGCCAGCGCGCATCCCCTCAATTTTGCAATTTTGCGCAATGTAAGGGTCACTTATGATCACTATTGACGGCAATGGCGCGGTCGCTTCCGTCGCGTTTCGCACCAGCGAAGTTATCGCTATCTATCCCATTACACCCAGCTCAACCATGGCGGAACAGGCGGATGCCTGGGCCGGCAACGGGTTAAAGAATGTCTGGGGCGACACGCCGCGCGTGGTGGAGATGCAGTCCGAGGCCGGGGCGATAGCCACGGTGCATGGCGCGCTGCAAACCGGCGCCCTTTCTACCTCGTTTACCTCTTCGCAGGGCTTGCTGCTGATGATCCCGACGCTCTATAAGCTCGCGGGTCAGCTGACGCCCTTCGTGCTGCATGTGGCGGCGCGCACCGTCGCCACGCATGCTTTGTCGATATTTGGCGACCATTCCGACGTGATGGCGGTACGCCAGACCGGATGCGCGATGCTCTGCGCCAGCAGCGTGCAGGAAGCGCAGGACTTTGCGCTTATCTCCCACATCGCCACGCTGAAAAGCCGCGTACCCTTTATCCATTTTTTCGACGGCTTTCGCACCTCGCACGAAATCAACAAAATCGTGCCGCTGGCGGATGAGACCATTCGCAGCCTGATGCCGCAGGCGGAGATAGACGCCCATCGCGCCCGCGCGCTGAACCCGGAGCACCCGGTCATTCGCGGCACCTCGGCTAACCCCGATACTTACTTTCAGTCCCGCGAAGCGACAAACCCCTGGTATAACGCGGTCTATGACCATGTCGAAACGGCGATGAATGACTTCGCGCAGGCCACGGGCCGCCAGTATCGTCCGTTTGAGTATTACGGTCATCCACAGGCGGAGCGGGTCATTGTGGTCATGGGTTCCGCTATCGGCACCTGTGAAGAAGTGGTGGACGAACTGCTAAGCCGCGGCGAAAAAGTGGGCGTGCTGAAAGTGCGTCTTTATCGTCCGTTCAGCGCCAGGCATCTTCTTAACGCGTTACCTGAAAGCGCCAGACGGATTGCGGTGCTTGACCGCACCAAAGAGCCAGGCGCGCATGCCGAGCCGCTTTATCTGGACGTGATGACCGCCCTTGCCGAAGCGTTTAATCACGGCGAACGTGAAACCCTGCCGCGCGTCATCGGCGGACGTTATGGCCTTTCATCCAAAGAATTCGGTCCCGATTGCGTGCTGGCGGTATTTACCGAGCTGAAAGCGCCGCAGCCTAAGCCGCGCTTCACGGTGGGTATTTATGATGACGTTACCCACCTTTCGCTGCCGCTGCCGGAAAATACCCTGCCCTCTCATGCCCGGCTGGAGGCGCTGTTTTACGGCCTCGGCAGTGACGGCAGCGTCTCCGCTACCAAAAACAATATCAAGATTATCGGCAACGCCACGCCGTGGTATGCGCAGGGGTATTTTGTCTATGACTCGAAAAAAGCGGGCGGCCTGACGGTTTCGCATCTGCGCGTCAGCGAACGGCCGATCAATTCCGCTTATCTTGTCAGCCAGGCTGATTTTGTCGGCTGCCACCAGCTTCAGTTTATCGACAAATACCAGATGGCCGAGCGGCTGAAGCCGGGCGGTATTTTTCTTATCAACACCCCTTACGGCGCGGATGAAGTCTGGCACAGGCTGCCGCAGGAAGTTCAGGCGGTGCTTAACCACAAGCAGGCGAAAGTGTATGTGGTTAACGCGGCGAAAATCGCCCGCGAATGCGGCCTTGGCGCACGCATCAACACCGTAATGCAGATGGCCTTCTTCCATTTAACGCAGATCCTGCCGGGCGACAGCGCGTTGCAGGCGTTGCAGTCGGCTATCGCCAAAAGCTACAGCAGCAAAGGCCAGGAGCTGGTCGAGCGAAACTGGCAGGCGCTGGCGCTGGCCCGCGAATCGCTGTTCGAAGTCACGCGCGAGGCGGTGGACGAACGCAGCCCGCTGCGCCCGCCGGTGGTCTCCGACGCCGCGCCCGATTTCGTCAAAACCGTTACCGCCGCCATGCTGGCGGGCCTTGGCGACGCGCTGCCCGTCTCTGCATTGCCGCCGGACGGCACCTGGCCGCTCGGCACCACCCGGTGGGAAAAACGCAATATCGCCGAAGCGATCCCCATCTGGAAGCCGGAGCTTTGCACCCAGTGTAACCACTGCGTCGCCGCCTGCCCCCATTCAGCCATTCGCGCCAAAGTGGTTCAGCCCGAAGCGATGGCCGATGCCCCGGCGACGCTCGATTCACTGGATGTGAAGTCCCGCGACATGCGCGGCCAGAAGTATGTTTTGCAGGTTGCGCCTGAAGACTGCACTGGCTGTAACCTCTGCGTTGAGGTTTGCCCGGCGAAAGATCGCCAGGATCCGGATATTAAGGCCATCAATATGATGTCGCGCCTTGAGCATGTGGAAGAAGAGAAAGTGAATTATGACTTCTTCCTCAGCCTGCCGGAAATCGATCGCACTTCCCTTGAGCGGATTGATATCCGCACGTCGCAGTTGATTACCCCGCTGTTTGAGTACTCCGGCGCCTGTTCGGGCTGCGGCGAAACGCCTTATATCAAGCTGCTTACCCAGCTTTACGGCGACCGGCTGCTGATTGCGAACGCCACCGGCTGCTCTTCTATCTATGGCGGCAACCTGCCCTCCACGCCTTACACCACGGACGCCAATGGCCGCGGCCCGGCATGGGCGAACTCGCTGTTTGAGGATAACGCGGAATTTGGTCTGGGCTTTCGCCTGACGGTGGACCAGCACAAAGCGCGGGTCATGCGCCTGCTCGACAAGTTCGCCGATAAGCTTACGCCGGAGCTTAATGAACAGCTGCGCGCGCACGCTTCGCCGGAGGTACGCCGCGAACAGGTCGCCGCTTTACGTCAACAGCTGGCGAACGTTGAGGATGCCGACGCAAGACAGCTCATGACCGATGCGGACGCGCTGGTTGAGAAATCTGTCTGGCTTATCGGCGGCGACGGCTGGGCCTACGATATTGGTTTCGGCGGACTTGACCATGTAATGAGCCTGACCGAAAACGTCAACATTCTGGTGCTGGATACCCAGTGTTATTCAAACACCGGCGGCCAGGCGTCGAAGGCGACGCCGCTCGGCGCCGTTACTAAATTCGGCGAACACGGCAAGCGCAAGGCGCGTAAGGACCTGGGCGTCAGCATGATGATGTACGGCCATGTTTATGTGGCGCAAATTTCGCTTGGCGCACAGCTTAACCAGACGGTAAAAGCCATTCAGGAGGCGGAAGCCTACCCTGGCCCTTCGCTTATCATCGCCTACAGCCCCTGTGAGGAACACGGCTACGACCTGGCGCTCAGCCATGACCAGATGCGCCAGCTGACGGCGACCGGCTTCTGGCCGCTTTATCGCTTCGACCCGCGCCGCGCCGACGAAGGCAAACTGCCGCTGGCGCTCGATTCGCGGCCGCCTTCCGACGCGCTCGCGCAAACGCTGCTTACCGAGCAACGTTTTCGTCGCCTGAACGCGCAGCAGCCGGAGGTGGCAGAGCAACTGTGGAAAGATGCCGCCGCCGACCTGCAAAAACGCTACGACTTCCTGGCGCAGATGGCGGGCAAGGCGGAAAAAACCAATACGGAGTAAGCAAAAAGGCCGCGCAAGCGGCCTTTTTTTAAGCGGGAACCTTAGCTGAAAAGGCGCACCCGGCAGGTTTTGCCTTTGATTTTGCCCTGTTGCAGCGCTTTATACGCTTTGCGGGCGACAGCATGTTTTACCGCCACGTAGACATGTACCGGATACACATCAATCTTGCCGATGTCTTCAGCGCTTAAGCCGACATCGCCGGTCAGCGCGCCGAGCACGTCGCCCGGACGCATTTTCGCTTTTTTGCCGCCGTCGATGCACAGTGTCGCCATTTCCGCTTCCAGCGGCTTCACCGCCCGGCGGGATGGCGGCGTCTGCCAGTCGATATCAAGTTTAAGCATATCCGCCAGCGCGTTTGCCCGTTGCATTTCTTCCGGCGCGCAGAAGCTGACCGCCAGCCCCTGCTCCCCTGCGCGGGCGGTACGGCCGATGCGGTGAACGTGCACCTGCGGTTCCCAGGCGAGTTCATAGTTGATGACCATCTCCAGCGCTTTGATATCCAGACCGCGCGCGGCGACATCGGTCGCTACCAGCACCCGGCTGCTGCCGTTGGCGAAGCGAACCAGCGTCTGATCGCGGTCGCGCTGCTCCATGTCACCATGCAGCGCCAGCGCGCTCTGCTGGCTGGCGTTGAGCGCGTCGCAGACATCCTGGCAGGCTTTACGCGTATTGCAGAAAATCACGCAGGACGCAGGCTGGCGTTCGCTCAGCAGCGTTTGCAGCAGGGAGATTTTCTCGCGGCCCGCCACGTCAAAAAAGAGCTGCTCAACGGCGGGCAGCTCGTCCACGCTGTCGATGTCCACTGTCACCGGGTTACGCTGCACGCGCTCGCTTACGGCGGCAATGGCTTGCGGCCACGTTGCGGAGAAAAGCAGTGTCTGGCGGTTTTGCGGGCTGAAGCGAATGATTTCATCAATGTCATCGCTAAAGCCCATATCGAGCATACGGTCCGCCTCATCCAGCACCAGGGTCTGGAGGTCATCCAGCTTGACGGTGCCTCTGGAGAGATGCTCCAGCAGGCGACCGGGCGTGGCGACAATAATATGCGGCGCATGGGCGAGCGAATCGCGCTGAATGTTGAACGGCTGGCCGCCGCACACCGTCAGCACTTTTACGTTCGGCAAATGACGCGCCAGGCGACGCAGCGCATTCGCCACCTGATCCGCCAGTTCGCGCGTGGGGCAAAGAATCAAAGACTGGGTGCAAAAACGCGAGGCATCAAGCCGCGCCAGCACGCCCAGGCCGAAAGCGGCCGTTTTGCCGCTCCCTGTTTTCGCCTGCGCCCGCACGTCGCTGCCGGCAAGCATGGCGGGCAGCGAGGCCGCCTGTACCGGCGTCATGGTGTGGTAGCCCAGCGCGTCAAGGTTGCTAAGCTGGTCGGGGGTGAGTGCGTTAAGGGTGGAAAACGAAGCCTGGGTCATGATTCTCTGCTCATCAAAAAGCGTAAAGCGCGTATCCTCGCATAAAGCGTCGCCCTTTGCGCGTTGAATGTGGTGTGGTGGTTGTCGGTTGCGTATAAACGCAAAAAACCCGCACAAGGCGGGTTTTATTACAGGCGGCCGTTTCGTTATTTCGGGAAAATAAACGCAGCGTTTATTTCCGGGCCGATACGTTACAGCGCAGCGCGATAACCGTTTTGCATTATTGCAGTACGCTTATATTCCGTGGGCTGCATGCTCACCTGCATATTCGATTTGCAAAAAATACATTTGGCGCCGTACGGGTTCTTTTCCGTTACGTCAAAATGCGACGTCCGGTACTGCGATCCCTGGCAGCATGGACATTTAAAATGCATAACTACAGTAGCGTCCTTAGAGAGCTACCACGTTCGCTGCTGCCGGGCCTTTCTGGCCTTGTTCAACAGTGAACTCTACTTTCTGGCCTTCTTCCAGCGTACGGAATGCGTCGCTCTGAATTGCAGAAAAATGCACGAAAACGTCTTTGCTACCATCAACCGGAGAAATAAAGCCAAAGCCTTTCTCAGAGTTGAACCATTTAACGATACCAGTCATTTTAGCAGACATAATTTTACCTTTTTGATTTAGCCTTCCGGCGAATGAGGTCTGAGTAACAGAATTTAATCAGAGCTTAAGTGGAGACTCAAAGAGGAGAGGTATCGAAGGATAACGCCTGAGAGAGAACTGCTTTACTAACTGCTTTTGATCGGGTCTGTATATCAAACCGAGGACGCTATTAACGCACGCCCTTCTGTTTTAAGCAAGCATTATATTTATCTTCTTTTTTCCCGCTGCGTTTTATTTCCTCCTGCTCTGGTGAAAAGCGGCAAGGAAAAAAACCAAGCGCGAATAACGCTTTTCTTTGGTACAAGCCCTTGCGTAAGCATCAAAACGCGCTGGCATTCGTCGCCGTAATCCGTACCATACACGCCACACTGTTTGCAGCAGCCAGGCGATATTGCCTTAAAAGCGGCAACAACTGGCTGGCGCCTGCGCTTAACGCCATACTCACACGCTGGACCCGTTTGTTAACCCGGCGTTATTTGTCAACGTGGACAACGAATAAATGTCAGAGAATCAAGAAATTAGCAAGAAAGAGCAATACAACCTGAACAAGCTTCAGAAGCGTCTGCGGCGCAACGTCGGGGAAGCCATCGCCGATTACAATATGATTGAAGAAGGCGACCGCATTATGGTTTGCCTTTCTGGCGGTAAAGACAGCTATACCATGCTGGAGATCTTGCGCAATCTTCAACAGAGCGCGCCGGTCAATTTCACGCTGGTGGCGGTTAACCTCGACCAGAAGCAGCCCGGCTTCCCGGAACATATTCTGCCGCAGTACCTTGATTCTCTCGGCGTGGAATACAAAATCGTTGAAGAGAACACCTATGGCATTGTGAAAGAGAAGATCCCGGAGGGGAAAACCACCTGCTCGCTTTGCTCTCGTCTGCGCCGGGGCATTCTCTACCGCACCGCAACCGAACTTGGCGCCACTAAAATCGCCCTGGGGCACCACCGCGATGACATTCTGCAAACGCTGTTTTTGAATATGTTTTACGGCGGCAAAATGAAAGGTATGCCGCCCAAGCTGATGAGCGACGACGGCAAACATATCGTTATTCGCCCTCTCGCCTACTGCCGGGAAAAAGATATAGAACGTTTCTCCACGGCCAAAGGTTTCCCGATTATTCCCTGCAACCTTTGCGGCTCGCAGCCGAACCTGCAACGTCAGGTTATTGCCGATATGCTGCGTGACTGGGATAAACGCTATCCTGGGCGCATTGAAACCATGTTCAGCGCCATGCAAAACGTTGTGCCTTCTCATCTCTGCGACACAGAACTGTTCGACTTTAAAGGCATCCAGCACGGTTCAGAAGTGGTGGCGGGCGGCGATCTCGCGTTTGATCGTGAAGAGCTTCCGATGCAGCCTGCCGGCTGGCAGCCGGAAGAAGAGGAAAATGATCCTCTGGCCCTTCGTCTCGACGTGCTCGAAATTAAATAATCTCTTCTCATGTGTGCCCCGCCCGTTGCGGGGCACACTTTTTTAGCGCTTAACGCATATGCGGCGGCGGATCGATAATCGGTTTCGGGTCTGGCTCAAGCGGCGGATCGGGGATAGGCTGCGGTTTGGGGATAGGATCGGGCACCGGCACCGGGTCGGTAGGTACAGGGTCGCTCATACGTAGTGGGTTAAAGTGTGTCATGTGTGCCTCCTGTTAAGGGGAGATGCGGTCCCTTTAAGCGTAGAGGTTGATGGCGAAGAGGCAAAAAAAAGCCGACTTATTCAGTCGGCGTCGTACGAATCAATTGTGCTATGCAGTAATTCAAAAAAGGAAGTAAGACAATATGGAGCGCAACGCCCATCGCTTGACGTTGCATTCACCTGCGAGAGAGATAATGCCCCGAAACGCGCTTTCCTTTTTTGACATGGCTCAATTTAAACCGCCTTTTCATGTTTTAATTTTGTTAATTAAGTTAATATTTACAGCCATTTACTGCGATGTAACCACCACGTAACCCCGCCTATCACCGCCACTAACAACATGCAAAACAGGCTGAAACCAAAATGCCACTCGCCGCCGGGAATGCCGCCGAGGTTCACGCCAAACAGGCCGGTTAAAAACGTGCTGGGAAGAAAAACCATCGCCATTAGCGACATGGTATAGCTGCGGCGGGAAAGCGATTCCTGCATCAGTTGAGAAATTTCATCTGTCATGACCGCCGTGCGGGCAATGCAGGCGTCGATTTCATCAAGCCCCCTGCCGAGACGGTCGGAGATATCCTGCATGCGGCGTCGGTGATCGTCGCTCATCCAGCTAAAGCGCTCACTGGCAAGGCGTGAATAGACATCCCGTTGAGGCGTCATATAGCGACGCATAACGATAAGCTGTTTACGCAGCAAAGCCAGATGGCCGCGCGGCGGCACTTGCTGGTCGAGCAGATTATCTTCAAGATCGATAATTTTATCGTGCAGCTCTTCGATAAATTCGCTGGCGTGGTCGGTAAGCGAATCGCAAATATCCACCAGCCAGCTGCCGCCATCCGTCGGCCCAGTACCTTCATTCAGGTCATTCACCACGTCATCCAGCGCCAGCACTTTGCGTTGCCGGGTAGAGACAATCAGCCGCTCGTCCATATACAGGCGCATTGCGACCAGCTGATCGGGACGTTCGTCCGTGCTGCCGTTGATGCAGCGCAGCGTGATAAGCGTGCCTTCGCCCATGCGGGTGACGCGTGGCCGCAGGCTTTCTCCCGCCAGCGCGTCGCGTATGGCGTTAGGCAAAAGCGGCGTCGTCGCCAGCCACTGCGCGCTTTCCGGGTTGGTATAATTAAGGTGCAGCCAACAAGGGTGGTCTTTATCGATGATGTCATTATCGGCCAGCGGTTTTACCCCGCCTTTGCCATCCAGCATCCAGGCAAATACCGCGTCAGGCACATTTACATCCGATCCTTTAATTGCGTCCACCATGCCTCCTTACGCAATAACAATTCACACAGTCTAGCCACGTGGCGCTATCAAGCAACCCGCTTCGTCTGATACTTTTTTACAAGTCATTACCAGGCTGCTGGCTTAAGTAGGATTTAGCGCTAACGAATAAAATGAGGATTAAGCCTTCGCGTAAAAACAAAACCGTCGCGTTTCGCTTTCCGCTCTGCTTATTGATTAAAAAAGAGACTGGCAGGAAATACCGTTTCGCTTCGCGCCATAAAGCACAGCTTTATTACGCGCCGTCAGCAATATTGAAGAAAAAACAGAAATAACGGCAGGCTAAAAATAGCCGCCTGTGCCGCAACGTTAATTCATTACCGCATCAGAACAGCGCGACCAACAGCGCAACCGGGAAGCTCATCGGCCAGGTCGCCCCCACCAGCGCTGCGCTCAGGAGCTTGATGCGCACACGATCTTTCGCGATAAAAAAGGTAATGACCGCAGCGATCAGCGCCACCACGGCATAGAAGATAAGCATATGTTGATAGAGTGTCATGAGATTGCAAAACGTAAGGATTTATGGCGCTGAACTATGCGATTTTTTATGACGCAGATCAACTTTTTTATCACACCTTGCTCATGCCAGCGCCCGCTTTCCGCCACTTCCCGCCCACAAGATGAGAATAAATCCTAAATCTCTTCTTTCAGGCTTGCCGAAAGCCGCTTTATCGTCAGACTTTGCTGAGTGCTACCCTATCCCAACACCAGGGGATGATGGCTTCACGGAAGAAGCCGCTTTCCCTGCGCCATGAAAAAGCCGCCCGCAGGCGGCTTATTTTAACGATTTCCAGGCCTATAACGGGCGCGTCGCGTCAGTATCTTCTTCATCATCAAGCGGGTCGATATCATCTGTCCCGTCTTCCGGTGAATCGATATAGTCGTCATCTTCATCCAGCGGATCGTCTAACGGCTCATCGTCGTCCAGCGGAATGGCATCGTCATCCGGTAAAGGCTCATCATAATCAGGACGGTCTGTCATACACCCCTCCATAAAACCTGTATCAGGAGAAATGAGTATAGCCAGGGCGCGTTATTATACCGGGGCGCCAGCCGGTTTATTTTTTCGAAATGGCTGCCGTCAGGCTGACACTTTTTAATTATTTTACGCTTCGTTTTTGCTTATTCCGCCACCATATTATTATCCAGGCGGACTTATTACCGGCCGCCTTCAGGAGGGTTATACTCTTTATCATTCACCCTGCGGAGATAATATCTTGCAACGAGAGAAAGTGGCCTCATCCAGCCTTGATTCCGTTGGCTATGACATAGATAGCCGGGTGCTGGAAATCGCCTTTCGCAACGGTACGGTTTATCACTACCAAAATGTGCCGCAGCAGACCTGGGCGCAGCTCATGCGCGCCGCGTCGAAAGGCCGATACTTTGACCGCGCCATCCGGGAGCGCTACCCCTTTCAACGTATAGAGGGCGAGTGAAAAACCACGCCGGAGGGCGTGGTTTAAGGAAAAGCCAAAAGTGGCCATTTCCCCCGTGCTGAGTTGCAGCGAAATAGCCGTCGTGCCGAGCATCAGGTAAAAACCAGAACTGAGTTGCAGGTTGCTAGCCGTGCCGTCGGTTTCGGCATATACCTTCGTCCAGCTGAGATTGCGTTCAGCCTCCTCCCGCGCGTTGCGCGCCATGGCGGTCTGACTCGCTGCTGTAAAACAGGGATTGTCTTACCTGTTCATCAATTTTCCGGCGGCTCTCTTCATTAGCCGGGTTAAAAACGATCATATTCAGATCCTGTCGCCCCTCGACCATAAACGTCGAAAATTCAAGATCGATCGCCCCAGCCTGCGGGTGATAAATGCGTTTTGCCCCTTCGCCGTGGCTGGTGACGTCGTTGCTGCGCCACCAGGCGTCAAATTCAGGGCTTCGTTGCGAAAGTTCCGCCACCAGATGATCGGTCTCCACAGATTGACCTGCCCGCGCTATATCGGCGCGAAACGCATTCACCACCAGCCGCGCCATCGCCTGCCAGTTATCCTGCGCCTGGCGCACTTCCGGGTCAGTGAATAACCGACGCAGAATATTACGCTCCGCCAGCGGCAACTGCCCATAATCAGTTAACACAGATGCGGCGGCACGATTCCAGGCGATCACATCCCAGGTCACGGTTTTGATGATCGCCGGGATAGTGAACGCATCCAGCACCCGCTGTAATCGCGGCGTAATAGCGCCGGAAATAGTGAATTGCGCGTCGGGCGGATGACCAAACGCCAGAATAAACAGATGGTCGCGTTCGAGGGAAGTCAGACGCAACCCGCTGGCAATGCGATTAAGCACTTCCCGCGACGGCGCCCCACCGCGCCCCTGCTCAAGCCAGGTGTACCAGATGGGACTGATATTGGCGAGTTGTGCGACCTCTTCGCGGCGCAATCCGGACGTACGCCGTCTGCCCGCAACAAAGCCAAACGCGGTGGGGTCGAGGCGCAAACGCAGCGCCCGCAGGAAGTCGCCCAGTGACTGCATGACCATTTGCATCGCCGTTATCCTGTTAAAGTTTATACCCTGATAATGTCTCTACTTTTATCGTATGACTATAGCGTTACTCTGTTGCGGAACCCTTATCTGGAGGTGTGTTATGCGCGTATTTCTTACCGGAGCCAGCGGCTTTATCGGCTCAAGGATCCTGACAGAACTGCTGGCAGCCGGACACCAGGTGACCGGTCTTGCCCGCTCGGAGAGCAGCGCCCAGGCGCTGAAAAAAGCGGGTGCCGATGTTCATCGCGGTACGCTGGAAGCGCCAGATTCAATAGTAACAGCGGTACAGCATGCCGATGCAGTCATCCATACCGCGTTTGACCATGATTTTCACCATTTCGTGGAAAGTTGTGAAAAAGACCGACGCGTTATCCACGCCATCGGCCAGGCGCTAAAAGGCAGCGATCGACCGTTTATCATCACCTCTGGCACCGGCATTGGCGATGACGGCAGCACAGCCCTGGCCCGGGAAGAACAGTTTAAACCCGACAATATCAACCCCCGCGTAGCATCCGAAATTGAGGGCAACGCCCTGCTCGCCGAGGGCGTTAATGTGCGGGTGGTGCGCCTGCCGCAGGTCCATGACACCACCCGACAGGGACTCATCACCGGGTACATTCAGCACGCTGTTGAAAAAGGCGCAGTTGCCTGCATCGGTGAGGGCGACAACTGCTGGTCGGCGGCCCACGTCAGCGACGTCGCAAGATTGTACCGACTGGTGCTGGAGCACGGTGAAAACGGTAAACGCTACCATGGCGTTGCAGAAGAAGGCGTACCTCTCCGGCAGATTGCGCAAGTGGTTGCCCGCCAGCTCAGGCTGCCGCTGATATCCATCTCGCCTTCAGAGGCGCAAGCGCATTTTGGCTGGTTTGCGATGTTTGCCGCCATGAATCTACGTGCATCATCGGCCTGGACGCGTCAACAGTTGGGCTGGCATCCCACTGGCCCGGGTCTGCTCGACGATTTGCAGAATATGGATTACACATCGCTATTATCGTCTCAATAACCCCTTCCCGGCTCCGCATGGCTGGAGCCGGGTAAAGATTTTACCGGTTGATCCCGGTTGTCAGCGCCCGTTCGCAAGCACCACCCAGCCGTCCATCATCCGCCAGCGCCGTTAACTTTTGCAGGAAGGGATTCGTGGTCAGCACATCATCGGAAAAACGAGAATAATGAATCAGCTGCCGCCCCGTAGCGGCTGAGAACAGTTCCTGAAGCCGCAGGCCAGTGACAACATCTGTTGACCTGGCGCGCCAAAGACCAAGATGAAAGATAGGTTATTCATCAGTTACAGCCACTCGCTTCCGTCCAGCCATAGTTCCCATATTTATCGACATTCAGCCAGCCGCAGGAGTGCCCGGCGAAATGCGCGCTAAGCCACAGGGCATGATGCTCTGCGCACCACGCCATCGCCCGGCGGCGCGACGTTTCCGCCTGTTGACGATCGCCGCAAAATACTGAATTCCATTCCGGGTGGGTAAACTGCAACGGTGAATGCATAATATCTCCAGCAAAAAAGGCATATTCACCGCCGCAGGACAATCTCAGTGCCGCATGATCGGGGCTGTGCCCGGGCGTCGGCGTATAGTGTATTCTGCCGCCGAACACCGGCTGCGCGGCAACATCAACCGTTTCCAGCAAGCCCGCCTCAATAATCGGCAGCAGGCTGTCGAGCCAGAGATTCCGGTAGCGCTCGCTCTCTTTTACCCGCATCAGCTCTTTCTCAGAGCAGATATATCGCGCATGAGGAAACAGCGGCACCCACCGATTTTCACGCCAAACGGTATTCCAGCCGACATGGTCAGTATGCAGGTGCGTCATTAATACCAACGTGACCTCTTCCGGCTTGATGCCCGTTGCCAGAAAGTTCTCCAGATAGGGCGTGTCTAACTGATGATAAAACGGATTATTCCCGCGATCGCGGTCGTTACCGGTCCCGGTATCAATCACAATAATATCCTCAGGGGTGCGGACGACCCAACTATGTATGGATAGTGAAACCGGTTGGTTAGCCTCATCTGAATCTGCTGACTGGAGAGAGTCTGGATATAAATCCGCTGCCGGAATGTGTATTTCACGTTCCAGCACTTTAAAAATAACGCTGTCGCCTGTTCGGTACTGTTTCATCACGCCCTCCGCGCATGCTGCGCATGATTGATTTATCAGGGTGATGTTCACCATCCTGCTGGCAGGAATAACATTCAAATTGATTCTTATGATGCAGAAAATCATTGAAAATGATTTCAGCCGCATGGAATTGAATCTGCTGAGGGTATTTCTGGTGTTATACCGGGAGGTCAGCGTCACCCGTACCGCAGAAGGGACAGCCCGCCATCACATCGATGGCAGCAATATTTACTTTACGGTCCAGCGCAGCACCCGCGAATTGCCCCATCTTCACGCTGTGTATTCTGCGCTTAACCGGCTGATGGCGCAGTTAAAAACAGCCATGCCGCAATTTCAATAATCAGTCGCCATGTTGGTGTAGCACCGCTCTGCTCCAGTCATAAAAGGCGCGTACCGCAGGAGGAAGATAGCGGTTTTGCGGATAGACCAGCGAAAGCGGTAAATCAAAAGTGAGGTTTTCCATACAGAGAACGAGCGCGCCGCTTTGCAGACAGGGCGCAACCAGATAGCTGGCGACGCGAATCAACCCCAACCCTTGTATTCCGGCCTGGATATAAGCGTCAGTATCATCAACGATCAGCGTCTCTTTCATACGGATCGCGCAGTCGCCATCATCCAGCGTAAAAAGCCAGTCGGTGGTACGTCCGGTGCGGTGGTTCAGGTAGCCAACGGCGCGATGTCTTTCCAGGCTTTCTACGCTATCCGGCTTACCATGGGCGGCAATATAGTCTGGCGAGGCCAGAATCACCCACCTGAAGTTCGCAAGAGGGCGCGCAACCAGCGTCGTTGAATCCTCGATCCTTCCGGTGCGAATCACGCAGTCATACCCTTCCTGAATGATGTCTTCGACGTTATCGCTTGAGCAGAGTCGCACCTCCAGTTCGGGATACTGATGCAGAAACGCCGGAAGCCTGGGGATAATACAATGCCGGGCAAGAGACTGCGGCATTCCCACTTTAAAACGGCCTTTGGGCTGTGCGGCCCGGCCGGGAAATGAAGATTCCATCATTGCGATATCCGCCAGAAGCCTTTTGCTCTCGTCGTAATAACGTCGACCATCTGCGGTTACGCTGAGTTTGCGGGTGGTGCGCTGTAAAAGCTGAATCCCAAGCCAGGACTCCAGCTCTTTAATAACCCGCGATACCGTTGAACGCGGCAGCCCAAGGACTTCAGCAGCCCTGGCGAAGCTATGGGTATCGACCACGCAAACATAGACCTGCATTGACTCCAGCTTATCCATATTTCCACCCTGCCTGAACGTATTGATTATCCCATTTATGCGAACAGTCTAACCTGCATTCGTTGTCTTATCGAATGCGTTTCACTGACATAACCTTGCTCTACTCGCAGCAAACAGGCGATTTAACAGAGTGGAGATCAATATGAAAGAACGTGATGTTAAAACGGGTGAAAAAGTATTAGTGCTTGGCGCAGGACAATTGGGCGCTGCCGTGCTGACCTGGCTGATTCCGGCGGTCAACCAGCGCAATGGCGCCGTTTCGGTTATCGTGTCGCCCGACTCCCGGGATCAACAAGGCAACCTGAAGTCTGATGTTCATCAACAACTCACTGATGCAGGGGCCAAATTTATCTCTGTCGATGTCGCCACCAGCACGATTGACGCGTTAAAAAACCACTTCGCGGATTTTGATACCGTTATCAACTGCATGGGGTTTGTCGCTGGCGCGGGAACACAGATAAAAATTACCCGTGCGGTACTGGAGGCTGGCGTTAGCCGCTATTTTCCCTGGCAGTTTGGCGTGAATTACGATGTGGTGGGCAAAGGTAGCGGTCAGCCCGTCTGGGACGAGCAGTATGATGTCAGAACGCTACTGCGGGAGCAGAACACGACGGAATGGGTAATTGTTTCAACCGGCATGTTTACCAGTTTTCTCTTCGAACCCGCATTTGATGTAGTGAATTTATCCAAAAAAACCATCAATGCGCTCGGATCATGGGAAACACAAGTCACCGTGACATCCCCTGCGGATATTGGCCGCCTCACCACCGAAATTTATTTGCATCAGCCGCGTGTAGCTAACGAGGTGGTCTTTGTCGCGGGTGAAACAACCTCGTATGGAAAGCTGGCCGAAACGGTTGAACGCATAACAAAACAAACCTTTGCCAAAAACGTATTGACGCTCCCGGCGCTACTGGCTGCGCTGGATTTACATCCGGATGACCAGATGCTTCGCTATCGCGCGGCCTTCGCCCGGGGAGACGGCATGTGGTGGCCGATGAGTAACACCTGGAATGTACAGAATAATATGCCGACTCAAGATATTGAGTCCTGGCTTAAAACCGTTATTTAATTCACCTGCCGCTTCAGGAGGCGAGTACTATGAAAACCCTCATACCGCTTTTATTGGTTTATTTTCTCCAGCCCTTTTCCGTATATGCTCAAACCGTCACCGCAACCGGCGATACACTTGATAACGCGGAAAGCAAAATTCGCCAGTTGGTACAGAAGGAAGGCGGTCACTCCTGTAAAATAATTGAAGCCCGGATGGGAAATAAGGTTCATATTACGGCAGAGATCGTGCCGGAATAAGCAAACGGGGGGCTTCTACGCCCCCTCTGTGGTTGCAACTATCTCAGTTACACGTCAAATCAGACTCGCACTGTCGCCATGCGTTTATCCCGCCCCGGCGGCGCGCCAAACATCCGGGCATATTCGCGGGTAAACTGCGAAACGCTGGCATAACCGACCGTATACGCCGCCTGCGCGATCCCTGCGCCATCGACAAGCATCAGGCGACGAGCATGGATAAGGCGTAGTTGTTTCTGAAATTGCAGGGGCGAAATCGTGGTTATAGCGCGAAAATGCTGATGGAATACGGACACGCTCATGCCCGCCACGTCAGCAAGCTCCTCAACGCTTATCGTACGTGTAAACTCCTTACGCAACATGGCGACCACACGGCTAATTCGCCCGGAACGGCTATCCGCCGCGCCCAGGGCGCGAATAGCAGGACCATGGACGCTGCGCAGCAACCAGTAATGCAGCTCCCGCCGTAGCCCGTCCCCAAGAACAGCCATCGCCGCCGGTTGTTCAAACAACCTTGCCAGCCGGTAAGCCGCATCCGTCACGTCAGCATTCATTGGCTCAACCCCAACGCAAGGCGCATCCCCCTGCTCCACTGGCGCAGCATCCTGCAACTCACGCAGGATGGCGGTATCCAGCTCCAGCACCAGGGAATAGTAGGGATGGCGAAGGCTGGCCTGGGTAATCTGGCTGAGGGTCGGCACATCGGCGGCAATCACCATCGCCTCACCGGGGCCATATTCAAAACTTTCCGCCCCCGTAGCGACATGTTTGCGGCCCTGCAACAGCATCGCTATCAATGGTCTGTTGATCGCCGCCTGCAATTCGCCAGGATGCAAAGCCCGGATAATCGTCAACCCTGGAACCGGCGTTACGGCAACCCCACTACGGTCGACGTGAGCATCGGCATACCGGCGGCAGAGATCGAACAGGATTTCACGCATAGAGACTCTTTCAGGCAAGTTTTTTAACCATAGTATGCGGTCATTCTGATCAGAACGAACCATGAAAAGAGAAACAGGCAAAAGATAACCAGAATCAGGCAAAGTGGACTCGTGCACTTCTCATATTGTAAAAGCTCCACCAGACAGAGGATACATCATGAGTAAAATTGCACTTATCACCGGCGCCAATCGTGGTCTTGGCCGTAACACCGCCCTCTCCATCGCGCGTCAGGGTGGCGATATTATCGTCGCTTACAGAGGAAATACCGCCCAGGCGCAAGCGGTTGTCGCGGAAATCCGCACCCTTGGCCGTAAGGCGATCGCGCTTCAACTGGATATGGCGCAGACTACGAGTTTTCCGGCTTTTGCCGAAACGCTGCGCCAACAACTCGCCGAAGTCTGGCAACGCGACACCTTCGACCACCTGATAAATAACGCAGGCCAGGGCGAGTTTGCCGGGGTGGCCGAGACCACCGAAGCGCAGTTCGACGGGCTGTTCAATGTCCATGTCAAAGGGGTATTTTTCCTGGTCCAGACTCTGTTGCCGCTGCTGGCGGACAGCGGGCGCATCATTAACTTCTCGTCCGGCCTGACCCGGGTATCGTACCCTGGATTCTCCGCTTACGCTGCGGCAAAAGCGGCTGTGGAAATGCTCAGCGTTTATCTGGCACGCGAGCTGGGCCCGCGCGGCATCACTGTCAATACCATCGCGCCTGGCGCCATTGAAACCGATTTTGGCGGCGGCCTGGTTCGCGACAACGCCGATGTCAACGCGCAGTTCGCCGCCATGACCGCGCTCGGGCGGGTCGGAGTTCCCGACGATATCGGGCCGGTGGTCGCCAACCTGCTGCGTGATGATAACCGATGGGTAACCGCACAACGTATTGAAGTGTCGGGCGGGCAAACCATCTGACAACGATAGCCAGGGTCTGGCATCAGCGCGCAAGTATCTGTCGCAGCGCCAGACCCGCCAGGCGTACGGTTTTCCCCAGGCACTCCAGGCTATCCCCTGCCCGCGCTTTCGCGAAAAGGCCAGACATCAGCGTGCTCATAAAGTCAGTTAACCGAACCGCGTCCTGCGGATACTGCCTCGCAATATCATCCCGAATGATATTTTCAGCGGCAATATGCAGCGCACACGCCGCCTGGTTCAGAACGCCTGTCAAACAGTCAGTCACCGGACGATGGTTACGCAAAAGCGACGTAAACGGGATCGCGCCAGGGTGGCTAGAGCGATCCCATACGCGTGCATACAGTCCAGGTTTGCCACATGCGGCCTGGAAACCAGGGGGGTTGATGCCGAACGCTTTGTCGGGCCAGCCACACACAAAAGTGATGCTTGCTGTTGCGGCGGGTGATGATCAGGAGGAGCAACTGGCGCTGCAAGCCGCGCCAGCTCCGGGTTTTGCGGTGGTTGCCGCTCGTCAGCAGGCAACCGGTACTGGTTAGTGCTTGATGAGATACATCGTACGGCTATAAGCGACATCTTCCGGGTTGGTAATGGGGTACCCTTTAACCCAGGGTTTGATCAGCCGTCCATTGGTGTACTGATAAAGTGGCGCAATGGGCGCCTGGCTGGCGATAATATTTTCCGCCTCGTTATAATCGGCGTTGCGCGCCTGCGCGTCACTCTCAAGGCTCGCCTGCTGAAGCACTTTATCGTAAGCCGGATTGTTAAAGCGGGCGATATTGCCGCTATGTGTTGACGTCAGCAAGGAAAGAAAGGTGGAAGGTTCGTTATAGTCACCCACCCACGAAGCGCGAATCACATCAAAATTGCCGCTGTTGCGGCTGTCGATGTAGGTTTTCCACTCCTGGTTTTGCAGTTTCACGTCCACACCAAGGTTTTTCTTCCACATCGAAGCCACAGCGATGGCAATCTTCTGGTGGTTTTCCGAGGTGTTATAGAGCAGCGTGAGCTTGAGCGGACGACCCGGTCCGTAGCCTGCCGCCTGCAACAGCGTTTTGGCCTGTAGGTTCAGCTCCTGCTGGCTTGTCTCTTCCATCATCGTTGGCGCAGGCCTGAAGCCCGCCGTTACGTCCGGCGTGAAGCGCCAGGCGGGTTTCTCGCCTGTGCCAAGCACTTTTTCCGCCAGCAGGCGCCGGTCGATAGTCATGCTAAGCGCAAGGCGGACCCTGCGGTCGGCGGTCGGTCCTTTTTCCGTGTTGAAAGCATAATAATAGGTCCCCAGCTGCGGCGGCGTATAAACCTGGCCGGGGATCTCTTTTAAGAGCTTCTGATAAAGGTTTTTTGGGAAGGATTCGGTAATGTCGATATCGCCCGCCAGGTAGCGCTTGGTCGCAGCGGACTCCTGGTTAACGGGCACAAACGTCACTTTCTTCAGCACGGTTTTGCCATTGTCCCAGTACTGTTTATTCGGCGTGACCACCAGTTTCTCATTCACCACGCGGTCAGCCAGCACAAAAGCGCCGTTGCCCACCAGCTTGCCCGGGCGGGTCCAGTCGTTGCCAAACTTCTCTACTGCCGCTTTCGGCACCGGGTAAAGCGCGACATTCGCCGTCAGGTTCGGGAAAAATGGAACCGGCTTGTCCAGTTGAACTTTCAGCGTGCGGCTATCCACCGCGCTGACGCCAAGCTTATCCGCCGCCATTTTGCCGTCCATGATCGCCTGCGCGTTGGTGATGCCGCCAAGCGCCGCAAACCAGGCGAAGGGCGAGGTCGTTTTCGGATCCACCAGTCGCCGCCAGCTATAGACGAAGTCCTGCGCCGTTACCGGCGAACCGTCAGACCAGCGCGCATCCTCTCTCAGGGTGAAAGTCCAGATGCGGTTGTCGATGCTTTGCCATTTTGTCGCTACGCCTGGCGTCAATTCGCCTTTTTCGTTCTGGTTAACCAGGCCTTCAAAGAGATCGCGTAAAACCTGAATTTCCGGCAGCCCGACGACTTTAGCCGGGTCCAGCGTCGCAGGCTCATCTTTTATGTGGCGAACCAGCTCCTGGCGTTCCGCAAGCTTCGTTCCCGGCGGCACGTCAGCCGCCCAGGCGACGGAAAGCGTGCTGGCGACCCACAGCGCGCCCACCGAAAGATAAACAGGAAACTTCATGCGATCTCCTCTCGTTAATTAGCACAACCCGTCATTGGATGCGTGCTGGCGAATTATTTGGTTTATCGGCACTAATTGCAAACTTCACGCGCTTTTTTGCCCGCCGCGCAAACCCGGAGCGCAGAGAGAAGCGGGTTGAATTATCAGCACTTTTGCACAACACTGCGAGTAACCCCGCCATGAGCTAAGGAGCATCATGACCGCTTTACGCCCCCGCCCGCAACGCGGGCCGCTGCCGCCCGGCGCGGAACGCTACGGAACCTCAACCCTCGGCGCGCCGTTGCTCTGGTTTCCCGCCACACAGCCCAGCGCGCAAAGCGGGCTTATCATTGCCGGCACGCACGGCGATGAAAACGCGGCGTTAGTTACGCTCTCCTGCGCGCTTCGCACGCTTGAGCCTGCGCACCGTTTGCATGCCGTGGTGCTGGCGGTGAACCCGGACGGCTGTCAGCTTGGGCTTCGTGCGAACGCACGCGGGGTTGACCTTAACCGTAATTTCCCTGCGGCTAACTGGAAGGCGGGCGAGACGGTTTATCGCTGGAATAGCGCCGCCGAAGCGCGTGATGTCACGCTGTCGACAGGCGAAAAACCGGCGTCGGAGCCTGAAACCGCCGCGCTCTGCCAGCTTATCCATAAGATAAAGCCCGCGTGGGTTGTCTCTTTTCATGACCCGCTCGGCTGTATTGAAGACCCGTCGCGCAGCCCGCTTGGCGAGTGGCTGGCCGGTGAATTCGCCCTGCCGCTGGTGGGCAGCGTCGGATATGAAACCCCAGGCTCATTCGGCAGCTGGTGCGCGGATATTGCGCTCCCCTGCATCACCGTCGAATTCCCGGCGATTTCAGCAGATGAAGCTACGGAGCGATACCTGGGGCCTGTAACGGCACTGCTGCACTGGCACGCTCAGAGATGAAGCAGGCCGGTGCTGAAGTTAAGCGACGGCTCTACGTCTACGGCAAGCCATGTCGGGCCGTCCAGGTCGGCGAAGCGAACCAGCGGGGCCAGCGGCAACGCGGCGCTGATGGCGCGTGAAGTGCACAGCATGCAGCCGAGCATAAGTTCAAACCCCTGCTGCTTTGCCTGAGCCGCCAGCGCCAGCGCTTCAGTTAAGCCGCCGGTTTTATCAAGCTTGATGTTCACCATCTCGTAACGGCCCGCGAGCGCCGCCAAACTTTCGCGCGTATGGCAGCTTTCATCGGCACAGATGGGCAACGGATGAATAAAGGTTTCCAGCCCTTTGTCGTCACCGGCTGGCAGCGGTTGCTCCAGCATCGCCACGCCGAGATCCGCCAGTAGCTGGCAGCGCGCAGCCAGGCCTTCGCTGCGCCAGGATTCGTTAGCGTCGACTATCAGCAGCGCCTGCGGCGCGGCTTCGCGAATGGCGACAATGCGTTCAGTGAGCATGGCGTCGTCCAGTTTAACTTTCAGTAACGTCGCCCCTTTTTCCCACAGCGCTGACGCGCTCGCCGCCATTTGCTCGGGCGTGCCTATCGACACGGTTTGCGCGGTGGTAAGAGTTTGCGGCAGCAGAGTTTGCAAAAGCCCCGTCACGCTCTGGTTGCCGCGGCGGGCTTCTAAATCCCATAGCGCGCTGTCTATCGCATTGCGGGCCGCGCCTGCGGGTAAAATCTTTTGCAGCGCATTGCGCTCAAGCCCCGCCTCAAGCTGCGGCCCCACAGAGAGGATCTGCGCCATTACGGAATCGACGCTCTCACCATAACGCGGATAAGGCGTGCACTCGCCCACCGCTTTAATGCCATCTTCCGTTAGCTCCACCACCACGACAGTCGCCTCATTACGGCTGCCGCGGGCAATAACAAAGGGGGAATGAAGCGGCCACGCTTCCTGATAAACTTTTACGCTTCTCATGCTTTTCCTCGCACCGGGCTTTGCCTCAGTATAGCGAGGAGAAAGTCGTCCTGCCGCTCAGTTTTAGCTGTCCATCACGATGCCGATGGCATAAACTAGCGGCGACGTTAACTATATGTAAACAGGAAGATAATCATGTCACAAGTCGTCCATTTTCAGGGTAACCCGGTTTCCGTAGCAGGTCAGATCCCGCAGGCAGGCAGCAAAGCGCAGCCGTTCAGCCTGGTCGCTAAAGATCTTTCTGACGTTGCGCTGAGCCAGTTTGCCGGCAAACGCAAAGTACTGAACATTTTCCCGAGCATCGATACCGGCGTCTGCGCGGCGTCTGTGCGCAAGTTTAACCAGCTGGCGACCGATATGGAGAACACCGTTGTTCTGTGCATCTCCGCCGATCTGCCGTTCGCCCAGTCTCGTTTTTGCGGCGCGGAAGGCCTGAGCAACGTGATTACCCTCTCTACCCTGCGTAACCCGGAGTTCCAGCAGGCGTACGGCGTAGGGATCAGCGAAGGCGCCCTGAAAGGCCTGACCGCGCGCGCGGTGGTAGTCCTGAACGAAAACGACGACGTAGTATTCAGCGAACTGGTGAACGAAATCACTCAGGAGCCGAACTACGACGCGGCGCTTGAAGCGCTGAAGGCGTAATCGCCGCATAAAAAAACCACCTCGCTGGAGGTGGTTAAGTGAAGAAACCTCCTGCGGGAGGTTTTTTTATTCTTCGCCTTTGCGCTGGCTCAGGCCGTATTCGCGAAGTTTATTAGCGATAGCGGTATGCGATACGCCCAGCCGACGGGCGAGCTTGCGGGTGCTGGGATAGGTGCGATAAAGCTGCACCAGCACTGAACGCTCAAAACGGCGGGTAATATCGTCAAGCGAGCCTTCCATCGCCTCTTCACCCACCGGCAAAGCGGCGGCGTCGAAATCAGGCAGCAGGATGTCCTGCGGGCGCAGCTCATGTCCTTCGAGCTGGGCAAGGCCGCGATAAACCGCGTTTTTTAACTGCCGAACATTGCCCGGCCATCCGTAGCGCGTCAGCACAGAACCCAGCTCCGGGGAGAGTTTTGGCCGCGCGATGCCCTGCTCATCGGCGAAGCGGGCAACGAACATATCCGTCAGCGGCATAATATCCTGCGGACGATCGCGCAGCGGCGGCAGGTTTAAGGTCAGCACATTCAGGCGATAATATAAATCTTCACGGAACGCCCCTTTCTGCACCAGCTCCACCAGATTTTTCTGCGTGGCGCAAATAACACGCACATCGACATGCACTTCATGCTCCTCGCCAACGCGGCGAAACGTGCCGTCGTTGAGAAAGCGCAACAGCTTCGCCTGCATGCGCGGCGACATCTCACCGATTTCATCCAGCAGAACAGACCCGCCGTTAGCCTGTTCGAAGAAGCCTTTTTTCCCCTCGACGGCATTGGCGTATGCGCCCGGCGCATGACCAAACAGCTCGCTTTCAACCACATCTTCCGGAATAGAGGCGCAGTTCAGCGCCAGATAAGGCTTGCTGGCGCGCGGGCTGGCAAGGTGGCAGGCGTGAGCCAGTAAATCTTTGCCGGTACCCGTATCGCCTGCAATCAACAGCGGTGCGTTAAGGGTAGCCATTTTACGCGCCTGCTCTACCACCTGGCGCATTTTTGGGCTGACGGCGATGATGTGGCTGAAAGCGTTGAGATTCAGGCTGGAGATGTTCTGGAGCTGGCGCCCCATGCGCACCGTTGAGCGCAGCATCACCACTGCCCCGGTCAGCACGCTGCCGCCCGCGTCATCATCCAGATGCACTGGCGTAATTTCCAGCAGGAAGTTTTGTCCGTTGATAACCACATGCTCGGTATGCGACGTTTTGGGGTTGCTCTCCAGCCAGCGCTGGAAGTTAAAGCCGCTAATCAGGGCGGCGGCGTTATGGTTGCGAAGCCGCTCCTCGTTTTGCCCGAACAGGGCGCAGCTGGCAGGGTTGGCAAGCTCCAGCTTGCTTTTCATGTCCAGTGAGAAAACCGGTTCCGGCAGCGCCTCCAGCAGCGCGCTTAACGAGCGGTGCTCACGCTCCGAGGGCATCCATGGCACCTTACGTACATCGGTAACGCCGGGAATGCGGCGGATTTCAGTCATTAAATCGCTGAAAGCCGAGAACTCCAGCTCAGCGAAGTTCAGGTAGATCCGCCCGATGGGGTCGATTTCAATCCCGCGTAAATCGATATTGCGTAGCACCAGAAGATCCAGCAGCTCGCGGGTCAGACCAAGGCGGTCTTCACAAAATACTTCCAGACGCATCAGAGCACCTACAGGTATAAAGTCAACGAATAACAGAATGATACTTCAGAACCTGGATGCGCGGAACATTCTGTCAACAAATATTGACAGAGCGACGGAAAATTGGGCGCTGCGCTGTAAAAATCGGGCGCAGCGGGGCGAGTCAGGCTTCGCCCTTCCCTTTTTGCAGCGTCTCTTTAAGCTGCGTCAGCAACTGGCGGCGGAAATCCCCCAGCCGGGGTTTATCGTCCTGAAGCCAGGGCAGCGGGCGACAAAGCTCCATCGCTTTGATGCCAAGACGCGCCGTTAACAATCCGGCGCCGATCCCCTGCGCCGCTCTGGCGGAAAGTCGGGCGGCAAGATCCTGCGACAGCCAGTCCATACCCACTTCACGCACCAGTTCACTTGCGCCAGCGAACGCGATGTTCAGGAGCACCAGGCGAAACAGCCGGATGCGGCTGAAATAGCCAAGTTCAATGCCGTAAATCGCCGCGATGCGGTTGATAAGGCGCAAATTTCGCCAGGCGATAAACGCCATATCCACCAGCGCCAGCGGACTGACCGCTATCATTAGCGTCGATTCCGCCGCTGAACGGCTCACCTCGCGTCGCGCCTGGGTGTCCAGCACAGGTTGCACCAGATGCGCATAAAGCGTTACCACCTCACGATCGCTGTGCGTCTCGTGAATGGCGGCATACCAGCGCTGGAGCGCCGGATGCCCCTTATCAAGCCCCGCCTGAGCGGCGAGCTTTTCGCAAAACGCGCGTCCTTTGCCTGAACCGTGGCTTTGCAGCAGATCGCGCGCCTCGTCGCGTTCATCGGCGCGCTGACGCAGACGCCACAGCCTGCGCCACTCCGTCGCTAAGGCGCCAGCGCCTGCCGCCACGATAAGCCCGCCCGCCGCGCAGCCGCCGAGGGCTATCCAGTCCTGGGTTTGCCAGGCGTTTATTGTCCACTGCACGCCTTGCGCCACGACGCTTGCGCCGAAAAGCCCCAGCCCGGCGGTCACCATGCGCCGCCAGATACTGCGACGGGGCCGCAACGCTGCTTCCACCACCGCTTCCGCCTGCCCTTCTTCCATCACTTCGCCGGTCGCTGTCGGAATGAATTTTTCCGCTTCCGGTTCATTGAAGGCGCGGGCGGCCTTAAGCTGTTCACGGTTCTCCGCTTCCAGCGGCTCGGCGAAATCAATGCGCGGTTTAATGGGATCGTTCATCGCAGCTTGTCTCCTGTTAAAAACTCCAGCGCTGCGTCGAGCCGGATATGCGGCAACGGCTGGTCCACATCCATCACCTGCGGACGGAAATTCTCAAACTGAAAGCCCTGGCTATCCCAGAAGGCGCTGCCGGGCAAACGCGGCGGCACTTCGCCGGGATAAAAGGTGAGCGGCGCGCCGTCGGCTAAACGGTGTCCGCGCAACGCCGGAATTTTTTCGCCGCGATGGTCAACCAGCCCGCTCTGCGTCGCCTGCACCGAGGCGAGCCCCATGCAGTCCATGCTGATGCCTTCAAACGCGGCGTTCTGCCATGCGTCCTGCACCAGCTGTTGCAGCAGAGAAACCATATTTGCATGCTGATCCACCGTGACATGGTCGGCTTTGGTGGCGGCGAAAAGTAATTTATCAATGACGGGCGAAAAAAGACGCCGAAACAGCGTGCGCTGCCCGTAGTGAAAACTTTGCATCAGCTGCGTGAGCGCAAGACGCATGTCGTTAAAGGCCTGCGGCCCGCTGTTAAGCGGCTGTAAGCAATCTACCAGCACAATCTGGCGGTCGAAGCGCAGGAAGTGGTTTTTATAAAAGCCTTTGACCACCTTTTCGCAGTAATAATTGAACCGTTCGCGCAGCATACCGATGTTGGTGGTTTTGTCCGCCTGGGCGAGCTTTGACTCGCCCGTTCCGTCGACATCCGGCCAGGGGAAAAATTGCAGCGCCGGCGCGCCCGCCATATCCCCCGGCAGCACAAAGCGCCCGGGCTGGATGAAGTGCAGCCCTTCGCGTTTGCACGCCAGCAGGTAATCCGTCCACGCCTGCGATATCTCAGCCAGACGGTTTTCATCCGCAGGGGCAAGCGGATCCAGCCCTTCGCAAAGCGTTCGCCAGCGACGCGACCACGCTTCCCGGTTGCCTTTCAGCAGCCCGGTCATTTGCCGCGACCAGCTAAGATAGTCCTGGGCCAGCATAGGCAGGTCGAGCAGCCACTCGCCGGGGTAATCCACAATTTCCAGATAAAGCGTGGAGGTCTCTTTGAAATGACGCAACAGCGATTCCCGCGAGCGAAAGCGCAGGGCAAGGCGCATTTCACTGACGCCGCGGGTGGGCGTCGGCCACGCGGGCGGCTCGCCGTAAAGTTGCGCCAGCCCTTCATCGTAGGCAAAGCGGGGCACGCCGAGATCGCGCTGCGGCACGCGCTTTACGCCGAGCAATCGCTCTTCCCGTACGGCGCTGAAAAGCGGCAGCCGGGCGCCGCTGTTAACAGACAAAAGCTGGTTTACCAGAGAAGTGATAAAAGCGGTTTTGCCGCTGCGGCTCAGTCCGGTGACCGCCAGCCGCAAGTGGCGATCCACGCCGCGGTTAACCAGAGACTGCATTTCATTTTTGAATCGCTGCATCATGAGTGTGGCGTCCGCTAAAACAGGAATGGCTTTAATATTAACAGGTAAGGATCGCTAAATCCGCCCCGCCGCCGGGCCAGGCAACGTCGTTCAGCCTCGCTTTTGTTGCCTGAACCGCGCGACTTTCGCCCGGTTGCCGCATAACGCCATGCTGCACCAGCGGCGGCGGTGGGATTTCGTTCTGTCGTAAAACCACAGGCAGCATTCAGGATGCTCGCATTCTCTTACCCGTTCAAAATGCGCATCCGACAGTAGCGAGGCCGCCAGCTCTGCAACCGGCGCCAGCAGCTGCGCCGGAGTTTCGCTGGCATAAACCCGCTCCACGCTTAGTTTGCCCGCCTTTTCCACCAGCTGCTTATGACTGCTGGCTGATGCCAGGTACTGGTTCAGCGGCGCGAGGTTCATCGTCTCGCCCGCCTTTTTCTGCTGGACAAGCTTTCTTATTGTTTCCCGAAGCGTAAGCGCCTCAGCCAACAGCGCGCCAGCGGCGAAAGCGGTTTTATTCGGTACGCTCACCAGACCCGACTGCCTGAGCCACGCTATCACGTCATCGTCATGCTGCCAGAAATCGTGCAGATGCCCTTCGGCGCGCGCCAGCGTATTGATGAAATCCAGCGCGCCGTGATCGGCCAGGAAAAGCGGCCCGTTGATAACAGGTACGGATAAGACAGAAGACACAGCACACCTCCGGCGAAATCGTCATGCCTGATTGTAACCTGAATAGCGCTATTTAGCAGTTACAACCTGAAGTATAACGGCCTGATGCGATACCCCATCCTGAGCGGGAAATAATTAATCTTTTGAAAGCAAAGCTATTTTCTTTGGCGGACAGCGCGTTGGCGCTGCTTTGCGGTTGAAACCAGTAAAAATAAGTTTGACTGGTTACAGCCAGCCTTCATACTGAGCTAATGTAACCTTTAAAAAACCATTTACCAGTTACCATTTACCAGTTACAAAGAGGCCATGAAGATGAACAAACACTACCCGGTACGTTATCAATTCGTCGACGCAGACGGCATTCGCGTTTTCTACCGCGAGGCTGGCGATCGCGCCAGGCCAACGCTCTTGCTGCTGCACGGTTTCGCCAGTTCTTCGCATCAGTTTCGCGAACTTATTCCCCTGCTGGCGGATAAGTTCCATCTGGTGGCGCCCGACCTGCCCGGCTTCGGCTTTACTGAAGTGCCTGCGCAGCGGAATTATCGTTACCGCTTTGACAGTTTTGGCGAAACGCTAACGGCCTTTGTGGATGCGCTGGCGCTGAAAAGCTATGCGCTTTATGTTTTCGATTATGGCGCGCCCGCCGGACTGCGCCTTGCGCTTCATTACCCTGAGCGGATGACGGGCCTGGTTTCGCAAAACGGCAATGCTTATCTGGAGGGGCTTGGCGACGCGTGGGAACCGATTCGCGCCTACTGGGCCGACCCTTCAGCAGAAAACCGGCAAATCGTGCATGACGCTGTCCTGAACCTGGAGGGGATACGCTGGCAATATCTGCACGGCGTAAAAACGCCTGAAAGCGTGGCGCCGGAGGCTTACCACCTGGATACGCTGCTGCTGGAAAGACCCGGCAATAAAGAGATTCAGCTCGATCTGTTCCTGGATTACGCGAACAACCTGCCCCGCTACCCTGAGTTCCAGGCCTTTTTCCGCCAGACTCAGTTGCCAGCGCTGGTTATCTGGGGCGAGCACGATCCGTTTTTCATACCGCCCGGCGCGCATGCCTGGAAGCGCGATAACCCCAACGCCGTGGTGGAATTGCTTGATACCGGCCACTTTGCGCTGGAAACGCACGTTGAACATATTGCTTTGCGTATTCGCGAGGTTCTCGGCGACGAGCAATCGCAGTGATAACAATGGCCGCTTAGCGGCCATTTAATTTGCCTGTTGTGCAGGCGCTGGCGAGGTGATTGCGCATGGACATCTTTTATACGCTTACGTAAGATGTCTGCGTTTTGACGAAGTGACGGAGCACTGTCGACAATGTCCCCCACTATTTATGATATCGCCCGCCTGGCAAAGGTTTCTAAATCTACCGTTTCCCGCGTGCTGAATAATCAAACCAATATTTCCCCACAAGCGCGTGAACGGGTTTTAAAAGCCATAGAAGAACTAAATTACCAGCCAAATATTATGGCGCGCGCCCTTTCATCGGCAGGTTTCGACGCCATTCTGGTTATTACCACGCGTTCGACAAAAACGACCGCCGGTAACCCTTTTTTCTCTGAGGTGCTGCATGCTATAACCGCCCGCGCCGAAAAAGAGGGGTTCGACGTTATTTTGCAAACCTCGAAGGATCCGCAGGAAGCGCTGAATAAATGCTTGCTTAAAATTCGCCAGAAAATGATCAAAGGCATAATTATGCTGAGTTCGCCAACGGACGAAACGTTTTATAACGAACTGGATAAATGCGCCGTTCCGGTGGTGGTCATCGGCAAAGTCGCTGGCGGCTATAACACGATCTATTCCGTCGATACCGATAATTTCGGCGACAGCCTGAAATTAACCGAAAAGTTGATAAAACGTGGGTGCCGTCGGTTAGCCTGCATACACGCGCCGCTGGATCATCACGTTTCCGTTGACCGGCTGGCGGGATTTCAGGCGGCGCTCAAAAAACATCAGCTGGAATGCGATCCGCAATGGATTATCGATGGCGGTTATACCCAGCAGAGCGCACTGGCCGCCGCCGGGACGCTGCTTTCGCGCCCCTCGCTTCCTGACGCGGTTTTTGTCGCCGACAGCCTGAAACTTATCGGCGTTTATCGCGCGGCGGCGTTAAAAAATATCGCCATCGGGCAACAACTTTCCGTTATCGGCTACGGCAACGAGATGTTGAACCTTACGCTTATGCCTGAACCCGAGGGTATTCATGTTCCCACGCAGTTATTAGGCGAAAAGAGCAGTGAAGCGCTGTTTGCTATTATCGCCGGGCGTGACGTGCCGCGCGAAATAATCATCCCAACAGGCATTTCTGGCGAAGCATCGTAATCAGCTAAGCATTAACTTACCGGTCAGAGAGCAAAACAAAAAAAGCCGGGAATATCCCGGCTCAGTTTTATCTGATCGCTTTCTCTGTTTCAGCATCAAAGAAGTGGCATTTTTGCATGTCAAACCACAGCGGAACAGTTTCTCCCGCCTGATAATCTTTTTCCGCGCTGGCGCGCACCACCAGTTCATGGCCGCCGACAGAGGAATAAAGCATAAACTCGGCGCCTGTTAGTTCCGCCACGCTGATGTGCGCGGTAGCCGCCTCTTGTTTATCATGCTGCGTCAAAATATCTTCGGGGCGAATGCCCAACACCACGGCCTTGCGCTGATACCCGCCCTCATTCAGGGCGTTAAGCAGATGAGACGGCACCGGTAATTTAAGGGTTTCGGTAACAAAATAAGTTCCGTCAATAGCGCCGCGAATGAAGTTCATGGCTGGCGAGCCGATAAACCCGGCAACAAACATATTCGCCGGGCTGTTATAAACTTCTTTTGGCGCGCCTACTTGCTGCACTATGCCATCTTTCATGATAACGATGCGCGTCGCCATGGTCATCGCTTCGGTCTGATCGTGGGTGACGTAGATCATGGTGGTGTTGAGCTTCTGGTGCAATTTGCTTATCTCTGCGCGCATCTGTACGCGAAGCTTGGCATCCAGATTGGAGAGCGGCTCATCCATCAGAAAGACGCCCGCCTCCCGCACTATCGCGCGACCCAGCGCCACGCGCTGGCGCTGGCCGCCGGAAAGCGCGCCCGGTTTGCGTTTCAGGTACTCTTTCAGTCCGAGAATTTGCGCCGCCCACATCACCCGCTCGTTGATGTCCTGCGGATCGATTTTCTGCATTTTCAGCCCGAACGCCATATTGTCGTAGACCGTCATGTGCGGATAAAGCGCGTAGTTCTGGAACACCATGGCAATATTGCGCGCTTTGGCGGGTACGTCGTTCATTCTTGCGCCGTCGATAAGCAACTCGCCTCCGCTTATCTCCTCAAGCCCCGCAATCATACGCAGCGTAGTGGATTTACCGCAGCCCGAGGGACCGACAAAAACAATGAACTCTTTATCGGCGATTTCCAGGTTGAAGTCCTTAACCACATGCACCTGGTTGTCATAGATTTTTTGAATGTGTTGTAAAGAGAGTTGAGCCATAGTTGTCCCTCAGTGGCTGGGCGCGTGTTCGCGCTGTTGTTGATTCCAGAAATGTTGTAGCCGCGACCAGGTCAGCTCTACGGTGCTCTCCAGCAGCAGATCGGCCTGTCGAAGCCCTTTGCCGATGCCTACCGAGAGCATACCGCTGGCGTTGATCGCCTCAATGCCCGCCTGCGCGTCTTCCACTCCGATGCACTGCGCGGGCGTCACGTTAAGCCCTGCGCAGGCGGCGAGGAAAATTTCCGGGTCCGGCTTGGAGCGCCGCAGCTTGCCAGCGTCGGCGCAAAAATCGAAATGCGTTTGCAGGCCAAGCGCCCGCAGAATGGCCGGCGCGTTAAGCGAAACCGACGCCAGGCCGATTTTCACCCCCTGCGCTTTTAGCTCCGCCAGCAGCGCGGGAATGCCCGGCAGCACCGACTCCGGCGTAAGTTGCGACAAAGCTTCGACATAGATCGCATTTTTACGCGCCGCCACCGCTTCACGAGCAGCCTGGTCAAACTCAGCCTCTTTACCGCCGTGTCGTAAAATACGCTCCAGCGAAGCCATGCGGCTGATGCCCTTTAACCCATCATTAAAATGCTCATCAATGACGATCCCTGCCTCCGCCGCCACTGTTCGCCATGCGACAAAATGCAGGTGCGCCGTATCGGTAATAACGCCATCTAAATCAAAAATGACTGCCTGCGGTTTCATTTGCCCTCCTGGCTGGTACCGCTCCCGGCAAACGGGATAAAAAAATCGGCCTGGCCGTTTACCTTAACCACTCTGCCGCTAAGATGCAGCATAACCGGGCCATCGCTCAGGATGGCGACCTGCCCAGGGGTAAAGGTGAACCGGAGCTTGCGCCCCTGCCAGCAATACGGAAAGGTCACGCGGGTCCATGCTTCAGGCAATGCCGGGTTGACATGCAGTTCATCTCTCTGCGCCACAACGCCCGCAAACCCCTGAACCGCGCCCAGCCAGACAGCGCCGCTGGCGGCGGCGTGGATCCCATCGTCGCAGCTGTGCGGCTCGTCGCCGAGGTCAATCTGGCAACCTTCTCGCCAGAAGCGATACGCCAGTTCCGCCCGTTGGCAGCGTGCGGCGACAATGCCGTGAATCGCTTTGCTGAGCGAAGAGTCATGGATGGTGCGCGGCTCGTAATAATCCAGGTTGGCTCGCAGCACCTGCTCGTCATAAAGCCAGGGCAACATATAGAGCAGCATGATGACATCCGCCTGCTTGAGAATTTGCATCTCGTTGACTTCGGCGCGTGAATAGTCGAGCAATATCGACTGACTGCCCGCGCTGGCTTTATAACGCGCAAGATCGAGCGTCGGCTTACTGAAGAAGGTGTCATCCTGGGCGATAACCCCATCCGGCCGCGGTTGCGGTAAGCGGATACGCGCCAGAAAATCATCCAGCCGCTTTATGAACGCTTCATCGTTTTGCGCAAAGCGCCTGCCGAAATGGCGAGCCATCGCCACGTTGTAACAGGCAAGATAGTTGGTGTAGGCGTTGTTGTTAACATGCTCGGTATATTCATCCGGCCCGATAACATCATGCAATTCCAGCGCGCCCTCTACCTCCGTGGCCCGGCTTAACCAAAAACGCGCCGTCTCATTAAGCAGATCCAGCCCTTCGCGGGCCATAAAGGCGTTGTCGCCCGTCGCCTGATAATAAGCCACCACAGCCCAGGCGATATCGGCCACCAGATGGTGCTCGGCCAGCGCCGAGGCGACTTTCTGCCGCAGCCCGGTGCGAATATTGATGGCCGCCCAGACGGGCGTCTCCTCTTCGCCGGTGCGCCCGCTCTCCCAGGGAAACAGCGCGCCTTCAAAACCGTTCTGTCGCGCTTTTTCTTTCGCACCGGCCAGATTGAGCCAGCGGTAGCGTAACAGCTGACGCGCCGCTTCTGGCTGCGTATACAGGTGCACCGGCAGCAGGAATACTTCCGTATCCCAGAAGATATGCCCTTTGTAGCCTTCGCCCGTCAGCCCTTTTGCGCCGATGCTGCTGCGCTCGTCATGCACCGGCGTCATAGCCGCCAGATGATAAAGCGAGAAGTCGAGCGCCCGCTGGTCGTCCTCGTTTTCGCTCTGAACGGTCACCCGGCTTTTATCCCACCATGCCTGCCATGCGGTTTCTGATTCGCTAAATAAGGCGTCATACCCGCGGGCCATGCAGGCGTTTAGCTGCGCAAGGCTCGTCTGGCTCGCCGCGTTCGGCCTTTCGTCATCCAGCCAGCGCTCAATCAGGCTGTATTTCTCAAGCGTGAAGGTCTGGCCAGCCTGCAACATGCAGGCGCTACGCTGTAGCAACTGACGATTTTTGGCGGAAAAGCTGACCTGCGTTGCGGGCGAAACCTGGCAGGCGCAGGTAATCGCCACCTGCGCCTCGCCGCTGCGGGTGCGATAAACGCCCTGCATAGCCTGCTGCGCAAAAACACGCACTTCCGTTTCATCCAGATGCTGGCGACCGGCGTTGGTTTGCGTGGCGTCTATCCCTGTTGAGACGGTGATGCGGCTTTCGCAGTTATGCGGCGTGATAGCGATACGCTGGCAAAACAGCGCCCGGTGGTGTTGAGAAAGAAAACGCTCGCTCGTCAGCGTGTAACGCTGGCCGCTCGTCGACTCCCAGATCACTTCGCGGCGTAGCTCGCCGGTAGCGAATCGCAGCTCACGGCGATAAGCCAGCAGCTTGCCGCTAAGCAGGCTGAGTATCTCGCCGTTAATCTCAATATGCATGCCCACCACATCCGGCAGATTGACCAGCTCGCGAGGCTCTTCTTCGCTGGCGCGATGATAAAGCCCGGCGAGAAACATGCCGCGCGTCTGGGTGGTATAAGCTTCTTCATGCGTGGCGCGAATGCCTAAATAGCCATTGCCGGTCGCCATAAGCGTGGCGTATTTGTTATGCCAGTGCGGGTCGAAGTGCGCCTCGGCCAGCGAACTTATCTCGTTCATAGTTCCACGCACATCCCTGTTTGCGCCGCCTGATAAATGGCTGCGACAAGTTGTTGTATAAGGTATCCCTGATCCGCATCGGCTATCCATTCCCCCAGCCTAAAACATGGCGCTGCATCAGCTCGCGCCATTTGTAGGAGGTTTCCCACGGATTCGGCTCGTCGTGAACCAGATAAAAAAGCGGGTGATCTTTTGCTGGCCGGACATCTTTACCCGTGCGGCGGAGAACGTGGAGCGGCATTTGTGCAAGGCTCGACGAAATCACATAAATACATGAGTAAACCGCCGCAAGCTTGAGCGAGGTTTCCGGGGAAACGTAAACATCATTAACGACGCCCGCCTCTGCTATGTTCTCGCCTGTAAGCGGCGTGGCGGGGTTTTCGAGGTTCCCCGGCCCGTCGTTCGTATCGGAGCGGAAAAACGCATCAAGGAGCATCAGGCGCGCCCTCCGCGAGCCATCAGAAGGCCGGACAGGAGAAGCCCGCCGCCCGCGACAGCTAACGCCGGAGCAAGCCCCCAGCGCAAATAACTTGCGGCAATAAGCAGGCAGAAGCCCACAACACCAAAAACGTCATGTAATTTCATAGAGTTAAAATGTCCTCATCGTCGAGACTTGAAAGGAGATCGTCCGGCTCGTTGAGCATGGCTCGCCCGACACCCATCATTGCCGCGACTGCGCCGTCGATTTTGTTTTCGTTGCCCTCTTTTGTCGGGCGGACAACGTCGTCGGAGCCTGCGTAATACTTGCCAACAACGTTCTGAATACACCACGTCATGATCGGGTTTCCATCATGGTGGAGACGGCCAGCCGCGAGGGCTGCTTCTATCTCGCGCATCGGGTCGGACATATTCGTGAAATTTTGCGTGATTGTGACCGGACACAAACCCTCATCATCGAGCATGTGAGCGAGTGACGTCGCGCCGTAGGGGTCAATCGGACAGCTTTCGATTTTCACCTTCTCGCGGAGCTTGAGAATCGTCTCGAAAATGACGCGGTAATCCACCTCCGCCCCGTCTGTAGGCGTCAAAAATTTCTGTTCAACAAACGACTGATAACGTTCGGCGGTGCGCTTGAGCCCCGGGTCGGTGCTGTAGACCGTATCCTCTGGAACCCAGAACAGCGGGGACACAATGTAAAAATGTTTTACTCCGTCGATTTCCCGCATAAACACAGGTACAACGGCGTTCAAGTCCAGTTTTGAGGCCAGGTCGATTCCCAGGTGGCACGGTTCGCCCGCAAAATCGGCCAGCGTGAGCGACGGGTCGGCGGCCTCCTGCCATTTCTGTAGGTTGTAATAAGCCGCCTTGCTCGATACCCACAGATTAAAATGCTTCGTCAGGATCTTGTTGGTCTGGCTCGGCGTGGACTTTGCAAGCTCCTGCTTTGCCCGCAAAAACTCCGGCTTTATCGAAACCCCGAAATTTGGGTTAGCCTTGCGGATTGCCTCCTCGGTCGTCCAGTCGTCGCCCTTATCAAGGGTGTAAATGATGCCGAAAATGGTTTCATTGGCGCCGCCGGTGCGAATCCCTTCCAGGATCTCCACCACTTGCGAGCGCTTGTCGTAACACGGCGAGGTTATGTCGTAACCTGCCGTCGTTATGATCAGCGTCATGGGCTGTTCACGCGCTCCCATGCCCGTTGTCATGGTTGTGTAGAGCGCGTCGGTCGGGTGTTCGTGATATTCGTCGATAATCGCGCATGACGGCGAGTCACCGTCGCCAGGGTCGCCGATAATCGGGGCAAAAACAGAACCATCGGGACGGGTGAGCTTCTTCGCCCATGCCTTGATCGAGAACCGGCGGCGGAGCGCGGGCAGTTTCGCGACCATCTGGCGGGCAGGTTCGAAAACCTTAAACGCCTGTTTCTCGGTCGTCGCGCCGCAATACACCTCCGCGCCGTGTTCGCCGTCCGCGCAAAACATGTAATTCCCGACCGACGCGGCGATCAGCGATTTACCGTTTTTGCGCGGAACCTCGATATAAATCTCCTGAAAGCGGCGGAGGCCGTCGGCTTTCCGCTTCCAGCCGAACCCGACACAAAAACAAAACTTTTGCCAGTCCTCCAGCGTGAGCCGCAGCTTTTTCCTCGCCCATTCCCCGGCCGTGTGCGGCATCTTCTCGGAGAAGCGACAAAAACGCTCCGCCGCCGCGCGGTCGAACCGGTAGGGCCAGGTTTTATCTTTTTCGCGTTGTAGGTCGTCGAGGTGACGCTGACAGGCCAGTTTTACATAACGACAGGCGAGGATTTTCCCGCTTACCACGTCCCGCGCGTAACGGTTCGCGGCGTTTACGTGTGGGTATGTCGCCATAAATTAAAACTCGTCGAACTCGTTGTCCTCGTCGTCATCTCGTCCTCCGCCCTGCATTCGTACACGGCTTAACGGGTCGAGACCGAGAAGTGACCCCAGGCGGGCAAGCTGCGCGACACAATCATTTCGCACGTTTACCGCCGGGTGTTTTTTGAGACCGCCAGTCCCGCCAACGTCGGTCAAGCCGTCCTCGGCGAGCATCTTGTCGGCCTCAATCATCAGGTGAAACGCGTTGCAGTACGCCAACAGGATCGGAGCGTCTTCCGGCTCAAGTAACCCGCGCTCGATCAGGATTTTGGATTGTGTTTTCCAGATTTTGACGGCGACGTCCGACAGCAATTCGGGCGGCGGCGCTATTCGGGTGATCGAGCTTTTTAATTTCGCCGGTAAGTTACCTTTGCGACCCCCTCCCGTTGCTCTAACATTCGCCATTTTCCCCCTCAGCAATTGTTAAAACCTTTCGAAAAAAAGATCCTTATTTCGGACGCGTAAAAATTTGACGGGGCGGGCAGTCTGGAGCGCCTTATTCGCCAGAGATTTACCCACGCCCCTAGGGAATGCCCCTGAATACCAGCCCTGCATAGCTTCTTCCGTTCAGGCGTTCGCGTGCGGTCTTGGCCTTATGACACTCAGAGCAAATGCATTCGAGATTATCCAGCTTGTTACTTCCCCCATGAGCTTTAGCGACAATATGGTCGACGCTTGAGCCCGGACGAAAAATTCCTTGCCGCTTACAGGACTGGCATAATCCCTTGTCGCGCCTGATAACAATGTTCCTTACTCTACGCCACTCTGCGCCGTACCCTCGCTGAGCTGCTGTCTTTCCCTTATTGTGGCGTTCCCAGCCAGTTCCTCTGTGCGCCTCACAATAGCCGCTCCTGTCAGTAGTAGGTTTACCGCATCCACGCATACGGCAGGCTTTAGGCATTCTGGGTGGCATGAATAGATTCCTTACGGGAGACAAAAGAGAAAAAGCCGCTTACTGAGGGCGGCTCGTTCTGGTTAGTTGGTCTTTTGCTTGAGATAGGGCCATCATCGATAGTACACGTAGCCATGTCATGACCCCCGCTACAAGTGTTATTCAGTGGTCTATTAAAAGACCCGCTAATGCTGACTTAAATTTTTTAGTTTATTTAACAGAACCATCTATTTAATTGTTAACCGAAACAGATGGTGTGCTAACGGAAAGTGTCTTTGGCTCATTTAAATAATGAGGAAATGTTAAGTGCCTTAAAAAAGAGAACTGGAATATGGTTTAACCTACTGCATCATGAGCCTTGGTTAGATGTTTAAGACGCTCTGATATTGTTGCAGTAATTAGGGTTGTTCAGCTGTCGAAAAGGAGACAGTAATGAAAAATATCATCATTAGTATGATTGCGAAGATTTCCAAAATGGATGCCGACGCAAAGTTACTCACAGCACAAGTTGAAGCTCAATCATTGCTCCTTAGCGCCATGCTTTTGACAGTAGGAAAACAAGGCGGCGCAGAGGCGGTGGTTGAAAGTGTTAAGAAAGCTATAAACGCTGCCTTGGATTCAGCCGAAAACCCCCTCAAATCGGATACCGAACTGCTGCTTAATCAATTCAATGAACTACTTACAATTACTCGCCTTCTGGACAAAGAGGAACCGGAACTCAACCTGGAAGCTTTAAAACAAGTTAGTTCTTTGCCCGTTGAAAATAAAAGCGATTAGACGACATACAGGGGCATGAGACTCTGCTTTAAATACAGCTACTTTCTTAAGAATACTGCCAGACTTAATGACTCTCATCGGCTTCGCTTTTTGATAGATCGTGAGGACGTTTCTCATACATATTGTTACAGAAAGCTCTGTCTAAAAGGCGGATTGTGATAACCATAAAAAACCGCCCGTAGGCGGCTTTTGTTCATTCTGGCTGCTTATCGCCAGACTCTGGCGCTACACCCGGATCATCTTTCTGGGTTTTATCTCTCTGCTCTGACTTGTCGTTTTCGACATTACCCGGAATGGGGCTGAAGTCAGGATGATCACCTTCTACTGGACGGTCAGTCATATCTGCCTCCTTACTTTTGCATGGAACCTTAAGTGTAGATGATTATCTCGCCTTAACCGTGATATACAGATTCACCAAACATCAATGCACTTCAGGTCGTGTGCTTAAGTCAAAGTATAAAAAATGTTGAACCAATAAAAGCACAGAAAGCCAATTTAAAAGATGCATTTCAATTGCAATTAATCTTTGAAGTGCTATCGTTGCCTGGCTTTAAAAGCAAGAAGCACATAATAAAGATTGACCCACAATTGCCTCCGCACCAGGGGGCTTCTTTTCAGGTAAAGCCCAGCATATCCACTCCAAATGCTGCCCTTCCACTCTCATCCACATGCATACGCCTAACGTCCTTCTTAAGAAGTAATTAGTAAATAAACTACGAATTATGTTTGCTATCTGTAGCATATGCTCCAAGCTCAATTGCGCCTCGTAATAAGTACTGATCCGTTAGCCCCAAGGTAACCGGCTTCAAGGACGAAGATTCCGACACGAGCGGGCTGCATAAAGCGGCGTAAGACCTTAAGCGATATCACGAAAATTATGAGAGACAACTGACCTTAAAAAAGACTGAACTTAAGAGACCTTTTGCCCCTGACTTATGGGGCATTTTTTCGTCAGCCGACAGGCGGTATGCATCGTAAACCGTTTCCTGTTATAAACGCATTACACAGCTAATTATTCAAAAACGTTCATGTGGGAATTAGTGCCACCGCGTTTACCATTCCGTACCTGAAAAAAACTTATCCCAATGGCAAATCCCTGCGGTCTAAGCAAAACTTTCATCGTTAGACTATGTGTGGCCGTTGGCCCCCTTCTGGTGTTTCATCAGAGGTTTCACCAGAAGGGCCTATTTTCAGAACCAGCTTAAATTTCCAATTTAAACGCCCCGCACTTCTTGCGTTCCGCTACCGTTTATTCTGAACGATTTAAAACCTCAAGCAGAAAAGGCCACATATATGTGTGGCCTTTGTTTAGAGTTTATCTGGACTTATTGACAATAACATGCGGAGCCACCCGGACACGTTACCATGTCGCCAGGTAAACAGGCTCTGCAAGCGGTGTTGGCTTTATTTACAGAACTTATAATGATCGTAACATGTGATAGGAAAAACCGAACGCATTATTATTAATAATTGCCATTTCCGATTAATAGAAACTCTTTAGAGAAATATACGGGATTATGTAGCGCCAAGGACTCAAAGTCGGACAAAAGCTCGCTTTTGCCAACATAAAATTTGAATAGATATGCTTCATATAGAAAATTAATCTTTACATTGGCAATTTTCCGACATTTTTACCCTCCCAATAACCATTTTTACTTTATGGCTTTATACCATGCTTGCCACCGATATTTATCAAGGCGCAGCTGGCGAAGGCATTCTGCCGTCTCAATGTCTGATTGCAGGTCTGCATCGCTGTCTGCCGCGGCATTACTTCCCATGCATGGCTTCTGCATCAAATCCGCTGATGGAGTTGGCAGCGTCGATTGCACGCTGACGCAGCTGCACAGCATCAGAGTCAAACTTGCACACATTGCGATTCGGAGACTGGACATATTTCACCACCTCGCGGTTTATGGTTCGATAGATGACTTTACCTTCACTGGCGGCTTTAACTCCTTTTTGTTCACTAACAAAGACGGCTTTAGCCGCCTTGTTATTCTTTGCGACTGCCAGTGCTTTGATTCGATCAGCGTGAGCATTCCAGCCGGAACGCCAAGATAATAAGCCTGTAACCGTGCAAAGAGAGACGCAAAATATTAGCAAGTAGCGAAGTTTCATTTCTGCCCCCAGGTACAGACTTGATATTCAACATCACGGCGATTCATAAGCCCTTTCCATTTCTTACCGCCAGCATATACCCAGCGCTTTAGCTCGTTGCATGCTCCGGAATAATCGCGGGCGTTGAGCTTCTTCATCAGAGTGGAGTTGATAGCTGCTGTAACGCCGACGTTATAAGCAAAGGAGTAAATGGCCGCGCGCTGGGTTTCAGTAGTGCTCGTCCGTATATACGGGTCAACCTGCCGGGCGATGCGGGTCATATCAGCATGCGTCAATGCATCACACTCTTCATCGGAATAATGCTTGCCGGGGATGATGTCGCTGCCTGTATGTCCATCGCATACGGTAAGAATGCCTACTACGTCCCTGTAAGGCACATATTCGCGTCCTTCCAGGCCATTTTTACCGGAAACCATTGCTGTAGCGACTGCAACGGCACCGCCACCAATCGCAGCCGCTATCCTTTTTTTCATTTCAGGAGACATGGTTACTCCTTAGCGGCCTTGCGCCTGTCTTCTTTGATTTTGAAATACAGGTTGGTCAGATAAGTAAGTAATCCGAATACCAAACTGCCGATAACACCAATGGCCGTCCACTGTGATGGCGAAACCTTATCGAGCAACTGTAAACACCAGTATCCGGCATTGGTCGCTGATGTACCGTAGGCAATGCCTGTAGTTAATTTTTCCATTTGAAACATACTCTCACCTCCGCTTAATCAAGCCGGGGCGTTATGAGGTTGGGAAGGAGCTGTAAGGCATTCTTAAAAGAGGAAGTTGATTGCTTTTGCCTGTGGCCAAGGAAAGTCCGATGGGTTCGGGTGAAATGCATAAAAAAAGCCAGCTCAAAAAGAGAGCTGGCCGAGAATCAGGATTCACTCAACAAACTGTATTTTAGCTGTATGGCGATGAGAGCATATGCTACTGACAAACTTCACCATACTTCAAATATAGTCGCCTGATTAAGCGAAGTGGTGATGCCTCTCACAAAACCAGAATACAGGCAGAGGATATAAATTAGCACCAAAAAAAGCCGCCAGCAGTGGGCGGCAACGAAGTACCAGGTCGAAGTTCGTTTGAGAGGTAAATCCATCTCAAGTATCAGAGTATACCATCAATGATATTAGGCAGCACTTAAGTGAAATTTTTTAGTGTGCCTCACATTTCCTTATGGAGCCTTAAAAAATTCATTAACAATAAATTCAACTGTAATGAAAGTTACAGCGAAGCGAATCTTCAGTAACTATTAATATCTATGCTGGCGGATGTAATGGACCATCCAGCACAGTAGCCTCCTCAGCCATGGCAATCCAACCATGGGTACCAGCAAAATGCCAGACACCAGTAACAAGCGCGCCAGTATCGTAATGCCGGGTTTCCTCTTTTGAGTAGTATGCCACTAACTTTTCACCAGCGTAGAGCACCCAGTAAAAGCCTTCTTCCATACCTGCCCCCTGTAATTGTTAAATATAACAGCCAGACGGTGGAATTATAGACCCTCATGTAATCAGATGAGCTGCCTCAATAAACGGCCCGACTCACATTATCTTACATTTCCTGTGGTTATTAAAGGGCCATATATAACAACTACCTCATCAGAATGACAGATATCGAAATGTTCTAATGTAAGCTGCCAGCCGCCTTTCAGAATTTCCCCGGTTTCTAAATCTTCTGTCTCTCCGTCGGTGTAATAGGCAATTTGCAGTAGCCCATTAAACCGAATCCAGTAATAACCTTCTGTCATACCTTCAGCCCAGTGAACCATTAACAGGCTAATTATAGATTTAGTGCGTTTAAAAACCTGTGCATTTGCACATTTTTCAAAGTTACCTGTTTAATTATTTCATTGCGCGGATCAGCACTAACGCTCAGTCCATCAAATAATCTAAATAAAAAACCCGCTCGAAGACGGGTTTATATGACTTAGGCAGCGTATCAAATATGGACTCATTTTTAGCTAATTAGTTCATTTTTGCAATACCCGGCGTCGAAAACACTTCCTTTTGCTGCGATCGTGTTCTTGAAACGTTTAGTAAAGCACTCTTATCCAGCCTCTGGAAAACACCCCGCATTTCATCCCAGTGATATGCATAATTTTCAGACCAGTTTGTTTTGCTCACTCCAGCCAGTTCCGCTAGTTTCTTGTGTTGATACCTGTCTGTTTTTCCGCGTAGTTCATGATGTACATCCTGAGCGGCCAGCCAGACTAATGCTCGCAGGCGCGCCAACGTCTTATGTGCCACCCTTCTGCCAGTTAAAAAGGCGCTGAACTCATTCCAAACCCAGCGCACAATCTCTGCCTGGTGCGCATAGCTCGTAACGTCTGCATAGCACCATAAGAGCCATGCGGATTCTTGCGGCTCCAGCGCCAGCAGAGCGCGGCGCCAGCTTGCGGTTACATATTCAACAGGCAGTACGAGGGGAATATGTGTGCACTTTGCCCGCGACTGCTTGGCGGAAATGGGCGGGTTATCACGCGTAACCCATCTCCCGCTTTCCTCGTCGAATACCTTCAGTTTTTTGCGACGAAAATTTTTGGTGTCAAACTGGGCATCCTCTAACAATGCCTGCAACTGCCCTTTCGTGCTGCCGCAAAGGTCAGCAGTAGCAATGATCAGTTGTTGCCGAATAAATTCGTAACCCTGCGCTATCACGTTTCAATCTCCGTAATTTTGATTCCCAGGCGCCCGCCGGGAATTACCTCACCCCGCACTATTTTTAATTCATCGATTTGCGAGTCGTTTTGCATAAAGCCGCCTTTCTCCAACGAATCACATACGGCTTTAAGGATGTTGTCGATATCACGACGGCGTTTATCAGGCATGTTCGCGATGATGCGCAGCCTCAGCCGTCGAGAGGTATTTAAGTCGAGCTTAAGAGTATGCAGAATCTCCTGTACTGCCCGGCGGTACTCGCGGCCTTTCTTGTTTATGTAGATAATGCCGTTCCCTCTGCGCCAGTAGTCATTAACACTTGGCGGATATGGCAATGTGAATTCGTAAGTGTTCGTCATTTGGGCACCACCAGACCGCGCCGCGTCAGCTCCCGAAGCGTCAGCACGATGGCGCGGTCCATTAATGCGCGACGCTCCTCTCTTGTCAGTTCACTGCCGTTATCGATGGCATGATGACAGTCAACACAGAGCGCTGCCGTCAGGCTGTCATCGACCTTAAGGCCCATGCCTTTGTCCTCGTTGCGATGTGCCGCCTATACACCCCTGCGGCGACAAAGGACGCAGCAATCTATCTGGCGAACGGCGGCCAGCCATTTAGCGCTTCGATAAATGCTCTTCACTCTTACCTCCACATCCGCTGTTGAAATGTGGTGTCCTGTCGCGGCGGATATTTGCTTTCCGGCAGCAGTACGCGAACAACGAACGTCTTACAGTCAGCAGACAGAGAGCGCTCCGCTTTCATACCGCGTTTGCGATACTGGTGAAGCAGCTCGTCGGCCTCTTCTGCGGTGCAATTGGAGTGTTCAAACCATCCCATACGCATGATTAGGCCTCCTGCTCTGCCCGGAGCTGCGCATATTCAGAGTCCTCGGGAATAGTGAGGCGGCATCCGATGCTCAGAGCCCAGGCCTCAACTTGCGAGAGGAAGAAATGCATCTCGCCGGTGTCGAGATCGGAGGTATGACGAAGAGAGCTGATAATGGTTTTCTCGCCAGTGATGACGTCAGTCATCTCACGGCGTTCGTAACCGAGATAGGAATGCTTCAGCGCGTCCTTAACCCACGCAGGAGAAGCAAAGGATTTGCCCCGCTTAATGAGATAGTCACTGATTTCAGCAAACCACATGTGCGCCAGCGCATTTTGTGAAAGGCTGCGAGTTTCGCGCCACGGCCTGATGATCAGGCGGTAGCAATCACCATTAGCCAGTAGCGGCTGCAATTGCTGGCCGATGGAAGCGAAGTTGGATTTGTGAAGGCGGATGCCTTCTTTTGGAAAGTTCACGCCGCACCTCCGTAGAGGTCGAACGCTGGATACACAAAATCACTGGTCACAGTAGACGCCGCGATCAGTACAAAGACGATGAGTTGGTTAAAATCAATCTGCGCCATAAATTCCCTTCCATGGCACAGTGGTACTTAGCAAGCTGTTCAGGCTTGAATTGCTATTTTACTTCAACCAGAAGTTAGAATCATCCTTCTTTGCCACCATTGAGATAATATCTTTAAGCGACTTCAAAGAGCAAACGAACTCATTTTTTCTTAAAAACATACAACGCCAATCATTATGAATTTCTCTAGTAAAAAGCACGCGAAGAGATGATTTATTTTTCCCAGACGGTATTTTCTGTGGAGCTATGGCTGTAATTATTTTCCTCTTTTCGCAATCAATGACGACTAAACCGCTTTCAGGAAGCTCTAAGTTAACTACTTTCACTTGTTAATCTCCAAGATAACGGATGTAACAAAAAAAAGAAAGCAATCAGGCCTGATTAATTATGGGCATAAAATTATTAAAAAGTAATCGGCATTATGCAACCAACAAAAACGAGCTAACTGATGATTCAATGATCTTAGAAAAACCATCATTAATAATGCACTTAATTAAAACTAAAACCCCAACAGAAACGTAATACTAAAAGTCACGTTTAATCTACAAACCACTGGCATTATAATTGATGCGCGAATGATATCAGAGCGACTATTGAGATATTAATTTTGGCCATTGATAATATAGGGAATAGAATCTAATCACATGGGATACAGGGTGCCTTCATGAGCAAGAACACCCTTTCAGAGCCTAGAATCTATCTATTTCTAAGGAAGCAATTGCATCATTGAAGAGCGTAATGTATTCTTCTGGAATTACAGCAGCACCTCCACTTGTTAATTCAAAACTAAGCTTGGAATCAAGATAAAAACCGCTGGCTTTTATTTTATCAAGTTTAAAATCACTGCCTGTAACAAAACCTTTCAGATCTTGTAATGCATCCCCACTTGAGTTCAGTTCTAACGAAGCTCGCGTCTTTTCAGTGACGGGAATATTTGAGACTTTTACTTTAGAAATTCCAAAAACTTTCACTCCGAAATTTTCTCGGATCATCTTCATAAAATTTTTTAGGTCGACTGACATGCTACCATAAGCAACATGTAAATCTTGTGCCTGGGAAAGAAAATCAATAAAAGGTTTAACTGTCTTCGGTGGATTGTAAAAGGTTAATAAACATATTTTATTACTTAACCGCTTGATAGAAAAAGCTATCTGATCAAAAACAACCCGTTCGAACTCAAGAATATCGCCAAACGGATCTGATACGGGTTCTAGTACAATTGTCTTTTTGTTAAAGGTTGCTGCCACTCCATTATCAATGATTTCGAACTTTGTAAAACCAGCGCCAACAGCATCAGAATAAGGTGTGCTTTTAATGAAATCAAAGATCTCATCAGAGCTGACTCTGATCTTTAATCTCATCCACTTCAATCTTAATTGTGACATAGCCACTCCTTACGATGAATTAGCTGATTTCAATTATAATAGAATAAGCTCTATTTTCAATTAATTTATTGAATCTTTCAGCTTCACGAGTAGAAAGCTTTTGAGGCTTACTAAAATATTGCCCATTTGCTTTATACTTCCTTACCCCCTTAACAAGATAAGAAAAATTTGTACAATTAAGAGGGTCTCCAAATTGTGCCTCTAATTCAAATATATCTGGATCTGCTAACTTTTCTACAACTTTCCACTTTATCTTCCAGATGTAAAACCCTCTTTCATAGAGATCACTTAATTCATCCGAATTTAGAACCCCTTCACCTTTGAGAGATGCTCGTGAAACATGCACCCCGGTTTCAGTATTTCCATCTTCAGCTTCTATAGTTTCGGGTTTAGGGTGATATACATAGGCATCTGTAACATCGAGCAGCTTATACCCCTCCAATGTACGAATCAATTTATCAAAAAACAATGTTCTTACATCCGCTGAAGTGTTATGAGAGAGAGTAATCTCATTAACCTTTAAATCAAGATTACTGTCTTCTGACTGTTTACTCTGGATACTACTTATATGCCCCAGCAATATCCCTTCATACTCTTCAAGATTTTCATTATCGGGATGCCGAATACTATAACCATTGTCAAGTGGCTCAATTTCAATCAATGCTTCTTTATTTATGGCCTGCTTGAAATCACTTTTACCATAATTGGTTGACAGATATCTTATATTTATTAGCACACGTGAGCCATCCATTATTATTTTACAATAATCGTCCTGCTCAATGATTTCCTCTTTAAGTTTCTCAGCAGCATCAATTATACCCTGTCTGTCTATATCAGACTCAATCCTTATACATGTATTTTTTTCCGTTCGATTTTGACCGCCTAATAAAGTTGCAATTTTTTGATGCTGATAATAATCATGGATCATCCGAGAATAATTTCTGGCTAATTGTTTACGTGGGGTTTGCTTGCTGATAATGACCCCCCTTTCTAGAAACAGATCTTGGATCTCATTCAAAGTTATTTGCTTTTGGTTTAAAGCATCATATAAAGCCTTGTCTGTTACGCTGTGGATATTTTTCATTTAGGCTCCCAAGAAATAACCTCTGCGGAAAAGAACTCCTTAACAGCAGATACAACCTTTACGTCTAGATCTTCGAGTTTCTTTTTCGCATCTTCATCTAACCCATATTCATGCGCATATTTTTCAACTCCTCTCTGAAAATGAGAAAGGATGCGCTGGTCTTTATCTCGATAAGCCAACCTTATTCTAATCTTATTTATTCCGTCGAGAATTTGATAGTTAGACAAAAGATCTAATAAATAAAAAAACTCATTATCACTGTTGCCTATTCTGTTATAATAAACAACAAATCCTTCAGGGTATACCTCTTCCTCAGCCCCTATAGACCGATTATACTTATACACTGCACCATGTTTAATAATCATAAATGGTGCTGATAAAACTTCTATAGTGGCAGGAAGATATTTTTCAGTCACTGTAACTTTATGGAAGGTCAATTGAGGATAATAAAAACCATACTCTTCATCTGGAAATTCCTTTCGAGCAATCATATCATTCATATCATTCGTTACTGCCAACATATAGTTAATAAGAAATGGGTCGATGATATGAATTTGCTGACCTGCACATAGAGGAATTTTATCTAAATTAACTGCTTTATCTCTCCTTCCACTTGTAGGCTTGGGCGGATTAAAAAAATCATAGAAATCATGCTGCAACTGGTTATCATGATTGAAAACAAAAAGCAGACCTCGAATTTCACAATCAATCTGTGCAAAATTATATTTCTCTGCCCACTCGGAGCTATATTTTGCGCATTCAATAGTCTTAGCTAATGACTCTAGCGCAGTTTCTACTTTTGTAGCATTTATAGAACCCGCTTTGTAGCTTTTCAAATCGGTGTTCAAATAAATAACTTTATTTAAATATGGATCTTTATAGCTAAAAACCACATCAACTGGATGAGTATGTTTTTTCTTTTTATCTTTTGGTTTATGTTTGATTTCATTATCACATATAAAATCTCTGTCGCATGGGCCATGTTGTTGCCACTTAAATCGGCTCATTAAATCTTGTGATATGCGCTTAGCCAAATCTTCAATTGGACCATTTTCTGCCATTGTATATCCTTACTGTTTGCAGACAAATCTTATTGAAAGATAATGCTAAGTTTTTTTTCATGCAAGAACTTTACCTACTAAAAGCGAACTTAACCTTTCATTAGACCTAACAACTTACTTTTTATTTTATTTTTTAATTCAAAAAGTTATCGTTCTTTAGAACTTCACGTCGTATTCTGCTTATAATCTCAAGCCCTCTCTCACGAGATACCGGCTGCGGCCTAGGCTGTTCAATCATTGGCACCGGATCAGGGATGGTTTCCCCGTTGGCTATGCGCTTTGCCATCTTCCCTAGCTCCACCTTTGCCTGTGCGGCCAGCTCCTGCTCTGTCCAGCCGTTAAGCCGCATACCGCTATAGAGACCTGTAACAAGCCAGTAATGAACCGGGTGTTGCCACGGGTAATCCGTTGGGGATGCGTAAAGTCCACGCCGTGCGCAATAGGTGCGTACCATTGCTAGCAGTTCGGCTACAGATGGCAGCCCAGCCTGCTCCAGTTCGCCTTCCCTGCACCAGTCGATAAACTGCCCCGGCGACGGCCAGAACGGGGAGAGACTCGCGCGAGCGCGCTTCATGCCTGCGGCCAGTTGCTCGCGTCGAACGATGCCATTCTCGGCGAGAGCCATAATCCACTGCTGCTTCGCCGCGGCCTCGTCGGCTTCGGTGCGAAGGTTCGTTGCAGCCGATGCCGGGAATACCTGCTTAAGCTGGCGAAACAGCGTATCAACCAGACGCTCAGCCTCAGTGTTAACTACGCCCTGTTCGGGGCGCCCCGGCGCCGGATGGTATTTACCTGCCAGCCGCGATATCGTGCGATTGTCGCGTTGCGCGATAGCCTGAATCAGTTGCTGGCTCAAAACACGTCCTCCCACGCCTCCGGGCTGTTCCAGTGCGGAACGTGACCAGCGTTAATCGGGGTTAAGGCGCGTCCGGTCGCTTTGACGCGGAATAAACCCTGCCAGCCGTTGGCGATGGACTGGTTAACCACATCCGCCGGGTTGTCGCCCGCGTCACGGAACTGGCTCAGAAGCTTGATGGCCTTCGTCACGGTCAGCATCGACTTGATAGGTTTTTTGCTCTCGGCTCGGTACTGAACCCATTCACGCCAGACAGCCGGATCGAGCCAGTCGGGCAGATCAACATCAAGTGGGTTGATTTTCGCCTTCCCCCCATGGGGGGTTAGGGGGGTATTGTTTTTTGTATTTTGTATAGTGTCTTTTGTGTTCCCCTGTTTTGAGGGATTGGACTCCCTCAATTTGAGGGATTTTTTATCCCTCATTTTAGGGGATTTCCCCTCGTTTTGAGGGATATTCCATTCGTATACGTTAGGGTTAGGCCCAAACATGCCGCCCTGCTGCTTGATCACGCCCATTCTGACCAGCTCCAGCTTCGCTTCGTTACAACGCTTAACTGGAAGCTTAGCTATCTCGGCGATCTGAGCATCGGTAACTCTGTCCATAGGTTTGTTCCAGCCGTAGGTCTTTCTCAGGATAGCCAGCAGCACTTTAAACTGCCGCTTGGTCAGGTCTGCACCGGCATACTCTGCTAGAAGCATGTTAGAAAGTCTGGCATACCCATCATCAAGGTCGGCCACTTTAAGCTCCACGGGCTGCTGTTCAGCCCTAAAATCGACATAAGCAACCTCACCCATTAGCGCCCCCGTAGTGTCTGTTTAAGGCCAACGCCTTTGAGCCAATTAGCCTGGAAAAATGAATTGCGATTTGACATAATTTCCTCGCGCGTAGTGTTTAGGCATTACTATCAGAAGCCCCGGAACTGTTGCAGCAGTCCGGGGTTTCGCCTTTTAAGTGCTCCAGCATTGAGATCAGCGCTTTCGCCACCTCTGCCGTCTGCTCGCCTTTAATAATCACTGTCTCTTCGCGGTTATCGAAACCTATAACTGCCAACAATTTGGCGGCTCGCTCCACAAAACAATTTTTCCCCGTTTGCATACGGCTTATTTGCGAATGATGTACTCCCATCTCTTTAGCAACTTGTGTGACCCCAAGAGCAGCGATGCCGCTCCTGATTCGTGTTTCAATTTGCAGTGTCTTACTCGTAGTGCGTTTCTGTGCGTTTTTCATCGTTGATACTTCCATACAACTTACTTTCATTAAGTGGCTTTCAACCTGCAATATCACGCTTGGTTTCTATGATTTAGCAAAGCGATATGCTTCTCTTTGTCATGCTGCTCGTAAATAGCTGGGTCATATTTCAAGGCTCCATGTGAAGCTACCTGTAGCCTTACGGCCCTGCCTTCTGGCACTAAATCACCCCACTTATAGATTGATGCCAAACGAACCCCTGCTGCGTGTGCCAGTTTGGTTTTCGTTCCGAAATATGAAAGGGCTTCTGCTTTGTATATAACTGAACCTCACATGTTAGCTATGGCTAACAAAATAGGTGTTAACAATAACTAAGTCAATAGGATTTAGCATTGGCTAACTATGGACATGAAAAACTTATCAATCGGTGAGCGCATTAGAGCACGCCGAACAGAAATGAACTACACCCAGAGAACGCTCGCTAAAGCGCTCAAAATTTCCCATGTTTCTGTTTCTCAATGGGAAAGAGACGACAGCGAACCAACTGGGAAAAACCTCTTTGCGCTCAGCAAAGCTCTAAGATGTTCTCCCACATGGATACTTTTTGGCGACGATGAACGTGAACCTTTGCCACCTTCAGAGGAAAAACAGCAAGTCCTTGATGAAAGACATAAAGAGCTAATAGAGCTGTTTGACGCCCTTCCTGCTTCAGAACAACAGGCGCAACTGGAAGAGCTAAGGACTCGCGTTGATAACTTCAACAAACTTTTCGAGGAAATGCTTCTGGCACGTCAGCGCAGTTCACAAAAATAAAACCAACCTAAACAATACCTTATTCGCCAACCTACGCAATCGTTAGCCAAAACTAACAAAAAAACCTTGCCCGAATCGTTAGCTATAGCTAACATCACTCCGTCAACAGCAATCACGGCGCAGTGATTACTTAGCAAAACGTTCCGCCAGCCGGGCGATAACGGCAAGGGAGAAGATGGTTAATCAGCACTACGGCACTATGCCGTTAATCAGGCAATGTCTTGCACCTGGAATGATGGCGCTTCGCGATGGTTGCGCTTATCGAGTCTCAGCGATCCGCGGTAAACACGTTTACCTTCACTCAATGCGCGAGCAAATCCGCATCACTGATCGCATAGTCGAAGTTTTTCTTGATGGGTTCGGTAATCCGCTAACTCACTGACCCACCCTTTTGGACATTTATCAAACCCTCGTAATTGGCGGCTAACAAGGCGCCGGGGATTTTTACGCCCTTTTACAGGAGGAATCGTGAACGCGTATTTCATGCATGACCGTATCGAAGAGCGCGCATGGCAAGAGCACTACTTACAAATAGCCAGGGAAGAGGAAGAAGCAGAGCTGGCCGACTTATACGATCGCCAGATTAAGTTTCATCATCTTCACGCTTTGCTCAGCTACACCCAAGCGGATAAAGCCGCCCTTACTGCAACCTTCGATGATGTGGATTTTCAGGAAAAGGCAGCCGATTTTTTGCGGTACGCCGCCGAAACGCTCGCGGCCAAACAGACTGCAATTAACATGGATTTGAGGAGAGGCTGAGATGGCCCTTTTCCAACGAGCCACTAATACACAGGCTTTCCTTAAAGCCGGAATCATGGGCTTTGCCGGAGACGGCAAAACTTACACAGCCAGCGAACTGGCGATCGGCCTCGTCCTGTTGATGCGCCAGCGTGGGCTTGCAATGGGTGATAAGCCGGTAATGTTTCTTGATACCGAAACAGGTTCTGATTGGGTTAAACCCCGCTTCGATGCCGAGAACATTGAGCTTTATACAGCTAAAACGCGAGCCTTTGTGGATCTGCTTGCCGCCGTTAATGAAGCGGAACAAAGCGGTTCAGTGCTCATCATCGACTCCATCAGCCATTTCTGGACGTGCTTGTGTGATGAGTACGCCACCCGCCGCAAACGTAAACGTGGCCTTGAATTCTCGGATTGGGCATGGCTGAAACAGGAATGGCGGCGTTTTACCGACCGTTTCGTTAATAGCCAGGCTCATATCATCATGTGTGGCCGCGCGGGCTATGAATATGACTTTTTCGAGGGCGACGACGGAAAACGTCAGTTAGAGAAAACCGGCATCAAGATGAAGGCCGAAACCGAGACTGGTTATGAGCCCTCGATTTTGATCCAAATGGAAAAGCAAATGGATCTGGAATCCGGGCAGGTATGGCGAACTGCGCGCATTCTAAAGGACCGCTCTACTCGCATCGACGGCCAGACATTCGCGAACCCGACGTTTAAACACTTTCTGCCGCACATTGAGTTCCTTAACCTGGGCGGAACACATTTAGGCGTGGATACCTCTCGCGATAATGGCGAACTGTTTGCCGATGATGGTTTGCCGACATGGCAGAAAGAGAAACGCGCGAAAGAGATCGCCCTCGATGAGATCGTCGAGCTGCTGAATAAACATCATGGCGGCACCAGTAACGACGCTAAACGCGCTAAAGCCGACCTTCTGGAACAGGTGTTCTGCTCTCGCTCTTGGGAACGAATTAAAGGCATGGACTGGCCGACCATCAAAGCGGCCCGCTCCGCTCTATGGCTTCAACTTGAAGGGGTTCCTTACGATTTCCCCGCCCCTTCTAGCGCGGAGAAAAGCGAACCAGATGCGGCTTACGATGAAGTGATCCCACAGTAATAACCGGGCCCACGCCCCGCTTTTTAGTAGTGAATTAACTTTTGTATTTTAATAGCGGCTTTCGGGCCGAGGAGGATTTCATGAGTGAAGTAGTGATGATTGTATCCCCTGGGAAATGGGTTGCGGAAGAACAGCTTATTGCGCTTAAAGGGTTCAAAAGAGGAACGTTGAAAAGAGCAAGGGAACAAAGCTTTCTTGAAGGCAAAGAGTACATACATGTCGCGCCTGATGGCCAGCCCTGGGATAACAGCCCCTGCTTTTATAACCTGGAAGAGATAGATCGTTGGATCGAACGGCAGGCAATGGCAAAGCCACGTCGTTACTCCGCTTAAGTTCGTTTCAGTAAAAAGGAGTCGTGATGATTCAGTACCCAACGGGTGTGGAGAACCACGGCGGAAAACTCCGCATCTGGTTCCTCTACAAAGGGGTTAGAGTCAGGGAAAACTTGGGGGTCCCTGACTCCCCTAAAAACCGTAAAAAAGCCGGTGAGCTTCGCAATGCTATTTGTTATGCCATAAAAACGGGAACGTTTGATTATGCCGCGCAATTTCCGGACTCACACAATCTGGCCCGCTTCGGTGAAGCTAAACCCAACATTGATTTCGCCACACTTACCGACAAATGGCTGTCGTTAAAGCAGATAGATGTCTGCAAGAATACTTACGTACGTTACAAGGCCGCCATTAAGAACGTAATGCCATACATCGGTGCCCGAACGCCCATCGCTTCGATCAATCAGGAATTTTTGCTCTCATTACGCAAAGAGCTACTTATAGGTTTTCAACACCCTAAACACTGGCATACAGAACCAGTTAAGGGACGTACAGCCTCGACTGTTAACTACTACCTGCGAGTAGTAAACGGAGCATTAGAATTCGCTAAAAATAATGGCTATTTACCTTCCAACCCCATGCATAGCTTAGTGCCGTTAAAGAGATCTAAATCTGACCCGGATCCGTTAACTAAAGATGAGTTTGAACGCCTTATTGCCTGCTGTGACAACCGTCAGCTTAAGAACCTTTGGAGCCTCGCCATTTTTACTGGAATGAGGCATGGTGAATTATGCGCTCTGGCGTGGGAGGATATTGATCTCAAGGCTGGCACTATCACGGTCACAAGGAACTACACCTCTGCCCGGAACTTTACACCGCCCAAAACTGAGGCCGGAACAGACCGAAAGATCGTGTTGATTGATGCAGCTATTACGGTATTGCGAGACCAGGCCGAACTTACCCGGCTCGGTAAGCAGCATGACATCAGCGTTGCTCTTCGTGAGTACGGTAAGACGCGACTGGATAAATGCACGTTCGTCTTTAATCCGAGCATATATACCAAGAACCCGCATTGCGGGATTAACTATGCTACTGGTTCTCTGAACATGAGCTGGGCTTCGGCTATGAGGCGCGCCGGTATCCGACACAGGAAAGCGTACCAGTCCAGACATACATATGCCTGTTGGGCTCTTTCAGCGGGAGCTAATCCCAACTTTATTGCCGGGCAAATGGGCCATGCGAACGCGAGAATGGTGTATCAGGTTTACGGTAAATGGATGTCTGAAAACGATGCGGATCAGCTATCTATCCTGAACAAAAGCATAACTGTAAATGCCCCACCCGTGCCCCACAGCAAAACCGCTGAGTTGTAAATTTCTTTATAATCAATCACCTTAACCTTATAGCTGATCATCTCCGCAATATGCACATGACCGAGCAGATCGCGGTGGTCGTGGAAAGCGGCGCTGATATCGTCCTCTTCAATGTTCATATGATAAAAATCGCCGATGATTTTTACCTGCTTCAGCCCACCTTCGACGATATAGCGGCGAGCCTCCGCCAGCGTATTAATCATATGATCCTGGTAACGGTTAAGCGGCTCCAGATAGACCGTGGTGCCGGTGCGCGCTGCCACCTCGTCCAGGTAACGCAAGGAATCGCTGACCGCTTTACGGTCTCCCTCCAGGCTTCGCGGCGAAGTCATCGGCGGCAGGCGGAAAGTAAACATCCCCCAGGCGGCGGGCACGATAATGCCTTTGCCGCCCACTTCCGCCAGCGCTTCCAGAATGCGCGCAATTTGCTTAAGGCCGTTAAGACGACGCTCTTCGATAAAATCGCCGATCCAACCGTCGTAACCGCCACAGGCGGTGATAACCGGCAGCCCCGTTTCGACGATAGCGGCTTTTACCTCTTTGAGATTATCAACCAGCAGCTTGCCGTCGATTTCAAAGCCGTCAAAGCCCATTGCCTTGATATAGCGGAATTTTTCTAAAATATTTTGTGGGAAAAAAGCCTGGTTTTGTGTAGCGATTTTCATTGTTTTTTTCATCCGTGAATTAAAAAGTGACGCCCATTTTGATGCTCAGCTCCGGGTGCTGATCGACATACTTCATGTAGCTCTCCGCGCTATCCCTGAACGTAACCACCGGATCTATCAAATCTTCGCAGTTGAGATAACCGTTCATCAGAAGCGTCCAGCACGTTTCTTCAATGCGCTTGCGGCTCCAGCGCGGGTAATCGGGGTTTGGCTCGCTGCATGCGCGGGAAAACACGATTTTCGCATTGTTGAAGTGCGCCTCACGGCCCAGGTTGAAACCCGCCGGGAAGGGTTTGGCGAAAGCCACATAGGAAATGATGCCGCCATAGGCGATGCCGCGCAGCGCGGCCTGTAGCGCGTCGGAATGGCCGCTGGTTTCGATAATGACGTCTGCGCCCAGCTTACCGGTGAGCTTTTTAATCTCTAAACCAATGTCGGTTCCCACCGGCGTAAAGCAGTAGTCTGCGCCGTGGCGGCGGGCGATATCGCAACGGTGCGAAATCGGGTCAACGCCAATGACCACGCCAGCGCCCGCTTTTTTCGCGAGCTGGACAGCGATTTGACCAATTGCGCCTAAGCCTATCACCACCACAAAATCGCCGACGCGAACGTTGCCGTCTCTCACGCCGCTCATGGCGAATTGCGCCGGGTCGTAGCAAACCGCGTTTTTCCAGGAAGCGCCTTGCGGCATTTTGCGAAGCTTATAGTTATTCACCGCGTTAACGATGACCGTTTCCATCAGCGGGCCGTAGGTACAGACCTGTTCGCCGACAGCGTAATCAGTGACGTCAGCCCCGCGTTCGATGATCTCGCCAACCACCATGTTGCCGAGCTGAAACTTGCCAAATTCAATGCCGCGCGCAGCGTTTTCAGGCCGGGGCACAAACAGTTGCCATTCAGCGGAAAACTCTTCGTCAATAAATGGACTGGCGCCGCGAAAATCCACCACTTCCGTGCCGTGTTTCGGCGCGCCGTAGCGCACGCGAATTTTCACTTCATTGGCCGCTACCGGGCGGTCTTCGTAGTCCGCCAGTTCCGCAACGCGGGGCGCTTTAGCAATTAACTTCTTCATATCAATCTCCTTATTAAAAAAGACCCGGTTAGCCCTTTACGCCACCGTCGGTCGAACCGCTTTTAATAAAACGTTCAGAAAGCGCGTACATCACTACCACCGGCAGCGCGGTGACCAGCGACGCCGCCATCATGCGTCCCCAGATATAATCGGGCGTGCTGAATAGCGCGTTCAGCCCGACTGGCAAGGTGAAGTTGCCCGAGCTGGAAAGGAAAATGGAAGCGAACAGGTAATCGTTCCACGCCACCATAAAGCAGTAGACGAAAACCGATATCAGCCCGGAAACCGCGAGCGGCACAGTGATGTAGAAAATGATTTGCAGACGGTTGAGGCCGTCCATCATCGCCGCTTCTTCTATTTCATCCGGGATGGTGTCGAAGTAGCTTTTCAGCATGAAAACGGCGGTAGGCAGCGTTTGCGTCACCATGGTGAGAATGATGGCGAGCTGCGTGTCGTAGATACCAAGCGCAGTAATGATTTTAAACAGCGGCACCACCAGCAAAATGCCCGAGAACATATAGACCGTATAAAAGCTGGCGTTGATGGTCATGCGCCCTTTAAAGCGCAGCTTCGACAGCGCGTAAGCGCCGAGGATGCCGATAAAGACTGACACGCCGGACGCCACTACCGACACCACCAGGCTGTTGCGAAAATAGGTGACGAAGGGAAAAATCAACGGATTAAAAATGTCAATATAGTGCTCAAACGTCCAGTGCTGGGGAAACAGCGTGGGATGCAGCGATATCGCCTCTTTCGGACTTTTAAACGATGTCATGAGCATCACGAAAAAGGGAAAGAGCGTAAAGATGAGAAAAAGCGCCAGCCCGCTATAAAAAACCACGCGGCGCAACGTACGTTTATTTGTTGCCATGGAGATTCACCCGTTTTCTGGTGATGAGAATGACGGCGAAAATAATGATGAACAGCACCACTGAAATCGCAGAGGCTTTGCCGAGATCGTTAAAGGCGAAGGCGGTTTTGTAGAGATAGACGCCCAGGATGTCGACTTTCGTCGTCAGCAGATAGACATCCGCAAACATGTAGAACATCCAGATGGTGCGAAGCGTCAGCACCGTTGCCAGCACGGGCATGATGGCGGGCAGCGTGACGATGCGAAAACGCTGCCAGGCGTTGGCGCCATCCATCTCTGCCGCTTCATAGAGCGATTTGTCGATCGTCTGCAAAATGGCCAGAAAAGAAATAAAGGCATAGGGGAAATAGCGCCAGATAGCGAACAGCACCACCAGAACAAAGCTGCTGCCCGGGTTGTCGAACCAGAGCGGCGCTTCGTCATACAAGTGCAGCAGATCCCCCGCCACCCAGTTCACAACGCCATAACCGTTGTTGAACATGTATTTCCAGGCGAACACCAGAGAAATCGATGGCGTTACATAGGAGAGGATCACAAGCGATCGGGCGGTTTTACGCAGGCGAAATTCGCGGTTAAAGAAAATCGCCACCGCCAGCCCCAGCGCGGTGCTGCCGAGAACGACCAGCGCGGTGTACCAGAAGGTCATCCACAGCGAATGCCAGAAAGCGGCATCGGTCAGGATTTTGATGTAATTCTCTAATCCAACGAAGCGCGAGAGTAGCCGTGGATTGAGCGGCAGGCGCAAAAAACTGATTTCGATATTCGATACCATCGGCCAGGCGACCAGGCCGCCCAGCAGCAGCAGGCTGGGGGCGAGGAGGAACATGGCGAATGGCATATCAGAACGGCCAGCAAGAACTTTCTTCATGAGTGCCCTTTTCCTTTGCCGGGAATTAATGCTGTTGCATCAGCTCAACGAGGTGCTTCTGCCCCTTCGCGAGCGCGGCTTGCGGATCTTGCTTGCCTACCGTGACGCCGTTTACCAGCGCATAAATAACGCCGGAGCCGGTGACGTCGCCCATACGGGTGAAATTTTTGTCGCCGACCGAGCCGAAAACCTGCACGTTGGGGTATTGCGCGATAAGCTCGCTGGTCAGCGCGCTGAAGGCCTGGATGACCGGGTTTTCTTTATAGGCGGGCTCTTCAACCACCCCTTTATTCACCGGCAGCGCGGCTCCTGGCGACATCAATACCCATTGCGCCGCGTTAGGCCCCTGCTCCATAAACGTGATGAACTTTTCCGCCGCCTGCGTCTCTTTCTCGCTTTGTCCCGCCGTGATGGTGAGCGAAGTGACCATGCCGTAAACCGCTGATGATTTTTGCGTCGGCACGATAAAACCGAGATCCTGCGGATCGCCATCCTTGTACACGGCGGGCAGAATGTAAGTGGAATAGATAGCCATTGGGGCGGCGCCGTTCATGAAGGCGTCTTTGATTTCCATGACGTCGTTGGAACCAGGCATAGAGAGCGCGGCGAGTTTTTGGTAATACTCCAGCGCCTCGCGCATTTCCGGGGTGTCGAGCGTAATATCGCCCTGCGCGTTAAACACATTGGCGCCATCAGAAAGCGCGAACTGCGAGAAGACCTGTTCAGTCATCACGCTCTCAGCGGTGGGCAGCGCGATGCCATATTTCTTCTGCGCCGGGTTAGCCAGCGCCGATGCGGCGTTAAGCAGTGAAGTCCATGTATTCGGCTCGTCCAGACCTGCTTTGGCCAACGCCGATTTGCTGTACCAGATACCCTGAAGCCAGGAGCTCATCGGCACGCCAGTCCAGGCTTTGCCGTCTTCGGTGCGTACGATGCGTAAAACGCCGTCGTAAAACCGCTCTTCTCCCACGTCGGCAATGACCTGCTGTATCGCTTCGCGATCGATAAGCTGCTCTTTGTCCATCACCTTGGCGTAGTCATGGCTTATTTCAATCACCTCAGGCAACGCGCCGGAACGGGCAAGCGTAGTGACTTTGGTGTTATAAGCATCCTCTTCTACCGGCACCGGCTTAATTTTGATGCCGGGGTTTTCTTTTTCAAACCGGGCAATAAGCTGGTTTATGACCGCCTGCCGCTCCTGCTCAACGGAAGAGTGCATAAATTCAATGGTGGTGGTTTTATCCTCTTCTTTGCAGCCTGAAATCAGGGTGCACGCCACCAGTGCTGATAACAGCACGCGTTTATTATTGAACATAATTTTTCCTTTTATGCTTTGCTAAGCCACATTGTCTGCCAGGGTGCGAGGGTTATTTCAGCGTCATTGATTACCACATCGCTTATAAGATCATGACGCTCCGCCCCGGCGAATGAAAATGACTGCGTCGTATCGCCCAGATTAAATAAAGCAGTAATGACCTCGCCATTGCTGGCGCGGCGGGTAATAACAAAAACCCGTTCATTAATTAATTCAGCATTAAATAAACTGTCGGGATGGAAAGCCGCATGGCTACGGCGGATATGAATTAAATGGCTTAATTGTCGCCACGTTTCATGCCGCAGATTGCCTGTTTCATTCAGCGCCTGCGAAATTTCCGCTTCGGTATATTTTTGCCGGTTGATCGCGCGGTTATAACCCAGACGTTCAACGCCCTCTTCATCGTTACGCGAACCAAGAATGCTTTGAATATAAACAGCAGGCACGCCCGGGAAGGTTAACAAAATAGCGTGAGCCAGCAGGAAGCGGGCGAGCCGCGTGGCGTCGTCGCACGCGCGCGTACTGAGTGCGTCCATATAGGTCACATTAATTTCATAGGGGCTACGGCTGCCATCCGGATTGTTTTTCCAGTTAACGCGCGCGCCTTCGGCCTGCAACGCCTCAACGAGCGACAAAATTTCCGCCTCCGGCAGAATGCCGCGCAGCGGATTAAGCCCAATGCCGTCGTGAGACGCAAGAAAGTTAAACCAGGTGGTCTCGCCGCGACTGGCGCCGAGAGTGTTCGCCCAGTCGCAGAGCGTGCGGGCGTTGCGGGTGTGGATGGCGTGCAGCACCAGCGGCGGCAGTGGAAACTGGTAAACCATCTGCGCTTCGTCATGCCCGTTGCCAAGATAGGAAATATTGTCTTTATGCGGCACGTTCGTTTCGGTAATGATAACCGTACCGGGGGCGACGTAATCAGCAACGGCGCGGAAAAGCTTCACCAGCAGGTGCGTTTTTTCAAGGTGAATACAGCTTGTGCCTGGCGTCTTCCACATAAAGCCAACCGCGTCCAGACGCACATATTGCGCGCCTTCTTTCAGGTAATGCAGCAGCACCTCCACCATCGCCAGCAGCACGCGAGGGCTGGCGAAGTTCAGGTCTATCTGATCGTCGCTGAACGTGGTCCAGAGATGTTTCACCTCACCACTGGCGAGCGTAAACGGCGTAAGCAAAGGCAACGCGCGCGGACGCGTCACGGCGTGAAGGTCAGTCGCCGGATCCATGGCGATAAAAAAATCTTCAAAGCCCGGCTGTTGATGAAGATAGTTCTTAAACCACTCGCTCTTCGCGGACATATGATTGCAGACAAAATCAAACATCAGGCGGGCGTTTTGCCCTAAGCGCGCCACATCGTCCCAGTCGCCGTTTAGCGGGTCGACGCGGTGATAATCAATAACCGAGAAGCCGTCATCCGAAGACCAGGGATAAAAAGGCAAAAGATGAACGTGAGAAAAGGTTGAGCGTAAATAGTGATTAAAAAAACGCGTAAACGTAGCGAGGCGGCTTTCGCCCTGCGCGCGGAACTGATCGGCATAGGTAATTAATACCACGTCGCTCTCATCCCAGCCTTTTTTACGCGGCGACGTCATTTCGCCACGCGCCCGGTCAAGCATTGCCGTTAATTGCTGAAGATGATCCTGATTAAATTTCTCGCCGTAAACCAACGCAAGATAGTTTTTTATAGCATCCATTATTTTTATTTCCATGGTAGCGGTCCCACGGAAACGGAGCCTACTCCCGGCGTTATAACGTGTCAACACAACATCAGGGAAGGTTCTAGGAATATAACCCGGGCGAAAAAGGAGAAAATCAATAAGTGTGAATTACACCAAATTAATGATGAATAACAGGCAGGAATAAATTGACGAAAAGAAAAACCGCCGCTATTTGCGGCGGGGTTTTTCAACGTATCGCGAAGAAATTTTATTGGCCGCGCGCCGTAACAACGGCTCCAGCGCAAACGCCAGCAGCATTTTCGCCGGGCGGCGGGCAACGGATTTTACTGCCCAGCCGGCAATGCCTGCCGGCCCGTATCGCAGCGCCGTTAACGCCACCAGTTTAGTGGCAAGTTTTAGCCCAGGCTTCGCCGTACGCGTCAGCCTTTGCCAGCGGGATGTCTCGTTCATCAGCCCTCCTCGTAATGCTTTTCTATTACTATAGCTGACGGAACCTGCTGCGCAGGTTAAAGGCGTCTGAGGTGACGTAACGTTCCATTTCACGTAACCGCTTTTCGCCCGCGGCCAGTTCAGCGTCGACGGCATCCAGCAGCTCGCTGTTGGTGGCCGGCGTTTCGTTATCCATCGCTTCCGCAGGCATAGGATCGAGCGCGAAAGTGAGGATGATGTAACCAACAACGGTAAAGAACGCCAGCCCGAAAAAGAGCGACAGCACCACAATCAGCCGAACCAGCTTCACCGGCACGTTAAGATAATGCGCAAGGCCTGCGCACACCCCTTTAAGCATGCCTTGTTGCGGAATACGCCACAGCTTGCGGCCGTTAAATGCACTCGTCATTAGCTGTTTCTCCAGTTGGGGTGCTCTGCGTCCAGGATTTGCTCCAGCGACTGAATACGCTCGCGCATCCGGCGGGACTCTTCCGTTAACTGCGCCAGCCGCTGGCGTTCATTTACGTTCAGCTCGCCGGAAGAACGGTTGCTGTAATGCAACCACAGCCAGACGGGAGCCACGAACAGCACGAAAATGGTTAGCGGAATGGCAAGAAAAAGAGCGCTCATGTGTACTCCTTACAGGTGAGTCGCTGCGGCAGCTCACTGCCGCAGCCCTTTTAGTTTTTTACTGCTAGTTGTTTACTGCTCGTCACGCTGGACGCGTGCTTTAAGCGCCGCCAGCTGCTCGCTAATTTCGTCATCCGCTTTCAGGTCGGAGAATTGCTGGTCGAGTGATTTTTGTTTACCAAAGCGGTGGCTTTCCGCTTCCGCTTCCATCTGGTCGATACGGCGTTCAAATGACTCGAAACGGGCCATTGCTTCATCGATCTTGCCAGTATCGAGCTGACGGCGAACGTCGCGGGAAGAAGAAGCCGCCTGATGGCGCAGCGTCAGAGCCTGCTGACGGGCGCGAGTTTCGCTCAGTTTGCTTTCCAGCTCGCCAATTTCTTTCTTCATGCGCTCCAGCGTTTCATCAACCTGGGTCACTTCGTCTTCCAGCACAGTGATGAGGTCAGTGAGCTTTTGTTTCTCAATAAGCGCAGCGCGAGCTAAATCTTCTTTATCTTTACGCAGAGCCAGTTCGGCTTTTTCCTGCCATTCGTTCTGTTGGGCAGTCGCCTGCTCAATACGACGGGCAAGCTGTTTCTTTTCCGCCAGCGCGCGGGCGGATGTTGAACGAACTTCAACCAGCGTGTCTTCCATCTCCTGAATCATCAGGCGCACCAGCTTTTGCGGATCTTCCGCTTTCTCCAGCAGCGAGTTGATGTTGGCGTTCACGATGTCGGCAAAACGAGAAAAAATACCCATAACATAATCCTCTTTCATTATTCAGGCGGCTGTCGCCCTGCTTGGTTGCTTAATTCAATTAGCGTGCCAGTTTTGCAAACACCTGATTTTCCTTGTTAACGAGAATTTTACCGCTGCGGCAAACCAGGCTACAGTGGTGATATCCACCAACAAATGGTGAAATTCATCATGCCTGAATACAAAGATAATCTTATTGGCGAGGCCAACAGCTTTCTTGAAGTGCTTGAACAGGTCTCCCGGCTTGCGCCGCTGGATAAGCCCGTGCTGATTATTGGCGAGCGCGGCACAGGTAAAGAGCTGATTGCGAATCGCCTGCACTATCTCTCACGCCGCTGGCAGGGGCCGCTTATCTCCCTTAACTGCGCGGCCTTGAATGAGAATCTGCTTGATTCAGAGCTGTTTGGCCACGAGGCTGGCGCGTTTACCGGCGCGCAAAAGCGACATCCGGGCCGTTTTGAGCGCGCCGACGGCGGCACGCTTTTTCTTGACGAACTGGCTACCGCGCCCATGCTGGTGCAGGAAAAACTGCTGCGCGTGATTGAGTACGGCGAGCTGGAACGTGTGGGCGGCAGCCAGCCGTTGCAGGTAAACGTCAGGCTGGTTTGCGCCACTAACGCCAACCTCCCGGCGCTGGTCGAGGAAGATAAATTTCGCGCCGATCTCCTGGACAGGCTCGCCTTTGACGTGGTGCACCTCCCTCCCCTGCGCGAGCGGCGCAGCGACATCATGCTGCTTGCCGATCAGTTCGCCATTCAAATGTGCCGTGAACTGGGGTTGCCGCTCTTTCCCGGTTTTAGCGACCCGGCGCGCGAGACGCTGCTTGGCTACGGCTGGCCTGGCAATATACGCGAGCTAAAAAACGTGGTGGAGCGCTCGGTATATCGCCACGGCAACAGCGAAGAGCCGGTAGACAATATCATTCTCGACCCGTTCAATCGCACCCGCTTGCCTGATCCTGACCCCGAGGCAACGCCTGCCGCGCCAGTGTTGCCCCTCGATCTTCGTCAGTGGCAGCACGACCAGGAAAAAAGGCTGCTGGAAACAAGCCTTGCGCAGGCGAAATATAACCAGAAGCGGGCCGCCGAGCTGCTGGGCCTGACTTATCATCAGCTTCGGGCATTAATGAAAAAGCATCAGACCGGTTGAGCACGACACCCGCTGAGGCAGACTTTTTTTACGAAGCAGTATCAGGTGCGATACACTTTGACGAGAGACTTCAGAACTTAAAAATTATGCGTGGAATTTTATCCCCTCTGTTTTTAACGCTTGGCATGCTAAGCGGCCAGGCATTCGCTGCGCCTGCTCAACAGCCAGCGGATATTCGTCAAAGCGGATTTGTTTATTGCGTCAACGGCCAGGTTAATACTTTTACGCCCCAGAAAGCAGGAAGCGGGCTTATCGTCGATACCCTTGCCGCCCAGCTCTATGATCGACTGCTGGATGTCGACCCTTATACCTACCGGCTGGTGCCGGAGCTTGCAGATAGTTGGGAAGTGCTGGATAACGGCGCTACTTACCGTTTTCATCTGCGTAGCGGCGTGAATTTTCAGACCACGGCCTGGTTTAAGCCCACGCGCACGCTGAATGCGGACGATGTGGTTTTCAGCTTCCAGCGTATTTTTGACCGCAACCACCCCTGGCACGCCGTGAACGGCAGCAGTTATCCCTATTTCGACAGCCTGCAATTTGCTGAAAGCGTGCAAAGCGTACGTAAGCTCGATAGCCGTACGGTGGAGTTCAGGCTGGCGAAGCCGGACGCCTCTTTTCTCTGGCATCTCGCCACGCATTACGCTTCGGTGATGTCGGCTGAATATGCCGATAAGCTTACCGCGCTCGACAGAGAAGAGCAGTTTGACCGGGAACCGGTCGGCACCGGTCCGTTTAAACTCAGCGAATACCGGGCCGGGCAATATATCCGGCTGATCCGCCATGACCAGTACTGGCGCGGCCAGCCGCTAATGCCGCAGGTTGTGGTGGACCTGGGCTCCGGCGGCACGGGACGCTTATCGAAGCTGCTGACCGGCGAATGCGATGTTCTGGCATGGCCCGCCGCCAGCCAGCTTACGATCCTCCGGGACGACCCGCGTCTGCGTCTTAATCTGCGCCCCGGCATGAACATCGCCTATCTGGCGTTCAACACCAATAAGCCGCCTTTAGATAACCCTGAAGTGCGGCACGCTCTGGCGCTTGCTATCAACAACCAACGGCTGATGCAGTCTATTTATTACGGTACGGCGGAAACCGCGTCATCCATTTTGCCGCGCGCCTCCTGGGCTTATGATAATGAGTCAAAAATTACCGAATACAGCCCGCGCCGGGCGCGTGAAAAACTGCGTGAGCTGGGCATTAATAACCTGACGCTGCAACTGTGGGTGCCTACCAGCTCCCAGGCCTGGAACCCCAGCCCGCTAAAAACCGCTGAGCTGATACAGGCAGATATGGCGCAGGTGGGCGTGGAGGTCAAAATCGTGCCGGTGGAGGGACGTTTTCAGGAGGCGCGGCTAATGGACATGAGCCACGATCTCACGCTTGCCGGCTGGAGCACCGACAGTAACGACCCGGACAGTATTTTTCGCCCGTTGCTGAGTTGCGCCGCCATTCACTCCCAGACCAATTATGCCCACTGGTGCGACCGGCCTTTCGATAACCTGTTGCAAAAAGCGCTCGCCTCGCAGCAGCTGGCTTCGAGGATTGAAGCCTATACCGCCGCGCAGCACAGGCTGGCCGACCAGCTACCGGTGTTGCCTCTGGCTTCTTCGCTTCGCTTGCAGGCTTATCGTTATGATATGAAAGGCCTTGTGTTGAGTCCCTTTGGCAACGCCTCTTTTGCCGGCGTCTCCCGCGACAACGCGGAGGTAAAAAAACCATGATTATTTACACCTTGCGGCGTCTGGCGCTGCTGCTGGTGACGCTTTTTTTCCTCACCCAGGTGGGGTTTTGCCTGAGCTATTTCACGCCGCACGCGCCGTTGCAGGGCGCGTCGTTCTGGAATGCCTGGCTGTTCTGGCTGCAAAGCGTGCTGCATTGGGATTTTGGCGTATCGAGCATTAACGGCCAGCTTATCACCACCCAGCTACGTGAAGTTTTCCCGGCGACGATGGAGCTTTGCCTGTTAGCGTTCGGCCTGGCCCTGCTGGTGGGAATACCGGTTGGCATGGTCGCAGGCGTTATGCGCGGCAAATGGCAGGATAAATTTATCAGCGCGCTGGCGCTGCTGGGCTTTTCCGTGCCGGTATTCTGGCTGGCGCTGCTGTTTACGCTCTTCTTTTCGCTGACGCTTGGCTGGTTGCCGGTGGCTGGCCGCTTCGACCTGCTTTATGAAGTGAAGAACGTCACCGGTTTTGCGCTTATCGACGCCTGGCTCTCCGATTCCCCCTGGCGCCATGAAATGATTGTCAGCGCCCTGCGCCACATGGTGTTGCCTGTCGTGACCCTTGCGGTTGCGCCAACGACGGAAGTGGTGCGCCTGATGCGCATCAGCACCATGGAGGTATTTGAGCAAAATTATGTGAAGGCTGCCGCCACGCGCGGGCTTTCCCGCCTCACTATTTTACGCCGCCACGTGCTGCACAACGCCTTGCCGCCGGTGATCCCCCGGCTGGGGCTGCAATTTTCCACCATGCTGACGCTGGCGATGATCACTGAAATGGTTTTTAGCTGGCCCGGACTGGGACGCTGGTTAATTAACGCCATTCGCCAGCAGGATTATGCCGCCATTTCCGCAGGCGTTATGGTAATAGGCTCGCTGGTTATTTTGATTAATATGCTTTCCGATCTCCTCGGCGCCCTCGCTAACCCGCTGAAACACAAGGACTGGTATGCCTTACGATAACGTTTATAGCGAAAAGCGTCCGCCTGGCGCTCTGCGGACCGTCTGGCGCAAATTTTACAGCGATACGTCGGCCATGGTCGGTCTTTATGGCTGCGGCGCGCTTGTGCTGCTCTGCCTGTTTGGCTCGCTGTTCGCCCCGTATGGCATTGATCAGCAATTCCTGGGTTATCAACTGTTGCCGCCCTCCTGGTCGCGCTATGGCGAAGTTTCATTTTTTCTCGGCACCGACGATTTAGGCCGCGACGTGCTGAGCCGTTTGCTTAACGGCGCCACGCCAACCGTGGGCGGCGCGTTTGTCGTTACGCTCGCCGCCACCCTGTGCGGGCTGGGGCTGGGTGTGCTTGCCGGGGCGACGCATGGCCTGCGCTCGGCTGTGATGAATCATATTCTTGATACGCTGCTTTCTATCCCCTCGCTGCTGCTGGCGATCATTGTCGTGGCGTTCGCCGGGCCGCATCTTACACACGCTATGTTCGCCGTCTGGCTGGCGTTGTTGCCGCGCATGGTGCGTTCGGTTTATGCGATGGTGCATGACGAGCTGGAAAAAGAGTATGTTGTGGCGGCCCGCCTGGATGGCGCCACGACCTTTAATATTCTCTGGTTCGCCGTGCTCCCCAATACCGCCTCTTTGCTGGTCGCTGAAATTACCCGCGCCTTCTCGATGGCGATTCTGGATATCGCCGCGCTGGGCTTTTTAGATCTCGGCGCGCAACTGCCTTCGCCTGAATGGGGAGCCATGCTCGGCGACGCGCTGGAGCTTATCTATGTGGCGCCCTGGACCGTTATGCTGCCAGGCGCGGCCATCATGATTAGCGTCTTGCTGATTAACCTGCTTGGCGAAGGCGTCCGCCGGGCCATTAATGCGGGGGTGGAATAATGCCCTTACTTGATATTCGTAACCTGACGATTGAACTGAAAACCCCGGAAGGCTGGGTTAAGGCGGTAGACCGTGTTAGCCTGAGCCTGGCCGAAGGGGAGATCCGCGGCCTGGTAGGCGAATCGGGCTCCGGCAAGAGCCTGATTGCCAAAGCGATTTGCGGCGTCACGAAAGACTCATGGCGCGTAACCGCCGACCGTATGCGCTTCGCCGACATCGACCTGCTGCGCCTCTCCCCGCGCGAGAGACGCCGTCTGGTTGGCCATAATGTGTCGATGATTTTTCAGGAGCCGCAGTCCTGTCTCGACCCGTCTGAGCGCGTAGGCCGCCAGCTTATGCAAAATATTCCCGCCTGGACGTATAAAGGGCGCTGGTGGCAGCGTTTCGGCTGGCGCAAGCGGCGCGCCATTGAGTTGCTGCACCGCGTGGGCATTAAAGATCATAAAGATGCGATGCGCAGCTTTCCCTATGAGCTGACCGAAGGCGAATGCCAGAAGGTGATGATAGCAATAGCGCTTGCCAACCAGCCGCGCCTGCTGATTGCCGACGAGCCGACTAACGCGATGGAGCCTACCACCCAGGCGCAGATTTTCCGCCTGCTCACCCGGCTTAACCAGAACAATAACACCACTATTTTGCTTATCAGCCATGACCTGCAAATGCTGAGCCAGTGGGCAGACCGCATTAACGTGCTTTACTGCGGGCAGACGGTGGAAACCGCGCCGAGCGAAGATCTTATCTCGATGCCTCATCATCCTTATACCCAGGCGCTTATCCGCGCTATTCCCGACTTCGGCAGCCCGATGCCGCATAAAAGCCGCCTTAATACGCTGCCTGGCGCCATTCCCCTGCTGGAACATTTGCCTATTGGCTGCCGCCTGGGGCCGCGCTGCCCCTATGCCCAGCGCAAGTGCATCGAAACGCCGCGCCTGGACGGCCCGCGCGGCCATTACTTCGCCTGCCATTTCCCGCTGAATATGGAGAAAGAGTGAAATGGTCGAGACCCTTTTGCAGATCCGTAATCTGAGCAAGACCTTTCGCTACCGTACCGGCTGGTTTCATCGCCAGACCATAGAGGCGGTGAAGCCGCTGAGCTTTACGCTGCGCGAAAGACAAACGCTGGCGATTATCGGCGAAAACGGCTCAGGCAAATCGACGCTTGCGAAAATGCTGGCGGGCATGATCGAGCCTACGACGGGGGATATGATGATTGACGATCATCCGCTGCGATTTGGCGATTACGCTTTTCGCAGTCAGCGTATCAGGATGATTTTTCAGGATCCGTCCACTTCCCTAAACCCGCGCCAGCGAATTTCACAAATTCTCGATTTTCCGCTGCGTCTGAATACCGACCTCGAACCGCAGGCGCGTAAAAAACGCATTATTGAAACGCTGCGGATGGTCGGGCTGCTGGAAGATCATGCCAGCTATTACCCTCACATGCTGGCGCCAGGGCAGAAACAGCGTCTGGGACTGGCCCGCGCGCTTATCCTGCGCCCGAAAGTGATAGTCGCGGACGAAGCGCTCGCCTCCCTTGATATGTCTATGCGCTCACAGCTGATCAACCTGATGCTTGAGTTACAGGAGAAACAGGGCATCGCGTACATCTATGTTACGCAGCATATCGGCATGATGAAGCACATCAGCGACCAGGTCATGGTGATGCATCAGGGCGAAGTGGTGGAGCGCGGCAGCACCGCCGACGTGCTGGCTTCTCCCCTGCACGACCTGACGAAAAGATTGATAGCCAGCCACTTTGGCGAAGCGCTCACCGCAGACGCCTGGCGTAAAGATCGTTAACTTCCCCTTTTTCTCTCATCTGGCCCGGCTTTTAGCCGGGCTTTTTTATGACTGCGATAAGCGTACCCAGCCGGTTCGTAACCTACTATATCGTTAACATATCAACTTTCATTCGTAACAATTTTTGCTAATGGCATTCACATAAATGAACCAGATGGTATAATTATCGCATCTGGTCAGCAGACAATTATCCTGCTTGCCGTCACATCCCACGTTGTACTTCGCGCAGGCCACCCGCAGGCGCGTTATCTGGAGAAAGAGTTATGTCTGAAAATCACACCCGGCCGTCCCGCGCGCTGGGTATCTGGTCTGCGTTGCTGGGACTGGTGTTGCTGGCCATCGGCCTTTTCTTCGTCATCGGCGGCGGAAAACTGCTGTCGCTTGGCGGCAGCACCTATTTTCTTATCGCTGGCATCGTCATGCTGCTGGCGGCGGTTCAGCTGTTTCGTCGCAAGTCTTCCGCCGGCCCGCTGTTCGCGCTGGTTTTTTTCGGTTCAATCATCTGGGCGCTGTTTGATGCTGGCTGGGATTTCTGGCCGCTGGTTTCGCGCCTGATGGTGCCTGCCGGGCTGATGCTGCTGATTGCCGCCACCTGGCCTGCCCTTCGCAAGCGCGAAGGCAAGCCGACGCATCGCACCGCGGCATGGTCCTTCAGCGGAATTATCCTGCTCGGCATGCTGGTGACCTTCTGGCAAATGTTTGTGCCGCACCCCACCGTCGCTTTCAAAGGCGAGCCGTTGCCGCTGATGCCCGTTGAAAAGGATAAAGCGCAAACTGACTGGGCTAACTACGGCAACACCCCGGGCGGCAGCCGTTTCGTCGCGCTGGATCAAATTACCCGTGATAACGTGAAAGATCTCAAAGTCGCCTGGACGATGCATACCGGCGATATTCCCGAGAGCCCCACCGGCAACGGCGCTGAAGATCAGCAAACGCCGCTGCAAATTGGCAACACGCTTTATCTCTGCACGCCGCATAACAATGTTATCGCCGTGGAAGCCAATACCGGCAAACAGCTCTGGAAACGCGAAATTAATGCGCAGGCGGAAGTGTGGAACCGCTGCCGCGGGCTGGCGTATTTCGACGCAACCAAACCCGTAACGCAGCCTGTACTGCCGGGTTCAACGCCGGTGAAAGCCGTCAGCATGGCGGCCGACGCCAGCTGTCAGCGCCGCTTGCTGATGAACACCATCGATGCGCGTCTGATTGCGATTAACGCCGACAACGGCGAGTTTTGCGAAGGGTTCGGCAACCACGGCGTGGTTGACCTGAAAGCGGGCCTTGGCGACGCGCAGGATCCGAAATATCAGCTGACTTCCGCCCCTACCCTTGCCGGCACCACCGTGGTTGTTGGCGGTCGCGTTGCGGATAACGTACAAACCGATATGCCTGGCGGCGTATTACGCGGTTTTGACGTGATAACCGGGGAAATGCGCTGGGCCTTCGACCCGGGTAACGATAACCCTAACGCCGTGCTGATGCCGGGCCAGAACTATGCGCGTAGTACGCCAAACTCCTGGGCGCCGATGTCTTACGACCCGGCGATGAACACGGTTTTCATCCCGATGGGCAGCTCGTCTGTGGATCTGTGGGGCGGGAACCGTACCCCGCTCGATCATAAATATGGCGCGTCAATCCTTGCGCTGGACGCTACCACCGGTAAAGAAAAGTGGGTCTATCAGACCGTGCATAACGATCTGTGGGACTTCGATATTCCGATGCAGCCTACGCTGATGGATTTCCCGCTGAAAGAGGGCGGCAGTAAGCCCGCCGTCGTCTTCGGCACCAAAGCGGGCCAGATTTTTGTGCTGGATCGCCTGACCGGACAGCCGCTGACAGAAGTCAAAGAGCTGCCGATGAAGCAAGGCAACATCCCGAACGAACAGTACACCAAAACCCAGCCGCACTCGGTCGGTATGCCGCAGATTGGCGCGCAAACGCTGAAAGAGTCAGATATGTGGGGCGCAACGCCGTTCGACCAGCTCGCCTGCCGCATCGCCTTTAAAGAGATGCGCTATGACGGCCTGTTCACCGTGCCGGGTACCGATAAGTCCCTGAGCTTCCCGGGTTCGCTTGGCGGCATGAACTGGGGCAGCCTCTCGACTGACCCGAATAACCATTACATTTTCGTCAACGATATGCGTCTGGGCCTGTGGGTGCAGATGATCCCGGCGAATACCGATGCGATTTCCCGCGGCAGCAACGGCGGCGAAGCGATTAATACCGGTATGGGCGCGGTGCCGCTGAAAGGCACCCCTTATGCGGTTAACAAAAACCGCTTTATGTCGCCGCTGGGCATTCCGTGCCAGAAACCGCCGTTCGGCACGCTCTCTGCCATCGACCTGAAAACCCAGAAAGTGGTGTGGCAGGTTCCGGTCGGCACCGTGCAGGATACCGGCCCGTTCGGCATCAAAATGCGCGCGCCAATGCCGGTCGGCATGCCAACGCTTGGCGGCACGCTGGCGACGCAAGGCGGCCTGGTCTTTATCGCCGGCACCCAGGATTACTACCTGCGCGCCTTTGACAGCTCTACCGGTGAAGAGGTGTGGAAAGCGCGTCTGCCGGTAGGCAGCCAGGGCGGCCCGATGAGCTACGTCTCCCCGAAAGATGGCAAACAGTACATTCTGATTTCGGCAGGCGGCGCGCGACAGTCGCCAGATCGCGGCGACTATGTCATCGCTTACGCGCTGGATAACTGATTTTATCTCCTGAGCGCGCCAAAGCCCCTCCTGACTGCGAGGGGCTTTTTTTATCATTCTGAGGTTGGATCAGTACGCCTGCCCGGCTGAGGTATACTTAGCGGGTGCAGGAATCTTTAACGGGGCGGCCTGCTTTGCCCCTGCTGCACAAAACGTTCCACGGCCCCTGAGAAACCGCTTTGCGGCGAACAGGCGATAAAACGCGCTGAACCTGGCGCCTTTTCAGCCTAAGTCACCACATTCGCTGGAAAAAGAGCGTGACACATCAGGGCGTGAGTGGGATATAATTTTGCCTTCATTTCGAACACTTTTGGCTTAACTGAGTTAACCTGCTGATTGTTAAGCCAAAAAAGCAATGACTATAAGGATTAAAGCTATGGGTTTTCTTACCGGTAAGCGCATTCTGGTGACTGGCGTTGCCAGCAAACTGTCCATCGCCTACGGTATCGCACAGGCTATGCACCGCGAAGGGGCTGAACTGGCGTTCACCTACCAGAACGATAAGCTGAAAGGCCGCGTGGAAGAGTTTGCCGCTCAACTGGACTCCAGCATTGTGCTGCCGTGTGACGTTGCGGAAGATGAAAGCATCGACGCGCTGTTCACCGAGCTTGCCAAAGTCTGGCCGAAATTTGACGGTTTCGTGCATTCCATCGGTTTCGCCCCGGCGGACCAGCTGGACGGCGATTACGTCAACGCCGTAACCCGTGAAGGCTTCAAAATCGCGCATGACATCAGCGCTTACAGCTTTGTCGCTATGGCGAAAGCCTGCCGCGAAATGCTGAACCCGAACTCCGCGCTGCTGACGCTCTCTTACCTTGGCGCCGAGCGCGCTATTCCTAACTACAACGTTATGGGTCTGGCGAAGGCTTCCCTTGAAGCGAACGTGCGCTACATGGCGAACGCGATGGGTCCGGAAGGCGTGCGCGTTAACGCCATTTCCGCAGGCCCGATCCGCACCCTTGCGGCTTCCGGCATCAAAGATTTCCGCAAGATGCTGGCGCACTGCGAAGCGGTCACCCCGATTCGCCGCACCGTCACCATTGAAGACGTGGGCAACAGCGCCGCGTTCCTGTGCTCTGACCTCTCCGGCGGCATTACCGGCGAAGTGGTTCATGTAGACGGCGGCTTTAGCATCGCCGCAATGAACGAGCTGGAACTGAAATAATCCACTACTTCGTCACGCAAAGGGCAGGTTTTTAACCTGCCCTTTTCATTTATGCCTTTCTGATATTTATTATCACCGAACAATCTTTTATCGCCGCCAGCGGTTACGCCATGATAAGTCAGCGTGATCTGTCCCGGCGTGCTGTGTTACAGGGTGCTCCGGGTCGCCAATTTTGACCAAGGAATGACCATGGAACCACGCCGTTTTTCCGGCAAAAGCCACTGGTATCATGAAACCCAGTCCAGCCGCTGTCCGGCTGACGTGCTCCCGCTGGTGCCTGAGGCCGCCTGGGTTGATGATCGTCTGCTGCTTGATTTATCCCTTGCGCCTGATCCCGCGCTTGCGCAAGAGGCATGGATAAACAAAGCGAGAAAGCTCATCCCGTTACTCTTCCCTGAAAGCGTGACGATTAACAGACTGCATACCCTGAGCAGCTACGACCGTCTGAGCACTGCGCTGACTGTCGCACAGGTATGGGGCGTACAGCGCCTGTGCAATCATTACGCCGCCCTGCTCGCTCCACAACCGGGGCCAGACTCCTCGCGCGAAAGCAACCGCCGTTTAACGCAAATCACGCAGTTCGCCCGCCAGCTTGCCATTTCGCCGACGGTGATTGATGCCACGGCGCGCGCGCAACTGGATGAGTCCGGTCTTTCCTGGTATGACCGGGTCACCTTTACCCAGATAATCGGCTTTATCGGGTTTCAGGCGCGGGTGGTCGCGCTCTTTCAGGCTCTCCAGGGCCAGCCGGTGCGCTGGGTGCCGGGGCTGGATATGTTGCAGGATGCGCCGCCGGAGCGCTTCAGCCAACCCGAGCCGCGCTGGGCTGCCGACCTGCCGCCTGTTGCCATTAGCCATGCCAGCGAAAATCAGCTTAAGGCGTTGACCGCCTGCCAGCCTCAGCTGGCGTTGCGGGAGCTTTCACATGTGCTGGTTTACGATGCGGAAGTTCTGAATTTGCTGCCTGAGCTTTGCGAAGCGTTAAGCGAAGGCATCGATGAAGAGGATCGCGCTCTGGTGACGCTGCTGACCGCGCGTATAAACGGCAGCGCGGCCTGTTTTCACCAAACCGCGCAGCGCTGGCGCGGGGAGCCTAATCTGCCGGAAGCGATGCGCAACGGCGAGCGGGCGTTACTGGCGTGGAGTCACAATCACCCGAGAGAGCGCGCTATTATCCAGGCGGTGCAGCAGCTTACCCGCGCGCCTGACCGTTTTAGCGCCGCACAGCTAAACCCGCTGCGCGAACAGGGTTACGATGCGCAGGCGGCGCTGCGTCTGCTTGCCTGGAGTGGATTATGCGGCTGGATCAACCGTCTCAGAATGGGGCTTGGCGACGAACGCTGAGACTTTAAACATTCACCGTTGATGCCAAAGAGCGCTTGCCGCGAGGGGCGCATTCGCGTAAAACTGTCAGCCGCTCTTTTGGCCACGAAAATTCATATTATGTTTCAGGATAACCCGCTGCTTGCGCAGCTTAAACAGCAACTTCACTCCCAGACGCCGCGCGCCGAAGGAGTGGTAAAAGCCACGGATAAAGGCTTCGGCTTCCTTGAGGTCGATGCGCAGAAAAGTTATTTTATTCCGCCGCCGCAGATGAAAAAAGTGATGCATGGCGACCGCATCATTGCCGTTATCCATACGGAAAAGGAAAAGGAATCCGCTGAGCCAGAAGAGCTTGTCGAACCCTTCCTCACCCGCTTTGTCGGCCGGGTGCAGAAAAAAGACGATCGTCTTTCCATCATTCCGGATCATCCGCTGCTTAAAGACGCTATTCCCTGTCGCGCCGTCCGCGGCGTGGAGCATGACTTTAAACAGGGCGACTGGGCTGTTGCAGAGATGCGCCGTCACCCGCTCAAAGGCGACCGCAGCTTTTACGCTGAGCTGACCCAATTTATCACGTTCGGCGACGATCATTTCGCGCCGTGGTGGGTAACGCTCGCCCGCCATAACCTTGAGCGCGAAGCGCCAAATGGCGTGGCGACTGAGATGCTCGACGAAGGCCTGACGCGTGAAGATTTAACCGCGCTGGATTTTGTTACCATCGACAGCGCCAGCACCGAAGACATGGACGACGCCCTGTTTGCTGAAGAGGCCGCCGACGGCAGCATTCAGTTAACCGTCGCTATCGCCGACCCTACTGCCTGGATTGCTGAAAACAGCAAACTGGATAGCGCCGCCCGCATTCGCGCTTTCACCAACTACCTGCCGGGCTTTAACATCCCGATGCTGCCCCGCGAGCTGTCTGATGACCTGTGTTCACTGCGCGCGAATGAGCAACGCCCGGCGCTTGCCTGTCGCATGACCATCAGCGCGGACGGTGCAATCGGTGAAGATATTCATTTCTTCGCCGCGATTATCGAATCAAAAGCCAAGCTGGCTTACGACAACGTTTCCAACTGGCTGGAAAACAGCGGCGACTGGCAGCCGGAAAGCGAAGCCATTGCGCAGCAAATCCGTCTGCTGCAAGCGATCTGCATTCGCCGCGGCGAGTGGCGCCACAATCACGCGCTGGTGTTTAAAGATCGCCCCGATTACCGCTTTATCCTTGGCGATAAAGGCGAAGTGCTGGATATTGTCGCCGAACCGCGTCGTATTGCTAATCGCATGGTTGAAGAAGCGATGATTGCCGCCAACGTCTGCGCCGCTCGCGTGCTGCGCGACAAGCTGGGCTTTGGTGTTTATAACGTGCATTCCGGTTTCGACCCGGCCAACACCGAACAGCTGGCTGCGCTGCTGAAAAACCACGGCATGCATGTGGATGCGCAGGAGGTGCTGACGCTGGAAGGTTTCTGCAAACTGCGTCGCGAACTGGACGCGCAGCCTTCAGGCTTCCTGGACAGCCGCATCCGCCGCTTCCAGTCGTTTGCTGAAATCAGCACCGAGCCGGGCCCGCACTTTGGCCTGGGGCTTGAGGCTTATGCCACCTGGACCTCACCTATTCGCAAATATGGCGATATGCTGAACCATCGCCTGCTGAAAGCCATTATCAAGAATGAAACGGCTCAGCGTCCGCAAGAAGACGTGACGGTACAGATGGCGGAACGTCGCCGCCTGAACCGCATGGCTGAACGCGATGTCGGCGACTGGCTTTATGCGCGTTTCCTTAATGACAAAGCCGGTACGGATGCGCGTTACGCGGCGGAAATTATCGACGTCAGCCGCGGCGGCATGCGCGTGCGTCTCGTTGATAACGGCGCAGTAGCGTTTATTCCGGCCCCCTTCCTGCACGCTGTACGCGATGAACTGGCTTGCAGCCAGGAAAATGGCACCGTGCAGATTAAAGGTGAAACCGTTTATAAAGTTACCGACGTTATCGACGTAACGATTGCGGAAGTTCGTATGGAAACCCGCAGCATCATTGCCCGCCCCGCCGCTTAAACGCGCTTAATTTCCCCGGTCACGCCGGGGAAATTTCTCTGATAATCTTGTCTTATCCTTTCACTGCGTGACCATCATCATTTTTTCTCTTTTTCGCAACGCAAAAAAAGCAATATATGCCCACAATAAGAGGTATTGTTCGCGTATCGTTGAAACACTTTTGCGCTGCGGGAATAGAATAAGTTACTGCGAATGCTACCCTTTTTTGTCTATTATTTATAAAAACAAGGTTGTTTTGCGTCTCCTTGAGGCAGCCGCTGTCCGAAGCTTGCCTGTGGGAAATAACATGTGCGCTTATTGCTTGGGTCGGGAGAAAGAATGAAAGACGAACAGGAGCAAAACCTGCTTTATCGTTATTTAGGCACTACCAGTCCTTACTGGCGTTTACCCGTCGACAGCAATGCGTTACAGCTGGCCGCAAGCGAAAACTCCGACATCAGCCAGGTTATTACGCTGTCCCAGGAGCAGGCAGAACAAATTCGCGCCATGACCGTAATTACTTCCAGCGTCACCATGACCGTTTCCCTTTTCGGCTGTGAAGCGCCGCTGCATCTGGTGGGGCGTAAAGTTTCCAAGCGTGAATGGGCAGGCACGGCGTCGAGCTGGCATGATACCTCTTCTGTGGCGCGCGATTTAGTACAGGGCCTCTCCTTTGCCGAGCAAGTGGTTTCCGAAGCGAATTCAGTCATTGTTATTCTCGACCGGCTTGGCAATATTCAGCGCTTTAACCGGTTATCTGAAGAATATACCGGAATGAAAGAGCAAGAAGTTATTGGCCAGAACGTTTTCAAGCTTTTCATGAGTCCTACCGAAGCGGCCGCTTCAAGACGTAATATTTCCGGCTTTTTTCGTAACGGTAACTCTTATGAGGTAGAACGCTGGATAAAAACCCGTAAAGGGCAGCGATTGTTTTTATTCAGAAATAAATTTGTGCACAGCGGCAGCGGTAAAAATGAAATATTTCTTATTTGCTCAGGTACCGATATTACCGAGGAGCGCCGCGCGCAGGAGCGTTTACGCGTGCTTGCTAATACCGATACGATAACCGGTCTGCCGAACCGCAATGCCATCCACGACATGATAACCGAAGCCATAGCCGAGCGCGGGGAAACGCAGGTCGGAGTGGTCTATCTGGATCTCGATAACTTTAAAAAAGTTAACGACGCTTATGGTCATATGTTTGGCGATCAGCTGTTGCAGGCGGTATCGCTGGCGATTTTAAGCTGTCTTGAGGACGGTCAAGTGCTGGCGCGCCTTGGCGGCGATGAATTTATCGTCCTCGCAACCCATACGTCGCAGAGCGCGCTGGAAGCGATGGCGTCGCGTATTCTTACTCGTCTGAAACAACCTTTTCGCATTGGTCTTATCGAGATTTATTCAGGCTGTTCGCTGGGCATTTCGCTTGCGCCGCAACATGGCACTGACCGGGAAAGCGTGATCCGCAACGCCGACACCGCGATGTATACCGCAAAAGAAGGCGGGCGCGGCAAATTTTGCGTCTTCTCCCCGGAAATGAACCAGCGCGTGTTTGAATACTTGTGGCTTGATACTAACCTGCGTAAGGCGCTGGATAACGACCAGCTGGTTATTCACTATCAGCCCAAAATCACCTGGCGCGGTGAAGTACGCAGCCTGGAAGCGCTGGTGCGCTGGCAGTCGCCGGAACGTGGTTTGATTCCGCCGCTTGATTTTATCTCCTATGCGGAAGAATCCGGTCTGATTGTGCCGCTGGGGCGCTGGGTGATGCTCGATGTGGTGCGCCAGGTCGCGAAATGGCGGGATAAGGGATTTAATCTTCGCGTGGCGGTTAACGTATCAGCGCGCCAGTTGGCGGATCAAACGATTTTCAGCGATCTCAAACAGGCACTGCACGATTTGAATTTCGAATATTGCCCGATAGACGTTGAATTAACCGAAAGCTGCCTGATTGAAAATGAAGAACTGGCGCTGTCGGTCATTGAACAATTCAGCCAGTTGGGGGCGCAAATTCATCTTGATGATTTTGGTACCGGCTACTCTTCTCTTTCTCAACTGGCGCGTTTTCCTATCGACGCCATCAAACTCGACCAGAGTTTTGTGCGCGATATTCACAAGCAGTCGGTCTCCCAGTCCCTGGTGCGCGCCATTGTGGCGGTCGCGCAGGCGCTTAATTTGCAGGTCATCGCCGAAGGGGTTGAAAGCCTCAAGGAAGATGCGTTTCTTACAAAGAACGGCGTAACCGAACGTCAGGGTTTTTATTTTGCGAAACCTATGCCTGCCAGCGCTTTTGAGCGGTGGTATAAACGCTATCAAACGCGGAAAATGGGTTAGCCCTCCCCCATAAAAGACGTCGTCTGCAACGACGTCTTTGGCAGTTAACGCTCTACAGCAACCCTTACAGGGCAATGAGGTTAGCCAACTTTACGCAGTACCGAGGCGGTATGCCGGTTTTGCAGTTGTACCAGCCGCTCCATATAGGCCACATCTTTCGGCTCCAGGCAAAATGCCGCATCAACCCAGTCTTCGGTGATATCCATTAACTCAGAACGCGGCAGTTGTAACACCCGCTGACGCGCCCGCAGCATTGCCCTTACGCCGTTTAAACGGGGTTGCAGCGTATCGATAAAGGTCCGCGTAGAGACGTAGCCCTGGCCGGGTTCAAAAAGCTCGTCGACAAGGCCATGCTGTTCATACCACTCCGCCGTATGCGATTCGCCTTTGTAAATCAGCGCTTCGGCAAGCTTCATGCCTGCACGCCGCGCCACCAGCGAATAACCACCCATACCCGGGAAAAGATTGAAGGCGATTTCCGGGAAACCAAGCCGCGCGTCTCTTTGCGCCAGAACGAAATGGTGCGCCAGCGCAGCTTCAAAACCGCCACCCAGCGCGCTTCCCTCCACCATTGCCAGCGAGATGGCGCCGGTGTCGAAACCGCGCGATGCAGCGTGCACGCAGTCCACACAGGCCCGGGCATAGGCCCGCAACGCCTCGCGGCGACCGTTCTGGATACAATCAACAAAGAAACCTAAATCGCCGCCCGTGTTATACATGCCGGGGACCAGCGAGCCAGTCACCCAGAAGTCAACGCGGAACCCCGATTGCTGCACCAGATAGGCAAGATTCATAATCTCTTCTATCAGCGCATGGTTGAAACAAGGGCGCGGCTGCGAGCGCAACATCATCCAGACGGTACGGCGCTCTTCTTCATAATAACCAGACAGCTGGGTGAAACGAGCAGTATCGGTAAAGAGTTTGCAAGTTGGTTGGTTTAATACTGTCATAGTCTTTCCTCTTGTGAGTGAATGCGTTAGACGCATGATCAGACTACTGCACAGCACCTATTCTCTGTATGTAGCGAAGCGGTTTTATAACCTTTCTTTATGATTTGCAAAAAAGCCGTTAGCACTATTCCACCAGAAATAGCGTCAGAACCTTCTCTTTTAAAGCGCTTTTTAGCATCATACGAACCCTGAAGAATGAATAAGGAAAAGCATGATGAATTCTCTGGATCCAAAGCAACTGGCGCACCGTATTGATACCGTGCTGGATATTCTTGTGGCGGGCGATTACAGCTCAGCGATAAATAATCTGGAAATTTTAAAAGCGGAATTACTGGCGCAAAGCAAAAGCCAGGATAATGATGAGGGGCAGGAAAAATCCCCCTGGGAAATTTAACCGCTCCTCCTCAGAGGAGCAGTTCGTTTACAGACTGAGCGTGCCGAAGGCTTCCTGCCAGTCTTTATCAAACGTCGCGATAGCGGCGCTGACGGCAGGCGTGGCGAGGAGCTGCCCGGCAACGTCCAGCGGCAGCGTGATTGCTTCGCAGCCGGCAAGCAGGCATGAAAGCGCCTGATGCGGCGTGCGAAAACTGGCTGCCAGCACTTTTGAATGCGGCGCATGCAAGCTAAGCAACTGCTGTAGATCCTGTACCATGGCGATGCCGTCGCCGCCCTGCGCATCCAGACGATTCACATAAGGCGCGACATATTCCGCACCGGCCAGCGCCGCAAGCAGCCCCTGCGCTGCGCCGTAAACCGCTGTTCCTAACGTTGGGATCCCCATTTTTTTCAATATTTTCATCGCCGCCAGGCCTTCCGCCGTGGTGGGCACTTTAACCACCAGACCCGGAACGCGCTCCACCAGCCGCTCAGCGTCCTTCACCATCTCTTCAGCCTGGGAAGCGATAACCTGAGCAAAAAGTTTGCCTTCGCCGCCAAGCGCGTCCTGTAGCGCAGGCAGCACATCCCACAACGGAACGCCCCCTTTCGCCACGATAGACGGGTTTGTCGTAACCCCCTGCAACGGCAGTACACGCGCAAGGCGCTTAACAGCGGCGACATCTGCTGTATCTAAATAAAGCTCCATGGTTTCTCCTGAAACGTAGTCGATCACATTGTCGTCATCATAATCGCGACACCGCAGCTTTACCTGATCTGCATCAACAAAACTTTCATTCGAAAGTAATCTAATTTACGAAAGAAAGTTAAGCGAGGCGATTATGCTTTTTAATCTGCAACGATATTCCACTCATGATGGTCCCGGCATTCGTACTGTCGTCTTTCTCAAAGGGTGTTCACTCGGTTGCCGCTGGTGCCAGAACCCGGAAAGCCGTAGCCGGGAGGCAGAGCTGCTTTATGATGAGCGGCTCTGCCTGCAAGGTTGCGAACTTTGCCAGTCAGCCTGCCCGCACGCGATTACACGTTTGAATGAAAAGCTCGTCATCGCTCGCGACAAACTGCACAGCGAAGATTTGCAGCGACTGGTTGATTGTTGCCCAGGCCAGGCGCTTACCGTGTGCGGCGAAGCCCGTAGCGTAGAGGCTATCATGACAAGCGTGCTGCGCGACAAACCGTTTTACGCCAGAAGCGGCGGCGGCATTACCCTCTCCGGGGGCGAGCCTTTTATGCAGCCAGACCTGGCATGCGAACTTCTGCGGCGCAGCCGGGAAGCGGGTATCCATACGGCTGTCGAGTCCTGCCTGCATGTGCCGTGGAAATATATTGAACCGTCATTGCCTTTTCTCGATCTGCTGCTCGCTGACCTCAAACATGTCGATGGCAATCGCTTCCTCGCCTGGACTGACGGCAGCGCGCAGCGCGTGATGGATAACTTTCGTCGCCTCGCAAAAGCTGGCGTCAGGATGACAGTACGCGTACCGCTTATTCCGGGCTTCAACGCGGATGAAGCCTCTGTCCGCGCCATCACCAATTTTGCCGCCGATGAAATCGGCGTACGAGAAATCCATTTTCTTCCCTACCACACCTTAGGCATCAACAAATACAAGCTGCTTGATCAACCCTATCTGGCTGCGCAGACCCCGCTTGACGCGCCGGAACTGCTGGCTTTCGCCGAGCAGTATGCCCGGCAAAAAGGGATGACGGCCTGGCTTCGAGGATAATTACCATGACTGAACTGAACCTCAATATTTTGAGTAATCGTATTAAGGCGCATAAAGAAGCGTTAATCCACATCGTTAAGCCGCCGGTTTGTACAGAGCGCGCACGCCACTATACCGCCATCTACCAGCAGCATCAGGATAAGCCGCTGCCGGTACGCCGCGCGCTGGCGCTGGCGCACCATCTGGCGGAGCGCACTATCTGGATCAAACACGACGAGCTGATCGTCGGCAACCAGGCAAGCCAGGTACGCGCCGCGCCCTTCTTTCCTGAGTACACCGTAAGCTGGATCGAAAACGAAATTGACGAACTGGGCGACCGTCCAGGCGCAGGCTTTTCCGTAAGCCCTGAAGATAAAGCGGTGATGCATGAGGTTTGCCCCTGGTGGCGCGGCCAGACGGTGCAGGATCGCTGCTATGGCATGTTCACTGACGAACAGAAAGCATTGCTGGCGACCGGCATTATTAAAGCGGAAGGCAATATGACTTCCGGCGATGCCCACCTTGCGGTTAACTTTCCGCTCCTGCTTGAAAAAGGGCTTGATGGTCTGCGCGAGAAAGTGGCGGAGCGCCGCAGCCGTCTGGCCCTGACGGACTGGGACGATCTGCACAAAGAACAGTTTTTGAAGGCTATTGATATCACTTTCGCCGCTCTTAGCGAGCATATTCTGCGCTATGCAACGCTTGCCCGCAGCATGGCGGAACAGGAAACCCGCGAGGCGCGCCGCGAAGAGTTGCTCACCATTGCGCAAAACTGCGAGCATATCGCTCACCAGCCGCCCGTCACCTTCTGGCAGGCTTTGCAGTTAAGCTATTTTGTTCAACTGGTGCTACAGATTGAATCGAATGGCCATTCCGTCTCTTTTGGCCGTCTCGATCAGTATCTTTACCCCTGGTATCGTCGGGATGTAGAGCTTGAACAATCCCTGACGCGCGAGCAGGCCATTGAATTGCTGCAAAGCTGCTGGCTGAAGCTGCTGGAGGTCAATAAAATCCGCTCCGGCTCGCACTCGAAAGCCTCAGCAGGCAGCCCGCTTTATCAGAACGTGACCATTGGCGGCCAGAAACTGGTTAATGGCGAGGCGGTTGACGCCGTGAACCCGCTTTCTTATGCGGTGCTGGAATCCTGCGGTCGTTTGCGATCCACGCAGCCAAACCTCAGCGTCCGCTACCATGCCGGCATGAGCAACGACTTTCTTGATGCGTGCGTACAGGTCATTCGCTGCGGTTTCGGTATGCCAGCCTTTAATAACGATGAGATTGTTATCAGCGAGTTTATTAAGCTTGGCGTTAGCCGCGAAGACGCGTATGACTATGCCGCCATTGGCTGTATCGAAACGGCAGTGGGCGGCAAATGGGGTTATCGCTGCACCGGTATGAGCTTTATCAACTTTGCGCGGGTGATGCTCGCCGCGCTGGAGGGCGGCCGTGACGCCACCAGCGGTGAAATTTTCCTGCCGCAGAAACAGGCGCTTTCCGCTGGCAACTTCCATAATTTCGACGAAGTGATGGCGGCATGGGATAACCAGATCCGCTATTACACGCAGAAATCCATTGAAATCGAATGCGTTGTAGACACCGTACTTGAAGAGAACGCCCACGATATCCTTTGCTCAGCGCTGGTGGACGACTGTATTGAGCGGGGTAAAAGCATCAAACAGGGCGGCGCAAAATATGATTGGGTATCCGGCTTACAGGTAGGTATAGCCAACCTCGGCAACGGGCTGGCGGCCGTGCGCAAACTGGTTTTCGACCAGGGAATAATTGGACAGAAGCAGCTTGCCGAAGCGCTGGCTAATGACTTTGAAGGACTGACCGGCGAGCAGTTGCGCCAGCGGCTCATTAACAGCGCGCCCAAATATGGCAACGATATGGATGATGTCGATCTGCTGCTGTCCCGCGCTTACCAGACCTATATTGATGAGCTAAAACAGTATCACAATACCCGCTACGGACGTGGGCCGATCGGCGGCACCTATTACGCCGGCACCTCGTCTATCTCCGCCAACGTACCCTTCGGCGCAGCGACGATGGCGACACCCGACGGTCGCAAGGCCAAAACACCGTTAGCAGAGGGCGCAAGTCCTGCCTCGGGTACTGACCAACTCGGCCCTACAGCAGTGATAAGCTCAGTGGGTAAACTGCCAACAGATAAAATTCTTGGCGGCGTACTGTTGAATCAAAAACTTAACCCGTCCACACTGGATAATCTGCGTGACCGGGAAAAACTGATGATGATGCTGCGCACTTTCTTTGAAGTCTATAAAGGCTGGCACGTGCAGTACAATATCGTCTCTCGCGAGACGCTGCTGGATGCCAAAGCCCACCCCGATCAATATCGCGACCTGGTGGTGCGTGTGGCAGGCTACTCCGCGTTCTTTACGGCCTTATCCCCTGACGCTCAGGATGATATTATCGCGCGTACCGAACATACGCTTTAACCGACATGCGGTGGCTGCGGCCACCGCCTTAAACTTGCTGATATGAATTCCAGACAACAACTTATTTTACAGATGGTGATTGACCAGGGACGCGTCAGCGTGACCGACCTTGCTAAAACGACCGGCGTGTCTGAGGTAACTATCCGTCAGGATCTTAACCTTCTCGAAAAACAAAGTTACCTTCGCCGCACCCATGGTTTCGCGGTCCCGCTCGATAGCGACGACGTGGAAACCCGTATGATGAATAACTACCCTGTCAAACGCCAGTTGGCGGAATTTGCCGCCAGTCTGGTCAATGATGGCGAAACCATATTTATCGAAAACGGCAGCAGCAACGCTCTGCTGGCGCGCACGCTGGCGGAACAAAAAAATGTTACGTTGATTACCGTTAGCAGTTATATCGCGCACCTGTTAAAAGAGACGTCCTGTGAAGTGATACTGCTTGGCGGCATTTACCAGAAAAAAAGCGAAAGCATGGTGGGCCCGTTAACCCGGCAGTACATTCAGCAAGTGCATTTCAGCAAAGCATTCATCGGTATTGATGGCTGGCAACCAGAGACGGGCTTTACCGGCAGAGACATGATGCGCGCCGATGTTGTTAACGCCGTGCTGGAAAAAGGCAGCGAGGCAATTATTCTCACCGACAGTTCAAAATTTGGCGCTGTACATCCTTATACGCTTGGCCCAGCCAGCCATTTCAGCCGCGTCATCACCGATGATAAATTAAACGCCACAGCGCATCAGGCTTTACAACAGAGCGGACTCATCGTCGATATCGTCGCGCAATACCCCACGCTTTAATTTCCAGGCTGCGCTTAATCAAGCGCAGTTACCTCTGAGAGTATTCTTATCCCGAATTAAGACTTTTTACCTGTCTGATCCCATTAAAGAAATTAAAATTATGTTTAGCGATATAACAGGAAGTAACTGTCACCAGCGTGATTTTTAATTTGTCCGTATCGCATCCGGTTTCACAAAGAAGCTTTAAGCGGCGAGAAAGCCACTATACTTAAAGAGTCCCTTCTTTCTGTGAATCAATTATTCAGGAGAAAGTATTATGTCATTAAATTACAAAAAAGTGGCCGCAGCGCTGCTGGCAGTCACTCTGGCAACCTCTCTTAGCGCATGCTCCAACTGGTCTAAACGTGACCGTAACACGGCTATTGGCGCAGGCGCAGGCGCGATCGGCGGCTCTGTTCTGACGGACGGTAGCGCGCTTGGTACCCTGGGCGGCGCAGCTGTCGGCGGTATCATCGGCCATCAGGTAGATTAATCTCGTTTTGCTAAAGCCGGGTCTAAAAAGGCCAAAAATATAACAGTGCAAATAATGACCCCGGCTTAAGCAGATTGACAAAATTGACAAAAAAGCCACGGTTTCTGCCGTGGCTTTTTTATTTTACCCGCCCGCCAGCTTCACTTTCATTCCTTTGGCTTCAAGCAGACTTTTAATTAAATCGCGCTTATCGCCCTGAATTTCGATAACCCCGTCTTTCACCGAGCCACCGCATCCGCATTTCGCTTTTAATTCCGCCGCTATTTTTTTAAGCGCCGCGTCATCTTCATCAATGCCGGTAATCAGGCAAACGCCTTTGCCCTTTCTACCGCTCGTCTGGCGTGAAATACGTACAATACCGTCGCCTTTTGGACGTTCGACGGCTTTTTCAGGCTCCTGAATGCGCCCGGTATCGGTAGAGTAGACTAGTCGGCTGTTGTTATCGTTCATCATGCCTCCTTTTTAAGCGACGTCAGAATATCGCGCAGCGTCTGAGCCGGGTTCGCGGACTGCGTAATTGGACGACCAATAACCATATAGTCTACGCCAGCCTGCTGCGCCTGCTGCGGCGTCATGATACGTCGCTGATCTCCTGCCTCGCTCCCCTCAGGACGAATGCCTGGCGTGACCAGCCTGAAATCTGCGCCCCGTTCGCTTTTGAAGCGTACCGCTTCCTGAGCCGAACAAACAACGCCGTCAAGTCCACATTCCTGAGTCAGACGCGCCAGACGCGCCGCGTGGTCGGCCGGGTTCATGCTGATGCCTGTATCAGCCAAATCGCTGGCATCCATACTGGTCAAGACCGTAACCGCAATCAGTAACGGCGCGTCGGCGCCAAAAGGCACTAACGCTTCTTTCGCCGCACGCATCATTCGCGCGCCGCCACTTGCATGCACGTTGACCATCCACACGCCAAGCTCCGCAGCGGCTGCGACCGCCCTTGCGGTGGTATTCGGAATATCATGAAATTTCAGATCGAGAAACACATCAAAACCGCGTTCATGAAGCGATGCAATTAGCTGCGGACCGTACAGCGTGAACATCTCTTTGCCGACTTTGAGGCGGCAATCGCGTGGATCAATACGATCGACAAAAGCGAGCGCGCTGTCGCGATTATCATAATCAAGCGCGACAACAATCGGCGATTCAGTAACAGAACGGGAGGAGGATGCAGATAACTTCATGACCAGACCTTCTGACAGAGCGCACCGATGCGGCGCGAATTAATAAACGGCAAGCATTCTACCCGCACGACGGGGAAAATTACAGGCGCGTTCGTGTGCCCTGCTCTCCAGACACGTGCAATACAACGCCGAGGCGGCAGGCAATGACGAATAAGGCAGATAAGTATGTTGTAACTAAGGAAGGCAGAAAGAAGCTTTATTGGCCATCCAGACCGCGAATAGGCTTGATCGTGGACCATGCCCGGCATGAGGGGCAATGCCAGTAAAGCGTAAAGGCGGTAAAACCGCATTTATGGCAGCGATAACGCGGTTTGGTACGCACCTGCTCGCCCACCATGTCGCGCAACACCATTAAGCTCTCTTTAGCACGCCCTTCTTCGGCTTCCTGAAGATGGTAATCCATCAGGCGATGAAAAACGCGCATCGTGGGGTGGCGCTGGAGCTGGCGCGTAATATAAACCTGAGCGGTATCCTGCCCTTCTTGCTGATCCACTACTTCCGCCAGCATCAGTTCCGCTGTTGCGCCGGTATTTTCTTCTACGCAGCGCTTGAGGAATTCAGCCCATTCCTGAGGTTTATTTAATTGCTGGTAGCATACCTGCAACATTTCCAGCGTTTCGCTAACCAGTTCATGGTCCTGCTCAATGACTTTTTGCAAGCTCTCTACCGCACTGGCGTAGTCGCCGCGCGCCATATAAATACGGCCCATCATGATGGAAATTCGCGCGCTATTGCGGTCAGCGGAGGCGCCTTTCTTTAACAGCGACATGGCGCGATCCATATCGTCGCTGCCCATGGCCTGCAACGCCAGCTCACAATAAAAATGCGCTATTTCCATGCGCTGTTTATCTTTGCCGAGTTTGACCAGCCGCTCCGCTACCTCGATAGCTTTCTGCCAGTCGCTGGTCGCCTGATGGATCTGTAACAGCTGTTGCAATGCCCCAACGCGAAAGTCCGTCTCATCCACCAGCTGGTTGAACATCTCTTCCGCACGATCGTAAAGGCCCGCGGCCATGTAATCGCGACCGAGTTGCTGAACGGCAAGCAACCGCTGCTCGTAAGTCAGCGACGCGCTTTCCATTAAAGACTGGTGAATACGAATCGCGCGGTCCACTTCGCCGCGCGATCGAAAGAGGTTGCCAAGCGTCAGGTGCGCCTCAACGGTGCCGGTATCCTCTTTCAGCATGTCGAGAAAGAGCTCTACGGCTTTGTCCTGTTGATTTGAAAGCAGAAAGTTGACGCCTGCGACATAATCGCGTGAAAGCCGGTTGGTTTCTTGATCTTTTGCCTGCTGCGCGCTTCTGCGCCCCATGTACCAACCATAGGCGGCAGCGACGGGCAAAAGAAGAAACAACAACTCCAGCATAGCGAATTAATCCTTAACAGCCGGCGCAGTATTGCTGACACCAGACGCAGTCACAGGGGCGACTTGCTGTTCCAGGCGTTTGATTTTACGTTCGGCGCGAGCCAGCTGAAGACGGACGCGCAGCCAGAAAAGACCGCAAATCAGCCAGCCGATGATAAAACCCGCAGCAAACAAGAAGGCCAGGAGGGTAGAAATACGAAACTCTCCCTGCGCCAGTAAATAGTTAAACGTGACCTGCTGATCGTTTTGCGCACCCAGCGTTACAGAAACTACAAAAATCGCCAGTACCAGTAAAAAAATGAGTAAATATTTCACATGACTTCCCGTATGTGGCTTCGTGCGTATAAAAAACAGTCCAGGCTTAAGCGTAACGCATTATAAGTTACCATTTTCGCACCCTTCGCGAAATCTCAAAGCGACAGGACATCTCAATTAAATAAGGTTAAAAAACCAAATATCAACCGTTCAGCTATCGTCTTGTTCCCGCTCCTTGATCTCCACTTTCTCTTCAACCGGCGGCGTCAAAGGCCCGCACAAACGCTGGGCGATCCATGTGGCGAGCGTTACGAGCAGCCAGGAGATGAGCGTAGCGACCACCAAATCGCGCGGCCAGTGCATGCCTAACAGCATTCGGCTGCCCATTACCCCTGTCGCCCAAACCAGCAAAAGCGCGATAGTCCAGGTTCTGCGACGCGGCCATAACAGCCCTACCCCCAGCAATGCCCAACTGGCGGCAAACATGGTATGACCCGATGGAAAGGCGAAACCGGCCTCCTTCTGCCAGTGGCGGCGCAGCCAGTCCGGTATAGTTGTTTCATGCTGTAGTTGCTCTTTCACCAGCGCGCCTCGTTCCTTGCGCTTTAAAGTGTAGAACTCATCAACCGGGATGGCGTGTGTTTTTTCAAGCCAGATAACAAACGGGCGCGGTTCCTGGACTTGTTCTTTAATCAATGACTTGCTCCACTGGCCCAACAAAATGGCGATACCCAGTATGGCAAACAGCGTTAACGCTGCTTTTAGCCGAAATCGCAGACACCAGAGAAACCAGGCGCATAGCAAAACATGGGTGATAATGCCCCAGGGCTGGGTCACGGTTTCGGTTATCCAGAACAGCAGTTTAAGCCACAAAGAGCTGTCGCCAGGCTGCCACTGCCAGCCGGAAATCCATGTCAACAATGGCATAATGATTAATAAAAACGCACCTAACGCGGTGCGTTGAGCAATGGCCAGCATGTTCACTCCTTTTCAGCAAAGTCTTTCAAGAATAACCGAAAAAAAGCCTTAACTCTGAAATGTATCGTTTAGTGCGCTTAAAAACAGCGACAACCTGCGCGATTAGGCGAACCCTCCCGCCTTGTGGCAAAATAGCAAGATAACAGAAAGCCAGCATTCTGGCGGACGCCGTGCGGCGTCATGTAATCTGGAGAATCACATGCAGCTTAAACGTGTGGCAGAAGCCAAACTGCCAACCCCCTGGGGCGATTTCCTGATGGTGGGCTTCGAAGAACTGGCGACCGGGCAGGACCATGTGGCCCTGGTGTTTGGGGACATTACAGGCAAGGAGCCGGTTCTGGCTCGCGTTCACTCCGAGTGCCTGACGGGAGATGCGTTATTCAGCTTGCGCTGCGATTGCGGTTTTCAGCTTGAAGCGGCGCTTTCGCACATTGCCGAAGAAGGCCGCGGTATTTTGCTTTATCACCGCCAGGAAGGCCGCAACATAGGCTTGCTGAATAAGATTCGCGCTTATGCATTGCAGGATCAAGGCTATGACACGGTGGAAGCTAACCATCAGTTGGGCTTCGCTGCTGATGAGCGAGATTTCACCCTTTGCGCCGATATGTTCAAACTGCTCGGCGTTGATGAGGTGCGTTTACTGACTAACAACCCTCGCAAAGTGGAAATCCTGACAGAAGCGGGCATTAATATCGTTGAACGCGTACCGCTTATTGTGGGGCGTAACCCTAACAATGAACATTATCTGGATACCAAAGCGGCTAAAATGGGCCACTTGCTGCCAAGATAAAAACAAGGCCTGCAACAGCAGGCCTTATTCTTACTTACGCTTAAACGTTAACGCAGCATATTGCGAATGACATAGTGCAGAATGCCGTCGTTGCGGTAATACGTTAGTTCATTGCCTGTATCGATGCGGCAGCGGCATTCAATCACTTCTGTAGTTCCATCCGCGCGCGTCAACGTGACAGGCACGGTAGCCGCAGGGGTGATGTTCGCCAGATTGCTAATATCAATGCGTTCCTCACCCGTCAGTCCCAGCGTTTTGCGCGTGACGCCCTGAGGGAACTCCAGCGGCAAAATGCCCATGCCGATAAGGTTAGAGCGATGGATGCGTTCAAAAGATTCGGCAATAACCACACGTACGCCCAGCAGTCGAGGCCCCTTAGCGGCCCAGTCACGGCTAGAGCCTGAGCCATACTCTTTACCGGCGATCACCGCCAGCGGCGTGCCTTTTTCCTGATAGCGCATGGCGGCATCATAAATAGAAACCACCTCGTCGCCAGGCAGCAAACGGGTCATTCCCCCTTCCACCCCCGGCACCATTTCGTTACGAATGCGAATATTGGCAAATGTGCCGCGCATCATCACTTCATGGTTACCGCGACGCGAACCATAAGAGTTGAAATCGTTACGCTCCACGCCGTGGCTAAGCAAGTAGCGCCCTGCCGGACTGTCGAGCTTAATGCTGCCCGCAGGCGAGATATGGTCAGTCGTAACAGAATCGCCAAGCATCGCGAGGATACGCGCCCCGTGGATATCCTGGACAGGAGCGGGCTCCGCCAGCATTTCATCAAAGAATGGCGACAGGCGAATGTAGGTGGAATCCGCTTGCCAGTCATAGGTGTCTGAAGCCTCGACCTTAATCGCCTTCCAGTCATCGGTGCCTTCAAACACCTCCGCGTACTCTTTGCGGAACATTTCGGTTGAAACCTGCGCCATGGCATCGGCGATTTCGCGGGTGGACGGCCAGATATCTTTCAGATAGACCGGCTCGCCTTTGCGACCATAACCCAGCGGATCTGTCGCCAGGTTAATATTCATGTTTCCTGCCAGCGCATAGGCCACCACCAGCGGCGGCGAAGCAAGCCAGTTGGTTTTCACCAGAGGATGTATGCGCCCTTCAAAGTTACGGTTGCCGGAGAGCACAGCACCAACGGTCAGATCGCCTTTTTTGATAGCCTGCTCGATAGGCTCCGGCAGCGGACCCGAGTTGCCGATGCAGGTGGTGCAACCGTATCCGACAAGGTTAAAGCCCAACTCGTCAAGATAAGGCGTAAGTTTCGCTCTGGCCAGATAGTCCGACACCACTTTCGACCCTGGCGCCAGTGAGGCTTTGACCCACGGCTGGCGCTTCAGGCCTAGCGTCACCGCTTTTTTGGCCAGCAGTCCGGCCGCCATCAGCACGCTCGGGTTTGAGGTATTGGTACAGGAGGTAATGGCTGAGATAACGACTGCGCCATCCGGCAGTTCGTATTGATGCCCGTTCATGGTATAAGCGACAGGCTGCCTGTCTTTTTGCGCCGTATTCAGTTCAAGCTCCGTGCTGGCGCTAAACGCTTTCGGCACATCGGGCAGCGCCACGCGATCCTGCGGTCGTTTCGGGCCGGCGACGCTTGCTTCAACATCGCCCATATCCAGTTCCAGCACGCTGGTGAATACAGGCTCATCGCCAGGATTACGCCATAATCCCTGCGCCTTGCTGTAAGCTTCCACCAGCGCAACCTGTTCTTCGCTGCGTCCGCTAAGCCGCATATAGCCAAGCGTAACGTCATCGACAGGGAAAAAGCCGCAGGTTGCGCCATATTCCGGCGCCATGTTAGCAATCGTTGCGCGATCGGCGAGCGGCAGAGAATCCAGCCCGTCGCCAAAAAATTCCACGAACTTGCCTACCACGCCGTGCTTACGCAGCATCTGTGTCACTGTCAGCACCAGGTCAGTGGCAGTTATGCCTTCCTGTAATTTGCCCGTCAGACGGAAGCCGACCACATCAGGGATAAGCATCGAGACAGGCTGACCAAGCATTGCCGCTTCCGCTTCAATGCCCCCAACCCCCCAGCCCAGCACGCCCAGGCCGTTGATCATGGTGGTATGGGAATCGGTGCCAACCAGCGTATCGGGGTAAGCAATCATTACGCCGTCCTGCAACTCGCTCCAGACAGCTTTGCCTAAATACTCCAGGTTAACCTGGTGACAAATGCCGGTTCCCGGCGGCACGACGCTGAAGCGGCTGAAAGCCTGCTGCCCCCAACGAAGAAAGACATAGCGTTCGTGGTTACGCTCCATCTCAAGCCGCACGTTCTCTTCAAACGCATCGTCATCGCCAAAATGGTCGACAGTGACTGAATGGTCGATAACCAAATCGACCGGAGAAAGCGGGTTAACTTTTGAGACATCGCCGCCCAGCCGTTTTACGGCTTCTCGCATGGCGGCCAGATCTACCACTGCGGGCACGCCGGTAAAATCCTGCATGAGCACGCGAGCGGGTCGATAAGCGATTTCACGGTCGGCGTGGGCATTTTTCAGCCAGCCAGCCAGCGCGTGCAGATCGTCGGCAGTAACGGTTTCGTTATCCTGCCAGCGCAGCATGTTTTCGAGTAAAACTTTTAAAGATTTGGGTAGCCGGGTGATATCTCCAAGTTCCCTGGCCGCCAGTGGCAAGCTGTAGTAATGATAGGTTTTATCCAGCGCCTGCAGCGTGTCCTTACTGGCTTCGCGTAGGGTTGACGACATAGCTCCTCCTGTAATCCTCGGATAGCGATACCCTGACAACCGTCAGGGTCTGTATTAAAGATAACACAAAGATGTCGTAACGATTTGATAACAACCCGAAAAGCTAAACGGCGGGAAGACGGGGGAGCAGAAAAGCAAAACGCCCGTTTAACGGGCGTTCAGGCGGTTAGCGCAGGCAGATCCAGACCATCTGGCTCCAGAAGAGGACAGAGACGGAAAATGCACCAAGCCATGACCAGTATTTGAGGGTAGTTTGATTATTCATAGCTATCACACCAATAAAATAAACCATTCATCCGAACTGAATTTTTAATCAGCTCAGCCTTATTGCTGTGTAGGTTTATTCTCACGACCGAGAAATAAAATGAACGTGCTATTGACAATGACAACGCACATCAAAAAGCATGATTTAATGTTTTTTGTGATCTTGTTCAGTAAACAGAGCGATAAAAGCTTGCTGCTGTTCTGTTAATTCCCACTGCTCGGGTATTTCGCCAGTGGGATTATTTTTGTGCTCATGCTCACGAGATCGGCTGTCATAAGGCTGACATTCACGTTTAAGACTGAAAAAATGCGAGCGAACAGCCATTTTCAACCCCAAAAACGCCAGACAAGAAGCGCAACAACGACCCAGAACAGCGCCGAGCCAAGGAATACGGCCATCCACGCTTTGCGTTTAAGATCCGAATCCCTGCGCGGTTCTTCGCTTCCTGATGGCATTGCTAACCTCATACAATCGACATCGCTTATCATGTTCACACCAAACAATTGGTACAACTAATCATCAGATGAGATAAATCCTAAATAAACTTTAGCCGAAAATCCAGCACCTTTACGATCATTTTGCTATCGAATAATTAATCTTTTGACGTGAAATAAATTATTGAAGCGGCAAATTTGCGTTAGGGCTTATTATTTTCTACTTTTGTCGCTAATTGGTGACAGTAACCACCCTGTATATAAGGGCATTGCTGAGCTGCGCTTAATAATAGTGCGGGTGATTATCTTTCTTATTTTACGGAGGGAGAATAAAAATATGGGCATCCCCGCTTCGCTGGGGATGCCTGAAGGATTATTTGGCAGGCAGTTTGATATCTTTAAACATCTCTTCAATATCTTCGTTAGAGCGCAGCGCAACAGCGGCATCAACCACATCACGGGTTAAATGCGGGGCAAAGCGCTGGATAAAGTCATACATATAGCTGCGTAAAAATGTACTGCGACGGAAGCCGATTTTGGTGGTGCTGTGGGTAAAAATACCGTCGGCGTCAATGCGAACCAGATCAGGATCCGATACGGGATCGACCGCCATGCTTGCAATGACCCCTACCCCTAACCCCAGGCGGACATACGTTTTAATCACGTCTGCATCCGTTGCGGTAAAGACGATGCGCGGCGACAATCCGGCCCGGTTAAATGCGGTATCCAGTTCGGAGCGTCCCGTAAAGCCGAAGGTGTAGGTTACCAGCGGATACTGGGCCAGCTCTTCAATATTTACGCTTTCTTTCGAAGCCAGCGGGTGATCGGGTGTGACCACAATTGAACGATTCCAGTGATAGCAAGGCAGCATTACCAGATCGTCATAAAGATGAAGCGCCTCGGTTGCAATAGCGAAATCTGCATTGCCTTTTGATACCGCTTCGGCAATCTGCGTTGGGGAGCCCTGGTGCATATGCAGCGAAACACGCGGGTAACGTTCTATAAAACCTTTAATGACGCTCGGCAACGCGTAACGCGCCTGAGTATGCGTAGTCGCGACATAAAGCGAGCCCTTATCCGGCCAGGTATGCTCACCCGCAACAGATTTTATGGCGTCGACTTTGGAAAGCACTTCGCGAGCGATACGAATGATTTCCTGCCCTGCGGGGGTAACCTGGGTTAGATGTTTACCACTGCGGGCGAAAATTTGTATGCCCAGCTCATCTTCAAGCATACGCACCTGCTTGCTAATGCCAGGCTGCGAGGTATAGAGTCCTTCCGCCGTAGAGGAAACATTCAGGTTATGGTTAACCACCTCAACGATATAGCGCAACTGTTGTAGTTTCATGTCTGACCATCCAGGGTTGCACCCGCCCGAAGCAGCAGGCTTAAGACGATTTCATAATAAGAAAGTGAAAAACTATAACTACTATATCATTAATAGCTGTTCTGTATAGATACGTAAAAAAAATAATAAAGGTGTTATAAAAAGCAAAAGGCCGGCATTTGCCGGCCTTAACTAACTAAAAAACATTATTTTTTAGCTTCAACCCATTTACCGTCGACGTAAAAGGCAGACCAGTTTGTCGCCTTGCCATCCTTTTCAGACGCAACATATTGCTGTTTTGTCTTACGGCTAAAACGTACCAGTGTTTTATTGCCTTCGGGATCCTGCTGGGGCGCATCTGCGAGATAACGTAATTTTTCCGGCAGTCTGTCGCGAAAGCGATATAACTCTTCCACCAGAGGCGCACGTGTTTCGCGCGATTTCGGGAAAGTGTTGGCCGCCAGGAAAACCCCGGCCGCACCATCGCGAAGAACAAAATAGGCATCCGATTTCTCACACGGCAGTTCCGGCAGCGGCACCGGATCTTCCTTCGGCGGCGCTACTTCGCCATTGCGCAGGATCTTACGGGTGTTTTTACATTCGTCGTTAGTGCATGCCATGTATTTGCCGAAGCGCCCCATTTTCAGGTGCATTTCAGAACCACACTTCTCGCATTCTACAACCGGACCATCATAGCCTTTGATACGGAACTCGCCTTCCTCAATCTCATAACCGTCACAGGTCGGGTTATTGCCGCAAATATGGATTTTGCGTTTTGGATCGATAAGGTAGCTGTCCATTGCTGTGCCGCATTTAACGCAGCGGCGGCGGGCGCGAAGGGCATTGGTTTCCGCATCATCGCCTTCCAGCACGTTCAGGACTTCGTTTTCAGGCACCAGGTTAATCGTGGTCTTACAGCGCTCTTTTGGTGACAATGCATAACCTGAACAGCCAAGAAATACGCCGGTACTGGCAGTACGAATGCCCATTTTGCGACCGCAGGTCGGGCAATCAATGCTCGTCAAGACCATCTGGTTTGGGCGCATGCCGCCCTCTTCCGGATCTTTCTCGGCTGTATCGAGCTGCTTGTTGAAATCGCTAAAGAAGCTGTCCAGCACAGCGCGCCATTCGGCCTCGTGGTTCGCTACGCGGTCAAGGCTGTCTTCCATTTGCGCAGTAAAATCGTAGTTCATTAAATCGCGGAAGTTCTCTTCCAGACGATCGGTGACGATTTCACCCATTTTTTCTGCATAGAAGCGGCGGTTTTCCACACGTACATAACCGCGATCCTGAATCGTGGAGATGATCGACGCATAGGTGGATGGACGGCCGATACCTCGTTTCTCCAGCTCTTTTACCAATGACGCTTCGCTAAAGCGGGCTGGCGGCTTGGTGAAGTGCTGCGCTGGCGTTAACTCAATCAGCGAAAGCTTATCGCCTTCATTCACCGCAGGCAGCGTCCGATCCTCGTCGTTTTTACGCAGCGCCGGCATCACTTTCGTCCAACCGTCGAAGCGCAATGTACGACCGCGCGCTTTCAGGCGGAAATCACCTGCCGCGACGGTGAGCGTAGTGGAATCGTACTGCGCAGGCGTCATCTGACAGGCGACAAACTGGCGCCAGATCAGCTGATAAAGCTTCTGCGCGTCTGCTTCCATGTCTTTTAAAGACTCAGCAAGCACGTTGACATCTGACGGGCGGATAGCTTCGTGCGCTTCCTGCGAGTTTTCTTTACTGGCGTACTGATTAGGCGCCTGGGGCAGATATTTTTTGCCGAAATTATCATCAATGTAGCCGCGAACCATGCTTACCGCATCCTGGCTCAGGTTAGTTGAGTCAGTACGCATATAGGTAATATGACCAGCCTCATAAAGGCGTTGGGCCATCATCATGGTTTTTTTCACCCCAAAGCCCAGGCGGGTGCTTGCCGCTTGCTGCAAGGTGGAGGTAATAAAGGGAGCGCCAGGCTTGCTGCTGGTGGGCTTGTCTTCACGCTCAACCACTTTGTATTGCGCGCCATTAAGCAACGCCACGGCCGCCATAGTTTCATCACGGCTTACCGGACGAAACGGCTTATCATTCTGGTGCGTAACCTGTACCGCCAGCGTTTCGCTGGAAGGGGTCGAAAGCGATGCATCAATTTCCCAGTACTCTTCCGGCACAAACGCTTTGATTTCTCGCTCACGCTCGACCACTAAGCGCACCGCAACTGACTGAACGCGGCCAGCAGAAAGCCCGCGGGCGATTTTCTTCCACAGCAGCGGAGAAACCATGTAGCCCACTACGCGGTCCATGAAGCGGCGCGCCTGCTGGGCATTTACGCGATCAATATTCAGCTCGCCCGGCTTTTCAAAAGCCTGACGAATAGCATTCTTGGTAATTTCGTTAAAAACAACGCGGCTGTAACGCTTGTCGTCGCCGCCGATCACTTCCCGCAGGTGCCATGCGATGGCCTCCCCTTCGCGGTCAAGGTCGGTTGCGAGATAGATATGGTCAGCTTTTTCCGCGAGCGATTTCAGCTCGGAAACAACCTTTTCTTTACCCGGCAGCACTTCATAATGCGCATCCCAGTTGTGCCAGGGGTCAATGCCCATACGGCTGACGAGCGCACCACGTTCATCTTTTTTGGCCTTGCCGGCCGCTTTTTTGGTGGAGGCGGAGTCAGCGCTCTTCCTGGGGGCGGAGCCGCTGGTTGGCAAATCGCGGATATGGCCTACGCTGGATTTCACCACGTAGTCTTTACCGAGATATTTGTTAATCGTTTTGGCTTTTGCCGGGGACTCAACGATAACGAGAGCTTTACCCATATTCACCTTTACCTGATTGGATTCGTCCAGAATTCGTCGCACGTTGCTGCACCTTCCACTGGCGACGAGCCTACTATATTGCGGCAGCGTCGATGGATATCAACCTTGAAACCGCTTAAGCCCGCAGAGACCCAAAACGCGTCAGGTGGTTGAGACCACAGGTTTTTCGTGCAGGTTGAACCGGCACGACGAACTTCAGGTTGAATGTCAAGCAATTCTGTTGCCAGATTTGCGAAAGCGTCACACTCTACCTGATAAAATTCGTTACGCAACTTTATTAGCATGCAAAAGCGATTCATGCCAGCACGGAAAAGCCCGTAATCCCCCTGCGAAGGGCAGGGAAAATTTGCCACCTTTCCCCTGCGAGGCGTACACTACGCGCAGTCTTTAAGGAGAGGATTATGCAAGCAAAAACTCAGCCTATCGATCGTGAAACGTTGCTAGCCCATGCGAATAAAATCATCCGCGAGCATGAGGATTACCTGGCGGGTATGGAAGCCACGCATGTCGAACAGAAAAATGGCGTCCTGGTCTTTCAGGGCAACTATTTTCTTGATGAGCAAGGCTTACCCACCGCGAAAAGCACGGCGGTGTTTAACATGTTTAAACATCTCGCCCACCAGCTTTCCGAAAAATATACGCTGCTGGATTAAAAAACGAGGCGGTGCGCCTCGTTTTCATTTCTCAGACCAGCGGTTTTTCTGAGCGCTGCCACCAGCGCAGCAGTAAGCGGTCCAGACTCTGGGCCGCGCTGCCGGTAAACTTATCCATCAGCTTTTTACGGCGCGTATAGCGCACGCTAACCAGCTCTTTTTGCGGCATCAGTTGCACGAGCAGATCGTCACTGGTGCGAATCTCATCAACCAGCCCTTTTTCCCGGGCCTGCAAACCGTACCAGTGCTCGCCTGTCGCCACCTCATCGATGTTTAAAGAAGGGCGCATGGTCTGTACAAACTGCTTAAAAAGCTGATGCGTTTCGTTGAGATCTTCACGAAATTTCTCGCGGCCCTCTTCCGTATTTTCGCCAAAGAGGGTCAGCGTGCGCTTATATTGCCCGGCTGTATGCAGTTCAACGTCAATGTCGTTGCGTTTAAGAAGGCGGTTGAAATTCGGCACCTGCGCCACAACGCCAATTGAGCCAACGATGGCGAACGGTGCGGCGACGATACGGTTGGCGACGCAGGCCATCATGTAACCGCCGCTCGCGGCAACTTTATCTACCGCAACGGTTAAGGGAATATTACGTTCGCGCAAACGCTGAAGCTGAGAAGACGCCAGGCCATAGCCATGCACGACGCCGCCCGGACTTTCGAGGCGCAGCAACACCTCATCCTGCGGTTTAGCGACAGCCAGCACAGCGGTGATCTCTTCGCGCAGTGAAGTGACTTCATGCGCGTCCATGCTGCCTTTGAAATCGAGTACGTAAAGCGTCGCTTTGTCGGAGGGCGAGCTTTCCCCGCGTTTCGCCCTTGCCTTAGCCGCCTTCGCTTCCTGCTTCTCTTTTTTCTTCTGCTCTTTATGCCACTGCTTTTGCTGATGCGGGTCGAGCAGCGCGACGGCTATCTCTTCCTTCATCGTTTTATACTGTTCATTCAGACGGGTCACGCGAAGCTCGCCGCGCTGATGTTTTTTGCGCTGAGCCAGATTCGCAATCAGCGAGATAATGATGACAAACGCCACGACGACCGTCGCGATTTTCGCTAAAAACAGCCCATACTCATAAACTAAATCCACAGTTTCCGCCTTGTCTTTACGATCGCAAAACGGCGTTAGTCTACCCGACGCGCCCGCGTGCGTCTCGCGTTAACTCGTGCTCCTGCGAGTCAGCTTCATGATTTTTTTCAAGGCGATGAAATAGTTGCAAAATGTTGCAGCTAAGGGCTTATGGTTGGATCGCTGATTGAAATGGCGAACGGATTAAGGCATAAAGCGCTTTTGTGCAAATGAAGCGTCCTGGTTCGCAGACGCTTGCGCCAAGGAGTTGCCCGTGCACTATCAACCGCAAACTAACCTGCTGCAAAATCGCATAATCTTAGTCACAGGCGCCAGCGACGGTATTGGCCGCGAGGCGGCATTAACCTATGCGCGTTATGGCGCGCAGGTGCTTTTACTGGGCCGTAACGAAGAGAAGCTTCGTCGGGTTGCAGAAGAAATAGCGCGTCTCGGCGCTCTTCCTGCCAGCCTGTTTTTACTGGATTACGCCAGCGCCACGGTCGAGGCATGCCAGCGCGTGGCGCGTGAAATCGAGGCGGTGGTGCCCCGTCTGGATGGTTTATTACATAACGCAGGGGTGCTTGGCGACATAGCGCCAATGGCGGAACAAACACCGGAGCGCTGGCTTGAAGTAATGCAGGTGAATGTTAACGCAACCTTTTTCCTGACCCAGGCGCTGCTGCCTCTGCTATTGAAAGCCGAGTCAGGCTCACTGGTTTTTACAACCTCAAGCGTGGGGCGCCAGGGGCGCGCGCAATGGGGGGCATACGCCGTCTCTAAATTCGCCACAGAAGGCATGATGCAGGTGCTGGCGGATGAACATAAACAATTGCGGGTCAATTGCATTAATCCGGGCGGCACGCGTACGAAAATGCGCGCCAGCGCCTTCCCGACGGAAGATCCCGATAAACTTAAAACACCCGCCGATCTCATGCCGCTTTATTTGTGGCTGATGGGCGATGACAGCCGCCGTAAAACCGGCATGAGTTTCGACGCCCAGCCGGGCCGCAAACCGGGGATAGCTGAATGAGTGAAGATCGTTACCAGCAGCGCCAGCAAAAAATAAAAGACAAAGTAGATGCCCGCGTGGCTGCCGCCCAACAGGAGCGCGGTATAACCATCGTCTTTACCGGCAACGGCAAAGGCAAAACGACCGCCGCTTTTGGCACCGCCGCTCGCGCCGTCGGTCACGGTAAAAAAGTGGGCGCGATCCAGTTCATCAAAGGCACCTGGCCTAACGGCGAGCGTAACTTGCTGGAGCCGCACGGGGTGGAGTTTCAGGTGATGGCGACAGGCTTTACTTGGGAAACCCAGAACCGTGAGAGCGATACGGCGGCTTGTCTGGAGGTGTGGCGACACGCGCAACGGATGCTGGCTGATCCTGCGCTGGATATGGTTATCCTGGATGAACTCACTTATATGGTGGCCTACGATTACCTGCCGCTGGATACGGTCATGCAGGCGCTGCAAAATCGGCCTGCGCATCAAACGGTGATTATCACAGGCCGCGGATGCCATCGCGATATTCTTGATTATGCGGATACCGTAAGCGAACTGCGTCCGGTTAAACATGCTTTCGAAGCTGGCGTGAAGGCGCAAATTGGCATTGATTACTAGCTTTCTGCTATTACAGCGAATAAAAGCAAAACGCCCTCGTTTGAGGGCGTTTTTATTTGCAGATTAGCTGCCGCTGCGACCGCCGCCGCTGCGACGGTTTCCGCTCACCTGGCTGTGGCGTTTCACCGCCCGGCGAATTTGGTTTGCTTTCATACGACGACGATCTTTCTCAACCGCGACTTTGCTTGAGGTTTCCGGCGGCAATCCCACCAGCTCGCGCAGGTAGTTCGTCTGCGCCAGATCAAGCTCTGTCCAGCCGCCGCGCGGCAAACCTTTCGGCAAGGGAATATCACCATAACGCACGCGAATCAGTCGGCTTACCTGAACGCCTACCGCTTCCCACAGACGGCGCACCTCGCGGTTGCGTCCTTCCGTAAGGGTGACGTTGTACCACTGGTTAATGCCTTCGCCACCGCTAAAGCGGATAGTTTTGAATGCCGCAGGGCCATCTTCAAGCTGTACGCCGCGCGCCAGCTCACGCACTTTCGCATCGTCAACCTGGCCGAACACGCGCACCGCGTATTCGCGTTCCACTTCCCGGCTGGGGTGCATCAGTCGATTCGCCAGTTCTCCGTCAGTGGTAAACAGCAGCAGACCACAGGTGTTCACATCAAGGCGGCCAACCGCTATCCAGCGCGCGCCGCGCAATTTGGGCAGGCGGTCGAACACGGTGGGGCGGCCTTCAGGATCGTTACGGGTGCAAAGCTCGCCTTCCGGCTTGTAGTAAGCCAGCACGCGGCAGATCTGCTCGACCGATTCTTTTACCGAAACAAGATGACCATCAATACGGATTTTCAGCGCTGGCGTCACTTCCACACGGTCGCCGAGGGTGGCGATTTTGCCATCCACGCTGACGCGTCCTGCGGTGATCATGGTTTCGATTTCCCGGCGTGAGCCGTGGCCGGCGCGCGCCAGCACTTTCTGTAATTTCTCGCTCATTGAGCTTCCTTCAGGTGTCGCCTTCCCAGGCGTCGGACAGGATTCGGGGCGCATAACGCCCCGATTTTTGGGCGCGTAGTATAGCCTTGCAAAACATTATAAGAAAGGCTTAACGTCGCCGACCCCTTCACGCAGCACTACCGGGGCGTCATCAGTGAGATCGATAACCGTGGTGGGCTGCTGTCCCAGATAGCCGCCATGAATAATAAGGTCAACCTGCTTTTCCAGCCGATCTTTAATCTCATCCGGGTCCGATTCAGTAAAGTCGCTACCTGGCAGCATCAGCGAAGTGGAGAGCATCGGTTCGTTAAGCGCCTCGAGCAGCGCCAGCGCGATGGGGTTAGACGGCACGCGAAGCCCGATGGTTTTACGCTTCTCCTGCAACAGGCGGCGCGGCACCTCTTTTGTGCCTTTAAGGATAAACGTATAGTTACCCGGCGTATTGTTCTTAATAAGACGAAACGCCACGTTATCAACATACGAGTAAGTTGATAACTCGGACAGGTCGCGACACATCAGGGTGAAGTTATGCCCATCCGGCAGATGACGGATACGGCAGATACGCTCCATCGCCCCTTTTTCTTCAAGTTTACATCCCAGCGCATAACCAGAATCGGTGGGATAAACAATCACGCCGCCCTTCCGGACAATCTCTACCGCCTGATTAATCAGGCGCGGCTGCGGGTTATCCGGATGAATGTAAAAAAACTGACTCATACTGCCCTCTCTTTTGTTTCTTCCGGCGATGCCCAGCGCTGCCATACCGGCGTGACACCAGCGGGCAACCAAAGCTTGCGGCCAAGTTCAATCCAGGGCGTGGGCTGGTGGAAGTCGGAGCCCTGGGAGGCCAGCAATCCAAACTGTTTGGCCCAGGACGCCAGCTGCGTGCGCTCGTTTGGCGCCTGCTGGCACTGCGCCACCTCCATCGCTTCGCCGCCCGCCTGGGCGAAGTGGCCAAGCAACCGTTTAAGCCATTTCGCGCTCAGGTCGTAACGCCCGGGATGGGCCACCACTGCCTGGCCGCCGGAATGATGAATCACATCAATAGCTTGTTCTATTGTACACCACTGCGGCGGAACATAGCCGATTTTCCCCCGGGCAAGATAATGCTTAAAAACTTTAGCCGGCTCGGTTGCGCGCCCTGCTTCCACCAGAAAACGGGCGAAGTGGCCTCGCGTAATCATGCCTCCCTGCGCAAAACGCAGCGCCCCTTCCCAGGCGCCGGGAATACGCGCCTTTTCCAGACGCTCGGCAATCATTCTGGCTCGTTGCAAACGTCGTTCAGCTTGCTCAGCAAGAAAAGCCACCATTGCCGGATGATCCTTGTCGATGCCAAGTCCAACAATATGAATTTCATGGTTTTCCCAGAGCGTGGAGATTTCCACACCGGCAATCAGCCGCAGCGGTAAACCGGCGCGATCGATTTCCTTTTGCGCCGCCCCTATGCCTGCCGTGGTGTCATGGTCGGTAATCGCCAGGGTATGAATGCGCATCTCGACAGCGCGATGGACAAGCTGCTCGGGCGTTAAACGCCCGTCGGAAGCCGTTGTATGACTATGCAGATCATAAATCTCTGCTAAAACAGGTTCGCTCAAAACGGCCCCACTCAATTAAATATCCTCAGTTAGCCGCTCATCATAACGATTCCTGATGTTTTTCTGAAATCGAGGTTGACAATTCCGTCATGAACCAGTTAACTAGTACGCAAGTTCACTGTAAAAGGTATCTGAAAATGAAAGCGACATTGACTCTGCATGGCGGGTGGCGTACTTCCTGAATCGGGCGGTGTCTTCACGCATGCGTAACGCAAACAGATACCCGGCCCGCTTAAAGCGGGCTTTTTTTTGAACAGAACAGACGGGAAGCCGATAATGCAAACAGCCAAACCAGCACTAGAACTCCTCAGCAGCGAAGGGGTTTACCGTGAAAACCCAACGGCGCTGTTTAACCAACTTTGCGGCGCGCGCCCCGCAACCCTGCTGCTTGAGTCCGCGGATATTGACAGCAAGAACGATTTAAAAAGCCTGCTGCTGGTAGACAGCGCGCTGCGCATCACCGCTATAGGTGACACTGTCACGCTTTCCGCCCTGACCGATAACGGCGCGGCATTACTTGCACTGCTGGATGAAGCGTTACCGGCGGGCGTTGAAAACCGCCGTCAGCCGCAGGGGCTTGAGCTTCGCTTTCCGCCGGTAAGCCAGTTGCTGGATGAAGACGCCCGCCTCTGTTCTGTTTCTGTCTTTGATACTTTCCGTCTGCTGCAAACCCTGGTAAGCGTGCCGGAAAACGAACGTGAAGCGATGTTCTTCGGCGGGCTTTTCGCTTATGACCTGGTCGCGGGGTTTGAAGATCTTCCGGCGCTGAAAGCGCCGAACAGCTGCCCTGATTACTGTTTTTATCTCGCTGAAACGCTGCTGGTTATCGACCATCAAAAGAAAAGCACCCGCATTCAGGCGAGCCTGTTCACACCGCATGCGCAGGAAAAGCAGCGTTTGCAGGATCGCATTGAGCAAATCAAACAGCAGTTGACTCAGCAAGCCGCCCCGTTGCCAGTGCAGGAAGTGGCAAGCATGCGCTGCGAATGCAGCCAGAGCGATGAAGAATATGGCGCGGTGGTGCGCGACATGCAGAAAGCGATTCGCGCAGGCGAAATTTTTCAGGTGGTGCCGTCTCGTCGCTTCACCTTGCCCTGCCCTTCGCCGCTGGCGGCGTATGACACGCTGAAAAAGAGCAACCCCAGCCCTTATATGTTTTTCATGCAGGATAACGATTTCACGCTGTTCGGCGCCTCGCCGGAAAGCTCGCTTAAGTATGACGCTACCTCGCGCCAGATTGAGATTTACCCTATCGCCGGTACGCGCCCACGCGGCCGCCGCGCCGACGGTACGCTGGACAGGGATCTTGACAGCCGCATTGAGCTTGAAATGCGCACCGACCACAAAGAGCTTTCCGAACATCTGATGCTGGTGGATCTGGCGCGAAACGATCTGGCGCGCATCTGTACGCCCGGCAGCCGCTACGTGGCGGACCTGACTAAGGTCGACCGCTATTCGTTCGTTATGCATCTCGTCTCTCGCGTGGTAGGCGAACTGCGAGAAGATCTGGATGTGCTGCATGCCTATCGCGCCTGTATGAACATGGGCACGCTCAGCGGCGCCCCCAAAGTGCGCGCGATGCAGCTTATTGCCGCGGCCGAAGGCGAACGCCGGGGCAGCTATGGCGGCGCCGTGGGCTACTTTACCGCCCATGGCGATCTGGATACCTGCATCGTTATTCGCTCAGCCTACGTCGAAGACGGCGTTGCCACCGTACAGGCTGGCGCAGGCGTAGTGCTGGACTCCGTGCCGCAGTCCGAAGCGGATGAAACCCGAAACAAAGCCCGCGCGGTACTGCGCGCAATCGCCAAAGCGCATCACGCACAGGAGATTTTCTGATGGCCGACATTCTGCTGCTCGATAATATCGACTCCTTTACCTACAACCTGGCGGACCAACTGCGGGCGAGCGGCCACAATGTGGTTATTTACCGTAACCATGTGCCGGCGCAGACGTTGATTGATCGTCTGGCGACTATGGACAACCCGGTACTGATGCTCTCCCCAGGCCCGGGCACGCCGTCTGAGGCAGGCTGTATGCCGGAACTGTTAACCCGCCTGCGCGGCAAGCTGCCGATTATCGGCATCTGTCTTGGGCATCAGGCGATTGTCGAAGCGTATGGCGGTTATGTCGGCCAGGCGGGGGAAATTCTGCATGGCAAAGCCTCCAGCATCGAGCATGACGGCCAGGGCATGTTCAACGGGCTGGTGAACCCGCTGCCTGTCGCCCGTTACCATTCGCTGGTGGGCAGCAATATTCCGGCGGGGCTGACGGTCAACGCCCATTTCGATGGCATGGTGATGGCGGTACGTCACGACGCCGATCGCGTTTGCGGCTTTCAGTTCCACCCGGAATCTATCCTGACGACGCAGGGCGCTCGCCTGCTTGAGCAAACGCTCGCCTGGGCGCAAACCAACGTCGAGCAGAAAAATTCCCTGCAACCGATTCTGGAAAAGCTTTATCAGGCGCAAACGCTCAGCCGCGAAGAAAGTCACCAGCTTTTCTCCGCCATTGTGCGCGGCGAGCTCAAGCCTGAACAGCTGGCGGCGGTGCTGGTTAGCATGAAAGTACGCGGCGAACACCCGAACGAAATCGCTGGCGCCGCCTCGGCGCTGCTGGAAGACGCCGCCCCTTTCCCGCGTCCGGACTACCTGTTCGCTGACATCGTGGGCACCGGCGGCGACGGCAGCAACAGCATTAATATCTCGACCGCCAGCGCGTTTGTCGCCGCCGCATTGGGGCTGAAGGTGGCGAAACACGGTAACCGCAGCGTCTCCAGCCGTTCAGGCTCTTCCGATCTGCTGGCCGCTTTCGGCATTAATCTGGATATGAACGCCGAAGCCTCCCGCGAAGCGCTGGATGAACTGGGCGTCTGCTTCCTGTTCGCGCCGAAATACCATAAAGGCTTTCGCCACGCCATGCCGGTCCGCCAGCAGTTGAAAACCCGCACCCTGTTTAACGTGCTGGGCCCTCTGATTAATCCGGCTCATCCGCCGCTGGCGCTGATTGGCGTGTACAGCCCGGAGCTGGTGCTGCCGATTGCCGAAACGCTGCGCGTGCTGGGCTACCAGCGTGCGGCGGTAGTGCACAGTGGCGGGATGGATGAAGTATCGCTGCACGCGCCTACGTTTGTCGCCGAGCTGAATAATGGCGACATCACCAGTTATCAGTTAAGCGCCGACGACTTTGGTCTGGCGCCCTATGAACAAGCTGACCTGGCGGGCGGCACGCCGGAAGAAAACCGTGACATTCTCACCCGCCTGTTACAAGGTAAAGGTGAAGCCGCGCATGAAGCCGCCGTGGCCGCTAACGTCGCGATGCTGATGCGCCTGCATGGCGAAGAAGATTTGAAAAAGAACGCCCGTCGGGTGATTGACGTGTTACGCAGCGGCAGCGCTTATGATCGTGTGACCGCACTGGCAGCAAGAGGATAAGGCATGGAAACCGTATTAGCGAAAATCGTCGCGGATAAGGCGATTTGGGTGGAAGCGCGAAAACAGCAGCAACCGCTGGAAAGCTTTCAGAATGAGGTTGTCCCGAGCGCGCGCAGCTTTTATGACGCGCTCCAGGGCGCCCGCACCGCTTTTATCCTGGAGTGCAAAAAAGCGTCTCCCTCAAAGGGCGTGATTCGCGAAGATTTTGACCCCGCGCGCATTGCGTCTGTTTATAAGCACCATGCGTCGGCTGTTTCCGTGCTGACGGATGAGAAATATTTCCACGGGAGCTTCGATTTTCTGCCCATCGTCAGCGGCATCGTCACGCAGCCGGTGCTGTGCAAAGATTTTATTATCGATGCTTATCAGATTTACCTGGCGCGCTTTTACCAGGCGGATGCCTGCCTGCTCATGCTGTCAGTGCTGGATGATGAGCAGTACCGTCAGCTTGCCGCCGTGGCGCACAGCCTGAATATGGGCGTGCTGACGGAGGTTAGCAACGAAGACGAGCTGGAGCGCGCTATCCGCCTTGAAGCGAAAGTGGTGGGCATTAATAACCGCGATCTGCGCGATCTCTCTATCGATCTCAACCGCACCCGCGAACTGGCGCCGCGTACTGGCGCTGGCGTAACGGTTATCAGCGAATCTGGCATTAACACCTATGCGCAGGTACGCGAACTCAGTCATTTCGCCAACGGCTTTCTGATTGGCTCAGCGCTGATGGAAGAAGCCGATCTCGACGCCGCCGTGAAACGCGTGCTGCTTGGTGAAAATAAAGTGTGCGGGCTAACGCGCCCGGAAGATGCAAAAGCGGCGTACGAAGCGGGGGCGATTTACGGCGGGCTGATATTCGTTTCCTCTTCACCGCGCGCAGTCACCCTTGAGCAGGCGAAAGCGGTGAGTGGCGGCGCGCCGCTGCGCTATGTCGGCGTTTTTCGCAATGCCTCTGCGGATGAAGTGGTGAAGGCTGCCAGCGCCCTTTCGCTCGCCGCGGTTCAGCTCCACGGCAGCGAAGACCAGGCGTATATCGACGCCCTGCGCGCGGCACTGCCAGCGAATGTGGAGATCTGGAAAGCATTAAGCGTGGCGCAGGCTGTCCCGCCGCGTAACCTCAACCATGTAGCGAAATATGTGCTGGATAACGGCCAGGGCGGCAGCGGCCAGCGTTTCGACTGGTCGCTACTGGCGGGCGAGAAGCTCGATAACGTATTTCTGGCGGGCGGCCTTGGCGCCGACAACTGCGTGGCGGCGGCGAAGCTTGGCTGCGCAGGGCTCGATTTTAACTCCGGCGTGGAAAGCGAGCCGGGAATCAAAGATACCAACAAGCTGGCGGCAGTTTTCAGAACGCTGCGGGCTTATTAAGGAAGCGATGAATGACGACTCTACTGAACCCCTATTTTGGTGAATTTGGCGGCATGTATGTGCCGCAGATCCTGATGCCCGCGCTGCGCCAGCTGGAAGCGGCTTTTGTCAGCGCCCAGAGCGACCCGGAATTTCAGGCGCAGTTTACCGATCTGCTGAAAAACTACGCGGGCCGCCCCACCGCGCTGACTAAATGCCAGAACCTGACCGCGGGAACAAAAACCACGCTTTATCTCAAGCGCGAAGACTTGCTGCACGGCGGCGCACACAAAACTAACCAGGTATTAGGCCAGGCGCTGCTCGCCAAACGCATGGGCAAAACGGAAATCATCGCGGAAACGGGCGCAGGCCAGCACGGGGTTGCGTCGGCGCTTGCCAGCGCCCTGCTCGGTCTCAAATGCCGCATTTATATGGGCGCCAAGGATGTGGAGCGTCAGTCGCCGAACGTGTTTCGCATGAAGTTAATGGGCGCGGAAGTGATCCCGGTGCACAGCGGCTCGGCCACGCTGAAAGATGCCTGTAACGAGGCGCTGCGCGACTGGTCCGGCAGCTATGAAAATGCGCATTACATGCTTGGCACCGCCGCAGGCCCGCATCCCTTCCCGACCATTGTGCGTGAATTTCAGCGCATGATTGGCGAAGAGACCAAAGCGCAGATTATGGAAAAAGAGGGTCGGCTGCCGGACGCGGTTATCGCCTGCGTGGGCGGCGGCTCCAACGCCATCGGCATGTTTGCTGATTTTATCGACGAAACCCGGGTCGGGCTGATTGGCGTTGAACCCGCCGGGCACGGCATCGAAACCGGCGAGCATGGCGCGCCGCTTAAGCATGGTCGCGTTGGCATCTATTTCGGCATGAAAGCGCCGATGATGCAGACCGACGAGGGGCAGATTGAAGAGTCTTATTCTATTTCCGCCGGGCTGGATTTTCCCTCTGTCGGGCCGCAGCATGCTTACCTTAACAGCACCGGTCGCGCGGAATATGTTTCTATTACCGATGACGAAGCGCTGGAGGCGTTTAAAGCGCTGTGTCGCAGCGAAGGCATTATTCCGGCGCTGGAGTCTTCTCACGCGCTGGCGCACGCGCTGAAAATGATGCGCGAAAACCCGGAAAAAGAGCAGTTGCTGGTGGTGAACCTTTCCGGTCGCGGTGACAAAGATATCTTCACCGTTCACGATATTTTTAAAGCACGAGGGGAAATGTAATGGAACGCTACGATCGGCTTTTCGCAGACCTTAAAGCCCGTAAGGAAGGCGCATTTGTTCCTTTCGTGACGCTTGGCGATCCTTCGCCGGAGCAATCGCTTAAAATCATTGACGCGCTGATTGAAGGCGGCGCCGATGCGCTGGAGCTGGGCATTCCTTTCTCCGATCCGCTGGCGGACGGCCCGACTATTCAGGATGCCACGCTGCGGGCATTTGCCGCGGGCGTTACGCCGGGTCAGTGTTTTGAAATGCTGGCTGCTATTCGCCAGAAACACCCGACCATTCCGATTGGCCTGCTGATGTACGCTAATCTGGTGTTCAGTCGCGGCATTGATGAATTCTATGCCCAGTGCGAAAAAGTCGGCGTCGATTCCGTGCTGGTGGCGGATGTGCCGGTCGAAGAGTCTGCGCCGTTTCGCCAGGCGGCGATGCGCCATAACGTCGCCCCTATCTTCATCTGCCCGCCCAATGCTGATGACGATTTACTGCGCCAGATAGCCTCTTACGGTCGCGGTTATACCTACCTGCTCTCTCGCGCCGGGGTAACGGGTGCGGAAAACCGCGCCGCGTTGCCGCTGCACCACCTGATAGAGAAGCTGGCGGAATACCACGCCGCTCCGCCGCTTCAGGGATTCGGCATTTCCGAACCCTCGCAGGTAAAAGCCGCTATAGAGGCTGGCGCTGCTGGCGCGATTTCCGGGTCCGCCACGGTGAAAATCATTGAGCGCAACATCAATAACCACAACGCGATGCTGGATGAACTGAAAGCTTTCGCGCAGCAGATGAAAGCGGCCAGCCGCCCGGCTTAACGGCCCAGATCGGTAAAAGGCGCGATCATCGCGCCTTTTTTATCAGGCCGGATTTTGCGACGGTGTTGTCTTTTGTCCCCCTAACCCCTGAATAATCAGCCTGGTTAATTGTTCAAGCCAATGGTTATCTGCCCGCTGATGGGTCACTATCAGCCGCCAGTAAACCAGCGCGCCAACAAGATCGCAGGCGATATCGACATCGATGTCAGCGGGTAACTCTGCGCGTGTTACCGCGCGCTGAAACAACAGCTCCGCCTGCGCTCTGCGCCCTGTTTGTAATTCGGTTCGTACAATCGCCGCAAGCGGTGGGTTGCGCAGCATCTCTGCATGGATATCCGGCAAAATATTCTGCACCAGCCGATGACGGAGCAAGGCGCGCAAATAACGCAGCATAAGCGTAAGGTCGCCATGCAGCGAGCCTGTATCTTTTGCCCGGGAAAGCTTTATCCCCACGCGCGGCAAAACGTCGCTCACCATTTCAAACTTTGACCCCCACCGCCGGTATAGCGCCGCTTTGCCGACGCCTGCGCGACGCGCGATATTTTCCATATTCATCGCCGCATAGCCTGTTGCGGCCCACTCCTCAAAAAGCGCCTTTTCCAACTGCCGCGTTTTTTCTTCCTTGATGACTGCCGCCCCGCTCGGCTGACGTTTAACCTTTAATGCTTTCACTTCGTCGATACGTTTGCGTTCCATTCATTCAAGCTCTATTTTGGATGGAACGACTGCGTTCCAACTAACTAAAGTGATAACTGATTATGACAAAACCTGCAAGCGAACTGGATACCTTTGCCGCCCTGCTTAAATCGGCGCTACAGGATCAACTTGATCCTCGCTGTGATAGTTTCCCTGAAATGCTCGCGAGCGATGGCGTAATGGAATTTCCTTATGCCCCGCCTGGCGCGATACAAAAACTCATCGGCAGAGAGGCCGTTGTGGATTATCTTCGTGCTTTTAGCTGCTTGCTTGAGCTTCACACTCTTTCACTCCAACAGGTTTATCGCACAGACCGACCTGATGTAACTATTGTGGAATTCCGTTGCGAAGGGCGCGGCATAAACACAGGCAGGCCTTATTCGCAGCGTTACATTTCGGTTATTACAACCAACAATGGCTTCATCAGCCGCTATGTCGATTACTGGAACCCGCTCACTGTACTCGAGGCGGTGGGCGGCCTGGCGTCGTTAACTTCAGCCTTTAAAGGAGAGCAGGCATGACGGTGCTTATCACGGGGGGTACAGGTAAAACAGGACGCCGCCTCGCCAGCTTGCTTATGACGCAGGGTATTGAGCATCGCGTGGCGACCCGTTATCCCCATGGCGGAAAGCATCTGGTCGGGTTTGACTGGCAGCGCGAAGAGACGTGGCGTGAAGCCTTAAAGGGTATAAACGCGCTTTATCTGGTCGCGCCGCAGGAAAGTACCGCCATGCTGCTGGCCATGCGGCCTTTCCTCGAACTGGCGCTACGACACGGCGTACGTCGTTTCGTCTTGCTCAGCGCGTCGACTCTTCCTTGCGGCGGGCCGATGATGGGCGCCGTACATCAGTGGCTGAAAGAAAATACCCCAGAATGGGCAGCGCTTCGTCCAACGTGGTTTATGCAAAATTTCTCTGAACAACAGCACGCTGCAACGCTTATCAGCAGTAGCGAAATTTATTCCGCTACTGACCAGGGTAAGATCCCGTTTATTGATGCAGAAGATATTGCGGCCGTGGCCGCAAAAGCGTTGCTGGGTCCGGCCCTTAACCGCGACGCGATCTTAACCGGGCCTGAATTGCTGAGCTATGACGATATAGCGCAACAGCTAACACGCGTACTTAATAAACCTGTCCGCCATGTCAATCTCAGCGAAGCGTTGCTGGCGCATCGCTTTATCGATGCGGGAATGCCACAGGAGTACGCTCAAACACTTGCAGCTATGGATACCGCTATAGCGAAAGGCGCCGAAGCGAGATTGACAGATGAAGTGGAACGTATCACCGGCAGAGCGCCACAGCGTTTCGCCGACTTTGCCAGACGAAACCGCCATGTATGGCAGCCAGTGAAAGTCTGACGCCCCTTCGTGAAAGAACAGAGAAAGCGGCAAGCGACCGCTTTCTCTTTCTTTTTGTGCGCCATCAGAAACGATAACCCGCCGAGAACATAAACACCCATGGGTCGAGACGCGTATCGATCTTTTGCTGTTCGCCGCCCGCCTTGAATTTTACTTCGGTGTCGATGTCCATATACCAGACCGACATATTCAACAGCCAGTCGCGATTAATAAGATAATCCACGCCAACCTGACCTGCCGCCCCCCATGAATCTTTCAGGCTCAGATCGCTTAACCCGGCCTTTTTACCGGTATCGTTAAAATCTTCGTCAAAGAAGGTGGTGTAATTGATACCTGCGCCAATATAGGGACGCACTTTGCTTTGCGCATCGCCGAAGTACCACTGCGCCATTAATGTTGGCGGTAAATGATGCACGGTCGCGATATCTCCCGTGGCGCCTAACCCCACGCGATGGCGAAACGGCGTTGCAGCCAGCAACTCAACACCCACGTTATCCGTTGCCATATAGGTAAAGGTCAGCCCAAGTTGGGTATTGTTGCTGACGTTGAAACCACCCATTCCCAGCACATTATCAGACCCTTCGGTCGGACGTACGGTTGCGCTACCGGCGCGAATAAAAAACTCCCCTTGCTCATGCGCCGACGCCACGCCCGACAAACAGCTCAACGCCACTAATGCCATTGCACACTTTTTCATATCCCGCTCCCTTGTTGTGGTTTTATTGGCGCGGTGAATATACCCAGATTGAGTTATAAAGTGATCTGCCGCAGATCACATTCGAAGCGGTAATTTAACATTCATTGATCTGCATTAATTTCCTGGTTATCCGCAAGAAACCGTTTTTTGATATTTACGCAGTGACCATATAAAAATTAACAAAATTTTGTGATTCCGCTCACTTGCTGCCTTACACGGCGCTGGCTAATTTAGCTGCTTCCTCTTGGTGGCTTTTGGCGTGATGTAGTTGCGGGTAAGAAATGAGCGAGTTGAATCCGTGCATGACGTGTGGCGCTTGCTGCGCCTGGTTTAGAGTCTCTTTTTATTGGGCCGAAGGCGACGATGCCGGCGGCGTGGTGCCATCCCATCTGACCGATCAGGTCACCCCCTTTTTACGTTGCATGAGCGGCACGTTGCAAAAGCCTTGTCGGTGCGTGGCGCTGGAAGGCCAGCCCGGCGAGTCGGTGCGGTGCACTATCTATGAAAACCGTCCCACCCCTTGTCGCGAGTTCGCTATGTCGGGTGAAAACGGCGTTGTTAATGATGCCTGCAACCGGGCGCGCGCCGCCTGGGGCTTGCCGCCGCTGGATGAAATACCGTCGCTGTCCGGCATTCCTCTCAGTGCTGCCACTGTCGAGCCATCCAGGGTACAATTGGCCGCAGATTAACATCCGCTACAACTCAAGGAGAGTGCATGTCTATCACGGCAAAGTCCGTTTACCGTGACACGGGGAATTTTTTTCGTAATCAGTTTGTTACCCTGCTGCTGATTGCTCTGCTCTGTGCATTTATTACGCTTATCATCGGGCACGCTTTTACGCCTGGCGAAGAAGAAATGTCGATCCTCAGCGAGGGCGACAATCTGGCGGGCAGCGCCAGCCTGTTCGATCTGGTGCGCAACATGACGCCGGAGCAGCAGCAGGTGCTGCTGAAAGCCTCGGCTGCCTCTACTTTCGCCGGGCTGTTTGGCAATGCGATACTGGCAGGCGGCGTGCTGCTGGTCATCCAGCTCATCTCCGCAGGCCAGCGCGTTAGCGCCCTCAGAGCGATTGGCGCAGCCGCGCCGGTTTTGCCGCGCCTGTTCATTCTCATCTTCCTGACCACTTTTCTTGTGCAAATGGGGATTATGCTGGTGGTAGTGCCAGGCGTTTTGCTGGCGATTGTGCTCGCTTTCGCGCCGGTGATACTGGTGCAGGATAAAATGGGCGTTTTCGCTGCCATGCGCGGCAGTATGCAGCTGGCCTGGCGGAACATGCGTCTGGTGGCGCCGGCGGTTATCGGCTGGCTGCTGGCGAAAACGTTGTTGCTGTTTATCGCGCCGGCTTTTGCTGCCATGACCCCTAACATCGGCGCGATAGTTGCTAATACGCTGAGCAACCTCATTTCCGCTCTGTTGCTCATTTATCTTTTCCGTTTATATATGCTTATTCGTCAATAAACTTCCGCCCTCCCGGCCGAGGCGTTATAGTCGGGAGGCCCTCTCTTACGGAACCGAAGTATGAAGCAGTTACTCGATTTTTTGCCCCTTATTGTCTTTTTCGTTTTCTACAAGCTCTACGATATTTTCGTCGCTTCCGGCGCGCTGATTGTGGCAACCGCCATTGCACTGGTTTACAGCTGGTACAAGTTCCGCAAACTTGAAAAGATGACGCTGGTTACCTTTGTGCTGGTTGCGGTTTTCGGCGGCCTGACTATTTACTTCCATAATTCTGAGTTTATTAAGTGGAAAGTAACCATCATTTATGCGCTTTTCGCCGGTGCGCTTCTGGTGGGCCAGTGGGTTATGAAAAAACCGCTTATCCAGAGCATGCTCGGTAAAGAGATTACGCTGCCAGGCAGCGTCTGGACGCGACTCAACCTCGCCTGGGCAGTCTTTTTTATCGCCTGCGGCTTGCTCAATATTTATGTCGCTTTCTGGTTGCCGGAGAGCGTATGGATGAACTTCAAGGTGTTTGGGTTAACGGCGCTGACGCTTATTTTCACCCTGCTGAGCGGCGTTTATATGTATCGCCATATGCCTGCCGAAGAAAAATAGACCGCTATTAATGCTGAAAGGCACGCGCAATGCGTGCCTTTTTATTTTCTCTCCCGCCATATTTCGTTCACTGACGAAGCGTCTTTTTTTCTCCCGGCTAGAGTAAGGCGAAAACCTGAAACGGAGAGTGAAAATGATTGCCGTACTTTTTGAAGCGGATGCCGTCCCGGCAACGCAGGCGCGCTACCTCGAACTCGCCGCACAGTTAAAGCCTTTGTTAAACGAGGTGGATGGCTTTATTACCCTTGAGCGCTTTCAGAGTTTAACCACGCCGGGCAAGATCCTTTCGTTATCCTGGTGGCGCGATGAAGAAGCCGTTCTGGTCTGGAAGCGTAACGTTTTTCATCAGGCGGCGCAGGCGGAAGGCCGCAGCGCGCTGTTTTCATTTTACCGGATACGCATTGCCCAGGTTATTCGGGATTACTCATCAGAAAGCAGAGGATAAACAGATGTACGATATTCATATCATTCTGGTTAACGCGCCGGGCGAACTGGCGCGCTTAGGCACGACGCTGGGATTGCATGGCGTCGGGCTTGAGGGCGGCGGCCTGTTTACCGTGGGCGACAGATGCCACGCCCATTTTTTGGTGGAGGACGGAGAAAAAGCCAGAGCCGTTCTGGAAGAGGCAGGTGTTAACGTTGCAGCTGTGCGCCGCCCGCTTATTCGTAAGCTGCGCCAGGAGCGCCCCGGCGAACTGGGAGAAATTGCAGCCACGCTTGCCGCCAGGGGTGTTAATATCCTGACGCAATACAGCGACCATGCGAATCAATTGATTCTGCTTACCGATAATGACGCTGTCGCTCGCGAGGCGACAAAAAACTGGGCCGTAGCTCTCCACGATGCTTAAACCGGGCAAAGAGAATGAAGCCAGCGACGCGCTGGAAATGTCTATGGCGGCCGTCGCGGCCGCCATGTCAGACCCTTCGCGCATGAAAATGCTGTGCGCACTCATGGATGGCCGCGCCTGGACTGCGACGGAACTGAGCGCCGTTGCGGAAATCGCCTCGTCTACCGCCAGCGCGCACCTGACCCGGCTGGTTAACGCCCGTCTTATAACCTGCCTGTCTCAGGGACGTCACCGCTACTACCGTCTTGCCGGGCAACCCATCGCAGGGCTTATCGAAACGCTGATGGGTGTCTCCTGGCAAAGCGTAACGCCGCCAACCCCTCGTACGCCCCATCATCTGCGGGCCGCCAGAAGTTGCTATGACCATCTGGCAGGCGAGCTGGCGGTTCACATTTATGATTTTATGACGCAGGCTGGCTGGTTAACCCCGGATGGCTCGTCGCTTACCGACGGCGGGCGCGTTAACCTGGCGCAAATGGGGATATTTATTACGCCGCATCCGCGCCGTAAAGCCTGCTGCGCCTGCCTTGACTGGAGTGAGCGACGTTTTCATCTTGGCGGTGAAGCCGGCGCCGCGCTCTTTCAACACTGTTTAAGCAGTGGGTGGTTAACGCGCGTACCGGGTTTTCGTGAAGTCAGCGTTACCGCAAAAGGCCGTCGCGCTTTTTCGCAGCATTTCGCCATTCATTCATTAGCACAGAATTAACTCCCTGAAAGATGCTGGTGATGGGAATGTTACAACGAATTTCTTTATGAAACAGGGATGTTACGCTTTATAGCAGCTCAGACCTTTGAAACAGGCTGTTAACAGCGCGTTTTCTCCATTATTTACCGCGTTTTCCTTTTCATTTTTATTCCTGTTTTTACGACACGCCGAGCCATCTTACTGGCAAATAAAGAAAATAAGCGCCTCTGTTTTTCAGCTTACACTCAGACGCTCAAATATGAAGAAATAATGAAGATCGCTCTCTTTTGTTGTAATGATAATTGTTATCATTATCATGCCGTTTTGCGTTCATATTTGCTCACAAAATGGATACTGAGAGAATGATTGATAAAAAGAAATGCTTAATGAAACCGTTGGCGTTAACCATTGCCGCTATTATCAGCGCCAGCGCGTTGGCTGCTGAAGAGGCAAGACTCGAAGATGGCGAAACCATGACGGTGCACGCCACGGCGGAAGAAGAACTCAAACAGCAGCCGGGCGTTTCAATTATTACCGCTGAGGATATTGAGAAAAGCCCGCCGGTAAACGATCTCTCAGATATTATCCGCAAAATGCCTGGCGTTAACCTGACCGGCAACAGCGCCAGCGGCAGTCGCGGTAACAACCGCCAGATTGATATCCGCGGCATGGGCCCGGAAAACACGCTGATTCTGGTCGATGGCGTGCCGGTGACGTCCCGCAACTCGGTGCGCTATAGCTGGCGCGGTGAAAGGGATACGCGCGGCGATACCAACTGGGTTCCGGCGGAACTGGTCGAACGTATCGAGGTTATTCGCGGCCCGGCGGCCGCGCGCTACGGGAACGGCGCTGCGGGCGGCGTTATCAACATCATCACTAAGCGCCCCACTAACGACTGGCACGGCGCCCTTTCTCTCTTCACCAATCAGCCGGAAAACGACAAAGAAGGGGCAACCCGGCGCGCCAACTTTAACCTGAGCGGCCCGCTGGCTGGCGACGCGCTGACAATGCGCTTGTACGGCAATATTAACAAAACCGATGCCGACGACTACGACATTAACACTCAGCAAAATGGTTCGTATGCCGCCGGGCGCGAGGGCGTGCGCAACAAAGACATTAACGGCGTGCTTTCCTGGAAAATTACGCCTGAGCAGATCCTTGATGTTGAGTACGGTTACAGCCGCCAGGGCAATATTTATGCAGGTGATACGCAATACAGTAACGGCAATGTCAGCCCGGACGGCCTGGTTGAGTCGCTGTATGGCCATGAAACTAACCGCCTGTACCGCCAGAACTATGGGATCACGCATAACGGCATCTGGGACTGGGGGCAGTCGCGCGTCGGTTTCTATTATGAAAAAACCAATAATACTCGCTTGCAGGAAGGCTCTACCGGTCGCGTTGAGGGGATGATCAACAGCGATGACTACGCCACAAGCCGCCTCGAAAACTATCGCGCTAACGGCGAGATAAATCTTCCGCTGAACCTGTGGGTAGATCAGACGCTGACGGTGGGCGCAGAGTGGGAGCGCGAAGAGCTCGACGATCCGGCCTCAATGCAGGCCACTTCCGCCCAGGGCGTTGTCATTAACGGCGTACCTGGCGATCCGTCCGCCCGCAGCACAAAAAACAGCGCCGACATCAGCGCGCTTTATGTTGAAGATAATATCGAAGCGTTGCCGGGAACATTTATTATTCCCGGCCTGCGGTTTGATTATCACAACGAATTCGGCGGCAACTGGAGCCCAAGCCTGAACGTTTCTCAGGAGCTGAGCGATTACGTTAAGCTGAAAGCAGGTATTGCCCGCGCTTATAAAGCGCCGAACCTTTATCAGTCCAGCGAAGGCTATTTGCTGGCCACGCGCGGCAACGGTTGTCCGAACAACATCGCCAGCGGCAGCTGCTATCTGTTGGGCAATGACGATCTGAAGCCTGAAATCAGCATTAATAAAGAGATCGGTCTGGAATTTACGAAAGACGGCTTCGATGCAGGCATTACTTATTTCCGCAACGATTATAAAAACAAGATCGTCGCGGGCACTGAACTGCTGGGGTACGCCTCAAACGGTTACAATATCCTGCAATGGGAAAACGGCGGCAAGGCCGTGGTGGAAGGGCTGGAAGGCAACCTGACGATTCCGGTCGTTCAGGATACGCTGAGCTGGCGCACTAACGCCACGTACATGATCCAGTCGAAAAATAAAGATACCGGTAACCCGCTCTCTATTATCCCGGAATATACCATTAACACCATGCTTGACTGGCAGGCTACGGATAAGCTCTCTGCGAATGTCAACTGGACAATGTATGGTCGACAAAAACCGCGCGAATATGCGGAAAGCCGTAATGAAACGGGTTCTATGTCGAGCCGCGAGGTAGGCGCTTATTCCATTGTCGGCGTGGGCATGAATTATCAGCTGACAAAAAATCTGCGCGTCAACGGCGGTATCAGCAACCTGTTTGATAAGCAAATTTACCGTGAAAACGACGGCGCTTCGACTTATAACGAACCCGGCCGCGCTTATTATGCCGGTGTAACCATGTCTTTCTGAATCTCCTGACGGGGAGCGACGCTCCCCTTATTCTTTCCTCTCCCTCCTCCCCCTCTTTTTTCCGCGCAATGTTATGATGGCGAAAGGATCGTTGTGAGCATGCGCTCGCCGCCCTTGTATAACTAAAAACTGACAAGCCATTGAACGGAAGAAAAGCAATGACGACACAATCCGAAGCGCCCCAGGGTGAACTGGTTTTAAGAACGCTGGCGATGCCCGCCGACACTAACGCTAACGGCGATATTTTTGGCGGCTGGCTGATGTCGCAAATGGATATGGGCGGCGCCATTCTCGCCAAAGAACTGGCTCACGGACGCGTAGTCACTGTACGGGTGGACGGCATGACGTTTCTGCGCCCCGTCGCGGTGGGCGATGTTGTCTGCTGCTACGCACGCTGCGTAAAACGAGGCAATACCTCGGTCACCATCAATGTTGAGGTGTGGGTGAAAAAAGTGTCGTCTGAGCCTATCGGTCAGCGCTATCGCGCAACGGAAGCGCTCTTTATATATGTCGCTGTGGACCAGGAAGGCAAACCTCGCCCTCTTCCTTCGGTAAACTAGCCCATAAAAAAACCTCCCCGAAGGGAGGTTTTTTTTACTGCATCGTCGCCCCGCCATTCATGCGAAAGACAATGTTCACAATCAATCCCTGCCCCGGTTTGCCCGGTTCGTAGCGCCATCTGCGCATGGCGGTTTTCACTTCTCGCTCGAACATATTGGCAGGCTTTGCGGAAAGCACCTGGATATTTTCCACGCTGCCGTCCGCCGCTACGTCGAACTTCACCCGCACCTGGCCTTCCATACGCAGTGCGTAAGCACGCGCCGGATATTGCGGCTGATTACGACTCACAGCTCGCGGGCCGCTCGGCGCTGCTTTGGCTGGCGCAGCCTGCGTTGGGCGAGAGGCCGTCGTGGCCGGGCGCGCTGGCGCATTGTTTTCAAAAGGCGATGCCGGACGCGGCTCGACGGGTTTGACTTCACGCTTAGGCTGTTCCTGCACCTTTTTCACCGGCTTTGGCTTCGGCTTCGGTTTGGGTTTAGGCTCTGGTTTATGAATAACCACTGGCGCCTCTTTCGGCGGCTCCGGTACGGGTTCCGGTTCCGGCTCGGGTTCTGGCTCAACAACCGGCTGCGGCGGCGGCTGCACCACCTCGGGCTGTGGCGGCTCAAGTTCAGCAGGCGCGACCATAGTGACTGAAATAGGCTGTGATGGAGCAGGCAGTTCAACAACCTGATGTACCGAGGTATACAGCAAACCCGCCACTACGGCGCCATGGATAGCGACGGAGAGCAGCGTCGGCCATGGAAAGCGACGAGGTAAATCAAGGGCCATTGAAGTCATAATCGTTTCAGTGAATGAGTGAAGTCACAATTTTAAATGCAAATAGCAATCATATTCAACAACGCATCCAGCCTTCGTTCATATTCGCGTTTAACTGGCTGAATTAACCACAGCATTGTTACGGCCTCTCATCACTTTTTAACTTTGCGTTGCAGTAAGCCACGGTTTCACTTAACGTAATTTTTCTCGTTTTTTCTGCTCAGGAGTTATGCCCGTGCTTTATGTTATCTACGCTGAAGATGTTGCGGATTCGCTGGAAAAAAGATTATCGGTGCGCCCGGCTCATCTGGCCCGCCTGCAATTGTTACATGATGAAGGCCGCCTGCTCACCGCAGGTCCGATGCCCGCGGTAGACAGTAACGATCCGGGAAGCGCGGGTTTTACCGGCTCCACGGTCATTGCCGAGTTTGATTCTCTGGAAGCCGCGCAGGCCTGGGCGCAAGCCGATCCTTATATTGCTGCGGGCGTGTATAAGACGGTTGCCGTTAAGCCATATAAAAAAGTGTTTTAAATTGCAGCGGCGCTTTTTGACACTATCGCAGTTGATAATCAAAAAGCGTCGCGGCCAGGGCCTGCTCGCCCTGTATCCCGACGTCTGCCCGGATGATGCATGAGATATCTCTTCTATCAGGCATCCGTAAAAAAGTGCCCGGTCAATAAAGCGTGAATTCAGCCAGGGTCTGACTTATCTTTTTTCTTCTTGCGGGTGGTCAGCCATTCGCGAATAAAAATAACCGCCAGCAAAACCAGCCAGCCAATCTGATAAATATCTTCCAGCGCCACGCGACTCTCTTCCCAGTGGGTCTCTTTTATTATGAATGTACGGCAGGTGCGCTCTGCTTCTTTAATCCGCAGAACGGCCGATGGTTAAATTTTGAAGTGAGTAACAGCCAGGATTTAAGAAAGTTTCCGGGCACCGCAGGACGGTGCCCTTCTCTTTGGCTTATCTGTCGTGAATGGCAAACAGCAAAGCATTACGCTGGCGATTAATAGTGCACTTGCGAATGGCATGAATGCGCATATTGCGGCGCGATTGAGCCTCCAGCCAGCGCGCTTTACGCCGTTGAGACTGCCGCAGCATGCGCCAGCGCCCAACTTCCGTTCTACTACGCCTCATTTCAACTACTCTTGACTTATAACAGAGCGGCCATTATAGCCCCTTCGCATCGTCAGACCAGCGCTTTTCTGTTTAAGGACGGCCCGGTTCTGCGTACACTCACTACAACGCGGATTTTAAAGGACTAATTAACTATGACAACCTTCTACACGGTAGTGAGTTGGCTGGTCGTTATAGGCTACTGGTTACTGATTGCCGGGGTGACGTTGCGCATCCTGATGAAGCGCCGTGCGGTGCCTTCGGCAATGGCATGGCTGTTGATTATTTACATCCTTCCTCTGGTGGGGATCATCGCCTATCTTTCCTTTGGCGAACTGCATCTGGGTAAGCGCCGCGCCGAGCGAGCGCAGGCAATGTGGCCTTCCACCGCTAAGTGGTTAAATGATTTAAAAGCCTGTAAGCATATCTTCGCCGAAGAGAACAGCCCTGTCGCCGCATCGCTGTTTCAGCTATGCGAGCGCCGCCAGGGCATAGCAGGCGTTAAGGGGAACCAGTTACAGCTGTTAACCGATTCTGATGATGTGATGCAGGCGCTTATTCGCGATATTCAGCTTGCGCGACACAATATCGAGATGGTGTTTTACATCTGGCAGCCAGGCGGCATGGCGGATCAGGTCGCCGAGTCGCTGATGGCCGCTGCGCGGCGCGGCGTTCACTGCCGCCTGATGCTCGACTCCGCAGGCAGCGTCACCTTCTTTCGCAGCCCCTGGGCCGGCATGATGCGCAACGCCGGGATAGAGGTCGTTGAGGCGCTTAAAGTCAACCTGATGCGCGTATTCCTGCGCCGTATGGATTTACGCCAGCACCGCAAAATGGTGATGATAGATAACTACATCGCTTACACCGGCAGCATGAACCTGGTGGATCCGCGTTTTTTCAAACAGGATGCGGGCGTCGGTCAGTGGGTAGATTTAATGGCGCGCATGGAAGGCCCGGTCGCGACCGCCATGGGCGTGGTTTACTCCTGCGACTGGGAAATTGAAACCGGTAAACGCATTCTGCCTCCGCCGCCGGACAGCAATATCATGCCTTTTGAGCAAGCGAGCGGACACACCATCCACACTATCGCTTCCGGCCCCGGTTTTCCCGAAGACTTGATTCACCAGGCGCTGCTTACCGCCGTCTATGCCTCGCGTGAATATCTCATCATGACGACTCCCTATTTCGTGCCCAGCGACGACTTACTGCACGCCATTTGTACCGCCGCCCAGCGCGGAGTGGATGTCAGCATTATTCTGCCGCGCAAGAATGACTCCTTGCTGGTGGGATGGGCCAGCCGCGCCTTTTTTGCCGAGCTGCTGGCGGCCGGGGTGAAAATCTACCAGTTTGAAGGCGGCCTGCTGCACACCAAAAGCGTGCTGGTGGATGGCGAATTAAGTCTGGTCGGTACTGTTAACCTGGATATGCGCAGCCTGTGGCTCAATTTCGAGATTACACTGGTTATAGACGATGCCGGTTTTGGCGGCGATCTGGCGGCAGTGCAGGATGATTACATCTCCCGCTCACGCCTGCTGGACGTAGCGCGCTGGAACAAAAGACCGCTGTGGCAGCGCGTCGTAGAGCGACTGTTTTACTTCTTCAGTCCATTGCTGTAAAACGTGCGCAACGTTATTGAGTGGGGTATCAAGATGAAAATGGATCTGAACAACCGTCTGACGGAAGACGAAACGCTGGAGCAGGCCTACGATATTTTTCTGGAGCTGGCGGGCGATAACCTCGACCCGGCGGATATCATCCTGTTTAACCTGCAATTTGAAGAGCGCGGCGGCGCCGAGTTGTTTGATCCTGCGGAAGACTGGAGCGAACATGTCGATTTCGACTTAAACCCGGACTTCTTCTCTGAAGTAGTCATAGGTCTTGCCGATACCGACGGCGGTGAAATTAACGATATCTTCGCTCGCGTGCTGCTGTGCCGCGAAAAAGACCACAAGATTTGCCATATCCTCTGGCGCGAATAAAGCGCGCTGGCCGCATTACTTTTCCCTGGCGACAGGCAGCCGCTCGCCGCACAACCTGCAAAACTTCGCCGTATCTTCATGCCCGGTAGCGTGACAGCCCGGGCATCGTCTTTTATTACGTTTGTTTTGTAAATCTGCCGTCATTTGCGAGGTTAATATTCCCGTTGGAATAGCAATGACCGAATAGCCAATCAGGATGAGCGCCGAAGCGATAAGCCTGCCTGTCGCCGTGTGCGGCGTAATATCGCCATAGCCAACCGTAGTCACCGTGACAACCGCCCAGTAAACCGACGTGCCAAGCGTGGCAAAGCCGCTGTTTGCGCCTTCGATGCCATACATCAATGCGCCCGCCACAACCATCACGATGCCGATAAAAGCATAAAAAAGAATCAACTGATGGCGGGCGTTCACTATGGCGCGCCAGATGCTGTCGAGCGCGGGCATAAAACGCAACAGCTTCAAAATTCGCAGTACGCGAATAGCCCGCAGCGCACGCCAGGCGAAGAAGTAATTGCCGGCGAATTCCGGCCAGAGCCACATGATATACAGCGGCAACAGCGTGGCGAGATCGATTATGCCCCAAAAGCTGAAAACATAGCGCGCAGGTCTGGGCCAGGTGATCACGCGTAACAGATATTCGAGAGTAAAGGCCAGGGTAAAAGCGGTCTCTATCGACACAAACAGCTGCCACTGCGTCGAATTAAGGTGATACTGCGTGCCGATGCCCGACTCAATAAAGACAACAATGACGCTTAACAGCGCCAGCAGACCGCAGAGCGCTTCAACATAACGCCCGCTGCGGGTTCGCTGGTCAAAAAGCGCATGCCAAAGCGTCTGGCGTAAAGATAAATGCATCCTTGTCATTTATGGCCTCCGGAATAAAAAAGGGCTGACATGATGTCAGCCCCTGCGCTTATAGCGGATCGACCTTCAGGCAGGAAACCGCATGCCGGAAGCTCCCCTCCAGCACCGGCCGCGTTTTGGCGCATTCCGGCCCGGCCATCGGGCAGCGGGTGCGAAAAACACAGCCTGACGGTGGGTTGATCGGCGAAGGCAACTCCCCTTCCAGCAACTGGATTGTTTTATTCTTCTCCAGATCCGGGTCCGGCATTGGCACGGCTGACATCAGCGCCCGTGTATACGGGTGCAGCGGATTATTATAGACCTCATCATAGGTGCCAAGCTCTACTGCATGTCCCAGATACATCACCAGAACGCGATCGGAGATATGTTTTACCACCGCCAGGTCATGGGCGATGAATATCAGAGACAGCCCCATTTCGCGCTGCAATTTTTGCAACAGGTTAACCACCTGAGCCTGAATGGAAACGTCGAGCGCGGAAACCGGTTCATCGCAAATAATCAGCTTCGGTTCAAGGATCAGCGCGCGGGCGATGCCGATACGCTGGCACTGGCCGCCGGAAAACTCATGAGGATAGCGGTTGACGAGGTTAGGCAGCAGGCCCACTTTCATCATCATCGCCTTCACGCGGTCACGCACTTCCTGACGCGGCATTTTGGGATGATAAGTGCGAAGCGGCTCGGCGATGATTTCACCAATGGTCATGCGCGGGTTCAGGGAAGCCAGCGGATCCTGGAAAATCATTTGAATGTCGCTGCGCACGTCGCGCCATTGCTCCTGACGCATGCCCAGCAAATCTTTGCCAAGCCACGCCACGCGGCCGCTGGTGGCTTTCACCAGGCCGATAATGGCGCGCGCGAAGGTCGATTTGCCGCAACCCGATTCGCCTACCACGCCGAGCGTTTCGCCTTCGTACAGACGCAGCGTCACGCCGTCTACCGCTTTCAGCGTTTTCGGCGGCTGCCAGAACCACTGTTTGCCGTCTTTGATATCGAAGTGAACCTTCAGGTCGGCAATTTCCAGTAAAACTTTTTTCTCTTCAGCAACGGCGCTCATGCTAACTCCTCCACCGGCTTATAGCAGGCGCGTAAACGCCCTGGCGCGAACGCCATTAACGGCGGCGCGCTATTACAGATTTCCATCGCATGCGGGCAACGCGGCTGGAACGGACAGCCTTTCGGCAGTTTCAGCAAGTTCGGCGGGTTGCCGGGAATAGTAAGCAGCGATTCGCCTTCCGCATCCAGGCGCGGCACGGCATTCAGCAGGCCGATAGAGTACGGGTGCGCCGGCTGGTAAAAGACATCGCGGGCGCGGCCATATTCCATGGTGCGACCGGCATACATCACCAGCACTTTGTCGCAAATGCCAGCCACCACGCCAAGGTCATGCGTGATCATGATAATAGCCGTATTAAACTCACGCTTGAGTTCGTTAAGCAGCGTCATGATCTGCGCCTGAACGGTCACGTCAAGCGCGGTGGTCGGCTCGTCGGCAATCAGCAGTTTTGGCCGGCACAACAGCGCCATGGCAATCATTACGCGCTGGCGCATACCGCCGGAAAATTCATGCGGGTACATGCGCATGCGTTTGCGCGCTTCCGGCATTTTTACGGCGTCGAGCATGCGGACAGACTCTTCGAAGGCTTCCGCTTTGCTCAAGCCTTTATGCAGCATCAGCACTTCCATTAGCTGCTCGCCTACGCGCATGTAGGGGTTCAGCGACGTCATCGGATCCTGAAAAATCATCGAGATTTGTTCAGCGCGCAGATGGTTAAGCGCTTTCTCAGGCAGATTCAGGATTTGCTTGCCGTTGAACGTTGCCGAACCGCCGATGCGTCCGTTAGAAGCCAGTAACCCCATCAGCGCAAACGCCGTCTGAGATTTGCCGGAGCCGGATTCGCCCACAATCCCCAGCGTTTCGCCAGCGCGCAAACTGAAGTTCAGGTCGTTGACCGCCGTGACATCGCCGTCAGGCGTGGCAAACGTCACCCGTAAATCTTTTACTTCCAGCAGTGATGGTGTCTCGGTGCCGGCGCGGGTGATATCGGTAATTTCAATGGTGCTCATGGCGGCACTCCTTAACGATCTTTCGGGTCGAGGGCGTCACGCAGGCCATCGCCGATAAAGTTAAAACAAAACAGGGTGACCACAAGGAATCCTGCCGGGAACAGCAGCAGCCAGGGCGACACTTCCATTGAATTCGCGCCGTCGCTTAACAAGGCGCCCCAGGAGCTTAACGGCTCTTGCGTACCAAGCCCCAGGAAGCTCAGAAACGATTCGAACAGGATCATGCTTGGCACCAGCAGCGAGGCGTAAACCACCACAACGCCCAACACGTTCGGCACGATATGGCGAACCACAATACTGGCGGTGGAAACCCCGCCGACCTGCGCGGCTTCGATAAACTCTTTACGCTTAAGGCTTAGCGTCTGGCCGCGTACGATACGCGCCATATCCAGCCAGGACACCATGCCGATGGCCACAAAAATCAGCAGGATATTCTGACCAAAAAAGGTGACCAGCAGAATAACGAAGAACATGAACGGGAAGGAGTTGAGGATCTCAAGCAGGCGCATCATGACGGAATCGACTTTACCGCCGAGGTAACCTGAAAGCGAACCGTAGAGCGTGCCGACAATCACCGCCACCAGCGCCGCCGCCACGCCGACCATCAGCGAAATACGACCGCCGATAGCCACGCGCACCAGCAGGTCGCGCCCGGAGGAGTCAGTGCCGAACCAGTGGCCTGACTCGGTATCCGGCGCGCTCGACATCATGCCCCAGTCCGTATCGAAATAGCTGAATTGCGAAAGCATTGGCGCAAGCGTAACAAAAAGCGCAATCAGCACGAGCACGATAAGACTCGCTACCGCCGCCCGGTTATGCATAAAGCGGCGACGCGCGTCCTGCCAGAGGCTGCGCCCTTCGACTTCCAGTTTCTCACTGAAGTTTTCCAGCGCCTCGCTGTTTTTCTTACTCAACATCATGGCGTACTCCAGTGTCAGTAACGGATTTTCGGGTCGATAACGGCATAAAGCACATCGACAATGGCATTAAACAGAATGGTCAGCGCGCCTACCAGAATGGTGAGGCTCAGCACCAGTGAATAGTCGCGGTTCAGCGCGCCGTTCACGAACAGCTGGCCGATGCCCGGCAGTCCATAAATCGTCTCGATAACCATTGAACCGGTGATGATGCCGACAAACGCAGGGCCCATATATGAGAGTACGGGCAACAGCGCAGGTTTCAGCGCATGGCGGAAAATGATGCGGCGCATCGGCAGCCCTTTCGCCCGCGCAGTGCGGATGAAGTTAGAGTGCAGAACTTCAATCATTGAGCCGCGGGTAATACGCGCGATGCTTGCAATATAAGCAAGCGACAGCGCCACCATCGGCAGGATCATGAATTTAAGCGCGCCGCCGTTCCAGCCGCCGCCAGGCAGCCATTGCAAAGTAATAGCGAATATCATGACCAGTAACGGCGCCACGACGAAACTCGGTATAACCACCCCGGTCATCGCTATTCCCATTACCGTGTAATCCCATTTGGTATTTTGCTTCAACGCCGCAATAACGCCCGCCGTTACGCCCAGGATCACCGCCAGCAGAAAAGCAGCGGCGCCAAGTTTCGCGGAAACCGGGAACGAAGAGGCCACCAGGTCGTTAACGGAATAATCTTTATATTTAAATGACGGCCCAAAATCCCCGTGCGCCAGCTGTTTCAGATAGCTGAAATACTGCGTCAGGATCGGATCGTTTAAATGGTATTTCGCCTCTATGTTCGCCATAACTTCTGGCGGCAGCGCACGCTCGCCGGTAAAAGGACTACCCGGCGCTAGACGCATCATAAAGAAGGAGATGGTTATAAGAATAAACAGCGTCGGAATCGCTTCCAGACAGCGACGTAGTATAAATTTCAACATTGCCCGTACCTTCTGGCATGTGCCTTTGAGAAAAGATGAAAAAGGAGCCTGCGCCGGACGGCTTTCAGGCTCCGGGGCACAGTGGCGCGACAATCTCTTTTGCGCTGCGGTTTATTCCCGCCGCCATTGAGCGGCGGAAAATTAACTGCGGCGCGGGGAAGAAAGATTCGCTCCACGCATTGCCATTAGTGCTTGATAATATAAAGGTTCTTAACGTAGATATTATCCATCGGGTCTTTACCGGTATAACCACCCACCCACGGTTTCACCAGACGGGCGTTCACGTAGTAATAAACCGGCACGATCGCAGAGTCTTTATCCAGTTGCTCTTCGGCTTTCTGGTAAAGCGCGGTGCGCTGACCTTCATCCGTCACTTTCAGCGTATCGCCGATAATCTTATCGAACGCTTCGCTCTTATAGTGAGCGGTGTTGTTAGAGCTGTCGGAAAGCATCGTATTCAGGAAGGAGGTCGGCTCGTTGTAGTCCGCACACCAGCCTGCGCGCGCTACGTCGAAGTTGCCCTGATGACGGGTGTCCAGGAAGGTTTTCCACTCCTGGTTTTCAAGCTTCACGTTTACGCCGAGGTTTTTCTTCCAGATTGAAGAGACGGCGATAGCCAGCTTCTTATGAAGATCGGACGTGTTATAGAGCAAGTCGAACGTCAGCGGTTTGTCTGCGGTAAAGCCCGCTTCCGCCAGCAGTTTTTTCGCTTCCGCGTTACGCTGCTCCTGGGTCATTTTGAACCAGGCCGGTTCGGTCAGTTTGGCGCCGTCGGTGTACGGCGGCGTGTAGCTATAGGCCGGCAGGTCGCCCTGGTTTTTCACCTTGTTGACGATAATGTCACGATCCAGACCTAACTTCAGCGCGGCGCGAACGCGCGGATCGTTAAACGGCGGCTTCTGGTTGTTGATTTCGTAGTAGTAAGTGCACAGATACGGATCTACATGCACTTCACCAGGGATCTCTTTTTTCAGCTTCTGGAAGAGTTCGATCGGCATGTTGTTATAGGTCATGTCGATTTCGCCGCTGCGATAGCGGTTTACGTCAGTCACTTCAGAAGAGATAGGCAAATAAGTGACCTGGTTGATAACGGTTTTCGCGTTATCCCAGTAGTTGGTGTTGCGCTCAAGCACGATGCGCTCGTTCACCACCCAGTCTTTGAGCTTATAAGCGCCGTTTGAGACGATATTCGCTGGCTGCGTCCATTTTTCGCCAAATTTTTCCACAACGGCTTTAGGCACAGGGGACATGGAAGAGTGCACCAGCAGCTTATAGAAATAAGGCACTGGCTCGGTCAGCGTCACTTCCAGGGTATGATCGTCGATCGCTTTAACGCCCAGCTCGGTCGGCTTTTTCTTACCGGCGATAATGTCATCGATATTCGCGATGTGGCCATATTGCAGGTAGCTCTCGTAAGGCGAAGCGGTGTTTGGATCCGCCAGACGCTGCCAGCTATAAACGAAGTCTTGCGCCGTTACCGGGTCGCCGTTGGACCACTTAGCATCTTTACGAAGATGGAAGGTCCAGACTTTAAAATCTTTGTTATCCCACTTTTCTGCAACACCCGCGCTCGGATGGCCGTCGACGTCCGTTACCAGCAGACCCTCAAACAGATCGCGGTTAATGTTGGACTCCGGCACGCCTTCAATTTTATGCGGATCGAGAGACTGTACTTCAGAACCATTGTTGCGAACCAGCGTCTGTTTCTCCGCCAGTTGCACACCTGCGGGCACATTTGCTGCCATTGCATTGCCCGCGATCAGCGCAGAAAGGATACCCGCAGCTACCAGACTTTTTTTTGTGATGATGGTCATTGTGATAATACTCCACTCATTATAATTATTGGCCCTTAAGCCAGCCTCTTGCCGCCCTTTTTGGGCGCCTGTACAGCGCAGGAGCGATTTGCCGCTGTCAGGTTTTTCTTTTTTACTGCTTGCTATCACCGACTTTATTTTTACGGCTGCTCGTTCGGCAGCCTTTACGTCGATTCGTGCTTCTCTTCCCCTGTCTGAAGAGAAGCGTGAGGGTGGCGAACCTGTCGCCCGAAAACGCTTTCAGACGAAAAGCATTCTCAATAACAAATAATTTGCAGCCGAATGTTTTGGCCGGAAGGTATCAAAAGCGTCAATCCTGCGCCAATAGAATTTACAAATTTGTTAACCATTTCTCTTTTGTAGCATGGCTTAGTGCTGCATTATGCTGGCTAACATAGAATATTAAGAAGAACATGCCTTTAAAATCAACGAATTAACCTGAAAAGCCCCACCCTGACAGTGACTTTCAGAGCCGGATGCCTGCCATCACATAAAATTAACATTTGGCGATTTTTTAGCACATAAATCTACTCTGTGAATGAAATTACTAATAACATTTCGGTTATCCCTCAGCAAGGGTAAGAGTATGGTGTGAGAAAAATAACATTTCATTTGCTTCTTTTTCACTCATTAGCACCCGTACTCATTAACTAACCTTCTGTTTAATCGACATTTATCTTAACCATTCTTTTTTGCTATGACTGACTGTTAACTGCTCAATAGAAAGACGAAACTGAAATATTTTGCAAAAAAAAACGGAGCCTGAGCTCCGCCTTATCAAATGAAAGCCGCTTAATTGAGCAAGCCCGGGAAAATAGCTTTCAGCCCGGTTACGATAAATTCAATCCCTAACGCCATCAGCAACAGGCCCATAATACGCGTAATAACGTTAATGCCTGTCTGGCCCAGTAAACGCACAAGCCATGGCGCCAGACGGAAAACGCCCCAGCAGCATAAAGCGAACACCGCGATAGCCAGCGAGAACCCCAGCATATAGCCCACTGTGTGGTAGCGGGTTCCCCATACTATGGTTGAACTAATGGCGCCCGGCCCCGCCATCAAAGGCAGCGCAAGCGGCACTACACCAACGCTTTCACGGATCGCAGTTTCTGATTTCTCCTGCTTGTTCTGTTTATCTTCACCTAACTTCCCGCTGATCATGGACATCGCAATAGTCACGACCAGAATGCCGCCGGCGATACGAAACGAATCAATGGAAATACCGAAGAGTTGCAGGATGCCGTCGCCAAGGAAAAGCGAAGTCCACAAGATAATGGCAACAGAAAGGTTAGCCGTGAGGTTCGTTTTATTTCGAGCCGTCGCGGTTTGGTAGCTGGTCATGCTAATAAAGACGGGAATAATCCCAACCGGGTTCACCAGCGCGAAAAGCCCGATAAAGAACTTAAAGTAAGTTGGCAAATCTAAGAACGAGTGGGCCACAAAAACTCCGCAAAAGCGTCAGCAGAAAGACTTGCGTAATGTAAAGGAAAAGCCCCGCATACGCTACGCTGATTAGCAGGGTAATATTCTGCATATTCTCATTACAGGAAAACGAACCGCCGTTGTTATTTATTTGTTGAGATTATGGTAACGTGATTTATATACGCTGTAGCTAAGCTATTAAAGTTCGCTGAGATACTAAAATAAGGCCTGCTGAAAGGAGTCAGCATCGATATAAATTGATCCGGATCACATTTTGACTACTCAGAAGTGAGTAACCTTGCTTACGCCGCCAGGGAAAAACAGCCAGCTTGAGGGCTGTGGGCTTAAGGCTCTTTTAGTAAATCAGCGTGGTGTTTGTAGCTATTGCGTTGTCACATCCTGGCTGTTACGCGTGCTGTTTGTTGTCGTCATATTGGTGTTTCAAACAGCTGGTTTACTAAAAGAGTTTAACATTATCAGGAGAGCATTATGGCCGTTACTAATGTCGCTGAACTTAACGCCCTCGTCGAGCGCGTAAAAAAAGCCCAGCGTGAATACGCCAACTTCACTCAAGAACAGGTCGATAAAATCTTCCGCGCAGCCGCTCTGGCCGCCGCAGATGCTCGTATCCCCCTCGCTAAAATGGCCGTTGCCGAATCCGGCATGGGTATCGTCGAAGACAAAGTGATCAAAAACCACTTCGCCTCTGAATATATCTATAACGCCTACAAAGACGAGAAGACCTGCGGCGTGCTTGAAGAAGATGATACCTTCGGCACCATCACTATTGCTGAACCTACCGGCATCATCTGCGGCATCGTTCCGACAACCAACCCGACCTCGACCGCTATTTTTAAAGCGCTCATCAGCCTGAAAACGCGTAACGCTATTATCTTTTCTCCGCATCCTCGTGCAAAAAACGCCACGAATAAAGCAGCGGATATTGTACTGCAAGCGGCTATCGCTGCTGGCGCGCCGAAAGACATTATCGGCTGGATTGATGAGCCTTCTGTTGAGCTTTCCAACCAGTTGATGCACCACCCGGACATCAACCTCATCCTGGCAACTGGCGGCCCGGGCATGGTGAAAGCCGCTTACAGCTCCGGTAAACCTGCCATTGGCGTGGGCGCTGGCAACACGCCGGTTGTTATCGACGAAACCGCCGATATCAAGCGCGCAGTCGCGTCTATTCTGATGTCCAAAACCTTCGACAACGGCGTTATCTGCGCTTCTGAACAATCCGTTGTGGTCGTTGATTCTGTTTACGACGCTGTGCGCGAGCGTTTCGCTACCCACGGCGGCTACCTGTTGCAGGGCAAAGAGCTCAAAGCGGTTCAGGATATCATTCTGAAAAATGGCGGCCTGAATGCGGCCATCGTAGGCCAGCCGGCAACTAAAATCGCTGAAATGGCAGGCATCAGCGTACCGGCAGGTACGAAGATCCTGATTGGCGAAGTGACTCTGGTAGATGAAAGCGAGCCTTTCGCTCATGAGAAACTCTCCCCTACTCTCGCCATGTATCGCGCGAAAGATTTTGAAGACGCCGTTGTAAAAGCGGAAAAACTGGTCGCCATGGGCGGTATCGGTCATACCTCCTGCCTGTATACCGATCAGGACAACCAGCCGCAACGCGTTGCGCATTTCGGCCAGATGATGAAAACCGCGCGTATCCTTATCAACACGCCGGCATCTCAGGGTGGTATCGGCGACCTTTACAACTTCAAACTGGCGCCTTCTCTGACGCTGGGTTGCGGCTCCTGGGGCGGTAACTCCATCTCTGAGAACGTAGGTCCGAAGCACCTGATCAACAAGAAAACTGTTGCCAAGCGAGCTGAGAACATGTTGTGGCATAAACTTCCGAAATCTATCTACTTCCGCCGTGGCTCTTTGCCCATCGCGCTGGATGAAGTGATTACCGATGGTCACAAACGCGCCATGATCGTGACTGACCGCTTCCTGTTCAATAATGGTTACGCGGATCAGATCACTTCTGTTCTGAAAGCAGCAGGCGTTGAGACGGAAGTGTTCTTTGAAGTAGAAGCGGATCCGACGCTGAGCGTGGTACGTAAAGGCGCTGACCTTGCCAACTCCTTCAAACCGGACGTGATCATCGCGCTGGGCGGCGGCTCCCCAATGGATGCAGCCAAAATTATGTGGGTGATGTACGAGCATCCGGAAACCCACTTTGAGGAACTGGCGCTGCGCTTTATGGATATCCGTAAACGCATCTATAAGTTCCCGAAAATGGGCGTGAAAGCGAAAATGATCGCTGTCACCACCACGTCCGGCACCGGTTCAGAAGTTACGCCGTTCGCCGTTGTGACCGATGACGCGACTGGTCAGAAATATCCGCTGGCAGACTATGCCCTGACCCCGGATATGGCGATTGTCGATGCCAACCTGGTGATGGATATGCCTAAGTCGCTTTGCGCCTTCGGCGGTCTGGATGCAGTAACTCACGCGCTGGAAGCCTATGTTTCTGTGCTGGCGAGCGAGTTCTCTGATGGTCAGGCTCTGCAAGCGCTTAAACTGCTCAAAGAGAACCTGCCTGCGTCTTACCATGAAGGTTCGAAAAACCCGGTAGCGCGTGAGCGCGTACACAGCGCTGCGACCATCGCCGGTATTGCGTTTGCGAACGCCTTCCTGGGCGTGTGCCACTCCATGGCGCATAAACTGGGCTCGCAGTTCCATATTCCGCATGGCCTGGCTAACGCCCTGCTTATCTCTAACGTTATCCGTTACAACGCTAACGATAACCCGACCAAGCAGACTGCGTTCAGCCAGTACGACCGTCCTCAGGCGCGCCGTCGTTACGCGGAAATTGCCGACCACCTGGGTCTGTCTGCGCCAGGCGATCGCACCGCGGCGAAAATCGAGAAACTGCTGGTATGGCTGGACAGCATTAAAGCAGAGCTCGGCATTCCTAAATCCATCCGCGAAGCGGGTGTACAGGAAGCTGACTTCCTGGCCCACGTTGATAAACTGTCAGAAGATGCGTTTGACGACCAGTGTACTGGCGCCAACCCGCGTTATCCGCTGATTTCCGAGCTGAAACAGATCCTGCTGGACAGCTTCTACGGCCGCGAATACACCGAAGGCGGTGCAGCAGCTAAAGAAGTCGCTTCAGTGGTTAAAGCTGATAAAAAAGCGAAGAAACCTGCCTGAGATAGCCTCTAATAAAAACCCGCCTGATGGCGGGTTTTTTTTTGCTTTGCGGGATGCATGCTCAGTCGGTTTTAAGCCGCCAGAGAGCGTCAGAAACGCTTTTGAATGCTCAGCAACCGCAATGGCTGTTCTGATGCTGTATCGCCTGTAAAGAGCCTTTAGCCAGCGCTTCTTTATAATGCTTGCGACAAACTGACACATAGCGCTCATTACCGCCGATAACCACCTGCTCGCCTTCGTTGTAAGGCTGCCCGTTTTGATCAAGTCGCAGTACCATGCTTGCCTTGCGCCCACAGAAGCAGATAGTTTTCAGCTCAACCAGCTTATCTGACCATGCCAGTAAATATTGGCTGCCTGTAAAAAGTTCTCCACGGAAATCAGTTCGTAACCCATAACAGAGTACGGGAATATCCAGTTCGTCCACGACATCAGCAAGCTCATGCACCTGCTCACGGGTCAGAAACTGGCTTTCGTCGACCAGGACGCAATGAACCGGCTCACGGGCATGCTCCTTGCTTATTTCGCTAAATAAAGGCGAGCTTTGATTAAAAAGTTTTGCAGGCGATGACAAACCGATGCGTGAACTCACTTTTCCGGCACCGAAGCGATCGTCGATTTCCGCGGTATAGACCACTGTCCGCATCCCTCTTTCCTGGTAGTTATAGGAAGACTGAAGCAAAGCGGTAGATTTACCTGCGTTCATTGCAGAATAGTAAAAATAAAGTTGCGCCATTGGCGGCAAGCTCCACTGTATGAAACGGTATGCGCGCGATTGTATCATATCCTGCGCATGCCGCATGCCCGGCGGCGGTGCGTTAATCCTGGCTTACGTTGTTAACGTCAACATGCTTTATATTTACCCGGCCGGTAATAATGCGAATATACCCATATAAGCGAGCCAGTAAATAGCCGCTTTCATTAATATTCTCTCCTGACTAAGCCCTTAACCATACTCATAAAATTACTGAAAAATATAAAATTATTGGCACTGCCGCCAGGTCCGACAACGGTCATGCGAAAGAATGATATTTATACAACCCCACTCCAGTCTGGTTATAAAAAAACGCTTATGTTTTACCTGGTCGCGTCTATAAAAATGCTGTCCGCACCGCAATACGTCCGCTTTTTTTGTACGGTTCTTAAAGGAAGATTTAACTTCGCAATTTTAAATAACGCCCATAATAAGGCGACATTTTGAATTCCTTACATTCTCGCCTATTGCAGAAGTTAAATTAAGGCTCTATTATTACTACAACAAACCACCCCCAATATAAGTTTGAGATTACTACAATGAGCGAAGCACTTAAAATTCTGAACAACATCCGTACTCTTCGTGCGCAGGCAAGAGAATGCACCCTTGAAACGCTTGAGGAAATGCTGGAAAAATTAGAAGTTGTTGTTAATGAGCGCCGTGAAGAAGAAAGCGCTGCTGCCGCTGAAATCGAAGAACGCACTCGTAAATTACAACAATATCGTGAAATGCTGATCGCAGACGGTATCGATCCGAATGAATTGCTGAACAGCATGTCTGCCGCGAAAACCGGCACCAAAGCCAAACGCGCTGCTCGCCCGGCTAAATATAGCTACATCGATGAAAACGGCGAAAGCAAAACCTGGACCGGCCAGGGCCGTACTCCGGCTGTTATCAAAAAAGCGATTGATGAAGGCAAACAGCTGGACGATTTCCTGATTAAAGATTAATCAGACACAATAAAAAAATCCCGCCGCGGCGGGATTTTTTGTTTTTACGGGATTGAATCACCCTGCAACCTGATAAAACGCTTTATACCACTCTACAAAACGCTTAACGCCTTCCTCTACCGAAGTATGCGGTTTGAATCCAATCGCCTCGTACAAGGCGCTGGTATCAGCGCTGGTCTCAAGCACATCGCCTGGCTGGATCGGCAGCATATTTTTCTGCGCTTCTTTCCCCAACGCCTTTTCAAGCGCGGAAATATAATCCATTAACTCTACTGGCGAGCTATTCCCGATATTATAAACGCGGTACGGCGCGGAACTGGTAGCAGGCGAACCCGTCTCCACGGTCCAGGAAGGATCGGCTTGCGGAATAACGTCCTGCAAACGCACTATCGCTTCGGCAATATCATCGATATAAGTAAAATCACGGCGCATCTTGCCATGATTATAAACATCGATGCGCTTACCCTCGACAATCGCTTTCGTGAACTTAAATAACGCCATATCCGGTCGGCCCCATGGCCCGTATACCGTAAAAAAGCGCAACCCGGTAGTCGGCAAACCATAAAGATGGGAATAGGTGTGCGACATCAATTCATTGGCTTTTTTAGTCGCCGCATATAAAGAAACAGGATGGTCAACGCTATCGTCTGTAGAGAACGGCATTTTCCGGTTCAGCCCGTAGACAGAACTGGATGAGGCGTATAATAAATGCTCAACTTTATGATGACGGCAACCTTCCAGCACATTTAAATGCCCTACCAGATTCGCATCGGCATAAGCGTGAGGATTTTCCAGCGAATAACGGACCCCAGCCTGCGCGGCAAGATGAATTACGCGCTGAGGCTTCTCAGCAGCGAATAAATCCGCCATTCCTTCGCGGTCAGCTAAATCCAGTTTTTGAAAACGAAAGTTGGGATGATTTTCAATCAGATTAAGGCGGGCTTGTTTGAGGCTAACGTCATAATAGTCATTCAGGTTATCGATACCGATAACCTGGTGACCGGCTGCCAGCAAACGCTCACTGACATGAAAACCAATAAAGCCTGCTGCGCCGGTAACCAGAAATTTCATACAACCCTCATTAATTATGCAATGTTGATGGATGCTCCACGGCCGATTGCATAATAAACAAAGCCGCGTTTGCTGAGCCTGGCTGGATCATACAGGTTACGGCCATCAAAGATAACCGGCTGTTTAAGGGAATTTTTAATGGTATCGAAGTCCGGCGCGCGGAAGGCTTGCCATTCCGTACAAATGACCAACGCATCGGCGCCATGCAACGCCGCCTCTTTGGTTCCCATCAGACGTAAATCGTCACGGTGACCATAGATGCGCTGCGTTTCATCCATGGCTTCCGGATCGTAAGCCTGAACGGTCGCTCCCCGTTTCCAGAGTTCTTCCATCAATACACGGCTTGATGCTTCGCGCATATCATCGGTGTTGGGTTTGAAAGAAAGCCCCCACAGCGCAAAGGTTTTACCGCGCAGGTCTTCGCCGAAATGACGGCGAATGAACTCCGGCAACTTCTGCTTTTGGTCGTGGTTTACATCTTCCACAGCTTTCAGCAGACGCGGCACATAGCCAATTTGTTCGGAAGTGCGGATTAACGCCTGCACATCTTTAGGGAAGCAGGAGCCGCCGTAGCCGCAGCCAGGATAGATGAAGTGGTAACCGATACGTGAATCAGAACCGATGCCCTGACGCACTTTTTCGATATCCGCGCCTAAACGCTCTGCAAGATTGGAGATTTCATTCATGAAGCTGATTTTAGTCGCCAGCATGCAGTTAGCGGCATATTTAGTCAGTTCCGCGCTGCGGATATCCATCAGGATCATACGATCGTGGTTGCGGTTGAACGGCTCGTAAAGCTCACGCAGCAGTTCCACAACACCGTCGTTATCCGTGCCTACAACAATGCGCTCAGGACGCATGCAGTCAGAGACTGCCGCCCCTTCTTTAAGGAATTCCGGGTTGGACACCACGTCAAAAGGAAAATCGACGCCGCGAGCCTGGAGCGTTTCGCTCATTACCTTGCGAACTTTATCTGCGGTACCCACCGGTACAGTAGATTTATCCAGCACAACCTTATGGCTGGTCATATGTTCCGCGATAGTGCGCGCCACAGCGGTGACGTATTTCAGATCGGCGGAGCCGTCTTCATCCGGCGGCGTACCTACAGCGATAAACTGCATTACGCCATGCTCAACGCCTTCTTTCGCGTTAGTGCTGAAATGCAGACGTCCTTCCTCATAGTTTTTCTTTACGAGCGGAGTAAGGCCCGGCTCGTAAATAGGAATGACGCCTTTTTTCAGGTTTTCGACTTTGTTTTCATCAACGTCGATACACATGACATCATGGCCGACTTCCGCCAGCACTGCGGCCTGCACCAGGCCCACATAGCCAATACCAAAAACGGTTACTTTCATTGCCTTGTCCTGCCTGAATAGGTTACTTCTTATCGCCCACGGTTTCATTCAGCCAGGCTTTAAACTCTTCACCCAGCGTGTTGTGGCGGATACCGTATTCTACAAACGCCTGCATGTAACCGAGCTTGTTGCCGCAGTCGTGGCTTTTGCCTTTCATGTGGTAGGCTTCCACTGTCTCTTTGTCCATCAGCATAGCGATGGAGTCAGTGAGCTGAATTTCATCGCCTGCGCCCGGAGGCGTTTTAGCCAGCAGCGGCCAAATATCTGCGCTGAGCACATAACGGCCCACAACAGCAAGGTTAGACGGAGCAACATTCGCCTTCGGCTTCTCGACGATGCCGACCATCGGCACGCTGTCGCCGGGCTGTAACTCGATGCCTTTGCAATCCACCACGCCGTAAGCGGTTACATCCGCGACTGGCTCAACCATGATCTGGCTGTTGCCGGTCTCGTCGAAGCGTTTAATCATCTCCGCCAGGTTTTCCTGAGAGAGATCGGATTCAAATTCATCCAGAATAACGTCTGGCAGGATTACCGCGACCGGCTCGTCACCCACAACCGGATGCGCGCACATTACAGCGTGACCCAAACCTTTCGCCAGACCCTGGCGAACCTGCATGATGGTGACATGCGGCGGGCAAATAGACTGAACTTCTTCCAGCAGCTGGCGCTTAACGCGTTTTTCCAGCATCGCTTCAAGTTCAAAACTGGTGTCGAAATGGTTTTCGATAGAGTTTTTTGAGGAGTGAGTGACCAGAACAATCTCAGTAATGCCAGCGGCGATACATTCGTTAACTACGTATTGAATTAACGGCTTATCAACCAGCGGCAGCATTTCTTTAGGAATCGCCTTAGTGGCCGGCAACATCCTGGTCCCTAATCCCGCAACCGGGATTACTGCTTTTCTTACTTTCGAATTAATGGCAGCCATTGAATATTCTCCTGGACTGTTCAAGTTTCACACTTGTTCGTCAATTAAAAACGCGTTCGAGTATATCAGCATAGATTTGTATTAAGCGGCTGAATACGCGGTGCCCCGGCACTTTAGGACTAATACGAAGAAAACCAACGTGATATTAGCACTGGCGAAGAGCGGGCAGATAAAGCTATCTCGCTTTATCTCGCCGAATGCTCATTCCGCAGACAACATCAGCCTTAAACGGCCGCCAGCGCCCCAAATCTGGCATTGCCAGGATTCGCAACGCTGACTAATTTGATTTAGATAAGTATTGCCCAGGGTGCCCAAAGGCACACCATTACTTACCTGAATTTGGTGGTCGCCCGTATTTAACATCGCGTTAAGACCCGCAGAAACTAAAATAAGATTTTTTAATCCGCTGTGATAATAGCCGACCATTAACGGGAATTGGCCTACCAGATTTGCCTGGCGTAACAATTGATTTACTTGCTTAAGTAAATTCCCAAGCTCAGGTAAACGCTGACGCTGTTGCGAGAGTTGTTCCTGCAACAGGCCATTAAAAAGCGCGCGTAAGAGTAACGCTGCGAGCACGCCGTTATCGCCAGCGCGCGTGACATCAAGGCAATAAAACGCGAGGTCCTGCTCTGAAAGCGGCGCGATATCCAGCACCAGCCCCGGCTCGTCGGCAGAGACAAGCTGGCGGTAATTGATGCGGCAATGCGACATCATTTGCTGAACCGGCGGTTGCAACTCTTGCAACAGCTTTGCAGCCGCCTGCGGGTTGTTGACCAGGGCGTCCCAGTCCTGGAACAAACGCTCTTCTTCCTCAACGCGCGAATTGAACATGTTGGGGTAAAGGCAGGCGAAAACGGTTTCACGCAGGCGATTTAAATCTTTTACAGGCTTTAACAGCACATCCTGCACGCCAAGACGCAGCGCTTTGGCGATATCGGCCATATTTTCCGTAGCAGAAATCACCAGAACAGGCGTCTGGTCTCCTTCATTGCGGATATGCTCCACCAGTTGCAGCCCATTCATACGCGGCATCTCCAGATCGCAAATCAAGAGATCCGGCGCTCGCAAAGCGATTTTTTCCAGCGCTTCTACGCCATCCCAGGCAGCAGTGGTTTCAGCCCCCATTCCAGTGAGCCAGGCGTTAAGCATTGAGCGGAAAACAGGTTCGTCTTCAACGATAAGAATGTGTTTTCCGGCTAAGGGTTGCGTCATCTTCTTCCCCCTGACAAATGACAACTCAATAGTGGCATGTTCCAGCGACTGATGCCTGTCAGAATCGCCTGAAGAATGTCCGTTTTGGGGGAACTCTGTTTACATTGCGTCCAGTAAAAAGCGCCATCAAAGATAAAAGTCCGTAAATCAGGACAGAATTTGCTTGGAATAAAAACCACATTATCAATATATTCTTTACGAAAGTGCCAGGCTGCGTGTATCGCCGTGGTGATCCCAGGGACCCCGGCCATGGATAGCGATCTAAAAAAACCTAAATTTACGACGATGTCCAGCAGGGCGTTAATAATGTTGCGTTTTTCTCTTCTCGCCAGCCCGTCTGTTTGATGTTTCATTACGCCTCAATTGACTTCCCCGGTATTACATCCCGTGGCGTCATCGCCACTGCTCGGTTAACATAATGCCGCCATGGCGTCGCAACGCCGTTACCTGTTTATGTAAAGGAGCAACTTTGTCGCAACTTTGTCCATGTGGCAGCGCACAGGAGTATAGCCTATGTTGCCAGCCTTATCTGTCTGGCGGCAAGGCGGCTCCGGTTCCGTCACTTCTCATGCGGTCGCGCTATTGCGCTTTTGTGATGAAAGACGCGAATTACCTCATCAATACCTGGCACCCGGATTGCCAGGCGGGCAGCTTTCGGGCCGAGATAGAGGCAGGGTTCGCACATACCCAGTGGCTGGGGCTGACGATTTATGAAGAAGCGCCAGGTCGGAATGATGATGAAGGCTTCGTCAGTTTTGTGGCGCGCTATAGCGAGCAAGGTAAATCCGGCGCTATTATCGAACGTTCGCGGTTCTTAAAGGAACAAGGGCGCTGGTATTACATTGACGGCACGCGTCCGGCACTGGGTCGTAATGACCCCTGCCCCTGCGGCTCCGGCAAAAAATTCAAAAAGTGTTGCGGCCAGTAACCGCTTTTGACAACACTGAATGGCAAACACTCAACAGGATCTCCCCTGCAATGCAAGCATTACAACGTAAAGTACTCCGTACGATTTGTCCCGATCAGAAGGGCCTGATCGCGCGTATCACTAATATTTGCTACAAACACGAACTGAATATTGTGCAAAACAATGAGTTTGTGGATCACCGCACCGGTCGCTTTTTTATGCGCACCGAGCTTGAAGGAATTTTTAACGATGCAACGCTGCTGGCGGATCTCGACAGCGCGTTGCCTGAAGGGTCGGTGCGCGAACTGAACCCGGCAGGACGCCGCCGCATCGTTATTCTGGTCACCAAGGAAGCGCACTGCCTGGGCGATTTGTTGATGAAAGCCAATTACGGCGGTCTGGATGTTGATATCGCCGCGGTTATCGGCAACCACGAAACGTTGCGTACTCTGGTGGAGCGCTTCGATATTCCGTTCCAGCTGGTCAGCCATGAAGGGTTAACGCGTGAAGAGCACGACAAACTGATGGCGCAGGCGATTGAAAGCTACGAGCCGGATTATGTTGTGCTGGCCAAATATATGCGCGTGTTGACGCCGGACTTCGTTGCCCGCTTCCCGAACAAGATTATTAATATTCACCATTCATTTTTGCCCGCCTTTATTGGCGCTCGTCCCTATCATCAGGCCTATGAGCGCGGCGTGAAGATAATCGGGGCGACGGCGCATTACGTTAACGATAACCTTGATGAAGGCCCGATCATCATGCAGGACGTCATTCATGTCGATCACAACTATACCGCTGAAGACATGATGCGCGCCGGTCGCGACGTAGAGAAAAACGTGCTGAGTCGCGCGCTCTATCAGGTGCTGGCGCAGCGCGTATTCGTTTACGGCAACCGCACGATTATTCTGTAAAGCCGGTAAAATGAATTGCTTAGCTTTACAGCGTTACGTGTAAAAAGTACGCAAACGATACGTTTTCCTTAACGCAAGGCTTTACAGGGGCGTTTCATTTGATATGATGCGCCCCGCTTCCCGGTAAGGAAGCAGGCCAGTAAATGCGTTACCCTGTGATAGGGTTCCCGAGCGTACATAAGGGAGCTGACTGCAAATCTGCCGTCATCGACTTGAAGGTTCGACTCGAACGCAGTGAGAGAACGTTGCCGAAGGCAACGGCCCGAAGGGTGAGGAGCGTAGCTCCGAATAATCCTTCTTCTCAAGGCGATGTTTATAATATGTTTTGCCCCGTGGTGGGGTTCCCGAGCGTACATAAGGGAGCTGACTGCAAATCTGCCGTCATCGACTTGAAGGTTCGACTCGAACGCAGTGAGAGAACGTTGCCGAAGGCAACGGCCCGAAGGGTGAGGAGCGTAGCTCCGAATAATCCTTCTTCTCAAGGCGATGTTTATAATATGTTTTGCCCCGTGGTGGGGTTCCCGAGCG